>Ga0334883_1000030_pt1 | contig 258787 bp, 219 predicted proteins | sample GraSluR1_MG_6_FD_207230 | JGI IMG/M metagenome (GOLD analysis project Ga0334883, IMG submission 207230) | Sludge microbial communities from methane-producing bioreactor in Wageningen University, Netherlands - Granular Sludge_09_05-R1 | ecosystem: Engineered > Bioreactor > Anaerobic >...
CATCAATCTGACCGACTATGTGACTGATCCTGACAATGACGTGGCGACGGAGATTATCTGGACGTACTCAGGTAATACCGAGCTGCTGGTCGATATCACGGCCAATGTGGCCACGATCACGGTTCCTGATGCTCAGTGGAACGGGTCGGAGACGATCACGTTTACGGCGACCGATCCGGGTGGTCTGTTTGACTCGGATGCGGCCACCTTCACGGTGACAGCGGTCAATGACCCGCCGGTGGTCAGTGATATCCCTGATCAGACAGTGCCTGAATTGGGTACGTTTGAGGCGATTGATCTTGGTCTGTATGTCTACGATCCTGACAATTCGCCCGCCGAATTGGTTTGGACCTACAGTGGCAATACCGAGTTGGTTGTTGACATCACCGACGGGATTGCTACGGTTACGCTACCGTTTGCAGAGTGGACTGGTTCCGAGACGATCACATTTACTGCGACCGATCCGGGTGGTCTGTTTGACTCGGACGATGCCACTTTCACGGTGACATCGAACAACCCGCCTGTGCTTGACCCGATCGGCACGAAGACAGTGGTTGAGTTGCAGACGCTGGCTTTCACGGTGACAGCCAGCGATCTCGACGGCACCCCGCCGGTGCTCTCGACCAGCACGCCGCTTCCGGGCACGGCGACGTTCACCGATAACGGTGATGGAAGCGGGCTGTTTGACTGGACCCCGTCGGCGACGGATGCTGGCACGTATTACGTGACTTTCTTCGCGACAGATGCGGAGTATCCGACTTATGTTGACAGCGAAGAGGTCATGATCATTGTCGGTGAGTCCGGCAACCAGGCGCCGGTGTTCGTGCCGCTGGCCGACACCAGTATCGCCGAGGGCAGCACGCTGATCGTGAATGTCTCTGCGACGGATCCTGATGGTGGTCCTCCGGCGTTGTCAGTGAACACGAGTCTGGCGAACCATACTTTTGTGGACAATGGCGATGGTACGGGAGTGTTCACGTACAGCCCCGACTTCACTCAGGCGGGTGTGGATACGGTTCGCTTCTTTGCCACGGATGACGGCAGTCCGCAGACGACAACAACAGAGCTTATGGTAGTGACGACGATCGATGTCAATCAGCCTCCAACCATAGAGCCGCTGGGGCCGTTTGCGGTTGAGGTGACCGACACCCTGGAGTTCATCGTTGTCGCGACAGATAGCGCCAACCCCGACCCGCTGGCCCGTTTGTTCCTGTCGGCACTGAACATGCCGCCGGGTGCAACGTTCTCGGACAACGGCGACAATACTGGTACGTTCTTCTGGGTGCCGCAGCCGGGTGACGAGGGTGTGGACACGGTCACGTTTATTGCGGTGGATGAAGGTTCGCCGGCGTTGACCGGCAGCCGGAAGGTGGAGATCACGGTGGTCGAAACCAATTTCCCGCCCGTGCTCGACCCGATTGGTCCGCAGACGGTGACTGAGGGGGAGACGTTGATAGTGAATATCAGCGCGAGCGATCCCGATGGTCCGATGCTGCAGTTGTTGGCTGAGAGAGTGCCCGCAAACGCTGAGTTCGTGGACAATGGTGACGGCACCGGAGTGTTCACATTCACACCGAACTTCCTGCAGTCGGGTCTTTACACGGTGACGTTCAAGGCGTACGACGGGATCGCGATTGACAAGGAAAATGTGATAATTCAGGTCTACGATGCCGGCAATCAGGCACCGGTGTTTGACACGATCCCGACGGGCCTGAGTGTGGTTGAGGGTGACACGCTCGAGGCCGCGATCTATGCCAGCGATCCGGAGTTAGCAGCGGTGACGTTGGCGCTGGTGGATGATGGCACGGTGCCGCCAAACCTGACGTTTGCCGACAGTGGCAATGGTGCCGGCGGGATATTCTTCACGCCGGACTATACGCAGTCCTCAGAGACGCCGTACCTGATTCGAATTGCCGTTTCTGACGGCGATCTGACAGACACGGCGACGGTTGATATCACTGTGATTGACGCCGGGCCGCAGGATCCGGTGCTCGATCCGATTGCTGATCAGACGGTTACTGAGTCGCAGTTGCTGGAGTTCACGGTAACATCCTCTGATCCGGATGGTGATCCACCGGTGTTGTCGACCTCCACCCCGCTGCCGGGTGCGGCGACCTTCACCGACTTTGGCGACGGTACCGGACGGTTCTCGTGGCAGACGGACTTTTTCGATGCCGGTTCCTACGATATCATGTTCTATGCCGAGGATGCTACCCGCCCGGGGGTGTTCGACTCGCAGTTGGTGAATATCATTGTGATCGACTCCAACCAAGTGCCGTTCCTGCTTGTCACCACCGTCAACAACACCGGCTTCGAGGGCGACACGCTGATTTACGGCATGCAGGCATGGGACAATGACTTGACGATTCCGATTCTCGGTGCCCGAATTGAGAGCTCTGATACGCTCGCCCCTAATATGGAGGTGGTTGACAACGGTGACGGTACCGGGCAACTGGTATTTATCCCTGATCACACTCAGGGGAACAACAACCCGACCTTCTATTATGTCCGTATGCAGGCGATCGATGCGGATGATCCGACGTTGATAACGGAGTCCGGGACCCGACGGTTTGATGTCTACAACCGTAATTTCCCGCCAACGATGAGCTTCAGCGAGGGCACCGGGCCGTTCAGCCTGCCCGAGGGTGACAGTCTGATATTCACGGTCACGGCAACCGATATCGATGCTACCGGACTTCCGACCGTGGTGGCGGAGAACCTGCCGGTCAATGCTACCTTCACCGGCAGTCAGAACATCAAGACCTTCCGGTTCTATCCTGATTTCACTCAGGCCGGCGATTATACTGTCCGGTTCATCGCGACCGATGCTCAGCTCGCCCGTGACACTGTGGAGATCGACATAACGGTAACCGATGCCGGAAACGTGCCGCCGGTGTTCACACTGGTTCCGCCGGACACGGTGATCTGCGGCGCCGGGTTGGTGTATGAGACGACAGTCTCGGCCGATGACCCCAATGGCGATTCGGTGATCATGACGGCTGAGCCGATCCTGGCCGGTGCGACGGTTGTGGATCAGGGTGACGGCACGCTGATACATACCTATGAGCCGACCTCGGCCGATGTGGACAACGATTACACAGTGCTGTTCATTGCGACCGATGTCTTTGGGGCGGCTGACACGGTGACGACGGTGTATTCGGTCCGGGCGCTGATGCGCGGTGATACTGATGGCAATAGCAAGTACACTGTCAACGACATAATAGTGCTGGCCAACTACCTGTTCCGATCCGGTCCGGCGCCGGTGCCGCTTGAGTCGGGTGATGTGGACATGTCCGGGACAATCAGTGTTAACGATATCGCTTACATGGTGAACTTCATGTACAATCAGGGGCCGCGTCCCCCGCAGTAATTGCGACGCGACAACAGCCATATATCGCTCAGGGACTGCCGTCGTAACAGTGACGGCAGTCCCTGTTTTTTCTGCTGTTTGATGGCCGTAACGTGGTGACATTATTGGGGATGCGAATCGGCAAAAAGGCTTGACAATAAAGGGGGTTCGTGCTATCATTACGTTAGCCTGTCACAAGGCGAGTGACCATATTTTGAAACAGAATGTAGGATGCAGCGGTCCTGCCGTTTTCTATTGCCCTGATCCATTTCGTTGTGCCACGACCTGAGCGCGATGCGCTTGTAAGGAACGGCAGGTCTGCATTGGTGAACGTAGAACGTTTCAGGTAGCGAACTTGCATTAAAACGTGTACTTCAAAAAGCCAACCTATTGACCAGATGTAAACCTTTGTATCCGCAGTGTTCTGACGGCATGATATGCTCGTGAGGATGCGCAAAGGACGAAAAGAAGGGAGGTGCCCCCACAGACACGAGTAGCAATTGGTATTTCCGTTAAGTTGTGCCGCAGGGCGCCCGTGACCCGGGTGGTTTGCGGAAAATGAACTGACTGCTTTCGTTTCCGAATAACGAGATTGGTCATGAACTTTCTAAGAGAAAACTCGAAAGGAGCTGCAATGATGAGGAAGCTTTCCTTGTTGTTAGTCCTCTCCTTGGTGATCAGCGTTCTGGCGGTCTCAGCCTTTGCCGCCAAGGCGCCGGTTACACAGAAGGCGAACCCGTACCTGCTGGGTAATATGGCCCAGGAGTATTCGTTTGCCGATAAGGTTCCCTCGACAGCTTTTGATGCTGTCTCAGTTAGCCCGTTTGTTCCCGGTTATTCCAAGGACGCGACCGCCTCGCCGGGTGTTGTTGTTGGTTTGACCTGGTATGAGTATCAGCACAACGGCCGCGTGCCGCGCATGAACGGCTGGGGTACTGATGGCACCAACGGTTTCACGGCCCACTTCGCCTGGATGGACCTGCCGTCATCGGCGTTGTCGGCTCGCAGCTATGAGTACAATGCGTTCAGTGCCGTCAGTGGCTATTTGTCCGGTGGTGCGGTGAAGATTCAGGATTCTGACAGTTGGGCCGGTTATGTGGCCGCCCGCGTCATGCCTGACAACCGCATGACGGTCTGGGGCCATGAGGTGCCGACGGCCGCCAAGAACCAGACCACTGGTTACGACGATATTGCCCCGTTCACGGGCTTCTTCTCGTGCCGCTCGCGTGTACCGGATGCGGTGGCCGCCGCCAACGGTGCCCACTTCACGCCGGCTTCACAGGGAGGCGCTGAAGAGGTGATCTGGCCCGCGGTTGCCTATCAGGAGTGGGGCGGCCAGACTTACATGCACATCGCCGGTACTGAGGCTCCGCCGAGCACCGAATCCCACGCCATTTTCTATATTCGTCGCGTGGGCGACTGTGGCAGTGCGACGTGGCCGACCCCGTCTGCTGTGTTTGTTCTTGACACTACTGAGACGCTGAGCATCGACATCGATGCTTCGCAGACGTCCGGTAAGGTTGCCATTGCCTGGTCGGCTGGTACTGCGGTTTACGGTGAGTGCGACACGTGTTCACCGCTGGAGCCGTGGCCGGGTCTGGGCGGTCTGAACCAGATGGACAATGACATGTATGTTCAGATCTCGACCGATGCCGGTGCCACCTGGCAGAATCGTATCAACATCACCAAGTATCCGGGCGAGTCGCAGGATGGGTTCCGTGCGTATGCCGATGCTAACGTGTTGATTGATTCGGATGATGTTGTGCACGTGACCTGGCCTGCCCGTTACTGGCCGGCCAACGCCGTTGAGGATGGTCAGGCCGGTTTGTTCCGTAACCGCATCTTCACCTGGAACGACGTCGTCCAGTCGGTCCGTACGGTTCACGACGCCAACTGGGACCAGGAGCACTGTACTCCGGGTGCGTGGAACATGCAGGCTTGCAAGCCGCAGATGTCCGAGTGTAACGGTCGTCTGTATGTGATTTTTGTGCAGTACAACGATGGTCCGGCCGGCCGGTTGGATGACTGTGCCTACTGGGGTGCGTCCACCGAGATCGGTGGTCCTGGCCTTGATCAGGGTGCTGCCAACGGTGATCTGTATGTCACCATTTCTGCTGATGGTGGTGTGACCTGGGATGAGTCCCGCAACGTGACCAACAGCTTCACGCCGCTGTGTGGTGTTGGTGCTGAGGTTACCGCCGGTTACTGCGATTCTGAGAACTGGCCGTCGATGGCCACGTTCGGCTCCAATGCGACTGGTTCCTTCCCGAGCGGTGTGGAGAACACCGACTGGGTGGGTCAGCCGCTGGATAACGCTGGCTGGTGGCTGGATGTTCAGTACATTCGCGACACCGAGGCTGGTGGTTCAGTTCAGGAAGAGGGTTTCTGGTCAGAGGCCGAGGTGAAGTGGATGCGGATTCCTTGCGTGAGCGAGGTTGAGGCTCCGCAGATCTCTCTGTCGATGAACGCTATCGCCTTCCCGGCGTATGCTCAGCATGGCCAGCAGAAGGACACTTCGCTGGTGATTGAGAACTCCGGTAACGCTAACCTGACCTACTCGATTACGGTCAACGAGATCACCGGTTCCGGCTGGCTGGGTGTTACCGGCTTCAGCGGTGCCGTGAGCTCGGGTCTGGGCAACACCGAGACGGGTACGATTCAGTTGAACCTTGGCGGCGGTGTGAATAATCCCGGCACGGCGGTATCGCTGGTCGGTGAGCTGCAGTTCACCACCAACGCTCCGGCCCCGTTTGATGATTTTGCGTTCCCGATCAACTTCCTGGTCGTTGACACGATCCTCTCGCCCAAGTTCGACACGCTGGCCGTGATCGATCTGCCGGGCACCTATCCTTCGTATCCGGCGACCGACTTCTACGGTCTGCACGTTGGCACCAATGGTTCCAGCGGCGGTCAGGGGGTGGGCAACGTCAATCTGGACTTCTTCCATATTGATTGCGACCAGGTCCCTGAGAAGCTTGGTGAGACCGACGTCTATCTGTATGACGCTTCGGCGGTTGTTGGCTGGTCTGCGACCAACATGTACTGGTCGCTGTTTGGTAACAGCTGGCTGAACGAGTGGTCGTTCCGCGTGGTTGATACCAACAAGGTCGAGGCCCAGAACTGCAACGACGACTACACGGTGTTCCACACCGGTACGTTCGTGACGGCTGACTCCTCGATCGGTCTGCAGAAGACCTACTATGGCCCGGATGCATCGGCCGGCAACTTCATCGTTCACCGCCTGAAAGTCTTCTCCTATGATGGCAATGCTCATACCGGCGTCGTCATTGGTGAGGCGATCGACTGGGATATTCCGTCGGATACGGCGGCATACAACGATGACGGTTTCGACCCGACCCGCAACCTGATCTACTGTCAGGGTGTGGACTGGGCCAACGACACTGCTACTGCTGAGCCTGGTCTGCAGTGCCAGCCGAACGCCAACCGCTATGGCGGTATGGCCTTCCTGCGCTGGTTCGCGAATGGCGCGCTTCAGGGCACGGCTCCGTATGGCGCCTACACGGCTCTGAACGCCGATTTCGTGTACGGCAATGACTTTGGCTTCAAGCCCGACGAGCTGTACACCAACATGACCACCGGCAGCGGCTTTGCGATTGCCGATGAGGTTGAAGACCTGCACATGGTCATGACCTTCCATCCCGGATACAACCTCGGTGCCAATGACACCCTGGTGTTCTGGTATGTCACGACCAGTGTCATGAACGGCAACCTTGCTGCTCTGCAGGCTGAGGTCGATGCGGCTGCTGCCTGGTATGCCAGCATGGCTGACCCGGATGCCTGTATCGGTGGTGGTGGTGGTCCGGTTGACTGCCTGAAGCGTGGTGACATGAACTGCGATGGCAACGTCAACGTGTCTGACATGACCTACCTGATCGCCCACCTGTTCAGTGGTGGTCCTGCTCCGTGCTACCCCAAGCATGGTGACGTCAATGGTGACGGCAATACCAACGTCTCTGACATGACCTACCTGATCGCCCACCTGTTCAGTGGTGGTCCTGCTCCGGTACCGTGTTAAACTGAACGGCATCTTTGGCTGAGTCGGGATTTCGGCTTAGTCGAAGCTGACGATAGACAGGCCGCTCTTTGACGAGAGCGGCCTTTTTTTGCTTGGAAACAGGGGCCAATCTGCTATATTGTAACTGGTTACGTCTCCTATAATAGTACCGCCGTACCGGACAACACAGATTTTGACCAACCAGGGAACGCCCGCTGTCGTTATACTGATGAGAACCTCGCCGCTTGCAAGACATGGATAGCCGGGCGGCCAGTGCTGTTCTTCCCTCACCGACCGGGCCTGGACGTTGGTCATGAGTTCAGGCGCCAGGATCCGTATAGTACCTGTTTCTCAGGCAAATCTCCCCTGATGGGGTAAACGGCCTGCCTTAAGATGACGTTAATAATGGTAGAAAGAAGGCAATTCGGTTCACCGAGAGAAAGTGGAGTACGCATATGTCGCGTGTGAGCAGGAGTATCGTTGGAGTTATCGCCGTGGTTCTGGCTGTGCTGGTTGCAGCCCCGACGGCGTCGAGTCGATTCATTGGCGATCCCGGTACTGAGCAGCCCAAGCCGTTCATAATTGAAGGTATGGTGACGGTTCAGTTTGCTGAGGGCGTGGATTACAGCGCCTACAATAATGGATTTGCGCAGGCCAGTTTTGGCATTCCGAGTCTGGACAAGCTGCTTGCGGATCATCAGATAACGGAGGCTCGCAAGCTGTACGAGCGTCCGCCGCGAAAGGCGGGGGTGGTGCTCGAAGGTGCCCTGGCGGAAATGGACCGCTATTTCGAGTTACATTTCGACAAGAGCATCCCGGTGCAGGACGTGATCGAGGCACTCAGCCAGAATCCGAACTTCAAGGTTGTGGAACCCAACTGGGCGTTCCCGGTGCTGGCGAGTCCCACGGATCCAGAGTTCGTTAATCAATGGCACCATGAGCAGGGAAGCGACAAGGACATTGATTCGGAGACCGCCTGGGAGAAGGAGACCGGCAAGCGCTATGTTGTGCTGGCGATGATCGACTCCGGGGTCAACTATCTGCACCGGGATCTGGTGGATAATATCTGGGTAAACCCGGGTGAAGATCTCGATGGTGACATGGTGGTGTTTGATTCTGATGACATCAACGGCATTGACAATGACGGTAATGGCAAGGTGGATGACTTGGTCGGCTGGGACTTCTTCTCAGGCGGCTTTGCCGTTTGGCCGGGTGAGGATGGCGGCACGCCGGATAACGATCCCAATGACTTCAATGGCCATGGCACCCACTGTGCTGGTATTGCCGCGGCGGTGACCAACAACAGCGTTGATGTTGCCGGTGTTGCCGGTGGCTGGGGTAGTGAGCGTCATTTGCGCGGCGCTCGGATTATGTGCCTGCGTGCCGGGGCCACCGGGAGTGATGGCAACGGTTACATGAATGCCAACAACTGTGGTCAGGCTATTGTTTACGCGGTGGAGAACGGCGCTGATGTCATCAGTTGCAGCTGGGGTTCGCAGTACAACAGCTATATGGCTCAGGGTATGCAGCTTGCCGCCGCTCATGGCGTGACAGTCGTCCATGCGGCCGGCAACGACAACAATGAGAACAGTGACTGGCTGGATTCGGATCCGTACACGACGGTGCTGTCGGTAGCGGCAACAAACCAGTTTGATATCAAGGCGAGTTTCTCCAGCTACGGGTTCTGGATTGATCTGTCGGCCCCGGGGGTGAGCATCCTCTCGACGGTGTCGGATGAGTACGTGCCGGGGTTGGCCAGTTTCCAGGGGACCTCGATGTCGTGTCCGATGGTCGCGGGCGGGGCGTTGTTGGTGCGTTCGGCCCTGCCGACATTGACGAAGGCGCAGGTCGATTCGATTCTGCTGGCGACCACCGACGACATCTACAGCCTCAACCCGAGCTACCTTGGCAAGCTGGGCACGGGACGGTTGAATGTCGGCAATGCCCTGGCGGATTTGCCGTATGCAGATTTCTCGGCCGATGTGACAATTGGCAATGTACCGCTGGAGGTGAACTTCACCGATCTCTCGCCGGCCTCTCCGAATCCTCCGAGCGCGTGGAGCTGGGATTTCGGTGATGGTGGCAATTCTGCCGCACAGAATCCGGGGCACACGTACACGGTGCCCGGCATGTACGAGGTGAGTTTGAGCGCCGATGTTGGTCATGGGCTTGGCGATGGTCTGGAGATCAAGCCGCATTACATCTGGGCGCACGCCGATACGATTCGCATTGACCCGATGGACATCGACGCAGGTGAGACGGCTGTGATTCCCGTGTACCTGCGGAACACGCAACTGGTGAAGTCGATCCAGTTCGCCTTCAAGCTGACCGGCATTATGGGTGCCCAGCCGGTTCCGCCGTATGCCTCGGTAAGCGGACTGCGGACGGATTACTTCCATGATGTGTCGTTGACGGCCTATGATGCTTTCTTTGGCCGCTTCGCTGTCCTGCTGGAGTCGAGTGCATCGGGTGAGTCGCAGTACCTGCCGATCGACACCGGAATCGTGATGTATTTGCATATCTCGATTCCTTCGGGTGCCGAGGGTGACCTCACCATTGACACGGTGACCGCGTCGGGCAAGAATCCGAAACTGTCGACCATCTGGGGTGACTACTTCCCGTACTTTGAGCCGGCCGTGCTGAGTGTCGGCGGCTGTGGTCATGGGGACGTCAATTGTGACGGTGTTGTCAATGTTCAGGATCTGACCACCTTGGTTGCCTTCCTGTTCAGCAGCGGCGCGCCGGTTGACCCCAAGGGGGGTGATGTTAACGGTGACGGGATTATCAATGTCAACGATGTCACGTATCTTGTCGCTTACCTGTTTGCCAGCGGGCCGCCCCCACCGAGCAAGTAGTGACGCAGAAGCTGCGACAGACAAGAGTGTTGCTGAGAATGCGGGTCTGTTTTCGACCCGCATTCTCTTTTCTGCGTGCGGCTCGTTAGTTTCTGTGCAGTCAACAGAGTTTTTCCCAAAGCGGCAGGATTTTTCATTGACTCCCTTTAACACCAAGGGTATTTTTGCAACGGGTGAAGCCATGCCCGACCGACTGCACATTGCGGCCCGGTGATACGTCACTACTGGTGCACGGGCAGCATTGTCGGATGGGCAGCGCTTATGCATGGGCAACGGCGTTGCAAGGGTAACAGCGTTGCAAGGGCAACTCGGCAGAAGTGAAGCTGCCCGGACGAATTGTTTCTTCGGTGATGGTGAATGATCATGAGAGTGTGGTGAATATAGCTTAATGCATGGAGGCCTAAGAGCATGAAAAAACTGTTAGCGATTACGTTCTCGCTGGTCCTGTTGGTGGGCGGCTCTGTCTGGGCGGCACCCCCTATAATAACATCAGGACTTCAGGGTAAAGTAACGGTTGAGGGCAGACCTTTCGGAGTTACTAACCTTGACCTCTTCCTAAGTGACGCGACTGGGGTTGACTGGTCCTATTCCGGCAATAGCGAGCTATCTGTCTCCATCTTTGATAGCCTTGGTTCTACAATGGTGCGTGTCGAAGCGCCAAGCGACATTTGGATTGGGTATGAGATAATCAGGTTTACGGCGACTAATGCGGACGGGTCGGCCTTCCGCGATCTACGGTTCACGGTGATCAAGAATCCTGAGGTCGTATTGGATAGCGTGAATGTCGAGGCCATCTACTCGAAAGCCGCTGATCCGGGCTATGCCGCCTTTGAAGATTTCGGCGACTCGGTGAGGACTGGCGAGGAGATACGGCTGTACTGGCGTTACAATGCGAACAATGATTGGATTGATCTCGATACTGTGCTTTTTGCTGGTATGACGAACGGTTACAAGGTATACACGGTTGATATGCATGGTGACGGTGCCGCGGTGCGGGGGAACTTATCGTTACCGTTACCGGCAAATCCGGCGACAATTGTTGCGGAAGCAGAGTTCACAGGGCTGTGGACTGCCACCTTCATCAATAGTTTTAGCGTCGATGGAGTGGGTGCCGATACGGTTGGATTGGGGACCTTCTACGTAACTGGCGCCCCCGGGATGAAATATGATTACAATGAGGTCTCGGCAGTGCTCCATATCGGACCCATAGCGGCAGTTCCAGAGAGTCACGGCGATTCGCTGTGCGTGGACACTGCGTTCTACCCGCCCGGTGGTGAGTGGCTGTGGGCTACCGCCCCGCCGGCATCGCAGAGGGACCCAGAGCCAACCTGGGGCGGGCCGTATTGCTGGCTGATTATTGATGAGGCTACGGGAGTTGAGAATGTGACCATCGGCGAGAAGCCGGAGACCTTCCAGCTCAACCAAAACTACCCGAACCCGTTCAACCCCACCACGACGATCAGTTTCGATGTCGGCCGGGCCGGGCATGTGAAACTGGATATCTACAATGTGCTGGGCCAGCGGGTAGCCTCGCTGGTTGACCGGCATATGGAACGGGGTACGTACGAGGCCGATTGGGACGCCAGCAGCTTCTCGACCGGTATTTACTTCTACAAGCTGGAGACAGAGAACTTCTCGGATACGAAGAAGATGCTGCTGTTGAAGTAAATCGCTGTCTTGGCAACAAGGGCATGATTCAGGCCCCGGCGGATGGCACCGTCGGGGCTTTTCTGTGGGGACGGGGCCAGTCGGGAGTCACCGGGCGACAGGAGGGCACATTGTCTGGGGCGGTCGTGTAAGTTGTTATGTTACTGTATGTTACGTGTTAATTATTGACTTTGTGGTACGATTTGGGTATACTTCGAAGTTAGCTGCAGTCGACGCGAAGATGTTAACTTGTTGATATACAAGGCATTAGAATGTTAGGCGTTATAGGTAACCGGTTCAGCATTGGCAAGGAAACGTACTCCCCGTTCGCGGTTGAGTTACATTACTTTCGGATAGAGAAGCGTTACTGGTCCATTTGCTTTGAGCGTATCAAGCGGGCAGGGTACAAGATTATCGCGACGGCGGTGCCGTGGAATGTTCATCAGGCCGAGGACAAGTCGCTGGATTTTGCGGGAATTACTGATCCGAAGAAGGATTTAGTCGTATTTTTAGAGCTGGCTCGGGAGTTTGGATTCAAGGTCATCCTGAGGCCGGGTCCCTGGGTGGCCGGGCAGATGAGAAACGGCGGTTTGCCGGAGTATCTGTTCCGTGACCTGAAGATCTTTGCGCGTGACGCTACCGGGCAGGAGAAGGAGTTGCCGGCCGATTACGGTGCCAGGGGGGGCTATCTGCCGAGCTATCTGCATCCGAACTATCAGTATCATTTGAAGAATTTCTTCAAGTCGTTCATTGAGACGACCAAGAACTATGTTCATCCCCGTGGTCCGATCTTTATGGTGGAGCTGGATTACGAGACATCATATGGCCGGCAACTCGAGCCGGGCAGCGCTGACTATAACCCGGACGTCCTGGAGAAGTATTACGGGCCGTTTCTGGAGCAGCGGTACGAGGGGGATATCAAGAAGCTGAACCAGCTCTACAAGGAGAAGAACAAGGATTTTGGCGAGGTGGAGCCGCCGCGGGAGTTTGTCAATCTGGACCAGAAGGGTTTCCCGAAGGCGTTGGACTGGATGCGGTTCCGGGAGTATATGCTTCGGCTGTACCTTGAGAATCTTGAGGATGTTTTCAAGGCGTACACGGTGGAGCCGTTGATTTTCCGCTCGTTGTATTTCCGTCCGGGTGATCTTTTGCCGGCGTTCAATCTTGTTCCGGAGGACCGGGCGCCGTTTTTGGGCAGCAATGTGTTTCCTGAGGGGAACTATTTCGATCTGGCGGCCAAGGCTCGTTTTCTCAAGCACGAGTATGGTTTTGCGTTTGCGTGTTCGTTTGCGTCCGGCACGGCTGCTGAGAACGCGGCTCGTGAGGAGCAGATTGCGCCGGTGCATGACAATCAACGTCGGTTCTACCTGGCGGGAGCGCTGGCCAACGGGTTCAAGGGGTTCAATCAGTACATGTTCGTGGACCGTGAGCATTGGTACGGGGCGCCCCTGCGCAATGATGGCACGGTGACCAGCGGATATGAGATCGTCAAGAATTTCAATATCGCGCTGGAAGAGCGGGTTGGTCTGGAGAATATGGAGGACGATGTCCGGGTGGCCGTAGTTGGTAACCGCCTGTACACGTGGTTGCGGATGATGCCCAGCGACAAGATGTTGTCGTACCTGCCGCGGTTGGTGGATGCTACCACGACCGGCTTTTGTCGCGACCTGATGCGCCTGAAGGTCAATTTCGGGGTACGGGAGAATCGGGACTGGGAATCGATGTCGCGTTATAGGGTGATCTTCATCCCCACCTGTGAGGTGATGGCCGAGGCGGACCAGCAGGCCATTGTGGAGCTGGCCAAGAGCGGTGTGACAGTGATTCTGTCTGGATTGATGCCCAAGTGGGATGAGAGCTTCCGGGATTGTCAGGTGCTGGCCAATCACTTCCGGATAAAGACAACGGTTGATTACCGGATCGGCACTGTCGAGCACAAGGGGGGGCAGTTTCTGTCCTACTTGTATGGTTCGGTTCGCTCGACCGATGATTCGCGAGTGCGCAAGATCGCCAATGTGGGGGCGAAGACAGTCGGAGTGTGTTCCTCGCGGTACAAGGGGAACCTGTACCTGTTCAGCTTCGACATAGCCTCCGGTGGTGATCACCACAAGATCAATCTGCTGGAATCGGTTCTTGAGGGGGAGAGTATCGGCTCGTTGCTGTACTGCTCGGACCCGGCGGTGGATATGTCGCTGCAGCTTTCGGAGAAGAAGGGGTTGTTGTTTCTGGTGGCTCCGCCGGCGGGTGAGCTGTCGGACGGGTTGGAGGCCGGACAGAAGGAGATCATTGTCCGGGTGGACCTGAAGACAGCCGGTTTCAAGGCGCCGCGGGTGAAGCTGACGAACCTGTTTGAGGGCGAGTCGGCGCAGCCGATCAAGACCACTGCGAAGGACCTGAAGGGGGGCATCGCCCTGTCGACCAAGTTTCCCGACGGTGCGATCTTTTTGATCGAACGTCGTTAACTTTCAAAAGCAGGATGAGTGTTGGCATGCGTAAGTGGATAAGCGGTGCCGTTGCTGTCGTGTGTCTGGCGGTGATGTGCGTGGGATTGAGCGGTGGGTGTTCCGATATCGGTGTTACTCGATACTACGAGCGGGGGGCAATAGCATGCACCTCGCCGATCGCGGCGCAGATCGGCAGGGAGGTATTCGCACAGGGGGGCAACGCTGTCGATGCGGCCGTTGCCATTGGGTTTGGCCTGGCGGTGGCGTATCCGCGGGCCGGGAACATCGGTGGCGGTGGCTTTGCGGTTGTGCATGATTCTGAGACGGGCAAGATATCAGCGCTTGACTTCCGCGAGAAGGCACCGCTGGCGGCGACCGAAACGATGTTTCTGGACAGCCTTGGTGAGGTGATCGAGAATTCCTCATTGCTGGGGCCGAAGGCGGCCGGCGTGCCCGGGACCGTCGCCGGCCTGCGGGCGTTGTGGGAAGCGTATGGTTCGCTGCCATGGGAGGAGCTGGTGCGACCCTCAGCGGTACTGGCCGACACGGGATTTGTGGTGGACAGCGCGCTGGCTGCCGACCTGGAGACTCACCGTGAGGAGCTGTGCGGGTTTGAGGGCTCGTGTGTGTTGTTCTTTGCTGAGGGTCGTGCGGTTCGGTCCGGAGAGAGAATACGGATGCCGGATCTGGCCGGGACGTTGTTCGCCATTGCGGCTGAGGGAGCCGATGGTTTCTACAAGGGGCGCACGGCAGAGAAGATTGTGGCCACGATGGAGAAGTATGGTGGTCTCATCAGCAGCGAGGACCTTGAGAGCTACGAGGCCCTCTGGCGGGATCCGCTGCACTTCCGGTTTGATCGCTATGATATCTACAGCATGCCGCCGCCGAGTTCGGGTGGTATCGCGCTGGGGCAGATATTGAAGCTGCTGGAGCCGATGGATTTCGCGGCGCTGTTTCCGCAGTCGCCGAAGTACATGCATTTGTTTGCGGAGGCCTCACGGCTGGTCTACGCCGACCGCGCAACTCACCTTGGGGACCCGGATTTCCACGATGTTCCGAAGACCCTGTTGGATGAGCAGTATCTGGACCGCCGTCGGCAGTTGATCGACCCGAACCATGCGACGCCATCGAAGAACATCCGCGAGGGCAGCCCGCCGGTGATGGAGGCGGAAGAGACAACCCACCTTTCGGTGTGTGACGGCAATGGTACTGCGGTATCGCTGACGTACACGCTGAACGGTCCTTTTGGATGCAAGGTGACGGTTGAGGGGGCGGGTTTTCTGCTCAACAATGAGATGGACGATTTCTCGGTCAAGCCGGGTGTGCCGAACACCTATGGGTTGATCGGGGGAGAGGCCAACAAGATAGAGCCCGGCAAGCGGATGCTTTCGTCGATGTCACCGACGATCGTGATGCACGATGGGCAGCCGCGCCTGGTGGTGGGCACGCCGGGCGGTTCGAGGATCATTACGGCGGTGGCGCAGGCGCTGATCGGGTTTGCGCGGTTCGGCCTGCAGCCGAACGAGATTGTCAAAGAACCGCGGTTTCATCATCAATGGTTGCCGGACAAGCTGTTGCTGGAGAAGGGGCGCTATGACATCAATGCGAAACAGGGGCTGATTTCGATGGGGCACATGATCGATGAGCAGGCCCCCTGGTGTGACATGCAGTTGATCTTCATCAACGAGTCAGGGATGATGGCTCCGGCGTCGGACCCTCGCCGTGGCGGTGTTGGCGTTGGCCTCTGAGCTGACGGCCGGGTCAGCGTTGATTGCCGTTTGAAGACGGAATGTAGCAGTGGCGGACACCCAGGACGATACCTCCCAAGCCGATGATACTTGCCAGCAGGTAGATGACGGTGCCGATGTACGGAATGGCCATCAGCAGGGTGAGGATGATCAATCCCGTAAACAGCTGTGTCCGGGACAGGATCGTTGGTTCCTTCTTGACAAGCCGGATTGCGAGCCAGCCGAGCAGGAAAGCGAACATCACCTTGCCGGTATAGAACAGCAATCCCCCGGTGACCGCGGCGAAACTGGAGACCGGCACAAGGACCAGCGAGAAGATCAGCAGTACGGCACCGATGGCGGCCATTTCGCCCTCTATCATTATCAATCCTACCAGTGAGAACACCAGTGCCACCAGAAGGATCAGCACGGATACGATTGCGATCAGGACGGTGACGAACCCTGAGGCGGTGGCGATGGTAAACCGCGAGCGCAGTTGTTGGAACGTGGATTCCGCATACTTCCTGAAGAGCCACAGCAGGATGATTCCGAACAGGAAGGCTGCCAGCAGTTTGGAGATGGCCAGGACGACCGAGGCGAGGTTGACGAACGAATCCTCCTGGTCTGTGTCATCGGGTATGGCGGGGGCATAGACGACCTCACCGGTGACCGTGGCCCCCGGGTGGATGACCAGGTCATTCTCCTGTTTGGTCGTGTAGGTCAGGGTCCCGATGATTACGGCCGGGGGGGAGATGTCGATTCGGTCGCCCTTGACGGTAATCTCGTCCTCGATGGTGGCGGTAATGGTGATCTCGCCGCCGCCGATTCGGACCGGGCCGCGCAGGGTTCCTTCGACATTGACCGTAGCGCCGTAGATGTCGGCTGGTCCTTCAATGACAGCGCTGGGGGACACTCTCGGTTCGGAGCCGAAAAGCAGCAGTGAGCGCCCGACATGGCCGGTGATGTCGGCGAAATTCGCAAAGACCCTCAGGGAGCCATCGCAGCGGCCAGCGAATTTGAGCTGGTAGGCAAACAGCGAGGCGGAGCCGCCGATGGTGCCGTTGATATCGGAGTTGTAGCCACCCGCGATCAGATCGCCATTGATGGTGCCGTCGACTTTGAGCTGTGAAACCCAGACGATGAGGTCGTCATCGATCGTGTGCAGGGGGGATATATTCAGCTTCTCGCCGGCCTCGAACATGGTTGCCCCGGCAAGCAGCGGCAGAGCCAGCAACATCAGAGTGGCGGCGGTCAGAGTGCGAACAGTATGACTGAGGTATTGTGCTGTCATAAGAGTGCTCCGGACACGACATTCGCTGCCCAGTTATGGCATACGCATTGCGGCAGGGCATAGTTGCCGGGTCACCGTAAACAACTACACCCGGATAGCCGCAACAAGGAAAAAATCAGTCAATCGGAGCGCGGTTGTGCAGGTTTTGCACAGTGGGGGCATATAGGTGTGGGCCGCGCCCGGCATCCGACAGCCGGTTATAACGCCTTTTGTTGTCACTGATTACGAAGGAATTGTGTGGTGGGGTCGATACACTAACATATAACCGGGTGGAGCTGAATGGAACTGTACATCGACCGCAAGAGAACGCTACTGCCCCGGATCGACGCCATCTACGTGTTGGCGCGGCTGATGCTGCTTGTTGTCATTGGCTGGTACGCATTTTTCGGTCCGGGCGAGTCAGCGCCCCGAATCTATTGGACAGTGATCCTGGGCACATTCCTGCTGCAAAGCGGCTATGTACTCGTGTCGACGGCCAGGAAGCTGGATATTCGTCCGGCCTATGTTGTGTCGCTGGTGTATGATCTGGCCTTGGTTCCCTTTCTCGTCTACCACACCGGCGGGGTTGATTCCTCCTTCTATCTTGTGTTCTGCCTGACCGTATCAATAGCGGCGTATGTGCTCACGCTCCCGGTTGCATCCGCGACAGTGATTCTGGGGTCGGCCGGATACCTGACGGTTGTCTTTCCGCAATTGACGGCAGACAACTACTTCAATGTGATTGTCAGACTGGGGTTCATATGGATTTACTACCTGGTCATATCGTACGCTCTGGACTATTTCCGTCGCTCCGAATCAAGGATGCTCAAGCTGTTCAATACCTTGAATATGCGTACCTCGGAGCTGGAGAAGTCGCAGGCGCAGTTGGAGCACATCTATGAGAACTCGCGTGTGCTGGCCTCGATTCTGGACACCGAGGGGCTGGTCTTGGCCGTTGACCGCATCATGGGGCGGGTCTTCGCATATAATGACTACGCTATCATTCTGATTACCAAGGGTGGCTACCAGTACCGTGTTCGCTGTATTGATGGTGTGGCCAACTATACGCCGGAGGATGTCGATGTTTGCCAGATGGAGATCATTCGTCGCGTGGGCAACATAGGCGAGCCGGTGCGGATACCTGACACCCGGAGTCGCCGGGACTATGTGGCTCTGGGCAGGCAGACTCGTTCGGCGATGGCTGTCCCCATGGTGGCTCGCGGCCATGCCAGTGGGGTGTTGCTGGCCGAATCGGCGGAGCGGGACCATTTCAACGAGCGCGATATTCAGCTTCTGTCGATTGTTGCCCGATCGGCGGCGATGGCCCTGGAGAACGCGGCGCTTCACAAGCGCACCGAGGAGCTGACGATCATGGATGAGTTGACCCGCGCGTTCAACTACCGTCACTTCGTGAAGAAGCTTGATGAAGAGAAGAAACGAGCGGCGCGCTACAAGATGCCGCTGTCGATCATTATGGTTGATATTGACCACTTCAAGCGATTCAATGACACCAACGGTCATGAGGCCGGCAATGTCGTACTGCGAGAATTGGCGAAGATCATCAAGGGATGTATTCGCGATGTTGACATATTCGCCCGCTATGGGGGCGAGGAGTTTGTGATTGTGCTGCCGCAGACGGACCTTCGGGCGGCACGGGTGATAGGTGAGCGTATTCGGGAGCAGATCGAGGCGCACAAGGTTCATCTTCCGGAGTCAGGCCCCCGCACTATTACAGTCAGTGTCGGTGTCAGCTCTTACCCGGAGAATGGCCGATCCGAGGATGAACTGGTTGATGCCGCCGACAAGGCTCTGTATCAGGCCAAGGGCGACGGTCGCAATATGGTCTGTACGCTCTGAACGTGCGTCTGCAGGCGCACGCAGCTGGTGAGCACCCCGCCGTTGCCGGCGGGTCAGCGCCACGGGAGCAGACATGGATGTTTCTGCCGTACCGCTGGGGCAGTTGTTCGTGGTGGGATGCCCGGATGCGTATCCCGATCGCGAGTTCCTGCGCTGGTGGGAGCGCGAGCACATTGGGGGGCTGATCCTCTTTGAGCACAACGGGCGCGATCATGGCGCCCTGGGCGAGGTCCTTGCGGATCTGCGTCGACGCAGCCGTCTGTCCGAGCCGCTGATCGCGATTGATCAGGAGGGCGGGCGGGTCAGTCGTCTGCGAGGGCATCCGGTGGAACTACGTGCGGTGGCGGACTATGGCCGCAGCGAGCGTCTTGATGAGTACCTTACGGACTACGCGGCCAGTTGCGCCTACATGCGCCGGTTGGGGATCAACTGTAACCTCGCGCCGGTAGGTGATGTCTTTGTCAGTGCGGACAATGCGTGTCTGAAGTCGCGGTGTTTTTCCGATGATCCCCAGGTTGTATCGCGGTTCGTGGCAGCGACGGTGAGGACTGCTCGTGCCAACGGTTTGATCAGTTGTGTCAAGCACTTCCCCGGTCTGGGGCCGGCCCGGAGCGATCCCCACCTGGCAACGCCGGTGGTTGACTATTCCATCGATCAGTGGCGTGCCCGGGAACGACAGCCTTTTGCTGCGGCAATTGCCGAGCGGGTTGAGATGGTGATGACGACCCATGTGGTGGTCAGCGGCTGGGATCGGACAATCGCCACCGGGTCACGCAGCATTGTGCAGGAGCGGCTGCGCAGCGATCTTGGGTTTTCGGGGGTGGTTATCACCGATGACTTGCTGATGAATGGTGCGGGGCAGCTTGGTAATATCGGTCATCGCGCTGTGGCGGCGCTGGTGGCCGGGCACGATCTGCTGTTGTTCGGCAGGCAGGTCGATCAGGCGATGGTGGCGTATGAGGCCGTCCGCGAGGCGGTCAGGCGCGGCGACGTTGACCCTGAGCGCATGAAGCGTGCGCTGGGGCGGGTGGCCGCTTTGAAGTCGAAACTCAGTTAAAACTGGCCGGCTGCTGTGGCGCTGGTTACTGATAGTGTGCGTATATGAAGCTGGCACGATTGCAAACAGGCAGGCGCCTGACGGTGCTGGGGATTAACTCCGGTACGTCGGGTGACAATATAGATCTGGCCGTCTTAAGGCTGGAGCGACAACAAGGCAAGTTCTCCTGGCACTGGGTTGACGGGGCGACGCGTCGGTACCGTCCGAAGCTGCAGGAACTGATCTGGCGGGTGGCTGATGCGCCGTCGGTGAGTCTGGACGAAGTGATACACCTGGATTCGGCTCTTGGTCAGGCGTTCGCCGAGGCAGCCGCGGGGATGGTCCGCAAGCTGGAGCGCGGGCGGGTGCGTGTGGATGCGATCGCCAGTCACGGCCAGACGGTGCGGCATGCGCCGCAGAGAGTGAAGCGGGACAAGTACACGGTGAGTGGTACGCTGCAACTGGGGTCGCCGGAGGTCATTGCCGCGCGGACAGGGCTTCCGGTTGTGGCGGATTTTCGTCAGGCGGCGGTTGCGCGGGGGCTGGAGGGAGCGCCGATCACGACCTCGGCGATGAGGCGCTTGTTTGCCGAGAAGACGAAGTCACGGCTGCTGGTGAATATTGGCGGTATGGCGAACTATTTCTATTTTCCCGCGGCACACTCGCGGGGGAAAGAGTCGGCGGCGGACTGTGGTCCCGGGAATTGTCTGAGCGATTTGCTGGCTCGTCGGCTGCTGGGGCAGCCGTATGACCGGGGTGGTCGGAGGGCGGCAGCGGGGGCGGTGTCGCAACGGCTGCTGTCGTTGATGCTGGCCCATCCGTTCTTTCGCGGGAAGCTTCGGTCGACCGGGCGGGAGGTTTTCGGGCCGGCGATGGAGCAACTGATGCTGGACTTCCGCAAGCACCATCGCCTGAGGATAGAGGATCTGCTGGCAACCGCCGCCGAACTGACTGTCAACGCTATTGTCGGACGCATATGGCCGATCGTCAGTCGTGACGACTCGCTTACGGAGGTTCTGGTTTTTGGCGGAGGCCGTCGGAACAGGCACTTCATGAAGCGCCTTCGACACCAGTTGCCCGATATCCCGATCAGAAGCGTGGACGAGACTGGAGTTGACGGCGATCTGGTGGAGGCGGCGGCTTATGCGGTGATGGGTGAGGCGGCCATCCGTGGGGAAGCTTTGGACCTGGGAGTGTATCGAGGGAAGGCACATTGCGCTGTTTGCGGACGCATAGTGCAGTAACCCTCAGCGGGATGTATAACAGGTGAGCAGACAAAAGTGAGGAAATCAGGCGAGTAGTATGACCAGAAGCAGACATCATCGACAAGGCCTGCCGGGAGTGTGGGCCGAGCTGCAGGCGCTCTTGACGATCATCGTTTTGCTGGGTGTTACGGGGTGTGGTGGCGGTCCGCCGGGGTTGCGGGGGCCGGAGCGGCCGAGCGCCATTGACATTCCCTTTGTGCGGGTCCTCATCGAGAGCGGGGCGCCGGAGGCGGTTGTCACCTCGGAGGGCCTGTTCACGGTGGAGTGTCTGTTGGCAAAGAGGCAGACGCTGTACCAATCCTCGCGACCGGTGCGCATAACGAATCGCGCCGGCCGGTTGCAGGTAGCCAACCGCGACGGGCTGTTGCTGGAAGAGGGATTGGAGGAGATCAACATCCTGCCGCAGGATCGGCGGCCGTTGCTGCTGGGCGGGCGGCCGTATCGCGGGTTGTTCAAGATCGTACCTTCAGGACCGGGGAATGTGGAGGTCATCAATGTGGTCTCCATGGAAGACTACCTTCGCGGAGTCATACCGCCCGAACTGGGCAAGCGGGAGCGCAATGAGGTGGAGGCCATCAAGGCCCAGGCGGTAGCGGCCCGAACGTATGCCCTGGCACACCTGGGGCAGTATTCCAACGGGCGGTACGATCTGAAGGGAGACATCATGGATCAGGTGTATGGCGGAGCGGCCGTGGAGTATGACCTGGTCGACAGGGCCGCGCGTGAGACAGCCGGTTGGGTGGCCATGTACAATGATGAATTCATTCAGGCCTATTACCACTCGACCAGTGGCGGCATGACCGATGCGATTGGCGATGTCTGGGATCGTCCCGACCTGCCCTATTTGCGAGCGGTCTCCGACAGCGGAGCCTCGTCGTGGTCGAAATACTACCGCTGGCAGGAGCACTTCAGTGAGCCGCAACTGCGTCAGCGGCTGGAGCAGTATCTGTCTGCCGAGCGCGGGGTCGATGTGCGGCTGTCTCCGATTGTCGATCTTCAGACTATGCAGCGCAGTCCGGGTGGCCGGGTGATGGAACTGGTGGTCAGGACGAGGTCGGACAGTTATCGTTTGTACAAGGACCGCATCCGCTGGGCGTTTCGTCGGTCGTCCAATCCTGATCTGATTCTCCCCTCGGCCCGCTTCGATCTGGATATCCTGCGTGATGCCGACGGGAACATCGTGCGGGTTACCTTTGACGGCGGCGGTTACGGGCACGGGGTTGGCATGTGCCAGTGTTCGGCTATTGAGATGTCTCGCCGTGGATGGGACTACCGCCGCATTCTCAGTCATTTCTATACCGGCGTCGAGCTGCGAAAGCTGTACTGAGCCAGACAATGCTTTTTATTGATTTTGCGAGGGTGAGCGCGTAGCATGGGCACAGGATGCGAGCTTTGCTGAACATACTGCGGGCAGCGGCCCTGGTGCTGGTGCTTATGGCGGGAGCCGGGGCGGCTGAACCGGGAGTGTACACGATCGGCGCCTGGGGCGGCCTGAGCACGATTACCGGCGGTGACTCGCTTACCTTTCCCATGCAGTTTGACTATGGCGTGCGGTTCGGGTACTACCTGAAGAAGGGGTGGTCGCTCGATTTCGATCTTTCTCGTTACAGATGGAACAGTGATTCCACCGCCAGTTCCAGTTTCGCATTCGGGTCAGGTGATGACCATGCTGTCTTACGCTACAGCGCCGTTGGGGTGGGGGTGACAGCCACCAAGCTGTTGTTCCGGCCCGAGGCCTCGGTCAATGTTCCGGTGGGTCTGGGGGTGGGGGTCATGTTCTGGCGTGGTGAGGATCCCCGGGGGGACACGACGTGGACGGTGCCGGGCACGGGGGATGAGAAGCGCGAGTTCAAATCAAGTGAGTTGTTTGTCAGGGCAATGACCGGTATTGACCTGCATCTTAAGGGCCGACTGGGGCTGGGACTGGAGATACACGCGGACTACCTGACGGCGATAGGGGCGGACTTCGCCGACGAGGTTAACAAGGGTCGGGATCGACTGGTGGCAGGGGTGCGCCTTGGTTTGCAGATGAGTTTCGGGGCGCGTCGGCAGGAGGTCGAGTGGCGGTCTGAACCAAGCTGGGCGCGGGTGCCGCCCTCGCAGCGTTCGGAGCGTGATCTTGTCGACAGCGACGGAGACGGCGTGCCGGACAAGCGGGACAAGTGCCCGAATACACCGCTGGGCGCCGTCGTCGACATGGATGGGTGTCCGATTGACAGCGATGGTGATGGGGTCCCCGACGGTCTGGATGACTGTCCCGACACGCCGGCAATGGCGCGCGGGATGGTGGATATGTTCGGCTGTCCGGTGGATTCGGATTTCGATGGAATCCCCGACTACCTTGATGAGTGTCCGTACAACCCGGTTGGGGCACATGTGGACAGTGTTGGGTGTCCAATCGACAGCGATGGTGACGGTGTGCCCGACGGTCTGGATGACTGTCCGAACACGCTGTACGGGGTGGAGGTGGATGGTCGCGGTTGTATAGATCTGTCTGTCTTCGATAAGCCGATGGTGCTGAATATTGACTATACGCCCGGCTCGTTCGAAATCGATCCGACCAGTAAGGAGCGACTGAAGCGTCTCTCACGGTTGCTGCACTTTGTCAGCAATATGCGGCTTGAGATCAACGGGTATACCGATAACATCGGTATGGCTCAGGCGAACCAGGCACTCAGTGAAAAGCGGGCGAACCGGGTGCGGGACTATCTTGTTGCGCAGGGAATCGAGGCTGAGAGAATGACTGTCTACGGTCGGGGCGAGACCAACTTCGTGGCCTCCAACGAAACCGCCGAGGGGAGAGCCAGGAATCGCCGAGTGGAGATAGTGTTCTATAAATAGCAGAGCGGGACCGGTGACGTGACCACACACTTGCATTTCATTCAACAGAACCTGATGGAGCGTCGGCACAACACGTATGCGCTGGTTGCCATCTTACCGCCGCGTCTTGATGAACTCATCATGCCGCTGCGAGAGCGTTATGATCCGTTGTATCTGCAGCTTCCCTCACACATAACGATCGTCTTCCCCTTCGAGGCCGAGACAGATCAGGACGAGCTGGTGGCCACCATTCTGAGCGAGACTCTGACTCAGCCGGCGGTTACGGTGCAGATGCATTCGATCGGCGATTTCTATCCCAAGTACCCGGTGATTTACTGGTCGGTCAGGAAGAACGAACAGCTCTCCTCGTTGTATTACCGTATCAATGCCCGGCTGGAGATTCCGATACCGTTCAAGGAGTACATACCGCACGTCACTGTTGCCCGGGAGATATCGAATCATCGTGTGATGCTTGTCAAAGACAAGATTGCGCCGTATCTTCCGGATGAGACGTTTCAGGTGAAGGCACTTGATTTGATAGCGCCGGTTACCGGGATGCGCTGGGTTTCGATCCGGACGTTTCCATTGACAGCCGGCTGAGACCGGCACCACACGTACCTGCATTGTCGTTCATCATCGGTGGCACCGCTGCCCACATGCGCAGAAAGAAGGCGGCGGGATGTTTGACACCCTGTTAAGTTCGACCGTCAGTATATCGGGCATGGCGCCCGGGAGGCGGAGCCGCCTTAAGTGGGCATGTCGGCTGTTGAGATTGCCGATCGCTGACCTCAAACAGCTTGTGTCTAAGAGGTTACGTTTTCAGAAATGCCTTGCACAAACACCTAAATTGCCGTAGAATGGCGACGAACACAGTATGAACGTTTTAATTGTAACCCAGCATTTCCCGCCGGAGAAGGGGGCAGTACGGCGGTTGTACGAGTTCGCGCGGTTCTTCGCCCTGCAGGGGGAGAATGTGTCGGTTCTGACGGCCATGCCGAACTATCCGGATGGTGTGGTGCCGGAGGAATACCGGGGCAAGTTCTTCACCGTTGAGGATATGGACGGGGTGACGGTGTATCGCAGCTACGTGCTTCCGGCTCCAAATAACTATCCCGGGCGGCGGATGATCGGGTTTGTGGTCTTTCTGATAACATCGGTTGTTAACTCCTTCCGGATCAACAAGAAGTTCGATTTGGTGATTGCCTCGACCCCGCCGGTTACTACGCCGGTGATCGGGTGGCTTCTGAGCCGACTGAAGAAGGCTCGTCTGGTGATCGAGATACGGGACCTTCAGCCGGAGTCTTCAGAGGAGTTCGGCAACCTGAAGCCATCGATTCTCACCCGTCTGCTCAAGAAGTTTATGCACTGGCTGTACCGTCGCGCAGACTATGTCGTTCCGGTGACTGACGGTATCACGGAGTATCTGCAAAGCGTGGGGATTCCCCGCGAGAAGCTGGTGACGGTGAAGTCGGGGGTGTCCAACGAGTTCCTGGCGGCTAACAGCAACGGCGTCAGGAAGAAGTTCGGCTGGGAAGGCAAGTTTCTGGTGATGTACACCGGGACAATCGGCTGGGCGCACTGTCTTGAGACAGTTATTGAGGCGGCGCGTCACCTTGTTGATCAGCCGGATATTGAATTTGTCTTTGCCGGCGATGGTCAGAAGCGTGGAGCCCTGGAGGCGATGGTGCGTGATTACGGACTGAAGAATGTCCGGTTCATCGGCCTGCAACCCCTTGATTCGATCCCGTATTTCCTGCAGGCCTCCGATGTGCTGGTGCACAGCATGAAGGAAGTCCCGCTGACGAGAGTGGCCCTGCCGTCCAAGTTGTTTGAGTATATGGCTTCAGGCAAGCCGATCATTTACGGTTCTTCTGGTGGCGAGGCAATCGAGGAGCTTGAGAGGGCCGGTGGGGCGCTGTCGTTCCCGGCTGAGGATCCGGAGACGCTGGCTGATTTGATTCTTAAGCTGAAGACGGGGCAGATCGATGGTCATCAACTGGGCAGGAGCTACTACGATCATGTCGCGCGGTATCACCGTCGTGAAGTCTGGGCGGAACGATACCTGACCCTGATTCGCAGCATGTAGCCTTGTTCGCCCGCTGGCTGGTTTATTCCCTAACACTCTGCTTTTTTTCGGGCGCCTTTTGCCTATATTGGCCCGATGCCGCCTTCAGGGATCGGTGAGCGGCTGCGAGTGTGGTTGCAACAGGTGAGGACATATCGCCCATGAGAATCGTACAAGTAGTCGGTGCCCGCCCGAATTTCATGAAGGCGGCGCCTTTGGTCAGGCAGCTTCAGAAACACCCCCATAGCTTCCACAGCATCCTCATCCACACCGGTCAGCATTATGATCACTCCTTGTCGCAGGTGTTTTTCGACGATCTTGATCTGCCGCGGCCGGATCTGCATCTGGGGATTGGGTCCGGAACTCACGCCGTTCAGACCGGCAAGATGATGATAGAGCTGGAGCTGGCTCTGGGTGAGCTTCAGCCTGACCTGGTGATTGTCTTTGGTGACGTCAATTCGACGCTGGCGACGGCCCTGGTGACCTCGAAGCTGCGTCTGCCGCTGGCGCACGTGGAATCGGGGCTGCGCAGTTTCGACATGACGATGCCTGAGGAGGTCAATCGGCTTGTGACGGATCGGCTGGCGGATCTGCTGTTTGTCAGTGAGCCGGCCGGATTGGTGAACCTGCGCCAGGAGGGAGTGGACGACCGGAAAGTGTTCTTTGTGGGGAATATCATGATCGATTCCCTCATGATCAGCCTGAATGCAGCGCGGGATTCGGATGTTCTTTTGCGGCTGGGGCTAAAAGAGAAGTCATACGCGGCGTTGACTCTGCACCGTCCCACCAATGTCGACGATCCCGACACCTTACGCCGCCTGCTGGCGTGTGCGGCTGATATCAGCCGACGGCTGCCGGTGGTGTTTGCCTGTCATCCGCGCACTCGCAAGAACATGCGCCGGTTCGGTATCGATCAGGAGTCATTGCCGCCCGGATTGATGATTATCGAGCCGCTCGGCTACCTTGACTTTGTCAGGCTGCAATCATCGGCGCGGATTGTCCTGACGGATTCCGGGGGGATTCAGCAGGAGGCCACGTACCTGAATACTCCCTGCCTGACACTGCGTACGTCCACTGAGCTGGTGGAGACGGTACAGCGCGGGTCGAATACGTTGTGCGGTACCGACACCGGGAAGATACTCGAGTTGGTCGATGCTGTCATGCGGGGGGAGTATAAGCGAGGGTCGGTGCCTGATCTGTGGGATGGCCGGGCGGCAGAGCGGATAGTGCAGGTGCTGCTGGAGAGGATGTAAGAGGATGTAAGGGGGCTTAGCGACAAAAGGAAGGGCTAATGGTGGCGAAGTACCGAATGTACGTGGATGAGGTTGGAAACCCCGACCTGGGCAGTTCCGGCAATCCAAATCACAGATACTTGAGCCTTACCGGTGTCATGATTGATCTGGAGTACGTGAGCAGACGATTCATCCGGAGATGGAGCAGTTGAAGTCAGAGTTTTTCGCTTCCCATCCCGATGATCCACTGGTCCTCCGCCGGAAGGAGTTGGTCAATGCACGCTGGCCGTTTCATCATCTCAGGGATGCTCAGGTGAGGCAAGCGTTCGATTCACGGCTCTTGTCACTTTTGCAGCAGTGGCGTTACTGCGTGGTAACTGTCTGCATTGACAAACTGTACCATCGGGAGACTTATCGGGTACGGAGATTCGAACCGTATCACTACTGCATGATGATCCTTCTTGAGCGTTTTGTCCTGTATCTGGAAGGACTGCACGCCGTCGGCGACGTAATGGCAGAATCACGAGGGGGGAGTGAGGACCGGCGCCTGAAGGATTCGTACTCTCGCCTCTGGCTTAGTGGCAGCGACTATATCTCACACCAAAGGTTTGCCGCCTGCCTGACTTCGAGGCAGCTCAAGGTCAAGCTTAAGAGCAACAACATATCCGGTCTCCAACTGGCGAATATTATGGCACATCCAAGTCGTTCGGAAGTTCTTCTTGAAAACGGTCAGTCGGTCAAACCGCTACCGCCGTTTGCAGCGAAGATTGTAGACGTTCTCCAGAAGAAGTACTACCAGCGTTCTGGAAAAGTTTTCGGCAAGAAGTACATCGGAGAGGCCCCCAGAAAAAGAAAGGGCCCTTAACGGGCCCCGATGGCTTTACCATCCACCTCCAGTTACCTGGATTACCCCATTATACGACATTTGGGGTTCTGAGTTCAACAAAAAAGCGTCCTACTGATTCTTGTGCACAACTACTCTAAGGGGGCTTAGCGGTTGGCCTCGACAATAAGGCGGATGCCCTCGAGCGTCAGGGTATCGTTGGTCTCGGTGATGTAGCGGCTGTGTTGGCTGATGCTGCCGGCAAGTCCGCCGGTGGCGACGACCTTCGTCTCCTGAAAGCCGGTCTCGCCGATAATCCTCTGAATGATGTAGTCCACCTGGCCGACAGTGCCATAAAACAGACCCGATTTGAGGGCCTCGACGGTGTTGCGTCCGACGATCTGTTCGGGCGGCTCAATGGGTACCTCAAACAGCCGGGCAGCCTTGCGGGCCAGTTCGGCCAGGGAGGTCTCCGGTCCGGGGGTGATCACGCCGCCGATGTATGCTCCCTGATCGTTGACGATATCGAAGGTGGTCGCGGTGCCGAAGTCGGCAACAATAAGCGGGCCGCCATAGTGGTGGTAACCAGCGGCGGCATTGGCGAAGCGGTCGGCGCCGACCTGTTCCGGGGCGGGCATATCGATGTCTATGGGAAGCCTGACGCGGTGAGTGATCAGCAGCGAGGGGCAGTCGCACAAACGCCCGACAGCGGTTGCAATCGATTGGGTCAGGCGCGGGACAACCGAGGCTATGGCGGCCTCGGTGATGCCGGTCGGCTCAATTTGGTGATGTATCAGACAGCCGCGAATGAACAGCAGGGCTTCATCGGCTGACAGAGCAGTGCGAGTGGCGAGGCGGAAACTGGCCCGTAGGTGATCATCCCGAAAGATGCCGAAGCGGACGCTGGTGTTGCCGATGTCGATAGCGAGCAGCATGGCACAATATTGTGCCGGAGGCGACGCTTGTCAATTGGCGGTCTTGCTCCGGAGGAGTTTTTGTTGATTCACGGATGGGTTTAGGCCTAAGCTACGGCAGTGAAGATTTCCGGACGACACCTGGTCGGGTGTGGGTCGCGGGGGCCAGATGTTGGACGCTGTGACAGTGAAATGATGGAAAGGTGTGCCATGAAGCGCTGGTTCGTGATTGCGGTTCTCGGGGGGATGTTGACAGTTGTGGGGTCGGCCTTTTTCGGCTGTTCCAACGACGATTTCGTGACTAACCCTGATGGCGATCCCAATCAGTTGCCTCTCCAGGCGCTGCACATTGATGTTGACACCTCGGCGCTGGCGATTGCCTTCGACCCGTTGCGGGCTGTTACCAGTGTGACGGTGCAATTCGTGGTCCGCGATCAGCATGGTGTAGCGGTCAATCCTGACCGTCTGCGCGTCGAGCTGCTGCTGGACGACCGGCCGGTCGATGAAGAGGCGCTGTTTGACAGCACCTCCGTGCAGTTGGGATCGGATATGCTGTTGTACGTGGTGCTGGATGCCTCGTACTCGATGGTTATCGGCAAGGAGTTCGGGAATATGAAAGCGGCAGCGGCCTCGCTGGTGAAGTCGGTCGCTGATTCGTGGAAAGACCGCAGCGGTGAGGTTCGCTGGCGGCTGCTGTGGTTTGACGATCAGCTACACTATCCCAACGGCCAGTGGGCGGTTGGCGATATCGCCAGGATCCCCCAGCCGAGCCAGGGGGCGTTCACCAAACTGCTCGGAGCGGTGGAGTATGCCGCTGGGCAGATGTATCAGCTTGGTGCCGGAGCCGGCGAGAACGGGTTTGCAATCGGGCCGCTGGATCACCACATGATGGTCGTCTTCTCTGACGGCAAGGACAACTATAGCTGGAAAGACAACTACAACGAGGGCAACCCCAGGGTGCTTCACTCTATCCCCGGGACCACCCTGCAGTACTGGCAACAGGGACACCCCGCCACGGACAAGCAGACTCTGCTGGCCACGCTGAGCGGTGAGCAGGGCCCGGATCATGTTCATGTTCTGGGCTTTGGTGCGGGGATCGACCAGGAGGAGCTAAGCGAGATCGCTGCTGCTGCCAACGGGCGCTATTTCCGTGATTTGCAGGGACGGAATATCGCGGCTCTGTTTGATAGTGTTGCCGGAGAGATTACGACTATCCAGACCTATGGTGCCGGTATGCCGCTTCAGGCCGGAGACTACGAATTCACAGTCCGCGTGATCAGCAAAAGCCATGCTTCGGTCCGTACGGAGTTCAGTTTTCCCTTCCGCGGCGGCGATGAGAGCGCCGGGCCGTTGTGGCCGTAGGGGCGCCTTGGGGGCTAATCAACCCGCGGGCGGCGGAGTGTGAGCGCCGACTCGCCGGGCCAGCTCGATATTGATCTTCTCAGCCGATTTGTAGGCATCCCACATGCCGTAGATCCAAAGAATCGGGGTGGTGATGAAGCCGATCAAAATGAACATGAGCAGGAACGAGATGCCGTAAGCAACGATGAAGATAATGCCCTTGGCAATCTGGCCGTTGTAGATCTGTCCCAGCCCCATGAAGAAGAACGAGAGAACCGCCGCGAGGCCCGCGTTCTTATAGGACGGGGGAGGCATGGAAGCGTATGTCATCTGTCATTCTCTCCTTGTGCTGATGAGCCCGGTTTAGTGAAGCTGTCTGTTGTTCATAATACCGTACCTGGCGGCGCATATTCAAACACTTTTTTGGCGCTGGGCCCATTATCTGCGGACGACCGGGGGAGAATCTTGTTTCCGCCGGCGTATGCCTCGCTTATACTCAGGGGATGAAGCCTCGCTACCCGACTTATCATCTTGAGGACGACACGTACCGCAAACTGACTGCGTTCGTTGATCAACTGCTTGATACAGGGTACGCGACATTTGCGCCTGAGTTTGGCCGTATCGATGACTTTCTGAAGACGGTGGCAACCGAGTCGCCCCAACGTGATGCCCACAGGCTGCGCCAGAGCGAGAAGGCGCGGTATTTGCTGGAACTGGTGTCATTCGAGATCTACGACCGGCTGGACCGGGAGGCGTTCAATCGCGCCGACAAGACACTCATTGTGATGCCTGACTGCCTGAGTCTTCACAACCCGAACTGCGACAAGCTTGACCTGCCGACCGGCGATGTGTGCCGTCAGTGTACCGAGGATTGTTTTGCGTCGCAGATTTGCGATGTGGGGGCGGAGTTCGGTGTGAGTTCTGTGTTCTCCAAGCGGAAGCTGGAACAGCAACTGGAGCATTACCAGCAGACGCAGGGTGATTTTGGGGTGGTCGGGATTGCATGTGTGCTGATGCTTGCCTCGGGGATGCGGTCGGCGCACGAGGTGGGGGTCCCGGCGCGGGGGGTGTTGCTGGAAGGATGCGGCTGTGAACACTGGAACGACCAACCGTTTTCGCCGCAACTGGCCCTGGATCGGCTGCGGGCGATTTTGCAGGAGAAATATGGACGAGCGGATTGAGCGGATCGAGCAGCTTGGGATTGAGGCTTATGATGACATTGTCCGGGTGTGGGGCAACGCCGGTTTGACCTGGCGGCCGACCGGGCGCGACAGCGAAGAGCGATTAACGCAGGAGATGGCGCGGGATGACGCGGCGTACTTCGGGGCGTTTGTCAATGAGCGGCTGGTCGGGGTAGCGCTGGCGACGTATGACGGCCGCAAGGGGTGGATCAACCGGGTGGCGGTGGAACCTGACTATCGTCGCACGGGTCTGGCGCGCAAGCTGCTGGATGCGTGTGAGTTGTTTTTGAAGCGCCGGGGGGCGCTGGTGATCGCGTGCCTGATCGAGGAGTGGAATTTCCCCTCGATGGACCTGTTTGTGTCGTGCGGTTACGTGTTTCACAAGGACATTCACTACTTCTCGAAGCGGGAATCGCCGGAGGCGTAGGGCTGCGGGGCAGCGGGGCTGGAGTGATTGACGGCGGGCAGATAGACGTTCGGTTTGATGGAAAACAAACAGATGCCGGACCGCCTTGCGGCGGTCCGGCCCGGTCGCATCCTTGCGCAATGCCCTGTCCTTACGTGCGTGTTACGAGCGCAGGGCCTTCTCGAAAGCCCTCTTGAAATCGGCGTAGCCGCGGGCGCCGATGAAGCGTTCCACCTCGTTCCCGTCGGCGTCGAAGAAGATTGTCGTGGGTATGCCGCGGGTAGCGTTGAAGAACTCCATCAGTTGCTGGTTGCCGACGAGCATGACCCAGTTCATGTTGTGTTCGCTGGCAAAGGAACCGACATGGTCGACCGAGCCGCGCTCGACCGCCAGTGAGATCATCTCGATGCCGTTGTCCTTGTACTCGTTGTAGATTTCGACCATGTGCGGAATTTCCATCCGGCACGGCGCACACCAGGTGCCCCAGAAGTTGACAACTGTCGGTTGCTTGCCGAGCCACTTGTTGAGCTGGTGCGGGTTGCCCTGCAAGTCTGTGGCCACCAGTTGAGCGGACTGGCCGACATTGGTCATGGCGGTGTGGTCGGACGACCTTGCCTGCCCCTGATCATCGCCACCACACCCGGCAATCATGAGAGTCAGGGCCAGCCCGAAACAGAGCACGGAGAAGTGAGTCTTGCGCATCATTGTTGTCCTTTATAGCTGTCATATAGCTGTTAGCGGTTATTCCGGACAATACCTGTAACACAATCGGATGGCCACAAGTTTTGTTTTTTTGATCGGTAATCTTGTGCTGTCGGTTGAGCGGCGATATATTGCCCACATGGCCTGCGCACGTTCATCTCCGGCCGATGCCATGCTGGACAAGGAGTATTCCGTCCTCGATCATGGTTTTGTGCGCCTGATCGACTATATGGGCGATGATGCCGCGATTGTCCGGGCGGCCCGGGTCAGCTATGGCAAGGGCACCAGGAAAGTCTCGGAAGACCGGGCCTTGATCCGGTATCTGATGCGTCATCGGCACACCTCGCCATTTGAGATGGTGGAGCTCAAATTTCACGTCAAACTGCCGATTTTTGTGGCCCGCCAGTGGATTCGGCACCGTACGGCCAGTGTTAACGAGTACTCGGGGCGCTATTCGGTGATGAAGGAGGAGTTTTACCTTCCGGCCGATCAGGATATCCGCTACCAGTCCACGGTCAACAAGCAGGGGCGCAGCGAAGAAGAAGTGCCCGAACAGGTTAAGCGGCAGTTCGTGGAGTTTCTGCAGCAGTCCCAGCGGGATTTGTATGCGGGCTACGCGCAGCAGGTCGAGGACGGCATGGCGCGGGAACTGGCGCGGATTGCGCTGCCCTTGTCATTGTATACCGAGTGGTACTGGAAGATTGACCTGCACAACCTGCTGCACTTTTTGTCGCTGCGGCTGGACCCGCATGCCCAGAAGGAGATTCGCGAGTACGCTTTCGTGATAGCCGAGATGGTCCGGGCGGTCTGCCCAATGGCGTATGAAGCGTTTGAGGACTACCGGCTCAACGCGCTGTGTTTTTCCGGTCCGGAGTTGAGGGTGCTTGCGGGGGCATTGGCTGAGCTTGATCCGACCGAGGATGAGCTGGTGGCGCAGGGGTTATCGCGTCGCGAGGCGGCGGAGTTGCTGGAGAAGCTGGGGCGGTTGCGGGGGTAAGGGGGGGCGTACAGATAGGTAGAGCAGAGTGCCGCAGGCGTTCTGCCGTTGCATCGATAGAACGCTCGCATGAAAGTGGCAGAACCCCCGCAGACGGGATCAGGCCCTTTTGAGAAAACTCATGTGGATATCGACAATTGCGGCATCTCGTGTCTACTCAACAGTGCTAATTTCAAGCACGATTTGAATTGGGGTACAAATGGAAGAAGTGACTCCGTGGTTAGCCGCATATGGAAGCATAGTGTCTACTATTGCGATTGTCCTGGGATACATTAAGTGGCGTGCAGATCAAGCAAGGCTTGAGCTGCGCGTCGCGATCATGAAAGCGGAGCCGGATCCCAGCAACAAGGACTATCTATTCTACACAATCACAAACGTCGGTAGGAGACCTATCTGGGTGAAAGCGTTGGGCTGCTGTATGAGGGGTCCCAATGCGCAGGTTTGGGCTGTGCTCGATGGCGGTCTGTTTCCAATGAAGCTTGAGGAGGGCCAGCCAATCGGAATTCGATTTGATAACTTAGATTCCATATCGCATCGTCCGGATCGCATTTTTGTAGAGGACTCTGGAGGAACCAAGTACTATCTAAGCAAGCAAGGGCACAAGCGGCTGCTGAAGCAGCTAGATGAAGTGGAGTCACGCTCTTCAAAGTGACGGAGGGATTCAAGATGGGCGCACTGATCCAAGTCATCGCGAGTCCGCCATCGGCGGAAGCGGCGATCTCAGACCTGTTGAGTCTGGCAGGACCGGCGCGGTTGGTTGGTGCTACTTGTCTGAGATTGCTTCGTCGCTGCTTCGCAACGCTCCTCGCAATGACTTGGTTGAGAGATCTGTGAATGACCCCTACGGCCCCTTTCGGTAATGGAAATGCATCCGTGACTGCGACTTCGCCACCGAGGCCTTGATCAGGAAGTATACCGCGAACCCGATACACACCAGCGCCACAATCGGGTTGCGTCGCCACATCACCAGCGCCGCTATACCCAGAAGCACCCCCGCGACAATCCACACCCAGCGCATGCACCCCAGTTTGACCTCATGGACGGCCTGGGCGCCTATCTGCGCGAAGGCCTTCATCATGGCCTCCTGAAACTCCTCGTAGGACATGTCGGCATACTCAGAGCCGCGGGTACGGGCCTGTTGCTGTCACTGGTGGAATGATCGGTCGCGTCGCTGCGACTGCTCATACGCCTGCTGCGTGCCCCCCAGTCGGCGGATCTGGTCTTAGCGGGCGCGCTTGTTCGGGTCGCGGAGCACCTCATACGCCTCAGTTACCTCGACAAACCTCTGGTGGGCGTCGGGCGCCTTGTTGCGGTCGGGATGGTACTGCATGGCCAGTTTGCGGAAGGCGGACTTCATCTGCTCTTCGTCGGCCGAGTCAGCCACCCCGAGTATGGCGTAGTAGTCTTTCATGTGGTGGTATATACGAGAGAAGAGGGGAGTTGGCAACAGGAGATGTAGCGAAGAATGCCGAAGGCGTTCTGCCATCGTGATGTCGCCGCTGTAGGGTCGATGTGGCAGAACCCCGCAGACGGGATTCTGCCCTACGTCGGTTTATGTCACTTGCGACTGATAGGTAGGGCAGAATGCCGCAGGCGTTCTGCCGTTGCATCGATAGAACGCTCGTGTGAAAACGGCAGAACCCCGCAGACGGGATTCTGCCCTACGTCGCTTCATGTCACTTGCGACTGATATAGGTAGGGCAGAATGCTGAAGGCGTTCAGCCGTTGTCGCTACTCGGTCGGGCGGCCGGCGGCGCGGCCCTTGCTGCGCTCTATCGACTGCAAGGCAAGGTAGCGGTCACCGAACTTGTCCATATTGGCCAGCTCGATATCATACTGGTCGTAGTGGCGCTCCTCATCGAGAACGAGGTCTTCGAACAGCTTCTTCGAGGCGGAGTCGGCGTGGGCAGAGCACTCGTTAGCGAACTTGTTGTACATTATGGAGCTGTCCTCTTCCATCTTCTTGCTCATTTCCAGCATCTGGCGGACATCGTGGACGCGCTGGACTTCGCCGCCCACAGTCATATCGACATCGCCGCCCAGAAACAGGATGCGCTCGGCAAGCCGTTCGACATGCAGCATCTCTTCGATGGCGGTCTTCTTGAACAGATCGGCCAGGAGGTCATAGCCCTGGTCATCGCAGTGGAAGTGGAAGTACATATACTGGTGGACGGCGGTAAGCTCATCAGCTACCGCCTCGTTCAAGAGTTTCTGGCTCTTCTCGTGCATGGCGTCCTCCTGAGAGTAGTTCGGCGATACATTCCATTCGATGGCGGCGTCATCAGTCGCAATCACGCCGCCATCGGTAATAATGGATATTGCTACCTGTTTTTCAACGCCTTTTTGACGCCCTCGGCGTACGCGGGGTCGGCCTTGGCGAAGTGTTCGAGCTGGCGATCGATGATCTTTTTTGGTACGCCCTCCATCGCGCCGGCGATAGCCTGGTGCAACCGCTCGCGTTCCTCATCGGACAGGAGACGGTACAGGTTGCCGGGCTGGGTGTAATCATCGTTGCCTTCGCGGTGGTCGTAGCGGTCCATGTCGCCGGAGATTTTCAGCGGCGGTTCCTTGAACCGGGGATCCTCCACTGGTCCGCCCATGCTGTTGGGTTCGTAGTTGACATCGCCGCCGGAGTTACCGTCGAAGCGCATGGAGCCATCGCGGTAGTAAGTATTGGTCTCGACTTTGGGGCGGTTCACCGGGAGGCTCTCATAGTTGACGCCGAGGCGGTAGCGATGAGCATCGGCGTAGGAGACGACTCGGAACTGGAGCATCTTGTCGGGGCTGTGGCTGATGCCGGGGACAACATTGGCCGGTGAGAATGCGGCCTGCTCGACCTCGGCGAAGTAGTTCTCGGGGTTGCGGTTGAGCTCGAGAGCTCCAACCTCGTGGAGCGGGTAGTCGCCGTGGGGCCAGACTTTGGTCAAGTCGAACGGGTTGTACCAGGTCTTTTCGGCGTCCATTTCGGGCATGATCTGCACCATCACGCGCCATTTGGGGAAATCGCCCTTTTTGATGCTTTCAAACAGGTCTCGCTGGTGGCTTTCGCGGTCTTTGGCAATGATGGCGGCGGATTCGTCTCCGGTCATGGTCTCGATGCCCTGCACCGTCTTGAAATGGAATTTCACCCAGAAACGTTCATTCCTGGCGTTGATGAAGCTGTAGGTGTGGCTGCCGTAGCCGTTCATGTGGCGGTAGCTGCGGGGCAAACCGCGATCGGAGAAGAGGATGGTCACCTGATGCAGGCTTTCCGGCGAGAGTGACCAGAAGTCCCACTGCATGGTGTTGCAGCGCAGGTTGGTTTTTGGGTCACGCTTCTGCGTGTGGATGAAATCGGGGAACTTGTAGGGATCACGGACGAAGAACACAGGCGTGTTGTTGCCGACCAAATCCCAGTTACCTTCGTCGGTATAGAATTTGAGGGCGAAGCCGCGCACGTCGCGTTCAGCATCGGCGGCTCCCCGTTCACCCGCCACCGTGGAGAAACGCAGGAAGCATTCGGTCTCTTTGCCGATTTTGGAGAAGATCGAGGCCTTTGTGTACCTGGTGATGTTCTTGGTTACCTTGAAGGTGCCATAGGCGGCAGAGCCTTTGGCGTGGACGACCCGCTCGGGGATACGTTCGCGGTTGAAGTGGGCGTGCTTTTCGAACAACTGCCAGTCCTGAACCATCAGCGGTCCGCGCGGCCCGGCAGTCAGGGAGTGCTGGTTGTCGCCGATGGGGATACCCGCCGAGGTGGTCATTTGCTTTTGTTTCTTTTTCTTGTCCATAGGACCTCCGGAGATATTGTTGAGTAGTTGCTTTGCTTGCGTGGCCAGCCGGGTGTTGGTCGGCAATCCCTTAGACTATTTCTAAGATAGGTTCTAACCCCAGTCCCAATGGCCGTCGGGCGTTGCTGGTCGTAGTCAGTGCTTTCCCGGCTGATCATGAGGGCCTTTCAAGCAGAGGGTTCGTTGGCCTGTCTGGTGGCTGTTATGCGCGCAGTCTCTGATTCTGGTCCTCGAGCATGGCTTAGAATACGTACACTATTAGACGCTGTCAATAGTAAACCGAAGATAGCGGCCAAGCGGCAGTCGGTTGCGCGATGACCGGTCACAAACTGCGCCGGGCCGCTGTGGGCGGGCGGTCTGGGCAGGTGAAGTGAGGCAGCGTCCATCAGGAGGTCTCCAACTGTCTTAGCCGCTTATCTACCGGGCTCTCGGATGGTGAGGCTGTCTGGCGTTGGTGTTGATGGCGACACCAAGTGGCAGAAGGCAGGAGCGACAATCTGCTACCGGTAGTGTCGAAAGGTAGCCAATGATATCTCTCGGCGCAAGAGATTCGCGCATTGGGGACGGAGGAGACTGCTGAGAGAGCAGCCTGGAGGGCTGGTCTGGTGCCGTTTGTTGGTGCACAGACGAGGTTGGGACAGTAGTTTGCTGTTCGAGGAGTTCTGGTGAGTTCGAGGCTGGCCTCCCTGCGGCTGATTCTGTGCGATCGGATGATTCAGCAGCAGAGCAAACCCCCGCCGGGTCTGGCGGGGGTTTGGTGGTAGTCCGGAAAGCAGCAGCGCTGGAGAGCTTAGTTGACCTCGCGGACGGTTACTGAGTACTTCATCGTGGCGTTGCAGCCCTCGACCGTCAGGACACCGAGGACCCAGGAGCGGTCGCGCACGTTGATGTTCCAGCTCATTGTGCCGACCTTGGTGGCGTTGCTCCAGCTGGAGTAGTTGGTGCCGTCGGGTGCGTACATCTGGGTGCTGGAGGGGGAATAGATGTGTGTCACGGCGTGCGACCGGTTGAAGTCATTGGCGTCGGGGTCCACCTCCCGCAAAGACATTACAACGCGGAAGGCCTGGCCGGAGTTGCGCGGGAAGCGGAATGATGCCTTGTGGTTGGAGATGTTTGTATAGCCACCGTTCGAGATCGAGGCGCTGGACTCATGTGTCCCGGAGACGCGAATCCAGTCGGAGCCGTTGTCGGAGAGCGTATCGACGAAGAATTTGTAGCGGAACTCCCCTGGGTTGGTCACGCCGGCGACGTCGAACTCACAGTCATACTTCACATCAAGCCGGTCCAGGGAGACAGTTATGTCATCATAGATTACAGCTGGCCCGGGGTTTGGTCCGGTAGGGGAGTTGTCGTCGCCACTGCAGCCGATGGCGAATACGGCCAGCAAGGCCACAACGGTCATGCCGGCGCCGGAAGCGAGGTATTTGGAGACGTTCATGTCAATCTCCTTTGATGGTGTTAGTTGTTGGTTTGCTGTTGGCTACCCCTAACGCGCACAATGTGGAGTAAATGGCTCAATGAAATTCACACAAAGTGCGGTGCCGTATCAAACTGTTGTGCTGTCAGGGGGTTATAGAGGCAGATTGAACCCTTTACCCGTAGAGCACTCGACAGGCAGACTATGTCGGACCCGGTACAGATAACCAGATTGCTCAGCCAGGTGGTCGGAGGCGATGAAAGGGCGGCCAACGTGCTGTTTCCGATGGTCTATGATCACCTGAGGAGTATAGCTCGGAACCAGTTACAGTCTGAGCGGAAGGACCACACGCTCAACGCGACGGCACTGGTTCATGAGGCGTACCTGAAGCTTGTGGATCAGACGCAGGTCAACTGGCAGAATCGCGTGCATTTCTATGCCGTAGCGGCGGGTGCGATGAGGCGGATTCTGGTTGATTATGCCCGTCGCCGTCAGGCCGGCAAGCGGGGAGGCGATCAGGTACTGGTGACTTTCAATGAGGAACTCATGTCGGCTGAGGCGAAGGCGGAGCAGATTATTGAGCTTGATGATGCCCTGAACCGTCTGGCAGAGGTTCATCCGCGGCAGCAGAAAGTGGTGGAGCTTCGGTTTTTCGCGGGCCTGAAAGAAGACGAGATCGCCGAGTCTCTGAGGATTTCTCTTGCGACGGTCAAGCGGGACTGGCGGCTGGCCCGGGCCTGGCTGGCGCGCGAGCTGAATTCGGTTGATTGAGGGCCGAGGGGTGGATTTGAGTCACTGGGACAGGGTACAGGAGCTGTTTGACCGGGCGGTCGATCTGCCGACCGGGCAGCGTGAGACGTTTCTTCGTGAGCAGTGTGCCGGCGATGAGTTGCTGTACAGCGAAGTCCTTTCGTTGATTGCAGCCGACAACCTGCAGCACAGCTTTCTTGACGAGCAGGCGATGGACCTGTTCGAGGTCAGGTCGATCGAGCACTCTGAAGGGCAGTTGGTCGGCCCGTATCGCCTGATCAGGAAGATCGCTGCCGGGGGAATGGGGCTGGTGTTCCTTGCTGAGCGTATCGACGGTCAGTACACGCAGCGGGTAGCGTTGAAGCTGATCAAGCGGGGGATGGACTCTGATGAGATCATTCGCCGGTTTACGGCGGAGCGTCAGATCCTGGCGAATCTGAGTCACCCGAACATCGCGCGGCTGATTGATGGTGGTTTGAGTTCTGAGGGAGTGCCCTGGTTCTCAATGGAGTATGTGGACGGCGAGCCGATCGATGCCTACTGTGACAAGAGGGGACTGACGATCAGGGAGCGCCTGATGCTGTTTCTGACAGTGTGCCGGGCAGTGCAGTATGCTCAGCAGAACCTGGTGGTGCATCGCGATCTCAAGCCCGGCAACATCCTGGTGACGTCGGAAGGAACGGTCAAGCTGCTGGATTTTGGCATCGCCAAGTTGCTTGGCACCGGACAGGGCAATGACGGGCTAGCTGATCTGACGCGCACGGGATTGCGGGTGATGACACCGGGGTATGCCTCGCCGGAGCAGGTCAGGGGGGAAGCGGTGACGACGGCGAGCGATGTGTATTCTCTGGGGGTGGTACTGTATCGTCTGTTGACGGGATCGGCTCCCTATCACTTGACCGGTGATACACCTCTGGAACTGGAGCGAGTGATCTGCCAGACCGATCCCAAGCGGCCCAGCGCGGCGGTAACCGGCCATCAGACAGGGACCGAAGCTGGGCTTGGGGAGGATGCTGATCGGGCTGCCGTTTGCCGGGCGCGAGGGACAGTGTTGCCACGGCTCAGGCGACAACTGTCGGGAGATCTGGACAACATCTGTCTGATGGCTTTGCGCAAGGAGCCGGACCGTCGGTATCAGACGGCGTCGCAGTTGGCGGACGATATCGCGAGGCATCTTGATGGTCGTCCGGTTCGGGCTCGTGGTAACTCGTTGCGATATCGTGCTGGCAAGTTTCTGCGGCGCTACCGGGTGGGGGTTGCGGCCCTGGCGGTTTTCGTGGCGTTGATCGCCTCGCTGATTGTAGTGTACACGATGAAGCTTCAGCAGGAGCGAGATCGAGCGCAACTGGAGGCGCGCAAGGCAGAGGAAGTCTCTCAGTTCCTGGCCGGTCTGTTCGAGGTGTCTGACCCAAGCGAGTCGGTGGGCGAGACGGTCACCGCCCGAGAACTGCTGGATGAAGGTGCACAGCGCCTCTTGATTGATCTGGCCGACCAACCGGAGACTCAGGCCGCGATGATGACGGTGGTGGGCAATGTCTACCACCAGTTGGGTCTGTCTCAGAAGGCAGATACGATCCTCACCAAGGCAATGCGCATATGGCAGGAGCATACCGGTCTGGACCACGCCGATGCGGCCAGGACGGTTCACCATCTGGCCGTGGTGGCGTATGACCTGGCTGAGTATGATCGAGCAGAGCTTCTGTACCTCGAGGCGCTCGAGATCAACCGCAACCTTCATGGCGAGGAACATGCCACGGTGGCTGAGGATATCAACAATCTCGGCGCCGTCTTCAAGCGCAAGGGAGACCTGGATGCAGCGCGGGAGATGTTTGAGAAGGCGCTGGACCTTCGCTTGCGACTCACCGGTGAGGTGGATCTTGCTGTTGCCCACAGTATGAATCACCTCGGAGGCATCCTTCGCGAGCAGGGAGAATACGAGCGGGCAGAGAAGCTGCTTCGCCGTGGACTGGAGATTCGTCGAGAGCTTGTCGGGCCACACCACTTCGAAACGATTGCCAGTATGGGCAACATGGCGCGCTTTCATACTCAGTTCAAAGAGTACGACAAGGCGGAGGCGCTCTATCGCGAAGCGCTGGAGCTGCTGCATACGATGGTAGGCGAAGAGCATCGCTATGTCGCCGGTATTACGGGCTCGCTGGCGCACGTCTTGTTGAGCAGGGGCGATTTTGTTGGGGCCGAGCAATACTATCGCGAGTCTCTTGACATTTTCACTGCCGTTCTTCCCCCCCGCCATGTGCACACATCAGGTGCCATGGTAGGGGTTGCGGACGCCTTACGGATGCAGGGCCGCTCAGGCGAGGCCGAACCGCTGCTGCGCGAAGCACTGGGTATCCGAGAAGCTGCCTGGCCAGCAGACCATTGGCAGGTGGCTCAGGCACGAGCTATGCTGGGGCTGTGTCTGGCAGACACGAGACGTGAGACGGAGGCAATACCGTTGCTGGAAGAGTCTCTCGATCCGCTGAGGATCAGGATGGGTGCGGAGCACCGGCTGCCGCAGGAGGCAGGAGCGCGACTGGTACGTATACTCGAAGATGGCGGCCAGACGCAGCGGGCAGACTCACTGAGAGAATGGTTGGCGATCGAGCCAGAAGACAGCTTATCTGGTTCTGCTCGTTAGGTGCAACTCGCTCGAACAGCGGGGCGTAGTCGTCGGGAAGTTGATTGCGCACTTGATTGCGTTGGCTGCCTGAGATGGCATCGCGGACGATATCGATCACCGGCCGGGCGTGAAACTGGACATCGGTCTGAGGTGGTGTCACGTGCGGCCCGAGCACCGGGATTTCGCCAGCAGAGAAATCCCCCGAGGGCGACCTCCCGGGGGAATCATATGCTGAATCGAGTTGTCAGGTGACGGGCTACTTCGGTTGCCAGACCTTCCAGACCTTGCCGACGAGGTCCGGTCCGGGTTTGAGGGTGGGATCGCCCGGCTCCCATCCGGCGGGAGTGGCCTCGGCACCCTTCATTTTGCGCACGTGCTGGAAAGCGTGGACCTGGCGAATGGTTTCCTCGATCTTTCGCCCGACCGGAGGTGTCATTACCTCCATTGCCTGCACTACGCCATCGGGGTCGATGAGGAATCGTCCACGGATATTGACGCCATTGGCCTCATCGTAGACACCGTAGACGCGGCCCAGATTGCCGGCGCCATCGGAGACCATCGGCCAGGGGATGCCGTCTTTGGTCATTTTGGAGAGTTCGACCTCTTCCCAGATTTTGTGGACGAAGGTGGAATCGACAGAGACGCTGAGGACTTCGACACCGAGCTTCTGGAGCTCGTCAAACTTGCCGGCGACCGCCGACAATTCGGTGGGTCAGACGAAGGTGAAATCGCCGGGGTAGAAGCAGAGCAGGACCCATTTGCCGGCGTAGTCGGACAGCTTGACGCTGGTCATTTTGCCTTTGTGCCATGCGGGGGCTTCGAAATCGGGGGCCTTGCGGCCGACGCGAACCTGGACCATATCTGAGACTCCTTCTGGTTTGGCGTCGCCTTTCGGCTGACTGTCTTGATTTGGTTTTTCGCCAACGACCGTGCCGGTCGGTTTGGCACAACCGACAGCTTCATCGGCCATAGACACCTCCTTATGTTGATGGTTGGTCAGGCCATAGTGAACTCAGTAAACATATACTACATAGTCCTCTCTTGACAATCAACAGCTATCGTCGCTGGAGGGCCGGTAGTTGACGCTTCCTGGTGGGTTTTGGTAGTGGTGCCGTCGTACTCGGGGCGATCTGGACGCGCTACATAATTAGACATTATCTAATGGCGGGTTAGAGAAAGAGCTGCGCTATTCCTGTTTTTTGCGACCGCGCAGGATGACCTGATAGTCGCGGATGTGGAAGTCCTTGAGGTTACTTCCTCCGGAGACGCCGAGGTATTCCCAGGGGATGTCGTGGATTTCGCCGGTCTCTTCATCGATGAAGTGGTGATGGCGTTCGAGGTTGGGATCGAAGACGACAACGCCTTCGCGCAGCAGTTGGGTTCTGATTAGTCCCTTGGCTACCAATAGATTGAGGGTGTTGTACACGGTTGCCCGGGAGACGGTGGGGCACTGTTGACGGGCGGCCTTGAGAAGCTGTTCGGCGGTTGGGTGACTGTGATTGTGGAGGACGCAGTCGATTACAGCAATGCGCTGGGGCGTGGGTTGCACGCCGAGATTGCGGAGTATGGAGATGGCATCGTGCATTGTGTTCAGAATAGGTATTCTCTTAGACGGTGTCAAATACAAAGTCTTACTTGAGGGGGATTGCTGATCGTATTGCTGTTGGTGCGGGAGGTGGTGCATGGGGCAATGTCTAAGGGCGGTCTATATTGGTTTCATTACGGGCCAAGGGCATCAGTGTGTCGAGCTGTCGCTATAGTGTTGTTATACAAGCATATGCGTTCTTTTTTGGCAAAAGAACCCATTGTCGGGAACCTTGACAGTAGGTGAACACGTTTAGGGTATAAGTTAGACAATGACAGCACAAACGAGGATAGATAGTTGATGAGCGAACTATACTTGAGCGATGTGGGTAATGGCAGTTTCCTGAGCTTTGTGGGGAGGGACGGCGTCACGGCGGTTCTTTTCGAGTCGCCGGAATGCAGCGTGTGTCGGGCGGTTCGGCCGGTTTTCGAGCAGGTTGCCGGGAGCCATCGTGAGGCGCGGTTCGGGGTTTGCGATGTATCGGTCGAACCAGAGCTGGCCAGGCGGCTTGAGATAAGCTATCTGCCGACCTTGTTGGTGGCGAAAAGGGGAGTTTTAGTCTTTCGGCAACCCGGACGGTTCAGTGGTGAAGAGATCGGGCGGATCATTGAGTATGCTCAGCAGGTTGATTTGGAGCGGCTTCGAGCTGAGGCGGAGCGTGGTTCGGAGGCTCAGGTTACGGGACACTCAGGGAACACTCTGACCGACGTGACGGGATAGAGACAGAACAAGCAATTGGACAATAGCGCAAACACGACCATCGTGGAACGTGAAACTCAAACAAGGAGCAAATGCGATGACTAACGAGATGAACAACTACAAGCAGGACCTCAGTTACAAGTGGGTCAAGGCATCGTCCGGGACAACGTACCTTTGTCCGGTGAAGGATCTTTCGAAGATGGACAACCCGAGCGAAGAGCAGTTGCGTTCGATCTGTGTCGATGAGTCGCTGGATCCGCAGAACTCGTAGTCTGCGGAGTCGACAAGGTCGGTGAAGGGAAGGAGGCGCCTGGCGCCTCCTTTTTTTTGCGGTGGGAGGGGATCCCGGAACAGGCAGGAAGGTCTGATTTGGCGCAAAACGTGAAAAAAGTCACAATTTTCGCTTGACGTGAACCGACGGAGAGGTTAGAATGGCCCTATTGAAAATGAAATTCACTTGCAATTAGGACCGGAAGATGACCGGCAGGCCGAATCACTCAGATCAGCAAACTCGCAGCACCGTTCGCAGTCTGGCGGCGATGCTGGTGTTGGTGTCGCTGGGCTTGTTTGTTTTGGTTTCGGCCACCTCGTTGCATTATCACGTGCTGCCAGACGGGAGGCTTGTCGTTCACAGTCATCCTGTCGACGGGCCCTCAGAGGGTGGGGGGCGGCACGACCACACCCCCGGTGAGTATATACTTGTCAAGGCGGCAGTCAGCTCGATTCAGGCTGATGAGCCGTTGCCTCAGTTAGTCCCCATTTTTGCTGGTCTGTCGGCCGGTTACATTGCCGATGCGGCTGAGCAGCGACTTCTCTCCTATCAGGGCACCCAGTTGGCGTTTCGTGCCCCACCTCTTGCCGGCACTCTCAGCGCGTAGTCCGTTTGTCGGGCGAGCGCGCATCGCGGCAGTATTTGATGAACACAACAAGACGATGAGGTGCCAACATGGCTGGATTGGTCAGATGGGTGCTGACGGCGCTGGTAGTGATTGTCGTTGGCGGATCGGCGCAGGCCGGTATGATATCGGGGCAAGTTACTGACAGCACATCGGGCGAGCCGGTAGCGTTTGTTTCGGTGCAGATTGACGGTACCAGTATGGGTGCTGTAGCTGATTCGACCGGGGGATTTGTGATACGCAGGGTAAGGAGCGGTGAGCATGTGCTGGTGGTTTCGGCGGTGGGTTATCTGCCCCGGAAGATGACGGTTGAGGTTGGTCCGCCGCGACGAGCGGAGTTGGCGATAGCGTTGCAGGCGACGCAACTGGAGTCGGCCGGGATAGTGGTTTCGGGGACACGCACGCCGCGTTTTGTCAAGGATGCGCCGGTGTTCACGGAGGTGATATCGAAGGCCTCGATTGAGGCCAAGTCGGCCCATAACATATTTGATGCTTTGGAGGGGGAGTCCGGTGTGCGGGTGGAGCAGCAGTGCCAGGGGTGCAATTTCGCGGTGCTCCGCATGCAGGGGCTGGGGGCCGATCACACACAGGTGTTGCTTGATGGTCAGCCAGTGTACTCGGGGCTGGCCGCCGTGTGCGGGTTGCAGCAGATGAGTACGACGGATATCGATCGTATTGAGATTGTCAAGGGGGCAGGCTCGGCGCTGTATGGCAGCAATGCCGTGGCCGGGGCAATAAATGTTGTCTCGGCGGTGCCGCGGCAGACCGAGGCCAAGTTCGGTGTTGAGGCAGGTGAGTACGGCACAAACGCCTATAGCCTTTCGGCGAGCACTCGCAAGGATAATGTGGGCCTGTTCTTGTTCGCGCAGCAGACGGAGCAGGATGAGCTTGATGCGACAGGTGACATGAATGCCCCTGATGGTGTGGATGAACCGGATGGCTGGCTGGACCGGGTGCGCTCCACGGCGCGAAGCGCGGGATTCAGTTTGCATGTTGATGATCTGGTGTCCACTGATCGGCTGATACTCAGGGGGCGGGCGATGTCGGAGACGCGTCTGGGCGGCTGGCTGGAGGACAATCTGTTCGAAAACCCGTTTGCTGAGGGATCGGAGCGTGTCATCACGGATCGTTACACCGCCCAGGCGGAGTACTCGCTGTGGATGAGCGGCGGGATCCAGATCAACACCAGTGTGGCGCTGGTTGGTCACAAGCGGGATGCGACCAATGACACGTTCCTTGGTGATTACCAGGAGGTGCATGGTACGGATCCGCCGGTGGAGTTGCTGCGACCGTACACAGCCGATGAGGACCTGTTGAGTTTCAATGTGAATGTGGTGCAGCCGATCGGTTGCAAGCACAGTCTTCTGATGGGCGGACAGGTATCGCACAACCGGCTGGAGGAGAGCGGGATGTATGTCGACATTGACAGCGGCGACCCGTACACCTCGACCTCGCACAAGAAGGGGACGGATGTGGGGCTGTACCTGCAGGATGAATTCAAGGCGACCAGCCGACTCGAGATAGTGGGCGGTTTGCGTTTTGACTATCACACTTCGGAAGATGAGTTCCGCGGTTCGGGGGACGTTTTGCCCGGTGGTCTGGAGCCGCTGGAATATGACGAGTCGACGGTCAATCCGCGGGTGTCGATCAAGTACGCGGCAAGTGACCAGTTGGTTTTTCGCGGCTCGATCGGCAGTGGTTTTCGGGTTCCCTATGGGTTCTCCGAGGACCTGCATCTGTGCAGTGGCTCACCCCGGGTGTACAAGGGCGGGGGGCTGAAGCCGGAGAAGTCATTGAGCTATTCGCTTTCGGCCGATTACACGTTGTCGCGGGTGACGGCGAGTGTCAACTGCTACCGCACCGAGCTTAGGGACGCCATCGCGTTTTCGGATGCCGATGAGGCGGTTGCGGACATGGGCTATACATATCAGTGGCGGAATGTCGATGATGCCTATGTGATGGGTGCGGAGGTGAACGGGTCGGTGGCGGTCAGCTCTGGGTTGACGCTGGGCGTTCGGCTGGACCTGTTCGAAGGGAAATACGACAGTCCTCGTGAGGACTGGGCGGGGACACCGTACGAGAGTGTGAGTCGCCACATCTCCCGTTACCCCGGAGTGTCCGCAGGGATGAAGGCGGACTGGAGGGCTTCTGGCTGGCACCTGGTGGTCGATGCCGATTATAAGGGCAAGATGTATATCGACCTGCTGGAGCCGGCGGAGGAGTCGGACGTGAAGATTCACGAGACGGAGTCATTCGTGACGGTGGATGCCCGGCTCAGCCGTAAGATAATGGAGCGGTACAAGGTGTATGTGGGGGCGAGGAACCTGACCGATTACACCCAGAAGGAGAAGCATATTGAGGATGCCGCCTTCATGTACGCGCCTGTTTACGGGCGGATTATTTATGGTGGTTTCCAGGTGTCGTTGTAGTTGAGCGAGTTTTGAAGGAAGGGACAGCATTACTGGAGAGTAAGGCAGAAGACAGGCCGGGCTGCAGCGTCGGCCTCCTTGATGCACGTAGCATCGTCATCCGTCCGGCAGCCTGACCAGTCGCCATTGCAACCGTCTCTGCCGCAACGGTGCCCCGGTCCTTGTGATCGGGGCGCCGGTGTTTTTGGGGGAGAGGTGAGCGTTGACTGGTCCGGCTCGGTGGCTTGAGGTGTCATGCTATCTTGTTGGGGCACAATTATATCAAATCGTCGTTTGAGGGCTCGGCAGAGAGTGTTGGCAGATTTGGCTTGGCAATCTGGATTATATGGGTATATTATCGGCGATATGTGAAACTCAGATGCATGGCAAGGGGTTCAAGGCGATATGGAGCAGCATGGACAAGGTCATTTCGGATGGCGTCTGGCGGCGCGGGCAATAGTGCTCGGTCTGGTGCTAGTCCTGATTGCCCTGGCCGGAGGTGAGCTTTGGTCGGGTCACTGTGATGCCGACTGCGAGAACCAGTGTTCCGACACCTGCGAGGGCTGTGGTGACTGCATACACTGTCTGCCTACGCTGCACATGCTGGTTGTGGTTTCGTCTAAGATGAGCTCTTGTGAGCTGATGCCTGCAGGGAATGTCTTCGGTGTGTCGCTGTCCTTCGACGGGGCTGCCGGTGGCGGTATCGATCATCCTCCCCAGAATATCTGCTGATCCTTCTTTTCGGCCGGCTCTGCCGGTTCTGCTATCTCAATCAATGAGAGTATTTGAGTGTCCGCAGCCATGGTGTTGACGCGTGTGGGGCGATAGTGTTCACGGGTCGAGTTGGATGGCGGCGGATGGGACTTGTCAATGTGCGGAGAGATGATGATGAGTATGTTTGCGATGCGCGCGTGCCTGATGCTGCTGATTGCGGTCGCTCTTGTCCTGAGCGGGTGTGATGGTGACCACACTGCCCATGAGCACGCTGATGGTCACGATCATGATAGTCACGATCACGGCAGTTATGAGCACGATAGTCATGAGGGGCACGATCATGGACCGGGTGAGCACGGGCTGGTAGTGGCCCCTGGCAGCGAAGGTGAGGAAGTGAGCGACTGGTGTGCTGAGCATGCCGTGCCGGAATCGGAGTGTACGGCCTGTCATCCGGAGTTGATCGGGCGGTTCCGGGCGAGTGGCGACTGGTGCGCCGGGCACGGTCTGCCGGAGTCGCACTGCCGTCTGTGCAATCCGGGAATCAGATTCGAGCAGGAGGAGCAGCTTCGGGCGCGAGCGTCGGAACTGGTCGAAGGGGAGCTGGAGATAATGCTGAACTTTCGGCCGAACGCCGAGGTGTGTGCCACCGATGGGGCGATAATCCAGTTTGCGTCGGTTGCGACAGCCCGGCGGGCGGGGTTGAGGGTCAGTTCGGTCTATTCGTCGGAGCGCGAGGAGGTACTGGAGGCTCCGGCGGAGGTTGTCTTTGACGAGACTGAGCTGTCGGTGGTGTCTTCGACCGTGCCGGCGCTGGTGTCTCGCTGGCTGGTAGCACCGGGCGAGGTGGTGGTCAGGGGGACGGCACTGGCGATGGTGAAGTCTCCGGCTATGGCGCAGTTGAAGTCGGCCCTGTTGGCAGCGCACGCTGAGTATGAAGTGGAGCGAAAGGAGCTGGAGCGTCGGCAATCTTTGAAGGCGCAGGAGTTCATCAGTGCGGCAGAGCTGGATCGGCAGTTGGCGTTGACAGAGCATGCCCGGACGAGGCTGACCGCTGCCAGGGGGTTGTTATTGGCGGCGGGCCTTGATTCGGGTGACGTTGCGGCGGTCATCGAGGCGGGAGACCTGTCGCATGAGTTCGCGCTTCGGGCGCCCGAGGCCGGGATGGTTGTCGAGCGGATGGCAAAGCCCGGTGATCTGCTTGCGGCGGGGGAAGCGTTCGCCATGATTGCCGATCCGCACGCGATGTGGATCGAGGCGCGGCTCACCGAGCGGCAGCTTCGATGGGTCACGCCTGGTCAGCAGTTGACGTTCAGTTCTGACGGGCGAGGGATGCACCGGGTGGGTGGTGAGATAATCTGGATATCGCGTTTTTTGGATCCGCACACGCGAACGGGCACGGTACGGGCGCGGGTAGTCGATTCTGCACATGGTCTGAGCGCCGGTGAGTTCGGGCGAGTCAGGGTTGTACAGGCGCATCCTGAATCGGTCACGCTGGTGCTGAAGGATGCTGTGCAATGGGAGGGGTGTTGCAACGTGGTGTTTGTCAGGGAGACCGAGGACCGGTACCGTCCGCGCAAGGTGCAGTTGTACGATTCGGATGGCCCCTATTATCAGGTGAGCGAGGGGGTACGTCCGGGTGACCAGGTGGTGGTTGACGGGGCGTTTCTGCTGAAGACAGAGCTGAAGAAATCGAGTATCGGCGCCGGCTGCTGCGGCCTTGACCCGATAGGTTGAGTGGCGCTATGCTGAAGACATTAGTAGAGTTTACGCTGGTGCATCGGTATGCGGTGCTGGTGCTGGCGGGATTGCTGTGTGTTGTCGGGCTGGTGGCGCTGTACGACCTGCCGTTTGACGCGTTTCCGGACACGACGCCGGTGCTGGTCCAGGTGAATGTGTCGGCGCCGGGGTGGGCGCCGGAGGATTTGGAGCGGTTGGTGACCTATCCGCTGGAGCAGGTGCTGACCGGGTTGTCCGGTCTGGAGGAGGTGCGGTCGGTCACCAAGTACGGGTTGTGCCAGGTGACGGCGATCTTTGACGACGGCACCGATCTGTACCTGGCGCGCCAGCAGGTGAGTGAGAAACTGCTGTCCGCGGAGTTGCCTGCGGGGGTGGGAGTACCGCAGCTGGGGCCGGTATCGACCGGGCTGGGAGAGATATTTCACTATATCGTGCATAGTGACGCCGAGGATGAGACGGCTGCCCGAACGGCGCAGGACTGGATCGTCAAGCCACAGCTTCAGGCAGTGCCCGGGGTGGCGGAGATCAACAGCTGGGGTGGGTTCGAGAGGCAGTACATGGTTGTCTTCCATCCCGATGCGCTGGCCCGGTACAGTCTGTCGATCGATCAGGTGGTGCGGACGATCAGGGAGGACCTTGGGAATGTGCCGGGGGGACAGGTTGTGCGCGGCGGCGAGATGACGATTGTGCGTGGGGTGGGCACGGTGGAATCGATTGAGCAGGTCGAGCGGATCGTGCTGGCGGCACCTGAAGGGGTTCCGATCACGGTGGGGCAGGTGGGTGAAGTGGTGATCAGTCATGAACTGCGACGGGGCGCCGCTACCTATAACGGGCGGGGGGAAGCGGTGCTGGGGCTGGGGTTCATGATCACGGGAGAGAACCCGGCTGAGGTGACTCGACTTTTGTCGGAGCGGCTGGCGGTGGCGCAGGGTAATCTTCCGGCCGAGGTCGGGGCGGTGCCGGTCTATGAGCGGACGGAGCTTGTTCGCCAGGTGCTGAGAACGGTGCGGTCGAACCTGTTGTATGGCGCGCTGCTGGTGATAGCGGTGTTGTTTGTGTTTCTGGGCAATCTTCGGGCGGGGCTGATTGTGGCCTCGGCGATTCCGATATCGATGATGTTTGCTTTCGATATGATGGCCCGTTTCGGTATTGCCGGGAGCCTGATGAGTCTGGGGGCGATCGATTTCGGTCTGGCGGTGGACAATGCGGTCATCCAGGTTGAGAACGCGGTTCGTCGTCTCTCACAGCCGGAAGACAGCCGCACGCGTCTGGAGGTGATTCGCGATGCCATTCTGGAGGTGCGCAAGCCGACCTTGTTCGGCGAGTTGATCATCATCATGGTGTATCTGCCCATCCTCACGCTGCAGGGTGTGGAGGGCAAGCTGTTCCGCCCTATGGCGCTGACGGTTGTGTTCGTGCTGGTGGGGTCACTGATCCTGTCGTTCACGGTGCTGCCGGCGCTGGTGGGGACACTTCTGAAGCGGGGGATAAGACAGCGGGAGCCGCGCTTTGTCAACTGGCTGCGGCGGGCGTATCGACCGCTGCTGGCGGTGTCGTTGCGGCACAGCCGGAAGGTACTGGTTGTGGCTGTGTTGTTGGTGGCCGGGGGGGTGTTTTTGTTTACGCGACTGGGGGCGGAGTTTGTGCCGCGGCTGAGCGAGGGGACGATCGTGATCAATTTCGTGCGTTTGGCGGGGATATCGCTGGGCGAGTCGATCAGTTACAACACCCGGATAGAGAAGCAGTTGCTGGAGGGTTTCCCGGACGAGATATCGCATGTCTGGACGCGGGTGGGGACGGCGGAGCTTTCGACGGACCCGATGGGGCTGGAGCTTTCCGATATGTTTATCACACTCACGCCGCGGGGGCAGTGGCGACGGGCGTCGGATCAAGAGGAGCTGGTAGCGGCAATTGATGCCGAGTTGGCTGACCTGCCGGGGCAGAACCGCATCTTCACGCAACCGATTGAGATGCGGGTCAACGAGATGGTGGCGGGTATCAGATCCGACATCGGGATCAAGTTGTTCGGTGACGATCTGGCAGTACTTGAAGAGAAGGCCGAGGAGATAGCGGCGCTGACAGAGCAGATAGATGGTGCGGCAGATGTGACGGTGGAGCAACTGACAGGGCAGCCGCAGTTGCGGCTGGTGGTCGATCGGGAACGTCTGGCGCGGTTGGGTCTGACGGCCCGCGAGGTGCTGACGGCTATCGAGAGTATCGGCGGGATCACGGTGGGAGAGGTTTTCGAGGGGCAGCGTCGTTTCGACCTGGCGGTGCGGATTGACACTACCCTGTTTGAGGGCCCGGAGGATATCGACCGGGTGTTGATTCGCTCGGCGACCGGCAGTATGGTGGGGCTGGACCGGGTGACATCGGCGGTGCTCGATGAGGGGCCGGGGAGTATCACTCGCGAGTGGAGCAAGCGGCGGATCGTGATCCAGTGCAATGTGCGCGACAGGGACATGGGTTCGTTTGTCGACGAGCTTCGTGAGCGGCTGAGTCGCGACGTCGCGTTGCCACAGGACTACTTCGTGCGACTGGGGGGGCAATTCGAGCACCTCGAGCGTGCCCGGATTCGGCTGGCGATCGTGGTGCCGATCGCGCTGGGACTGATATTCGCGCTGTTGTACTGGACGTACAAATCGGCGCGTGATGCTGCTTTGATATTCTCCGGTGTGCCGCTGGCGGCGCTGGGAGGTGTTGTCACGCTGGCTCTGCGGGGGATGCCGTTTTCGATATCGGCTGGCATTGGTTTTATCGCCCTATCGGGTATCGCGGTACTGAACGGGCTGGTGTTGGTGTCGACCATCAAGCGCTTTCGGGCCGACGGGTTGGCGATCGAGCAGGCGATCACGGAAAGCGCGGTAACGCGTCTGCGACCGGTGTTGATGACAGCGCTGGTGGCGGCGCTGGGCTTTGTGCCGATGGCGATATCGACCGGCGTTGGCGCCGAGGTGCAGCGTCCACTGGCGACGGTGGTCGTCGGGGGGATTCTGACCTCGACGGCGCTGACACTGCTGGTACTGCCCGCGCTGTACCAGACATTCGGGCAGCGGACGCGGTCAGAGAGGTGATTGCCTGGCGGTGGCCCCGGGCTGCGCACCGGTCAGGCCGGGAGGCCTGCCGCGCACGAAGTATCGTATTCCTAAGGCAGAGGGATGTCGAAACCTCGCTTCGCGACCCCTTCGGGGCAGGGGTTTCGACCTACGTCAGCTTCGGGGGAGGGGTTTCGACCTACGTCAGCGGTGTCGAAACCGCAGGGATTTCGACCTACCTCAATTATTTGCGGGCGGCGGCTTGGAGGAATCTCAGGCGGTCGCGCATATCCTGGAGGTTGCGCGCGAGGTACCACCGACCGTTTTCGAAGACACCGTAGTCGGCGCCGGCCATCGCGGCCGACAGGCGGACGGAGTTGGCATAGAACAGCCACTGCTCCACCCACAGCTTTTCCAGGCCGTCGTTGAACGGGCTGTCGTTGGAGGCTGGTCCGGGCACAAGGTTCTGCTGCCAGGCAGCCAGAAGAACCTCGGTTGCGGTCAGGGTACGGCGATTGGTGGATGAAATGACGGCATCGAGGGCCGCGAAGTGTTTGTCAACCCACTGATCACTGTGGCAGGAGCGGCAGACCTGCTGCATCGTCTTTTTGCGTTCCTGCTGAGTTGCAGTATCGATCAGCGCCTCGGTGACGGGGGTGCCATCGAGGTTAGTCGGCAGCTGCAGGCCGTCGGCGTTGATGATGGTCGAGGTGTTGGGCGAGAGCGGGTGGGGGTGGGCGTAGGGCAGGCCAAACAGGCGGGTGTGGAGTCGGTCGTTCATCTGGTGTGTGCGGATGGCCACCACCTCGCCCTCGGTATCCTCGAGGAGGCTGATGTGGCAGACGGCGCAGGTGGGGGCGTTGAAATCGCGACCGATGGTCCACGGAATGGTGTCCATAGTGTAGGTGCTCTTGTTGCTGAAGAAGATATTGCCGTGTTTGCTGACCGAGTAGATCTTGTAGGCAGGAACATCGGGGCCTTTGTGGCATTCGGAGCAGGTGTAGGGTTGGCGGGCAACCTCGATGGAGAACTCGTGCCGGGGATGGCAGGGGGTGCAGGCGCCCATGGTGCCATCGGGGTTGAGGCGTCCGACGCCCCGGTTGGGCCAGCCGGTCAGATCGGGGAAGGTCATTTCGCCGAACATGGTTTCGCGCTCGGTCAGGCCGGCGACGGTAACGTCGGTCCCATGACAGAAGAAACACGACTGACTGCCGGTGAGGCTGTCGGCGCCATGTTGTACGAGGGAGTCTCCGGTCCACGAGGTGATACCGTTGATGGCCTCGATGAGCAGTTGATAGGTATCGTTGTGGGCCAGATTGACATGGGCGTGTGACATGAGGTTCCTGGCATACTGGGCGCGTTCTTCGGGGTGACAGGTATCGCAGTCGGCAGGGGTGACGACGGTGTGGACGGGGTAGTCATTGTGGTCGAAGGTGTCACCGTGGGTGTCGGCGTTCATGGTGTGGCACTCGGCGCAGCCGACGGCGATGGTGGTGAGCGAATCGGGCAGGTCGCTGGCGGAGACGCGGCGGTAGGGCTGGGTGCCCTGTAGTGCCTGCGCGGGTGTGACGAGGGCGTGGCGGCTGCGCTGCCAGTCGGCGACGATGCCGGGCGTAACGGAGGCATGGCAGATCAGGCAGGCATCGGTGGCGTCGCTCACGGGGGCCGGCGTGGCGGCTGCGGCCGGGCCGCCGGGTAAGGTGATTACGGTGGCGAGCAGAATCAGGCATGTGACACTGAGAGAGTGTCGGGTTTTGTATGCGGAGGGAATCATCTGGGTGCTATCCTTTGCAATGGGTCAGGGGCAGAGGACGAATCGGTGTCAGGTGAGAGTGTGGCATAATGGAACGTCCTTTTTGCCGTGTCAAACGGTCTACGGGAGCCTTTGCAACATAGTGATTGATGTGACCGAGGTCAAGGATGTGATACAGGCAAGCTGGTCGACGATTTGGTGTCTTCAGGCTTGCATTTGAGACGCCGACACATTAGTAATACCGTGTGAACAGGGAAATTCCAACCGTAAGGAGATATGGTTATGATCGACAAGATCGAGAAGCTGCTGGGTGCAGATAAGGACCTTCTGACCCACAAGTGCAAAACGGTCGACAAGTCTGCGCTCCACTTGCCGGGGCCCGACTACATAGACCGCGTCTTTGCTCACACGGACCGCTCGCCGTCGGTTCTGCGATCCATGAACTGGCTGTTTGGCACCGGTCGTCTGGGTGGGACAGGCTATCTGTCGATCCTGCCGGTCGATCAGGGGATCGAGCACTCCGGCGGTGCCTCGTTTGCTCCCAACCCGATCTACTTCGATCCGGCGAAGATTGTGGAGCTGGCGATTGAGGGTGGCTGCAACGGGGTGGCGTCCACATTCGGTGTGCTGGGAGCGATCAGCCGGAAGTACGCGCACAAGATTCCGTTTATCGTGAAACTGAACCACAACGAGATGCTGACCTACCCCAACGATTATGACCAGATCATGTACGCCAGTGTCAAGGATGCGTTCAACCTTGGTGCGGTGGGGGTGGGTGCGACGATCTACTTCGGCAACGAGAACTTCAGCCGTGAGTTGCAGGAAGTCTCCGATGCTTTCAGCTATGCCCACGAGCTGGGGATGTTTACGGTGCTGTGGTGCTACCTGCGCAATCCCGCCTTCAAGAAGGAGGGGACGGATTACCATACTGCCGCTGACCTGACCGGGCAGGCAAATCACATCGGCGTGACGATTGGCGCTGACATCATCAAGCAGAAACAGGCGACATCCAACGGTGGTTACAAGGCCATTGATTTCGGCAAGACTCATGAGAAAGTCTACTCCGAACTGACCAGTGACAACCCGATCGATCTGACGCGCTACCAGGTTGTCAACTGCTACATGGGACGTATCGGCATGATCAATTCCGGTGGTGCTTCCGGTGGAAAGAACGATTTGGCTCAGGCGGTGCGCACGGCTGTTATCAATAAGCGGGCGGGCGGCATGGGCCTGATTTCGGGGCGTAAGTCATTCCAGCGTCCGATGAAGGACGGTGTGAAGCTGCTCAACGCCATTCAGGATGTCTTTCTGAGTAAGGAAGTGACGATAGCGTAGGACGTGTTGCCAGTTTGGTGGCGGTGAAGCGATGACGGGCAGCGGCCAACGCTGCCCGTTTGTCATTTTCAGTCACATCTGCCGCAGGAACTCGAGTTCGTACAAGGTTCGGGCCAGGCGGCGATTCTGCCAGCCGGTCAGCAGGTAGTTGATTAGCAGCATCATGCCCAGCATAATCGTCCAGACGATGTAATTGCCGTAGCCGATCGCGGACACGATTGCAAATGGAATGACCGGCACGATGGCCAGGAAGAACGAGGCCACATTGCGTCCGGATGAGCCGGAGGCGTTTTTCTCCGCCGAGAATGGCAGCCCGGCGGCGGCCAGGTTTATGAGAGTCAGCACGGTCAGTACGATTGCATACAGAAGCGCGGCATGCATGAGAGCATGGACGAGGTGATCAAAGGCCCACCAGTAGATGCCGATCACCATCACCATAGCCGGCGCCATGAAGACCGTTTGCACAATCCGTTTGCCAGCCAGCATGAGCTGTCGGCGGTCGCAGGGTGTGGTGTGGAATACCCATGATGCCGCAGCATGGCTTGAAAAGCCTACCGCTCCCTGGAAGATCATCGGCATTATGGCAAAGGCGAGGACGATAAAGAAGTTGGAACGGGTCGATTCCGCCGCAGCAATCGTGAACGGGTCGGGTATTTGCATCCCGTCCTTCCATCCGAGGAACAGATACAGGATCACCAGCGGAATGGCCGACAGTATCGCGAGGCGGAACTTGATGTCATGCTTGAAATGTGACCACGTGAGCAGGAGCACGGCGCGGTCCTCCGGTCGGGTCGTCCCTACCAGCCGTTGTACCCAGGGCGTGCGGGGTGCGCCCCCTGAGGACCTGATGGCCGATTTTTCGGGAGTCGTTTTCTGTTCGCTGAGCGACTCAGCGTAGCCCAGCGAGAGGTTCGCCATTCCCAGCCGGATCAGCAGGCCGAAACCGAGGGTGGCGCCGATAGCCAGCACGATGTCCACCGCATCGGCCCGGCCGGTGGCCAAGCGGTACCAGCCCATAAACCAGTCAGGGGGGAGAAGGCGCATCCACCAGGCGCTGCCCAGATCAAGCCCTTCTAACACATCCCTGAGTTTGTCGGTAAACGCGAAGTAGGCGCCGTAGGCCAGGAGCATGAAGACCAGTTGTACGTAGCCGAGGATGCGCTCCATGCGTCCGCGACCGAATGTGTTCATCAGCAGAGTGTACAGGTTCATCACGACGACTGCCCCGAACAGGCAGGCTGCGCTGTAGCTGGCTACCAGCAGCACGGTGTGGCCGAAGCCGCCTGCGAACAGCATCACCAGGGTCGGAATGAGGGAGAGTGACGCGGTCAATATGGCCACATAGGTTAACAGGTGCAGCATCTTGGCAAGCCAGAAGGTACGAGAGCTGACGGGATGTGGGGCAATGACATGGTAGTCGTCGGGCGAGATCAGTATGTTGCTAAATTCGAGGAGTACCTGGAAGGCCACGAACAGCATGGCGGCAGTTGCTCCCAGTACGATGGCACCGGGCTTGTCCGGCAGGAGGGCGAGCAGGGAGATCATGATGCTGAACATGACATTCACCAGCAGGACAACCAGCATCGGCGGGAAACTGCTTTTTTTGGATCCGGAGAAGTCCCAGGGGTTGTTGGCGCCGCGCCAGTCCATGCGCAGCGAGGCTCGCAGCAGGGTGCGCACCTGGTGCCAGTCGACAGTTTGGGGCTGCCCCGTGGTGTGCGATCGCTCAGCCATCGCCGCGCTCGGTCTTCTGGCCCCCGCTTTCGGCCCGTATGATTTGCACGATGCGACGGGCCTGATCGTCGCTGTCGGCGGCGCCTGTCAGGTGCCCGAAGGCCTGATCGAGGGAGGTCAGCCCGGTTGTCTCGGCGACGTCTTTGGGTGTTCCGGTGAGCAATTGACGGCCGTGGTCGATGATGAGTAGCCGGTCCACGAGGCGTTCCACGACCTCCAGAATGTGGCTGCAGAAGATCACGGCTTTGCCCGAGCGGGCTGATTCGCGAATGATTTGTTTGAACACGGCCACAGCGTTGGCATCCAGTCCGGAGAATGGCTCATCGAGAATGATCAGATCGGGGTCGTGAAGCAGGGCTGAGGCGATGAGAATTTTCTGTTTCATACCCTTGGAGTAGGTGCGGATGAGGTCGCCGGCGGCGTTATTAAGTTGTAATGCATCAAGTAGTTGCCCGGCCATATCGGAGATTCTGTCGGGGGGCATGTGATGCAGGTTACCGACCAGTTCGAGGTATTCTCGCCCGGACAGGGTTTCATACAGGGCACACGACTCCGGGACATAGCCGATGCGGCTTTTGTAGTCCACCTGTCCGAATGACAGCGGCTGCCCGTTGAAGAGGATTTTGCCGTCGGTTGGCCGGAGCATGCCCAGCATCATTTTGATAGTGGTGGTTTTTCCGGCCCCGTTAGGTCCCAGCAGGGCAAAGACTTCGCCCGGTTTCACGCCAAAGGACAGGGTGTCAACAGCCCGATGCGATCCGAAGTCGCGTATCAGCGATTGCACTTCGATTACGTAGCTCAACAGGCTTTCCTTCCATTGGGTGTTGTCCCGTGATGCTGCAAGATAGCCGGTTGGGTTTGTGTTCACAACTCTCAACTACGGCCCAGAGAGAGGTTTCGTTTCATTTGCCGGAGGGTTGGGGGCGGCAATCTGATCCAAAAAGTGCCGGAGAATCAAGGTGTTAGGGCAGCTTTCAGCTTGACTTATGCCGGTTTGTCACTTACCATAAGCTTGGACGAAAAGTGTTCAATCGGCTGTTTTTGGCGCTTTGCACTTGAGGGATTGTTGGGGAGTGCGAAAGTTGCAGCTGAGTGAGCCGTGCAGGTAGACGCACGATCAGGTAATTGACAGACAGGGAGAGTATATGGACGGTTGTTCACGTCCCGCCGTATATCACAACACACATGTAAATACATTGTCAATACACAGAGCGAGGTTTTGTGCCTGTTTCGTTGCACGAAGGCGTCAAGCTGCTCCGGGTATTTGAAGGACAACAGACAGGAAGCGAATCGACAATCCGATAATTGCAGGGGATCTGACAGAATGGTTCGGAAAACTCCCACACTGACTCTCTTGATCGCATTGATAGCGATCATCATGGCGGCGAGCGTCATGGCACAGAAAGAAGAAACGCCGAGCCAGGCGCTCTACTATGACCCTTACAACGGCAACGAACCCCCTGGCCCGCCACCGAACTACGGTTCGGTGGATTCCATTTATTTCCACGGTGTTCCGACGTATCCGGACTTGCTTGCAAACGATTCCGGAGGGTATTACATCTACCGCGACCCGTCGTGTGGCAAATGGCATGTTGCGAATTTTCTCTATTCGCGCGGCAACTCGCTTGAGCAGTTCCACGGTTCAATTCTTGCCATTCTCGATCAGGCCCCGACTCCCGATGTGAACATCTGGCCAATGGGCTTCGAGTTATCCGGCAACCTCAAGCAGAATGATCGTTGGGGCTGGGCCAAGTGGCCGGATTCTATCGCGCCGAACCTGTATGAGATCTGGTGGGATGTTACCATCGATTACACCAAGCCCCACGACACCGGTGACTTCCGGGACACTCTCGCCATAACTATTGCCGGCATGGCTATTGATTTCAATATCTGGTCATCCGGACACGGCGTTCCGTTCGGTCCCGACCAAGTCTATCTGGGCGAGAACCTCGTGCGGCTGTCCGATGTCCCCGGCTTTGTCGATTTCTTTCCAGGCATCTCCGATCAATACCAAGTCAACGCTCCTGACGGTGATCCCAATACCAGCCGCTTCTCCGCAGTAAGCCTCCCGGGTGAGACCTACAACGTCAATGGTCTGATTCTTCCCGGGACAACTTACGGAGACCGATATTCCGGGAGTTGGGTATATTCGGCGAACGGTTTGCAGTTCTCGACGCAATTTGGCGCCTGTAGTCAGCCCCCGAATTTCGTCGATGACAATCACACCGCGGCTCGATCCATTTGTCTCGGCACCACCGTTTATGATACGCTCGTGGCCACTGACCCTAACCCAAACGACACCCTTCAGATGTACCTGCTCTCAGGCCCCGGCACACTGACCAGCGCAGCTTCGACATCACCTGTCTACGGGTTCTATGAGTTCACCCCGAGCGCCAGCGGTCTGTACGAGGTCGTCTTCGTTGTCGAGGATGGTACTGGCTTGTCCGATACGGTTACCGTAACCTATGATATAACAGTCAATTCTCCCCCGCAGGTCACGCTGCCGGACAGTGCGCTGTTTTTGTGCAGCCCGGCGGAAATCTGTCTTCCCGTCGATATATTCGATGCTGACTGCGATGTGGTATCCGTCACGACGAATCTCGGTACGTACACGGGTACGCAGAGCATGTTTGATCAGATTGGGCGACTGAACGATCTGGGCGCGACGGTCACACAGGTCGGTGGCGGCGCACCCGGTCAGACGCTGCTCACGGCGGCGGACTGGGTCGGCTCAGTTAACTCTCAGACGGGGGTATCGGTCAGCCTGCCGAACTTCGTGTTCGCCTCGACCGTGGTCAATACCGGGTCTTTCCCCTCCGGCCTCGGCCACGCGCAGGCGTCCGGCCAACTGCTGGGTGCTCCGACAGATCTCACGTTTACGCTTCCCGGCCCCGGTGGCCCGGATGGAGGCGATGGTGATGGTTCGTGTGACTTTTCCACCGGCAAGTGGGTGACGGTCGGGTTCCCGCAGATGATCACTACCTGTAACGGGGCCAATACAGACTTTGTTATCTTCACCAATACTGCCTCAACGGGCACGGCGCGTGTCATCTTCCGCGCCAACGGTACGCCCGTTGACACCGTTGTGCTCACCGTTCCGGGCGGTACAGCCGGATCCGGCATGGGGGGCATTACGCTCGATCTGCCGGATGGACTGACGTTCAATGAGGTCTATATCAAGAATATCTCGGGCAGTTTCGAAGTCGATGCCTTCGCTGCTCGTGTAGCTCCCTCGAGCACGACCTCCGACATCTGTTTCTGGGCGGACACCTCCGGCGTCTACCAGATCACCGTGACTGCGACAGATGCCTGCGGCAACATCGGGGTCGGGACGGGGACGGTGAATGTGACGCTGAACAGTGCGCCGGTTGTCAACGCAGGCGCGGATCTGAACCTGTTCGTCTGTGAATTTGAAGAGATCTGCTTTGGCGTCGGTATTTCCGACCCGGATGACAACCTTGTGACCAGCTTCATCCACTCCGGCCCCGGCACGCTTTCCGGCGGTCAGGTGTGCTTCACCCCGACCGGTAGCGGTGCTCATACGATAGTGGTTGGCGCTACCGACGACTGCGGCCTGAGCAGCTATGACACTGTCGTTGTAACGGTGACAAAGAACAGCGCGCCTGTGGCCACTGATCCACAGCCGGTGACGCTGTTCCTTTGCGAGTCCGAGCTGCTTTGCCACACGTTCGCGGCCACTGATCCCAATGGTGGTATGCTGGCCTGGACGCTGCTGAGCGGCCCCGGTTCGATAACGACTGCGGGAGAGTACTGCTTCACTCCTGATATCTCTGGTAGCTATACGGCCACCGTCGCGGTCATGGATTCGTGCGGTCTGGCCGACACGACATCGATCACGTACCATATCACGATAAATACGCCTCCGATGGCGGTCGATCCGTCGCAAACGTTCGAGCTGTTCCAGTGTGATCCCGATCAGGTGTGCTACCAGTTTGTCGCCAATGACAATGAGGGGGGCACATTGGTCTGGAGTTTACTGGACGGTCCGGCCGGGGCGACGATCGGCGCGAGCGGACAGGCCTGCTTCACGCCGGATCAAACCGGCATCTATACTTTGACAGTGCAGGTGGCCGATTCCTGCGGCGCGGCGGACACGGCTGATGTCACATTCGATATCGAGTTGAACGCGGCCCCGACTGTGGCCTTGGGGGCGGATACATCGCTGCTGCTGTGCGGCCCGGAGGAGATCTGCGTTGACTACACAGTCGATGATGCCAATGGCACCGCTGGTCTGATTGAGGAGATGCTTGAGGGTTATGGCACGATCGATACTGCCGCCAACCGGATCTGTTTCACACCGACAACCGGTGGTGACTACACCTTCGTGGTTGGCGTTACCGATGACTGTGGTGCGGAGGCGGCGGATACGATCGTTGTCTCGGTGACTTTGGGACAGTCGGCTGCTATCGCCTGCCCGAGTGGTCCGGTGGTCGTGAACCTCTGTGCGGTCGATGAGGTGTGCGAGCAATTGAGTGTGGCGCCGAATGGTGCCGCTGTTACGACGTCCTTCGGGAACTGGTCCAATGATCAGCTTTGCTTCACGGCCGACACCTCCGGGACGTACGAGATTGAGGTGATTGCCGAGGCCGAGTGCGGCGCGGACACCTGTCTGGTTGTGTTCCAGGTTGACATCGGTCAGGCCGCACAGATAAGCTGCCCGTCGCCGCAGACGCTGTTTTTGTGTGAGATGGACACGGTCGCGGTTCCGGTCGGCATCAACGGCAGCGATCTGACGGTGACAGTGTCGCCGATTGGGTACTATCAGGCGGGCAATGTGTTCTTCGCGGCGGATACGACCGGCCAGTACGAGATTACGGTGATTGCGGAATCACCGTGCGGCACGGATACATGTGTTATCATGGTTGATATCACGGTGAACGAGGCTCCTGTTGCTGTCGATCCGACGACTCCGGTAGACACCTTCCTGTGCGCTCCCGTTCAGATCTGCTACCAGTTCGATGCTGCTGACGCCAACGGCGGGCCGCTGACGTGGAGCCGTGTGTCGGGAGCGGGGACGGTGACGCCTGCCGGCCTGTGGTGCTTCAACGCCAACGCCACCGGCAGCCGCAGCGTTACTGCGGTTGTTACCGATTCGTGTGGTGCGGCTGACACGGTTTCGATGACGTACAATGTGACAATCAATACCGCGCCGACTCTGGCGCTCGGGAATGACACCAGCTTCTTCCGGTGCAATCTCTCAAGCATTTGCCTGCCGTACACGTTGAGCGACCCTGACGACAATCTGGATGTGGTCGAGTTGCTGTTTGGATCTGGCACGCTGCAGCCGGACGATGACCTGCTGTGTTTCACGCCGCCAGCACCGGGCACGTACCAGTTCATTGTGCGCGTCGCCGATGAGTGCGGTGCGGAAGATATCGATACGCTGAATGTGACGATCAACCTCAACAGCCCTCCGGTGGTCAATGCCGGTGCGGATCTGAATGTGTTCGAGTGTGAGCCGACAGATATCTGCTGGTCGGCCAGCGTCTCGGATCCTGACGGCAATCTGACTCTTGCCGAACTGGTCTCGGGGCCGGGCACGTTCGATGGCAGCCAGATCTGTTTCACGCCCACTGCTACGGGTCAGTACACCTTTGTCCTGCGCGGTGTGGATGCGTGCGGTCTGGAGATGCGTGATACGGTGCTGGTCGATTTCACGTTGAACAGTCCGCCAGTGGCGAATGCCGGCGGCACCCGCACGAGTATCTTCCTGTGTGAGCCGCAGGAGCTGTGCTGGCCGGCCGGTTGTACCGATCCTGACGGCAACCTGGTTGACTGCGCCCTTGTTGAGGGGCCGGGAGCCTTTGACGGTAATCAGATATGTTTCACACCGACCGCGACCGGCGAGTACGTCTTCGTGCTGGAAGCCACCGATGCCTGCGGATTGACTGATCGGGATACGGTATACTTCCCGGTCTTCATCAACAGCGGTCCGGTGTGCACGGTGCCGAACGACACGCTCATCTTCCAGTGTGAGATCGAACAGGTGTGTCTGCCGGCTTACGCCACCGACATAGACCAGAATATCACCTCGGCGCAGATCATCTCCGGTCCGGGCGAACTGATCAATGACGAGTGGTGCTATACGCCGACTAATGATCAGGCGGTTACGGTGACAATTCGATTTGAGGATTACTGCGGCGCCTACTGCGAGGGGACTTTCACCGTCGAATTTGACATCAATGCCAAACCATTTGTGTACTTCGGTAACGACACGACAGTCTTCCAGTGCGCCGCCGAAGAGATGTGCCTGCCGTATGTTGCCGGTGATGCCGACGATGGCCGTCCGGTCACGCTCGAACTCGAGCCGGGGGTGGGTACGCTCAATGAGCTTGAAAGCGAGGTTTGCTTCACGCTGACAATGGCGGGTGAGTACAGCTTTGTGCTGCACATTACCGACGAGTGTGGCGAGACCGACTCCGATACGATCACGGTGACGGTAGAGACCAACACCGCTCCCGTGGCCAACGCCGGTGCGGATCAAACGTTGTTTGTGTGCGACACCCAGGCAGAGATCTGCTGGCCGGCCGGCTGTTCCGATGTCGATGGCAATCTGACCGACTGTATCTTCAACGGTCCGGGCACGTATGATGGTTCCTCGATCTGTTTCACGCCGCACAGTTCGGGTGACTATGTCTTCACGCTGCAGGCGGTTGACGATTGTGGCGCGCAGCACGTTGACACGGTTACGATAGCGGTGACAGTCAACAGTGCGCCTTTGCTGGTGCTCGATGACGACCTTGTTATCCAGCTTTGCCAGCCGGAGCCGATTTGCCTGAGCTACACGGTCGATGATGCCGATGGTGCTGCCGGTTTGGTGGAGGAGATGGAGTCAGGTTATGGCGCTCTCGATACTGTGGCCAATGAGGTCTGTTTCACGCCGACGACGGCCGGAACGTACGAGTTCGTACTGAGTGTCACTGACCCCTGCGGCGCGATGGGGCTGGATACTGCGACGGTCACGGTCACGTTCGGCCAGGCGGCGCAGATTAGCTGCCCGGCCGGTCCGGTCAATGTGTCGCTGTGTGAGATCGAGACGGTTTGCTATATGCTGGGCATTACGCCTGCGACAGCCTCTGTGACAACATCGTTTGGTACTTACTCCGGCGGGGAGCTGTGCTTCCTTGCGGATACGTCGGGGGTCTATACGATTGAGGTGATCGCCGAGGCCGAGTGCGGTGCGGATACCTGCGAGTTGACGTTCAATGTCGATATCGGCCAGGCGGCGCAGATTGTCTGTCCGGAGCCACTGGACATGTTCCTGTGCACCCCGGGTACGGAGTGCATTCCGATTTCGGTGGTGACGCCGGGTGCGACGGTCACGGTCAGCCCGATAGGGAGCTACAGCTCCGGCAGTATTTGCTTCCCGGCCGATACCAGCGGCCATTACGAGCTTGAGGTGATCGCCACGACCGACTGCGGCGCCGACACGTGCACCGTGATTGCCGATATCACGATCAATACACCGCCGGTTGCCGAACAGCCTGATCCGGCCGTGATCGATACCTTCCTGTGCCAGAGTGCGCAGATTTGCTACCAGTTCACGGGGAGCGATGTCGATGGCGGCAGCCTTGCCTGGTTGCGCCTTTCCGGCAACGGCACGGTTACTCCGGATGGTCTGTGGTGTTTCACTGCCGGTCGTCTGGGGACGTTTACCGTCACGGCGGCCGTCACCGATTCCTGCGGCGCGGCCGACACCGTGAGCCTGACGTACAACGTCACGTTCAACAGCACGCCGCAGATTGCTTTCGCCCCCGATTCAGTCTTCTTTATCTGCGGAGACGAGGAGATCTGCCTGAACTACACTGTCAGCGATGCTGACGCCGGCGACATCGTCCAGGAGGCTCTGATCAGCGGCGATGCCACGATTGACACCGCAGCCAATACCGTTTGCTTCACTGCAGACACGTCTGGTCACTATCAGTTTGCGATTGAAGCAACCGACGCCTGCGGGGCGCAAAGCAGTGATGTCATCACGGTGCGTGTGCAGATGAACCGGCCGCCGGTGGTTGATGCCGGATCGGGTGTTTCGCGGTTTGTCTGTGAGCCGCAGGTGCTGTGCCAGGCGATCGGGGTATCGGATCCCGACAATAACCTCGATTCTGTCTATGTCACGAGCGGTCTCGGATATATCAACGGGAATCAGCTTTGTTTCGAGGCCGACACGGCCGGAGTGTATAGATTTGTGGTTGAGGCTATAGACGAGTGTGGTCTGACTGCGGCTGACGATGTTACGATCACTGTTGGTATCAACACGCCGCCGGTGTGTCTGGTGCCGGCCGATACCGGCCTCTTCCAGTGCACGCCGACGCAGATACTTCTGCCGGTCAGCGGCAGCGATGTCGATGGCAATCTCAGCCATTGCGAGATCATCTTTGGGCCGGGCACGCTGACTGGTGGCAACTGGAGATACACGCCGACTGTGGATCAGACTGTCACGGTCGGTATCATGTGCATCGACGACTGCGGTGCGGTCTGCACTGATTCGTTCACGGTGGATATCCAGTTGAACGCCAAGCCGGTGGTGGATCTGGGAAGAGATACAACCTTGTTCCTGTGCGGGCCGTCGCCGTACTGCTGGCCGGTGGACATAACGGATGAGGATGACAACCTTCTGGAGGTGGCTCTTGTTCAGGGTCCCGGCAGTTACAACGATGTTACGGGAGAGATTTGTTTCACGCCGGGGGCCACGCCTCAGACTTACACCTTTGTGGTGTCCGCTACGGATGAGTGCGGTGCGATCGGCTATGATACGGTAAATATCCAGATTGAGTATAATTCTGCCCCAACGCTCAACCCGCCCCCGAGCTTCATTGTGTACCTCGATGAGCCGGGTGAAGTTTGCTTCGATGTCAACCCTCACGACGTTGATGGCAACCTTTCCAGCGTGTCGGTGGCGCCCTACGGAACATACAGCAGCGCCACCCAGCGAGTTTGCTTCACCGCCGATACCCTCGGCGAGTACTGTTTCGTTGTGACTGCCACCGACGCGTGTGGGGCTAATGCTGTGGATACGGTCTGTGTGTCGGTGCTGATCGATGAATGTATCCATGTGCAGATTGAGAAGACGCACAATTCGTATCAGGGTCTTGTGGAACACGTGGACATCGTGCTCAACGGCAGCGGCAAGGAGCTTGGCGGCTTTGACTTTTTGATCGCGTACGATCAGTCTGCCCTGACAGTCGCCAACGTCCACCCCGGCGCGGCGATTGAGGCCTGTGGCTGGGAGTACTTCACGTACAGCTTCGGCGCCAGCAACTGCGGGTCGGGCTGTCCGTCGGGATTGCTGCGGATTATCTCGATTGCCGAGACCAACAACGGACCGAACCATCCGAGTTGCTTCTTGAGTGACGTGGTCGGCGCACTGGCGACAATCGACTTTCTGGTATCCAGCGATGCCACGCTTGAGTGCCAGTACGCACCGGTCGAGTTCTTCTGGCTCGACTGCGGCGACAACACCATCTCCAGCAAACTCGGCGATACGTTGTGGGTGTCCCGCGAGGTGTACAGTTTCGAGTACAACAACATCACCAACTACAGTTGGGGCTTCCCCGGTAAGTTCGGCGCGCCCGATCCCTGCCTTGTGGGCGGTGGTGAGGGCAAGCCCAAGCCCATCCGGTGTATTGATTTCACGAACGGTGGTGTTGACATTGTGTGTGCGGACTCTATCGACGCCCGTGCCGATTTGAATCTCAATGAGATCCCGTTTGAGATTGCCGATGCTGTCCTGTACAGCAACTACTTCGTCTACGGGCTTTCGGTGTTTGTCATCAACCAGGCCGGTCAGATTGCGGCCTCTGATGTCAATGCTGATGGGATCACGCTCAGTGTGGCCGACCTGGTCTACCTGATCCGGGTTATCCGAGGCGATGCGCCGCCCACAGCGAAGCTCAGTCCCCTGGGTGAACACACGGCCGAGGTGCGCCTGGCCGATGGCGTCCTGAGTATTGCCAGCGCGGATGTTGCGGTCGGTGCGCTGTCGATGGTGCTGTCGGGTGAGGTGGCGCCGGTGCTTCACGATGACGCCGAGGGGATGGAGTTGCGCTACAGCTTCGACGGTACCAATACGCGAGTTCTGGTGTACAACATGGCCGGTGATACCTGGCTTGGTGAGGGTGCTGTCTTCACCCTGGAGGGGGCGCCGGAGATAGTCAGTATCGAGGCCGGCAGTATTGAGGGTGCGGTTATGAACGTGAAGGTGACTGATCTGCCTCGTGAGTGGAGCCTGTCACAGAACTACCCGAACCCGTTCAACCCGGTGACGACGATAGAGTTCTCGCTCAAGGAGACGACCGACTGGAAGCTGACGATTTACAACATCCTCGGCCAGACGGTCGAGCGCTTCTCCGGCAGCAAGGATATCGGGATGAAGAAGATACAATGGGATGCCCGCAGTTATGCGTCGGGTGTGTACTTCTACAAGCTTGAGGCCGGCGATTTCAGCGACACCCGGAAGATGGTCTTGCTCAAGTAGACGATCTGGAAAGACCTCTTTGTGGGTCAGTTCCCACGACCCACTAACTGTCCAAAGCGCCTTGCTGCCTGTCCGTAGCAAGGCGCTTTAGTGTGGATAAATGGTTTGCATAGGCGGTGAGCAATGTGTATCTTTTAGTACAAGTTCAGAAAAGCTGATTACGCTTTAATCTTCGGGGGAAAGTGATGAGAAGGAAGATTGTTCTTTTGGCTGCGTGGATGGTGTTGGTGGCGTGCGGAATGGTTAATGCGCAGCACGCTGTTGGCGGCGAGGTCAGTTTGCTGAATCCGCCGGACAGCCTTGTGTACGGGTCGAGCTATACGTTTGACTTGGCCATGCACAACAGTACGGGTTTGGTATTGGACGGATTCACACAAGGCATAGAAGTCTCCATGGATGCTCCAGATGCCTTCACACTGGATGTCGGCTCAGATAAGTTCTTCAGTACCTTGGGCCCCTATTTCGACGAGCTGCGTGCCAACATCTTCGATCTACCCGGCGGTGGGTTTGGCGACACCATTAGGTACGCCGGCTGGAGACTATTCATGCCTGGCCTACCGGACGGTGCGATGGTCCAGCCGATGTCTTTCACCGTGACCTTCGACGATGCCTCAAGCGGCGCCACTCAGTTCTGTATCGACACATGTTGGTTACCACCGGGCGGTGAGTGGCTGTGGGCCATGTCCGACGGTTCGAGTCGTAGGCCGGCCGCTGACTGGGCGGGTACGTGCTGGAGTCTGTGTCAGCCGATTTGCGGAGATGTCAACGGTGATCTGGTGGTCAACATTTCGGACATGACGTACATGGTGAGTTATCTGTTCGGTGGTGGCCCGAACCCGGTGGCACAGCAGGCGGCCGATGTCAATTGCGATGGAGTTGTGAATGTGTCTGACATGACCTATCTGATCAACTATCTGTTCGATGACGGCCCGGCACCGTGCGCCGACTGCCCGTAAGCGGCTGATCGGCAAACACAGAGTCATAGGCAAATACGAGCGCCCTGTTGCTCAGAGAAGTCTGAGAGCGGCAGGGCGCCTTGCTATTGCTCTGGTGCGGGCTTCAGATCGACGACTGTTGCCCCCCAACTGCCGCCGGTGCCGCCCTCGTGGCGAAATGACGCCACCTGCGGATGCGACGTCAGCAGCGAGCGGACAATTTCCCGCTGCACCCCGATCCCTTTGCCGTGCACGATCCTCAGGGTGACTATGCCGCGCCGCAGGCACTGGTCGATGTATTCGGTCACCACGGCTTTGGTTTCTTTGGGCGAGAATTGGTGCAGGTCGAGGGTACCGTCGATCGGGTATTCAATGGCATCATCGTCGGTGTTCATATTGGCTCCTTGTGGGTCAGGTAAGGCAATATCGCATCTGGCCCTCTGGCGGGCAAGGGTCGATGGGGCCGCGGTTATTCCCCGCTTGACCGGAGCTTGAAGCTGCTGTTTCTTCCGGCGAACGCATTCTGCTCATCAATCATGAATATAAGGAGCCAAAGTGAAAGGCCATACTCCGTCGGCTGCGACTGTCAAGGAGGGTTTGTTTCGGCAGCTATTCAGCCTGAAGCGGCCCTTCTGGATGGTCAACATCATGGAGATGTTCGAGCGTCTCGCTTACTATGGTGTGCGTGTTGTTATTCCCATCTACATTGCCCAGGCCGATGAAATCGGCGGCCTGCATTTCACCCAGACAGAGAAGGGCATCATCTTTTTCTGGTGGGCGATTTTTCAGTCCATCACGCCCATGTTTTCCGGGGGGTTTGCTGACCGCTATGGCTACAAGAAGACGATTGCGGTTTCGGTCGCGGTCAAAGTGCTCGGGTACATCCTCATGGCCACGCAGCGGGAGTTTTTCCCGTTCCTGATCGGCTGCTGTGTGCTGGCGTTGGGCACGGCCCTGTTCAAGCCGGGAGTGCAGGGGACCATGTGCCAGACGCTGGAGAAGAAGAACTCGTCGGTCGGTTGGGGCACATTTTACATGCTGGTCAATATCGGCGGTTTTCTTGGCCCGCCGCTGGCTCACTTTCTGTATGGCATTTCGTGGCCGGCCGTGTTCTATGGCTGTGCCATTATCGTATCGCTGAACTTCCTTATGCTGTTCACATACAAGGAAGTCTCCTCCGGCGATGAGCAGACGGGCAGCCCTTTGAAGGTCCTGATGATCACCCTGCAAGAGTTGATGAACTTCCGGCTGTCGGTCTTCATTGTTATCATGGCCGGGTTCTGGCTGATGTTCATGCAGTTGTTCGATATGCTGCCCAATTTCATTGTCGACTGGGTTGACAGCTCGAAAATGGTCAGAGACCTGGGCTTGCCGGAATGGATGCTGCAATACAACTCCGACCGCGGCGCTCAGGTGTCGCAGGAGTGGCTGATCAATGCCAACCCCGGGCTGATTGTGCTGGCGGTGGTGTTCATCTCGCATTTGGTGGCCCGCATGAGGCGGGTGCATTCCATCACGCTGGGGATCACGATAGCCTCGGTGGGTCTGTTGCTGGCCGGGTTCACGACCTCGGGCTACTTGTGTCTGATGGGTATTCTGGTGTTCAGTGTGGGTGAGATGATGTCCTCGCCGAAGATGAACGACTACCTTGGTGTGATTGCGCCGCCCGGGAAGAAAGGGCTGTACATGGGCTATGCCAATATCCCGCAGGGTATCGGCTGGGGAGTCGGATCGTTGTTTGCGGGTCATGTGTACGACCGCATGGGCGACAAGGCCAATCTGGCGATCGACTATCTTTCGCGGGTACACAACGTCACCGACATCACGCGCCCGCAGGCGATGCTCAAACTGCAGGAGGTTACCGGGATGAGTGCCGAGCAGGCGACCCAGGTGCTCTGGGACACGTACGATCCGTACAGGCTGTGGTATCAGTTTGCCGCTATCGGTTTGGTCTCGGCGCTCGGCATGTGGTTGTATGCGCGGTGGGTGAAGAAGTACGAGGAGCCGGATGTGTAGGAGGCAGGAGGTATTGGCTTTTTGGTTTCGTGTCGGATGGTTCGAGCCGCGTGGGCGTTCTTGCTGCATAAAGGTGGCTTCGCCACCTTGCGGTTTGGGCCGGTTTTGCCTATTTTCAGCGGACAAGTCAGAAAACGAACCTGCCTGTGGAGTAAACCATGACTACGAAGACACAAGCACCGCCGGCTCCCACCTGGGACCTTGAGTCCATTTTCCCCGGCGGCTCAGAATCAAAGCAGTTCGCTGAGTACCGCAGCAAAGTCAAGGGCGAGGTAAGCGAGCTGGAGACCGCCCTTGACAATCTTCCCCGGACTCTGTCGCCCGACACGCTGAACGACTGGACCGGCTTTCTGCTGGCCATGCAGTCCTGTGTCGAGAATATTGAACTGATCCTTGCTTTCGCCGGCTGTCTGGCCGCGCAGAATACCGATGACTCCAAGGCCTTTGCGTTTCGCAGCGAGGGCTATGAGTTGTATTCGAGGTGGCAGAAAGTTGAGACCGCACTCGAGGCTATGTCTCTTAAGCAGAGTGACTCTGCCTGGAAGCAGCTGGTGGAGCACGACCGCCTCAAAGAGGTTGCTTACTATTTGAATGAGCTGCGTGAGATCGCAAAGAGCAAGATGCCGATTGAGCAGGAGAAACTGGCGCTGGATCTCGCTGTCAATGGCTACCATGCGTGGGATTTGCTGTACACGAAGATGGCCGGTGAACTCAAGGCCGATTTCGAGGAAGACGGCCAGGTGCGCAAGCTTTCGATGGGTCAGTTGGCCACGAAGATGTCCTCGGCCGATCGCAGCATCCGCAGGCAGGCGTTTGAGAAGCTCCTCGGCGCGTGGGAAGCCCGCAAGGAGCTTGCCGCGATGGCGCTCAATTCGCAGGCGGGGTTCCGGCTGAGCCTCTACAAGCACCGCGGCTGGGGCTCCATTCTCAAGGAGCCGCTCCGTCTGAACCGCCTCTCTCAGCAGTCACTGGAGGCCATGTGGAGTGTGGTCGAGCGCGAAACGCCGCGGCTGAAGCCGTATATCGAGGCCAAGAAGAAGCTGCTCGGAATAGAGAGTTTCAGGTGGTATGATGAGTTTGCGGCGGTGGGAGATGTCGAGCGCACCTTCGCTTTCGACGAGGCTGGGCAGTTCGTGGCCGACAACGTCGGGCGCTTCTCGGCCGACATGGGGAGTTTCGTCAGGATGGCGATAGAGAGGCGCTGGGTCGAGGCCGAGGATCGCGGCGGCAAGGCGGGTGGGGCTTTTTGTACGTCGCTGGGGCCGTTGCGGCAGTCACGCGTTTTCATGACGTTTGCCGGTTCGTTCGAGAACCTGCTCACCCTGGCGCACGAGCTTGGCCATGCCTACCACGGGTGGGTGCTTCGCGACCGGGCCTACTTTGCGGGTGAGTACCCTATGGGACTGGCCGAGACTGCCTCGATCTTCTCCGAGACGGTGGTCACCGATGCCGCTCTTGAGCAGGCCTCCGGTGATCAGGAGAAGCTGATGCTGCTCGAGCAGAAGCTGCAGGCGGCGTATGTCATGTTCACCGACCTGTACAGCCGCTACCTGTTCGACCGAGCGTTCTATGATGAGCGCGCCGACGGTGTGGTCGGTTCTGATCGTCTGACCGAGTTGATGCTGGCCGCTCAGAAGCGGGCCTTCCAGGGTATGCTTTCCGAGGATGGCTACCATCCCCTGTTCTGGTGTTCCAAGCTTCACTTCTATCACACCAGCGTGCCGTTCTACAACTTCCCGTACACGTTCGGGTTTCTGTTTGCAGGCGGCGTGTACCATCGCGCCAGGCAGGAGGGCGCCTCGTTTGCGGACAAGTACGCGGCATTGCTGGCCGACACGGGCAGCATGTCCACTGAGGATGTTGCCAAGAAGCACCTCGGGGTTGACCTGACGAAGGAGGACTTCTGGAAGGATGCAGTTGACCAGGCCCTTGCGGACGTGGACGCGTTTGTGGCCCTGGCGAGCAAGTGAGTGATGAACCATAGTGCGGGGCGGTCGGCTACGGCGGGCGGGCCGGGGTTTCCGGCCGTGCCGGCGGACGATCGATTGCTTGACGGTTTGCCAAGCTCGCTATATCTTTTACGCGAAAGGGCAAAGACGCGCCAGCGAGGGGTGTGTTTTTGGAGGCGAGCGACAAGCAAGGTATGAGTTCACGGAGGCAAGCCCAAAGCAACCCCGAGTTCTTTCTTGCTGCCGCAGAGACCTGCCGGTACTCTCCCGGAGAGCCGCATTAGGTTTGATCGAGAAGAATCGGCAATGGCGGAGGTTTGGTGCGACTTGGCAGCTTCCTCGAATCAGGTCGCCGGAGAGAGGGTCCAAGGATCCAACTGGCTGGTATAGTCAATTGCGTGTAAGGGAGTTGACTTGAGTAGAGTTGAAGTCAGGCGCGATGTTCTTGAGTGGGCTTTGCAGCGGAGCGGAAGGAGTATTGCCGATCTGCATGGTAAGTTCCCCAAGATTCACGAGTGGCTGGCGGGTAAGAGGAGTCCGACACTCAGGCAGTTAGAGAACTTCGCGAAGGTGACTCTAACGCCCTTCGGGTACCTGTTCATGGAGAAGCCGCCCGAAATCCGGCTTCCCATTCCGCACTATCGCACAATCAACTCTGATTCACCACATATCCCCAGCCCGAATCTGATCGAAACTGTCCACACCATGCAGCGACGTCAGGCTTGGATGCGTGAGTTTCTCCTGGATGAAGGTGCCGAACCGCTTGAGTTCGTAGGTTCAGCGAATCGCGAACAGGATAGGCACGATGTCGCCGAAAGAATTAGGTCGACTTTGGTGCTGGATGCCGACTGGGCTTCCAGCTTCGGGAAGTGGGAAGATGCACTGCGAGATCTCAAGGCGGCGATGGAGAGGTCGGGGATTCTGGTTGCCACGAATGGGGTAGTGGGAAACAACACTCATCGCAAGCTGCAAGTGGCTGAATTCAGGGGGTTCGTTCTCGTGGACGAATATGCTCCTCTCGTATTTGTGAATGGTGCCGACGGTAAGGCCGCTCAGATGTTCACCCTGGCTCACGAGCTTGCGCATGTGTTTCTTGGTAGCAGTGCAGCATTCGATCTACGAGAACTCAAGCCATCCGACAATGCTGACGAGCGAGCCTGCAACGACATTGCCGCGGAGTTCCTGGTTCCTGAAGCTGCTATCTTGGGTGCGTGGCCCAAGATCGGGGCGGCCCAGCAGCCGTTTCAAGTCGCCGCGCGCCTGTTCAAGGTTAGCGAGATTGTCGTCGCACGCAGGGCTCTTGATCTGTCGCTCATAGATAGGGAAGTGTTTCTGGAGTTCTACAGAAGCTATGTCTCCAGGCTTAACAAATCCAAGAAGCCGAACAGCGGAGGCAGCTTTTATGACGCTCAGAGGAGCAGGTTGGGGACTCGCTTCTCTGAAGCGGTGGTTCATGCCGCCCGGGGGGGACAATTGAGCTACTATGACGCGTATCGATTGACTGGTCTTCACGGACAGAAGTTTGAGCGATACGCTGAACACCTTGGCTATGGGGCTTGATGCTGACCGCTACCCGGCAGTTTCTCCTTGATGCAGACGTCTTCATTGCAGCAGCGCGACGGTACTACGCCTTCGATCTTGCACCTCGGTTCTGGCAAGAACTGATAGCCGGGAGCAACACTGGACAGGTTGCGAGTATTGACAAGGTGAAGGAGGAACTACTGAAAGGCAACGATGCACTTGCTCGGTGGGCCAAGGACAGGTTTGGGGGATTCTTGTCTACTGATAGTAGTGCTGTCGTACAAGCATATGGTCAGGTGATGAACTGGGCCGAGGGCCAGAACCACTTCACTGAAGCGGCCCTGGAGGACTTCGCATCGGGTGCCGATGGATGGCTCGCAGCCTTCGCAATAGCCAATCAATGCACAATAGTGACGAACGAGGTGTCGGCACCACCAGAAAAGAAGTCGAAGATCAAAATCCCCAACGTCTGCCAGCAATTTGGCGTCCACTACGTCGATACGTTCAGAATGCTGCGTGAATTGAAGATTCGGTTCAGCTAATCATCTCCATAATTGATCCATCGAGGCCATTTTACGGGAACCTGCGGCGGCGCCGTCCGTTCTAATCTGCACGAGAACGAAGCAACACAACGCAGATAGACGGCCGCCCTGAAAAGTCGGCGGCAAGGAGGTGTACCATGACGACTGCCACTCTGAAATTCGATTACGGGACTATTGCCACCGGGGCCAATGAGAGTTTCCCCTACAAGCTGCCCAGGTTGCCGTATGATTATGACACTCTTGAGGTTGCGATCGACGCGGAGACCATGAAGGTGCACCATACCAAGCATCATCAGGCCTACACGGACAAGTTCAACGCGGCGCTGGAGAAGCATACTGACCTTCACGGGAAGCACATCACCGAGTTGCTGGCCAATCCAGACTCACTGCCGGAGGAAATCCGGGGCGCGGTCCGCAACAACGGCGGCGGGTATTTCAACCACGCTTTGTTCTGGCCGCTTCTGACGGGCAAGAGCTCCGGTCAGCCGACTGGTGAGCTGGCCGAGGCGATCAAGCGTGATTTTGGTTCGTTTGAGGCTTTCAAGGAGAAATTCTCGACTGCCGCGGCCACCCTGTTTGGCTCGGGCTGGGCCTGGCTGGTGTCAGACGACGGCGGCAAACTGTCAGTCGTCCAGACGGCCAACCAGGACACGCCGCTGGTGACCGGCCATAAACCGGTGGTTGGTCTTGATGTCTGGGAGCACGCATACTACCTGCGCTACCAGAACCGTCGGCCGGAGTATATTGAGTCGTTCTTCAAGGTTATCAACTGGGAGCAGGCCGGCAGGAATTTCAAGGCCTGAGGCCCGGAGAGGCTGCGGCGGGTGATGCCCGCCGAAGATCACTGGCGATTGGAAGTAGGAAGGGCCGAGCACGCCCGGAAGCCCGGATCATGACGATCCGGGCTTTCTTGTGCTTTGAGCGGTCGAGTGTAACACCGAATCGTTGAAGTGTAACACCAAATCGCAAAAGTGTAACATCTTATGGCGAAAGTGTAACACCAAACCCGGGAAGTGTAACATTCGTCTGTCAGGGGCGGCATCCGTGCTGGGCAGAGTCGTCCGATGATTCAACCCATTTGGACTTTCTTCTCGTGTGGTGGCAACCACTTAGCGGGTTCATGTCACATTCTCATCGCATTCGGCATGATGGTTGCGTGCATTAGAGACCGCAGTTGGTTAGCGACGTCTTCAACCGTTGAACGTTGTCGGGTGCGTGCTACTCTGGCGAGGTCGGGGTCCGGGTAGCCGGCCGCCGGACCGGCGCTCAGAGACACGCGTGTGAGAAGTAACTCAAAAGCATGGGGGTTCGAATGCCCAGACGCAAGTTTCTCGGAAGAATCGCACTGGTACTATTCCTTATTGTTGGCGCGATCGGGAATAGTGGATGCAAGAGTCATTTCGGACGGTGGGTTTGTGATTGGAATGGCCCTTATGACGTCAGTTTCTCGTGCAAGGAGACGGGGCGCCAGTGTGTCGTGGGAATGGAATTCTGGTTTCGCCGGTAGCTCAGATGTTCCAGAGTATACTGCGACGCCTGCGGTCACTGTCCCGGCCCGCGCGGCCGGGACAGTGTCTGGATATCCGCAATGGCCTGTTCCACGCCCCCGATCATGTCATCTGGCTTTGCCTTCTCGCTCTTGGGGTTGTGTGCGCAAGCACACTCGCTAACGATCGGCCGACCGCTAAGGCTGAACTGCGCGTCACGGCATCGTATACGTTGCCACTTGAGTCCGAGCCGAAGGATGGCGGGACCATTAATGCCTTGCAGATTGATACCGGTTCCGTTATCGTGTCATTGACGGGCTCTGAAGGAGGGGCGTGGCTAATTGGACATGATGAAACATCGACAGTCAAGTTACTCGCAGCAGAGAGCCGAGGAGATTGGTGGTCGGACTGCATGCCCGGCACTCACTCAGCACGGGTCTTCATCCCGAGCACGTTGCACTGGCTTGGTCGAAGCGGTTCGGTTGGTCTGTTCGACTCATGGTGCGGTCAGTTGCTGGAACTGGATCTGAGGGGTAGTAGTCAGTTGGGTCACAGGCGATTAGTGACAGGGAGCAGTCATGATGGCTTTCTGTCAAGTATTACCGTCAACGGTTCAACCATAATTGCGGGAGTCAGAGCGAACGACCCGGATATGCTCCTTGCGGTCATGGATATTCACAAGCCCGGTACATACCGTTACGCATTCGGATATGGCCGCGAGCTCAAGCCCTACATGGACTCTGTTGGTCTGTATCGCGCAATCTGCCTGCCGGCAACGTATCCTGCGGACAGCACAATCCGGGTCGCCGTGCAGGGATATCCCTGGCTGTTTGTCATCAACTGGTCGGGGGACATCTGCGATAGTCTGCCAGTTGACGGACCCGGCTTCACGCTTCCGGAACCACCTCCATCGCGGATCAAGTCCGCGGCGGTGTTCGAAAGGTGGGCGGCCGGGTGGACACCTATTCATGCTTTTCGCTGCACGGGCCAGGGTGTTTTCATCCTGCAGTACACGCTGGTGAAGGATGAAGATCGTGTGCCGGTCCGAGCAGAATTTGGGTCTGTAGCGTGGTCGGCCGAGGGAGAGCGGTTGCAGATTGATATCCCACGTTCCTGGCAGTTGGCGGGGACGCAGGCGGATCGTGTTTGCATTTTCGGTTACTTCGAGAAGAAGCACGACAAATGGTCGATAGAGTTGAAGGTTACAGAACTGCAGGTGGATTCATCTTATGTTGTGACACCCCAACGCATGTACTCTGAGTAGAGGTGTTTCATGAAAGTGTTCAGAAGATTCCTGTTGCCGGTACTGGTGTATCTCGTTGTGTCTGGTTGCGGCGATGACAAGGGCACCAGCAGCCAGGACAACCTTGTCCCCAGCGTGCTGGTAGCCAGCTGGACTTTGACGTCCGGTACAGTCAATGGCGTGCAGGTACCGCTTGCCACAATGCTCGGATGGGAATCGAGGACCACCCATGCCGTCTTTGTGATAGCTGCGGCCGGCACCTACGGCTACTATGAGAAGGACAATGACTCGGCTGTGGTATGGCAGGACTCGGGAGCATTCGGCGTGAGCGGCTCGACCTTCACGCTTAGTGGCGGGCAGATACCCATTGATGGTGGCCAGTGGTCAGTCAGTGGTACAAAGCTCACATTGACAATGTTTGAAAGCGGATACACGTTTGTCATCCTCGCCAGAAGGCCGGGTTGACCCTGATCAATCCGGTATGAGCGCAGGGTGGCCTGCTTGTCAGTCGTGAACCTATCGGGAGAATCATGATTGCGCTTTTTCCCATAAGCCGGGAGAGATCGTGCCGTTTCGTCTTGTTTGGACTCGTCGTGATGACTTCCTTCTGTTCGATCCCGGATGAGTTAGCGGCAGAGGTTCAGGGGAGCGATCAAAGGTGTTTAGTTCAGGAGTTATTCTGCCCGGATTCGGATTCGGCAGAGACGTCGCCTGAGTGGCGCCTGATAGTCTTCATGGATGTTCATGCCTGCCTGACTTGCACGGAGGACATGGATGCGTGGCGCCAGCTCCGTGATACTCTTGCGGCGAACGATGGGATTGTCAGCTTGTGGGCGCTGCGTGAGGACTCGGCTGATGTCTACTGGGCTATGAAACTGGAGGGTATAAGCAGCTGGGTTCGCGTCCTGAGCCAGCGAGACTTAAGGAAGCTGAGCTGGGACAAGCTCAGCACGCCGGTGAAGATGCTGCTGGATCGCAGCTGTAAGGAAGTCGACAAAGGGGGGCGGATGGTCGATGTGGAGGCTTCCCGGCGCTTCATGCGGCGCCTCATGCAGCACGTGTCTCATGGGGGGGAGCAGAGCTCAGGTGGCGAGTAAGCGGGCTAAGGTGGCCCTCCAGAAGAAACCTTGTGTGCGTCTGGACACCTCGCCCATATGCTTCGATGGTGCAACCGCGCCTCCCTTCTACACCCAGTCGCTCAACCACAGAGACACGCTCAAGGAACGCGTGTCCCTCAATGGCCAGTGGCCAGTGCCGGGCTGGCACCAGTAAGGACTCGCCCGCGCGTTGTGTCCGTCAATACAGCGGCTTTCGGGGCGAATTCGTTCAGGGTGATGCCGCCGAAGATCACTGGCGATTGGAAGTAGGAAGGGCCGAGCACGCCCGGAAGCCCGGATCATGACGATCCGGGCTTTCTTGTGCTTTGAGCGGTCGAGTGGCTGTTGGGGGCAGAAGCCTCTCTTGCCCGCGGGAGTGTTAGAATCTTGACAATTTGGTATACATTGGTATATTGGAAAGGCAGGCACGTTCGTTGCTTAGCCGAGAAGTTCATATCCTCGAATGGGTTTGACGCCGGGTACTGGCCGCTTCCGATCCTTGCACCATGACAACGACGAGATGCCGGCGTTTGCTCCGCATGAAGAAGGGAGAGTCTGTCAATGCGTCTGGTTGTCAAGGTTGTCTTCGTGCTCGCCGCTGTCGTGCTGATGGCTGAATCAGGTCTTGGCGTGGTCTACCTGAACCGTGTTCTGATAGAGTGTGATCCGCTCACGTATAAAGTGGAGCCGCTGCACCTGTATGGCGAGGCGCTCAGCCTGAACCGAGGTTACCAGAATGAATACGGCGATTGTGTCGGTGATCCGCCCGGCCCTCCGTTCATTATCGAGTACGGTGTGACCATCGAGAATGTATACAACAGCGATGGTACGGTACTACATTGGGGTTCACTGAATATTGACAACAGCTGGGGTGGCGGTGATCCGTTTGTGATAAAGATCGGCTATGGCGGGCTGGCGGTCAATGGAGATCTCATCGCGACTGGCCGCCCCGGTGATCCAGTCATCTTCAGCGGCGATTATAAGGTGTACGGCCCCTATGGCGGCGGACCGGGCAGTGTCGATCTGCAGGATTATACTTTCCAGTTCACTCACTGCCGGTTCGTGAATTCACAAGTCGTGGGAAGTGGGCATGCGCTCGACGTAAGAGGGGGGCATTTGCATCTGGACAACTGTATGCTACTTGGGGGCACAAGGGCTATTCGTTTCCTGGCCGAGCGCTTCGGTGTGTGGGATGTGACGATGTCCAACTGCAGCTTCTCCGGCTTCGACTGCGGCCCCGGGGGGGGACCAGTCGCACTCAACGACATCGGAAGCATCGAGATTCACGGTGTACACTTCGCGAATTGCCTTTATGACGTTGCCAATAGCACCGGATTGGGACTGATAGAGATCAACTCCGCCGCCGCGATCGGTGACATTACGGGGCTGAGCGGAAGTGGCAACTCCCGCAACTGGATCAGACTCTCCAGTTCCAATGTTTACGTGCGGGACTCCGCTCGATGGCAGTCAAACAATGATTTCACCATACATGTTCCGAACTACCTTCTGGTCGATACCAATGCTTTTCTGTTCGTGGATAAGGGTTCGGTTCTGCAAATGGGTCCAGCTGCCACGATGCATGTGAAGGGCAGTATGATTGTGGACAGCGCTGTTATAACGTCGGTTTTGGATAACACGTACGGAGTACTAACCCCGGGCGTGTCAACCGATGTACCCAGCGACGTTTACAAGTGGTATGGCATTCAGGTCTATCCAGGGGCTGCGCTGGAGTTGCGGAACGATGCACGTCTGCGATGGACGCAGTATCCCGTCTCAGGAGAGGGAAGGGTGACGCTGGATCACAGCACTATCGAGCAGTGCTGGGGGGGCATCAACATGCTGGCGACCAGTCCCAGTCGACTCGAAGTCCGTGGGAGTACGATTGACCAGCTCTACAGCACGGCACCCGGCATCAGATTCAATCTGAGCATCAGCACGTTCGACTCCGCCTCGGGTCGGATTCTCATTGACAGCAGCTGGATCACACAGTCTGGCGGTGACGGTATTCATATCGGCGGTGGAAACGGGCGCCCGCTCGAGGACAGTCTCAATATCACTATCAGTAACTCGGTGATCTCGGGCAATAGCGGATCCGGTATTTACGGCAATTTCGGTCCGCCGGCGGATTCGGTGGTGATCGTCAATAACCGTATTGTTGGTAACGGTAGCAATGGACTCTATCTGGCCGACAATGGTTGTGACTCCATGGATGTCAGGCTGGAGAACAACGTTGCGATCGGCAATGGCGGCAGCGGTTTGAGCGTGAGGACCGGGTTCGTCGATGCTATCGGCAACACCTCCGTATTCAATGGTCAGATGGGGCTGTCGTATCCCTACAAGCCGCAGAAGCCGGGCACGGTGGCCAACAACATTCTTGCCTGCAATGACCGCTACGGGCTGTACTGCTATGCCAAGTATGGCGGAACCGTGCCGGCGATTGCGTACAATGTCTTCTGGCAAAACAATGACGGTAGTAACGATCTGGACATCCAGGCCGACGGTTTCACGATCAGTACAGTGGTCGAGTTGCAGGCGCTGGGAGGGGTAGGCCTGACCAACGAAGCGTTCGCGCCGGGTCTCAAGTCAGAGTATCGCGATGTAATCAGATTCAACCAGTATAACCAGACTTTGCGTCAGTCGGCGATCTATGTCGACGGCGACAGCCTGCAGGCGGGTCAGCTTGACGGCTTGGCAATTCTACCCAGCCACCGTGACACCACGGCATGGTTCTATGTCCTTCGCAACACGTCTGATACCATATATGTCGCGGGCGATATCTCGTCGGTGGTCAACATTCACGATACGCTGACGGTCTTCGAGTACCATCTTGCGGCGGTTTCTCCGGCGATTGATTTTGGCCGCAACGACTACGTGACCACCGAGTACGATGTCGACGGCGATGCGCGGATGATCGACGGTAACGAGGATGGCACCGCGACGGTCGATGCCGGAGCGGACGAGTTCAATCCGGACAGCACCAATATCCACTTGTGGGTTCTGCGACCGGAGACCGACAGCATCCTGACGCCCGGTGCGGAGGTCTGGGTGGTGTGGGCGACGCAGGGGGTTGACAGTGTCGCCATTGATTTTGCCCTCGATATTGCCGCGGGTCAGGCGCCTCAATGGCAGGTGCTTGCCACGAGTGTGCCGATTGCGCCCAATCTCTTTTCATGGGTCGTGCCTGATACGCTGTCATATCGCACGAAGGTCCGTATTCGCGATGCCTCCGGGTCGGGCTATCAGGTTGAGAGCGGGTATTTCCACATCAAGCCTTCGTGTTTGACTCGGGTGACCGCCGACAGCACGTATGAACGCTTTGTGCCGTCGGTACATGCCTGGCAACTGCCGAATGAGGCCGGCACGTTGTGGCCCGCTTCATGGCACAGCCAGTTTGACTACACGACCGGGACAGACCCGTATACAAGCCGGCCCTATCCCGGCGCTGACACGGCGTACCACTTCGGGTCCGTGAGTGGCGACATATTTCCAGACTGGCCATTGTTCGTGCGCACGTTCGGGGCCGATGCGTGCTACCACAATACCCCCTCGGGACTGATGTATGTAATGCGCGCGATTTATTTCTGGGAGCAAATCCGAACGATCTGGAACGGTAGTTGTGTCGGATTGAGTTCATCGGCGCTGCTGGCATTCGGCAATCGTGACCCCTTGCAGGTCCAGTGGCCCGATTGTGCTCTGCCGGATACGCTGCATAGTCAAGCGATTGACGACAGCACCCGCATATTGGTCAACTACTACCAGACGCGGCAGTTCGCCAAGACCGAGCGCGAAGCTTTTGCCGACAACTTCACCAAGACGCCGGTCGGCACGCTGTCGGAGATCAAGGCAATGCTCCTGGAGAGTGCCGGTGATGTCGCGATGGTCGGAATAGGCAATCAGCCCGGAGATGGCTGGCATGCCATGGCTGCGTATGAAGTGGCACCACATGCTGACGCCAACTGCAAGAGCGTTCGTGTCTACGATCCCAACAGGCCGGGTGTTGACACCTCGACCATCAAGGTTGATACAGTGGCTAACACCTGGTACTACTCCGGTTTCGCCGGCTGGGGCGGCAGCAAGCACTTCCTGGTGTTGTACCCGGTCCGCCATGCGCTGGGTGACCCCGAGTTCAAGGGGGCGCAGTTTGAGGCTGTGTTCGCCCAGGATGGCGACAGGGAAGGTCATGCGCTGCAATTGTTGTTTAGTCGAGGTGCCGATTTCGTGGCTACGGATGTTGCCGGCGACTCGGTGGTCTCGGGCGGCTCCGGCATGATCAACACCATTGATGGGGCTACCCCCCTCATAGTGTTTGAGGGCGAGTCCGCGCCCCCCTACGGATTCGCCGTGCCTGAGTCCGAGTATGCGGTCACGCTCAACATGACTGAGGACGGGATGGCCTCGGTGGGAGCGTTCTTCGATTCGCTCTATATTGGCTATGCGCGCGATGACGCTGTTTCGGGACAGACCGATGAGCTGGTTATTGGTGATGGTTTGACGCTGGTCAATCCTGACAAGGCGCCCCGGATCGCGCAGCTTCGTATGGTACGAACGATGGCGCCGGGCGAGCGAGCAATCGTGGTGGATGACATTCAGATCGGGACGGGAGGGTCGCTGGAGCTGGAGCCGATTGACATATCCGGTTGGTACCTGTCCAATCCGGGCGAGGCGCGCACTTATACGTTGTGGCTGAGACAGGTTGATGCCGACGAAGAGCGCATGTTCTTGGCTCACGAGGTGCCACTCGATGCCGGGGTGGGGCATATCATTACGCCGGTCTGGGAGGAGTTTGAAGGGGATATCTGTATCGTGTATGTGGATACCGACGGTGATCACGTGCCGGATGATTCTCTGACAGTGATTTCCGACATCGGGACGGCGGTCGAGGGTGGGCATGGCGGTGCCCTGCCGTATCGGTTCGAGCTGTCGCAGAACTACCCGAATCCGTTCAATCCGTCGACGACGATCGAGTACAGCCTGTCGAGACGCCATAAGGTGAGCATTGATGTGTTCAATATCATGGGTCAGAAGGTGCGCACCCTGATCGACCGGGAGCAGTCAGCCGGCGCGTACACGATTACCTGGGACGGCACCACCGATACGGGCAATCGGGCAGCAACCGGCATCTATCTGTACCGTTTCCAGGCCGGTGATTACGTAGAGACGAAGAAGATGCTGCTGTTGAAGTAGGCAGGGGGTCGATGGTGTCGTTGCATTACCGCGGCAGGTCGCGCGAATTGACGTGCCTGCCGGTCGCGCGAACTGACGTGCCTGCCGTACGGCTGGGTGACGCACGTCAGAATGCTCTCTTCTTATCGCCTTTGGAACCGGGGCAGCCTACGTGATGCAGGGCCGGATTCTGCGGCGGTGTACGGGAAATGATGTCGTGGTATCTCGCCGTCGGATACAGGTCAATGAGCGCGAGATGCTATCGGGGTCCCCAGGTCGCGATGCTACTTGCGCTTACCCCGCCTGCGGTCGTGAATCTCCCTCCGGCAATCAGGCGTGTACCAATGGTGAACAGGCTTCTCACATAGCCGTCTGTTCCTGAGCTCAGCGGGCTCCACTCGGTGCCATCCCATACGGCAATGTTGTTGGCGCCGACACTTCCGGCCGTGACGAACTCGCCCCCGACGACCAGTTTGCCATCGAATTCCTCAAGGGCGAAGGCTGCAGCACTCAGACCCGATCCGGGGCTGCCCCACATTGAGCCGTCCCAGAAAGCAATGTGGTTGACGTTATGCCCACCGGCTTTCAGGAATCTGCCGGCGGCGACAAGCGTATTCTGGTAGACGCCCAGACCGTAGACACCGAGATTGCCGAGACCGTCGGCCATACCGGAGCTCAGGGCTGACCATGAGGAGCCGTTCCAGGCAGCGATGCAGTTTGTGGTAACGCCGCCAGAGGTTGCAAACCAGCCACCGGCAATCAGCTTATTGTCCCAGACAGTCAAGCAGTGTACCTGAGCGCTCATTCCCGATCCGAGAGCTGACCACGAGGTACCATCCCAGGCGGCAATGTATTTGGCGCTGGTGCCATCGGCGGTTGTGAACTGCCCGCCTGCAATCAGCTTTCCGTCATAGACGGCGAGAGCCCAGACGGCATTATTCATGCCCGATCCCAGGGGGGACCACGAGGTACCGTCCCAGGCGGCGATGTAATTCGCGGTGGTGCCACCGGCGGTCGTAAACCAGCCACCGGCAATCAGTTGACCGTCGTATACGATGAGATCGGAGACGGTACTACTCAGACTCGAGCCCAGCGGCGTCCAGGCAGTGCCATTCCATGAGGCGACGTAGTTCACGTTCACACCGCCGGCAGTGTCAAAGCCGCCACCAGCAATCAGTCTACCGGCATAGAAGGTGCTGCTGGTCACTTCGCCATTGCAACCGGATCCAAGCGGCGACCATGCCAACTCCACCGGGCCGACCGGACTGTCATCATCCGAACAGCCAATTACGAGCATGCCCACAACTGTCATGAGACAGATCCCGGCGAGTACGAAGAACCTGCGAGTGTGCATATGAACCTTTCTGTGGTGTACAGGCAGCGCAGTACGACCTGCCTACTGGGGGTGGAGTTGTCCTGACGCCAGAATAGATCATTGCCTCCATGAAGTCAAGTGGAACCCGCCCGTGGCCGAGTCGGGGTGGTGCCTCATCGGCCATTGTCAGTGGAGGCCTTGTGGAAACAGAGCAGGAATCGCAGGCTGCGTAGTTCCGGACTGAGGGACTTCGAGTTCTCCCTGATGTGATGCTGGCCGGCAGCAGGTTGACGCCTCACGTTGCCCGAGAAACTTCTGTGCCCTCTGTGATGGCCATTGGACATCTGCTACTTAGGGTGAATGGCGGGACAAGTTTCTGTGCCGATCGTCGGCGCCAAACTCGGTGCGCAATGGTTGTTGATTGTGGGGCGCGTCGTTGCTATTTTCCCGGCAGTTGTGGATCGTTGCCGGTATCTGCTGTTTGCTGAAGGAAAATCACGTTGTCCGGTGAGATAGTTGTCCTGCTTGTCATAGTCGCGGCGGCGCTTGTTCTTTTTGTGAGTGGTCGACTGCGTGTGGATGTGGTGGGTCTGCTGGTGTTATCGGCCCTGGCCCTGACCGGGCTGGTCACGCCGCAGGAAGCCTTGGCCGGTTTCAGCAGCCCGGCGGTTGTCACGGTGTGGGCGCTCTTCATTCTGACTTCCGGGCTGGCGCGCACAGGGATTGCCCATCTTCTGGGGCAGCCGCTTCAACGTTTCGCCAAGGGAGGGGAAGCTGCCCTCATAGCCGCGCTGATGGTCACCGCCAGTCTGTTGTCGGCGTTGATTAACACTGTCACGGTTGCGGCTATCCTGATGCCGGCAACGATGGAGCTGGCCCGGCGCAGCCGCCGGCCGCCTTCCCGGTTGCTTTTGCCGCTGGCGCTGGGATGTCTGCTCGGTGGCCCGTTCACCGGTATTTCCACACCGCCCAACATTCTGGTTACCGACGCAGTTCGCAACGCCGGCCTGGAGCCGTTTGCCATATTCGACTTCACCCCCATTACTGCTGCTATCGTGATCAGCGGGATAGCTTTCATGGTGGTTCTCGGGCGACGCCTGCTGCCGAAAGGACGATCGACATCTGACCGCGAGGGGCAGATGGCTCTGGGGGCGTCATACCAACTGAACGCTTTCATATTCACGACTCGCATACCGAGTGGGTCGCCGCTCGACGGGCACACGCTGGCGGAGAGTCGGCTGGGATCGGCTCTTCACCTGAACGTGCTGGCACTCGAGCGCAAGGGTGTTCTGATGCTTGCTCCCCGGCCGAGTGATGTGCTTGGGTCAGGGGATGTGCTGATCGTCCACGGTCAGCCCGATCACCTGCATCGCTTTCAGGCCAGTCAGCACTTGTCTGTCGAGTCGCATGAGGCGGTTCGGGGTGTGCTTGCCGAGCGCCTGCTGGCAGCCGAAGCGCTGGTTCCGGAAGGTTCACCACTGGTCGGCAAGACGCTGGCCGAGATCGGCTTGCGCCGGGAGTACGGGGTCCATGTGGTCGCGGTCCACCTGCCCGGTGGCAGCAAGATCGCGGATCTGGGCCACCACCGATTGTCAGCCGGGGAGCGGCTGTTGTTGCAGGGTGAGCGTGAGCGTCTGGATGCGCTGGCCGGCCAGGGGTTTCTGACGGCGCAGCGAGACGTGCCCATGAGCGATATTGCCGATCTGACCGCGGGCCGCTCGCAGTTGCTGACAGTGAGGGTCCCGCAGGGGTCTGTTCTGGCTGGTCATGCTCTTTTAGAGAGTCGTCTGGGCAACGGGTTCGGCTTGACGGTCGTGGCGATTGTCAGGGACGAGGACTTGCTTTGCATGCCGTCACCGGACGAGAAGGTGCAAGAGGGGGATCTGCTGGTCTTACAGGGGTCGCCGCGGGATCTTGAGATTCTTGAAGGTCTGCAGCAGCTTAGAATCGAGGAGCAGACGTACAGCCAGACGGCTGAATTGGAGTCGCAGCAGATCGGTGTGACGGAGGTACTGCTCTCGCCCCGGACGACGCTGGCCGGGCGTTCCCTGGCTGAGTTGCTCTTTCGGGAGCGGTATGGTATCAGGGTGCTGGCGATCTGGAGACGGGGTCAGGCGTATCGCACGGGCCTGCAGGACATGCCGCTGCAGTTTGGCGATGCGCTGCTTGTCTATGGGCAGCGGCGCAATCTGGAAGCGCTGGCGAGGGATGCGGATTTTCTCGTGCTGGATGAAGCTGCTGCGCAGGCTCCCCGGACAGAGAAGGGGGCGATCGCCGCTGCCATAATGGTAGCCGTGATACTGAGTGCCATTCTGGGGCTGGTACCCATAGCCATTGCAGCGCTGGCCGGTGCGGCCCTGATGGTGCTGGTGGGTTGTTTGAGTATGGAGGAGGCGTATCGGGCGATCGACTGGAAGGTCGTGTTTCTGATTGCAAGTATGCTGCCGCTTGGTGCTGCGATCGAGAACACCGGGGCGGCCCAGATGGGAGCCTCTGCCCTAATCGCGGCAGTAGGAGATTTTGGTCCGCACTGGGGTGTGGCCGCGCTGTTTGTGGTGACGGTGCTGTGCACTCAGATTATTCCGACAGCGGCTCTGGTGGTGCTGATGGCACCTGTTGCACTCAGCGCTGCCAGCACGCTGGGGATTTCTCCGCATCTGTTGATGATGACAGTTGCCATTGCGGCATCTTCGAGTTTCGCCAGTCCCCTGTCACATCCGGCTCATCTGCTGGTTATGGGGCCGGGCGGCTACCGGTTTGTTGACTATCTGAAGGTGGGGATCCCGATTACCATCATTGCGTTGATAGTGTCGGTGGTGTTGCTGCCGATACTGTGGCCGCCCTATTAGCCGTGCGAGGGGCCGTATCACCACCGATTCCTAACAACCCCAGAACAAAGGCAAAGATGAGACCGAGGCGAGAATTCGTCGTATCAGACTAGATAACTTTGGATTCTATTTCGATGCGGTGGGCCGATTGTTTCTCGGCCATCCTAATGATGCGATCAGCAGCACCTGGAACGATTTCTTCGTAGCCCTGTAATTGCTGAGGGAGGGGCAAGGGGCCAGAATACGATGCCCCGATCTCCACCATAGTCTTCTTGGACTGATCGTCGCCAGACAGTTTCTCTTCAGGAATGGGACTTCTGTCTTCCGGCTCTTGCATACTCCTTGAGAGCCTCCCTCATATCGACGCCCACCATCATCCAGTCATCTGCTATGGCAATTCGATCTGCAGACTCCGCTGACTTGCTGTAGTTGTATGTGTTCAACGTTGAACCCAAATCCAGAACTCTTGCCATGCCTTCAACGAATGAAGGGCGAGCAAACAGTCGAAATGTCTTAGTGTTCTTAATGAGTTGAACCATTCTGCCACCTCTCGAAGAAACGTACTCCACCAGTAAACCATCCCAAGGCGCCGCTTGTCAGGGGCTTTGTTCACTCCTTTCAACAACTGCTGACATAGATGGTTTCGGTCCATTTGCTCATATCCCTTAGAATTGACCTACACCCACCCAAATGGATCTCGACGGCATGCATGCATGGTATCAAGCTGCTATGAGCAAATCGCCTACGCCACCAAGTCATCCGGCTGCCGGATCGACTGTAATTATACAGAATCTGGCAGCCGGTCGTCTCCGCCCGTCTTGCGCAGGCTGAGCGTTCAAACCGCCTAAGACACTTATATACAATAACATACAAGGAGCCGCGCATTTCTTCTCATTTTTGGGGTGATTGTCGGAAACCTCTTGACATTTTCCGGGTTACAATTACATTGATCGCTGTTAGCACTCGCGTCGTGTGAGTGCTAACAAGCGTAGATGGGACGTGTTATTGAGGAACAGCCTATTCGAGGCTTATAAACAGCATCTAAACCGCCAGTTGGCGGATCGAAGGAGGAAACACAATGCAGGTGAAACCGCTTGCTGATCGCGTGGTGATCAAGCCTGTCGAGGAGCAGGAAGTCAAGAAGGGCGGCATTATCATTCCTGATACCGCTAAGGAGAAGCCGATGCAGGGCGAGGTGGTTGAGGTCGGGCCTGGGCGCACCACTGAAGAGGGAACCCGCATGCCGATGGAGGTCAAGAAGGGGGACCGTGTTCTCTACGGTAAGTACTCCGGTACTGAGGTTTCCATTGATGGTGACGAGTACCTGATCATGCGTGAGTCCGACATTTTTGCTGTCGTGCAGAATGGCTGACATCGGGGACTGCAACCGTAAACCGACCACAGAATGGAAAGTTAAGAGGTTACATAGCTATGAGTAAGTTAATCTATTTTGAATCTGATGCGCGCGCCCGTCTGAAAAAGGGTGTGGACAAGCTTGCCGATGCGGTCAAGGTGACGCTCGGCCCCAAGGGCCGCAATGTTGTGCTGGAGAAGAAGTTTGGTGCCCCCACGATCACCAAGGACGGTGTCACGGTCGCCAAGGAGATCGATCTTGAGGATCGTCTTGAGAATATCGGTGCCCAGATGGTCAAGGAGGTTGCGTCCAAGACCTCTGATGATGCCGGTGATGGTACCACGACAGCCACTGTCATGGCTCAGGCAATCTTTCGCGAGGGTCTGAAGAACGTTACCGCCGGTCACAATCCCATGGCCATCAAGCGCGGTATTGACAAGGCCGTTGCCGCCGTGACCGCCGAGATAAAGAAGATGTCGAAGCCTGTCTCGGGGAAGACAGAGATCGCTCAGGTCGGCACTATCAGCTCCAACTCTGACCATGAGATCGGCGAGTTGATCGCCGAGGCGATGGAGAAGGTGGGCAAGGATGGGGTCATCACGGTCGAGGAGGCCAAGACGGCCGAGACGTATCTTGATGTTGTCGAGGGGATGCAGTTCGACCGCGGCTACGTGTCGCCGTATTTCGTGACCGATCCCGATGCCATGGAGGCGGTACTTGAGGACCCGATGGTACTCATTCACGACAAGAAGATCTCCGGCATGAAGGACCTTCTGCCCATTCTCGAGAAGGTTGCTCAGTCGGGTCGTCCGCTTATGATCATAGCCGAGGATATCGAGGGTGAGGCTCTGGCCACGCTGGTGGTCAACAAGCTGCGCGGCACTTTGAAGGTTGCCGCCGTCAAGGCTCCGGGCTTTGGTGATCGTCGCAAGGCCATGCTCGAGGATATCGCAGTGCTTACCGGCGGCAAGGTGATCAGTGAGGAAGTCGGCTTCAAGCTGGAGAATGCGGTTCTCTCCGATCTTGGCACCGCCAAGAAGATCAATGTGGACAAGGAGAACACGACCATTGTCGAGGGTGCGGGTGACAAGGAGGCTATCAAGGGCCGAATTGCGCAGATCCGTCGGCAGATCGACGATTCCACCAGCGACTACGACCGTGAGAAGCTGCAGGAGCGTCTGGCCAAGCTGGCTGGCGGTGTTGCTGTCATCAATGTGGGCGCGGCTACCGAGGTTGAGATGAAGGAGAAGAAGGCTCGTGTTGAGGATGCTCTCCATGCTACCCGCGCGGCGGTCGAGGAAGGTATTGTGCCGGGTGGCGGCGTGGCTCTGCTTCGTGCGAAGAAGGTTCTTGAGGCGCTCAAGAGCGACAACCCCGAAGAAGCGGTGGGTGTCACAATCGTCCTGAAGGCGCTTGAGGAACCGATCCGCCAGATCGCAGCCAATGCCGGCATGGAAGCCTCTGTCGTTGTAAACCGCGTGCTTTCCGAGAAGGATGCCTTCGGTTTCAACGCGACCACTGGTCAGTATGAGGATCTTCTGAAGGCCGGCGTCATTGACCCCACCAAGGTCACCCGCTCGGCACTCGAAAACGCGGCCAGCATTGCCGGTCTCTTGCTGACCACCGAGGCTGTTGTCGCTGAGAAGCCCGAGGAGAAGGGCAGTGCCCCTGCCGGTACGCCTGATATGGGCATGGGCGGTATGGGTGGTATGGGCGGTATGTACTAAGCCGCACATTTCTGTAGTTCATAGTCTGATACGGAAGCTGGCTCGACTGACGTGGTCGGGCCAGCTTTCTTGCTGACCTGCGCATAGCGTGTCTCGGATGGAATTGCCGCATCCGGCACGTCCCCGAAATCCATCTGATCTCGTCGTCTCCAGCCACTGGCAGTCTGGCCGGTCTGTGGGTTTCTGGCGTGTCAGCGGTATGAGGGTGCTGGTGGAACCCGCGCGTCCGATTGGCAGTGCCAGGTGAGGATTGGGGTGATGTGGGTTTCGGGTCCGCGAGCAGCAAGGGAGGATTAGGGATAAAAAGCGCAGAGACCGGCGCGAGGCCGGTCTCTTGAAGTATTTTGGATTGGTCTGGTAAGGCGAATGCTCTGGATCGTCCTACCAGGAGCGCCCGCCGCGATAATCGCCGCCACCGCCGCGACCGCCGCCACGGCCACCACCACGGCCGCCGCCACCGCCGCCGGGGCGAGCCTCGTTGACGTTCAACGTCCGGCCATCGACTTCCTTGCCGTTGAGTTCGGCAATGGCGGCCATCGCCTCGTCACGGTTGGACATTTCCACAAAGGCAAACCCTCTCGGTTTTCCACTGTACTTGTCCGTGATCACGTTGACACTCGTAACCTCGCCAAACGCCTCGAAGGCCTGGCGGAGCGACTCCTCAGTCGTATCGTACGAGAGGTTTCCGATGTAGATATTCATTCTACTCTCCGGTCTTGCCCGCCTGCACTTCTGCCAGACGCCGCACCAGTGGTCGACGTTGGGAAGACGGGCACGTTCATGCGCACCATTGCGCGACGATCCCCTGCATCAGCTTTTTCCAAAGATTTGACAGACAGAGCCAAGCCTTGATAAAAACCACCTGGGATACGTGTTTCTACGTTCGAATAGTATCGGCAATTTTTCCAAATGTCAACAGGAAAACACATGCGACGACTGCGGTAAACTATTGCCAAACCGATAGTTTCGCCGGCACATGCGGGTTTGCGATTGGTATTGCCTTGTTGACGTGAGCGGCGGCCGGACATATAGTTGGCACGGACGATCAGCCCTGGAGGTGATTTGGAGTCAATTGTATACAATCCAGTTGGGATTATTCACACGCCTTTCACAATGCCCAAGGATACGCCTATCCAGCCGAAATATGCAGCCGGAAGTAAAGGGCGGGTGGTGGTCGAGACGCAGTATGCCGAGGGTCTGGCTGATCTGGACGGGTTTTCTCATATCACGCTGGTCTACCACCTGCACCGAAGCGAGGGTTATCGGCTCAAGGTGGTTCCATACCTGGACACCGTCGAGCGGGGTGTGTTTGCCACCCGGGCACCGAGGCGGCCGAATGCTATTGGGATATCGGTGGTCGTGCTCGAGCGGATTGAAGGGAATGTGTTGCACGTGGCCAATGTTGATATGCTTGATGGCACGCCGCTGCTGGATATCAAGCCGTATGTCGATGCTTTCGTTGGTGATACGCCGCTGAGATCGGGCTGGATCGGGCAGGCGCAACATGATCGAGCGGACGGCCGGGCTGATGGCCGCTTTCACGAGGATGACGATACGTCCACAGGAAGCGGTGTCTGACGTAAGTGGGGCGGGACAGGTGCTAACGAGTGGCGTGGCGTGGCCCGATGAAGACAGCGCAGCGGAAGACATCCTTGCCGTAGCGATTCATGCGCAGGAATTCACTTCGTTCGATGGCGATGTGGCGTGCTCTTTCGAGTCGCGGTTGATAGGACTCAGCGTCGGAATCATGAATGTAGATTTTGTGCCGGTCGAAGCCGGTAATGACTACCCAATGCGGGGTCTTGTCGCCGGTCAGGCGGTAGGTTGATATGAGGGTGATGGGAATCATGCCGCGCACCATGAGGCTGATGATGTCCTCCAGCCCGAAGTCGAAGACAGCGGTTGCCACGCCGTTTTCTTCGGCGCGGTGTTTGAGGTCCTGGTGCACAAGCTTGATGACGGCTCGCTTTTTGTCGCTGCGCACCGAGGCGTAGAAGGGGGTGCGGTCGCTGGACTGCAGGACGCGGGCTGAGAAGCCTCGCCTGCGGGCTGCAAGGGCCAGTCCGTATGGTCCGGCCCCACCGACGCCGGAGGTCATGTAAATGAGGGTGGATTCTTTCCAGAGATTCAGTTCCTCAATGCGGTTATCGGGGATGGTGTCATCCAGATGCCTCATGGCCATCAGTAGTGATGCCGGTCCGCAGGTGAAATCGAGTGTTTGCGGATAGTACGGGATGCGGCGTTTGAGCTGCTCGGGGGTGTTGCCGGGCAGCCGCCTGGCCATTTTGAGGCCGTCGGTGCCATCCTCGTAGTAATGAGGCAACCGCCCGGTGATGGCGAATCCGTGTTTCTGGTAGAAGCGGACAGCCGCTTCATTGTCTACTCTTACCTCGAGCAGCAGGTTTTCTCGGCCACGAACGGCTGTTTCCTTTTCGCACTCCTCGAGCAGCAGTGTTCCCATACCGCGACCCTGGGCTTCGGGGGAGATGGCGATGCTGTAGAGCCGGCCGGCTTTTGATCCGCGGCGCCACAAGAGGTAGGCCGCTCCGAGCAACCGGCCCGACTGCTCGACGAGCAGGACCGAGGAGCGTGCTCTGGTCAGCAGGTACTCGATCTGATCCTCGGTGAACCGGTCGGCCGCGAAGGCGGAAAGCTCAAGTTTCAGCAGTTGGTCCAGATCGTGCTGGGATGCGAGACGGATGGTGGGTTGAGGCATCAGGACTCCTCGAGGTGCCTGGTGAGAAAACGGACCATGCGCTCGTACAGGTGTCCCGCCTTCTGATCCTCCTCGCCGGCGACGATGGAGGGGTTGTCGTTGACTTCGATGACATAGTAGTCGCCGTTGACCTGTTTCAGGTCGACACCATACAACCCTTTGCCGATAGCGTTACAGGCCTCGATGGCGCGCTGGATGAGGGCCGGGTCGGCGTCTTGCAGGGGTACGCCCTTAACGGGTCCATAGACGGTGCGGCCGTCGGAGAGGTAGGTGAGTATCTTCCACTGCTTTCGCGGGATGGTGTATTGGCAGACATACAGGGCCTCGCCGCCGAGTACTCCGACCCGCCAGTCAAAACGGGACTGGGTGAAGCGCTGAATGACGATACGATCGGCACGTCGGAAGAAGCGCTTACCGACGCGCAGGAACTCATCGCAGGTGGAGGCCTTGTCAACGTACATGGAGAAGCTGGAGTTGGGAGCTTTCAGTACCAGGGGTTTGCCGAGCTGACGGAAGAGTTCGTTACAGCGACGGCCGGTCAGCTCATCCTCGGTGATATAGACGGTATCGGGGATGAGGACGCCGGCTCGCTGCAGATGTCGGTACATGTTGACCTTGTCACAGCAGATGCGGATCGAGTCGGGATCATCGATGACCATGATGCCGTGCATGTCCGCGATGCGGGCGGCGACGTACGTTGAGTTCAACGGATCGGTCAGGGCGCGAATGAAGATGGCATCGTACTGCGGAATCTTGTACATGTCCGGTCGGAACAGGAAGTCGGCCCGATGGCCCAGTCGGCGCGCTACCTGGGCAAAGCGCATCAGGGCATTCATTTCCCATGAGTTGGAGATGGTGTAGCGCTCGGTGTATATCCCTATCGATCCCATTGGATATGTTTCTCCAGGTGGGCCAGCTCTTTGGGACTGAGTTTGGTTGGCGGCAGGGGTGAAAGATCGCTGACGAAGTACTCACCCTCGGCGGTGACAATCACCCTGACTTTTGCCAGTGGTATACCGAACGACTGCCAGAGCTGGGCCGCTATGGCGCGGAATCGTGGGGAGCTGGTCCATCCGAGAACGAGGCGGAAGTATACGACCCGTGAACCGGGTGGCAGTTCCTGGCAGCAAATGGCATAGGTGAAATTACGGGTCATGGATTTGGCGATGGCCTTCTCTCGTCCGGGCTTGTGCACCACGCGGCTCTTGATCATGAAGGGATTGATGGGGTCAATGACAACCGGTGGTTCGAAGTAGCCGTTGCTGAGGTAGTAGTTTGGTATCGACAGGCCAGCCAGCCGTGCACGCTCCAGAAACAGTGGCGGTACGTAGGCATCGAGCATCTCCTTGCCGGTCGGATGTATGCAGGTCCCCTCGAGTTCGTAGTCCTGCGAGGTGTAGTAGGCCAGCTCCAGATAGTCGTAGCTTCCGGCGAGGTTGACGTAGCACTCTCCCTCGGGATACCAGGCAATCCACTTGCGTTCGATGGCGGTCTTTATGAGAGCCGGTAGTGCGCGGCTCACGATTCCTCTTTGCGACCGGCAGTCGCTCTGTTCAGTTTATCTGTTCAGCCGAGCCAAAGCTGTGTGATCTCGTTTGCCTCGACCTCCGGTTGCGTTCAACGGCGAGCTGATCGCCTTGTTTGCTGAATCGAAAGATGAGCATACAAGATTCGATCTGCAACGGGAAACTGTATCTTCGCGTTGGTTCTGCCAAGTTTTCGCGGCCTGCTGCAATGGCGACAAGAGGCGGTTTCGAGTGGTGGTTATTGGCCGAGCCGTTGAGCAAGCCAGGTCAGGATTTCGGTACTGGCGGCTACTTCTGAGGTCCACTCGGGATTGGGTTTGTAGAAGGCGTCGCCGTATCGCAGGGTGACGACCTCGGTCAGGTCATTGAACTGCCGCGAGGCGGGCCGGTAGCGGTCGAAGAAGAGCGGATAGTTGTAGCGGTCGTCAAGCTCAAGCAGGTGGTGTCTGTCTGTGAGATTCAGGATGGCACCGACCAGGGCCGCCTGGTGCAGGAAGAGGTGCCAGTGGGCTTCGCGTCGGCAGAGATCTGCAAGGTGTGAGTCTTCGCTCAGGGTCTCGAAGACTGCGGGCCAGTTGCGAAGGAATCCGATTTCGGGTCTTGCTGCCAGCAGGCCGGCATTGAAATATGGTCGAATGGTGACCTTGTCGGCAACGGTCGTCATCGGGAAGAGCTGCATCTCGTGCAGTTCGGTCAGTTCGTACACCCGTGTCCAGAACTTGTCCGGCGGCTCGCTCATGGCCGAGCCGGAGCGGTTGTGCATTACCGGTCGGCAGGCCAGAAGCTGCCTGCCGGATAGTGCAAGCTCTGTCGGTGGCTGCAGGACCACGGTGTCCTCGTCCATCCAGACCAGCACTCTGGCCATGCCGAGTGCCTGTTGCTCCGCAATCGCGGCGGCGCATACTTTGCCGGCGAAGGGCCACCGGCGCATGTTCTCCGGGACGGCGACGGTGTGGATGGATACCTCCTGGCCGTGCAACCGATCGACAAGTGAAGACGCAGTGGGCTCATACATTTCGGGAAGGTACACGCGCACGGGAGCGCGGCCGTAGACGCCGGCAAACTCTCGAATGCTTTCGACAAGGATGCAGGCGTGCCGCAGGTGCGCATCAGATTCGCAGTAGGTGGCGAATATAAGGGTGTCATCCACCCAGTTGCGCAATCGGGCCGTCTGCTCGAGCGGGCGGTGACTGCTATAGTGATACAGCGTGTTGATCATGCGGCAAGCGCTTTCTGTCAGGAAGCGAGCTTCACTCAATGTGGGGTCGATGCTGACGGTGCGATTCTGATCATCAGACAACCCGTGTCGCGATCCCCGGCGGTGGTGATGTCGGTTGATCAGCAGCACTCTTGCGGCTTCATCGGTAATATGGGCATGTGTTCGGCCCACGTCAACGGTCCAGTTGGTTGGTGATAAGATGGCGAAGAGCATGATCGGGGGCTGCGTTTTGGGTTGGAAGAACCCGGATTCGGTGTTACTATATATGGTGGTTCAGGAATTGTGCGTACCTACCGATGCATTAGTCATTCCCGGACTTCAGCGAGAGCTCGCACGCTTGCCCGGTCGAGGGCCGGTGAGCAGGGGTGTGATCGCATTAGCGGCAGGGTATCGAGAACAGAGTAAGAGATTTCCTGGATAAGCATAGTCGAAAAGGAGTAGTCATGCACAGGCTGTTGATTAGCGGAATCGTGACACTGACACTTGGAGCCGCGGCCCTTGTTCTGGCCGAAGTCCCCAATGTTATCACCTATCAGGGCAAATTGGCGAACTTCGACGGGTCGCCCGCCAATGGAACTCACACGCTCACGTTCGGTATCTACAGTGCGTCTGCCGGCGGCACGGCTCTGTGGAGTTCCGGACCGCGTTCGGTTGGAGTGGTTGACGGCCTGTTCTCTTATCAGCTCGGTTCCAACGTGCCCCTGCCATTTGATATCATGTCCGACACATCTCGCTGGCTGGGTATCACGGTTGGCTCGGATCCTGAGATGATTCCGCGAACCAGGTTCACCAGCGAGGCCTTTGCCGTGAGTGCCCGGACCGCCGATTTGGTGACCGGTGACCACTATGTTTTCAACACGGGTGACATCATAGATGGCGATCTTGTATTTGCCGCTTCCGGCGCTGAAAGAGTCAAGTTGGTCCCAAGCCTGGCCGCAGGTGGATCCGTGTGGCTCTCCGATCAAACTGATGACCTGACTGCCTACATGACCGCCGGAGGGACTGGATGAGCCTGGCTCAGACTGAACTCCCCCAGTGGGCAGTCCCGGGTCGCTCTTGATGCCTGGACGAATGGCAGCTCAATGCACCTTCACGATTCAGACGGCTCACCGGTAGTCGCGTTTGATACTCGTAGCTCCGGTACTGGTGCCGTTACTCTGCCAGAGGGCTCGATCCACTCACTGGACATCGCCAATGAGCCGGGGATTTCTGCGACTTTGGGCAGTGCCGGGCATCACCTCAACGACTATACAATGACCACCATATCGAGTCTGGAAATCACCATCCCGGCCTCCGGCTACATCGTCGTCGATGGTCACTGCTATCTGACAATCTGGAGCGTTCCCACCGGCAGCAGCTTGTTCGCAGGCGTCCAGATTTCTGAATCTCCTGTTGGTAGTACTCCCACACACCCATATTACCAGCAAGTGGGTTTCAGCAAGTTCCCGGACGTCGGCACGACCCGTCTACACGTCACGACGCAGCGGACATATTACAAGAGCGCCGGAAGCCATGTTTTTAATCTTGTGTGGCAGAAGTCGGCTGACCTCGGATTCGTTGTGGCCTACAACCACTTCATCACGGCCACGTATTTCCCTACCTCGTATGGTTCGGTGAGCACCTTTGCGACATCATCTGAGGCCGGCGGCTTCGAATCTGCCGAATTGCAATCGTTCCAGGGAGGCAGTGAGCCGGATGGTCAACTGAGCGAACCCATGTACAGGGTCGACCTGCGCGAACTGGAACTTCGAGCCGCCCGTGCACACGCCGAGGCCGAGCGTGCCCAGCGTGAGCTGCTTGAAGCGCAGGTTCGCGAGCGGGGAGAGCAGGTTGGGCGGTAGCCTCTTTGCAGTATCGAACGTGCGGTTGTCAGTAGTTGAACTCGACGGCGATTTCCCAGGTGCGTTCGATACCGCTGAGGAGATCTGACTCGAGGTGGTCGTAGTCGATGATGATTTTCGACTTCTGATGGATCGGCACTGACAGGCCGGCAATGTATCTGTGATACTCGGCATCATCGACGGCGGTGTCGCTGTCGAAGCGGTCGATGCGACCGAACAGGGCGAGGTTGCTTATCGGGGTTACCACTTTGCCCAGCAGGGAGAATCCCCTCTGATCGAGGGCTTTGCCCTCAGAGTCGATAGCGGTGCCGAAGACGTCGCCTTTGCCGGTGTAATACTGCGCGGTAGCCAGAAAGCGGGAGTGCTCCATCGACAGAAACACAGCGAGGTATCTCAGGTCCGGGGAGGCCGTCGTGTTGCCTTTGCCATGGCCGACAAGGCAGCTTGCCTGCATGCCGGGCAGTACTGCCGGCAGAGGGCGCAAGGTCAGGCGGCCTTCGAAGAGTTTGTTCTCGTTCTCTTCAATCGCCTCGTAGCCGCCGCCGTTGAACAGCCCGAAAGCGATACTTCCATACCGTCCGGGGTAGGCGCTGCTGACGTTCTTTCGGTATTCCGCATCCATTTGTCCGCCGAGCAGCGAACCAAACATGACGCCATAGTCGGCTGATCGCAGGATCCAGTAGCGTTCGAGGAACATTGTCCCCTGCACGCGCAGGCCGGTGATTTTCTGTTCGAAGTCCAGCCAGGGTCGATGTACCAGTCCGAACTCCATGAATGGCTGGGACAGAAAGGCTATCTGGTCGAGCTGGTATTTCATGTAACCGTATTTGAGGCGCAGCTCGATATCGCCACGCCCGTCGCCCTCCTGATCAACGGTAATGTCCTGAGTGATGCGGGCCGAGAGCCGCTCGGTGAATCTCTTGTGGACACTGACATAGCCGCGCTTGAGTTTGAATTCGCTGAAGTTCTCATCGGGTGAGCGTTCCACCTCATAGGCCATGTACCACTGGCCGGAGAAACTGAGGCCATCGAACGGCGACTGCCTGTTATCTTGTTGTTGTGCAATCACATGCGGAATTGTTGTTAGCGCCAGCGCCAAGGCGAGTACCAGACTCCGGAAGCAGGAAGTGGTGATGTGGTGGTGGTTACGGGACACAGTGTAGACTCCATAGTGGGGCGGTTTAAGTCCGCCTTACGGTTGTGGTGATGTGTTAGCAATGCGGACCGATGAAACAGAGTAATGTTTGGACAATGTTAGCGCAAGTTGTAACCGGTCAATGCGGGTGATTTCGGCCAGGTTGGGTTTCGTATGGACATGATCAGACGCCCTGCGTAAATCGATTATTCCTGTTGACTTCAGCGTCGCCGACCGATATTATCCAGTAAATGATTCACTTTGGTGTCCCATGAGGCTGCTATCACGGCTTTGTCTTCCTGCAAAACGATGAGTTTGGCTGATTCTTGGGGTCCATGCGCAATGGTGCGTTTTTAACTGCGTCCCGACTGATCATACGGTTGTCCGAGTGAGTGGCCACCAGATTGGAACGGACATCTCTGGAGAGTAGAATGAACATCTACTGCGGAAACATGTCGTTCGACATGACTGAGCAACAGCTTCGCGAAGCCTTTGAGGCCTACGGCGAGGTTACGAGTGTCAACATCATCAATGATCGTGAAACCGGAAGACCCCGCGGCTTTGGCTTTGTCGAGATGGCGAACAAGGACGAGGGATTGGCTGCGATCGAAGGCCTCAACGGTAAGGAGCTGGCCGGACGGACAATCACTGTCAACGAAGCCCGTGGCAAGAAAGAGGGCGGTGGCGGTGGTGGCGGTCGACGTCGCTCCTGGTAACAGGTAACAGGTAAGCTACGCCAAATACCGAAGAGACCGGCCCAGCGCCGGTCTCTTTTTTTGTGCCCGGTTCATGGCTCCAGACGCTTGCTGTAGATTGCGAAGCCGATTCCTGGTCGTTCCCCGACCTTCTGGAAGCCACACTTGATGCAGAGGGTCTGTGCGCGGAGGTTCGATCTGTGGACACCGACTTCCATGCGTAAGACATCTCGTGGGCAGCATTGCTCTATGAGGCGGAGTCCGGCTGTACCCAGGCCCCTGTTCTGGAATCGGGGCAGCAGGACGAGGGCGTGCAGGTGCAGGGCAGTTTCGCGTAACTCGATCCAGTAGAATCCGGCCGGCTCGCTGCCCTGGTGTATGGTCCAGACCTGTCCCACCGAGCGGAAGTAGATGCGGAATTGCTCCGGGGAGATATCAAGGACTTGCAACGCCTCTGGCAGGTAGTCTGCGCTCTGATCGAGCATTAGCTCGAACAAGCCATCAAGCTGCTCTTGCGTGGCGGGCTGGTGGCTGATGTTCGGTGGCTCGGTCATGGACATCTCAGGTTCTCAACTTACCGGGGTGTGACGGCCCGATGTGGTCAGGAGGTCAGGGAGAAGGGTTGTTTCCTGCCATAGGTCAAACTGCGCCAGAGCCATTCCAGCGGTCCATAGCGGAAGCGGGCCAGCCACCAATTGGCGAACGCCATAACGACGGCCCAGACAGTCAGGACAATGAGCATCTGTCCCCAGCGCGGAACTCGGCCATACAGAGCGAACCCATGACCGAAAAACAGCGTGGTGCAGATAACTGTCTGGAGTATGTAGCACGAGAAGGCCATACGGCCAACATTCGTGAGCGTCGACTTTAGACCGGACAGACTGTAGCTATGGTGCCACAGCATTATCAGCGCTATACAGCCCAACGTTACGGCAACGGATCCCCAGTAGTTGAACAGGTGGCCGCCGAACTGGGAGTAGTCCATGGACCAGCCGTGAGTGTAGTTCTGCCAGGCACCCCACGCCGTGATGGGCAGGCCCACGACAAGAGCGGCGATGGCGGTTTTGACAAAGAAGCCGCGTGATCTTTCGGCTGACAGGATTCCCCACTTCATGAAGGCCATGCCGGCCAGCATCATACCGAGGGTTCGCCAGAGGGCGTAGATGGCGTAGACGAAGGTGTGCAAGGCAGCGGCAGTGGGGATGCGTTCGCTCATCTGAGTTAGCCAGCCGCTGCGATAGGTGTCGAGGCGATGCTGAATCACTTCGGGCGGTGGGGACCACCACACGGCGTTGCCCTGTCTGGCCTCTTCGGGCCAGTATGGAAGACTCCATTGAAACAGGGCATACAGGCCGGTGCCGACCCCCAGAAACAGCAACGCCCAGAAGGCCAGCCAGCCGGGTCGCATTCTCCAGAAGAGGTAGGCGAGCACGCCGCTGAGGCTGTACCAGACGAGGATGTCGCCCACCCACAGCAGGTAGGCATGCATGAGTCCGAAGATGAACAGAAACAGGATGCGTCGGTAGTGAGTCCGCGCAGGGCGCAGCCCCCGCTGCTCGAGCCGAGAACACATCAGCACAATGCCGGCTCCGAACAGCATGGAGAACAGGCTCATGAATTTGAGTTCAGCGAATACGTGCGAGACGGCCCATACGACCTTATTGATCCCGGTGAAGTCGCCCCAGACAGTGGGGTTGAGGTAGGCCGGGTCCGGCATGGAGAAGGACTGGATATTCACAATCAGGATACCGAGGACGGCAATGCCGCGCAGCAGGTCAAGCGATCCGATGCGCTCAGCCTGGCTGATTGGTGCCGGGGCTACCGGGACCTCAGCCGGAGTGGAAGCAACCTCGCTCATGAACAGAACTCCATTCGGTTAGGTGGTGTCAGCACAACGGTACCCATTGTGCTACCGGGTAACTCTGCGTCTTACGGCCCGCGCCGTCAGGTACGATCACGATTGTGACGGTGTTGGTCACAGTGGGTCACAACGGCATCAATCGTTATGATACGACGTGCCGGTGGCATTGTTGCGCTACGGCATTCCCTTCTGTTGTCACATCTTCCCTTGCAGAGGGGTCGGTCTTGTTTGTACCTTGAGCCGAACGATCATAATTACTCAGATCAGACGAGGTAGTCAATGGCCGAGCAATACATATTCCACATGTACCGTGTGAACAAGTTTTATGGGCAGAAGCAGGTGCTCAGGGACATCAACCTGAGTTTCTATCCGGGGGCGAAGATCGGCATTGTGGGTGAAAATGGCGCCGGGAAGTCAACCGTGCTCAACATCATGGCCGGCAGGGATACGGAGTATCAGGGTGATGCTTTCATCACGCCCGGTTTCCGGTCCGGCATGGTGGAACAGGATCCGGTGCTCGATCCCGATCTGACGGTTCGTCAGACGGCTGAATCAGCCTTCGCCGACACGATGGCACTGGTGGAGGAGTACAATGCTCTGGCGGACAGTATGGCCTCGCCGATGGCTGATGACGATATGCAGAAGGCGATGGACCGCATGGGGGAGTTGCAGGATAGGATCGACGCGCTGGATGCCTGGAATCTTGATCGTACGATCAAAGTGGCGAGCGATGCGCTTTGCCTGCCTGACGATGACCGTCTGGTGGGGACGCTTTCCGGGGGGGAGAAACGTCGGGTGGCGCTGTGTAAGGTGCTGCTGGAGCGCCCCGATCTGCTTCTTCTGGATGAGCCGACCAACCATCTGGATGCCGAGACGATCGACTGGCTGGAAGAGCAACTGCGCGAATACCCCGGGACGGTGATTATTGTGACGCACGATCGGTACTTTCTTGACAATGTGACGAAGTGGATTTTGGAGCTTGATGGCGGTCGCGGGATACCGTGGGAAGGCAACTACACGTCGTGGCTGGAACAGAAGCTGTCACAACTGGCCGGCAGCGAGAAGAAGGATTCGCCGCGCGGCAAGGCGTTGCAGCGGGAGTTGTCGTGGATACGGATGAGCCGGGGAGAGCGGAACGAGCTGGCGCGGGCGCGCATCCGAGAGTACGAGCAGTTGGTGGCGCGCGAGACAGCGGCGCAGAAGAATATCGGCAGCGTGATACAGATTGCGCCGGGGCCGGACCTGGGGAACCAGGTAGTCGAATTCGAGAATGTGGGCATGGCTTATGGCAGCCAGCGGGTGTTTGAACATGTCAGCTTCAGCGTTCCGCGCTCCGCGGTGGTAGGGCTGGCCGGTCCCAATGGCACCGGCAAGACGACCATGTTCAACCTGATTACCGGCCAGCTTGAGCCAACGCAGGGAGTGGTGACTGTCGGTTCCTCGGTGAAGCTGGCCTATGTCGACCAGGAGCGGGAGGGGCTGGCAGGAGACAAGCCTTTGATTGAGGAAATCGGCGAGGGACTGGAAGAGATCACGGTTGGGGATCGCCGAATTCCTGTACGTCAGTACCTGGCGTTGTTCGGGTTCAAGGGGGCCGCGCAGCAGAAGCGGCTCTCTGAGCTATCGGGAGGGGAGCACAACCGCTCGCATCTGGCGAAGGTGCTCAAGACCGGCGGGAATCTTCTGCTTCTGGATGAGCCGACCAACGATCTGGATGTCAACACGCTGCGGATGCTTGAAGAGGCGATCATGCAGTTTTCCGGCAGCGTGATGGTAATCAGTCATGACCGGTTCTTTCTTGATCGGGTGTGCAGCCATATCCTGGCATTCGAAGGTGACGACAAGGTCAGGTGGTTTGAGGGCAACTTCGCGGCGTATCAGCAGTGGCGGCAGAAGGAGTTGGGCGACAAGTTGTTTGAGAATCGCCGCAACCGTTATCGGACGCTGGTGAAGGCCTGATTGCGTCCGGTCAGGGGAGCAGACGTTCAGTCAATCAGCGCGGATCTTATGAATAGCGAAGGCAGCCCCCCGCAGGAGGGGCCAGCAGAGGCGGCACAGCAGAACAGCCAGCGTCTCGGTCGTTGGACCATGGTGGCCACCTCGTGCCAATGATGCCGATCACTCAATGGACAAGCAGCGGAATACCTTCATGCTGGTGCCATCATCGAAGTCGATCGGAGCTTCCATGATGGCCCTTATGCTGTCGGTCGTAATCAGATTCGGATTGTAGGTGAAGATCGCCCTTTGTTCGGTAGCGAACGTTTCGATCGAGATCACTCCGGGGACACCTTCGTAAAGGGAGCTGAAAAAAGCAGCCGTGCCCTTGCACTTGACTCCTTCGACAACGAAAGTCGCCTGGCTGGCATCATCATCAGCTGATCCGATGGCGGCGTAGGTAACCGCTGTTGTCGGCTGGGTGAAGGCCAGACGCAGGAAATAGCCGGCAAACAGTGCAGCAATAACGAGCAAGGGGATAGCAAGACGTGAGACTCGCACCATGCCTCCTATATTCTCGCCCGAATGGTCATGACTTCCTCTTCTGGACACGCATCGAGACACTCAAGGCAATTAGTGCAGTCACGATGCCGCACCAACTTCATTTCATCAACTGATATATCATGAGGGCAGGCCTGCCGACACATGCCGCAGGCGGTACACCGTGATTCGTCGCGTGAGATTTTCAGTAAACCGACCCTGCTGAAGGGGTCAAAGACCGCACCCATAGGGCACAGGTAGCGACAGAAGGACATCGGAACCAAGAGCGCTCCGATCACCAGCACCGCGAGCACGATCACCGATGTGATCCCCAGACTCCCGTGGCCAAAGCCGGAGAAGATCAGGTAGAACGGATCGAAGCCTCGAAGAACAAGCTCCGCGGCGTGGTAGGTGAAGTACAGCGAGAGAATGAGCGCCACATATCGCAGCAGCTTGAGATAGCCATTCGTTCGCTGACCGACTCTGGGCCGTCGCTTCCACAGCCGGCCGCCCAGTCGGCCGCCCAATTCCCCCAAGAAGCCGATCGGACACGCCCAGCCGCAGAAGGACTTCTTGGATAACAGGGCCAGTCCAGTCAGGGCCAGCATGATGGACAGGTTCAGGGGCCCCAGAGCACACGTGAACTCGCCCTCGGTGAACAGCCCCCACAAACTCTCCGCTCCGCCAAACGGACAGTATGCCTCAAATGACCGGTCGCCATAGCCCAAGGCGAGATAGAGCACCAGACCCAGTACGACAGTCAGAAGCGTGTAGCGAATGTGTCTGTTGGTAATCGTCACACTGCTGATCCTTCCTGTTGCCTTGAACGTTACCTAACCATACCAATATAGTCAAGATCGCCATACAGGGAACAATAATCGGGTTGAATTCAGTGGTTTTCGGTGTCGATCGGTATCCCCGAGGCCCGAATTCTGACCCCAGCCTCGGTTTGCTCAAGACCATGAGTACGAATAGGCTCTTCCCGGCACCCGACCACCAGGTTCCCGCGCTCAAACCTGATTAGCGGTCTGCGTACGCCTCCTTCGTCAGTGTGTTCGAGATGTCGATTGTGCCTGTTGTCAGCGGACAAAACGGTATCCGACACCGTGGACGGTCTGGAAGTAGCGGGGGTTGCCGGGATCGTCCTCGAAGACCTTGCGGATGCGCAGGATGAAGTTGTCGACCGTGCGATTGGTGGGGAACGCGTGGTATCCCCAGACAGCATCGAGCAGTTGGTCGCGGCTGACCACCTCACCCTGGCGTTGAACGAGATACTTGACGATCATGCACTCCTTGCGGCTCAGTCGGGTGTTGCCGTTGGGGCCGTGGGCCTCCAAGGTGGAAAAATCGATCCATCGCCCATCGAACGCGAACCGATTTTCCTGTGCCCTTTGCGCCGCCAGCCAGGCGTTGCGTCGCAGGATGCCATGAATGCGGGCGAGCAGTTCGCGGGTGTCGAATGGTTTGGCGATGTAGTCGTCGCCGCCGGCCAGCAGTCCCTCGACCTTGTGTTCGGTCTGGTCACGGGCGGTGATAAAGAGGATGGGCACGGTGTGCCCCTTGCCACGTAACTGGCGACAGACAGACAGTCCGTCGACCCCCGGCAGCATGATGTCCAGCAGTATCAGATCAAACAGGCCGCGCTCGAATTCCTCGACAGTCTGATCTCCGCGATTCACATGGACGACAGAGAAGCCCTCGGCCTCGAGGTTGAGGGTGAGGCCCTCGGCCAGATGTCGATCATCTTCGACGAGCAGGATTGAGCGCATGTCACTGTGCCGCTTTCAATGTGATCTCGAATGTTGAGCCGCGACCGGGCCCGTCGGAGAAGGCCCTGATGTGCCCGCCGTGGGCACGCACGATCTCGCGGCACAAATACAGACCCAGGCCGGTTCCCTCGAAGCCGCGAGTGATTTCGTTGCCGACTCGCTCGAAGCGTTCGAAGATTCTCTCGGTGTCCTGTTTGCTCAGGCCGATGCCGTTATCGGTTATGCGCAGCCTGATCCATGTGCCCACTCGGTCAAGTGTTACAGAAAGGGTGACAGTATCGTGATTTGTGTACTTGGCGGCATTATCGAGGAGCTGGTCGATGGCGCCGGCGAGTGCCTGCCGGCTGCCGGACACCATGAGCGATGGTGTCAGTCCGCGGTTCACTTCGACCGGACGTGCGGTCGGCAAGGCGAGCAGTGCCTCAAGTCGCTCGTTGACCAACACGGTGAAGTCGAAGGTCTCGTGGGCTGTATCCCGGTCGGGTTCGCGGCCGATTTGTCGTGCCTGCAGAATCTTCTCGACCAGAGTCTGAAGGCGATGAACATCCTCGCGGATGCGTGGTACGATGGGTTCCTTTTGGCGGTCGGGGATGCGTTCACTCTGCAGGGCGTCGAGGTACAATGATATCGACGAGAGCGGTGTCTTCAGTTCGTGGGTAGTTGCCATGAGGAAGTTCTCCTGGCGTCGGTTCAGGTCCTGAAGCCGGACATAGGCGGTGTAGATGATCCACAGCCCGCCGCCAAGAACGAGGAGGAAGACAACCCCTTCCAGTCCGATCATGATCTGGCGATCGATCTCCTCCTGGTGGATTCTTGCCACGACCTGTGGCTCAGCGTTCAACTGCTCGGCCAGCTCGACTTTTTCGTCGACCAGGCGGGCCATGAATATGATCCACCAGGTTGCCTGAGCAATCACGAAGGCAACCAGCACAACAAACAGCACCAGCGCTGTTCTGGGGGAAAGACGTATTGCCACGTTTTGACCATTCCTTGTCTGTGCACCGCTAACAGAATGAATCTACGCTGTTTGACCCGTCGCCGCAAGTGCTGCTCCGGATGCCGATATGTCGGGGTCGGTGACTAACTGGGCGTAGAAGCGATATACAGAAGAGAACCAACCGCCGGTGGTCATTGTTGCATGGGAACAGGTGAGAACGGCCAACGCGAGGAGAAGAGCCTTGTGCCAGTTCGCCAAGCAAGGATCGGTCAGGCGGCGGAGCGTGGTATCAGCTTTGCGGCAGGCGTCGCCGGCTGGTTTGGCAATTTCGCGTCGAGCACGTTTTCTGTCAGGAGCCCATGAACAGGAGAGAATTATGAGAAGCGGGTTAATCGCATTGTTGGTACTGTGTTTGGTTAGTGTGGCGTCGGCTGAGGTCGTTACTGAGAGCGTGACCTACACGCATGGGGAGGTTGTGCTGGAGGGGTATGTTGCGTGGGACGACAGCCATAGTGAGCTTCGACCGGGTGTGCTGGTCGTCCACGAGTGGACCGGAGTGAATGACTACACGCGAAGTCGGTGCCGCCAGCTTGCGGAGTTGGGGTATGTTGCGTTCGCGGTGGACATGTACGGCAAGGGTATTCGGCCGCAGACTACAGAAGAGGCGGCCCAGCAGGCGGGCATCTATCGTGGTGATCGGGCGCTCATGCGCGAGCGGGTGAGAGCCGGGCTTGCTGAGCTGCGCCGGAATCCCGTTTGTGATGTCGAGCGGATCGCCGCCATCGGCTATTGCTTTGGTGGTGGAACCGTGCTCGAACTGGCCCGCTCGGGGGCCGAGATTGCCGGAGTGGTCAGTTTCCACGGCAATCTGGACACGCCTGATCCCGGTATCGCACAGAATATCCGGTGCCGGGTGCTTGTCTGTCACGGTGCCGATGATCCGCTTGTTCCTCATCAGCAACTGCTTGCCTTTTACAAGGAGATGAGTCGTGCGGGCGTTGACTATCAGTTCATTGCCTACGGTGGTGCTGTGCACTCGTTTACGAACCCGGGTGCCGGCGATGATCCGTCCGGGGGAGTTGCCTACAACGCGAGTGCGGACCAGCGGTCATGGGAGCACATGAAGCTGTTTTTTGAGGAGCTATTCAGGCAGGACAGTGCCGACATCAGGTGACGGTGCAGCTTGCAAAACGGTCAGAATCGTCCACAAATCAGTTGCTCCGGCGCCACGTGGGGAGTAAGATTCGATATGGCAGGAGAGAAACAGATCCGGCTGGTTCGCAATCGAGAGAACTGGAGTCATGGCTGTATCAAGATCGCTGTTTTCAGCCGATAGCGGCATCCGTCGGTTCATGGATGCTATTCCATCGTATGTCTTCCTGACCGATGAGGATGTTCGCATTCTGGACCATAACCGGGTCGCAGCGGAGCTTCTCGGCCCGAACCCCGAAGCGGTGCTGCGCCGGTTGTGTGGCGAGGCCTTTCGCTGTATTAACGACGAGTCTGCCCCTGATGGCTGCGGGACCGGTGAAGAGTGTCCGGACTGTGTGATTCGCAACTCTGTGAAGGCAGCGGCCGAGGGACAGCGCCCGCTGCGCCGACACGCCGAACTGAGCATACAGCGCGACGGGCAGATAACTCCTATTCATCTGTGGGTTACAGTATCTGCTCTGGAGTACAACTCCGAGCGGGTGTTTATCGTGAGTCTTGAGGATATTACGGAGCTGGTGACGCTGCGCCAGTTGTTGCCTATCTGCTCGAACTGCAAACGGGTACGCAACGACGGTCAATACTGGGAGCAGATAGACGACTACCTGAGGCAGCATACGAACATCAAGTTCACGCACAGCATTTGTCCGGACTGTGCCCGGATACTCTACGCCGACTATGCCGAATAGTCACGGGCGTGCCGGTCTCGAAGGATTCGGGCCCCGCAATTCGTTGCTTTACCATACTGCTGTTACTTATGCACCACACGGGGGATGTCGGAGGGCAGCCGCACCAGCATCTCGTAGTTGACCAGGTTGGCCATGTCGGTGAAGGAACCGACAGTAATGCGCGCATTGCCCTGTCTGCCGATAATGACGACCTCGTCGCCCACCTCGACCGACGGAATGCTGGTTACATCGACGGTCATCATGCTCATGTTGACCAGCCCGATGACGTTGGCTCGCTTGCCCCTGATAAGGACTCTTCCAAGGTTGCTGAGGCTGCGTCGGAAGCCGTGCGAGTAACCGACCGGAACGGTGGCGATTTTTTGACGCCGGGTGGTTACGTACGAGGTACCATACCCCACAAACTGGCCCGGAGGGACAAGGTTGACATGCATGACACGGCTGCTCCAGCGGAGGACTCGTCGCAGTGGATCGGAGAAATGTTGCTGGTCCTGTTGTGGCCGGCGAAGCAGGAATTCCATTTCTGTTTCCTTGCTGGGCCAGAAGCCATACTGGACAATGCCTATTCGCACCAGTTCCATCCGCGTTGCAGGGTATGACAGGCTGGCCGCCGAGGCTGCCGAGTGGCGCAGCGGAATAGTGATTCCGAGGTTCGCAATCTGCTGACAGAGTTGGTCGAAGGTTGCTTTCTGGTCCATGATGCGCTTGTAATTCGCAATGCTCTCGGCGCCGGCATAGTGGGTGCAGATTCCCTCCACCACGAAGTGTTCGGGATTGTCAACGATCACCTCCGCCGCGCGTCGGATCTCAGTGTCATCAAGGCCGGTCCGATTCATGCCCGTTTCCAGTTCCAGGTGCACCCGCGCCGGTTTGCCGACTTTTCGGGCTCTGGCCAGAGCGTTATCCAGACGAGGCATGTCGAATATCCAGAAGGAAACTTCGTTTTCAATTGCCCACTCCAGACCATCCGAGTCGGCGTATCCCATGATCATGATTTGCGTGTCTGTCCTGGTTTGGGCTTGTCTGACCCAGTAGGCCTCGGTTGCGTCAAATACGGAGAAGTGCCTCAGGCCGCAGGCCTCGGCCAGGGGTACGAAAGCTGTGATGCCGTGCCCATAAGCATTGCCCTTGACAACCGAGGAGATGATCACGTCCTGGCCGATCTGCTGTCGGATGAAGCGGATGTTTCGAGTCAGAGCGCTCTTGCTCAACTCGATGCGGGAGGATTCAAACATGTCACCTCTGCAGCAGTTTTTTGGCGGCCGCGCTCAATATGTTGACACCTGCAGGAAGGAGTTCGTCGGGGAAGTCGTAATCCGGATTGTGCAGTGCTGGATGATTCTCACCGGCGCCCAGACCAAACAGGACGCCCGGGCAGGCTGCGGCGAAATTCCCGAAATCCTCCGACCAGGCAAAGGGTACTTCGGGGCGATGCACTGTCAGACCGAGTTGTTCGGCGGCGGTCTGCACGATTTCTGCGACATCGGGATCATTCTCCGTGACAGGAAACACTTCGGTAGTTCTAATGGCAATCTCCAGTTGGTGTGCTGCTGCGATGTCCCGGGCCAATGACATGATGCGGGTTCTTAGGCTTCGCATGGTGGCATCGGAGTACGATCGCAGAGTTGCCATTACGGTACCCTCGCCGGGTGAGGTGCCAAATGCCACTTGTCCCACACGGGCATGGATTACGGTTGCCTGGGCGGATTCGTGGAGGGCCGTGAAGTACTGTGGGGCGGCGCTGATTGCCTGAATCAGCTCCGCGACCGCCAGAGCCGGGCTTCGGCCGCGATGCGGCTCGGCCGCATGAGACGTAGCACCCTTCAGCTCGGCAATCAGGCCGCTGGAGGCCGCTGCAAACACTCCCGATCGGAGAAGCACGTGTCCCAGCGGGTATCCGGGCAGGTTGTGCAGAGCGATGGCGAAGTCGGGTCTGATGGTTTCGAAGGCAGGATCGGCAAGAACACGCTCTGCCCCCTCGCCGGTTTCCTCGGCGGGCTGAAAGAGGAGGACAACGCTGCCGCGCTTTGGTCGGTCCTGGCTCAGTTGGTGCGCCACACCGGCCAGCATGGTCATGTGTCCATCGTGCCCGCACTTGTGCGACACGTTGGCAGTCGCCGATTTGTGGGGCAGGTCGATGCTCTCGTCGATCGGCAGGGCATCCAGCTCGCTGCGCAACAGCACTCGCGGTCCGTGGGCGCTGTCGCCAAACACGGCCGCCAGACCGTGCCCTCCGATTCCGTGGAGCAGTTGATCGGGATCAAACGTCTCCAGTAATGACCGCACTATCCGGCTGGTGTTTTCTTCGCGACCGGACAGTTCGGCGGCGTTGTGCAGCCGGTGTCGAATCTGTTGCCAGTCCACTATTGGGAGTCCCAGTCGACGGAATCCAGCGCGGGATCCAGTTGCCACGACCTGTCTTTGGTTGCGGTCTCGAATTCGTGAAGCTGGGGTATGACTACCTTGTCGATGTACTTCACGCTCATGATTCGCAGAAACGCCGAGTAGTTGAGCTTGAACTTGATCGTATCACCAATCTTCAGGTTGTCCGGATTGTCGCCAAGGTTAACGACCGTGATGTCGCTTGAGGCTCCCGCAATGTGATAGCGGTTGTCGATCGGTGTCAGGCCGCTGACATCGGTATCCAGTTGGCCGACACTGACCAGTGCCCGGTAGCCCCATTCACCTACCGCCGGTTCGGAATCATTCTGCCCGTTGGCGGAATCGAACGGCTGAACATGTGATGTCTCCACCAGAGATCTCAGGCTTTTCTCCTTGATCTCAGCTATCTCAGCCTCGAGAACGGGCACGTCATCGTACAGGCCGGGAAGCGTGCCACCGTTGATCAGATCGGTGCCGAGAAACAGGGCCTCGCCGATTCGGAAGTGATTGATGGCCTTCGGCAATTTCCCGTCCAGCAGCAGCGGCAGAACGACTGACGAACCCGCCGACAGCATCGGCAGCTTGCGCCGGAATTTCAGTTCCAACAGTTCGCGGTAGAGTGCCAGTTGGGCAAACTGATCGACACTCGGCACGGCGCCGGCCAGACACCCGAGATTGGCACCGATGCCAATAACTTCGATATTGGACAGATCGAACACCTGTTCATAGAAGCGAATCAGCGACCCGGGCAGTATGCCCTCGCGCAGATCGCCAAGCTCGATCATGATGATGATGCGGTGAATCTTGTTGATCCGACCGGCTTCCTCGTTGATGGCCTCGATGACATCAAGCTCGCTGTTCAGGCTGACATCGGCCATCGCCACCACCTGTTTGACCGAGGACATGTCTGACACCCGAAGGTACCATGACTCGAAATCGGGGATGATGCGTTCGATGGCATTGAGATTGGCCACACGGGAGTCACCCATCGATCGGATCCCCAGAAGCTGGAGGGCGCGCAGGGTGTCGGTATGGCCGCACAGCACCTTGGCTACAAGGGTCCATGAGGCCCCGTGTCTGTCCATCCAGCCGCCGATGGTCTCAATATTCCTTTGCAGTTTGCGCAGATCAATCGTTAGGCGGTTCACTTGGAATACCTCATCTCGGCGTACCTGGTTGTCATTCCCAAGCGCTCGTAGAGCCGTTTGGCGGGATTGTCATACTCGACATGCAATTTTACGTCGCCATCGGCAAGCGCGAAGGACCGCTCGATGATTTGCCGGCCGACGCCCTTGCCTCGCTGCGACGGGTCCACAGCCACCATCAGCAGGAAGTTCTCCGGGATGTAGCCCTTCATTCCTGTCCTGAGCATGATCAGCGCTCCCACCAGTTTACGGTTGTGCTCCGCGAGCAACACGAAGCCCGGTTCGCGGTTCTTCGGTTCGAGAGCATCGAGAATACCCTGCCTGACTATGGGCAGGGGGTCATGGTAGGGTTTGAGACTCTCGTAGAGAAACTCGGCTGCGTCGTCGAGGCTGGTCCACTCGGGAATATCCTCGAGGCGGTATAACTCGTGAATGACAACATCGGTTGAGGTGTCGGTTTTGCTCTGTGCACACATCAGTAATTTTCCTTTCACTGCAGTTTGGGCGGTGTCGCGTCCGACAAACGAGGGTGCGAAAACCACCAGTCTGGCAACAGGGGAACATTGTCAGGGGACAGCCCGTTATTGGCTGCCTGACGTCGCTACGATCTGCTCACTTGCACGGGGGAGATTTTTGCCAATCGGCTCAGATTGATCGTAGCGCGGCCATCCATTCCACTTTTTGGCCACTGTCCGACAGCAGTTTCGTCAGATGTCTTGAGCGCGACGGTGGGCGCCACCGCCGTAAGGCTACATGGTGTAGCGCTTCATCCGCTGCCCGCGCGGCTGTCGAACGTCTATCCCATTAATTGTTTAATATACGACAAAGTTCAAAGAAAGGCAAGTGCAGAACCGGTGAACGTGTATATATATCTCCATGTTGTCCCGGTCGGGCGTTAACCAGCGCAGCCGTTCGGCGCGGTTGGCAGTCGGTTAATGCCGGGGAAACACCCGGTGTGGCAAAGAGTGCCGGGGTGAGCTGGCGAGGATTTCCATCAGACCCGGCAAGCCGCGAGCCGCTTTGTTATTGGTCTTGTCATTCGGCAGATTTGATCCGGGCGATGTCTTTCTCACGGCCGATAATCAGCAGGACCTGCCCTGTCTCGATCCGTGAATCTGCCTGAGGGACGAGCCGGAAGTCATCAGTTCCCGTGTTTTTCAGGCCAATCACGTGGACGTTGTATTCTGTTCGCAGCTGCAGCTCTTTCAGGCTCCTGCCGAGAAACTGCGGCGGCGGCTCAATCTGAACCAGTTCATAGTCGGCCGCCAGCGGGATGTAGTCGATCACGTTCGGCTGCGAGAGTCCTCGCGCAACGCGCTGGGCGATATCACGCTCCGGATGGACAATCTGAGTTGCGCCCACCCGTGTGAGAATCTTTGCATGATCGTCGTCCACTGCCTTGGCAATGATCTTCTTGATCCCGATTTCCTGAAGGTGCAGACAGATGAGGATACTTATGCTGATCTTGAAGCCGGTCGAGACGATGACAGCATCCATGCTTCTCAGTCCCAGGGCTTGGAGCGCATCCATATCTGTCGCATCGACTCGAATAGCCTTCGTGGCATACGCATCGACAGCCTGTACTCTTGTGCTGTCCACGTCGATGGCAACAACCTCATTGCCATGCTCATACAGCTCTCTGGCTGCATGAAAGCCGAAATTACCCAGCCCAATAACCGCAAACTGCTTCATAAGCGCATTCCCGCTATCCTATCATGATGTTTTGTTCCGAGAACTCGACATCCCTGCTGATACCGGTGCCAACCACGATATATGCGAATGTCAGCACTCCCAGTCTGCCCAAGATCATCAGCAGGATTATCCACGCCTTGCCCCATTGCCAGAGTTCGGGGGTAACGCCCATAGACAGGCCCACTGTTCCGAAGGCAGATACTGTCTCGAACAGGCACTGGAGGAATATGCCATGCACTGCACCCGCCTCGTGAAAACGGTGCGATTCGCCGATCAACAGCATGAACAGCACCAGGGCAATGGCGGCGACCGACATCACTATCAGGGCGATCCCTCTGCCCACCGTCTCATCGGGAATGCTCCGATAGAACATGCTGGTGCGCCTGCGACGGCGAATGCGACTGATGGTGGATGCGACCAGCAGCGCCAGTGTTGTTGTTTTCACACCGCCTCCGCAGGAGCCGGGCGATGCTCCTATGAACATGAGGAAGATTAGCAGTGCCAATGTCGCTTCATTCAATGAAGAGATGTCGATCGTATTGAACCCGGCAGTTCGCGCTGTGACAGACTGGAAGACCGACAGGGCGACCGCACGCAGAGGACTGCCGGTCGCCCGCATTGCATCAAGCTCCAGCAGCCCGAAGCCTATGGCGCCGGCGGGAATCAGTATGGCAGTCGTGACGAGAACGGCCCTGCTGTGAACTGACAGTCGCGTGCGCATGGCACCTTTCCGGGACCACCGTTGCCGCAGTTCATAGAGCACCGGGAAACCAATGCCCCCGATAAAGATCAACGCACACATGGTGACATTCAGGAACATGTCATAGCGATACCTTATCATACTGTCAGGGAAGAGTGCGAATCCGGCATTGCAGAACGCCGAGATCGAGTGGAACACGGCGACCCAGACGGCCTCCGTGAGTGGCAGTTCGCGAGACCAATGAACCGTGAAAGAGATAACCCCAAGCAGTTCAACAGCGGCGGCGAACAGCACGACGTGCTTGACCAGTCGCACGATATCGGCCCGCGGCGTGTGAGAAAAGAGGTTCTGCACGATCATCCTCTGCCTGAATGAGATCGTTCGTCCCAGCCATCGAAACATGACGATAGAAACCGTCATGACACCAAGCCCCCCGATTTGAATCAGGATCAGGATAATCACCTGCCCGAAGACGGTGAAGCAGCTACCGGTGTCGACAACCACCAATCCGGTGACGCAGACCGCTGAGGTCGCGGTAAACAGAGCATCCAGCCAGGAAAGGCTCCCGGCGTGTGTTGCGACTGGCAATTTCAGGGCCACCGTGCCGACAACAATGGTCAGCAGGAAACTCACCAGCACCCAGGTAGCCGGGTGTGTTCTTTGAATACGAGTGGAAATCGACATTGTTCAGTTCGAAGCGGATACCCTGACTCGTTTGGTTTCATCGCGGTTCCCTAAAGGCGCCGTGGCCTGATGCGGCATAACAGCGAGTGACGGCTCGGAATCAGGGAACCCTTGCCAACCACATATATCAGGAGTTCGGGAGCGACCGCCAACATAAAAGATGCCACGCCTGCCAGGTATGACTCGTAACCTGTTATCCGGCTTTAAGATTCATTGCCTTCAAAGGGATGGTCACGATCGAAATCAGGTCGGTAGTGCAAGGGGCTGTCAAGCTCCTGAATCCAGCCGCGATGAAACCCAAGACGATCGAATTCCTCGAGCACCGCTTCGTATTCGGCGGTTGTCAGTGTTCGCCCGAGCTGCGGATGCCCCGACACGTGAAAGGTGGGGAAGTACTGCGACATCAGGGACACGTGTACGTCAGGCGAGAGCTGTTGTGCGATCCAGCGAAGTACGTTCGTGCTGTTCTCCACATGACCCGGCAGCACCAGGTGGCGGATCACCAGTCCGGCAAGAATGCGCTCGCGTTGATCCAGCGTGATGTCCGGGCCGGTCTGTCGATACATTTCCTTGACGGCGGCGCAGGCGGTGTCGACGTAGTTTGGGGCATCGGAGAAGCGCGAGGCGAGCGAATTGTCCAGGTATTTCAGATCAGGCAGCCAGACATCGATAGTCTTCTCGAATGATCGTATCGTTTCAGGCTTGTCGTAGCCGCCGGTATTGAACACGAACACCGGTGTGCGCCCGCGCGCCTTCAGCACCGCGATAATCACCCGTACATGGGGAATGCAGTGAGAGGGGGACACAAAGCCGACCGCGTGGGCGCCCTGATCGAGAGTTTGTTCGATGCGCGTGATGATCTGTGTCAGGTTGGTCAGTTGGCCGGGCACGCGGCAATGATGATGGCTGATCTGGTAATTCTGGCAGTAGACGCACTGCATATTGCACTGACTGAAGAAGATGTTGCAGATGCCCCGATCGCCGGAGATTACCGGTTCCTCGCCTTTATGGGCGCAGATGGAACTGATGGCAAAACCGGCGTCGCTGTGGCAGTAGCCAGCCGGACCGGTGAAGCGGTCGACGTGGCACTCGCGCGGGCAACAGGCGCAGTCGTAAAGCTCCTGCAAGGGTGCCAGCAAGGTGTCCATGTCAAGCGGCCGACCGCTGGCGTCGCATAGTGGTTTGCGATTCATATGCAGAAGATAGCTGATGCTGACGGGCCACGCAATGGCTCGGAGGGTATGCGTCGGCTCCGTCACGGCGAAGTCCGGCCGCAAGCAGCAGCGACCGGGCCAGAGACCGGGTTAGAGAATCCAGCGGCGTTTGATATTCCACAGGCTGACGGTGAAAAGGACGAGACCGAATGCAGCCAGTACCGAGAGGTCAAGCGCGAACGGCATGTAATGGCCGTCGTGAACCGCACCATGGAGTGCATCGGCGCCGTAGGTCAGCGGCAGGGCATACGAGAGCGGCCTGAGGAACACCGGCAGGTGCTCAACGGGGAAGAAAAGCCCACACAGGAAGACCATGGGAAAGCGGAAGAAGTTGGAGAACGTCTGTGCCTCAAAGACCTCACTGACTGCAACGGCAATGAACAGCCCGAGGAAGGTGGAGACCACGGCAATCAGGATAACTGATGCGAGAAACACAGTCCAGTTAACTCCGGACAGATCGGTTAGAAACGCTGCTATTGCGATCGGTACGAACGCATTTGCCACTCCGAACAGGATGGCCCCGCTGGTCTTGGCCAGCATCAGGAACTCGAAGGGAATCGGGGCCAGGAGGAGCCGTTCGAAGGAGCGGTTCTTCTTTTCAAAGGTAACGGTCACGGCGAGCATCGAGGTAGTGCCAAACAGGATGGATATTGCCACCACCCCCGGAAGCAAGCGCTCAATGCTCTCCATGCCGCTGCCGGATTTGATGAAGAACATCGCTGTCCAGGCCAGGGGGAAGATTAGTCCCCAACTCACATTCGGTGGCTTCAGGTAATACGTCCGCATGTCCTTTATGAGGATATTCCAGAATGCGATTCCGGCTTTCAAATGGAACCTCCCATGAGCCGCGCACGGAAGATGAAGAACACGGCTCCCAGCAGGCACAGCCCGGCCCACAGGTAGTCGAGCGTGAGCTTCTCCTTGAGGAAGAAGACCGAGAACGGAACAAACACGCTCAGAGTGATCACTTCCTGCAACACCTTCAGTTGGGCCACTGTCATGACCTGGTGGCCGATTCGATTGGCGGGTACCTGCAGCAGATACTCAAAGAGGGCAATTCCCGAGCTTATCAGGGCCGCTATCACCCACCCGCGTTGCGAGAGAAGTTTGAGGTGTCCGTACCATGCGAACGTCATGAAGACGTTGCTGCACGTCAACAGGATGATGGTTGTCAAATGGTGATTCACTGATTGCCTGCTTTCCCCGGCTTCTCTGATTTCATTGCTGCGACTCCGACACCGGTGATATCGACGAAGACATCCTCAAGAGATGGTCGGACCCGCCGGGTCTCGAGGACCTCGGCGCCTTGATCTTCGAGGAATCTCACGACCGGTCCGACCCGTACCGGCTCTCTCGCTTCGATTCGCATAAGACCCTCCTGCAGGACTGCTACGTGGAGTTCCGGGAAGGACTGCGACAGCTTTTCGGGGACGCTGACGTCGCTGCCGGCACAAGTGATATGGACCACGTACCGGGACCGCGCCGGCTGCAGCAGGTGTTCGACGGTGTCTGATCTGACGATGCGTCCTGACACGATGAATGCGATGCGGTCACAGAGCCGCTGGGCTTCCTCAATGTAATGGGTTGTCAGAAGAATGGTTGGCCGCCCTGGTGGAGACGTTCAATGAGCTCTCTTGTGTGTCGCGCGCTGGCGACATCAATGCCGGTCGTCGGCTCGTCCAGGAAGAGGATCTGAGGCCTGTGAATGATTCCGGCGGCGATTGTGAGCTTGCGTTTCATCCCTTTGGAGTACCCGTTGAACCTGCGGTTGGCAGCGCCGGACAGACCGAAATCTTCCAGGAGCTGCCTTGCCCGTGATTCTCTTTCGCCCCTGCGCATGCCATACAGCGACGCGCAGAAGCAAAGGTTGTCGAAGCCCGTGAGTTCCGGGTACAGATTGCTTTCGTCCGGGACGACGCCCACAAGGTGCTGAGCCGCGCGCGGATTGGCGGTGCAGTCGATGCCCCCGATGCGAATCGTGCCGGCGTCGGTCCGTGCCAACCCGGTGAGCATGTTGGTGGTCGTCGTTTTGCCGGCGCCGTTGGGACCGAGCAGTCCGAACAGCTCGCCGCGCCCGATCTGGAACGTCACAGAGTCCACGGCGACGACATCGCCGAAGCGCCTGGGCAGTTTGTCAACAGCAATGGCCTCTGTCACGCGGCCATCTATCCTCAAGGTCCCTTGTTCTCTTCGCCATGATAAGCGGAAACCTCCCGGCAAGCATCATAGAAATCATCTCCCGGTGACGCCGCTCACCACTATGACCACGTAGGCGATAAAGCATGCCAGCAGGACGGCCCCCTCGATCCGGTTTATACGTCCCGGCCTGCGGATTCCGTAACCAATTGCGAACAATGAGACCGTAAGCAGGGTCATCACCGGGATATCTCGACGGGCTAACTGCGTTCCTATGTCCGCAGGCTGAATAACCCCGGCGATGCCGACCACGGCCAGCGTGTTGAACAGGTTGGAACCGAGCACGTTTCCAATGGCGAGGTCGTGCTCACGCTTTCTGGCGGCGGCGATCGATGACGCCAGTTCCGGCAGCGAGGTACCGATTGCCACTACGGTCAGGCCTATGGTCAAGGGGCTGACGCCGAAACTGGAGGCGATCTCGACGGCACCCCATACCAGGAGCCGCGAACTGAAAAGCAGCAGGGCCAGTCCCGCGACCACCCACGCGATCGCGTGTCGGATAGACATGGTACGCGTGCTCAGTTCCTCTTGCATCTGATTGCCGAGATTGTCGGCGGCCGTGCGGAGCCCCTGGTGGATAGTCCAGGCCATCAGACCCGCGAAGACGCCCAGTAACAGAATCGCCTCACTCCGACTGAGCGAACCGTCGTGGAGCTGCCATGCGGCCAGCAGGGTGACGGCTGTCAGGATGGGCAGTTCCTTGCGCAGGACGTGAGAGCGTACAGCGACCGGGCTAATCAGTGCTGAAAGGCCCAAAACGAGGGCAATATTGGTGATGTTGGATCCGTAGGCATTGCCCAGCGCCATGGCCGGGTTGCCCTGCCACGCCGCCAGAGCCGATACCGCCATCTCCGGGGCCGAGGTGCCGAACCCGACAACCAGCATCCCGATCAGCAACGGCGGCATGCGAAAGTGGTGTGCGGCCGAGGCGGATCCTTCCACAAAGCGATCAGCACTCCAGACCAGTAGTGCCAAGCCCGCAAGCACTGCGATGAGTGGCAACGCCATGACGATTGGTACTCCTTTCTTCCCTCGTTTCTCTGCATCGGCTCTTTAGGGGATCGGAGAAACACGGTTCTTTCTCATACAGCGCTGATCGGCCTTTTCATGTCAGCGGGACAGAGACAGGTTATGTCCCCTTGGTTGCACGATCAAGAACGAAATCCGGTGACCGGGCTCTTGCCCGGGCAACGAGGTTGTGGCGAGTGACAACAGCGGAGGACACGGGCCACCTATCTTGTTAGGATTCTGTTGATTAGCACTGCTGATGTCATATGCCCCTTGACTGCCGCAGGTGTTAGGAGTAATCTTCGGCAGTTTTGGCCTCGGTGCGATTTCTGGGGACCGAGAGACGGACAGATGTATTTCCGAGAGCCGGTGTGACACCAGCCAGATCAGAGGGCCAGTGGCACGGAGACAGACCACTACGAGTAAACAACGCAGGCCGTAAACAGTCGTCGACTTGCACTAACTCACTATATCGATATCGAGGAGGTAGAAATGGCGCGTATCTACGTGAAACTGGCTGTGATGCTGGTAGTTCTTTCTTTTGCATGTTCCAGTGCACTGGCATACAAGAAGATCAGGACTTTCATGCCTCAGGCCCCGGAGTTGGACCTTCTGGGTGTGAAGAAGATCGCAGTGCTCGACTTCACGCCCTCCAACGCGAGTGCACAAGAGGCTGGCAAGTTCATCGCGGATAAAATCATCGAGTACACGCTCGAGGAGGAACGCGGGATTCGTGACATCAAGGGTGGTCTCCTGAGTGCAGACGTAAGGGGGACCACACTGATAGAGGGGCTTACGACAAGGTGTTTCTCGGTGGTTGAGCGAAGTCGCCTGGAGTCCGTGCTGGCTGAGCAGTCCATGTCCGATGGAGGACTGGTGGGCGACGCTCAGGCGGCACGGATTGGCGAGCTTCTGGGAGTGGATGTGTTGATCTACGGTGACGTTTCTGATTCCCGCGAGGATGTTCGTGGGTATGAGAAGCGTCGGTATAACAACCAGGACTACCAGGTGGCCTGCATCACGCGCAAGGTCACGATATCCGCGAACATGCGGGTCGTCGATACGAGGTCCGGTGAGATTCTTGGAACCCGACGCTCCTCGCGCACAGCCTCGGACAAAGTGTGTGAGGGAGATAACCGTGATCTCAAGAGCGATGGCCAATTGGCAGGTCACTGTGCCAACGAACTGACGTGGGAGTTCACTAACATGTTTAACCCCTGGTACGCCCTGGGCGAGTTTGAACTGGAGAAGATCAAGGCGAAGGAGTTCAAGGACGAGGCACACGCGGCTGCCGAAGCCGCCGAGAACCTGGAGATAGATAAGGCGTATGCTATCTATCGGAAGCTGTACGATTCTGACCCGTACAATCCGCTTTTTCTCTATAATCTGGGGATATTGTACGAGGTCGCCGGCAGCTTCGACAGGGCCGAAGAGATGTATGCCAACGCTGTTATGTTGAAGGACGAGGAGAAGTACAAGGAAGCTGCCGAGAGAATTGGCCGTCGAGCGCGGCTGGCACCTTTCTATGCCAGTCTGGATATGGCGATCGTACCGTATGATTTCGAGGCGGCCGCATCGGATGCGAGCTTGCTGGCCAAGAAGGTTGAGGTCAAGGGGAGCAGCAAGGATCGGGTCGATGTCTTCGTGCAGCCGACCCAAGATTCGGAGATTGCTGCAAAGGTACCCGGCGGCATCCAACTGGAAGTGATAGAAGATACCGGCGAATGGTATTTGGTGAAGCTCCTGGGAGGTAAGCAGGGGTATATCAGCAAGAAGAACACGAAGGATTAGGCTTCGGCAGCAACCTCCATCGACAGTTTGGCGGTTTTGGCAGCTCCTCCGGTGAGGTGGGGCTGCCGTTTCTTTTTTTCGTCGACGAGCCGCAATGGCTGAGTCGGGGACGGAATGCGGGGGGCGTCGATGTGGAAAGGAGACGTCCGATTAGCAACACGGATGAGCCTCGGAACTGAGCAGGCCGTGACCTGTTAGACAAGTACACACCTGCTACCGGCAGATCTGCAGGATTGGTGCTGTGGGCGGATCGTTATCAGGCAGCGGGTGTTTGTTAACGGGAGGGTGCTGTTGTGTTTGGTCATGGCGTCAAGCTTTTCACGCTGTTCGGATTCGATATCAAGATTGACCTGAGTTGGTTGATTCTGGCAGTCCTGATTACGTGGACACTGGCCCGAGGTGTGTTTCCCGAGTACTACGATGATCTGTCGGTGTCAGCGTACTGGTGGATGGGAATCGGGGGGATGATCGGGCTATTTGTTTCGATAGTGCTGCACGAGTTGTCGCATGCGCTGGTGGCGCGTCAGTTCGGCATTCGCATGCATGGCATTACGTTGTTCATTTTTGGCGGTGTCGCTGAGATGACCGATGAGCCAAGGAGCGCCCGGGCAGAATTGCTGATGGCCATAGCGGGGCCGATCGCGAGCGCCTTTGTCGGTCTGGCATTGCTGGGAATCGACACCGCCTTCGGTGAGGGATGGTCGCGGCCGGTTCACGGTGTGGTCGTTTACCTTGGCTTTCTCAATTTGATCCTGGCTGGTTTCAACATGCTGCCAGCGTTTCCGCTTGATGGCGGACGCGTCCTGCGGTCGTTGCTGTGGATGTGGAAGGACAATGTGCGCTGGGCTACCAGGATCGCCTCACGCATCGGTTCCGGGTTCGGAGTCGTTCTGATAATCCTCGGGGCTGTCAATTTTTTCGCAGGCAACCTGATCGGCGGTATCTGGATGGTACTCATCGGGTTTTTCCTGCGCTCGATTTCACAGCAGGCCTACCAGCAGTTGCTCGTTCGCAAGGCGCTCCAGGGCGAATCGATTGAACGCTTCATGAAACCGAACCCGGTGACCGTGCCGCCGTCGATATCTGTCAAGGACTTCGTTGAGGACTACGTGTACGAGCATCACTTCAAGTTCTTCCCGGTCGTTGAGGATTCCCGACTGGTCAGTTGCGTGACGGTGGACAGGGTCAAGAGCGTAGATCGCGATCAATGGCCCATCCGGACCGTCAGAGATATAGCGACGGAATGCTCCGAGGATAATACGACCTCGCCTGAGACGGAGCCGATTGATGCTCTGGCGAAGATGCGCCGGACCGGCAACAGCCGCCTGATGGTCACTCGTGGCAGAGAGTTGGTGGGGATTGTTGCCCTAAAAGATATGCTGGAGTTTCTGTCACTCAAGGTTGATCTGGAAGAGTCAACATAGACTGAGGTTTCAATGACACAGGCGCATATTTCGTTAAACCGTATCGATTTCAATTGACAAAGGCACGCCGATGCACTACCCTTGGGGGTAGTAAGTTGATATAAGGTTTTGTGAAAAAGATCACAAACGAGACTGGGGATACCTTATGGCCACGTCGGTAATGTCGGTGGCTGATCTTCAGCGGCTTCTGGATACCTTGTCTGAGCAGGGCAGGGAAATCATCGGGCCGACGGTCCGGGATGGGGCGATAGTCTACGAGCGCGTGCATTCAATCCAGGAACTGCCAATCGGTTACCGGGAATCACAAGGCGGTGGCTACTACCGCCTCACATCAACATCAGACAATTCGCTGTTTGCGTACACGATGGGTCCGCAGTCGTGGAAGCGACACCTGCTGCCGGCCGAGCATCGTGTGCTCGAGGCGACGCGCAAGGGTCGCGGTTTCTCTGTGGCGACCGATGCTGATGACCCGCCACAGATGGCTTTTCTGGGTGTGCGAGCCTGCGAAGTGGCCGCAATAGCCGCGCTGGACAAGGCCCTGCTTGAGGGGCCGCATGTATCGGAGCCCTACCGGAAGCGTCGTGAGCGGACGCTGATCATCGCGGTGAACTGCACGTGCGCCGGAGACACCTGTTTTTGCGCCTCGATGGGGACTGGGCCGCGGGTAAGGGGGGGGCACGACATTCTGCTCACGGAGCCGTATGAGGTTCAGCCCGGAGTCTGTCTGGCCCAGTCCGGAAGCGAGCAGGGTCAGGCGTTGCTGGACAGCCTGGGGTTGGCCGAGGCCACCGATGCCCAGATAGCCGCCGCCGATGAGGCCGTAGCGGCGGCTGCGACGTCGATGGGCCGTACGCTGCAGACCGAGAAGCTTCCTGAGATACTGCGGGAAGCGCTGTCTGACACTCACTGGGACGAGATAGCGGAGCGGTGTCTGAGTTGCGGTAACTGCACGATGGTGTGTCCGACCTGTTTCTGCTCGACGGTGGTCGATAGTACCGACATCAGTGGTCGTCTGGCCACTCGAACGATGAAGTGGGATTCGTGTCATACACTCGACTTCTCATACATTCATGGCGGGAGTGTGCGCACCAGTGCGATGGCGCGCTACCGGCAATGGATGATGCACAAGTTGTGCTACTGGACCGAGCAGTTCGGAGCATTCGGATGTGTCGGATGTGGTCGTTGCATTGTGTGGTGTCCGGTAGGCATAGATATTACTGAAGAGGCGGCAAGATTTCGAACGAAAGTATCGAGGTAAGAACCATGGAGAACCTTGGCAGGATCTTAAGTGAGCATCCCTTCCTGCAGGGGATGACCGACAGCCAGTTGGCATTGCTGGTTGGGTGCGCCTCCAATGTCGTGTTCAAGCCAGGCGAGTTCATCATCCGCGAAGGTCAGCCGGCTGACAATTTCTACTTCATACGGCATGGGATGGTGCAGATTGAAACGCACATTCCGCAGAAGGGGCCGCTGGTGATCCGGACCCGGCACGAGGGAGAGGTGTTGGGCTGGTCGTGGCTGGTCCCGCCGTACCGCTGGCATTTCGATGCCCGGGCGATTGAGCAAACACGGGCGATCGCCATAGATGGCAAGTGCCTGCGTGAGAAGTGTGAAACAGATCATGCGCTCGGCTATGAGATCATGAAGCGGTTTTCGCGGATTATCGCTGAGCGACTGGAAGCGACCCGATTGCAGTTGATGGATGTCTATGGCGACAGCTCGAGGTACTAAGAAGGCGGCTGCCGGTCGGGGTAGTGATGCCATGCTGGCTCAGCCCTTTGCGATCAGGCGGGTCAAGAATGAGACGCACGACACGTTCTCGTGCGAGCTGGAGCCGACCACTCCGAAGCGGGAATGGCCGTTTGCTCCCGGGCAGTTCAACATGCTCTACGTGTTCGGTGTGGGGGAGGTGCCGATCTCTATCAGCGGCGACCCCACGCGTCCCGGGACGCTGATACATACGACCCGCGAGGTTGGTGCTGTCACGCGCGCCATGCGGGCATTGAAAGTCGGGCAGGCAATAGGTGTGCGTGGACCATACGGTCGGGGCTGGCCCGTGGAGGAAGCGAACGGCAAGGACCTGGTAATCATCACCGGCGGCATTGGGCTGGCGCCACTGCGCCCGGTGATATACCATGCTTTGGCGCACCGGGAGCAGTACAACAAGATTGTGCTGCTGTACGGGGCGCGCACGCCGGAGGACATTCTGTACGAGCGAGAGCTGGAGAAATGGCGCTCACGCTTTGACCTCGAAATCTATCTCACCGTGGATCGCGCGACCGGTTCGTGGTGCGGCAATGTCGGCGTGGTGACGCAGTTGATCCATCGTTCGCCGTTCGATCACGCCAACTGCCTTGCCATGGTGTGTGGTCCGGAGATCATGATGCGGTTCACCGCGCTTGAGTTGGAGCGACGGGGGGTAGCCCTCGATCGCATCTATGTCTCCATGGAGCGCAATATGAAATGTGGTATCGGGCTGTGCGGACACTGCCAGTTGGGCGGCTCGTTTGTCTGCAAGGACGGACCGGTGTATCGGTATGACGAGGTGAGAGCGGTGATCATGGAGCGGGAGGTGTAACGTGGCCACGAAGAAGAAGCCGAAACTGGCGGTCTGGAAATTTGCATCGTGCGATGGGTGTCAGCTTTCGTTGCTTGACTGCGAGGATGAACTGCTGGCGGTCGCGGACGCGGTGCACATAGCCAACTTCCCGGAGGCGAGTCGGGCGGTGGTAAAGGGGCCCTACGATCTGTCGCTAGTGGAGGGGTCGATCACGACGCCGCACGATGCCGAGCGGATTCACAAGATCCGTCGGATGTCACGACACCTGGTAGTGATCGGCGCCTGTGCGACGGCGGGGGGTATCCAGGCACTGCGCAATTTTGCTGATGTCGAGCAGTACAAACGGATGGTGTATCCCAATCCGGAGTATTTGGAGTCGCTGCGCAAGTCGACACCGATTGCGGACCATGTTTTTGTCGATTACGAGCTGTGCGGCTGTCCCATCAACAAGTACCAGTTGCTGGAGGTGCTCACGGCCTTCCTGCACGGGCGCAAGCCGAGTATCCCCGGTTACAGCGTGTGCGTTGAATGCAAGCGACGCGGCAATGTCTGTGTTATGGTTACCACCGGGACGCCCTGCATGGGGCCGGTGACGCAGGCCGGTTGCGGCGCCATCTGTCCGGCGTTCAACCGTGGCTGCTATGCCTGTTTCGGTCCGTCCGAGACCACCAATACTTCTTCGCTGGCGCATTGGTTCGAACAGAACGGGCTGAGTCACGATAGCATGGTGCGCATCTTCCGCGGCTTCAATGCGGTCTCTGAACCATTCCGAAAGCAGAGTGAAGCTTATGAGCAGTAGAACCATCAAAGTCGATTACCTCGCCCGCGTCGAGGGCGAGGGGGGGCTGTATGTCCGGATCAAGGGAGATGAAGTTGCCGAGGTGCGCCTGAACATCTTCGAGCCGCCGAGATACTTCGAGGCGTTCATGAGAGGTCGACATTTCACAGAGGCTCCGGATATCACTGCTCGCATCTGTGGGATTTGCCCGGTTGCTTATCAGATGAGTTCTTCCCATGCCATGGAGCAGGCCTGCGGCGTGACTGTGGGCGGGGCACTGCGGGAGTTGCGTCGACTGATCTACTGCGGTGAGTGGATAGAATCGCACGGCCTGCACATCTACATGCTGCACGCCCCCGACTTCCTTGGTTACGAGGACGCGATAGCAGTGGCCAAAGACTACCCCGATATTGTCCAGCGGGGGCTGAAGCTCAAGAAGATCGGCAACGACCTGATGATTGCACTTGGTGGGCGGGAGATTCATCCGATCAACCCCCGGGTGGGTGGTTTCTACCGTGTTCCATCACGGAAGGAACTGGAAGCGTTCGTTGAACCGCTCACGTGGGCGCTGGAGGCGTCGCTGGAGACGGTGCGCTGGACCGCTGGGCTTTCTTTCCCGTCGCTGGAGCGCGACTACGAGTGCGTTTCACTGCGGCACGAGGATGAATACCCGCTGTGCGAGGGGCGGGTGGTCTCCAACAAGGGAGTGGATGTTGCCATTGAAGATTTCCTGAAGGTATTCGAAGAGGAGCATGTACCGCATTCCACGTCACTGCACGCCTATGTCAAGGATCGCGGCGACTATCTGGCCGGCCCCATGGCGCGGTATAACAACAACTTCGACAAGCTCCCGAAGGTGGCTCAGGATGTAGCGCGGGAGGCGGGTCTGGGGGAGACGTGCATGAACCCGTTCAAGAGCATCATTGTTCGGGCGGTCGAGTTGGTATTTGCATGCCATGAGGCGCTCCGGATCATAAACAGCTACGAACCTCCGGAAGGGCCGTTCATTGAGTGCACGCCTCGCAATGCGGTGGGGTCCGGGTGCACGGAGGCGCCGCGAGGCCTGTTGTACCATCGCTACCAGATCGATGATCAGGGGTTGATTCGATCAGCGAGGATCATCCCACCGACATCGCAGAACCAGAAGGCTATCGAGGCCGATCTGCGTCAGTTCGTGCAGCAGAACCTCAATCTGATGACCAAGGATAAGCTGACGTGGCAGTGTGAGCAGGCGGTTCGCAACTACGATCCGTGCATATCCTGTTCCTGTCACTTTCTCAAGCTGCACATCGAGCGGGAGTGAGCACCTGATGACGGCCGGCAGACCGACAGTGCGCGTTATCGGGCTGGGCAATGCATATCGCGGCGATGATGCGATTGGTCTGGAGGTTTCTCGAGAGGTCGGCAGGAGAATGCCGGAGATCGACACCGTGGCCGGTGTAGCCGACGGTACCATGTTACTCGACCTGTGGACGCAAGCGGACCTGTGCATAGTCGTTGACTGTGCCGTTTCCGGACAGGCGGCAGGGACTATTCACCGGTTTGACGGCCTGCGGCAACGGATTCCGGCGGGGCTGTTCAGCAGTTTCTCCACTCACGCTTACTCCATCCCCGGAGCGATTGAACTGGGCAAGGCGCTGGGCCGGCTTCCCGGAGGGCTTGTGGTGTACGCTATCGAAGGTGCCACGTTTGCCTGTGGTGCGCGTATTGCGGCACCGGTTCTTGAAGCGGCTGAGAACGTGATCGCTCAGATCGAGGCTGAGATCAGGATGCATCAGCAGAGAAATGACCATGCGAAGTCCCGGCCAGCATAAGGCAGTGAAACCGACACCTGACGACACGGTGCAACGGCTCAGTCTGAAGGTTTCCGGACGGGTACAGGGGGTGGGCTTCCGGCCCTTCGTGTATCGCCTGGCGCAGCGTCATGGCCTGACGGGATCGGTGCGCAATTGCTCTTCCGGTGTCATCATTGACATTCAGGGTGGCGGGGAGCAACTTGACGGGTTTCAGCGTCTGCTGCGCGCCGAACAACCGCCGCAGGCCGATATTCAGTCGGTGGTAACCGAGGTGTTGCCGCCTGACGGATTCCGGGAGTTCAGTATTGTCACGAGTACTCCCGACCAGTCGACCCGGCCGGTCATCACTCCGGATCTGGCGATGTGTGACGACTGCCGGCAAGAGGTGCTTGATCCGGCCGATCGCCGCTATCGGTATCCTTTCACCAACTGCACTAACTGTGGTCCCCGCTATTCGATCATCGATGGTTTGCCGTATGATCGGGAACGAACAACCATGCGCGGATTCGTCATGTGTCCCGAGTGTGAGGCGGAATACCGTGATCCGCTGAATCGCCGTTTCCATGCTCAGCCGAATGCCTGTCCCGTGTGCGGTCCGCAGGTGCGGCTGCTTGATGCGACCCGGCGGGCCATTGGCGAGCGGGATGAGGCACTATCGGGTGCAGCAGGGGCACTTCGCGAGGGGCGCGTTGTGGCGCTCAAGGGATTGGGTGGGTACCAGTTGCTGGTCGATGCCCGCGATGAGCGGGCGGTGCAGCGTCTGCGAGAGCGCAAGGCGCGGCCGGAGAAACCCCTGGCGGTGATGTATCCCACGCTCGAGATGGTGCGCCGGCACTGCCGGGTGTCGCCGGTTTCAAAGCAGTGGCTGATTTCGTCCGTGGCGCCGATTGTGCTGCTGCCCATGAAGACAGAAGACGTCGACATGACCGACCAACCGTGTGAGTATGTATGTTGCGGGGTCGGGATGCTCGGTGTCATGCTGCCATATACGCCGTTGCATCTGCTTTTGCTGAATGATCTGGGGTTTCCGGTTGTGGCGACGAGTGGCAACCGCAGCGGCGATCCCATTTGTGTCGATGATGAGGCAGCGCTGCATGAACTGGGGGATATCGCTGATGTGTTCCTGATGCACAACCGCCCGATCGGTCGGCCGGTTGATGACTCGGTTGTGCGCGTGGTCGGTGATCGCGCTGTTGTATTCCGTCTGGCGCGGGGGTTGGCGCCGTGTGTGGTGCCATCGCCGATGGCCGAAAAGCCCCTGCTGGCGGCCGGGGGGCATACCAAGAATGCGTTTGTTCTGGCCGACCGGGGAAGCATAGTGCTGAGTCAGCACATGGGCGACCTTGATTCGTCGCTATCGCGACGCAATTTCCGTGTCAGTGTCGACGATCTCGCTCGTCTGTATGGGTGCGCGCCTGCTGCGGTCGCTTGTGATATGCACCCTGACTACTTCACGAGCGGATATGCGGCAGACAGGGGCGTCGCAGTTCCTGTGCAGCATCATTTGGCTCATGTGATGGCGGTAATGGCTGAGCACTCACTGGAGGGTCCGGTGACAGGTATGTCGTGGGATGGAACCGGATTTGGGGAGGATGGCAGCATCTGGGGAGGCGAGGCGTTCGTGGTGGAAGGTACGAGCTGTCGGCGGGTCGCCAGTCTGCGTCAGTTTCTCCTGCCGGGGGGGGAGCGAGCGGTGCGCGATCCGCGCCGGGCGGGTTTCGGTCTGCTGTATGCTCATTGCGGCATAGACTATCTTGACATGTTACCACCGTCTTTGAGGGGCGCGATGTACGCAGAGGAGATGGTGCTTCTTCACAGCATGCTCAAGCGTGAGGTGAACTGCCCGCACACCAGCAGCGTCGGTCGGCTGTTTGACGCCGTTGCCGCGCTTCTGGGTGTGTTCTCACGCGAAAGCACTTTTGAGGGTCAGGCGGCGATGATGCTGGAGGCTGCTGCAGACAGGTCATCTGACAGCCGGATTATGCCATTCCGACTGGTTGAAACGGGTGAGCAATCGCCGGTTCGGGTGGACTGGGGGCCAATGCTTGATTGTCTGTTGACGGAGTGCGACCATGAAGGCCGGGTTGCCGATCTGGCCAGGCGGTTTCACAGCACGCTCGCGCAGGTGGCGGTCGAGATTGTCAGGCGCGCCGGTATCGGAGCGGTTGTGTTGGGCGGGGGATGCTTCCAGAACGCTTTGCTGCTGAGTATGTGCGAACAGCGGCTGCGACACGAGGGTTATTCTGTGTATGTCGCTGAGCGAGTTCCGGCGAACGACGGCGGTCTGGCGGTGGGGCAGGCAATGGCGGCGGCGAGACAATTACAGAGAAAGGGATGACGGCATGTGCCTTGCTGTTCCGGGAAAGATAGTCAGCATCGAGTCCGAGGGGGGCATCACGCGCTGCGGACGGGTTGAATTCGAGGGCGTTGTCCGTGAAGTGAATCTGAGCTGTGTGCCTGAGTCAGCGCCGGGCGACTATGTGCTGGTTCATGCCGGTGTGGCCATTGGTCGACTGGATGAGGGTGAGGCGAAGCGCACGCTGGCGCTGTTGCGGGAATTGATCGAATCGGCCCGGGAGGGGGGACATGAGGCATCTTAGCGAGTATCGCGATGCGTCCTTGTTGCGGGGGCTTGTGGCCCGGTTGCAAGGCGCAACGCACAGACCGTACCGGATTATGGAAGTGTGCGGCGGGCAGACGAATACTATTGTCAGGTACGGGCTGGACCAGTGCCTTGCGCCGCATGTGACGCTGTTGCACGGCCCCGGTTGTCCGGTGTGTGTCACACCGGCAAGCTATCTCGATGCTGCGCGGCAGCTGGCGATGCGACCCGAGGTTGTGTTGTGCTCTTTCGGAGATATGCTGCGTGTCCCCGGATCAGAGGGTACGCTGCTCGACTGCAAGTCTGCCGGAGCGGATGTACGGACATTGTATTCACCCCTTGACGCCCTGAAGCTGGCGCGTTCGCTGCCGGACAAGCAGGTCGTGTTCTTCTCAATCGGGTTTGAGACCACCGCTCCATTGACAGCTCTGGCGGTACTGCAGGCGGCTGAGGCCAGCCAGCCCAATTTCTCGGTGCTGTGTGCACATGTGACGATACCGCCGGCCATCTTCGTCATACTGCAGTCAGCGGAGGTACAGATCGACGCCCTGCTGGCTCCGGGGCATGTGTGTACGGTTACCGGGACGCAGGAATACGAGCGGCTGTCGCTTGAGTTCGGGGTGCCGATCGTGGTCACCGGCTTCGAGCCGGCAGACATTCTGCAGGGAGTCTGGAGTGCTATCCGGTGTCTGGAGGATGCCCGCGCCGGGGTGATCATGCAGTATTCGCGGGCGGTGACGCCTGAAGGCAACCTGCAGGCGCAGCGTTTGATACAGCGCGTTCTCACGGTGACTGATCGCGAATGGCGGGGCCTTGGGGTTATCCCATCCAGCGGGTTGAACCTCTCGCCACAGTTCGCCGGGTATGATGCCTGCCGGCGTTTTGCTCTGAGGCTGGAATCCGGCTCTGAGCCGGGCGGCTACTGTGCGCGAGTTCTGCGGGGGAACCTGGCACCGTGCGACTGTCCGAAGTTCCTCAAAGAATGCACCGCAGAGCATCCCCTTGGTGCTCCGATGGTATCATCCGAGGGTGCCTGTGCCGCCTATATGCAGTACTCGCGTTCGATGCACCCATTCGGTGATCTCGGTGGTGCGTAACACAAGCAGCGAGGATCTCTTGTGACAAGCAATTCCGAAGCGGACAAGTCAGTGATCCAGCTTGCCCACGGCGGCGGTGGCCGAATGATGAACCGGCTGATACAGGATGTATTCGCTGAGGCGTTTCGCCATCCTGACTATGACAACGCTAATGACGCCGCTCTGCTGCCGTGGCAGACGCCTGACATGGTGATGACGACCGACTCCTTCGTCGTGAATCCGCTGTTCTTCCCGGGCGGTGATATCGGCACGCTGGCGGTGAACGGCACGGTCAACGACCTGGCCATGCGGGCCGCCAGGCCGCGGTATCTGAGTGTCGGTTTTATCATTGAGGAAGGGTGCCCGGTAGAGACGGTGCGTCGCGTGGCGCAGTCGATGCGGGCGGCTGCCGATACTGCCGACGTGGTTGTGGTCACCGGTGATACCAAGGTCGTGGAACGCGGGCACGGTCATGGTCTCTATGTCAACACGGCCGGGGTTGGGTGTATCGAGCACGACCTTCGGGTGGGGCCACGACATGTCCGGCCGGGAGATGCCATCGTGCTCAGCGGTGATATTGGTCGTCACGGCATCGCAGTGCTTGCCTCGCGTGAGGAGCTGGCCCTGGAGACACCGATCAAGAGCGACTGTGCGCCACTGGCGGCTGATGTGCTGGCACTGGTGCGGGCCGGGCTGGAGCTGCATTGCCTTCGCGATCTCACCCGGGGTGGCCTGGCCAGTGGTCTGGTGGAGCTGAGTGAGGCATCGGGGCTGGCATTTGTATTGCAGGAGGAGGCAATCGCCGTGGATGGTGTGGTTGCGGCCGCGTGCGAAGTGCTCGGGCTTAGTCCTTTGTATGTGGCCAATGAAGGGAGGTTTGTCGTGTTTCTGCCGGCCGATCAGGCCGGCAGGGCCATTGAGCTGCTCGCTCAGCGCAATCCGGGGGTGCAACCGTCGATCATTGGGGAAGTTGTTGACCGACGCGAGGCGGTGGTAATCGCCCGCAGTGCCCTGGGCATGGAGCGCGTGATCGATATGCTCAGCGGTGAGCAGTTACCGCGGATCTGCTGAGTAAGAACGGGCGCGCTATCTTCCCGAGCGCTTTTGCTTGAGCGATCGATGCAGCCAGTCAAACCAGGCTTCCAGCCCCTTGCCGCTGCGGCAGGAAAGCTCCATTATACCCAGCTCGCCGTTGATGCTGAGGGCATTGTTCTTCACCGTTTCCAGAGAGAAGTCCGAGAGTCCCAGAAGATCGATCTTGTTGATGACCATGGCTGAGGAGCGGCGAAACATGGCTGGGTACTTAAGTGGTTTGTCATCTCCCTCGGTACAGCTGATCAGGACGACCTTGGCGTCCTCCCCGAGATCCCAACTGGAGGGGCAGACCAGGTTACCGACATTCTCAATGAACAGGACATCCAGTGCTTCCAGATCAAGCTGCTCTGTCGCACGGGTAACCATGCTGGCGTCGAGATGACAGGCGCCCCCGGTCGTTATGGCCTGAACGATTGTTCCGCCGGCAGCTTGTAGCCGGCGGGCGTCATTGTCGGTCTGGACATCGCCGGCGATAACGCCGATGCGCAGTGATGGTTGCAGCGTTCCGAGGGTGGCCTCCAGCAGGCTGGTCTTGCCGGATCCGGGTGAGCTGACCAGATTCAGGGTCAGGATGCCGCGTTCTGCAAACTCTGTGCGCAGTTTACTGGCCAGTTGATCGTTCTCCGACAGCACTTTCTTCTGTACCTGGATGTTCCGCTCAGCAGACATGGTAGGCTACTCCGTATCAGGATCATTGATGGTGAACGAGGCGATTTCGATTTCCTGTCCGCTTGTCAGGTCGATTGCGACAGATTGGCAATCGGGACAGCGAAACAGGAGGTCCACGATTTCGAACTCGTTTGCGCACTGTCGACAGCGGCCGATCAGTGGCACGGTCTGTATTTCGAGCGTCGCACCTTCCAGCGCGGTGTTGGCAGTGGCGGCAGCCCATGCAAAGGACAGGGCCGAGGGATCGACGCCGCTGAGAACACCGATGCGGACGGTGACATGGCGGATACGGCTTGGTTTGCGCCGCTGCATTTGTTCTTCGATGGTGTCAGTAATCCGCGTGGCTATCTGCAGTTCGTGCATACGCAGGGCTTTCGGTTCTTCGGACGGGACCCTTGTCAAAGGGAGAATGTAACACATGTTGCCGCCGGGCCAAGTGACGAATGCCGGTGGTTGTGCAGTTTCCTCGTCCGATCAGCCCGGAATGGCTGAACCGGGATGAGTTCATCCGGGCGGGTTTGTTCCGAAGGTGGTTAAGGCGTTGGCTGTCAACTGGGTGGAGGGCACGATTCGAGGGCAGGTTTTCGTGAAGGTAGCGATATGATCCGTTGCAGCCGACGGGAAACGACACAATTGAGATGGCGGCCCGGCACCTTGTGGGAGCCTGAAACCCCGGGCGGCCGAATGTTGTTCATCACAGCAAAGTCCCCTTACACCATTTTGCCTGTCTGCCGATAAAGGGGAAAAGGAACGCGACGATGCTATGACAATGGAGGTTAGTCTGTGGCCAATGTGAAGACCAAAAAGGGAGTTATCGGCATTCTTACCGGCGGTGGCGATGTGCCCGGCCTCAATCCGGCTATTCGTGCTGTGACCATTCGTGCTATTCGTGAGGGATATCAGGTTATCGGGATACGTCGGGGCTGGGCTGGTGCCGTTGATATCGTCCGCGACAAAGAAGTCGACAACAGCAACAACTACCAGATTCTTACTGAAGATATTGTCAACAAGGCTGGCCGCACGGGGGGGACGTTCCTGCACAGCTCCCGGACGCATCCCGGACATGTACGCAAGGAGAATGTTCCGCAACACTTGCAGCACGAGTACCACGACGAGGTTAATGACCTGACCTCCGAGGTGATCAAGAACCTGGATTTTCTGGGAATTGACTACATGATCCCGATCGGTGGCGATGACACTCTCAGTTACGGTGTCCGGCTGTATCAGGAGGGCGTCAAGGTGGTGGCGATTCCCAAGACAATGGATAATGATGTCCCCGGCACCGACTACTGCATCGGCTTCTCGACCTGTGTCACGCGCACGATCCAGATGACCAACAGCCTGCGCACCTCCGCCGGGTCTCATGAGCGTTTTCTGGTACTGGAAGTGTTTGGACGTTATGCCGGTTTCACGGCGATGCTGCCGACCATGGCCGGCGCGGCCAACAGGTGTGTGATACCGGAGCACAAATTCGACATTGAGCACCTTACTGAGTTGCTGTCCCATGATCGGGCTAACAACCCCAGCCGCTACTCGGTTGTTCTGGTCAGCGAGGGGGCCATGTTCGAAGGGGGCGAGATGGTCTTCCAGGACGATACGCGTGACGCGTACGGACACGCCAAGCTGGGAGGAATCGGTGATCTGGTGTCGGCTCGGCTGAAAGAGATATCACCGAGATTCAATAATGGGAAGCCTATCAGCGCCATCAACCAGAAGCTGGGCTATTTGGTGCGTGGCGGCGATCCTGATGCCATCGACTCCATTGTCCCCATGGCCTATGGCAATCTGGCGCTGGATCTGATTCTCGACAGGATCCACGGCCGATTGGTCGTGCTCAAGAACGGCCGTTATGACAATGTGCCTGTCGATGTTGTCACCAGTACCAAGAAATTTGTAAATGTGGCCAAGCATTATAACACCGATCGTCTGAGACCGCGATACCGAAGTTTCGAGATGCTGCCGTTGTTCATTATGACCAGCGAGCAGTGTTGAGGCGGCCTCATTCGAAGAAATGAACGGCCGGATTGGTTTTCCAATCCGGCCTTCTTCGTGTGGCGCACTTGCCGCATGTCACGGTCCTTTCTATGCTCGTATGGTCTGTCCCCAGCGCCTGTGGATGACATCGGCAAGAGGAAGCCTGACATATCGTGGTAAGCAAGTGTGCCGTGTGCGGCAGGTCAGGAAGAGGTGCTTGTGTTCGAGCAGATTGAAAGCGGCTGTTACATCCCACAGGGGGGGCACCACGAGCGTTATGTTGCAGCCAATCCGCTGCAGTTCCTCGAAGAACAGGCGGGGATCATCGACATGCTCCATAGTGTGTGAGCACAGAATGGAATCGAACTGCTGATCGTTGAAGGGCAAGCTGTAAATGCAGTCGATCAGTACGAACTGCGGTAGCTGGGTGTGCTGCACGATGTCTGCGTTGGTGCCTCCACCATCGGTGACGCCGCAGCAGATGTTCAAGTCCCAGGTTCGGCTTTGCAGGATGCGGTTCTTGAGTCAGCCGTAGCTGAGCAGATTGGTCAGCTTCACGAAGATAAGCAGGCAGAGAATGACTAACACGACAACTGAGAGCACGGCAGTTCCTTTCCTTATCGTAGGGCTGATTTCTCAGGGTCTACGGTGTCAGCGACTTACCTGCGACAGGAGATCCTGCCGGGTTGGCTCTGTCACGGTAGGTCCGAATGGCTTCGTCGTGGAGCGAGAGCATACGATCCGCAACATCACTCCACCGGCGCAGGCTGGCGGCTTCACGAGCCTGTCTGCCCATCTTAGTGCGCAGCGGAGGGATACCAACCAGGCGATCAAGAGCCTGCTCAAACTCCGTATCGCTCTGAGCAATGAAGCCAGTGCGACCGTCATCGACCAACTCCCTCGGCCCCATCGATCCGGTAACGATCACCGGAAGGCCGGAACTCATGGCCTCAAGTACGACGTTGCCCAGTGTATCCGTGTGAGAGGGGAAGACGAACAAGTCTGAATCTGCGTATACCTGGGCCAACGCTCTGCCTGTCAGGCGGCCGGTGAACCTGGCTTGCGGCAGCTTCTGCTGCATGGTCTTCATGTACGGTCCGTCGCCGACAACGGTCAGATGAGCATCTTTGCGATTTCTGAAGAGCGCAACCAGGAGAGCCAGGTTTTTCTCGGGAGCGACTCGGCCGACATACAATGCTCTGACCTGCTGATCAGTCCGAGTGCGGTGAGCCGGATGGAACAGACGGGTGTCGACTCCTCGTGAGAGCACACGAACCGGAGGACTCAGCCTGTCGGCCAACTCGTCGCGTACGCACTTTGATGGTGCGGGCACCAAGTCAGCGCGGTTGTAGAAGTGAAAGACCCATCGCGACATCACTGCTCCCGCAAGGTTTCCCGCCAGCCGCCCCGCGAGGCGGCGGTAACGGATTCTTGCATAGTCTTCCAGAGCGGTGTGATATACCGCGACGAATGGGCAGTTACTGCGACGCGAAATACCCATTGCGAACCAGCCTGCAGGATCGGGAGTCGAGCACTGAACCAGATCATAGGTTCTTCTGGCCAAGAGCCGGCCAGGACGCGTCAGGCTGATGACCGGGTCGACCCAGCGTGCAGGGTCGATCTTGACAGGGACACGCGGGCGATGCTGGATGACACGCAACGGTCCGTGATACTTGATGCTGTCTTCAGGACCGTACGCCAGAAGATCGATTTCATTGCCGCTCGCCTTGAGATAGGGGATGAGGCTGCGGTAGGTGGTGACTACTCCGTCGGTCTCCCCCCAATAGCCCAAATAGCCGGCGACCAGCAGCAGTCGTTTCATCTGGTTAGACTCCCTCTCAATGCAAAGTGGATCTGGTCTTTTCTAACTCAATGAGCAATAATCACATTCAGTTTTCGTAAGTTTGGCGTTGGAATTGGGTGAGAATTGTTCGGGGAGTGTTTGCAGGGCAGTTCGTTGCCGTGTTCGCTCTTGCCAGTGAGCAGACGGCATTGGCAGGCGATTAGGGTTGTCTGATCGTTGGGTGGCAGCACTCTGACCTGATGTCACGATGCTGCGTGGGCTGCTTAACTCATCGCTGGCTGGGGTTGGCGCTGATGGGCCTGTCCGCCTGCAGCCGGCTGTCCCTCAAGGGTTGCCTGCACAGTGTCGGGATTGTGCGCCTTGGCAACGGCGTCCTCGGGCTTGATCACGCCCTGTCTGGCCAGTTTGATCAACTCGTTATCAAGCGTCTGCATGCCGTATTTGCTGCCGGTCTGCAGGATGTTGGTCATCATCTGAGTCTTCCCGTCACGGATGAGACTGCGGACGGAGTCGATGGCCACCATGACCTCCATGGCGCAGGCGCGCCCGCCGCCGACTTTCGGAATCAGGCACTGTGAAATGACGCCTCCCAGCCCCATTGACAACTGCATACGCACCTGCTGTTGTTGCCCGTGGGGGAAGACATCGATAATGCGGTCAATAGTCTGGATGGCACCGGTTGTGTGCAGGGTGCCGAAGACGAGATGGCCGGTTTCGGCGGCCGTGATGGCCATGCCGATCGTCTCCAGGTCACGCATTTCGCCGATCAGGATAACGTCGGGATCCTGCCGCAGGGCACGCCGCAGGCCCTCGGCAAAGGTTGGTGTATCGTTGCCGACCTCACGCTGATTGACGAAACAGCGCTTGTCATTGTGGATGAACTCGATTGGGTCCTCAAGGGTGAGGATATGCCCGAGATGGTTGGTATTGATATAGTCAATCATGGCCGCCAGGGTGGTGGACTTCCCGCTGCCGGTCGGGCCGGTCACCAGAACCAGCCCGCGGGGAAGCGATGAGAGCTCCTTGAGGATTTCCGGAGCGTTGATGTCCTCGAGTGTGAGAACCTTCATGGGAATCACGCGCACGACCATACCACAGGAATTGCGCTGGTGCAGGCAGTTGACCCGGAAACGGGCCACGCCGGGGAGGCTGTAGCCGAAGTCGAGATCCCCTTCCTTGTCGAATGTGGCGAGCTGGTCGGTGCTGAGCATCTGTTCCATGAGACGGCGGGTATCATCGGGTTTCAGGGTGTCCCATCCCTGTATGCGCTTGATGGTGCCATCGATCCGGATTCCCGGGGGAACCCCGACCTTGATGTGCAGATCTGATCCCCTGGTCTGTACCAGTGCCTTGAGTAACTGCTGGACTTCCATCGAGCTTCCCCCGTGTGCGTTGGAGCGGTTATCCGTGTCTGACATCTATAGGATGTATCGGCTGCGAGAACAGAACATCCACTGCCGTCCGACGACGGGCGATGGCGTCGGATCCGGTCAAACTACTTGCCTTTATGGGTATTCTGGCCTATGTTCCCCTCGATATTCGGGGCTGGCAAACAGTGGTCCTGGCCGCCCTGAGCGGTCACTATTGGTGGAGAATGGCAGATGGCATCGACACAGGATGACAAACTGGTATATCTGGACAACGCGGCAACTTCCTGGCCCAAGCCGGACAAGGTCTACGATTTCATGACCGAGTTCTACCGCAGTTGTGGTGTCAACCCGGGCCGCAGTGGTTTTGATAAGGCAATCGAGGCAGGGAATATCCTTGAGGAGCTCCGCGGGAGACTCGCTCGCTTCTTTGGCGGTGAGGAGGCGGCCCCGGAGCGGCTGTGTTTTGGGTACAATGCCACCGATGCATTGAATCTCATCATTCAGGGTAGTCTCACTCAGGGAGACCATGTTGTCAGCACTAATCTTGAACATAACAGCGTTATCCGCCCAATCAATCATCTCGTCCGTGACCACGGCGTAAAGGCCACTTTCGTGCCGTTTGACAGTGCCGGCTTCGTCGACCCCGATGATATCAAGAGAGCCATTGGTGACAACACCCGACTGGTTATCGTCAACCATGGTTCCAATGTGCTCGGGACGGTCCAGCCGGTGGGTGAGATAGGCAGAATTTGCCGGGAAGCGGGCGTGCTGTTTGCGGTCGATATCTCCCAGACGGCCGGTGTCATCCCCATTGATATGAAGAGAATGCACATCGACATTGTGGCTTTCACCGGTCACAAGAGTCTGCTCGGTTCGACCGGGATCGGGGGGCTTTATGTGCGTCCGGGAGTCGAATTGGCCGCCACTCGTTCCGGGGGAACCGGTGTGCGTTCGGCGTATCCGTATCACCTCGATGAGTACCCCTACCGCCTTGAGTTCGGCACGCCGAACATGGTTGGGGTCGCCTCGCTCTGGGCAGCTCAGGACTGGATCAAAGAGCAGGGAGGGGTCGAGCCCATATACGAGCACGAAATGGAGCTGGCCCGACGATTGTTGGACGGTTTCCGGCAGATTGATGGTGTCGTTACGTATTGCTGTGAGAGCCTTGAGGATCACCTGTCGACGCTCACGGTGAATATCGACGGATTGGAGGCGGGCGATGTCGGTATCATGCTGGATGTGGATTTCGACATCGCCACCCGCACGGGGTTGCACTGCGCCCCCCTTGTGCACCGGCAAATCGGCACCGAGCAGCGGCACGGCGGCGTTCGCTTTGCAATTGGCGCGTTTAACACGCAGGAACACATTGACCGGGCCATTGAGGCGATGGCTGAGATAGCCAAGCGCGCCAAACAGATGAAACAGCCGGTGTAGGTGCTGGCCGGCATCGGATTGAAAGCTGAGGGTCTGCCTGACAACGTCGTTTGCTTTCTGTCGGCATTTCTGGAGCCAGGAACCGGGGCGATTGAAATTCCTGTGAGGGCGAATCCGGAGTACGGGGCTGTTGCTCTCGTGCCTGTCAATGTCTTCACAATGCTGGCAATCGTCTTGCCACAGCAGTCAACACCTTCTATATTTGGGCCTGTCGGAAGTGCACTGGCACTCAGGACATCCTGGAGGGAGCGAGCATGAAGACTGTATACTTGTTTCGCCATGCCAAAGCACAGAGCAAGGACATTGGCGTACCGGATTTTGAGCGAACCATTACCGATAAAGGCAGACGTGTGACTCGTGAGATGGCGCAGCGGGCAAGAGAGAAGCAGATCATCCCGGACCTTCTGATTTCTTCGCCGGCCAGCCGCGCCATTGAAACCGCTTGTATTGTTGCTGATGTTTATGGTTGGGAGCCCGATGTGATTCGCACCGAGCCGCTCTTGTACGATGCGTCTGACGGTGAATCGCTGTTTGACATGGTGCAGGGGCTCGATGCCGATCAGCGGTCGGTGATGGTTTTCGGACACAACCCGACCTTCATTGAGTTTGCCTCGGCGATGATTCCGGATTTCAGTGGGAACATTTCCAAGTCCGGAGTTGTCGGCGCCTGTTTCGAGGTTGATACCTGGCGGATGGTTGGCCCCGGCAAGGGACGGCTGTGTGTGCGGATGAACCCGAAGGACTTTGATTAACGTTCTCGTAACGAGTTTCTAACAAATGTGATCTTGAGATTCAGCTGATCACATGTTAATGTGACTCTGCCGAGATATCGGTCCGCAACAGAAAAAGAAGAGAAGTCATGTCTGCCGACTCACCGACGCCGCCAGTTGAAGTGACCACTGCCTACAGGGGGATGAAGAAGCAGGTCATCAACAAGGAGATTAGCTGGCTGTCTTTCAATGATCGGGTGCTTCAGGAGGCGGCTGACCCGCGGGTTCCGCTTTTTGAGCGGATCAAGTTCCTTGGCATCTTTTCCTCGAACCTGGATGAGTTTTTCAGGGTCCGGGTGGCCCAGCTCCAGCGACTGGTTCCTCTCGGGCGCAAGGCCAAACGCTTCACCGGGGGTTACAACCCCAAGAAGCTGCTCAGGGTGATCCAGGAGCGTGTCCAGCAACAGCACGTGCTGTTTGACGAGATCTACCGGCAGGTGCTGCGTGCGCTGGCCCAGCATCGCATCTTCATCGTGAACGAGCATCAGCTCAACGATCGGCAGGGGGCGTTCGTACGAGCGTACTTCCGTCGCGAGGTGCGGTGCAAGCTGATTCCTTTGATGATTGATCAGGTGGACAAGTTTCCTGAGTTACACGATGAGTCCATCTATCTGGCAGTGGTGTTATCACGGACGGATAAGGGGAAGCTTTCGCAGTATGCGCTGATCGAGCTTCCATCGACTGTACCGCGGTTTCTGATTCTGCCGCAGGTGGGACACGATCAGTATGTGATGCTACTTGATGATGTCATTCGCTACAACCTCGACGATGTTTTCTCCGCATTTGGTTACGATGACTACCAGGCCTTCACCGTGAAACTCACCCGCGATGCCGAGCTCGAGCTGGACGATGACATTTGGCGATCGTTTACCAAGAAGATGGCCAAGAGTCTCAAACAGCGGCGCGAGGGGAACCCGGTTCGTCTCGTTTATGATGCTGATCTGCCGGCGGATTTCCTTGAGATCCTGTATGAGAACCTGCAGATCAGCGAGGATGATACCGTTGTCGCAGGTGCGCGGTATCACAATTTCCGGGACTTCATGAGGTTCCCGGATTTCGGGACGATCGGGGAGCGCTATGAACCTTTGGTGAGTTTGCCACATCGCCATGTACCTGAGGACGGCCGCTTGTTTGATGCCGTTCGCAGGCGCGACATTCTCATGCACTATCCGTATCAATCATTCAACTACGTCATCGACTTTCTGCGCGAGTCCGCAATTGATCCGGATGTCGTCTCGATCAAGATCACGATCTATCGGGCCGCCCGCGATTCGAGTGTCATGAATGCGCTTATCAACGCGGTCCGCAATGGCAAGAAGGTGGTGGTGGTGCTCGAACTGCGGGCGAGGTTTGACGAAGAGGCCAATATCGACTGGGGGAACCGGTTGCAGGTAGAGGGCGTGAAGGTCATATTCGGTGTGCCGGGACTGAAGGTGCATTCCAAGCTGCTGATGGTCACTCGCCAGGAGAAGGAACGACTGGTTCGCTATGCGGTCATCGGGACGGGGAACTTCAACGAGGATACGGCGCGCATCTATTCGGACCATAGTCTGTTCACGGCTGATCAGCGCCTCACCGGCGAAGTCAACAAGGTGTTTGAGTTTTATGAGCGCAATTACCGGATTACGACGTTCAAGCACCTGCTGGTGTCTCCCTTCGACATGCGTCGTAAATTCATCAAGCTGATCCAGACCGAGACCAGCAATGCCCGCGCCGGGCGCAACGCTTACATCCTCCTGAAACTGAACAATCTGATCGATACCGAGATCATTCAGAAGCTGTACGAGGCAACGCAGGCCGGCGTGAGGGTGCGCCTGATCGTGCGCTCGATGTTTGCGCTGAAAGTCGGCGTGCCCGGTATGAGCGAGAATATCGAGGCATACAGCATTGTCGACCGCTTTCTTGAGCACAGCCGCATCTACGTCTTTTGCAACGCCGACAAGCCCAAGTATTATCTGTCTTCGGCAGACCTGATGAGGCGCAATCTCGATGCCCGGGTCGAGGTTACCACTCCGGTTTATGATCCGGCCATTCAGGGCGAGTTGCAACGCTTCCTTGACATCCAGTTTACTGATAACGTCAAGGCGCGTGTTCTCAACGAGGACCTCGACAACAGTTTTCGGACTGTCGATGAGGGTCGGGCTGTCCGCGCTCAGTGGGAAATCTACGAGTACCTGATGCGCCTCAATGCACCAGAGTTGACGAGGCGCATCTGATGCCGGACTCTGTGGTCAACAGGGGGGAGGCAGAGGGTCTTAAGTTCGCTGCAATAGATGTCGGTTCCAACGCCGTCAGGTTGCTGCTCAAACGCGTTATCGAGAACGGTTTTAAGGCGCTGTTCAAGAAGGAGTCGCTTGTTCGCATTCCCCTGCGTCTGGGCGAGGACGCTTTTCTGGCGGGCAGGGTTTCCGACGAGAAACACGTGGCGTTGATTAACACCATGCGCGGCTTCCATTATCTCATGCAGGCCTACCAGCCAGTGGGCGTGATGGCATGCGCCACCTCTGCGATGCGTGAGGCCGCCAACGGGCAGGAGATCGTTGATGACGTTAGGGACCAGACGGGAATTGAGCTTAAGATCATTGACGGTCCGACCGAGGCGGAGATCATTTGCCGAACCTCATCGCATCAGTTGCGCGTGAGTTCTGGAGCCTATCTGTTTATTGATGTGGGCGGTGGCAGTACTGAGATAACTCTGCTGGTTGATCAGCAGCCTGTGACGGCTCAGTCCTTTGATATAGGAACAGTGCGCATGCTCCATGGCCAGGTCGGGCCGGCAGCATGGCTGGTTATGGAGAACTGGCTGCGGTCTGCTACTGCGCCCTACAAGGGGAAGCTCATGGGAATTGGATCAGGCGGCAATATCAACAAGATATTCCGGCTGGCCAGCCAGAAGAACTCGAAGCCGATCACTTACAAGCAGATTAGAACGATCCATACCGAGGTGTCGGCGCTCTCGCTCAGGGACCGTATCGGCGAGTTGCGGCTGAGACCTGACCGTTCCGACACTATCGTTCCGGCCAGCGAGATCTTTCTCAACGTAATGAAATGGTCGGGTATGAAGCATATGATGGTGCCACAGATAGGGCTTGCCGATGGCCTTATTCATATCCTGTATGATCAGTATCGTGACCAGCATCGGGAAGCAACGCCGTAGGTGAGGTCGGGGTCAGGGGAGCATGAACAGACGCAAATCTGATCGAATTCAGCCAGCGGCTCTTGGTGACTACATCGACCGGCTTTTGGGCAGGATGATTGGCAACTTCCGGGCATCGTGCGCGGCCTGTGATGTTGATGCTATTCATGATCTGCGAGTTGCCGTCAAGCGGCTCCGGGCAGTCTTCGGTCTGGTCAAGAGCTTGCAGCCGCGTTTCCGGCGTAAGAGAGCATACCTGCCGCTTCGCGACTTGTACCGGGCAGCGGGTGGCGTGCGGGACTTCCAGGTGCAGCAGCAGTTGTTTCGCTTGTGGATCACGAGCAACCGAGTTGGAGCTGACGAGTTCAGCAGTTGGCTGACCGCCAGCGAACAGGAAGCCTGCCAGCGGTATCTGGAAACGACGGCGGGCTTTGATCCCGGAGTCGTTGCGGAGGCGATTGGGAGTATCGCCTGGGCACTCAATGATCTCCCACACCAAGAAGTAGTCAGCGGAATGAATCGCCGTTTCAACACTCTGTTCGGTAATCTGCTGGAGCTTGATCCTGTGGAAGAACTCCAGCCATCGAGCCTGCATTCAGTTCGCATCAGGTCCAAGGAAACGCGCTACTGTCTTGAGATCATCCGAGCCTGCACCGGCAGTAACGAAACGGTTTCACACCTGGATGCAGCTCTCAAGCGCGTCCACAGGACGCTTGGTGTCTGGCACGATTATGACGTGGGATTGCGCATGATCAATACCTTCCATGATCATCACTCCGAGCGGGCTCTCTGGAAACGGCATGATTATCGCGAACTGAACGCCGCTTACAATGCCATCCGTCAAGATCATCTTACCGAGTTCGAGAGGGTCTGGCAGCAGCTTCGGGACCTGGGCTTACCGCTGTCGCCCCCCTTCTTGCCTATAACCCGTTGAGAAACTATTTAATTGCTGCGATTGGCAAACGTATCTACTTTGATGCCATTGTCGGGCAGTAAGAAAGGCACGGTGTGCCAAACCAGGGGATGCGTCCCGTCTTGAGTCGCAGCCCGGGTTCTGGCTTCGCGATCGCTGAAGGAAAGGGTCATCGAGTGGTCGTATCGGATCTGAACCTCTCTGTCGTGCGCGTGTTTCGCAAGTATGGTATTGAGATTCCATTCGCGCAGCGGGACCTTCATGTTCGTTCACCGCTGCCGCTGCCGTTGGTCTCGGAGCCGCGACTGCCTCGCGAAGCAATGGGGGACTGAGCTTTGTCCGAGAGCATTCTGATAGGTCTGGCAGCTATCATTGTGCTGGGGACCCTGGCCCAATGGCTGGCATGGCGGCTGCATCTGCCTGCTATTCTCCTGTTGCTGGTGTTTGGGGTGATCGCCGGGCCGGTCTTTGGGATCCTTGATCCTGATGCGATATTCGGGGACCTGCTGTTTCCGCTGGTGTCGGTTTCGGTGGCGATCATTCTTTTCGAGGGCGGTCTTAGTCTGCGATTGAGCGAGGCGAGACAGGTTGGCACCGTTGTAACCAGCCTGACGACGATCGGGATTATCATTACCTGGGTGTTGTCTGCAGCCCTTGCCTACTGGCTACTCGATATTAGTTTCAGTTTGTCGGTGCTTCTGGGGGCCATCCTGGTGGTGAGCGGTCCGACAGTGATCATTCCGCTGCTTCGGCAGGTGAGGCCGGTTGGTAATGTCGGGTCGATCGTCAAGTGGGAAGGGATTGTCAACGATCCCGTCGGGGCGATATTGGCAGTGTTGGTCTTTGAGGCGATTCTGTCCGGGGGATTGGAGCACGGCACGGGTCATGTCGTGCTCGGAGTTTTCAAGGCTGCCTTCATCGGAGCAGCAAGCGGGGTTGCCGCAGCAGGTGTAATCGTATTGCTTCTTAAGCGTTACTTGATTCCCGATTTTCTTCAGAATCCGGTCGCACTGATGGTGGTCGTCCTCTGCTATGCAGGGTCCGACGCGCTTCAGCCGGAGTCCGGGCTGCTTGCTGTCACCGTTATGGGATTCGCGCTGGTAAACCAGCCGTTTGTTTCCATAAGGCACATCCTCGATTTCAAGGAGAATCTCCGGGTTCTGCTTATCTCCAGCCTTTTCATCATCCTGGCGGCGCGTCTGCCGGTAGTTGAGGTCATGCTGGGAAGTCCCATTGGTTGGGTTTTCGTGCTGTCGTTGATTGTCATCGTCCGGCCGGCGATGGCGCTGATTTCCACCTGGGGATCGGGCCTGAAGCTCAACGAGCGGCTGTTCGTGGGCTGGATGGCTCCGCGCGGCATTGTCGCTGCGGCAGTAGCCAGCGTGTTCGCTATTCGCTTAAGCGAGGCCGGTGTCGAGGGTGCCGATATTTTGATACCTATCACGTTCGAGGTGATCGTCGGCACTGTGGCTATATATGGATTGACCGCACCCTATGTGGCGCGCCTTTTGAAAGTGGCGCAGCCTGACCCTCAGGGAATCCTCTTTGCCGGCGCGAACCGAATAGCGCGCTCTCTGGCTACGCACTTACATCAACTGGGGTTTCGCGTCGCTCTGGTGGATACGAACTGGGGCACTATTGCCAACTGCCGCAAGGAGGGGATGAACGCCTACTACGGTAACGTCCTTTCAGAAGAGATGCTCGCTGAACTTCAACTTGACGGGATAGGCAGCATTTTCGCCATGACGGCAAATGATGAGGTTAACTATCTGGCGCTGTTACACTTCTCTGACCTGTTCGACAGTTCTCATCGCTATCAGCTGACTCCTCGCGGCGAGGGTCGCAAGGCCCGTCAGACCTCACTTCCCAGGCATCTGAAGGGGCGGTATCTGTTCGATGAGAAGGCAACATACGATAATCTGCTGGCCCGTCTTGAGAGCGGTGCGGTGGTCAAGTCCAGTCCCATCACCGAGGAATTCAGTTTCGAGGATTTTCGGTCAAGGTATGGTGACTCGGCCCTGCCGTTGTTTTTGGTTACCGATACGGGCGAGTTGCGAGTGTTCACCACTGATTCCAGGCCGACTCCACGTGCCGGGCAGACGATGATCAGCCTGGTCACGCCGGCGGACAGAGCCTGATCACCCGCCACACCTTTTTTGCTGCTGTTTATGTTTGACACCCATGTGAGGGCGGGCTAAGATGGACCTCAATGGCAACGTGGGTTGCCGCCATGTACTCATTATTAGGTTTACCAATCAACAGAATGTTGCTTCGAAGGTCACGAATCAATCAAGGAGGAAGGCACCGTGATTAGCTGTAACACTGCCGTGAGCGCGCTGGCCAATCAGCAGGACGATCCGGCAAGACTGTATGTCCATGGTTCGGTCATGCTTCTGCACGAGGAGGACGAGGTTCAGGTAACCGGTGTCGGGCCGGATGCCGAGGACTTGAAGACCCTTGTCGTGAACCTGAAAATCCGCGTTGTCAACGGCAGGACCAGTACGACAGTCCGACCGTTCTTCTACGAGGAACACGGGGACCATGTTGGCGATTTCGAACGAGTTGTCGTACGCAAGGAGATTTCCTACGTCGAGAACGGTCAGGCTCCCGTGATGATTGAACACATCCGGTAGTGTCCGGTCAGAGAGTTACTATACCGGCGGGTGGCCACATGGGGCCACCCGCTACTGCATGGTGCGCCTGGCGGCGGGTCGTGCCGCTTGTCTCTTTACCCGGAAGCCGGCTTTCCGTATACTTGGATATGCCGACTTATGAGTTCTTTGAGCATACCGCCGATGTCGGGATTCGCGCCTATGGGCCTACGCTGGTCGAGGCGTTGTCGGCGGCCTGTGATGCCCTCACGGATGTGATGACCGGTGGCGCTCAGGTCATGTCCGGCAGCCAGAAGTCGTTCGGCATCAACGCATCCGATACCGAGCAACTCGTGGTCGATACGCTCTCGCATTTGGTGTACCTGTTTGATGCCGAAGGTTTCGTCCCTGGCCGGTGTGACATCGACCTGGATGAGAATCTCAGCGCACACGTGACCGCACGGGGCGAGCAGTTTGACCCGGATCGACACGGCGAGGGTCTGGATGTCAAGGCGGTTGCGTATCACATGCTGAAAGTGGAACGGCAGGATTCGGGAGACTGGATGATCCGGGTCCTGCTCGATGTCTGAGTGTGGATACCGCGAAGACGTTCATGTGAGATCGATGAGGTGACCTGTGGCTTACGAAGGACGACTGAACAAGCTTGATGATTGGCGTTTCGAACTGCCGATAGAAGGCTCCCAGCACCAGTCTGCGAGTACGCCCCCGATGCGGGTGCCGGGACTGGTATACACCGATGGTAAGATGCTCGAGGCTGTGAAAGGTGACGATGCCCTTTACCAGGTGATCAATGTTGCCACGCTGCCGGGGATTGTGGGGCGATCGATCGCCATGCCGGATATTCATCACGGTTATGGTTTCGCCATCGGGGCGGTGGCGGCTTTCGATGCGGATGAAGGGGTGATTTCCCCCGGCGGTGTCGGATACGACATCAACTGCGGGGTACGACTGATGCGCACCGATTTGTCTGTCGAGGATGTCAGGCCGCGGATCTCGAAGCTCATCAACACCATGTTCAATAACGTCCCGTGTGGTGTCGGTGAAGGGGGTCGGCTGAAACTGGCCGATCATGAGCTGGAAGAGGTGCTTGAACAGGGCGCGCGATGGGTGGTGAGTCAGGGGTATGGGTGGGATGAAGATCCGCAATTCATGGAGGAGAACGGTGGTATCGCCGGGGCTGATGCCGACCTCGTCAGCCCGGAGGCCAGGAAACGGGGACGGGGGCAACTAGGGACGCTTGGGGCCGGAAACCACTTTCTGGAGATACAGCGCGTCGACACCATATACGACCGGGAAGCCGCAGCGGCGTTCGGTGTAACCGCGGTCGGTCAGGTTATGATCATGATCCACACCGGATCCCGCGGGCTGGGGCACCAGATAGCGACTGACTATCTCGGAGAAATGCGCAAAGCCAACAAGAAGTACCAGATTCCGCTGGTTGACCCGCAGTTGTCGTGTGCGCCGGCTTCCAGCCCGGAGGGGCAGAAGTACTTCAAGGCGATGAAATGCGGGGCCAATTTTGCGTGGGCTAATCGGCAGCTCATCATGCACTGGGTGCGCGAATCCTTTGAAGCGGTCCTCGGGCGCAAGTCGATCGATATGGGAATGCACCTTGTCTATGATATTGCTCACAATATGGCGAAGCTGGAGACACACGAAGTCGCGGGCAAACCGCGCCGCCTCTATGTGCACCGCAAGGGGGCGACACGCGCTTTCGGGCCGGGGCATGCTGATATCCCTGAGCCATATCGTGCAGTCGGCCAGCCGGTGCTGATTCCCGGTGATATGGGCACGGCCAGTTTCCTTCTGAGGGGAACTCAGACCGCCATGGAGCAGACGTTTGGATCCACCTGTCACGGAGCGGGGCGTCGGCTCTCACGCCATGCCTCGGTCCGGCAGTATCGCTCAACTGATGTCATCGCGGCTCTTGAGAGGGATGGCATTTACCTGAAAGCCAAAAGCAAGCGGGTCGTGGCCGAGGAAGCGCCCGGCGCCTACAAGAATGTCGATGAGGTGGTACAGGTGTGCCACGACTCCGGTATCTCGCGGCTGGTGGCACGCCTGACGCCGCTGGGTGTCGTCAAGGGGTAGAAGAGCATTGCCTGTGTTTCTGAAGAGAGGACGCCACGAATGAAAGCCATGGTACTCAGACAGCCGCAACGGCCGCTGGTGTTGACCGATGTCGAGACTCCTGTTCCCGGTCCCGGGCAGGTCCGGATGAAGGTGGCGGCCTGCGGTGTGTGTCGGACCGATCTTCATGTTGTCGATGGCGAACTGACCGAACCGGTCCTGCCTCTGATTCCCGGCCACCAGATTGTCGGACGGGTAGATGCGCTCGGAGAAGGAGTAGCGACGTTCGCTGTGGGTGATCGGGTGGGGGTCCCGTGGCTCGGCTATAGCTGTGGTGAGTGTTTCTACTGCAGCCGCGGACAGGAGAACCTCTGTCAAAGCGCACGCTATACGGGTTATCAGATCAACGGCGGCTTTGCGGAATTCGCGGTCGCCGATGCCCGATTCTGTTTTCCGATCCCGGAGGGTTACCCTGACCTTCAGGCCGCGCCGTTGCTGTGCGCCGGGCTGATTGGATACCGCTCATACCGTATGGCCGGCGAGGCGAAACGAATGGGGTTCTACGGTTTCGGCGCTGCAGCACACATCCTGATCCAGGTTGCGCGCCATGAGAGACGAGAGGTGTGTGCGTTTGTGCGTAACGGAGACGATGAAGGGCTGGCGTTTGCTCGCAGCCTCGGCGCGACATGGGCCGGTTTCTCGGATCAGCTCCCGGAGGAGCCGCTCGATGCCGCTATCATTTTTGCCCCTGTCGGCAATCTCGTCCCGGCGGCACTGAAGGCCGTGCGTCCCGGTGGAGTGGTGGTCTGTGCCGGGATCTACATGAGCGAGATTCCTGCCTTCTCCTACGATTTGCTCTGGATGGAACGTCAACTCCGATCGGTGGCTAATCTGACCCGGAGAGATGGCGAGGAGTTTCTGACGTTGGCCCCCCGGGTACCGGTCCGTTCCGAGGTTCATCCGTACCCACTGGAGAAGGCCAATGAGGCACTGGACGACCTTCGGGCAGGACGTTTCAGCGGTGCTGCCGTGATCCTGACAGATACACCGTAAGCTGACATCAATACACATCACTAATCTGATCGCTGGTTCGGTCGACAATAAGTAGAAGAACTGTCTGATTCCCATCGACTGACCATGGCTGAGAAGAGCAAAATGTCCAATCCGTTCGAACGCCAGTGGGAGCTGCTCCAGGCACTGAAGATGCAGGAGCAAGACCAGGCCCGACGCATGTCAGCCAGGCTTGACTTGAATCCTGTCGGCATCAAGCAGCAATTGCTTGGCTGGCTGCAGCAGTTCCCCATACCCAAAGGATCCATAGACTCATCATGGGAATCATCGATCCGCGACTACACCACCGGCGATGACTCCATACCGGAGGAGATCCTTGAACTGAGTGTCCTGTTCTCCGTGCCCCTTTACACCCTGCGGGAGCGGTACCTCATCCTGATCAAGGGCTGCAATGAATCCGAAATCAAAGACATGGGGATAGTCTCGGTTTCGGTCGATCGCCAGACGGCCTCCCTGAAGATGCATGCCAAACTTACCGACACCTATCACACCGGAGGTGAGCCGGAGCCACTGGCTATTCACACGCTGTGGATTGAGAACTTCCGATCGGATGAACTCAGACCGGCGCTTGACAATTGCGGACTGGCTATCCTTGGCAACGAACTGATCTCCAGGCTGGCGGCAGAGAGGGACGCCAATGCTATAGGCGGGTCGCCCGATGCCAGCGCACGGGCGCAGTCACTTAAACTGGCCAGTGAGGAAGAGGAGCTGGTGCAGCGCTTTCGAGAACTCGAACCCGGCACCCGCGACGCCCTGCTGACAATTCTGCTTGAACTTCATTCCTCGGAGCGAGTCTCCGGTTAGTTGTTATTCCAAGCGAACTGTCGTATCATTCGTACAACACTCTGAATGACCACATCCGACGGAGGCCACCGATCGACATGGATCAGTTTCTGGCGGTGGCTCGCCGGGCTGCCGAGGCTGCCCGGCGCGTCACACTGGCCCGATTCGGCAAGGGCATGAGCATAGAGCTCAAGCAGGATCAATCTCCGGTTACAGAGGCTGACACCCTGGCTGAGCAGGCGATCATAGCGACCATTCGCGCGAGCTTCCCTGATCACGCTTTTCTGGGCGAGGAAAGCGGGAGTTCTGGTCACGGGGAATTTGTGTGGGTCATCGATCCGATAGATGGCACCAAGAATTTCATCGACGGTATCCCTCTCTGGGGCACGCTGATCGCGCTGGTGCAGGGCGATGAAGTCGTCCTCGGACTGTCTGACATGCCCGTCCTGGGCGACACTGTGTGGGCACAGAAAGGCCGGGGGCCGTTTCGCAACGGGTCTCGCGTGCATGTTTCGAGCCGTCGCGGGACAGACGACGCCATGGTTAGTTTCGGGTCGATCGGTCCGTTCCGGCAACAGCATCGCGAGGCGGGGCTGCTGCAGCTACTGCATGGTTGTCGGCGGCACCGGTGTTTCGGGGATTGCTGGCCGTTTCACCTGCTGGCATCGGGGAGTCTTGAGGTAGTGGTCGAAGCAGCAATAAAGCCGGTTGATGTGGCCTGCTTTGATATCATTATCCGAGAAGCCGGCGGGCGTTTCAGTGACCTTGACGGCAAGCCCTTCAGTTTCGATATCAGCGACGTTGCAGCTACCAACGGTCTTGTCCATGACGAGGTGCTGGCCTATCTTGAACCCGGTGAATGTGAAGAGTGAATGCAACTGCTGATGACAGGGAGAATGCCATATGCTTACTGCCGACGATGCTGTCCTGAACATAATCGATATCCAGGGTCGTTTGGCGACCCTGATGTACCGTCGCGAAGAGCTGTTCGCCGGTGCCGCGCGAATGATCAAGGCCTGTGATGTGCTCGGGGTCCCCATCATCTGGAACGAGCAGCTTCCGGACAAGCTTGGCGAGACTGCTCCCGAGATCAAGTCGACCCTTGAGGGACGCCAGCCGATCATCAAGCCCTGCTTCTCGTGCTGTGGGCACCCACCATTCAACGAGCAACTGGCAAAGTTTGATCGTCGCCAGGTGATCCTGGCCGGGATCGAAACGCATATCTGTGTCTATCAGACGGCTCGGGACCTGGTGAAAGGAGGTTTTGAAGTTCACGTGCTTGCCGATGCCGTATCATCCCGTAGTGAGCTGAACTACCGCGTGGGACTCGATCGGATGAGACAGGAAGGGGCGGTTATCAGTTGTGTGGAGATGGCCTTGTTTGAGATGATGGGCACAGCGGGAACCGAGACGTTTCGGCAGGTGGTGAAGATTCTGAAATAGGCGCCAGAGTGGGCTTTCGCTGATGTTGACAGCTTGGCTGCCGCAGTGTCGGGCGGGGTTTGTGTTATGAGTCTGTGTCGCAGTCATGAAGGGTAGTGCAAAAACGCGCTTCCGGGTGGCCAAAACGCGACTGCAACCAGTTTTAGTTAGTGGATATGCCTTATCAATGTAGTCACAATCAGACTGAGCAGCTTGGTGTTTGAGGCGACTGCTTAACTATCTGCCGTACATAGCCATTCGCGTGTCAACAGGGTAAATGGGGACTATTGTCAACCACGTTATCTTGTTTACCTTTCCGATTATCACCGCTTGTTCCGATTACTTTTTCTTGACAAGCTGTTCTGCCCATGTAGGTTATCGGATGAACATTGTTAATATCTTCACAAAGCTCCGATTCTCTTTGGAGTATGTGACAGCCCCATTGGAGGAAGTGACAGCAGCCTATGGCCCAGTCAGCAGAGGTTGATTTCTCTCCCGGAAAAGTGCAGTTGGCCGATTTGTCTGCCCTGAAGAGCCGGTTCGCGCGGATCGATGAATGGGTGGTCAGCCCCGATGGCAGGTTCATTGCGGCTCCGGTCAAGACTGAGGACGGTAAGTTCACTGTCTGTGTTAATGACCAGACCTGGCCCGAGTCTTTCGATTTGCTCTGGATGCTGCGGTACACGCCGGCCGGCAAGCTGATCGCTCTCGTCCAGGCCGATTTGGAGTGGACGATTGCCGTGGATGGCAAGCCCTGGGAGAACACGTTCGAATATGTCTGGAATCCGCGCTGGTCGCGCGACGGGCTGGTTGTTGCTGCACTTTGCAAGAAGGATAACGAATACGGGGTGGTTATTGACGATAAGCCCTGGGAGACGCGTTTTTTGGCTGCGCGGGATTTCGCTTTAAGCGATGACGGCAAACGAGCCGCTCTGACAGTCCAGGTTGAGCCTCTGGGAGAAGCTGATGTTCCTGCCTTCTTCGAGGGAGTCTGGTCGGTGGCGGTGGATGGTGAGGTGTGGGACAAGAAATATGTCAACGCCTGGTCACCGGTGTTCAGCGCCGACGGCAGCAAGGTGGCGGCTCAGATAAGAACCGATATATGCGACTATTCCATTTCGATAGGCGGCACTGACTGGAGCGAGCGTTTCGGCTGCGTGTGGGAACCGGTTTTCAGGGGAGCCAACGGCACCGTGATTGCACCGGTCCGACAGGGAAAGAACTGGACCCTGGCCGAGGATGGCCGACCAATCTGGCAACGGGAGTATTGCCAGTTGTGGTACCAGACCTTCAGCCCCGATGGCTTTAGGCTGGCCGCGGTTGTTTCGCCGGAGTTCGGGCGCTGGACGATCGCTGTGGACGATGACCCCTGGAAGCGTCGCTTTACGGACATGGCGCTGGCGCCCACATTCAGTCCGGATTCGAAGCGCGTTGCCGCGCCGGTCAAGAGCGACGGTCGGTGGAATATCGCGGTTGACGGAGAGGTGTCCGGGCAGGGCTGGGACCAGATTTGGGAGCCGGTCTTCACTCCCGACGGTGCCCACGTGCTTGCGAAGGCGAAGCAGGACAAGCACTACTTGTTTGTTATTGATGGCAAGCCGGTGCGCTCCGGGATGAGCTTGTGCTGGGATCCGGTCGTGTCCCCCGATGGCCGGCAGGTGCTGCTGCGCTATGTGCAGGAAGAGAAGTATTTCCGTGAAGTTGTCGCGTTGGGAGAGCTGCTGCGATGAACATAACAAAGCCATACTGCTTTGCCTGAGGATGAAAGCGAGTTGAAGGATGTATGAGTTCTCACGTGGGCCGCTGGTCTGGATAGCGTTTATCGTCTTTGTCGGCGGAACCATTTATCGCGTGATCAGGGTATATCAGGACTCGAAGAAGGAGCGGGTGGTGCACCCGTATATGAGTCTCCGTCACGGGATACGCTCGATCGCCCACTGGCTGATTCCGTTCGGTGCCCGCAATATGAGAATGCGTCCGCTGTTTACGATCCTGTCGTTCCTGTTTCACCTGTGTTTGCTGCTCACACCGATATTCCTTCTGGGACATGTGATGCTCTTTGAGCAGTCGTGGGGTGTGAGCTGGTGGACGCTTCCCGACTCGCTGGCCAACGTCATGACGATTGTCGTGGTACTGGTCGTGATCGTTTTCGGACTTCGTCGGATTGCCCATCCGGTGGTTCGGTTTGTCACTCGGGTCAGTGACTGGGTCCTGCTGGTGATTGTCGCGGGGCCGTTTGTCACCGGACTGATGGCCTACTATCAGTTTCTGGACTATCGCACGGTCATGATTGTCCACATGTGGTCGGGAGCGCTCTGGCTGATGGTTATCCCGTTCACACGGATCGTGCATATGATCTTCTTCCCCTTCACCCGCGCGTACATGGGCAGCGAATTCGGGCATGTGCGTAACGCACGCGACTGGTAGGCAGCTGTAAGGAGGCATGGTGAAATTCAAGACAACGCCGGAGAGCCTGGTCAAAGATTCGGGGCTTGATGAGTCGATAAAGAAGCTGACGCCGGAGCGTATTGCCCAGGTGATCAATCGGGTGCTGACCAGAGAAAACTCCGCCCGACTGCAGGTCTATCTGGATACCTGTGTGCACTGTGGTCTGTGTGCCGAGGCCTGCCATACATACGTATCACGAGACAAGGACCCGTTGTTTGCGCCGGTCTCCAAGGTCAGACAGACCCTGTGGGAGATGGTGGAACGCAAGGGGAATGTCGACGGGGAGTTTCTGCGCAATGCCGCCCGTATCGCATTCACAGAATGTGGGGTGTGTCGACGCTGCAGTATGTACTGCCCCTTCGGTATTGACATGGCTTATCTGCTCCTTATCGTCCGCCGTATCTGTTCGCTGCTGGGGGTTGTGCCCGTTTACCTCCAGGATACGACTAACTCGCATGCTGTAAGCAGCAATCAGATGTGGGTGCAGCAGGATGAGTGGATCGACACGCTGCAATGGCAGGAAGAGGAGGCGCAGGCGGAGCTTAGTTCGGTGCGGATTCCTCTGGAGAAAGAGGGCGCTGATGTCATGTATTCGGTGATCGCACCCGAGCCGAAGATTCTCGCGCAGTTGCTGGGCAACATGGCCATTATCTTCAAGGCCGCCGGTGAGGACTGGACCATGCCTGCAACCGATGGCTGGGACAACTCCAATATGGCCATGTATAGCGGCGATTTCGAGGTCATGGGGAGGGTCGAGCGCCTGCACTGGGAGACGGCGGCGCGTTTGAAGGTCAAAAGGATCGTCATGGGCGAGTGCGGCCATGCTTTTCGCGGGGCGGTGTATGACGGCCCGCGCTGGCTGAGCTGGCAGTATCCACCTATTCCGATGGTGCATGCCATCGAGTACTATTATGACCTGCTTTCATCCGGGCGCATCAGGATCAAACAGAAGTACAAAGAGCACGTGACCATTCAGGACCCGTGCAACACCGTCCGTGGCCGTGGCCTGGGCGATAAACTGCGCTACGTGGTTGACGCGCTTTGTGAGAAGTTCACCGATGTCAACCCGAAGCAGGAACACAATTACTGTTGCGCTGCCGGAGGTGGAGTCATCAACTGCGGTCCCCCCTGGAAACGGTCTCGCATGGTGTCCAACCGTGTCAAGGCAGAGCAGTTGGCAAAGACCGGGGCCGAGGTGGTCATCACGCCCTGTCACAACTGCCACAGCGGAATCGAGGACATTATCGGGTTCTATAATCTGGGGATGCATGTGAAATTCATCAATGAGATCATGGTCGAGTGTATGGAGAAGCCGGAGGAATCGCAGGGATGAGCACGCAAACAGGACGAACGCCGTGGACTCGCCCGAATAGCTCAGCACCGCTGGCGGTTGCCGTGTTTGTGGTGTTGGTGTGCGCTCTGATTGGCGGTTGCGGTGACTCGGAGGCGACCGGGCCGGTGCCACGCTCGGACCTGATCGTTATCGATGCCATGAGTCAGTTTGGCAGCCTGGACCGACCGGCTGTTGTCTATCCGCATGATGCCCACACGGTCACCCTCCAGCTTGTCGGCGATAGCTGCAGCCGCTGTCACCTGACAACCGAGCAGGGTGAGATGTCGTTGCTGTTCAACCGGCTGGCCGACAATAGTCACGATCAGGTCATGGAAGCCTATCACGCCGGGTGCATCGACTGCCACGTCAGCACAGTCGATGAGGGACGAGCAGCCGGCCCGGTCACGTGCGGCGAGTGTCATACGAGGAGTCCCAAGTACGTCTCCAGTCGGGTGCCCATGCAGATGGACAAATCTCTGCACTACATCCACATCGCGGCCACCGACAACGAGTGCGGCCGTTGTCACCATCAGTTTGACTCCACCGAGCAGAAGCTCGTCTATGTCAAGGGGCAGGAGAGTTCCTGCCGGGACTGCCACCGTCAGGTGGAGCAGGAGGGTGTTATCTCGTTCGGTGTCGCCTCACACCGACAGTGTCTCAGTTGTCACGCCGAGATGAACCAGGGGCGCCTGCAGTGTATGGGTTGCCACAGTGCTGCTCAGCAGCTTACGATGAAAACCGTGGATGATCCACCGCGCCTTCAGCGCGGACAGCCCGACTTCATTTTGCTGGCCGCCAATCCAAAGGAGCGTCACCAGAGCAAGCTCAGGACGGTGCCGTTCTCACATGTCGGGCATGAAGGTTTCACGGACAACTGCCGGGTCTGTCACCACGAGAGCCTGCGGGCGTGCAGTGACTGCCATCTGCTCGAGGGGAACATGTATGCCGGTGGCGTCACCCTGCAGCAGGCGATGCACGATCTGGTCTCCGAGCACAGTTGTGTCGGGTGTCATAATCAGCAGAAGGAGGTCGGCGAGTGCCTCTCCTGTCACGGACTGATGGAACAGGGGCGTCTTGTGGAGTCTACCTGCGTGACCTGCCATGCCGGCCCGCTTCCGGAGAACCTGGAGCAGGCGCGCTCGCGGTATCGCTCCCTTGATCAGTTCCGTCCGACCGAGGCGCAGCGCCGGTTGTCATTTGTTGGTGCTGATATACCGGATACGGTGCGGATTGGCAGTCTGCAGAAGGAATATCAACCGGCCTGGATGCCGCACAAAGAGATAGTCGACACGCTGTTGGCGGTGATCGACAACAACCGCATTGCAACGTACTTCCACGGTTCCCGGGACGTTATGTGTCAGGGATGCCATCATCATTCGCCGGTCGGGCAACGTCCGCCGCTGTGCGAGAGTTGCCACGGTACACCGTTTGACCCACACAATCTCACCCGGCCCGGCTTGTATGGTGCTTTCCATCGCCAGTGTATAGGGTGTCATGAACAGATGGACATTGGCACAGCCACTGACTGCGTACGTTGTCATGCGCCGATCCAGGGGAGCTGATCATGTTGAGGATGAGGTGCTAAGGAGCAGGTAATGAGTATATCGCGACGCAAATTTCTCGGTTGGGTGGGAGCGGCCGGTATCGCTGCCACCGCCGCCACGAAGTCCAGGGCCGCCCACGCCGAGTTCGAGGGCTACCCCGAGAGCTACGCGGTGTTGCATGATTCGACGCTGTGTATCGGGTGTCGCTCCTGTGAGCGTGCCTGCAACGAGGTGAACGATCTGCCGAAGCCCGCGACGCCGTTCGATGATCTGTCTGTTCTTGACAAGAAGCGCCGGACCGATGCCGCGAGCTACACGGTGGTCAACAAATACGGCCAGGTGCCCGGCGAGAATCGCCCTGTCTTTCGCAAGGATCAGTGTAACCATTGTCTGGAACCTGCCTGTGCCTCGTCATGCTTCGTCGGCGCGTTCACCAAGACGCCGGAAGGCGCTGTTATCTGGGACGAGAGCGTGTGCGTGGGGTGTCGCTACTGCCTGATCGCCTGTCCGTTCAACATCCCTGCCTATGAATATGATGAACCGTTGACACCTCGCGTTATGAAATGCACCATGTGTCACCCCCGGATTGAGCAGGGATTGCTGCCCGGCTGTGTGGAAGCCTGCCCGATGGAGGCACTGACTTTCGGGGCACGTTCCGACCTGCTGCTCATTGCCCGCGAGCGGATTCGCAAGTACCCCGATCGGTATGTCAATCATATCTACGGTGAGCGCGAGATGGGTGGTACAAGCTGGCTGTACATTACCGGCCGCAAACCATCGGAGGTGGGTCTGCGGGAAGATCTGGGCACGACCCCGGCCCCGGAGTTGACCTCGGGGGCACTGCTGATGGTGCCGATCGTGATCGGCATGTGGCCCGCGTTGCTTGGGGGGATCTACAAGATCAGCCAGCGCAAGGACCGTATTGCGCGCGAACAACTGGTCGCTGCTGTCAAGGCGCAGAAGGAGCAGAGTGACAAGGAACGTGAGGAAGCTGTCAAAGCGACCAAGGCTTCGGCGCAGCAACAGCAGGAGAAGGCGATAGAGAAGGCGGTGAAGAAGGCTCTCGAAGAGGCCGCCGAGTCAGGTGACAGCAAGGAGGAGAAATAGATGGCCGACACGGCAGTGACCACGAGCGCTGAACACGCGGCCGAGGCACCCTCGCCCGCGAAACGACCGCTGTTCAGCCCCTTCAATATCATCGCGGCCCTGATTCTGCTGGCCACGGCGCCGTTTGCCATCCTGCGCTTCACCGGTGGGCTGGGCGCTGTCACCGCGCTGGATCATACCAACCCGTGGGGAATCTGGATCGGGTTTGACCTGTTGACAGGTGTCGCGCTTGCGGCCGGCGGCTACGTTACCTCTGCGGCTTTCTACATCTTCGGCAAGGAGGAATATCACTCTGCTGTCCGTCCCGCCATCCTGACAGGCTTTCTGGGTTATGGGCTGGTGGTCTTCGCGCTGCTGTTTGATGTCGGCCGTCCCTGGCGCCTGCCCTATCCGTTCTTCGTCAGCCAGGGGGTTACCTCAGTCATGTTCGAGGTAGGTGCCTGCGTAGCCCTGTATCTGACGGTGCTGTTTCTGGAGTTTTCGCCCGCCGCCATGGAATGGCTGGGCCTGAAGAAGGTTCGCTGGATAGTGGTCAAACTGACCATCCTGCTGACCATTCTGGGCGTGTTGCTTTCGACCTTGCACCAGTCATCACTGGGAGCCATGTACCTGTTGGCTCCCTCCAAACTGCATCCGCTGTGGTATTCAACGTATCTGCCGGTGTACTTCTTCGTGTCAAGTATCGCGGCGGGGCTGTCAATGATCATATTCGAGAGCACGATGGCGCACCGGTATTTCTCGCACCTGATGGACCAGCGGCACAAGGACGAACGCAACAAGATTGCCCTTGGTTTCGGTCGGGCAGCAGCGCTTGTCCTGGCGGCGTATTCCTCAATCAAGATCTTCGGTATTGCCGCTGACAACAACTGGGCGTATCTGCTCACCGGCTATGGTCTGTGGTACCTGGTCGAGTTGGTCGGGTTTGTCATGGCCCCGGCGTTCTTGTTCGCCGTAGGTGTGCGCGATCGCAACTTCGGACTGATCCGCGTCTGTGCCATCTGGACAGTGCTGGGGATCGTGCTCAACCGCTTCAATGTCTCTCTGATAGCGTTTAACTGGCACCTGCCCTCGGCCGAGCGGTACTTCCCGGCGCTGGGTGAATTCGCCATATCCATCTTCATTGTGACGCTGGGGATCGTGGTCTATCGCTTCATTGTGACGCGCATGCCCATCCTGTACCACCATCCTGATTACCACGACTGATCGCAAGGAACCACATTATGGACGGCACCATATACACACTTCAGGAATTCATGATGCGCACCAAGGGGATCGTGTATATCCTCGCGATTGGATTCCTGATCGGCTTTACAGCCTTCTGGCATTTTCTGTTTAGTCGCGAGCCGCGCGAGGAGACGGACCGGGATTAGCGGCTGTTACTTGTCGGCCATCTCAACGCCTCTCACATCAGGGCGCATGAACAAATAGGGCATTCCCTGAAAGTATCCGCGTGTCGGCGTAATCACAAGATACAGCTTCGATTCCATAATTGCTACCACCTCCTCCGGGGGCGCGTCGGGCTCGAGGTTGGCATAGTGCCTGCCGACTTCGATCCGCATCTTCGGCTGGTGGCGGGACATGGGATTGACCGTGATCGCACGTATCCGGGTATCGTACACCGGCACCTTGAGCGTTCTGACAAGATGGGCGCGAAGGTGCTCGAGTTCGTCGGCCGAGAGCATTGGCTACTCCCTCCTGATCCCGATCATGTTTTCCGGCGCCAGCAGTCGGTTTAGCTCTTCGCGGGAGAGCAACTGCTTTTCCAGCACCAGGTCGTACACGCTCTGGCCGCTTTCCAGGGCCTCCTTCGCCACCTGGCTGCTGATTTCGTATCCCAGCACCGGGTTCAGGGCGGTTACCAAACCGATGGAGTTCTCCACGTGGAACCGGCATACATCGGCATTGGCCGTGATTCCTGCCACGCAGCGGTGGTGCAGGGTGGCCATGCCGTTCTTGAGCATCTCGATCGACTCGAACAGACTCTGTGCGATTACCGGTTCGAACACGTTCAGTTCCAGTTGTCCCCCCTCGGCGGCGAGAGTGACGGTCAGGTCGTTGCCGATCACTTTGAAGGCGATCTGGTTGACGACCTCCGGGATCACCGGGTTGACCTTGCCGGGCATGATGGAGGAACCGGGCTGCATTTTTGGCAGATTGATTTCGTTGAGACCGGCGCGTGGCCCGGAGGAGAGCAAGCGCAGGTCATTGCAGATTTTCGAGAGTTTCACCGCCAGTCGCTTGATGGCTGAGGAATACATCACGAAGGCTCCCGTGTCTGAGGATGCCTCGACAAGATCCGGCGCCAGATGCACCGGGAGGCTCGTGATTTCGCGCAGGTGGGAGATCACGCGATCGGGGTAGCGCGGGTCGGCGTTGATCCCGGTTCCGATGGCGGTTCCCCCCATATTGACTTCAAGAAACAGGTCGGCGTTGACCGACAGCCTGTCAATTTCTTCAGTGAGGGTATTGGCCCAGGCCTGAAACTCCTGGCCGAGTGTCATCGGGACGGCATCCTGAAGCTGTGTGCGGCCCATCTTGATTATGCCCGAGAACTCGGCGGCCTTGGTCGTGAAGGCATCGGCGAGCTGTCGCAGGACCTTGAGAAGCTTGGCGTTGCTGCGAATCAGCGCAATCTTGAGCGCCGTCGGATAGACATCATTGGTAGACTGGGAAAGGTTGACATGGTTATTGGGATGGCAGTGAGTGTATTCACCCTTCTCGTAACCGAGAATTTCCAGCGCCCGATTGGCAATCACCTCGTTGGCATTCATGTTGGTTGAGGTACCGGCGCCTCCCTGAATCATATCCACCACAAAATGGGTGTGCCACCGTTGACCGAGAACCTCCTGACAGGCCTGAACGATGGCATCGGCGACGGGCGTGCTGAGCAGTCTTAAATCATGATTGGCTCTCGCGGAAGCCATCTTAACCATTGCCAGTGCCTCGATCAGGTCCGGAAAGTGCGTGAGGGAAACGCCGCTGATATTGAAATTCTCCAGCGCCCGCAGTGTCTGGATGCCATAGTAGAACTCGTGGGGTACCTCCCGCTCACCCAGCAGATCGTGCTCGCGGCGGGTTCTCCCGGAGATGTACTGGGCGGCCGCATCGACAACGCGGGTACTGGCCTGACGCATGCGCCGCGAAATGGTACGAGCCACCTGCGAGAGAACCTTGGTACCCAGCAATGGCTGGTGCGAGGCGAGGTCATTGAACCGATCACGGTTGATGGCTACTGCCTCGGTGGGCAGCAGAGCACGGGCAGTAGTGGAATGCGGGTAGTCGTCCATGAGGGCGCCCTCGCCAAGGAAATCATACTGGCCGAACAGCGACAGCCGTTTCTCTTCACCATAGAGGGTCCGCTTGAACAGCTCGATCTCGCCCGAGAGAATCAGCCACAAATGGCGGCGGGTGCTGTTCTCTTCGAAGACTATCTCGCCCTGCGCAAAGTCGCGCACTTCGGCAATCGCGGCCAGTTGTTCCAGTTCTGTGTCGGTCAGATCGCGAAACAGCGCTATTTGCTTCAGAAATGCGCTAAGCTGCAGATCGTTCATTGTGTCGCCTCGCCAAATTTCTACAGTGTTCAATCGGCTAAGGATAGGCGGCAAGTCGCTGTCTGGCAAGACTGAAAAGCCACCGGCTGTGCCCCACATTTGAGTGGTACAGCTACAGGTTGACACAACCGCATTGGGTTGCGAACCAGGTTATCGCTTGACGCGGGAGGCGGGCCGGCCTATATTCTCATTAGGCAAAGGCTCGACAATCATACTTCCACAACATCTTATCGTCATCCGGGTCAGGGCCTGTTCTGAATATAAAAACACTGAATCCTACGCTCTTCACTCACCTGCAAGGGAGGAATGATTCATGCGATGTACTATAAGCTTAGTGGCATTGGCGCTTGTGCTGGTGGTTGCATTTGGAGGTAGTCCGGCACAGGCAGTATGTGGCGACGTTAATCAGGACGGGATTAACAATATCTTGGACGCAGCGATGATCATTGACTACTTGTTCACCGGTGGCACCCTTTCCGATAGCGTGGCTGCCAACACCGATGGGTGCCCCGGCGTGGACATAGGCGATGTCAATGTGCTCTTCGGTTACCTGTTCTGGGGATTGCCAGGCCCGTGTTACGACGTTGACTGCACACCCGTATTCAGCGGTTCTGTTGAACTGGAAGGCGTCACCAACGGAACGATGAGCGAACTCTACGTTGGTGACACCGTGAGGCTATTCTTCCGGATGACGGTTGATGAAGATCATCGGATCACGACCCTATCCCATGGCTTCAGGGCCTACTCGCCCGATGGTGCCACATGGGATGTCATTGACTTGAGAGCTAAAGAACACCTGGACTCGGCCGACTTCTATTTCTTTGACGTTATAGAGTACCCAGGATTCCCGGTCTCCGGCGATACCGTTGGCTTCGGCGCCTTCGGTCACAACGGGTTGCAGTTGGGTAGTTATTACCCCGCCTTTGAGATAGTGCTCGGCCCATTCGATGCCTCCGATGCCGGCAAGACGGTCTGTATTGACTCCACCTACTTCGGCACCGGTGACAATCCCTGGCTTTGGTGCTCGCGGGATCGAGATCGTATCCGGCCAGAGTGGAACGGTCCTTACTGCTTCACCGTTGCTCAGCCCCCGGAGACCGAGATCACCCTCCATCATGTCTCCCACGAAATCGCCCCCGGGGTTGTGCGCACCGAGGTCCCGGTGTCGTTTGATTTCATGTACACGAACAACTCAGGCGAAAGCATCATGGGGTTCACCAACGGCTACCGGGTCTATTCTCCCGACGGAGCCGATGTCAGCATTCAGTCAGGCAGTGCGATTGGCAACCTCTGGACTGGCAGTATCTTCAATGATGCCTTTGTGATCGATTACTTCGGTCCCGGACCGGACACAGTGGGCTTTGGCGGTGTAACGATCTTTGGTGACGGTGTCCCGACGGGCACCGCCGATGTTGCCTTCCGACTGACCCTCAACCCACTGGAGCCAGCAGACGACGGGAAGCAGGTTTGTGTCGATTCATCCTTCTGGCCCCCCGGAGGACAGTGGATGTGGGCAAGCTCGGGTGGAGGAAGTGGCAACTATGTCCCTGCGTGGGACGGCCCGCATTGCTTCGAGATTCAGTACGTGGAAGACCCGCCTGTGCTCATCAGTGTTCCCGACAGCATCTTCATTACGGTGTATGAGAACACCAACGATATGCCCTACGAGGTCATCCGCGTTGAAACCGCCCTGGATACCGATCCGCTGTTTGTCACGGCTAATATTGTCGAGGACTTCGGGCCTTTCGTGTTGAGCAGAGGCTGGGTCGAGACACCGGACTATCTGTTCGCCTCAGCGATTCCTCAGGGATTTGCCGCCGGCAGATACGCCAACACCCTCGAGTTCACGTCCGACTCGGCTGACAACAGCCCTCAGTACACGATCGCAGTGCTCGATGTGTTGCCAGAACCAGAAGCCGGCTTTCTTGTCGATGGCTTCTTTGGCACGTTTGGTCAGCAGAAGATCAAGTCGAGTGTTGACTGCTGGTTTGATCTGAGGATGATCAACAACTCAACTGAGGTCGTCGGCGGTTTCACCAACGGTATCGAGATTTCCTCTCCCGATGGCGCCACCTGGACTACAGCCTGGGCTGACAGCGTGCCCGGGTTCACATCGATCTTCGACGGTGGCATCTTCTTGAACCACTTCGGAGTCGATGGGAGCGGGGCTGATACGTTGGCCTACGGGGGAGTTACGTTCTTTGCAGATGGTTTAGTCCCCGGAGGCGATATTGAGCCCTTCTCCGGACACTTCGGCCCTATTACCACCGGATCCGCGTTCAAGACGGTGTGCATCGATTCCACGTACTACCCGCCAGCCGGAACGTGGCTCTGGGGAACAATGGGCGGCTCGGGCCAACTTGTCCCAGACTGGAACGGTCAGCAGTGCTATGAGGTGTATATACCGACAAACTGGATCACTATCGAAGGCGGCGGCAGTCTGGTCTACACGACTGAGGTCGGGGTGGACGTCGATGTTGAGCTGTTCATCGATAGTCATGGCGGTTTGAATCCCGCTGACTACTTCGCGATTTCATATGTCCCCTGGTTCCAGCCAAGGGAGCTTTGGTGGACACCACCTGAGATGCTTCGGGCGGACATTCTGGTTGCCGGTATGGATACCGGCACATATCACGGCCAATTGCTTATAGAGGCCCCCGAGGCGTGGAACACGCCCTGGCTGGTCGATCTCACGTTGAACATTGTTCCGGCGGGCCAGGCGACGGATTCGCTCGTCATCCCATCCTCGGTTGCCACCGGCGTATGTGGCCAGACGCAGGAAGTGGCGATCAAGGCGGAGCAACCGCTTAAGGGCGCCGCGATCCCGATTGCCATCCCTGAGGGTGCGGCAGTGACCGAAGTCAGTTTCGAGGGCCTGTTGACCGAGACTTGGGATTTCAACTTCATTGAGATCAACAATGAGCAGGGGTTTGTTTTCGTAGCTCTGGCCAATTCCTCGGGCGCGGTTATCCCGGATGGTTTGTCGACGGTATTCACGATGACCTTTGACGCCGGCACGGCAGAGTGCATGACAACGAGCGCCTTCCACTGGGATACAACCCTGTCGAACGACCCCTCGCGGGCGTTGCTGTTTGCGGATGTCAATAACATGGATGTACAGCCGGGATTTGACGCTCTGCGTGACTCAGCCGTGGTTCCCGGGTATCGGCCCGGGGACATCGACGGCGACGACATTGTCAACATCACCGACCTCACCGGTCTGATAGGCTATATGTTCGACTATGGTGCCCCGCCCTGTGTGCTGAATGCCACCGACTGCAACGGTAGCTGCACCGGTCCCAATATTGCGGACATGACCTATTTGGTCGACTATCTCTTCCAGGAGGGTGCCGAGCCGGTGTGCGGTTGCCTGAACAAGATGGCAGCCCCGAAGCTGTGGGCGGCTTCATCGGTGGGTGTGGTGTACGAAGACGGTGTGTCGATCGTCATGCTGTCCAGCGACATCGACCTCCGTGGTCTCCAACTGGAGATATCAGGTGTCACTGGGCGGGCAGTCAGTCTGCTGAGCGAGGACTTCGATGTGCTCCAGCGTCTCGATAACGGCATCCTGACGCTCGGTCTGCTTGATTTGAAGGGGGAGAACGTGATTGCGGCCGGTGAGCACCGGCTCGTGCGTATCGACGGGAAGTGCGAGATCGCGAGTGCTCTCGGTTCCGACAGCAGACATGAGGACGTCCTTCTGTCTGTCGGCGAGCGGTCGGCGATACCTACTGAGTACGGTCTGCAGCAGAACTACCCGAACCCGTTCAATCCGTCGACCGAGATCAGCTTCACGCTGGCCGAGGCCGGTCATGTTCGGCTTGACGTGTTCAATGTGATGGGACAGAAGGTTGCCACCCTGATTGACGGATACCGCGAGCGCGGACCACACTCTGTCATGTGGAACGGCCGTACAGGGTCTGGTGATATGGCTTCCAGCGGTGTCTATTTCTATCGCCTGGAGAGCGGCACCTTTGCCGACACCAGGAAGATGATACTGCTCAAGTAGCACCTTCTTTCGTATCCAGCGATTCTTGATTCCCCGGTTTGGGGAGCAAAGCTGAAAGCACCCGCTCCATGATTCGGAGCGGGTGCTTTGTATTGATCGTTTCTCAGGCACAGGGGCGCGACACGGCACGCCGGCTGTTGTGCCTTCAGCGGCTGTCTCAGTAGTTGTGAGTTCCGACAACGACTTCCTTGCCCAGATTCTCCCTGATGAGGGTGGCTACCTGCTCGAAATCCAGCGGGCACTTGGCGGTCTTCTTTGCTTTGACCACGCAGGTACCCAGATGGATGACATCGAAATCCTCCTGCAGCGTGCCTGCGATCTCCTTCATCAGAGTCACCTTGGGCATGATCAGCCCCGGACAGTCACCGCAGTTGCCCAGAGCCACCAGCTCCAGTTGGTCATCATCTTTGTAGCGGGCGAATTCCCCCTCTCGTTTGCGGATTGCCTTGAGGCACTTCTCGCAGGCGATACACAGCTGATCCTGTATACGCTTACATCCAATTATCGCAACTCTCGCCATGCCAATCACTCCTTCTGCTGTCGCCTATCGAGTGCGCTAAAGGCCGCACTTCGTTGTTGATTTCTGGCTCCATTATAGCCGGTTCACGCAGGATGTGCAACTTCGGCGACAGCTCTGGATAACCTGCTCGTCATCACTCGTGATCATGCTGTCTCGGCGCGGTCCGGCGTTCCAGCAGGATCTGGTTCTCTCGTGATCGGGACTCCCCAACCGAGGTGATCCGGATCGCAGCCCGATCGGCCACCGGGCAGGCGAATTCACAGGCCCCGCACCCGGTGCACAGGTTTGGGTCCACATACGGCCGCTTCACGACCACCGTCTTGCCCCGCGAATCGGTGACTGTCAGCTCCTCGAGGTAGATAGCTTTTGGTGAAGTGGGGCACCACTCCTCGCAGACGATACATGGTGTTGCCATCGCCCAGGGCAGGCATCGACCGCGATCGATGAAGGCAGTCCCGATGCGCATTGGCGGACGACTCTCATCGCCGACCTTCGCTGTTACCGTCAGTTCTTCAATGGCTCCGGTCGGGCAGACCTGTGTGCACAGCGTGCACGTGGGTTCGCAATACCCTATTCTTGCGATCAGAATCGGTGTCCAGATGCCCTCGATGCCTGTTTCCAACAGCGTGGGGTGCAAAGCGTTGTTTGGGCAGACGCGCATACACTGGCCGCAGCGAATGCACCTTGCCAGGAAGTCCGCCTCGCCGACTGAGCCGGGGGGTCTGACTGCCATCGGTTGCGGATTGGCCGCGAACGATGCTCCTGACCGCAGCAGGGGCAGCATGAGCAGGCCTGCCGCGGTTGCGGCGACCGCCTTTCGCCGAGTAATATCAACTGCCTCCACCGGCGGCGGATTGGTGATGCTGGCGGTGTCAGATTTCGGGAAGAACGTAAACTTCAGTGACCCGCGGGGGCATGCCGCCTGGCAGTTCAGGCAGACATGGCACTCGGCCTGGTGCCATCGAAGGCCAGGCTCCGGGTTGTCACCTCCCTGACAGTGCTGGGCACAGAGACCGCAGTTGTCGCAATTTGTTTCGCGTTTCTCAAGGCCGAATATCGTCCAGCGAGAGAAGAGGCCCAGAAGCGCCCCCAACGGACAGATACCGCGACACCAGAACCGTGTGAACACGCGATTCAGAATTAGTACTATCGCGAAGAAAAGCCCCAGCGAGACGATGGTGTTGAAGAACATTGGACGGAAGGGCAGCAGAAACGCGGAAAGCACACTGTAGGTGCCTTCGGCCAGCGAGCTGAGCGGGCTGATGCCGAGCGACGTGATCCACGAGGTAACCCCCTGTGCTCCGGCATGCAGAGTCGGCAGCACGACGGTACCGATCGACCGTGCCAGCAACGACAGTGGGTCCAACAACCCGGTCTGCAGGGTACCGGCCAGCGCCCCGGCCAGCATGACGAGCAGGATGTAGTATTTGATCTTCTGATACGGCTTGTACCGATTGGCCTGTATCTTATTTTTGCCGCGACGGGAGCGACGCTCTGATGGAATCTCCGAGATCCAGTGATTCAGCGTGCCCATAGGGCAGACCCAGCCGCAGAAGAACCGTCCAAAGAAGACTGTCGGGATCAGAATGGTCAAAGACCAGAGCAGCCCCTTATAGAGCGTACCGGTGGCCAACAGAGTGCCAACAGCCGCCAGCGGATCGAACTCCAACGCAATGGAGACGGGATAGGGCAGCGATATGTGACCCGTGTCATCGGGCGTGAGGTTGACATCGAAATTCGTCTTGAGTATCAGCCAGAAGAACAGAACGAAGAAGACAATCTGCGAAAGTCTGCGAATACTGCGGGCAGTCCTGATCGTCATCAGGTCAGCTCTTTGTAGCCCGCAGCGCGGTAGTGTGCGGTCCCCAGTCCGCTTTTCTCGGCCAGCCTGATGTGGCCGATGCGCTCTACCGGTATATCGAGAAACTCAACCGCTCGAGCATCGGCGGCTACCTGGTCAGTGGCGCAGATCACCGTATTGGGAGTTGCAACATCGGCCAGCGACCCACCAGTCGGGCCGTTGCGAAGCAGCACCCGGGTGGCATCGACAACCACGAGAGTAGGTTTGGAAAACCGGGCCAGGTCGACTATTGACTGATCAATCTGCTGGTGAAGCCGGTGACGACGTCCCCCGATAATGCCGTAGAGGTTCTTCATCCCGATCGTACAGCCGGACAGCGAGTGCTGTTTCACTATCGGGACATTGATCAGGCGGTCACACTCCATAACAGCTCTGAGCACCGGCCATTCGGTCAGCAGTTCGCCCTTGAGATCAGCGTCGACGAAGTCGCTTTCTGTGGGCAGAATGACCTCAGCCCCGGCCTTTTCAGCCGCCTCCCGGATTCCCGAACGTGCAAAACAGCGCCGCGCGTCATGACAGGTAACATCGGTCACGATCACCCTGGCGGCCCCTGCAGCCAGACACTGCGTGACTATCTCTCCGACGAGGATCGGACTGGTGTTCGCCGCCTGTTCCGGGGTGCGGTCCCAGGCGACATTGGGTTTGACTGTCACCTTCTCGCCCTTCATCACGAACCGCCCGATACCTCCAATGCCATCGAGGCTCATTCGCAGCGCTATCGTCGGGTCCTCGTTGTGCGCCAGCACCACCTGCGGCCAGTCGCCCGATGCTTCCACCTGGAAGTCTGCTGCCTGAGTGACAATGCCGGATCGGGTGTGCACCTGGCGGTTGTGAAACAGCAGCCCGGTGCCGCCGGTGACCGCCGCCAGGGCGACAGCCTTCGATGTTTTTCCCAGAAACTCGCGTCGTTTCATGACACTGTCCTTTCCCGCATCATTTCTGTCTTATTTTACTGAGCCACCGTGCAACACGCAAGCAATTGACGACGCAAAGTGGCTGGTCTTATACTGGTTTTATCACATCGTGGTATCACGGCACCCATGGTCTGTCCCGAGGGGTTGCGCCTGCCTGATTCTGCAGCGGTGTTTCAGTCGGCGGTTGGTTGCTGCGGCCGGTATGTCGAAGTGCCAGCTTGCCCGGGATGATGGTCCCTCGCCCGGCCTCGGTCCGGCAGTGGTCAGAAGTGCCCTGCGAGTGAAGTGCGTAAAATCCACGTGCAGGGGGAGCCGACAGCCGGTTGCCGGGGAAGGTGCAAACGCAATGTCTGCGGGATTGGGGGCGCGGTTATTTGGCCGGCAGGATCTTGCTGATCTTCGCCCTGATCTTGTTCTTCAGGCGTCTTTGCTGATTGGCGCGATAGAGCTTTCTGACTACGTAGCCTTGTGATGCTTCGAGGGCTAACTGAGTTCGAGCGGTCCGGTAGTGGTCTTCGCTTTCGAATTGCCGGGCCGGTGGTTTCTCTGTCACGAGGTGCAGGAAGCGCTCAAGGGAGTAACGTTCTTTGAGATGTCCCCGCAGCAGCAACACTTCTTGTGCGGCGGTTTCGTATTCAGCTGTGATTTCCTTGGCGATTGCTTCCGGTGGCAGCGTGCGGCGGCAGCATCGACCTGAGTAGTTGAATCGCTCGGCCGTTTCGTAGCTGTCGCGGGTAATCCAGCCGGGACCGCCGAAGTGATCATAGCAATAGACAGGAACGCCGGCCTTGATGGCATACTGCACGGTCTTGCCGATGGATATGACAGCATCCGCGCTGCGGATATCTTCCGGGGTCACTCTCTTTTTCGTTCCGCTATTGCCGATATGCTCCACCTTCGTGCCGGTAGACTTCAGCAGTTTGAGCGCTCTGGGTACTTCCTGCGGGAGGTGGTTGGAGACCCACAGTATGCGGCCGGGGGCGGGCTTCTGTCGGGGGTGATCAACCCAGTAGCGGTCGGGGCAGGCGTTGTGGAGATTGTGAATCTCGCTGTCGTCGACTCCCAGCGACTTCAGTCGCTCGGCTGTCTCGAAGCTATTGGCCGCGATGCTTGCGCCAAGAATCAAAGCGGACTTCAGTCCCGTCATCTCGAAAGGCTCAAAGGGGGACAGATGTGCTGAGACGATTCTCGTCCGGTGGGTCCTTCGCAAACCGTGCTGCGATACCGCAATTGGTATCAGCAGGTGCTGTGACCAGACGAAGTCATAGTCGAAAATATCGGGAAACTGGTCGCTGTCAGATACGGGTATGCTCGGGTTGATGGACCGGATGCAGGGATCGTGCGAGTTGCAGTGGATCCTGACCTCGAAACCCATTTCTGTGAGGGTTTCGGCGACCTCCAGAGAGAGAACCTCGGAGCCGGCATAATCATGCAGGTGGTTGGTGAGTACCAGGGCACGTTTGGTGTTCATGGCAGGTCTATTTGTCCCTGATCGTGTGTTCGTTTCTCAGTTTCCTCACAGCCACTTCTTCCTCCTGAAGAACCAGACCAGGCCGCCGGCGACTGCGATCGCCAGCCCCCAGAAGAGGATGTAGCCAAATGGCAGGCCCAGTTCCGGCATGTTAAGGATGCTGATATCGGTATCGAAGTTCATGCCGTAGACACCGGCAAGAAAGCCGAGGGGAATGAAGATGGTGGCAATGATAGTTAGCACCTTCATGATCTCGTTCATGCGGTTGCTCACACCGGTCATGTACAGGTCGAGCAGGCCTGAGACCATGTCGCGGAAGGTCTCGACGGTATCGATGACCTGGATGACGTGCTCATAAAGATCACGCAGGTAAGGTCTGGTGGCCGTGTGCAGCAGGCGGCTCTCGGTTCGTTCAAGGCCGCTGACGGCCTCCCGCAGGGGCCAGATTGCCTTGCGCATGTAAATAAGCTGGTACTTCAGCTCTCGGATCAGTTTGAGGTTTTCGGGTGTCGCGCTTTCGGCGATGGCGTCATCAAGGAGTTCGAGTCGCTCGCCGAGTTGCTCCAGCAGGATGAAGTAGTTGTCGACGATGGCGTCCACGAGTGCGTAGGCGAGGTAATCCGTATCCATGAACCGTACGCGCGGAATAGTCTGTCGCAGGCGCCGGCGGACCGATTCGAACACATCGCCGGACGTTTCCTGAAACGTGATCACCCAGCCCTTGCCCCACAGGACGCTGACCTGTTCGCCGGTGATATCGCCATTGGGGCCGGTTGGATGGAGCATCTTGAGCACAACATACAAGTAGTCAGGCCCTTCCTCGAACTTGGGGCGATGGCCGGCGTTGGCGATGTCCTCCAGCACCAGCGCATGGATGCCAAAATGGGCGCCGATCTGCTCTATAATGGCGACATCGTGAATACCGTTGATATTGATCCAGCTTATCGAATAGGTGTCGCGGTAGGCGAATACGTCCTCGACCCGGTCGACTCTGATCTCCCGAAGCTCCTCGGAGGAGTAGTCAATGACCGAAATGTCAACCGGTTCTGTTCGATGTTTCCCGACATACACAACGCTGCCGGGTCTCAGGCCCTTCTTGCGTGAATCACGGCCGTAAAGGCGTCCCATTGGCTCTCCTTTCGGTTTTGCCGGTGGTCGGAGACGGGGCCGCTTGGGCGGCTCTTTGAGATGATAAGGCAATCGACCGGGTTTGCGAAAGCATTAATCCTGCACGGGTTTGTCTCCTTGTGGCCGATTTTCTGAGCCTCGCCGCAGAAAAGAGCGTCCAATTGCCGTTGCCATTAATCTATCTCAAACGGCAACGGTCATACTCACAAGCGGCACAAGAGTGCCCGGAACACGTGCTGTGAGAAGGAAAGGACATGATGAAACGAGTCATAGTATTCGTGGCGGTAACCCTGCTGATCGTGGGCGGTTCGTATCTGGCCATTTACGGTTTTGCGGGCAAGAGCAAGCCACAGTATGAGTTCGCCCCGGTTACCAGGGCTGATGTGGAGAATACGGTAACGGCCTCCGGCACGCTCTCTCCGACGACAACGGTAGAGGTCGGTACGCAGGTTTCGGGGACCATCGACAGAGTCCTCGTTGATTTCAACGATCAGGTGGCCGAGGGACAGGTTCTGGTGGTGCTTGATACGTCACTATTGAAAGCGGCAGTCATCGATGCCGAGGCGAACCTTGAGCGTGTTCAGGCGCAGTTGGAGCTGACCCGGAATGACTGGACACGAAACAAGCAGCTCTTCGACCGCAACCTGATCTCGGAGTCGGAGTTTCTGTCGTTCGATGTCAGCCTTAGGGTTCAGCAGGCGACGGTGAAGTCGGCCCAGACGGCCCTTGATCGGGCGCGGCGCAATCTCGAATATGCGGTTATCAGGTCGCCGATCTCGGGAATTGTAATCGGGAAATCGGTGGAAGCCGGGCAGACAGTCGCGGCCAGCTTGTCGACTCCGACGCTGTTCATTATAGCACAGGATCTGGACCGGATGGAGATTCTGGTCGATGTCGACGAGAGCGATATTGGCCAGATTAAGGTCGGTCAGCAGGTACGGTTCGAGGTGACCGCATACGCCAGCAAGGTATTCACGGGCGAGGTGACGCAGATTCGTCTCCAGCCCAAGACCGTCTCCAATGTTGTGACATACACGGTGGTAGCCAATGCCTCCAATGAAGAGGGGCTGTTGTTGCCCGGTATGACAGCGACCGTCGATTTTGTCACGGCGGAGCGTCGCGATGTCCTGGTAGTGCCGACTCGGGCGCTGCGTTTCCAGCCATCGGAAGAACAGGTGGCTCAGGCTTTGGAGCGATTCCGGGCTGAGCGGGAAGCTCAGGCACCGGACAGTCTTGCCGCCGGCGGTGAGGGGAGTCGACGCGGCACTCCCGGGCGGGGTCGGGGTGCGGCTACCGAACGTGTCTGGACACTGAATGCCTCCGGGGAAATAGTCATGATGCCCGTTCGAACAGGCCTGGCCGACGGCACCAATACCGAGATAGTGTTCAGTCGCATGCTGTCGGAGGGGGATACGCTCATTGTCGGATCGTCGGAAAGCGGGACGCCGGCAAGAGCAACACGAATGTCGAACAGGCCCCCGGGGTTTGGTCCCGGGCGGTTCTGATCGGGTCACCATGAGACGGATTGATCCCAACATGTCAGAAGTCATCAGGACAGAGAATCTCACGAAGGTGTTTCATGTGGGCAGCATATCGATCCCGGCGCTGCGCGGTATTGATCTTTCAGTAAACGCCGGGGAGTTCGTGGCGGTGATGGGTTCCTCAGGCTCGGGCAAGTCGACCTTGATGAACCTGGTGGGTTGTCTGGACGTGCCCACCGACGGGATCTATCTGCTTGACGGTGAACGGGCCGATCGCCTGAGCAAGAACGACCGCTCGGAGGTTCGCAACCGCAAGATCGGGTTCGTGTTCCAGGGGTTCAACCTTCTGGCCCGTACGACGGCTCTGGAGAATGTGAGCCTGCCGCTGTTCTACGACCGTCGGAACCACGTCCGGGACCATCGGAAGGCGGCGCTGGAGGCGTTGGCGAGGGTGGGCCTGGAGGATCGCGTGGATCACACCTCGACCCAGCTTTCCGGCGGGCAGCAGCAACGGGTAGCGATAGCGCGGGCACTGGTGAACAAGCCTTCGCTTGTGCTGGCCGACGAGCCGACAGGGAATCTTGACAGCCGGACATCGATTGAGATCATGGCGCTGTTTCAACAGCTTAACCGGGAAGGCGTGACGGTGATCCTGGTGACTCACGAGCATGAGATATCGCAGTATGCGCACCGGGTCGTGGTGCTTCGTGACGGTTTGATTGTGCGTGATCGTGCGGTCGAGACGGTGCGCGACGCCGCCCGTGACCTGGCCGCTTTGCCGGTACAAGAGGAGGTGGCATCATGACCTCCATTACCAGACTGCTGGCCGCCGCTGGGCGGAGTATTGCCAGAAACCGGCTGCGCAGCCTGTTGACCTCGCTGGGGATAATCATCGGTGTGAGCGCCGTGATCATCATGGTGGCGATCGGCGAGGGGAGCCAGCGCCAGATCGAGTCGCGCATCGACGCTCTTGGGACCAACTTGCTGATGGCGTTGCCGGGCAGTGCCACCAGCGGCGGGGCACGGATGGGGCGTGGCAGTTTCAACCGATTTACGTTCGCTGATGTGGAGGCGATACGGGAGCGGGCCTATACTATATCCGCCGTATCGGCCGTGGTTCGAGTGGGTACTCAGGTGATCGGTGGCGGGACCAATTGGTACACCATGCTGCACGGAGTTGACCCGGACTACTTTACCATTCGCAACTGGGAGCTTGCCTACGGCGAGCTGTTCGATGCCAAAGCGGTGGCAGCCAATCGCAAGGTCGCGCTGCTGGGAAAGACGGTTGCCGACGAGCTATTTGGCGCTATGGACCCGATCGGGCAGACGATTCGCATTCGCAACACCCCGTTCAGGGTCATCGGGGTGCTCAAGGAGAAGGGCCAGAGCGGCGTGGGACAGGACCAGGACGATGTCATTCTGGCTCCCTCCACCTCGGTGCTCTATCGTCTGAAGGGGGGGAGCTGGGTGGACATGATCAATGCCAGCGCCGCGTCCTCGGATCGGGTGGATGAGGCGATCGCGGAGATGACCGCCATTCTGCGGGAGATGCACAAGCTGAACCCCGGCGAGGAGAATGATTTCACCATTCGCAGTCAGGCTGAGATCACGGAAGTGGTCACCGAAACGACGAAGACGATGACGCTGCTGCTCGGCTCAATTGCGGCAGTCAGTCTGATAGTGGGCGGGATCGGGATCATGAATATCATGCTGGTGTCGGTGACCGAACGGACCCGGGAGATAGGCATTCGACTGTCCGTGGGGGCACGTGAGAGCGACATTATGGTGCAGTTTCTGACCGAGGCAGTGGTGCTGAGTATCGGGGGTGGCCTGATCGGTATACTGCTGTCGACGGGGGTAGTCGCGGCGCTCAATGTCTGGACGACACTGGGACCGGTTATCACACCGGAGGTAGTAGTTATCTCGTTCGTGTTTGCGGCGGCGGTAGGGGTCTTCTTCGGGTTTTACCCGGCCCGTAAGGCTGCCCGGCTGAATCCCATCGACGCCTTGCACCACGAGTAGGCATCTCAGACGATGTGGCACGATTGGCGAAAGCGGGGACGGGTGATAATGCTCTGCCGGCAAATCGCGTCGGCGGGTGAACAGCGGAATGTTTGTGTGAAAGGATGGTCACTATGAGACTGGCGGCAAGTAGCTGTCTGGTGATGCTCTGGATGGTGGGGACGGCGCTGGCGGTGAGCCAGGAGCAGTTAGTCGAGATGCGGGTCGAGCACCTGCGAGGTCAGTTACAACTGACCGACGAGCAAGCGGATACGGCGCGGGTGGTGATCGCCCGGTATGTCGGTCAATTGCAGGGTCAGGGTGGCCGGCCGACGCCGGACCCCCAGGACCGGCAAGCTCTGCCGGGAAAGCTGGAGGCCGAGGTTCGTGAGCGGATCGGAGCAACACTCAACGAATCCCAGAGAGAGCAACTGGCCGGTTTCGAAGGGTGTATCGTTCCGGACCGGCAACTCCTGCAGTTGAACAGCAGACTCAACCTTACGGAGAAGCAGGTGCCGGTTGTTGAGGAGATATTGGGTATCTATCGTGCGGAGATACAGGCGGCGATGAACAAGCGCGACAGCGACCGGCGGGGGATGATGGGGGGAATGCGAGAAATCATGGATCGTCAAGATGAGTCCCTCAAGGCAGTGCTTAGTAAGGATCAGGCTAAGGAGCTGGAGAAGTTTCGAGACGAGCAACGACAGCAGATGCAGCAGCGTCCTGACCGTCGCCCGGATGGCGCCGAGCGACCTCGCGGCGGCGGGGGCCGTGGTGGCCGTGGCCAATGACCCCCTGTGAATCCGTTTCATTGGACATCTGGTTTGATCTACCGGGCGTGCAGCTTGCACGCCCTCTTTTTCTTGCCGGCAAGGAAGGTCACGGACCGCTGGTGGCGGCGGAACATCTGTGAGCACATGCTCGTTACAACAGGCACCAATGAGGTGCCTATGAGCCAGTCAGAACTTGCAGAACGATCAGCCTTTCAAATGATTCTGCGTGCCGCCGAGGCAATTCGGGGGCGTTTCGATAAGACGCTCAAGGCCTACGGCCTGACGGAACCGCAATTCAATGTTCTCCGGATTGTTCGCGGAGCGGGCGGGCAGGGGGTGCCCGCGCAGGAGATCGGGCGTCGGATGATCACCCGTGTTCCCGATGTGACCCGTCTGGTGGCACGGCTGGAGCAGAAGGGCCTGGTGGTGCGGGAGCGAAGTGAGGCGGACCGACGGATGGTCCTTACTCGACTGACACCCCGAGGCCGCAAGCTGCTGTTGCGACTAGACCAACCGGTCGATGAGAGTCACCGACAGCAGTTTGCGCACATGAGCAAAGAGGATCAGAACGAGCTGATTCGGTTGCTTAAGACGCTCTGTGAGAGCTGAGCAGTCAGTCCGGCAGCCCCTTGCTTTGTCTCCTTTTAGAGCTTTCTCCAGTGACAGGTTATCTGTAGATTACTTGGACACATGTATGGATGATGTATGTGCTCAAGCAATGGAGGGATGTGACGGATGCGCTGGAATGAACGTTATCTGAACAAGCCGGAGGCGATGCTGGTCGCTGTTGTGGCTGTTGTCGTGCTGGTGATCGCGGGGTGTCAGAGTGATCAAAAGACGGATGCTTCGGGTGAACAGGCAGCTCGAGTTGTTGACCTGCCGCCGGGCTACACCGACAGTGTGCCATCGGCCGATGGCGTACTGATCCACTATGATGCGTACGGTGAGGGTGACCGGACAGTGCTGTTGGTACACGGCTGGGCGTGCGATGCCTCATACTGGGATGGGCAGATAGCGGCGCTGGTCGAGGAGGGCTACCGGGCGGTCGCGATTGACCTGGCTGGTCACGGTCGCTCCGGGTCTGGACGCGAAGCGTGGACGATGCAGGCCTATGGTGCCGACGTGGTCGCTGTGGCTGACGCTGTGAAGGCCGAGGAGATCGCGCTGGTCGGGCACTCGATGGGCGGCGCTGTCGTTCTGGAGGCCGCGGCGATGCTGGGCAATCGCGTGAAGGGTGTGGTCGGGGTGGATACGTATCAGGACCTGGAGCAATCCTTCACCGATGAGCAGATCTCTGGGTTCATGGCGCAGTTCGAGGAAGATTTCGAAGGGCAGGTGAAGCAGTTCGTACGTGGCATGTTCCCGGATAACGCCGACAGCACTATGGTTGCGCGGGTCGCCGATGATATGGCGCAGACGCCAAAGGAGGTGGGGCTGGGTTCGTTCCGTCATTTGTTCGCGTACGATTACGCTGGGGTGCTGGCGAAGCTGGATATCCCGATTCTGACGATCGGCAGCGATAAGTACCCGGTGCATGTCGAGAAGAACCGCAAGTTGTATGGTAAGTTCGATGCGACCGTCGTCGACAGCACCGGCCACTTCCTGCATCTGGAGAAACCGTCGGAGTTCAACCCCCGTCTGGTGCAGGCGCTTCGGCGCCTCTGGCTGCGCCCGGGCGAGACTGGCCGATATTGAGCGCGGTGTGCGTGGCGACGGAGGAGGACAGCAGGACGAGGGTGAGGACTGACTGAAGGCGCCAGTTCACGGGGCGCCATTCTCTATCAGGATCTTCAGACCGATTCCCAGCAGGATGATGCCCCCGAGGACACCGGCCGATCGCCCCAGCCTGAACCCAACCGTCCTTCCCAGTCCCATGCCGACACTGGTCATGGTGGCGGCTACGACGCCGATGACAATGCTCGCGGTGACAATGTCGGCCTGTAGCAGGGCAACGGAGAACCCGACAGCGAAGGCATCGATACTGGTCGCCACGGAAAGGATGATCAGTGACCACCTGCGCGTCGGATCGGAGGTATTCAATTGCTCAGTGGTGAAGGTGAGTGCCTCGCGAATCATTTTGACACTGATAATCAGCAGCAGCGCGAAGGCAATCCAGTGCGCCCAGTCTTTGACGAAGCGCTCGATTTGATGACCGATCAGCCAGCCGATGATGGGCATCAGAAACTGGAACAGCCCGAAATGGAAGCTCAGGCGAAAAACCGGGTGGAAGCCGAGACAAGGCAGGCGGGCACCGACGGCGATGGCCACCGCGAAGGCGTCCATCCCGAGTCCGATTGCAATTGCCAGCAGCGTCCACCAGTCCATAATCGGGGTTCCTGTCGATTGCCAGATGCCGGTTCAGCGTTCGTTTCAGTGGATATACGCTGGAAACCGGCTAAAAGCAACGTTCCACAGCGCAGGCGCATTCACAGAGTCCTGTCGCTACAAAGCGCTTGTGTGAACATGAACCCGAGTCCATATTATGCTGTTATCACTACAATAGTGGACTGCGACATCGTCGGTGAGAGATACATCAGTGGGTGTTCCGACAAGCGACTCTTGGCATCGTCAGGTATGGCACTGGTTCAGTTCACAAGTGCGCAATTGTCAGAAATATTGCATGAATGGTCACACTTTATCACGGAGGAGTGAGAATTGAAAACCAAAGCTATTGTGATCCTGATGACGTGTCTCATGATCACCTCGGTGGTTGCCGCAGAGCAATACACTGATGGGCTCAAAGGCAGGTTCGGACTTGGCGGTCGCGGTCCGATCTTTGTTCCGCTGTTCGAAGGGGGAGACTTCAACCAGTTCAGCGAGCAGTACGAACCTTATATGATGGGGTGGGACGGATCTGTGTACCTTCGCTGGGGTATCACCAATCGTTGGTTCGTGAACCTGGCCTGGGCGCATACCTCGGTGTTTGATGATTCGGCGGCGAGTTCGGATCAGTCTTTCACCTTCCGTAACTCGGACAACGCCCTGTCGCGTCTTGAGGGCAACATGTTCAGCCTGACGGGTGACTACCATTTCTCTCCGACCAAGCGCTTCTCACCATTTGCGACGGTTGGTGTGTCGGTGGATCATTGGGGGCTGAACCGTCGCCTGGTCATTGATGAGTCCGAAGTCTGGCAGCACGATGTCTGGGACATCGGGGTCAAGTTCGGACTGGGTGCGAACTACTGGCTGTGTCAGCATTTCAGTGTGGATGCACAGGTTCGTTACACGCACCTGCTGTTCAACGTCAATACCGATGTTCCCGAGGGTAAGTATGGCCCCGGAGACTGGTCGAGCATGAGTGACCGCCCGTTTCGCGGCTATCTGGAGCCATCGATTGGTCTGACCTGGTACTTCATGGGCGAGGGTGACAAGGACAAGGACGGTGTGAAAGACAGCAAGGATGAGTGTCCGAACACGCCGCGCGGAGCTATTGTCGATGAACGCGGGTGCGGAATCGACAGCGATGGCGATGGCGTGTATGACGGACTCGATGAATGTCCGAATACTCCAAAGGGCGTCTGGGTAGACGCGCGCGGTTGTCCACTCGACAGCGACGGTGACGGTGTGTATGACACGTTCGACAAGTGCCCTGACACGCCGGCAGGGGTAGAGGTTGACAAGGATGGCTGCCCGATCGATTCGGATGGAGACGGTGTGCCCGATTATCTGGATAAGTGTCCGGATACTCCCGAAGGTCTGGCAGTGCTCCCCGACGGGTGTCCCATCGACAGCGATATGGACGGTGTGCCCGACTCGGTTGACCAGTGTCCCGGCACACCGGTGGGGGTTATCGTCGACTCGACAGGATGCCCCATTGCTCAGCGCATCACCGACAAGATCACGCTGTCTGACAATGTTCGATACGAATCCGGCTCAGCCGAATTGAGTCCGGCGGCGCAGGAAATCCTGGACGATGTCGTTCAGAGCCTGCGCGCCTATCCGGAGACGAAGATCGAGATTCGTGGGTTCACCGATGCGACCGGTCCGGCCGATTTCAACATGGGGTTGTCACAACGGCGGGCCGACGCTGTTCTGCAGTATCTGGTCAGCCAGGGAATCGATGTTGACCGTATGACTGCTCGCGGGTTTGGTGAGAACCCCGACTACTTCGTGGCCGACAATGCCACCCCTGAGGGTCGGCAGAAGAACCGCCGCGTTGAGATCATTTCAGTTGATTAGAGTTCTGAGCAGGGAGTTCTGACCAAAGTGCACAAGGCCCCCAAACGGGGGCCTTGTGCTTTGGGCAGTGTCTGTGAGAGACGGCTCAGGGCTTGTCCGACTGCGACCAGCCCTCTTCATTGATGTCTGATTGCTCAAGCAGCGGTTGCCACCACCACTCGTTGCGACGGTACCACTCAATGGTCTCTTTCAGGCCGTTTTCGAAACCAATATCGGGTTTCCATCCGAGCTGAGTGCGAATCTTGTCTGAGCTGACCAGGTAGCGTCGGTCGTGACCGGGGCGGTCGGGAACGTACTTCTTGACGCTGTCAGACAAGCCGAGTTCGGCAATGATCAGGTCGGCGATAGTTTCAATATCGGCTTCGGTTTCGCTGCCGATATTGTAGGTCTCGCCGGGAATCCCATCCTGCAGGATCACATCGACGGCCCGGCAATGGTCCAGCACATGCAGCCACTCGCGCTTGTTTCGGCTGCTCTGGTACAGGGGCATCTTCTCACCCCGGAGGCCTCGAATAGCAAAATGGGGAATCAGCTTCTCAGGGAACTGGTACGGACCGTAGTTATTGGAGCAGATTGAGATCGTGACCGGCAGACCGAACGTTCGGGAATACGCCCGCACCGCCAGATCAGCGGCCGCCTTGGAGGCGTTGTACGGTGTGTTGGGGTTGTAGGGTGTATCCTCGGTAAACCGCTCGGTGGCATCGAGAGCCAGATCGCCGAACACCTCGCACGTGGAGATGTGGTGCACGCGCGGCACCTTGCGTGTGTGGCAGGCGTGAAGAAGTGACTGGGTACCGACAACGTTGGTCTCGAAGAATATCCGTGGTTCCACCACGGCGCGGCTGTTGTGAGTTTCCGCTGCGAAGTTGACGACAAAGTGCGGCTTGACCAGATCGAACAGGTTGCACAGCGCGTTGAAGTCGCGTATGTCACCGTGGACGAAGGCGTAGCGATCCGCATACGCGGGGTCCGATTCAATGTCTTTCAGGCTGTCGCGATTTCCGGCATAGGTGAGGGCATCGAAATTGATCACGCGCCACCGGGGATAACGGTGCAGCCAGTAGCGAATGAAATTGGAGCCGATGAAGCCGGCCCCGCCGGTGACGACGATGGTCTTGTGCTGGCGAGTCAACATGAGTTGTCATCGCCTTTGGTCTGGTTGGGAAATACTGTGTTCATGGCGGTAGTATAGTGCATTTGCGGCTGATCAGCAATCGTGGACACACCATAGATTGGGCTCGATGTACTCGCCGCGATTGGCCTGTCGGTCGATTGAGATCGGGACCAGGGCTCCGGGAATCACGTACCGGCCGCTGTCCGGGAAGGCCATGCCGGTCCACCATTCCCATTCAGCTACGGTGCCGGAGATGTACATGGAACATTCGCAAACGGCGATGACGCGCGCGCCAAGCCGCTGGTGGATGCGGATCCAGGGGTCAAACGCGAGACCATCGGGGCGGGTCCACTGCACATACCGCTCGAACGGCATGAGCGGATAGAGGGGCTTGAGGTTGGGGCGAAGTGGCGCGACGAGATGGCTGATGCCATGGTCGCGGACGATTTTGATCATCTGCTCGACCATCATCCCGGCCAGGCCGCTGCCTCGCAGGTCGGGTTCGATGACGATCTGGAAGGCGCTGACAAGGTTGGGTGTGCGCCCGGCGGCGTGATCCTCGACGCTCTTCTTGAGCGCCCATTCTACTCCACCGCCGGGCAGTTGCTCCAGCGGGCCATCCCAGCAAAGCGGGACGCAGTTGCCGAAGGCAGCCAGCTTGTCGCTTGTCGGATCGACAAGGCCGAACTGGTAGTCCTTGAAGTGGTCGTAGATGGCATGGAAGTGCTCATCGATCAGCGGGCTGTGCAGCAGGAACTCGGGCCATCCGCGCGAAGCAAGGTTTTCGGCGGGATCGATCAGATCGGGTCGCTGGTCGAAAGTGTGGAAGGCGAGCTTGTTGGTGTTCATGGTTGGGATGTACGGCGGAAACTCGGTGAAGGCAACGAAGAAGTGGAGCGTGAGGCCTGGAAAAGGCTGTTTGCTTTTCGTGCGCCCGTGTCCTATTTAGTGTGGCAACGATATGGGAGAAGCAGCGTTCCATGACCATACTTGATCTCATCAAAGCCACGACTCCGCGGCCAGAACTGTGGAGCGGGGTTTACAAGATTCCCTGGGATGAACCGGGGTTCAGTCGACGGATGCTGGAGCTGCATTTGGCTCAGGATCATGACTGGGCCAGTCGGCCGTTTGCGACAATCGATGAACATGTGCAGTTCATTCATGAGGCCCTGGCCGAGCGGCAGCCCTGCCGAATACTGGATCTCGGCTGCGGGCCGGGGCTGTACGCGTTTCGGCTGGCGGCGCTGGGGCATGAGTGTGTCGGGATCGACTTCTCGCCCGCCTCGATTGCGTATGCAAAGACGAGCAACCCGCTGCCGGACCGGTGCCGGTTTGAGCTGGGCGATCTGCGGAAGGCGGAGTTTGGTTCGGGCTACGACATTACATTGATGATATACGGCGAGTTCAACGCGTTTTCACTTGATGAGATACGCGATATCCTGGCGCGGGTCTGTACGTCGCTGAAACCGGGCGGGCGGATGTTGATCGAGGCGCATACGCCGGAGGAGATTGCGCGGATTGGGCGGACGGCGAAATCGTGGTACTCGGCGGAGTCGGGGCTGTTCTCGGAGGAGCCGCATGTGTGTTTGATCGAGAACGCGTGGCACGAGGCGGAGCGGACGGCCGAGAGCACATTCTACGTGATCGATGGTGCGACGGGTGAGGTGACGATGTACCGCAACACGCTGCTGCAGTACACGCTGGAGGACTACGGCAAGTTGTTCAGGGAGGCCGGATTCGCCGAGGTGGAGATCACGGCTGCCTGGTCCGATGGGTCACCGAAGGCTGAAGATCAGTTGCTGCTGCTGGCAGGGCGGAAGTGACGGGGGAAACTACAGCAGTTTCGTCAACGCTTCCTCAAGCTCCTCTTCCGTCATGGATTGCAGCTCCGGATGATTTTCCATGTAGGCGGCGAAGTGGAGGTTGAGCCACCCTCGGGTTAGCGGCGTGATGATAGCGCATCGATTGGGGTCGTGCTGGGGATCGTACAGTATTCGCGCCAGTATATACTCCGGGGCTCGGTGCAGGATTCTGAGCGTTTTCTCGAAGCCTCTTACCCCTTCGGCGTATCCGGCATTATAGAAGGCGAGCCGGAGTTCGTTTCGCCCTGTCCTAAGCGGTTCCACCCGGTGTACCTGAATGGGCGAGTAATAGCGCCCGATACCCGCGTACCCGGGCAACATCTCCCATGCGTACCAGCGATTTGGTGTGAGGGTCATGAGTGGAGATGACTTGGTCATAGTCAGATGGCTTTTCGCACTATGAGTGCGTCGCTTCCAAGTTGATTCCCGCCATGAACCCAGCCATATCAACGATCTTGGCATTGGTATACATGCGGTCGGTCTCACTGCCGGTATGGAAGTCGAGCGTACGAATGCACTGTGAATCTATAGACAGCTTGTTCGTTACGTAGTAATCGAATAACTTGAGAAGCGACTTTTCGTTGAACGAACCAACGCCGACTGCTCTGCGAAAATATCTGTCATAGGCAGGAACATTGGCGAATACCCCGAGCATGATCTTCGTGACGAGGGTGTCTGTCGGTTTGTTCTCGGGACCGAGGGCATGTACCAGCTTCTGCTTGAAGTCCATCAGCAGTAGGCGAGTCTCGAGGCTATCATACTGGTCTACGTCAACCTCCCAAACTCGATGGTCGGCAGTGGCTATCGTGCGGACTACATCTCTGTAGACATGGGAACTGCGCTGCCCCAAGAAGGCACGGCCCCTGAGCATCCCCCAACTGGCCAAATAGAAGGCTACTTGAAGACAACTCGTCTGCATGTTGTCTTCATTATACAACTCATGTAGTAGCCCTCTCTCCCTAAATGACTGGAAGTAATTGAAGCAGTAGTCGAATGAAGCATCGCGGGTATCTGGCGCTCTGCCAGGCGTTGTTCCGCCTCCGTTGAGGAAGTCCTTGATATACCTTTCAACCTGCATGGCGCCCTCCTTAGTCAATCCGCGATTTCGCGATGTCCTGATCTAACAGGATAGGGCAGTCCGCTTTCCACAACAAGAAAAATGCGCCATCAGGGGCTCGAACCCCGGACCCGCTGATTAAGAGTCAGCTGCTCTACCAACTGAGCTAATGGCGCATTAATTATCGGCTGCCAAGTACTACCCTGGCAACCGAAGGTAGTTATGTCTGGCCAGGTCAACTTGGTAACCCAGCGCAATGGCCAATATATGTCCCGTCTGCGAAAACGCAAGGGGCTTTTGCCCTTCGGGAAACCCGGCTGCTCGATCCTGACAGCCGGGCAAGCCGCATATCCGTACTATCAGTACGCGCCGCGATTGGGGACTATGCAGATGAACTCGAACGGCTCTGAGTGAGGGTTCTCGAACTGGTGCTCGGTGTTCGGCGGGACGAAGGCGAAGTCCTTCTCGGACAGATCGTGGATGGTGTCACCGATGCGCAGCCTGCCTCGTCCCTGGATGACGTGGTTGATGTGTTCCCAATCGTGTTGATGGCGGGGAGTAAATCCGCCAGGCTCCAGGCGGAAGACACGCATCGTGTGATTATCCCAGCCCTGGTCGGGGCCGATCACGTTGGCTTTTGAGGCACCCTTGACGCCGTCCATAGTGACGTCGCGGAGCTTCATATCGGTGTACTTGACGATCGGCATCGCTGGTCTCCTTGTGTGATCGTTATACGCTGGTACTCAGGTGCAGTATAGTAAACACAGGGTGGCTTGGCCAGTTCCGGCCTCAGACAGCGACACGGATTGACAGACAGAAAAATGACCCGCACATCCCCAGGACACACGGGTCATATTCTGAGTTCAGGAAGACCTGAACAGGGTAGTCAAAAAACTCCCCCTCAGGAAGGTCCGTCAGCCGGTTAGCGACGGTTGCGACGACGGCGCGGCATGGTGCGGGCCGTGCGCTTCATCGAGCTGGCGCGGAAGCCGCGTGAGCTGCTCGGGCGACGGGTGCTCGGCCGACGAGTGGTGGCCTTGCGGTTAGTCGGACGATTGAACGCATTGGCAGCGCCCCGGTTGCCTTTCCACACGGACGGGCTGGCCTTCTTCAGATTGAGGTCAACAGCTTTGTACCGTACGGAGTACACGGAACGACCGAGCTGGCGAGCGATCCAGGAGGTCTCGAAGCGGCGATAGTACTTCCGCATGAACTGGATCTCTTCCTTGTTCCACTGACGAGCGTTGCGGCGAACCGGACGACTGGTCGGCCGAGCGGCACGACGGGACGGCTTGCGGCTGCGCCGTGTGGCAGGGGTTCTACGCGTAGCCATAGGTTACTCCTTTGTTGAGTCGTTAAGGGTTGTGAATAAGACTATGGCCAAGTCAAATTCACCTTTCGAAAAAGTCGTTTGAACTATTCATCGACCTTTTCCTAAAATCCTTAATCCCAACTGGTTAAGAAAATGTCGAGAGGGCTGCTCCTCGTTCGGATGACTGGCATCGAACAGGAAACGGGACTGACGATGGGTATTGAAATCGCCCCACACCTTGTTAGGACTCAAGAACGCGCAAAGTGTGCCCGGCGACGTTTCGATTCTCCGCGACAGGTCGTACTCGCCTGCAAATCAACAGCTTACGAATGGCACGGCGACTTTGCTCCTGAACCTTCCATGAGTATGCGCCTCCTGTTTCAAGCTTCAGCAGTGAAAAGGTGCATGGAGTTATTGGACGAACGCCACAATGACCATGAATGCTGCGAGGAAAAAATTCGCGATGGCAGTCGCATGGCGTTGGTAAACGAGCGGAATCATGGAGACCCGGCAGCGCCACGGGAGCTGCGCCACCGGGTCACGAGAGGTAGTGTGTCGATGGGAAGATGCGCTTTACACACGGTACGCATGGGACAGGCAATCGTTGGTCAGTATCATTGACTTATTCAATCCATAATTAGGCCGTGCGCTCCCGGATCAGGACCTTTGGCGGCGAGTACTGAACACAACGGCCAGATAGACCACTCCCGTCAGCAGAATAATAACGGCACCGGAGGGCAGGTCGGGTCCGTAGCTGAGGGCCAGTCCGAGACTGGTCAGCGCCACGCTGATGCCGGTGGCGAGGATCATTGTTGATCTCAGCCGGTGCGTGAAGCGATTGGCGATTGCTGCCGGTATGGTCAGCAGAGCGATCACCATGACGATCCCGACCACAGTAACGAGAGTAACAACCGTCAGGGCAACCAGTGCCAGAAGAAGCAGGAAGTACAGCCGGGTGGGCAGACCGCGGACGCGTGCGAATTCCTCGTCGAAGCTGATTGCGGCCAACTGCGCGAAGAACAGCCAGGTCAGGCTGATGATGAGCGTATCGAGGATTACGATCAGCCACAGATCGGCCTCGCTGACCATCAGGATGTTGCCGAAGAGATAGCTCATCAGGTCGCTGCTGTATCCCGGAGTCTGGGAGATGAACAGGATGCCGACCGCCATCCCGATAGCCCAGATGGCGCCGATGACCGTATCCTCGCGCTCTTTAGCATAGAGACTGACCAGGCCGATAGTTACCGCAGCGGCCAGTGCGCTCAGCGCGGCGCCATACAAGGGTTGTGCCCAGGACCATTGGTAGACCACAGACAGGTAGTGGGCTACCCCGAGTCCCGCCAGGGAGGCATGAGCGATGCCCCCGGCCATGTAGCTTATCCGCCGTACCACCACCCAGGTGCCAACGACGCCGCAGGCGATACCCGCCAGAACGCCGGCAAGCAGAGCATTCTGCAGGAAGGTGTACTGACTGAGTGCCCTGAGGAAATCAATCATGCTTTCCTCCCCGACGCACATGCCGATCATGGCGTACCAGGCGCACCGAGCGGCCATAGAAATCCTTGAGAAAATCACCGTCGACCTCGGCCGTCGGGTGCACCGACACGCACCGGTTGACGCACACGACGTGCTCCACGAAACGTGAGACGAATGCTGGTTGATGGGACACCATGAGGATTGACAGGTCTCTGCTGAGCGTCTGCAGCAGTTCGTACGTGTCTTCCTCCACTTGAATGTCCAGGTTGGCGGTAGGTTCATCGAGCACCAACAGCCTCGGCCGACTGGCCAGGGCGCGAGCTATGAGGAGTTTGCGCATCTGACCTCCCGAAAGCCGGGAGAAGGAACGGTCTGCAAGATCGGCCAGGCCGACCTGCTCAAGCGCCCGCATGGCCCTTGCGCGAGGGCTGTGCGGTCCTGACCGCGTCCCGGGCAGGGCCGTAACGGTCCCCATTTTCACGACGTCAAGGACGGTTGCGGGGAACGAGGCATCGTACTGAGCAGACTGGGGCATGTAGCCGATAAGATGTCTGGCCTGGTTCGGAGAGCGCCTAAGTACCTGTATCGCCCCGGTATCCGGCTGCAGCAGACCAAGTATCAACTTCAGCAGGGTTGTTTTGCCACCCCCATTGGGGCCGACAATCCAGACAAACTCGCCCGTCGGCAGGCTGAGATTGACATCCTGAAGTATGACCTGTGCTCCATAGGAGAACGAGACATCCTGTATCATCAGGAGCGAATGGTCGGTCATTGTTCAACCTCTTGAGGGTTCAGGCCGCCGGCGACGGCCGCAGCCATACGCAGCAGATTCTCGGGGTAGTCCGCGGCCAGAGGATCTATGGCGACCACAGATCCTTTCAGCTCAGCGGCGATTGCCCGGGCGGAGGCATCGGAGAATTGCGGCTGCACGAAGACGACACTAACATTGTCAACACGGGCGGACTCGATCAGCCGCGCCACCTGTCGCGGCCCTGGCTCCCGGGCACCCATCTCTATGGGCACCTGCTCAAGCCCATAGGCCGCACACCAGTAGCCGAAAGCAGCGTGGTAGACGTAGAGCTTCCGTCCCCGGTATTCGCTGAGCATGACTCGGGAGATGCTGTCGACGACTACCAGGCTGTCGACAATCGTTGCGAGGCGAGACTGATATTCATCGCAATGCATGCTGTCAATACGACACAACTCCTGCGCCATATTCCTGGCGATGATGGTGGCAGCGGCAGGGTCAAGCCAGACGTGAGGATCGAGCTGTTGGTGGGAGTGATCGTGATCGCTGCAGCCGTCATCAACTGAACGCAGCGCGATTCCATCGCGCACATCGACAATCCGCAAATGGGGGTACATGTTCTCCAGGCGCGGTATGAGTGTTTGCTCAAAAGGCACGCCGATGCACAGGAGGAGATCAGCCTCGGCCATCGCGGCGAGGTGACGCGGCGAAGGATCGTAAGTATGTGGGGACTGGCCCGGCTCCAGCAGAACATGGATATCGGCAAAGTCAGCGGCGAGCTGTTCGGCGAACCATTGCTGAGGAAGAATGGATACCCAGACATTCAGCCGCGAGTCGTTTGAGGACGAATGCACTGGGGACAGAGTCAGCAGCAGTATTGCCAGAAGCGGCAGCACCTGCTGCAATGCCCGGCAGCGGCTTTGTGATTGATCTACTTGTGGCATACCAGGTGTGACTCCCCGCAATCATGGCAGGTTTGGATATCATGGCTCTGTGTGAACTCGCGCCAATGACGTGACTGCTGCGGCGTCAGGATGCCGGTCCCGCGACAGAGCGGACAGGTGGAATCAAGCGCCGTCAGGACGGCATTGCGAATGAACTCGGAACGGTTGGGTATCCCGTCCATGGCGTCCAGTAAGGCGTCATCGGCCTTGAATGAGATTATGCCGGTCTTGTGATAGGTTTTGTGAGATCTGGACATGTGTGCATTCCTCTGTCTGGTCTTTCGGGTATTATTACCTCGTATTACCGACAACGTCAAGGCTGAGACAATTGTTCGCTCCGCACAACAGGAGAGAGCTTAACCAGAATCAGCCCCATGGGTCGCTCGTTCTCAGGCGAGTTCTCAAAGGCCAGCGCTTGCCCTGCAACAGGCCTCGTGGCTGATCAATCAGCTCTTGCAGCCGGGGGCCGAACTCGGCATATTCCGGCCATGTGGCACTGGATCTCCCATCTGAATCGAGAACGCAACCTGTTCAGGCCGTGTCGTGGTTGTCAAGCACCGACACAGATCGCTGTTCTGGATCGATGGCAAGGGTACTGCAGGCATTGCTATCAGCAGATGCTGCGCGATGGCCGGCCCGCATCACCGCCCTCGGTAACCGACAAGAGACCATAGCGATTCGGGAGTTTGTGTGGGCGTGAACATTCGATGAATAAAGAGCGCAATGGCAATTGACCTATCCTGCAGCCTGAATCTTTGGCGAAACAATCGCCGCGCCTTTCTCCTCTGGGGCGGTTTGGTGCTTCTGGCGTGGACTGCCCTTGTTGGCTATCACGCCTTCGAAGGGAAGTGGCTGCGTCTGGGGTTGCTGGTGCTGGCACCCGGCATGCTGCTGGTTATCAGTCTGCCGCGTGTCGCTTTTGTGCAGTATGTGCTGGTTCTGTTTGTCAATATGATGGTCGTGCCCTCAGCGGCGATCATCCTGATCGACATATCAGCCATGATACTGGTTCTCGCCGCGCTGATGGATGTCCTTTTGCATGAGCAAGAGGCCCCGCGTTTTCCGCCGCTGTTCGGGTACTTCGTGGCGCTGTTCGCGGCTTTATTTGTTTGCGGTATCTTCGGGCACAACATCCTGATCTCGGCGCGATCTACCGCGAGGATAGCGGCGCTGGCCGTGACGCTGCTGGCGCTGCTGCGGCTGGGGCGGTACTTCAGTCTCACCGATCTGGTCCGTCTGTACTTCTGGGTGGCGGTTGCCAACGGGCTGGTAGCATTAGTCCCCTTTGTTGCCTCCGGTGGGCAGATGCGTTCTTTCGGCTTTGCACCAGCCCTTCTTGATGACCTGCTGGCGCTGGCCTTGCCGATCGGCGCCAGCCTGTTTCTGTGGGGGCGCCGCAAACGTGCATTGGCGTATGCTGCCGGTTGCCTGATTGTGTTCGGTGCCCTGGCGGCAACTCAGTCGCGCGCCTCAATCTTGATCGCTCTGCTGTTCTCAGTATTCGTGTTCATTGTCTCCTGGCGCCGATCACGGACGCTCGCCGACGGCGATCCCGGCCCTCGCGACATTCGCAGGCGCGTGTTGCTGACTATGGTCTTTGGCGGTTCGGCCCTGATCGTCCTCGTGGCTGTCTTCTCAGGATTCTTCGAAACCCTGCTCTGGCGGTTTGAACGCCTGTTCTCGACTACGCCCAGGGATACGATCCTGGCGCGGTTCGCTTTGTGGAAGTATGCCTGGCTGTCGTTTCTTTCGAATCCCATCACCGGTATCGGGCCGGGGAACTTTCGTTATGTTCAGCAGATCTTCCATCAGGCGACTCTGGACCCGATCTACTTTTACGTGCGCGGGTACTCCGCCCACAACCTGACCATTCACTATCTGGCCGAGACCGGTATTGTGGGGACATCGGCCCTGATCGCCCTGTTTGTGCGTCAGTTCTCGCTCGCGCGCAGGGGCTGGCGGAACTTGATGTCGCCCGACCAAGTCCCGGCGAAGCTGGCGCTTCTGACCGTCTCCGGACTGTTTCTGCTGACCACTTTCGTGGAGGCTGGCTGGATGTGGGCCGCCACCGGGCACATATTCGTTTTCTTTGCCGCCGCCATAGTTCGCGGCGCCAGCGAGTAACCGCGTCTCGGTCCGAGCGGAACCGACCCGATCGTATTCATGTTAAGTTATTCGTGGGCAATGTAATCGGAGATGCTGCAGACGTGAAACGGATTTTGTGCTGTATGTGTATCAGATAGGTGATAAGCCAGTTAACCTCACAGCCTACGGGGAGAAGATAATGTATCAGAATCTCAGGCGTAAATGGATGTTGCTTTTTCTGGGGGTTGTTCTCGGAGCAGGCCTGTTCGCGGTGGTGTCTCCTTTAGACTCGCACAGTGCTCAGCAGGCCGTGCCGCTTGAGCGGCAGATCATCGGGGCCGATCAGCGTCCGATAACTTCGCTGCGTGACCTCAATAACGCTTTCGCCGATGTTGCCGAATCGGTCTCGCCGGCAGTGGTAACCGTGTTCTCAGAGCGAGTGCTGCCTCTTCGGCGCCAATTGAATCCCTTCTCAGACTTCTTTGATGACTTCTTTTTCGGGCCGCGCAACCGGCTCCCTCAGCAGCCGCGGGAACGGGAATACCGGCAGCAGGGACATGGCTCGGGAGTGATTGTTTCGGCCGATGGTTACATCCTTACCAACAACCACGTTGTCGCTCAGGCCGACTCCATCTATGTCCGGCTGTTCGACCAACGGGAGTTCCCCGCCGAAGTGATAGGCACTGACCCCAAGACCGATATCGCCGTGATCAGGATCGATGCCAAAAACCTGCCGGTGGTTGCCCGTGGTGACAGTGATAAGCTGCGCGTGGGGGAGTTTGTGCTGGCGATCGGATCGCCCCTGTCGGCCAACCTGGCGCACACTGTGACCAGTGGCATTGTCAGCGCCAAGGGACGCGCCCAGATGGGGCTGGCCGACTACGAGGACTTCATCCAGACCGATGCCGCCATCAATCGGGGCAACTCCGGTGGTGCGCTGGTCAATGTCGATGGCGAACTGGTGGGCATCAATGCTGCCATTGTCTCACAGAGCGGGGGCTTTCAGGGTATTGGCTTCGCTGTACCCAGTAACATGGCCTTATCGGTTATGGAGTCCCTGATTGAACACGGCCGCGTCGTACGAGGTTGGCTTGGGGTTTATATTCAGGATGTCACGCCGCAGATCGCGCGGGCGATGGGACTTGACAGAAGCGATGGCGCCCTGATCAGCGAAGTGGCGCCGGGCAGTCCCGCCGAGCAGGCAGGATTGCAGGATGGCGATATCGTCATTGAGATGAACGGCAAACGGGTAGTCAACTCGGTGCAGTTTCGCAAGGATGTCGCGACCACCCCGCCCAGAGTCGATGTGACCCTGACAGTGCTTCGCGACGGCAACCGCAAGAAGATCACAGTGACCTTGGGAGAGCTACCGTCTGATATGGCCGCCGGGCCCGTCCAGCAGAGTCTGGAGGATCGGCTGGGATTCCGGCTGGAACCGCTGACGCGTGAGCTTGCCCAGCGATATGGAGTCGATCCGAGTCTCAGCGGTCTGATCGTGACCGATATCGACGAAACCAGCGCTGCCTACAGCGCCGGGCTGCGAGCCGGCGATGTTGTCCGCTCGCTGAATCGCCGCCGCGTGACCAGTCTTGATGACTTCAATGACATGATGAGTCAGATGACACAGGGCGACAGTGTTCTTTTGCGGGTTATCAGGGACAATCGCGGCTACTATGTTGCTTTCACGCTGTGAGGGCGTCGTATCCGGTTACGGTGATGGATTTGCATAGCGAGGTGGTGATCAGTCCGATCACCGCCTCGCTCAATTTGGTCTGCTACCCGGCTTGACCGGAGAGCTGCAGAGTCAGTGTCTTCAGTTCCTGTTCGGGAAGAGCGCCCCCCACCCGATCTGGAACATGAAGCGGTTGGATCGCTCATGGTTCGAGAGCTGCCATGTGAAATACAGCTCGAAGAACAGCGGGGGGATTCGTCCCAGACCGAGGCCGATCTCGTGGAACCCGTTGCGTGCGACCCCATACTCGTACCCGAGATCGGGGGCAGGGCCCCGGTCGAATTCGGTCCAGAGTGAGCCGCCATAGACGAACAAGCTGAAGGGGATCTTCTGTATCAGGGGCAAACCTGACCTGCGCCAGAGACTCCGTCCGAAGTCCTGCCGAATATACCATGCTCCCAACCGGTCACCCTTGTAACTGATGCTGCCGGTTGTCTTAAACGGCTCGACCGGACTGAACCACCCTTCCGAATGGTCCGCAGTGAATACCCGTTGCCGAGGCAGTGACCGGTCGGCCAATCCACCGTAAAGATACAGCGTTGTCAGGTCGGCAGAGAGGATTCGCCGCTGATGAAATGCTTTGATCGAATATCTGACAAAGTCGTACTCGCTGTTCGCAAGTTCAGGATGTGAGTACTCCACAGCAAGCTCAAGGCGTGAGTAGGGCACGGCGTGTATGCGCCGAAGCCGCCCCTGGTCCATCATAAGGGGCCGGGAATCATAGAAAGCATTCAACTCGAATGACCGCATTCTGCCGTCATCGACAGCCGGGTTGGCACGCGGCTGGCCGCTGTTCTTACTGACCGCAAACACGCTGTAATCGGTGGCAATGTCCAGCGACGAGTGTCTCTGATCGTGATACGAGAGCCTCAGATCGACATTTCGCAACACCTTCGATTGCGCATGAATACTGATACCCCGGGCGCGGTAGTAATCGGCCGGGCTGGTCTTGTGCAGCAGGGCGTCCATGGTGTAGTTGGTGGTGGAGTCCATCAGCAGTGTCGGGGTCCGCTGCACCTGATCCTGCCAGTGTAGTCCGACTCTCAACCGCCGCCGGACATCCAGTGTATGAACGAAACCGTAGTGATGTTGCCAGAATTCGCCGTCGATAGCGTATCCGGACTTCAGACGAAGATTCCAGCGTGGGTGCAGTCTGTCGGTTTGCACTCCGAGCCCGAGGTAGTGCCCCTCGACCCGTGTAAAATGGTAGATGTCCGGGGTTAAGAGTGCTATCATCGTCGCACCCAGAACTTTGAGACCGGTAAGCCAAATCGGACCGGGCAAGCTCTGCAAAGAGTCAATGCGATGATACGCGGCCTCAATGTCTGAAGTCAGCGGTACCAGTTGGGCCGCGCTCCAGGTTGCCGAGTCGACCTTATCCGCATCATGGGCAACTTCAAGTTCGAACTCGTCGAAGCGGATGGGATCAATCTGCTGTTCAAACCGGTAGTTCGTGAGTGCCGCGAGGTAGTCGATCTTGAAGCTCAAGTTGAACGGGAAGCCGATCACCACATCAGCGGTCAAATGGATCCTGTCCGGCATCCAATACTCACCGTCAAAGAGCAGGAAACGCTGTCGATATCGCAGGTCGTCGGTCAGTGGTGTCTCAACGCCCTCTGTCACACCGACGTCGACACCCACGACAGCGTAGCTCGAATCGGCAATATCGATAGTGCCGACGAAGAGCGGTGAATGGGGATTCTTCGGTTCCACCTCAAGACGGTACACGGCCTGACCGTCAACATAGATGGTGTCCATGAGATAATAGTTGTAATGGTCGAGGGCGTCGGTGGCCGTCGGCGAGACTACAGAGTAGGGACCGAGGTCGATGCGATTAGCGTTGAAGTTCAGAATCCGACCAACTGTAACCAAGTTCTGTTCGGGCAACAGGTTCGCAGTCTGACGGCGAGACAGTATGACTTCTTTGTAATTGTCCGGTTGTTTCCAATACGCCTGAAGCTGAGTTTCGGTCACCACGAGTATGGTGGTATCGTCGTCTGTCCTGGGACGACGCACCACGAGTCGCGTATAGGCGTCGAACTGATACTGCTGCAAATTTCCCAACAGGTCCCGCTTGCGAGCGATCGCTTCCAGTATAATGCGCTGTGCGGCATCATAGGCGCGATCATAGACCTTGGTCCCGGGGACAGTGATCACGGAGGAATGCAGCCGGACATCACGCGTGAGATCCTCCGTACCGGCTTCTATTTCAACAACTTCAGAGTAGTAGGACACATGGCTGAACTTGATGCGATACGTGCCCGGCTCCAGCCTCAAACGGTAATGGCCCTCTTCGTTGGAGAGTGTAGCCTGACTGGTTCCCTCGACTCGAACGGTGGCCAGCCCGACCGGATCGTTGGAATCATAGTCCAATACCCTCCCCTCAAGTACAGCCCCCGACGCCTGATTGGTGCCAGCTAACAACAGAAGAACAAACAGGACAATTCGCCTCATCGGGTGTCTCCTTCCCTGCACCTTGTGACTTTCCAATGATTTTCTAAGACGATCCAATCTCGCGCTGGTTTCACAAATAATCTGATCGCTGAGTCTGCATGAAAGTTCCGGGCAAGCGCCGGTTTGCCTCAGGCGGCATAGAGGTGACAATCTCGCCTGAATCGATTTGCTGCGATGGAACCTGAAGGTTAAATCGCTGTTTCCCTTTGTAAGATGAAGCCACCTTATGCATCACAACCTGCGGCTGATGCTGCCTGCACTCCATCAAGTGCGATTGGTGTCACGATCGCAAGCACTATCTCGGCCTATCTGCTGCTGACCAAGCCGTCGATCATGCTCCTGGTCCTCTTTACCGGAGCAGCAGCCCTCGTTGTTCAAGGCAGTTTTCTGGCCAGGCCCGTTGATTTTGCCCTTGTTCTGCTCGGTTTGTTTCTGGCCGGAGGTTCGGCCAATGCCCTGAACCAGTACTTCGAGCGGGATATCGACAGTAACATGACCCGGACCCGTAAGCGTCGCCCGCTTCCGATGGGAACTCTCTCTCCGGGCCACGCGCTGTCGTTTGCCATTGCTATTGGGACGCTTGGCGTTGCTATCTTTGCCGTCCGATTCAACTGGCTGACAGCAGGTCTGGCGCTGTTCACCATAGTCTTCTACAGCTTTTACTATACCCTGTGGCTTAAACCGCGCACGACTAATAATATAGTCATTGGCGGAATAGCCGGGTCCATGGCGCCCGTCGGCGCCTGGGCCGCAGCCACAGGTGAAATGGCTATCGCGCCGTTGGTCATGTTTCTCATCGTCTTTTTGTGGACGCCGCCGCATTTCTGGTCTCTTGCGCTGTTCTGCAGCGATGACTACCGACGAGTCAAACTGCCTATGCTGCCGGTTGTCAACGGAGAGCAGGCAACCTTGAATCAGATATTCTGGTACACGCTCGTGCTGGTCACGTGCAGTCTGAGCCTTGCTGTGCTTGGCAGCGGCTGGTTGTACCTCCTGGTCGCTCTGTGGATGGGTTCTACGTATCTGCGCATGGCCTGGCGTGCCAGACGAGACCACCAGGTCAGTGCGGCCCGCAGTCTGTTCAAATTCTCGCTCGTCTATCTCTTTGTGATTTTTACCGCCATCATGGTCGATGCTCTCATTCCCGCTGCGCCGTTTCTCCCGCCATTGCCGCATCTCGGCTGATCGTTCCGGCACGGATCCGCAGCGATCCGATAGCGAACGTGGGCGATCGCCACTCGTTGGGTGTCCGTAACATATTGAGGGTTGGTCAAATACCCAGTTGCGGAAACGGCCGCACGACGGGCCGCTGAGTGATGATCGCACTCGGCGCCTCATGATGCTGCCACGTTGGGGCAGCGGTTCTGATGCTCTTCACGGTCTAAAAGCGAGTTGATGGCCAAATACGTGCAAATAGTTTGTGGACATCGTCACGAAATCTCATATATTGGCTGCGTTGTGGTAACGGGAGGGACCCATCGTGTGGCATGACGCTGCCAGGCGAGCCGCATGATGTCTGCTACAAAGTGAACGTGGTCATTCAGGAAGGGTGCTTTGGCCCAGATATTTCCACGCTGGACAACACGGCTGCCCCTATTCGCGGCTGTGGTTGTTGTTGCCGTTATAGTTGGCGGGGTCGGTTTCTTCTGGTACTACGGCTCTCCCGAGTACACCCATGTCGGATATCGACCAACACAACCGGTGGCATACAGCCACAAGCTGCATGCCGGTGATCTGGGTATTGATTGCCGCTACTGCCACACTTCGGTTGAATCCTCGGCCACGGCAGTTGTGCCACCCACGCAAACCTGTATGAACTGCCACACCCTCATTCTTTCTGAAAGCGAGAAACTGCTGCCGGTGCGCGAGAGCTGGGCGACCGGAATGCCCATAGAGTGGGTGCGCGTCAACAAGGTTGCGGACTACGCTTTCTTTGACCACAGTGCCCATGTCACCAAGGGTATCGGCTGTGTCACGTGTCACGGGAATGTCGCCCAGATGGAGAAGGTGATGCAGGTCGAGCCGTTGTCGATGGGGTGGTGTCTGGACTGTCACCGCAATCCCGACCCGCATCTGCGCCCGCTTGACAAGATCACTGACATGAAGTGGCAGCCCGGTTCGGAGCATGCCGAATTTGTCGAACGCGTTAAGAAAGAATGGAAGATCGACCCGCCGGTTGATTGTTCGGGGTGCCATCGATGAGTGAGCAGAAGAGTAACAATCGGGGCACGGGCAAGGACTACTGGCGTTCGCTCGATCAACTCGCGCAGAGCGAGCGCTACAAGGAATTCCTGCAACGCGAATTTCCGGAGGGAGCCTCTGAGCACAGCAACGCCTGGTCGCGCCGCAACTTCCTCGGGATTATGGGAGCCTCTCTGGCCCTGGCGGGACTGACTGGATGCCGCCAGCCGGAAGAGAAGATCGTACCGTACGTCAGGCCACCCGAGGAAGTCATTCCGGGAATCCCTCAGCAGTATGCCACCGCCATGCCTTTCGGGCTTGATGCCCTGGGCCTGGTGGTGGAAAGCCATGTCGGTCGACCGACCAAGATCGAGGGCAATGCCCATCATCCGTCCACCCTTGGCGCCGCCAGTGTCTTCATGCAGGCCGAGTTGCTGACGATGTACGATCCCGATCGTTCGAAGCTGGTGCTGAACAATGGTCGGGAGTCGACCTGGGACAGTTTCGTTGCCTACTGGCGCGAACGGGCCGACATACACAAGGCAGATCGCGGCAAGGGTCTGGCTGTTCTCACTTCGCCGTTTGCTTCGCCGACCTTGTTCCGACTGAAAAACGAGTTCCTTCGCGCCTACCGCGACGCGACATGGGTAAGCTGGGAGCCGATCTCCGAGGAGCCTGTTGTTGAAGGGATGCGTCTTTTGACCGGCGAGCCGTTGATGCCGGTGTACCGTCTTGAGAAGGCTGAGGTGATCGCTGCTTTCGATTGCGATTTCGTCTTCAGCGAGCCGGGCAGCATTGTCAATGCGCGGCGCTTCATGGATGGTCGGCGTGTTGCCGTCGATTTTGACCCGATGAACCGCCTGTATGTGGCCGAGGCGGCCTTCACCCCGACCGGTGCAGTGGCCGACCATCGCCTCGCTCTACAGGCCGGACGCATACCGGCTTTGCTTCTGGGGCTGGCCGAGGCTCTGCTCAATCTGGGCGCCGATCCCGGTGTCTTCCAACGACAACGCCCGCCGCAGCTTACTGAGCATGAACGCGCCTGGTGTCTGGAACTGGCCAAAGATCTGCTCATCCGCCGGGGCAAATCTGTGGTCATGGCCGGCCGCAAACAACCGGCTCATGTCCACGCAATCGCCATGGCCATCAACGCGGCTTTGGGTGGCGTGGGGCAGACAGTTTCGCTTAAGCTGCTCACGGATGCCTCACTTCCGGATACTCAGGCATTCGCCTCGCTGATCAATGACATGAAGGGCGGCCGTGTACAGACGCTCATTACGATCGGTCTCAACCCGGCATACAATACTCCCGGCAGCCTGGATTTCGGTGGCGGGCTGGAGCGTGTCGAGCACAGGATCCACATGGGGCTGTATGCCGATGAAACCGCCGCGAAGTCGACCTGGCATCTGCCGCAGGCGCACTTTCTCGAAAGCTGGAGCGATGCTCGCGCAGCCGATGGTACCATAACCTTCATGCAGCCGCTGATTGCACCGCTGTACGGCGGGCATTCTGACGTTGAGTTGTACTCGCTGCTGGTCACCGGTCGTGACCGCGCCGGCTATGATATCGTCAGGGAGACCTGGCAGGACCGATTCCCGCGCGGGCTGTTTGAGAGCAAATGGCAGCAGACGCTGCACGACGGGTTGGTGGAGGGGAGCGCCACCCCCGATGAGAACGCTGATCTTGGCGCCTTGCGGCTGGTCCGCTATCTGGAGCAGCATCCGGTTTCGGCGCCGGCAGCCGATGAGATCGAGCTGGTTCTGACTCCATCGATGGCTACCTACGACGGCCGCTACGCAAACAACGGTTGGCTGCAGGAGTGTCCCGACCCCGTGACAAAACTGGCGTGGGACAATGCCGCCTGCCTGTCTCCGGCCATGGCGCGACGTCTCGGCGTGAAGAATGAGGACGTAGTTTCACTTAGGATCGGCGGCAAGTCCGTTGATATGCCGGTCTGGATCGTCCCCGGCCAGGCCGATCACACCGTTGTGACATCGCTCGGATACGGCCGCACCGCCGCCGGAAGGGTGGGGAACGGCGTCGGGTTCGACACGTACCCGCTGCGATCGCATCTGGAGCCGTACGTGCGTCGCGGAGTGACTCTCGCCCCTGCCGGCGGTAGCTACCCGCTGGCCAATACGCAGGATCACGGGAGTATGGAGGGCAGGCCTCTCGTGCGCGAAATGGCTGTCGGGGACTACCGGAAGCACCCCGGTGCCATAGCCGAGATGGAAGAGCATCCTCCCCTGAAGTCGCTGTGGGAGGAACACAGCTACGATACCGGCTATCAGTGGGGGATGAGCATCGATCTGAACGCCTGCATTGGCTGCAACGCCTGCACCATTGCTTGTCAAGCGGAAAACAACATTCCACTGGTGGGCAAAGAGCAAACCCGCAAGGGTCGCGAGATGCACTGGATACGGGTTGATCGGTATTTCAACGGTGATGTTGATCAGCCGGAGATGGTCCACCAGCCGGTGCCGTGTCAGCACTGCGAGAACGCTCCCTGTGAGCAGGTCTGTCCGGTGGCAGCGACGGTCCACGACAAAGAGGGCCTCAACCTGATGGTATATAACCGCTGTATTGGGACGCGCTATTGTTCCAACAACTGCCCCTACAAGGTGCGTCGATTCAACTTCTTCAATTACACCAGGGACTATGCTGAGACCATCAAAATGGCTCAGAACCCGGATGTGACAGTTCGTTCACGCGGGGTCATGGAGAAGTGTACGTACTGTCTGCAGCGTATCAATGAAGCCCGCCAGGTGGCCAAAAAGGATGGTAATCGCGAGATCCGCGATGGCGAGATCCTGACCGCCTGCCAGCAGGCCTGCCCGACCCGCGCTATTGTGTTTGGCAATATCAATGATCCCGACAGTGAGGTCTCCACAGCTCGTGCGCGCAATCGTACCTATTATCTGCTGGGTTATCTCAACGTGAAGCCGCGCACTTCGTACATGGCGAAGTTGCGCAACCCGATGGAATCGATGTTGAACGTGGAAAAGACATACGGAAAACAGGGTGGTGACCGATGAGCCGGGAAGCGAAAGTGACATCACAGCCCGTCCACGAAGTGCTCATTCCCGGTGATCCCTCGTTCCACGACATCACTCATCAGGTAAGTGCCATCGTGGAGGGGAAGACCCCAAAAGCCTGGTACGTCTTGTTCACCATCTCGGCGATTGTGGCCAGTTCCCTTGTGTTTCAGATTGGTTACCTGATCTGGGAGGGAATCGGCATCTGGGGATTGAACATCCCGGTTGCCTGGGGCTGGGCCATCGTAAACTTCGTCTTCTGGGTCGGTATCGGCCACGCCGGCACGTTGATTTCGGCTATTCTGTTCATGCTGCGACAACGCTGGCGTACCTCGATTAATCGTTTCGCCGAGGCCATGACGATCTTCGCTGTGATCTGCGCTCTGCTGTTTCCGGCGATTCATGTCGGCCGTATCTGGGTCGTCTACTGGATGGCGCCCGTCCCGAATCAAATGGCCATGTGGCCGAACTTCCGCAGCCCGCTGCTGTGGGACTTCTTCGCGGTCGGCACCTACTTCACGGCGTCTCTGATGTTCTGGTATGTTGGTCTGATCCCGGACCTTGCCACCATCCGTGACCGCGCAGCCAGCAAACTCAAGAAGATCTTCTACGGCATCTTTTCGCTCGGCTGGCGCGGCGGCAACCGTCAGTGGCGGCATTACGAGCTGGCCTATCTGGTGCTGGCCGGGGTGTCGACGCCACTGGTGCTTTCGGTGCACAGTATCGTCTCGACCGATTTCGCCACCTCGGTTGTCCCCGGGTGGCATACGACCATCTTCCCGCCGTATTTCGTTGCCGGCGCTATCTTTTCCGGGTTTGCTATGGTGCTGACCCTGGCGATCATTGCCCGCAAAGTTTACGGGCTGGAGAATCTGATCACGATGAAGCACCTGGAGCGCATCAACCTGATCATTCTCGTGACCGGAATGATGGTGGGCTATGCTTATTCCATGGAGTTCTTCATTGCGTGGTATTCGGGCAACATTTACGAGCAGTTCGCTTTTGTGAATCGGGCGTTTGGTCCCTATGCCTGGGCATACTGGATAATGGTTAGCTGCAATGTTCTTGTGCCCCAGGTGTTCTGGTTCAAGAAATACCGCCGGCACATTGTGGTGATGTTCATCGCCTCGATCCTGATCAATGTCGGCATGTGGTTCGAGCGGTTCGTCATCGTTATTACTCTGGCTTCCGACTATCTCCCCTCGAGCTGGGATTACTACAGCCCCACTGTCTGGGATGTCGGGCTGCTGATTGGTTCATTCGGTCTGTTCTTCACGCTGTTTCTGCTGTTCCTTCGCTTCTTGCCGATGGTGGCCATGTCGGAAGTCAAGGGCGTGTTGCCACAGGCTGATCCCCATCACGGAGGTACCCATCGTGGCTGAGAGTGATGGCAAGGTCTACGGGATGATAGCCGAATTTGAAAGCCCCGCGCACCTGATCGAGGCGGCTGCTAAAGTGCGCAGCGAGGGATACCGTAAGTTCGACTGTCACTCCCCGTTCCCCATTCACGGCATGGACCAGGCGATGGGGCTGGGCCGCTCGCCCCTGGGCTTTCTGGTCGGCATCGCCGCCTTCAGCGGCCTGGGGTTCATGACCTGGCTGACCTGGTACACAAGTGTGGTCGACTATCCGCTGGTGATTTCCGGCAAACCCTTCTTCAGCTATCAGGCATACGTGCCGGTGGTGTTTGCTATCACCATACTCTGCGCGGCGCTGACCGCCACTTTCGGCATGTTCCATCTGAATCGCATTCCGATGCTCTTCCACCCCATGTTCAATTGCGAGCAGTTCAAGAAGGTTACCGATGACGGCTTCTTCGTCTCGATTGAAGCACGCGACAGCAAATTCGATGAGCAACGCACCCGCGCCTTTCTGGAGTCGATCGGCGGCACCAACGTGGAGGTAATCAGGGAATGACGCGCCTGGTGACCATCTGGATGCGCCTTGCGGGTGTGTCGGCTGGTTTGGTCCTTCTGGCCCTGCTGCTGCCTATGGTTTCCGGTTGCCAGGGCCGACCGTCCGACAAACCGCCGATCCATCTTGTTCAGGACATGGATCAGCAACCGCGCTATGATCCCCAGTCCAAGAGTCGTTTCTTCGCCGACAGCCTCACCATGCGCCCTCTTGTTGCCGGGACTGTTCCGAGGGGAGGCCTGAAGGATGATCCGGAGTACTACACCGGCAGAGACGCCTCCGGCATGCTGATCACAAGGATCCCCGCAACCATCGATATGGTTGCGCTCAAGCGTGGGCAGAAGGAGTATGACATATACTGCTCGCCATGTCATGGTCGGGTGGGGGATGGCCAGGGGATCATGATCAGGTACAACTACGTTCCGCCCCCGACGTTCCACGATGATCGCCTGCGCAGCATCGAGGATGGGCACATGTTCGATGTCATCACCAACGGTATTCGCAATATGCCCGCGTACGCTCACCAGATTCCAGTCAGTGACCGGTGGGCCATCGTCGCTTATCTGAGAGCGCTGCAGCGCAGCCAGAATGCTGCTGTCGAGGATATTCCTGAAGCAATGAGAGACAGGGTGCAGTAGGGAAGAGCCGATGAAGATCAACCATAAGACATTTGAGATCACCCATCCGGGTCGTGCAGGTCGGATTGCGTTGGCTATTGGCATTGTCGGTCTGGTCGCCTCAGCCGGCGGTTACTTCGTCGACTCCAGGCAGTTCTTTTTCTCCTGGCTGACAGCATTCGTGTTCTGGCTGACACTTGGTCTCGGTGGATTGTTCTTCGTCATGCTGCACCATCTTGTCGATGCCAAGTGGTCGGTGGTGCTGCGCCGCATAGCCGAGAACCTGATGCGGGCTACACCCATTATGGTGATCTTCTTTGTGCCTCTTGCATTCGGGTTGCACGAGCTGTACCACTGGACGCACGCCGATGCAGTCGCCAACGATCCCCTGCTACAGAGCAAGGCGCCATATCTGAACACCTGGTTTTTCGGAATCCGCACTGTGTTCTACTTCGCCGTCTGGTCATACCTCTGCGTGACGCTGTACCGTCGTTCGATCACTCAGGACAGGAAAGGACACGACCAGGGGATGACCGCCCGATTCCGGCGTATCAGTGCTCCCGGCATGCTGTTGTTTGCAGTCACGGTGACCTTTGCTTCCTTTGACTGGCTGATGTCACTCGATGCTCACTGGTACTCGACCATTTTCGGCGCCTATGTGTTCTCCGGCCTCTTTCTCGGTTCGTTGGCCATGATAACGCTGATCGTCATGTACCTGCGCCGCAGTGGTCAGCTGACCGATGTGATCACGGTCGAACACTACCATGACCTCGGCAAGCTGATGTTCGCTTTCCTGATATTCTGGTCTTATATGGCCTTCTCACAGTATTTCCTTCAGTGGTATGCGAACATTCCGGAAGAGACAATCTGGTACCGGCATCGCTGGGAGGGTGGCTGGAAGGCCATTAGTCTGGTTATCGTCTTCGGCCACTTTGTTATACCGTTCTTCCTGATGCTGACTCGGGCGGCCAAGCGCAGCCCGGCCGTACTGACGTGTCTGGGTTTGTGGCTGCTGGCAGTTCATTTCATAGATATACACTGGTTGGTGCTGCCGAATCTGCACCAGCACAGCGCGCACCCGTCGTGGATGGATTTGAGCACGCTGGCTGGAATTGGGGGTGTTTTCTTGTGGTACCTGCACCGTGTGTTCGTCAGCAGTAAGGTTATCGCAGTCAATGACCCGGGCCTGGAAGCCTCGGTGAAGTTCACGAATAACTGACCTTCGGTGTATTGAGTATGAGCGAGAACAATCCAAACCACACCGCCGGCTACGAAACCAGCGATATCAATGCCACCAAGGTCGTCGCGGTCGGTATGGTCGTCGTCATTGTGGTAGTGCTGTTTCTGGTGATCCTCAATGAGTACTTCATTCAGGTCAGAGAGGACCTCGTGCAGCAGCAGGTCCTGAGCAAAGAGTCGGCCCTGCTGCGTGACATCCGCGCCCGCGAGGCCGAAATCCTCAACAGCTACGGCGTCCTCGACAGGCAGGCCGGGGTTTACCGGATTCCCATTGAGCGGGCAATGGAGGTCTATGCCGATGAAGCCTTCCGGCAGGTCCAGTCAGGCCGCGCCCGGTAGGGGGCTTGGCGCAGGGCATGAAGCTGTTGCAGTACAGAACGTTAACTCACCCTGACTGAGCCGATTGCATGGCAAGCCATCTCAGGCACAGAACTAACGATGCCCAGAACAAAGACTATATGGGTTAATATAACCTAAAAATGATAGAACCATCAGCCCAGTTTCCCGGTTGAGGTGACGACAACGACGGCGGATTGTCCGCCAGGTTGAAGATTGCAAGGTTAACAATGTTGCGCTCAGTATTTCGTGTACGGCACATCTTCATCATCGCTCTTCTTACGTTGGCGACCCATGTTCCGGTCTCCGCGCAGTTGGTGCAGGAACGGCCGCGGGAGTTGCAGGGGATCGATGTCAGGGAGCATCTGGGCGACACTCTGCCAATGGGCACGTCCTTCTTCGACGAGACAGGTCGGGCAGTGACGCTCGGTGACTACATAAAACCTGACCGGCCGGTCATTCTGGTGCTGGGTTACTATCAGTGCCCCATGCTCTGCAATCTGGTGTTTAACGGCCTTGCCGATGCCGTTGCTCAGGTCAGCCTCAAGCCGCATACGGATTACCAGATTGTGGCCATCAGTATCAATCCCCAGGAGGGGCATGAGCTGGCCGCTGCCAAGAAGCGAACCTACATGGAACAGAGCCGTCTTGACGGCCTGGCGGCCGGCTGGGCTTTCCTGTCCGGACCCGAGGCATCATCACGAACGGTGGCCGACGCCGTCGGCTTTGAGTACTACTGGGTGGAGTCACGCAACGAATACGCCCACCCGGCGGTGATCGTGCTGATTTCTCCCGATGGCGTCATCAGCCGCTACCTTTATGGCATTCGGTTCAAGCCGCAGGATATCAAGCTGGGGCTGATGGAGGCCGCCCGTGGGCGCATCGGGTCCACTATCGATCGTATCATTCTTGCCTGTTTCCACTACGACCCGGACGCCGGCTCGTACGTTGTCTTCGCCGGCAGTGTTATGCGCATGGGAGGAATTCTCACGGTGATTTTGCTTGGGCTCTTTCTGGGGAGTATGCTGCTTCGCGAGCGGCGCCGACGTCGTCGAAGACTGATGAGAAGCGAACATGAGAGGATAACAGCATAGCTGGTTGAATATGGATACTACCGGAACACTTTTTCTGCCGCCGGCAGGCTCGACCATTGCCAGTGAGGTTGACTTTCAGTTCTACTTCATTTATGCGGCCTCGATCTTCTTCTTTGCTGTGGTCACGTTCGCAACGCTGCTGTTCATTGTCCGATACCGTCGCCGCGGCGAGCCAACACGTTCGGATGCCCCCACGCACAACACCCTGCTGGAGATTGTCTGGACAGCCATTCCGACCGTGCTGATCGTCATAGTCTTTGTCATGGGGTTTCGCACCTTCCTGAAGATGAATGTTGTGCCCGGGGATGCGATGGAAGTAAAGGTCACGGCCCAGAAGTGGTTCTGGTCGTTTGACTATCCGGAAGGAGCTTCGACCGTCAATGAGCTGGTCGTGCCTGTCAATACACCAGTGAAGTTGCTTATGTCCTCTCAGGACGTCATTCACAGCTTCTTCGTCCCCAACTTCCGCGTGAAAATGGATGTTCTGCCCAACCGATACAGCATCACCTGGTTTGAGGCGACGCGGCGAGGCGAGTTTGATCTGTTCTGCACCGAATACTGCGGCAAGGGTCATGCTGAGATGATCGGCAAGGTCCGCGTCGTCAGTGAAAGTGAATACGGCCAGTGGCTTGAGGCTGGAAGCGGACCCGCCGAGGGCGAAGGGCTGGTCGACTATGGTCGCCGCCTGTATGTATCCAAGGCGTGCAATACCTGTCATTCTGTCGACGGGTCCGCCAACGTCGGACCATCGTTCAAACAGAGGTTCGGCAACAGTCAGGCGATGGCCGATGGTTCCTTCATCATGGTCGATGAAAACTATCTGCGTGAGTCGATCCTCAACCCGCAGGCCAAGATCGTGGCGGGGTTCGATCCTGTCATGCCCACTTATCAGGGCCTGCTCAAGGACCGTGAGGTGGATGCGTTGATTGAGTTTATCAAGTCGCTGAAGGAAGAATAACCGCATGAGTACTCTCGAGAAGGCGATTGCCGATACCAGTTACCTGAACGATCCGCCGGGAATCAAGAACTGGCTGTTCACGCTCGATCACAAGCGGATCGGCGTTCTGTACCTCTACGGAATCATGGCCTCATTCCTGCTTGGGGGGATATTCGCCATGCTGCTCCGCCTGGAGCTGCTCAGCCCTGAGCGCGTCCTGATGGATGCTGATACCTACAATCAGTTCTTCACTCTGCACGGCGCGGTGATGATTTTCCTGTTCATCATTCCTTCGATTCCGGCTGCCCTGGGCAACTTCGTGCTGCCCCTGATGATCGGCGCCAAGGATGTGGCCTTCCCGCGTCTGAACCTTGCGAGTTGGTATATCTATGTTGCCGGTGCCCTGATCTGCCTGTACTCGATCATTGCCGGTGGCGCTGACACCGGGTGGACCTTTTACACGCCCTATTCAACCGAGACCGGGACGGCCGTCATCTCGCTGACATTCGGCGCCTTCGTGCTCGGTTTCTCCTCGATTTTCACGGGGATCAACTTCATTGCGACCATTCACAAGCTGCGTGCCCCGGGAATGACCTGGTTCAAAATGCCGCTGATGGTCTGGGCGCTGTATGCAACATCGATTATCCAGGTTATGGCCACGCCGGTTCTGGGGATCACACTCATCCTGCTGATTGTCGAGCGCACTTTCGGTATCGGCATTTTCGATCCGGCCATGGGTGGTGATCCCGTCCTCTATCAGCACTTTTTCTGGTTCTATTCCCACCCCGCCGTGTATATCATGATCCTGCCCGCTATGGGGATTATCTCGGAACTGATCTCGACATTTTCGCACAAGAAGATCTTCGGATACAAGATGATCGCCTTCTCCAGCCTCGGCATCGCCTTTGTGAGTTTCCTCGTGTGGGGACACCACATGTTTGTTTCCGGGCAGTCCGAGATGGCGGCCATGATCTTTTCGTTCCTGACGTTCTTCGTGGGCATCCCTTCCGGCATCAAGGTATTCAACTGGGTGGCGACGATGTACAAGGGTTCGATAGATCTGAAAACGCCGATGCTTTACGCACTGTCATTTCTGTTTCTGTTCTGCATTGGTGGTTTCACCGGTATTGTGCTGGGATCGCTGGCCGTTGACGTCCACCTGCATGACACCTACTTCATCGTGGCCCATTTTCACTACGTCATGATGGGGGGGACGGTCATGGCTTTCCTTGGCGGTCTGCACTACTGGTGGCCGAAGATGTGGGGGCGGATGTACAATGAGTTCTGGGCAAAGATCTCGCTGGCGCTGATCTTTGTCGGGTTCAATGCCACTTTCTTCACCCAGTTTATCATGGGCTCTCAGGGGATGCCACGACGCTACTACACGTACGTGGACACATACCACCGGTTGCACGCTTTCAGCTCCTACGGCTCCTGGGTGCTGGGGCTGGGGTTTGTAGTTATGGCCGTCTATCTGATTCACTCTCTGTTTAGGGGAAGCAAGGCTCCGGCCAACCCGTGGCGATCACTCACGATGGAGTGGGAGACCACTTCACCACCGATTGCCCACAACTTCGACCGACCAATGGTGCTCGAGCATGGCCCGTACGACTACGATGTAATCGACCCCAGGAAGCGCCTCGATGACCACAGAAGAGAAGTCGCCAAATGAGTACCCAATCGGCCGAACATCCCAAACACCTGTTGCATCACTTCAGCACCTCCCAACAGCAGGCCGAATCGGCCAAGCTGGGCATGTGGGTCTTTCTGTTGACCGAGATTCTGCTGTTCGGCGGGCTGTTCCTGGCCTACACCGTCTACCGGTCATGGCACCCGGACATGTTCTATAATGCCCATCTGTTTCTTGACCGGGAGCTGGGTTCGCTTAACACCGTCGTCCTGATACTCAGCTCACTGACGATGGCTCTGGCCATACGAAGCATGCAACTGGGCAACCGCAAGCGGACGATCCGGATGCTGGTTTTCACGCTGGCACTGGCCGCTGTTTTTCTGGTCGTGAAGTACTTCGAATACAGCCACAAGATCGATCTCGGGCAGTTGCCCGGTAAGCTGTACACCTTCCAGGGGATCGAAGGGGACAATCCCCACGTCTTCTTCAGCGTGTATTTCCTGATGACCGGTCTGCACGGGATCCACGTCGTGGCCGGTATGCTGACTATCGGCTGGGTCCTTTGGCGAACTGTCCGCAACGATTTCTCGTCCGAGTACTACACACCCATTGAGATGACCGGTCTGTACTGGCACCTTGTCGATCTGGTATGGATCTTCCTCTTTCCGTTGTTCTATTTGATAGGATAGGAGACGCATGAACAGCCAGTCACATGCCCAGCATCATGTCCTTCCTCTGCGGACCTACGTAATGGTGACGGTTGGCCTGTTGGTCCTTACAGCCATTACGGTTGGCATTTCCTATATGGATTTCGGGGTCTTCAACCTGCTGGTGGCGATGGCCGTTGCCGTGGCGAAGGCTGCTCTGGTCGCCCTTTACTTCATGCATCTGAAGTACGACAACAAGATCTACCTCGTCGTTTTCCTCGTGGCGCTGGTCACGCTCGGCGTACTGATCTTCCTCACGCTTGCCGATACGATGACGCGCGGTGACATAGATCAGGAAGAGCGGGGCCCGATAAACCGCCGGGCGGCCATGTATCAACAAGACACAACGGCCGTACCTGCAGCCGCCATGCACATGACAGAGGGGCAGACCAACGATACCACGGCCAGCGAAGATACATCGCACGCCCCGTAGCGGTTGGGCTGTGTTCCGGATTTAACACTTGTCAGCAGTCGTGTGAACACGTAATCTGCGGGCGGTGGCGGTCATTTTGGGATTGATGTGTGCCCGCTTGAATGAGTCAGGGAGCAGACCATGAATGCCTTCAGCCGTTTCGGTTTTCTGACCACAGCTATAACCTATCTGCTCATTTTCGCCGGCGGACTGGTCCGCGTATCGGGTGCCGGGATGGGCTGTCCCGACTGGCCGAAGTGTTTCGGTCGGTGGTTCCCTCCAACCAGTGTCGACCAGCTTCCTGCGCATATCGATCCCGTCCTGTTCAACTTCACGCTCGCCTGGATAGAGTATGTCAACCGTCTGCTCGGAATGGTCACCGGTCTTCTCATCGCTGCCCTGGCAGTCTGGGCCATCGCCAGATACAGGCGAGTCAGGCGCATTGTCTGGCCGGCGGTGGTTGCGGCTTTGCTGGTTGCCTTTCAGGGTTGGCAGGGATCGCAGGTGGTAGCCTCGCATCTGGAACCGGGGGTCGTCACCGTACATCTGATCCTCGCGCTGGTGATTGTTTCACTGCTGATCTGGGTCACGCTGCAGGCCTGGTTTCATGACAACCGCGAAACCGGTCGTCAGGCGGGTTATCCCCGGGCTACCCGGAAGCTGGCTCTGCTGCTGTGGATCGTGGCTTTGGTGCAGATCGGGCTGGGCACGCAGATTCGTGAGGCGCTGGAGATCGTGCGGCGGCAGCTACCTTTGGCGACCCCTGCTGACTGGTACGCTGCCGTTGGTGCTATCAATCACATCCATCTGTTTCTCGGCCTGGCTCTGGCCGGTCTGACGTGGTTTGTCGGGCATCGCCTGCTTACGCGCAGCCGCGAACCACACATCCTTGCCGTGCAATCGATGGTCACCATGATGGTGTTGGTGGGTTTTCAGATCGCGCTGGGCTTCGGATTCATCCTGCTTGGAATTCCCGCCATCCTCCAGTTGCTGCACCAGTGGGTGGCTGCCCTCTACATTGGTTTGATACTCATCCTGTTTGTCGCGACCGGGCGTAGTCGCAAGAGGAGATACTGAAGGAGATACTGAAGATGACTGGTCGAAATACGTTCGGAATGCTCGTTGCCGTGATTGTCCTGATCCTTGTCATGGGGACCGTAGCCATGTTTGTCGTGAACAAGGCCCAGCAGTCACGAGCTGACCTGCCGGTGATTGCACAGATCGGCGAACTCGAGTTCGTCGACCAGGACGGCGAGCTGTTCACACAGGAGGACATGCTGGGCAACGTGAGCGTTGTGGCGTTCATGTTCACGCGCTGCCCCGGTGCTTGTCCGGTGATGGCCGGGTACCTCGACGAGATTTATGAGGTGTACAAGGCGGTTCCGAACGTTCAGATTGTCTCAATCTCAGTGGATCCGGAGTACGACGACCCTGAGACAGTCAAGACCTATCTGCTGGAACGCGGGGTTGAGACAGACACCTGGGTGTATCTGACGGGACCTCTCAAGGACGTCGTGGCAGTCTGTGAACAGCAGTTTCTGCTGGCCGCGGAGGAGCTTCCCGGGGGCCACTCCACTCGTTTTGCACTCGTTGATCACCGGGGGCAGATCCGCGGGTACTACGACGGGATGGAACGTGGCAGCGTCGAGGTCCTCAAGACACACCTGTCGATTCTGGCGGGGCAGATTCCATGAGTGTCAACGACCTGGCCACTGTCAATGCACTGCTGAACGGCTGCGCAACCATCTTGCTGGTGGTCGGCTGGGTGCAGATCAAGCGCCGGCGCGACCAACAGGCGCACAAACGCGCTATGGTATCAGCGGTAATTGTCTCCGCGCTCTTTCTGATCAGCTACCTGATCTATCACTACAACGTTGGATCGGTACCCTATCCGTATCATGACTGGACGCGTCCGGTTTACTTCGCCATCCTGATCCCACATATCATTCTCGCGACCGTCATGGTGCCCTTTATCCTGCTGGCGCTCTGGTGGGCATTCACCTCGCAGTTTGAAAGGCACGTTCGGGTGGTTCGGTGGGTGTGGCCGGTATGGGTGTTCGTCTCGGTTACCGGCGTGGTCATTTACCTCATGCTGTACGCTCGCTAACCCCTCTGGCTGAGTCATCACGCGGATCATGATTCGAAGCTTTGTTACATTTTTCTCAAAGTTCCGCCGTTGCAGGCCCGGGAACAGCGCCCGGTCTGGTTTCTTATGTACTTGTGCCATAATGCAATACGCGAAATACTGGCAAAAAGGGGTTGACACGGCCGGAGCCCTGAGTATATTGGCAACTTAAATTTTGAAGCCGGGGTCGTATGGGTCTGTTAAGTCCCCAGCCAAAAGGCGACAAGAACGGCGATCTGCGAAAGATCGCACTTCTGACGACTGTGCCGGCAATGATGTTGGCCGCGCCACTGGTTGGCTATGGAATCGGTTGGTGGCTGGACACCAAGTTTGGCACCGGACCGTACTTGTCGCTCGTTGGTATTTTACTTGGTTTAGGGTCTGCCGGAGTCGAGACCTACCGACTGATAAAGAAGGCATCCTCGGATGACGCAACCGACAAAGACAACGCTGGGTTTTGAATTCATCCTTCGCACTCTGAAGACAACCGGTGTCCTCTTGCTACTGTGTTTATTGTTCGTCTCTCCATATGCCGGGTTCTACACCGCTCTGGCGATCATGTCGGCAGGGATTTGGTCGATGATTAACCTCTACTTCCTGGCTGCCTTGGTGCGAGCTGCTGTGCGACCCGGCCAAATCGACAAGATTCAGGTTGCTGTGTTTGCGTTCGTCAAGTTCCCCCTGCTTTATCTCGCAGGGTATTTTCTTTTGAGAGTCGAAGTGTTTGGCCTGTTGCCGCTGCTGATTGGCTTTTCTCTGCCATTGGCAGTCATTGTTCTCAAGGTTGTCGCCCGGGTCCTGCTGGGAATGGACAACTCACGGGCCGGTAACCAATTTAATGAGGCGCTTTGATGCTTGTCTATTTTGCCCATGTTTTGGCAATAGCACTGCCCAAGGCAATGCCCTGGCTGATGGTGGCCGCATCAGGCGGTCATGGCGACGACCACGGCGATGACCACGGTGGTCCCGGACACCTGCCCAGCCTGGTCTTCTACATCGAGCACTATCTGCAAACGGGTTGGCTGGAACAATGGGTCAATGTCATCTACGCCTTCGTCACCGCTGTCATTCTGGTCGTTCTGGCTCAGGTCGCCTACCGCAAGCGGGAGATGATGCCCGGGCCGTTCCAGAACGCAGTCGAGATGGTCGTGGAGGGTTTGTACAACTTCTTCCATTCCATCCTGGGCAAGGATGCCATGCGCTACACACCGTTCCTGGGAACGCTGTTCGTTTATATCCTGATCAACAACTGGATGGGTATGATTCCGCTGGGCCACTCACCATCGACCGGGCTGGAGATCACGTTGTCGCTGGCCCTGCTCGTCTTTTTCTACGCCCAGTGGACGGGTATCAGGCGCCTCGGGGTGGTCGGCTATCTTGATCACCTGGCCGGACAGCCGCGCGATGCCATCACATGGGTCATGGTTGTCCTGATGTTCCCACTGCACATCATTGGTGAGCTGGCCAAGCCCATGAGTCTGGCCCTTCGTCTGTTCGGCAATATCACTGGCGAGGACACTCTGATCGCCGTGTTCGTCGGTATGGGTATCGCCATCACACCATTCATCGCCGAGTTCGTCGGTATCCCGCTGCAGACCCCGTTCTATTTCCTCGGGCTGCTGCTGTCGACGGTTCAGGCGCTGGTGTTTGCGTTGTTGTCAACGATTTACATTTTGCTGATGCTTCCTCATGAGGAGCATGAGCACTAAGGCTGTGGTAGTTAACAAACGGTTATAGACCATTCGTTTTAGAACTCGTAGGAGGACATGATGGAGCATTTTGGTTCGATGCTGGCTCTTGCCGCCCCGCTGGGGTTGGGTCTGGCAGCTGTGGGATCCGCGTACGGTATCGGACGCGCGGTCGGTTCGGCGATGGAAGCCATGGGCCGTCAGCCGGAAGCGGCTGGGAAGATCCAGGTTGCGATGATCATCGGTGCGGCCTTTATCGAGGCGCTCACCATTTACGTGTTCATCGCCTACTTCGTCGCTATGGGCAAACTGGGTTAAGAAGCAGATCACGTTGACGGGGAAGCTCCAACGCTTCCCCGACACTTGAAGGACAGGTCAGAGACTATGGATATCAAGATCATCCCTGAGCTACCACAACTGGTAACTCATGCTGTCGGTTTCCTGATCACCTTCCTGCTTCTGAAGAAGTATGCCTGGGCGCCGCTTCTGAAGCTTATGGAAGATCGGCGCAACAAGATTGCCGACGAGTTCAAGGCGATCGAAGATGAGAAAGTGAAGGTGGATTCCCTGACGGCTGAGTACGAAGGCAAGCTCAAGGATATCGACACCGAACGTCGTCAGAAGCTGGTTGAAGCTATTGACGAAGGCAAGAAGATCGCTGAAGAACTCAAGGCACAAGCTCGCACCGAAGCCAAATCCATCACGGAGAAGGCCAAAAGCGAGATCGAGCGCGATGTGGCCAAGGCCAGGGTCGCCCTGAAAGACGACATGGTCGCCATGACAATGACAGCCACAGAGAAGATTATTATGGAGAGGCTCGATGATGCCAAGCATCGCGAGCTGATCGGCAGTTTCATCGACAATCTGGAGAAAGCCTGATCGTAGATGTTAGCTCAAGAAGTTGCCAGGAAATATGCGCACGGCCTCTTTCTGGCCGCTCAGGACAGGAACCTGATCGACCAGGGATATCAGGAATTGGCGGATGTTCGGGAGGTGGTTACCACCGAATCATCCCTGATCAACTTTTTGCAAGCCCCGCAAGTGCTCGAGGAAGACAAACTGAAACTCGTCCGCGCCGTCTTCACGGGCAAGATCGAGCAGCTGTTTGTTGAATTCCTGCTGCTGCTGGTGCGCAAGCACCGCGCCGGCTTTCTCACTGAGATCATCGATGAATACGCCCGGCTGGTCGAGGCCGAGCGCGGTATCGGGCGCGTGACCGTGATCACCGCAGTGCCTATTACCGACAGCGAACGCGAAAAGCTCAAGGATCGACTCGCCAGAAAGATCAATCTGAAGATCGTGCTCGAGGAGAAGGTGAAACCGGCGATTCTCGGCGGTATGATCGTCATCACTCACAACGAGATTGTCGACGGTTCCATCAGGCATGCTTTGGATTCGTTCAACGAGCAGTTGCGAAAGGTGAAGGTGGCATAGTCGGGTTTCAGGCGTCCACGGTCACCGACCGGCCATCGGCCGGGGGACGCATGGTGGTCCGCCACATCCGGAGAGTCCGGATCCGCGGCATTGACTGGTCGACGCCGGCAATGAGTTGTGCGGCGACGCTGAGAGTGAAGTGTAAGACGACGTAAATACAGGAGTGCTCAGATGGGTCTCAACCCCGAAGAAGTATCATCTGTCATCAAAAAAGAGCTTGAGAAGTACGAAACCAGGCTCGAAATGGAGTCGGTCGGGACGGTCCTCCAGGTGGGAGATGGTATTGCCCGTATCTGGGGTCTGGAAGATGTTCAGATGTCAGAGCTGATCCAGTTCCCACATGACGTCATGGGCCTCGTCCTGAATCTGGAAGAGGACAATGTCGGTGCCGCCATTTTCGGTTCGGACACCCTGATTCATGAAGGCGATACCGTCAAGCGCACCGGCAAGGTTGCGCAGGTGCCCGTTGGCGAAGCGCTCCTGGGCCGTGTTGTCAACCCTCTTGGACAACCTATCGATGGCAAGGGACCAATCGTTACCGATCATTCCCGCCAGATCGAAACCCGGGCACCGGGCGTCGTGGAACGCCAGCCCGTGAAAGAACCGCTGCAGACCGGCCTGAAGGCGATCGATTCCATGATCCCGATCGGCCGCGGACAGCGCGAGCTGATCATTGGCGACCGTCAGACCGGCAAGACCGCCCTGGCCCTGGATACCATTATTAACCAGAAGAACACCGACGTCTACTGCGTCTATGTCGCCATCGGTCAGAAGGCATCGACGGTTCGGCAGGTCGTCAACACGCTGGAGAAGTACGGCGCCATGGAGTACACGACGGTGGTCTCCGCCACCGCCACTGACCCGGCTCCGCTGCAGTACATAGCCCCCTACGCCGGTTGTTCTATGGGTGAGTATTTCCGTGACACCGGCAAACATGCCCTGGTCATCTATGACGACCTGTCCAAACAGGCACAGTCGTATCGTCAGTTGTCGCTGTTGCTTCGTCGCCCGCCGGGCCGTGAAGCCTATCCCGGCGACATCTTCTACTGTCACTCACGACTGTTGGAGCGTGCCGCCAAGCTCTCCAACGACCTCGGCGGCGGCTCGCTGACCGCTCTGCCTATCATCGAAACTCAGGCCGGCGACGTGTCCGCCTACATTCCGACCAACGTTATCTCGATCACGGACGGGCAGATCTTCCTCGTGAGCGAGTTGTTCTTCGCCGGCATCCGTCCCGCCATTAATGTGGGTATTTCGGTATCTCGTGTGGGTGGTAACGCCCAGACCAAGATGATGAAGCAGGTGGCCGGTTCACTGAAGCTGGATCTGGCTCAGTATCGCGAGCTTGAGGCCTTCGCCCAGTTTGGATCCGATCTTGATGAGGCCACCCTCAAACAACTGCGTCGCGGTGCTCGCATGGTGGAACTGCTCAAGCAGGGGCAGTACATGCCCATGTCGGTAGAACACCAGGTCATGATCATCTGGTGCGGCGCCCGCGGCCATCTCGATGATGTCCCGGTGGAACACATCGCGAAATTCGAAACCGAGCTCCTGGGCTTCTGCGATGAGAAGTACCCCGACATCAGGCACAATCTCGAGCAGGACAAGAAGATTTCGGACGAGACCGAAAAGAAGCTGCAATCAGCGGTGGCGGAATTCAAGAAGCAATTCACGGCCTGATGTCAGGACAGGTGTAGCGATCTATGGCAAGACTGAAAGAAGTCCAGAATCGAATCAGATCGGTCAAGTCGACCAGGCGTATTACCGGCGCCATGGAGATGGTGGCTGCGGCCAAGCTGCGTCGGGCGCAACAGCGTGTCGAGCAGGCACGACCCTATGCCGAGAAGCTCAGCGAGATGCTGATGCACCTGGCTGCCGGTGCCACCGGTGATATCTCTCATCCCTATTTCGAAGAGCGGGAGATTCACCGCAAGACCCTGGTTGTAATCACTTCCGATCGCGGCTTCTGCGGGTCCTTCAATGCCAACGTCATCCGACGGGCAGTGCAGTGGATCACGGAAGCTGAGGCAACGGAGATCGAACTGCTTTGTGTCGGTAAGAAGTGCCATGACTACTTCAAGCGCCGCGACTGGCCGATCCTCGGCTACGAGGGGGACTGGGGTGGCCAGTTGGAGTATTCCCGCGCACGGTCCATCGTGCATCGCCTGACCGACCGCTTCGTGGGTGGACAGACCGATGAAATCGATCTGCTGTTCACACGATTCCTGTCCACTTCGAAGTACCAGGTGACCCTCGAGCGCTACCTGCCGATCGAGAAGCCCGAGATCACAGAGGAACAACAGGACCATTCAGGTGCGGCGGACTACATCTTCGAGCCGGATCCGGAGGCTATCTATGCTGCCCTCATGCCGGGTTATGCCACCACCAAGATGGTCACCGCTTTGAATGAATCATTCGCCAGCGAGCACGGCAGTCGCATGATCGCCATGAACAACGCTACCAAGAATGCAGGCGAGATGATTGACCGCCTGACCCTCGAGTATAATAAGGCACGTCAGGCACAGATTACCAAGGAACTGCTGGAAGTGGTTTCCGGAGCCGAGGCGCTCAAAGGATAAATGACGCGAGAAAGAAGTGCTGTATCATAATTGGAGTTAGCGTACATGGCTGAAAATGTTGGACGAGTTGCTCAGGTGATAGGTGCGACGGTCGACTGCGAGTTCGCCGCCGACTCTCTGCCTGACATCTTGAACGCCATCAAGATCACAGATCCCGACCGCGATATCGACCTTACCGTAGAGGTGGCCATGCACATCGGCGACAATATTGTACGCTGTGTGGCCCTGGCCTCTACCGATGGTCTCGTGCGGGGAATGAAGGCGGTCGATACCGGTCAGTCAATCAGAGTACCGGTTGGTGACAATTGTCTGGGCCGCGTCTTTGACCTGCTCGGTCGGCCGATCGACGGCAAAGGTGATATCGCTGCCGACACTCCCCGAAATCCTATTCATCGTCCGGCTCCGTCGTTCGAGGAACAGGCGATTTCGGCCGAGATGTTCGAGACCGGCATCAAGGTCATTGACCTTCTGGAACCGTATCTCAAGGGCGGTAAGGTCGGCATGTTTGGCGGCGCCGGTGTGGGCAAGACCGTTATCATTCAGGAGCTGATCCACAATATCGCGACTGAACACGGCGGCTATTCCGTCTTCTGCGGCGTCGGCGAGCGAACCCGCGAGGGGAACGATCTCTGGCTGGAAATGACCGAGTCCGGTGTTATTGAGCGCACTGCCATGGTCTTCGGCCAGATGAACGAACCGCCCGGCGCCCGTCTGCGGGTGGCCTTGTCCGGACTGACAATGGCGGAGTATTTCCGCGATGATATGCATCAGGACACCCTGATCTTCATCGACAATATTTTCCGTTTTGTCCAGGCCGGCTCCGAGGTATCGGCGCTGCTCGGACGTATGCCCTCGGCCGTAGGCTATCAGCCCACTCTCGGTACCGAGATGGGCGGATTACAGGAACGCATCACCTCGACCAAGGCCGGATCCATTACGTCGGTTCAGGCCATTTACGTGCCTGCTGACGACCTCACCGACCCCGCTCCGGCCACTACCTTCTCGCACCTCGACGCCACCACCGTGCTCTCGCGCCAGATCGCCGAGCTCGGCCTGTACCCCGCCGTGGATCCGCTGGATTCCACCAGCCGCATCCTGGATCCCGCCATCGTTAGCGAGGAGCACTACAACGTGGCTCGCTCGGTGCAGATGATCCTCCAGCGTTACAAGGACCTGCAGGACATTATCGCCATTCTCGGTATGGACGAGCTGTCCGAGGAAGATCGTTTGACCGTGCAGCGCGCTCGCAAGATCCAGCGCTTCTTGTCACAGCCGTTCTTCGTGGCAGAGGCCTTCACCGGTCGCGCCGGTGTCTACGTCAAAGTTGAAGACACCGTGAAGGGCTTCCGAATGATTGTCGATGGTGAACTAGACCACATCGGTGAGCAGATGTTCTATATGGCTGGCAATATCGATGAGGTGCTCCAGCGTTACGAAGACTCGAAGAAGTGATTGTTAAACTATGTTTCGTCTGTCCATAGTCACACCCGAGAAGGTGTTCTACGACGGTGAGGTGGCATCCCTGGTTGTTCATGGCTCCGAGGGCTATCTCGGTGTGCTGAGCAACCACGCGCCCCTGATCACCGCCCTGCAGCCCGGCCGCCTCGAATTCCGCGATAAGGATAACAAGGTGGAAGTAATGGCGGCCACCAACGGGTTTCTGGAGGTCTCCAACAATGTTGCCACGATCCTGTGCGACGCTGTAGAGCGGTCCAGCGATATTGACATCCAGCGTGCCCAGGAGGCCTACGATCGCGCCAAGAGCCGACTGGTGAGCCTCTCCAGCAAGTCCGATGAGGAGACATCGATCGACCGGCCTCGGGCCAGGGCAGCCCTGGAACGCGCTCAGGCGCGGCTGAAGGTCTACAAGGAGACCCACTAAGCCGTTTTGAAGTAAGAGCTTACACTCACAGGCCGGCCGCCGGTGCGGCCGGCCTTGTCTGTGTCTGATCCCGCCTCCCGCTCTGTCACGAGACCGGAAGATTCCCCGGAGTCCTGGCGGTACCCACCTAATCCATTGAGATACAACACCTTGCAGACAAGCTTTCCGCTTGACTTTTGGGCCGTCATTGTGTACCATCTTAGGCTATGATATTGGATCTGACAGACATAGAATCGTATCCCGCAAGGGTGGACATTGTCGAGAACCCGGCCCGTCTGGAAATCGAGTTCGAAAGCTCTTTCAGGCTGCTGCAGGTGGAGGTCAGGCTCGGTGTTCAGAAGACCGATACGGAGTACTTCTGCCAGGGGCTCGTGCTCGGCGCTGTAACGATGGAGTGCGCGCGTTGTCTGGGGACTTTTCAAGTCCGGCTGGAGGGATCTATTGATTTCATCGTCCGCGCACTGGAACAGAAGCCGACAGAACAGGATGTTCTCGACGATGAGGACTATGCCTATTTTGCGCGCAACGAGCTTCGTGCTGACATCTCAGATCTTATTCGGCAGGCGCTGATTCTGGCCGCCCCGATGAAACCCGTCTGCTCGGATAGCTGCCGTGGGCTGTGTCCCCGCTGCGGCGTGAACCTGAACGAACGGTCGTGCACTTGCGATTCGCTCCCAAGCGATCCCCGTTGGGACGACCTCAAACGATTGTTAGATAGATCGCAACAATAGTTAGCCAAAGGACGAATACACCATGGCACTACCGAAAAGACGTCATTCCCGCACACGCGGTCGCAAGCGCCGTACCAACTGGAAAGTGGCCTTGCCCAATGTTTCCGAGTGTCCACAGTGCCACAACCCCAAGTTACCGCATCACATCTGCCCGTCATGTGGTTACTACAAGGGGCGGCAAGTGATTACTCCCAGAGAGGTGTAATCGGTCGGCAACCCGAACACCCGCGTTGATACGGTCATTCAACCAATACTGATATGAAGGTGTTGCACTTATCCCTCGGAATATGGTGAGCGAAAAACGTCCCAGAATAGCCCTTGATGTGATGGGGTCCGATGCCGGCATTGCCGGCATTGTGCAAGGTGGTCTCGACGCCGCCGGCAGTTTCCCCGAACTTCTGGATGTTGTGCTCGTCGGGCGGCAGGAGCAGATCGAGGGAGCCCTCGGGAGCACCCAGCATCTGCCGGATAACGTCACCATCCAGCACGCCGAGACCGAGGTTCCGATGCACATCTCCGCTACCGATGGTGCTCGCATGCGTGACAGCTCCATCTCGGTTGGCTTGAAATTGGTCAAGGACAGCCAGGCAGACGCCTTCGTGTCGCCCGGCAACACTGGTGCTGTGATGGCCAGTTCCCTGCTCACTCTCGGACGAATTCGCGGTGTGGCAAGACCGGCGATAACCTCCATCTTCCCGACCTGGACGGGACGGTCGACAGTTGTTCTGGATGTGGGCGCCAATGCCGACTGCAAACCGCTCCACCTCTCGCAATTCGCCATCATGGGGTCCGTCTACGCGCAAGTGATATTCAACCACGAGGCCCCACGGGTTGGCTTGCTGTCAATTGGTGAAGAGCGGTCCAAAGGCAATGAACTTATCTTCAATGCTCGCAAGCTATTGTCTGACAGCAAGATCAACTTCATTGGCAATATTGAGGGGCGTGATATCCTCTCAGGGATGGCCGATGTAGCCGTGACTGATGGCTTCACTGGGAACATTATTCTGAAATTCGCTGAGTCGCTGCAACCAATGCTGGCCAAATCGATGCAGCGGCAGGTTCAGACCAATGTCTTCTCACGTGTCGGTGCCACGCTCCTTCTGCCGTTCCTGCGACGAATGAAGCAATCTTTCGATTACGCCGAATCCGGCGGCGCTCCGCTGCTCGGCGTGAATGGAGTGGTGATCATCTGTCACGGTTCTTCCAATGCCCGGGCGATCCTCAACGCTATCCGGGTTGCCTACGAAATGGTTTCGAAACGAGTCCTTGAACGGACACAGGCAGAATTAGAGACCAACCATTTTGGAAGGGATGATGCAACGAAGGAGAAGCGCGAGAATAATCGGGACGGGATCGTCTATTCCGCAGCAGCGCCTGATGAACGCTGACCTGGCAAAGCGTGTTGAGACTTCCGATGAATGGATCACGGTTCGCACGGGCATAAGGGAACGCCGTATCGCCGACGATACCACAACCACCTCTGATTTGTGTCTCGGCGCCTGTGTCGGCGCACTTGAGATGGCGGATGTCGAGCCGAGGGATATCGAAATGCTCATCGTGGCGACCGTAACTCCGGATTATCCACTGCCCTCAACCGCCTGCGCCGTGCAGGAGAAGCTTGAGCTTCCCAATGCCGTCGCTTATGACATCGTAGCCGCCTGTACCGGTTTCATTGCCGGGTTGACTCTCGCCCGCGGCCAGGTCGAAGCCGGCCTGATTGACCGCGCCCTCGTGGTTGGCGGCGAAAAGCTGTCCTCAATCGTCAACTGGGACGACCGCAGCACCTGTGTTCTTTTCGGCGATGCCGCCGGAGCCGCAGTTGTCCAGGCTGCTGACGACGGATATGGCGTGAAGTCATCGGTGCTCAAGTCCAATGGTCAATTGCGGGAGTTGCTTTGGATACCGGCTGGTGGTACGGTGAATCCTGTCGACAAGAACTTTCCGTTCGATGGCTCAGATAAGATCGTAATGGCTGGCAGCGAGGTTTTCAAAGTGGCCGTACGCGAGATGTGTAACGCCAGCCTTGAGGCTATCGAAAGGGCCGGCCTGGAGCCGGCCGACATAGACCTCGTGGTGCCGCATCAGGCCAACATCCGCATTATCGAAGCTCTGACCAAACGACTCGGCATAGAACGGGAAAAGGTATTTGTGAATATAGAGAAGTATGGTAACACATCAGCGGCCTCAGTTCCGGTGGCCCTCGATGAGGCCAATCGCTCCGGAATGATCAAGCCCGGCGACAATGTGCTCATGGTCGCCTTCGGGGGCGGGCTTGTCTGGGGGGCCACCGTCGTTAGCTGGTGAACCCGAAAGTGACAAGGCTTTAGTATCACGATGTCAAGAACTGCACTCTTCTTCCCGGGACAGGCCTCCCAATATGTTGGGATGGGCAAAGACCTCTATGATGCCTCGGCCGAGGTTAAGCGGCTGTACAGCCTCGCCTCCGATCTGATCGGCGAGGACCTGGCCACGCTTTCGTTTGAGGGACCGGCAGAGAGACTCAGGCAAACGCGCTTCACGCAGCCGGCCATCCTCGTCCACTCGCTGGCTGTCCTGGCTGTCATGGGCGACAAGCTCCCACCCTTCGATTTCGCCGCCGGACACTCGCTGGGCGAGTACGGTGCTCTGGCTGTCGCCGGTGCCATGAGCTTCGACGATGCTGTCCGGGCCGTCGCGCGCCGCGCCACCCTCATGGAAGAGGCCTGCCAGAGGAACCCCGGTACAATGGCCGCCGTTATGGGTCTCGATGCCGACACCACCGAGCGCATCTGCGCCGAAGCTTCCGGTCAGGGTGTTGTGATACCAGCCAACTTTAACTCGGCTGTACAGATTGCTGTCTCAGGACACATCGTCAGCGTCGAGAAGGCCGTCCAGCTCGCCAGGGAGCAGGGTGCGAAGCGGGCTGTCATGCTTGAGGTGGGCGGCGCTTTCCACTCACCGTTGATGGCCTCTGCCAAAGAGGGTATGGAGGCCTACCTGCGCGAGATCACGGTGAAGGCGCCGGCGAAGCCAGTTGTTGCCAACGTGACCGCCCGCCCGGTGGATGGCGGTGACGATATCCGGCGCCTGCTCGTCGAGCAAATCACCTCACCGGTGCGTTGGGCCCAGACCATGCAGTATCTGGCCGACCAGGGCGTGACCCGTGTTATTGAGGTGGGGCCGGGCAAAGTGCTCTCCTCTCTGGCCAAAAGAGATATGCGACCGGAGAGCATAGTGACGCTGGATACGCTGGCCGATGTGGAAGGTTTCTCCGCCCAGTCTGATTGATCGAAACTCATAACAGGGAAGTTGACTAGTTGTGATTGACTTACAGTCGAAGATTGCCGTCATCACCGGCTCCGCACGAGGGATCGGGCGGGCAATCGCAGAACGTATGGCCGCGCTGGGCGCCAAGGTGGTCATCAGTGATCTCGACCAGACCGAATGCGACCGGGTGGCGACCGAGATCGGGCGCGGAGCGATCGGGATTGCGTGCAATGTCATCGATGAACAACAGGTAGCCAACCTGCTCGATTCGACCCGTGAGCGCCTTGGCAGCGTTGACATCGTCGTTAACAACGCCGGCATCACGCGCGATACGCTGATTGTTCGCATGGACGAAAAGGACTGGAACCTCGTTCTTGACATCAATCTCAAAGGCGCGTTTCTTGTCACGAAAGCTGCGGCCAGAATCATGATGAAGCAGCGGTCCGGCAAAATTGTCAATATTAGCTCCGTTGTGGGCTTGACAGGGAACGTCGGACAAGCTAATTATTCCGCGTCCAAGGCGGGTTTGATCGGCCTGACCATGACCGCCGCAAAAGAACTGGCCTCGCGCGGTGTTACGGTCAACGCTGTCGCGCCCGGCTTTATCGCCACGGAGATGACCGATGCCATCCCTGACGCGGCAAAGCAGGCCTTCATGGACAAGGTCGCGGTCAAACGCGCCGGGACACCCGATGATATCGCCGCAGCGGTTGTCTTTCTGGCCTCCGAGCAAGCTTCTTATATCACCGGTCAGGTGCTGGCGGTGGATGGCGGCCTGACCATTAGTTAGTGAGATAGAAACAGAGAAACGTGTGAATAGATTCCATTTTTAAGGAGAATTGTCATGGCTTCTGTTGAAGATCGTGTAAAAGAGATCATTGTGGAGCAGCTCGGTGTTGATCAGGGCCAGGTAGTCCCGACTGCCAAGTTTGTCGAGGACCTGGGCGCCGATTCTCTGGATACTGTGGAATTGGTCATGGCTCTGGAAGAGGCTTTCGAAATCCAGATCCCCGACGAGGATGCAGAGAAGATCACCACCGTCAGTGATGCTGTCACCTATATCAATGAGCACACCCAATAGCGATCGCCGGTCCGTGCACCCGGCCAAACAGGGCTGGGCGTGTGGCCGTTGACCGTACCTTCTATGAAAAGGCGTGTTGTTATCACCGGGATGGGAGTTGTGTCCCCTCTCGGTTCGACGGTGGATGATTTGTGGCTGAACCTCACCTCGGGGGCCTCCGGGGTCAGGCGCATCAGCTACTTTGATCCCAGCGGATTCACCTCGCAGATTGCCGCCGAGGTCATCGGCTTTGAGCCGACCGACTATATCGAGAAGAAGGAACTGCGCCGGATGGATCTCGCGCAGCAGTATGCCATCGTTGCGGGCGATCAGGCCGTTGCTATGGCCGGCCTGAAGTCCGAAGACCTGGACCTTGACCGATGCGGCGTGGTCATCGGCTCCGGTATCGGAGGCATCGCAACTTTCGAGAAACAACATGCCCTGTTGCTCGAATCCGGACCAAACCGTGTCTCACCGTTCTTCATCCCCATGATGATTGCCGATATGTGCGCCGGACTGATATCGATCCGACTTGGCTATCGCGGCCCAAACTACGCCACCGTCTCGGCCTGCTCATCGTCCGGACACGCCATCTGCGACGCCGCGAGGATCATCCAGCGCGGCGAGGCCGATGTCATGGTTACGGGAGGGTCCGAGGCCGCCATCACTCCCACCAGCCTGGCCGGCTTCTGTCAGGCCAAGGCGCTGTCAACGCGCAATGATGACCCTACTCATGCTTCACGGCCGTTCGACACTGGTCGCGACGGGTTCGTCATTGGCGAGGGTGCGGGAATCGTCGTGCTTGAGGAGTACGAATACGCCAAGGCACGAGGCGCAATGATGTTCGGCGAGCTGCTGGGAGCTGGGATGAGTGCCGATGCATATCATATCACTGCTCCGCACCCGGAAGGAGTCGGGGCACGAAGAGCTATGGAGTCGGCTATCCGGGATGCCGGTATCGGCATCGCTGACGTCAACTACGTTAACACCCATGGAACCAGCACCGGGCTGGGGGACATCGCCGAGGCCAAAGCCATCAGGAAGGTCTTCGGCGATCACGCCGACAAGCTCCCCTGCAACTCGACGAAGTCCATGGTTGGGCATCTTCTCGGAGCGGCCGGCGCCGTGGAGCTGATTACCTCAATGCTGCAGATAAAGCACGGGAAGATCCACCCTACTACCAATCTTGAGAACCCTGACCCCGAATGCGATCTGGACTTCGTCCCCGAGGGTGTCCGTGACCATGCCATCACCTATGGTTTGTCTAATTCCTTCGGCTTTGGCGGCCACAATATCTCGATAATCTTTGGGCCGGTGAGGTAATCCAGACTCGCAGCAACGCGATGAAGTCAATCTGGTTTCGCTTGAAAGAGCTTCTGGGCGTGCTCGGAGACGATTTTGGGCACGCCGAACTGGAGTCGGCCCAGCAGATTCTCGGCTACCACTTCCGGGAACCCGGCCTGCTGGTTTTGGCGCTCACCCACCGATCCTACTCGCACTCGCTGAACAACGATCTTCCGTCCAACGAAAGACTTGAGTTCCTTGGTGATTCCGTCCTCGGTCTGATCATTGCCGACCGTCTCTACGAGGACCATCCGGAGATGATGGAAGGACAACTCACCAAAACCAAGGCCAAACTCGTCAACGAAAGCACCCTGGCCGACATCGCGATCGATGTCGGGCTGAACCGATACCTGTTGATCTCAGAAGACGAGGATCGTGCCGGAGGTCGCGAGCGTCAGTCGATTGTGGCCGATGCTTTTGAGGCGATTATCGGCGCTGTCTATCTTGATGGTGGTCTGGATGCTGCCCGTGATGTCGTGCTCCGTCTCATCTACACCCGCAAGGAGAGCATCGTCACCGACCAAACGCACCGGAATTTTAAGGGTGCCCTGCTCGAACTGGCTCAGGCGCGCGGCGATGGCATGCCCCGCTACGAGGTGATCGCTGAAACCGGCCCGGACCACGAGAAGGTCTTCAGCGTGGTCGTGACAGTCGATGGCGCAAGAGTCGGTTCAGGAGCTGGTTCCTCCAAGAAGGAGGCCGAGCAGCGTGCCGCTGCCGCGGCTTTGGAGCATTTCCGCCACCAGCAGCAGTAGTTCACGCTCATCTCCGGCCGGAGGTTGCGCCCCCACCCTTTCGATCACCAGTTCCACACCGTCAACTGGGCGCAAGGCCTCTGTGCAGGAGCCTCATCACGCGAGGCATCCTCACCTCTCGGGTCGCCGCTGGATGGTCGCCACACTCTTTTTAGTTGACATGTATTTAACATCGCTGTTATTGCACCAAAGGTGCATCAGGGTGCGGCTGCCAGTCGGTCCCTGATGATTCAATAGAGGACTTTTGCAAGGCAGCGAAGAACTTTAGCCTATAACCCTTTTTCGAGGAGCAATTGATCAATGCGTAAAGCGACCAAGAAGAAACCGGTGAAGCGGACGGCCAAGAAGGCCACTCGCAAAACCACGCGCAAGGTGGCAGCCAAGAAGACCGCTCGCAAGCCAGCCGCCAAGACTACGCGCAAGGTGGGCGTGCGCAAGGGCGCCAAGCTGTGGACCAAGGCCGAAGAGTCGCAGCTTCGGACCATGTACAAGACCAAGACCACCCCTGAGATTGCCAAGGCGCTGGGTCGCTCGGTCTCTTCGGTCAAGTCCAAGGCTCGGGCGCTGGGACTGAAGAAGCCGGCCTCAGCTCGCAGGAAGGCAGCGGTCAAGAAGACAGCAACCCGTCGCAAGACAACGGCGGCTCGCACCACCACTCGCAAGAAAGCGCCAGCCAAGAAGAAACCGGCTCGGAAAGCGACCAAGAAGAAAACCACCGCAAAGCGCAAACGCTGACCGGATACTGACACCGTCGAACGCAACCTACGTAATAGCAGCCCAAGCAGGCCCGCCTCTGGCGGGCCTGTTGCGTGAAGAGTCGATGCCCGGCACACGGTGCGTTCGATGGTCTTGACAATCGTGCCCTCATCGGCCATATTCGAACCACTGAACGAAAATCAACACGTACCCGATTGTCGGCATCAGGAGTGAGTATGAATATTGTTGTGCTGGTAAAGCAGGTTCCGGAGATAGCGCTCGTCAAGGTTGATGAAGCCACCAACCAGATCGAACTGCCCAAAGGTCCGGGCACTGTCAACCCCTTCGATGAATATGCGGTCGAGGAGGCACTTCGCCTCAGGGAGAAACACGGCGGTACTGTCAGCGTTATGTCGGTCGGTACCGATCGCACCGAGTCTGCCCTGCGAGATTGTCTTGCGCTCGGCGTCGATGATGCTTATCTGCTCAGCGATGATGTTTTCGCCGGCTCCGATCCCCAGGCCATTGCCCGGATTCTCGCCGCCGGCCTCAAGAAGCTGGACGCCTTTGACCTCATCCTGGCCGGCAAACAGGCTATCGATTCCGACTCCGCCCAGGTTCCCGGCGCCGTTGCGGCCCTGCTCGATGCGCCTCAGGCAATGTTCGTCAAGAAGGTCGCATCAGTAGATGGTGGCAAGGCCGTCGTGCATCGCCAAACCGAGGATGGCTACGACGTTGTCGAGCTCACTCTCCCGGCGGTGGTGTCCGTCGTCAAGGAGATCAATGAACCGCGCCTGCCGTCGCTCAAGGGAAAGATGGCCGCCAAGAAGAAAGCCATCACAAAGTGGAACGCTGCCGATATTGGGGTTGATACCGCCACCGTCGGTGCCAATTCCGGATCTCGAACTGTCAAGGTGACTCCCCCATCGCCACGACCGAAAGGGGAGAAGATCGAGGGCGAAACACCAGATGAACTGGCCGACAAGCTGTTCGCCAAACTGCGCGAGAAACAGATAATCTGATAGTAACCTGGACAATGTTGGTCATGCAGACGGGGCGCTCGTTTGGGCGCCCCGTTTACTCTGTTGGCCACTATACTCCCGCTCAACGCGTTTCAAAATTGACTTTGAAAACACCGCACAGATATATTCCGCGCATGAGGTGGTTCGCTCAGATAGTCGTCGGCAGTATCGCCATCCTTCTTACTGTCCTGTGTCTGAATTCCGCTGCGGTCGGCACTGATGGTGGTGGCATCAATTACGCCCTGTGTGATGTTCAGGTCATGTACCTCTTCGAGCACGAGGATGACATCGACTGGCCTACTCTCTACTACCTCAATGATGCTATCGGCTGCCGCATTGATCTGGTCAGCCTCCACACGAGCGCCATTTGGCGCGCTCATTCCTCTCAGATAGAGCACAAGCAGATATTTGTCCATCGCTGTTTCGTGCCACCAGACACCACGGCGATGGATTCGCTGCTGGCCCGTACTCTGGCCGAGCGCAAGCCCGATATCGTTTTGGTGGGTGTCAGCCGCCCGGATTCGCTCCTGAGCGCTCTTGTTGACACCCTGATGGCGCTGCCTGCCGAGCCCGGTGAGTTGTTTCCGCTCGTTCGTGTGTATCGGGTCTCCGAGCCGAAGGACCTAAGGCTCCTCGATGATCGGGTAATCGTCAACACCCGCGAGCTTCATGAAAGATATCGAGTGCGGATTGAGCGAGAGGTACCCTCGCTTTTCCCGCGATATATGTCGCCTGAACAGCTCCGGCAGCAGTTGACGGCGTACGAACTGATTTACAGAAGGACTGAGCCGTCGACTCCTCAAGCTACCTTCCTCTCGGGCCTGGAGACCTTCCGGCTCTTGACTATCATCAACGAGACCTTCACCACCGGCCCCCAGCAGCGCACCTATGCCAAGCTGGCCCACGAGTACATTAGTGCCTTCAAGGCCGCGCAGTTCGCAGTCGGCAAGAAGCGTACCGAACTACTCGTAAGGGGTTATAAGCAACTGACGCAGTTGATGGAACCACCCAGTGTGGGTGCTGCTGCCGGCTTTGCGCCGCCGTACCACCGGTATCTGAACAGCCTTTTCGAAAGAGCAGAATACGTTGTCCACCGCGCAGTAGGGCTGAACTGGAGCGGCACCATACTGCGTCGCGACACACCCCACGGAGAAGTAGTCAAATACCGCATCGCGGTCTCTTCCAATGGTCCCCAGCCGGTAGAGCTGTCGGAGATCACATTTCACCCTTATTGGGACACGGATCCGATCCTGGTGGATGGGGAGCCCCGGCGTATTGCTCCGCACCAGTCGTTTGTCAGGGAATACCTGGTTGACATTCCTCCGGAGCGATTGACTGCCCAGCAGGCGGAATCCCTGCTCTTCACGGCTCAACTGCACTACGGTGCCACCCCGGTCGAGATTCACAGTGTCCTGCCGATCTGGACCAAGCCTGAGATCAACGTCCGGTTCGAGCCGTCATACTTCTTCGTGCCGCCGGTGCCAAGCCTTGATGTCGACCGTATGGTTGCCTCCATGAATTGGCGAGTCATTATTGCTAAACCCTCCGGCTACGCCGGCGAAGCGCGCCTTGACCTTGAGACGCCGCGCGGCCTGTTTGCCGGGGCCTACCGCCAGACCGTCCGGCTGGAGCGCGGAAAGACACTCGAGGTGGTGCCGATACCGTTTTCCATCTCCAATCTGTTCGAACTGGGGATTCAGCAGCAGATCATTAGGTTGTCGATCGATGACCGGGTCGTGGCGGCAGATACGGCGCGAGTCCGCATTGCCGAGTGCAAGGTGCCGGCCAAGGTCTCTGTCGGCTTCCTCCCTGACACCACCGGGCAGCTTGAAGATGTGCTCCGGATGGCCAATGTGAACTTCCAGCCCCTCACAGATCGTACTCTGATCACCGGTAACCTTGAGGCTTGGGACGTCATCGTTATCGGTTCCGGCGCGTCGCGAAGCTACCCGTCGTTGCCCGAAGCCAAAGATCGCCTGGAGCAGTATCTCAAGTACGGTGGATCTCTGGTAATCATGGGGCAGCCGGATGACTGGCCCGGGAATGTACTGCCGGTCGCGTTCACACCGCTGACGGAACTGGTTGACCAGGACGATATTCAGGAGCTAATCAGTCCCGCACGAGTGATGTCCACCCCTTACCGTATCACTACCAAGGGACTGCTATCCCATTTCTATCGCCACCGCGAGGCAACCGCCGCCGTGATAGCACCTGCAGAACGCGTTCTGGCAACACCGAACGGATCCGCTCTGTTGTCTGTCTCGCGCATCGGAAACGGCCAGATCATCTACTGCGGTCTGCCGTTGCTGGATATGATAGCCCGTCTTGACATTGAGGCGATCCACCTGTTCGCCAACCTGCTGAACTATTGATCATCTGACGGTGTTATAGTATATGTCTTTGGTAGCCTCCGCCTTCGGGCGGGTTTTTTCACTATAGACCTGCAGACAGAGCATGACCAGACCACAGCCAAGAACCAGCTTCAGCCACCGCTTTCGGTACATCACTCCGTACTTTCGTCGGTACCGTCGCTATTTGATACTCGGCGCCATTGCCATCGTCTGCACCAACACTCTGGCTATGACGATTCCGTACATCACCAAGATAGTCTTCGACCTGTTGGAGCAAGGAGCCGTACCTTCGCAGATCCGCAACTGGGTCCTCATCGGCATTGGCCTTGCCATCCTCGCGGGTGTCTTTCGGTTTGCCATGAGACGAACCATAATCTGGATGTCACGATGGCTGGAGTACCATCTCCGCGACGACCTGTTCGGTCACTTGCTCAAGCTGTCACCATCCTTCTACCAGAACAGCCGCACCGGTGATCTGATGGCACGCAGCACCAACGACCTTGAGGCAGTGCGCATGATGATCGGGCCCGGACTGATGTATGTCGGAAACACCGTAATCTCGATTGCGGTTGCCGTCGGGTTGATGATCTCGCTGTCGCCTGAGCTGACGCTCTATGCTGTCGCACCAATGGTGATCTTTCCTCTGGCTGTCAACCGACTGGGCAATGCTATCCACAGGCGTTTCCAGCGCATTCAGGAGCACTTCTCCGATCTGACAGCAACCGTTCAGGAGAACCTGTCAGGAATCCGCGTCATCCGCGCTTATGGTCAGGAAGATCACGAAATCGGCTTTTTTGAGAAGATGTCATATAGATATGTCGATCTCAATATGGACTACGCCCGCATTCAGTCGTTCCTGATCCCGTTTCTGTTTTCACTGGCTGCCGCCTTGAACGTGGTCGTGCTGTACTTCGGCGGCCGACAGGTGATCGACGGAACCATCCCGCTCGGGACGATGGTTGCCTTCCTGGCCTACCTGAACATGCTGTTCTGGCCCATGTTCGCTCTCGGCTGGGTCGTCTCGCTGTACCAGCGCGGGACGGCGTCGCTGGACCGCATAAACCACATCCTCGAAACTGAACCCCTGATATCGAATGGCGATGATAGTGCCTGTCACGGGCCTCTGCAAGGGCGGATCGAGTTCCGCGATCTGTCATTCTCCTACAGCGACATTCCAGTTCTCAAGAACATTAGTTTCACCATCGAGCCGGGGCAGACAGTCGGCATTGTCGGTCCCACAGGTTCCGGGAAGACTACACTGGTATCGCTTTTGGCGCGGCTGTACCCGGTCAGCAGAGGACAGCTCTTTGTCGATGGGCGCGATATCAACGACTGGGATGTCTCATCGCTCAGACGTCAGATCGGATTCGCCCCACAGGAGCCGTTCCTGTTCTCCGACAGTATCGGGGGCAACATCGCCTACGGTCGCAACGACGCGGACCGACAGCTTGTACGCCAGGCCGCCGAGACGGCCGCCCTGACCAGAGATATCGAGCAGTTTCCGAGTCAATTCGATACAATGGTCGGGGAACGCGGCATTACTCTCTCCGGGGGACAGAAACAACGCGCCGCCATAGCCCGCGCCATTCTGGTTGAACCCGCCGTAATCATTTTCGATGACGCTACCAGCTCCGTCGACACCGAAACAGAGCGCGAGATCAACATCCGTATTCGAGCGGTGCTGGCCAGACGGACCGCGATTGTCATCTCACATCGGGTAGCCTCGGTTAAGGACGCCGATCAGATTGTCTATCTTGAGGACGGTCGAATCACTGAACAGGGTACCCATGACGAACTGATGACGCAGGGCGGAGCATACGCCTCGCTCTACCGCGCGCAACTGCTGCAGGAAGAACTGGAGAAGCTGTAGTGAACTCCGCGCAGTATCACGAAGAAGTAGCCCTCGGCAAGGCCTATGATGGCCGCCTCATGAAGCGGCTGCTCAGGTACGTCAGGCCCTTTGTGTGGATGGTGGTCGTTGCTACTGCCCTGCTGCTGGTGTCGTCCTCCCTTCGTGTGTCGATGGCCTTCCTGACACAGATAGGTATCGATGACTACATCCAAACCGGCGACGCCGCCGGGCTGGGCAGAATCGCGCTGGCTTTCCTGGCGGTCATCTTCGTCATTCTTCTTGCCAGTTATGGTCAGCAGTTCCTCATGCAGCTTCTGGGGCAGCGCGTTCTTCACACCATCCGAATGGAACTGTACGCCAAGCTTCAGCGCCTGCATCTGCGCTTTTTCGATCGCAACCCGGTGGGTCGGTTGGTCACTCGTGTGACCAACGATGTCAACGCTTTGAACGAGACCTTCTCCTCCGGCGTCGTGGCCATCATCGGCGATGTCGTCACCCTGATTCTCATCGTTGCCGCCCTCTTGTACTACAACTGGCAACTGGCTCTGATCACGTTTTTGGTGCTGCCGGCCCTGCTCGTGGTCAGTCTCGTGTTCAAAATCAAGGTCCGCCGAGCCTACCGAGATGTCCGCACACGGCTGGCGCGCACCAACGCCTTCACGCAGGAACACATCAGCGGTATGACGGTCACGCAGTTGTTCAACCAGGAGCAGCGCACGGGGCAGAAATTCGACGAGATTAACAGCTCCCTCAGACAGGCTCACCACAGACAGATCTACTACTACGCCGTCTTCTTCCCAGTCGTCGAGGTGATCGGCGCTGTTTCGCTGGGACTGCTGCTGTATTACGGCGGCGTGCGCATCTACGAGGGGACACTCACCTTCGGCGGACTGGTGGCCTTCATTCAGTTGGTTGAGCAATTCTATCGGCCCATCCGCGATCTGTCAGAAAAATACAACATCCTCCAGAACTCTATGGCCGCATCGGAACGAATCTTCGACCTGCTTGATACCGAACCCGCCATTGTCGACCCGCCTGCCCCGAAACGCATTGAGCAGTTCAAGGGCAGGATCGAATTCGATCATGTCCACTTCGCCTACAACGATGAGGACTGGGTGCTCAAAGATGTCACATTCACCGTCGAACCCGGAGAACGAGTGGCGATTGTGGGTTCAACGGGCGCCGGTAAGAGCTCCCTGGTGTCCCTGTTGTTCCGATTCTACGACTACCAGAAGGGCGCCATTCGGCTCGATGGAGTCAGGATCAGCGATATGCGAGTCCGCGAACTACGTTCTCACCTTGGTCTGGTATTGCAGGATGTCTTTCTCTTCTCAGGCGATTTCGCCGGCAATGTAAGACTGCGGGATGACACGATTGGCGACGACCAGATTCGCCAGGCCCTGAGCCGCGTCGGATTCGACCGTTTCCTGAAGGGACTCCCCGACGACCTGCATACCGAGGTCAGGGAACGAGGCTCAACACTCTCAACCGGACAGAAGCAACTCCTTTCGTTCGCAAGAGCCCTGGCCTATGATCCCAACATCCTCATTCTCGATGAGGCCACCAGTTCGGTCGACACCGAGACCGAACTGCTCATCCAGAAGGCACTCGAGGAACTGCTGAAAGGCCGCACGTCCATTGTGATCGCACATCGACTGTCAACAATCGAGAACGCCGACAAGATCGTGGTTTTGCATCACGGTCGAGTGCGCGAGATCGGCACTCACACTGAATTGTTGAACAAGCGCGGCGTTTACCATACTTTGTACCAGATGCAATACAGCCGGATGCCTTACGAGGCCACTCGGACAGCCAGAACACCATGAAGACTATCGACCTGACCAAACGCGACCTTCGCCGCTTTGTAACGTTCGCCGCTGATACCGCCGTAGGGGCGGGGAATCTGCTCAAACGCGGTTTCAACAGGCAGCACAGCGTCCGCTACAAAGGCCGCATAAACCCTGTAACGGAGTACGACACGCGTTCCGAGCGATACATCGTAAGCCAGGTCAACAGACGTTTCCGCGATCACAACATCCTCGCCGAGGAAGGCACCGACCAGCAGGAGCGCTCCGAATTCCTCTGGGTCATTGACCCCCTCGACGGCACCGTGAACTATGCTCACCGATTCCCCATCTACTGCGTCTCCATCGGACTGCTTTACAGAGGTGAACCGGTTGTCGGCGCTGTCTACGACCCCGAGCGCAACGAGCTGTTCTCCGCAAGTCGTGACCAGGGAGCGCATATGAACAGCAGACGAATCCAGGTTTCCGATGAGAACAGACTCGATCGCGCGCTTGTGGCTACCGGATTCGCTTACGACGTGGCCACTGCCCGTAAGAATAACCTGGGCCTGTTCTCGCGCATGGTTAAGTGTGCGCAGGGCGTCAGACGACCCGGCTCAGCCGCTATCGATCTGTGCTGGCTGGCCGCCGGCCGGCTTGATGCCTTCTGGGAATTCAAGCTGCACCCCTGGGACACGGCCGCGGCCGTTGTGATTGTCCGCGAGGCCGGTGGTAAAGTGACTAAAATCGACGGTACCAGATACTCCATCTTCGACGACGAAATCCTCGCCTCAAACAGGCGTCTTCATCCGGTCATGAAGAAGACCCTTCTGGCGCCAACGGCGTAGGCTCAGCTCTGTCAGTGATCTTGTCTGGTACCGCCTTCAGCCCGACGGGAATCGCGGGATCAAACAGCCTGTTGCTGTTGTTTATTCAGTGCGTACCGACAGGGTTGTTTTTTGGCAACAATCACTTATTCTTTCAAGGTTCGCGGAAGTATTACGACAATGATGTATATGAGGTTATATGTCATCTAAGGTATTGGTCAAATCGGTGTCCGGCATTCGCGGGATAGTCGGCAAGGGCCTGACCCCCGTTCTGGCAGCTACTTATGCCGCTGGCTTCGGGACTATGCTCAAAAAGGGAACGGTGGTAGTTGGGCGCGACTCCCGCCCCTCCGGCGAAATGATTGCTCACGCTGTGGTTTCCGGTCTGGTTGCAACCGGGTTGAAAGTTATTTATGTCGGTGTGGTGCCGACACCAACCGTCGAAATCGCCGTCAAAGAACTCGGAGCCGCCGGCGGTATCTGTGTGACTGCCTCGCACAATCCCGCCCCGTGGAACGCGCTGAAGTTCTTCAACAAACGTGGCGAGTTCATCACGCCGAAGGAGTACGAGAAGCTCGATGCCATTGTCGCCAAAGGGGAATTCGCCTGGAAGCCGAGTGACAAGCTGGGCAAGATCGGCAGCGAAACGGACTGGATTGATAAGCACATCTCCAGGGTCCTCAAGCTTAAGACCGTAAATCGGCGCAAGATCAAAAAGGCCAAACTGACGGTCGTAGTCGATGCCGTCAACGGCGCCGGATCCTTCGCCCTCCCGCCACTTCTCGAACAACTCGGGGTCAAGGTCAGGCAGATTAACTGCGAGGGAACCGGCAATTTTACCCACGAGCCGGAACCGATCGCAGAGAACCTCGGCCAGCTTAGTCAGGCAGTCAGAAAGCACAAAGCGAACCTCGGCATGGCCTGCGACCCGGATGCCGACCGGCTTGCTCTGGTCGATGACAAGGGGCGCCCCATTGGTGAGGAACTGACTCTGACGATAGCTGTCAGGCAGGTCCTCAGAAAGAACCGGGGAAGTACTGTCATTAACCTCTCGACTTCGCGGGCAACCGCCGATGTTGCCGAATCTCTTGGCTCCAAGGTTTATTACTCTCCGGTGGGCGAAACCAACGTCGTACAGGCAATGCGCCAGCGCAAGGCTGTAATCGGAGGTGAAGGCAATGGCGGCGTCATCTATCCGGCGTCTCATGCCGGCCGCGACGCGTTGGTCGGAGCGGCGCTGGTGCTGTCCTGTCTGGCCGAGGAAGAGATGACACTCTCAGAATTGGTGGAAACCCTGCCGAAGTACTACACTATAAAGGCAAAGGCCGAGCCACCTTCGGACTTCCCGGCTCGACTGAAGAGCTTTTCGACCAAAGCTGCCAGTCTTCTGGGAAAATGCAAAGTTGATCGACGTGACGGCCTGCGGTTCGATTTTGAGCATGGCTGGGTCCAAATCCGCTCCTCAAACACCGAACCCATATTCCGCCTGATAGTAGAGACAGACAGCGACCAGCTCACCCGGCAGTTGTCGCATGATGTGATGGCGCACTTCAAGGCATAGGAACACGATGTATGTGCGGTATTGTAGGTTATGTTGGCACCAGGCAGGCAGTGCCGTTGCTGATGCAGGGACTCAAGCGACTTGAGTATCGTGGATACGACTCTGCAGGCATCGCTCTGCAGACCAATGGCGATTTGAAAGTCGCCAAGGCGGCCGGGAAGATCATCAATCTCGAGAACGAGATAGTTGACTGGAACTTCCCCTGTACCCTCGGGATCGCGCACACGCGCTGGGCAACTCACGGGGAACCAACACAACTGAACGCCCACCCACACACTGACTCCAACCACGAGATAGCCATTGTTCACAACGGTATTATCGAGAACTACCGTGCCCTCAAGGAATTCCTGAACCGACAGGGATATCAGATCCGCACCGATACCGACACGGAGATTCTCGTGCACCTGATTCGGTTCAGCTACCAGGGTGATCTCAGCAAAGCCGTCCGGCTCGCCCTCTCGCAGGTCGAGGGGACCTATGGTATCGCTGTCGTCTCATCGCTGCACCCCGGCCAGATTATCGCTGCCCGCATGGGTTCGCCTCTGGTCGTGGGTCTGGGCAACGGCGAGAACTTCGTGGCCAGCGATGTTTCCGCGATGCTGGATCACACCAACCGCGTGGTGTATCTCGAAAACGGCGAGATTGCCACCGTCACAGCCGACAGCTACAGCGTCACCAACATCGAGAACCAGCCCATCGTCCCGCAAATCGAGGAAGTGAGCTGGACACTGGAGCAGATCGAAAAAAGCGGCTTCGATCACTTCATGTTGAAGGAAATCTACGAGCAACCCCATACGCTCCAGCAGGCCATCCGAATCCGGCTGAACAGGGACGAAGGCATCCCGAGGCTCAATGGCCTGAATCTTCAACATGAGGAACTGCGGCGGATAAAGCGCGTGTATATCACCGCCTGCGGCACCTCCTGGCACGCCGGGCTGGTGGGTGAGTACATGATCGAAGAACTGGCCAGGCTTCCAGTCGAGGTCGAGTATGCTTCCGAACTGCGCTACCGTTCACCGATCTTCGACCCCGAATCGGTGTTCTTCGCCATCAGCCAAAGCGGTGAAACGGCCGACACTCTGGCTGCTCTGAAGGAAGCTCGCTATCACGGGATCACCTGTCTGGGCATCGTCAATGTCGTGGGATCCAGTATTGCCCGCGAAACCGACGGTGGTGTATATATCCATGCCGGCCCCGAGATCGGCGTGGCATCAACCAAGGCTTTCACATCACAGGTCATCGTTCTCGGTCTGATTGCCACCTTGCTCGGAAGAATGCGCAACCTGTCTGTGCAGCAGGGGCAGGAGATTATCGATGCTATGGAGAAGATCCCCGGACAGGTTCAGCATATTCTCGATCAGGCTGAGTCGATCAAGGCCATCGCTCAGAACTACTACAAGTCAAATAACTTCCTGTACCTCGGGCGCGGCATCAACTTCCCGGTCGCCCTTGAGGGTGCCCTGAAGCTCAAGGAAATCTCCTACATCCATGCCGAGGGTTACCCGGCGGCAGAGATGAAGCACGGCCCCATCGCCCTGATCGACGAGAACATGCCGGTCGTTGTCATTGCCCTGCGCGATGCCGTCTATGACAAGGTCATGTCGAATATTGCAGAGGTCAGGGCGCGACGCGGGCGCGTTATCGCAATCGCCAACGAGGGTGATACTGAGATCGCCGAGAAAGTCAATCACGTCATTTACATCCCCAGCACCTACCGTCTGCTTTCACCCCTGCTGTCGATCATCCCGCTGCAACTGCTGGCCTATTACATTGCTGTGATGCGGGGTTGCCATGTCGATCAGCCAAGGAACCTGGCCAAGTCGGTAACTGTGGAGTAAGCCTGCCGAACAGGCTTTGCCATCCCGGGGGTTCGGGCCTCAGGTTTGTGATCAGGGGAGATGGACGCTCGTCCTGACTGACGCGACCGACTAACCGATCACCTTCTCCGGAATCCAGAGGTGAACGATCAGATTCGCCTCCGGCATCGGCAGGGGTACCGCCGTAATGCGGCACAGTTGCTTGATAGCTTTGTGCTCCGTGGCCTCAACATTGGACTCGATCATCTTGTTCACGGAGGATATGACATCCTCGAGATCAGAGTAGCCCTGAACCAGATAGCTCACTTTGCGCAGCTTGCCCCATTTTGTGTCAGCAGCCTGCTCCATAGTATTCACGTTATCGGAGCCGTCGCCCGACAACTTAATGATCCGATGCCCCTCCAATCACAGGCACGCAGCGTTGTTGCCGCACAGTCGCGTTACATCGACCGGTGCGACTCTATGGACGGATAGCAACCAACCACAAACAGGATGCTATTGCTCCACTTGGGGCAGATCCCGCTCGAGTTGCTTGTCAACTCGGCTGCCCAGAGCGTAATCGGCCTGCATGAGCGTGTGTATTTCCCGTGTTCCCTCGTAGATCGACGCCCCTTTGGAATTGCGATAAAATCGCTCTACCGGGTATTCATCGGAGAAACCGTAGGCACCGAACACCTGCACGGCATCGGCCGCCGCCTTCTCGGCCTCGCGACAGGCAATCCACTTGGCCAGCGAGGTCGCGCGCGTCGAACGCTTCCCCTGATTCTTCAGCCATCCCGCTTTGAGCCACAGGTATGTGCTGTACTCATGGCCCGCTTCCATGTTGGCGATCATCTGTTTGACCAACTGGTGTTCGGCAATCGGTTGCTTGAATGTCTCGCGCTCCCTGGCATATCCCGCACTCGCGTCTCGACACGCCTTGATCAACCCACAGGATCCCGCCGCCACCGTGTAGCGACCCTGGTCGAGGCAGAACATGGCGATCTTGAACCCCTGACCCTCCTTGTACACGAGGTTCTCAGCCGGAACACGCACATCCTGCATCGAAATGAACCCCGTACTGCCAGCCCGTACTCCCAACTTGCCGTGAATCTTGCCCGTCGTGACTCCCTCCCAGGCACTCTCCACAAGGAACGCCGAGATACCGCTGTGATCCCGGTTGGCCTTCTTGTCCAAATCCGTCCAGGCGAAGATCAGGAAGTAGTCAGCCACATCCGCCAGCGAAATCCACATCTTCTCGCCATTTAAGATCCAACCGTCGCCGTCTTTGACTGCTGTCGTCTGGATCCCAACAGCATCAGACCCCGCTGCCGGCTCCGTCAACCCGAATGTTCCGATCTTCTCGCCTCTGGCCGCCGGCACCAGGTACCTCTGCTTCTGCTCCTCGCTTGCCCACGTCAGGATCGGCAGCGAATACAGCCCGATATGAACCGACAGTACCACCCGGGCCGAGGTGTCCCCGTACTCCAGTTCCTCGCACGCCAGCCCGAGGGAAATGTAGTCAGTCCCCAGGCCGCCGTACTCCTCAGGAATGCAGAAGCCCAGCAGATTGGCTTTGGCCATGGCCGGCAGCAGCTCCGGATTGGGCTTGTGGTTGCGGTCATACTCCTGGATAGTCGGCATGATCACTTTGCGGGCGACATCGCGAGCCATGTCGCGCACGGCAAGCTGTGTTTCGGTGTAGGCGAAATCAATCATTACAGCACCTGTCTTCATTGGGCGGGGTGGCACCTTTTGCACTGATTATATGTTGCGTGGCATAACAAAGTCAATGCCAGTCGCGTTCCCCCGGAGAACGGCGAATCTCTTGGCCGCCCCCGTGTATGCCGTGTTTCCTGTTGACTCGGAAAGAGTGGTTTTCGATCTTGTTCGGAACGGCATCTGTGGGGTTATCAACGACAATCAGGTACAGTGACCGCTTGGACCGCCGTGCTAAGAACTGGCCGGTGAATGTCAAAAGGAGGTTACCATGAAGATGTCTCTATGCTCTCTAATCTGTTTTCTACTGCTCTGCGCAATGACTGGAGCCCAGGACCAAGAATCCGCCAGCGATCCGGAAGACGTGGCAGCTGAGGTCAATAGAGCCTTCGACAGCGGAGACTACAGGCAGTCAATTGATGGCCTCCTGAAGCTAAAGTCGCACCCCGATGCCGAAGAGATTGTGGACAATGTTCTCTATGGCATTGGTTGTTGCTACACTATGCTCGGCGAAGCCGACAAGGCTTTCGCATATCTGGATTCGGCGATTCATGCCGGTTACCTGAACTACTACCAGATGAGTCGCGACTCAAATTTGGTCTTTCTGATGGAGAATCATCGAGAGAGCTTCGATAGAATCCTGACCCGGGCGCAGGCAGCTTCACGACAGGAGATCGCGCGGAGTACACCGGTGGTTGTCCTGGAATATGACAACTACACCGGGCCGCTCGATGTGGCAGAATACGTCTGGGGGGACATAGACCGTCCCGAGATGGATACCCTTCGTCAGGAGTTCAAACTCCGTGACGTCATCGGTGCTGGCGGCTCAGAATTCGAGCAGATGAAAAGACTGCTGAACTGGGTGAGTAACCGATGGGTGCACGACGGTAACAATATCGCTCTGGAGCGCTCGGCGCTTCCCATCCTTCGCCGCGCCCAAAACGGAGAACGCTTCTGCTGCGCCAACTACGCCGATGTTCTTAGAGATTGTCTGTGTGCTCTCGGATACCCGACGCGCTTTGTCGGACTTAGCAGAGAGGATGTGGCCTATGCCACTGGCGGTGGTCATGGCTGTGTTGAGACATGGAGCAATCAATTCCAGAAGTGGATACTGCTTGATGCTCAGAACAATGGCTGGTGGGTTGAAGACTCTGTTCCCCTGAGTGCTTACGAGTGCCAGCGCATATATCTGAGTACCAGGGGGCAGAACCTGAAGCTAATCGGACAGCACACTCAGGACTACTACGCTGAGACCAGAGATGTCTGGGTTGCCTATTTCTATCGTGTGCATCCCGGCTGGATGGGACAGCAATGGCAGTTGATCACCGATGGGATCACGCCGTTATTAGTGTTCCAGAAGATAGCGCGAAACTATGGAATCACACACGCCCCCGACATTCTCTATCCCCAGCTGAACCGGACCAACATCCATCTGCGACATGACAGGGAAGACGCCTTCGACAGTTTGACTGTCACTCTCGGCCACACCATGCCGTTCTTCGATAGATTCCTGCTTCGCATCGATGATGGTGACTGGCAGCTGGCGCAAGATAGCCTGATGTGGGTACTTAAGGAAGGCGAGAACAAGCTGGAAGCCCGGGCTGTGAACGCTGCCGGTGTCGAGGGGAAACCCAGCCGGGTTGTGCTTCGTTACAACCCTCGCGCTCTGGAGTTCTGGGGGAACTGATTACTCTCATTCTCCCCACCGTCACCTGTTGCCCGCCGGGGTCTCTTTGCGTATATTTCTCACTCTGAAACCATAGCCCTCGAGGACCCCGATGGATAAGCAGGCACGGATCAACGCCGACATCATTCCCTACACAGCCGAGTACGCCCGAAACGTCCTGTCCTGGATCGAAAGTGAAGAGACACTCTATGCCGTCTGTCGCTCCAAAAACTACCCGCCCGCTGACAATCTCATTGACACCTGGCAGCGCAAGGATGTCACCAGCTTTCTTATGTCCAGCGGCGGCAGGGTGGTTGCCTACGGCGAGTTGTGGAGCCGTCCGCTGGAACTGGCGGTCGAGATCGCGCATCTCATTGTTGATCCCTACAAACGCGGCGAGGGGTACGGAAGCATGATGCTCGACCTGTTGTACTCGCGGGCATCGGCCCGGCCGAATGTCGCCAAGGTCGTCATTCACCTGTTCAACGAAGATCCGGAAGCCTTGGGTTGTTTTGTCAAGGCCGGTTTCGAGATCCAGGGTACAACGACCTACACCCAGGGTCTGAAGCTGGTCCGTCTGGTGGAGCCATAGAGGGTTGCCATGAGGACACGGCACAGAGGAAACGCCACAGATGCTTTGTATGTCAATAGATAACCATTGAGGGATGATTCCATGAGCGAGCACAAGAACCTGATCGTTGAGACCAAAGGTGCGATTCTGGTGGTGACCATCAACCGCGAGAAGGCCATGAATGCGCTCAACGCCGAGACCATCGCTGAACTCCAGCAGTTGTTCAGCTACTACTGGACCGATGATACCATCAAGGTAGTCGTGATCACCGGTGGCGGCCAGAAGGCCTTTGTCGCCGGGGCGGACATCTCGGAACTGGCCGACACCGACCTCCGCAGCGGCACCGATACGGCTGCCCGCGGCCAGTATCTGATGAAGACCATCCAGAACTTTCCGAAACCGGTCATTGCCGCCGTCAACGGTTTCGCTCTCGGCGGTGGCTGTGAGTTGGCTATGGCCTGCGATATTCGTCTGGCCTCCGACAAGGCCAGGCTGGGCCAGCCCGAGGTCAATCTCGGGATCATCCCCGGATACGGCGGCACCCAGCGTCTCCCGCGTCTGGTGGGACGAGGCAAGGCTATGCAGCTCATCCTCACCGGTGAGATGATCAACGCCCAGGAAGCGCACCGAATCGGGCTGGTCGATGAAGTGCATCCGCACGAGGAGCTGATGAACAAGGCGATGGAGATGGCGGAGTTGATCACGACCAAGGGACCGATTGCCATCCAGGCCGCCAAGGAGTGCATAAACCGTGGTCTGGATGTTACGCTCTCTGTTGGCTGCGATCTCGAGAAAGTCAGCTTCGGTCAAACCTGCGGCACCGGCGACAAGAACGAGGGTATGGAGGCGTTCCTCGAAAAACGCAAGCCCAACTTCACCGGTCATTGAGTACCGCACGGGCCAAAAGCCTACTATCATTCCCCGGGGCGAGGCCGCAGGTCTCGCCCTGAATGCTTCGATCCCTCCGATGCCGCCGCTTGCGACCATGCCCCGGTGAAACCTAACTGAACCTGTCAGGGTTATAGTCGGCAATGGAACTGATCTCGCTGTTCTTTCTTTCATTCGGTGTTGGCTTCTCCGGCGCCATGATGCCCGGCCCTTTGCTGGCGGTTGGGATCGCCGAAACACCCCGTCATGGTTGGCAGACCGGCCCCGTCATATCTGTCGGTCATGCCATTGCGGAGATTGGCGTTGTGGTGCTCCTCGCTCTCGGCGTTGCCGCCGTAGCCCAGCATCCCACCGTCACCTCCGGGATCAGTATCGTCGGCGGCGTTGCGCTCGTGCTTATGGGAACCGCCATGGCGATCGACACTCTCCGGGGCCGCGTCACCTATGACCAGCAGGCCGGCAACCAGGGTGGCGGGCACCGATTGCTCATCGGCAAGGGCATCACTGCCTCACTGTCAAACCCTTACTGGTTCGTCTGGTGGGCGACCACGGGGCTGGCCTTTGTCACGAAATCACTCGAATTTGGCTTCATTGGACCGGTTGTCTTCTACTTCGGCCACATCATGTCAGATTTCGTCTGGTTCAGCCTCGTATCGGCCCTGCTCTGGCAGGGAAAGCGGCTCATCATGGGTACCGGCCTGAAAGTGCTGATCCTTGCCTGTGCTGCTTTTCTGGTATTTCTTGGGGTCAGCTTCTTTCTTGATGGAATCGCTAACCTGATCTGAGCCTTGACGAAAGGGACGCAATGATGGACATCCACATCAAACCGGTGCAACCTTCGGATGCCGATTGGATTCTGGATGTCGTCCGCAGCTGGGGTGCCGATTTCGTCATCTCACGCGCCAGAGTGATCTATCCCTCCCGGATCGACGGGTTCTACGCCGTCGATGACGAAGCTAAGCGCCTTGGGCTGGTTACCTATGAGATCATCGATGATCAATGCGAGATTGTCACGCTCGATGCTTTCGAGAAGTATCAGGGGATCGGCACCAAACTGCTCGATACGGTCGTCCATGATGCCACTCTTCGAGGTTGCCGCCGCCTGTGGCTGATTACCACCAACGACAACCTCGAGGCCATGCGTTTCTACCAACGGCGCGGCCTCGCTGTGGCTGCTGTGTACCCGGGAGCGTTGGACACATCACGGAAGCTCAAGCCGTCCATTCCACTCGTTGGTAACTACGGCATCCCGATGCGCGATGAAATCGAATTCGAACTGGTTCTGCACTCCCCCGAGGCTGATGCTGCCCCGCTGGCGTAGTCCCCTCGCCTTGTCAACCGCCAAACCGCTCGACGCCCAGCCGGGCGGTGTGAAGACGCGTGTACACGGCCCCCTGTGGTGTCAGGTCGGATTGGAACAGCACCACCTGATCGAACAGCACCTCTCGTGGTTCAATCCTCATCGCCTCTATCTGTGAGACTGTCTCTGTCACGGTCCGGCCACGTTTCACTCGCCCCAGTGTGAGATGAGGCTTAAATCCCTTCTTCTCCTTCTCAAAGCGCAGCGTGCGCACCCCCAGCTCTACCTGACGGGCCAGTTTGGAAAGCCGCTCCGTATTGCCCGCAAGCCCGACCCAGAACACGTTGGGCCGGCGCAGGTTCGGAAACGCTCCCATTCTGTCCAGGGTCAATGTTGTTGGTGCAAGCTGCGCCGCCACGCCATCCAGCAAGGCCGTCAATCTCGGGACTACTGCTGCATCAGTCTCGCCAAGGAAGCGAACTGTCAGATGGACATTCCCGGGATCGACCCACCGCACGTCCGGACCGGTCGCACGCAAGGCTTCTATTGTCCGGCCCAGGTACTCCACAATGTCCGCCGGCAACGGCAGAGCAATGAACAACCTCAAGCGACCTCCTCACTCAATGTCGAGTATTTCTCGCCGAAGCATCTCCATCGCGGCGTAGACAGATCTATGACGGTTCACAGCCCGATCTCCGCCCAGTCGAAACAACCTGGCACGGGTGTTGTGAGCGGAGGCAACAGCAATGTAGATAGTTCCCACAGGCTTGTCCCTGGTGCCCCCCTCCGGCCCGGCTATTCCCGTAATAGCGATCGCGTAGTCGGTAGCAAACTGGGTGCGACACCCCTCGGCCATTGCCCGCGCACATTCCTCGCTTACGGCTCCATATTCCTGAAGGACATCGGGGGACACGCCAAGCTTTTCGGTCTTGATATGATTACTGTAGGCAAGGATGCCGCCGACGAAGTAGGCGGAAGCCCCGGGGACAGATGTGATTTGACTGCCCAACTCGCCCCCGGTGCAAGATTCGGCCACCGACAGCGTCTTGTCATTGTCTGCCAGCAACTGGCCGATCACACCCTCCAGCGTATCGAGGTCATAGCCATAGACATACTTACCGCATACCTTTTCAAGGTGCCGCTCGACCATCTGGACCTTCTCTCTGGCCTCGAGTTCACTGTCGGCCTCGGCGTACAAGCGAAGATCCACGCCGCTGTACGCCGGAAGATAGGCCAGCCTCACCCCCTCCGGCAGCTTCAGTCCCGGCACAATCATCTCTGCTAAACGGGACTCAATGATACCGGTCGTGCGCAGCTTGCGGACAAACAACGATCGTCCCTGCTTCAACTGCCTGAGATAGGGTATGACCGAGTCGGTCATGATCTGGCGCATCTCAACCGGCACGCCCGGTAACGCGACAAATACATGCCCCTTCTCACAGATACAGATACCCAGTGCCGAACCATGCCTATTCGTGAACAATTCCGCTCCCTGTGGCAACAGCGCCTGGTTCTGGTTGATCGCCGGCATGTCTATGCCGCGTTCGGCATAGCGCCGACGAATGTCTTCCAGGATGTCTTCGTGGAAAATGAGATTGCGCTTGAAGAGCCTGACAATCGCCTTCTTCGTAATGTCGTCATCGGTCGGCCCCAGGCCCCCGGTCGCGATCACCACACGCACTCTACGCAGGGCATCGCGGAATACCTCCTCCATGGCCTCCACCGAGTCCCCGACGGAGGTTATTCGCTTGACAGAAAAGCCCAGATCGGTCAGCGACTGGGCAACAAAAGCGCCGTTGCGGTCCGCCGTATGTCCAGTGATCAACTCCTCGCCGATCGTTATGATCTCTGCATCCATGAAGGTAGTATCCTCAGTTAAGGCCGGCCAACTCCGGCCACCAGTGTTCCAATGCGTACAACACCAGCCGCGTGAAGAGATTCGCATACACGCCGGCAATGATATCATCCATCGTTATACCCCAGCCACTACGAAGGCGCTCGGCCTGCGCAGCAGGCGGGACCTTGACCACGTCAAAAAAGCGAAATGCAAAGAAGGCGATAACATAGGCGGTAAGCGTGTACGGCAGTGCAATTACCGCCACCAGCATACCGGCCCATTCATCCATCACTATCTTCTTGGGATCGTGCCCCCACAACCGCTCACAGGTAGTGCCACTCCAGACAGAGAGAACGGAAAACACAACAGCCGCAGAAATGATGAGTGACTGATCCCCCCTGAGCACAAAGTAGGCGATCAGCCAGGCCGGAATCGTTCCCACGGTGCCGGCAACAATCGGGAAGAAGCCCGAGTACAGACCGGTGGCGACACACACTGCTACCCGTTCGGTGAGATTGCGCATGCTACTTCAGCACCGACTTGATCATGTAGAAGTACTTCACCACGTAGTCAACTCCCGTCCACAGGGTTACCGCCGCCGTCACCCAGAGAAAGACATTGAACCAGGTGACATAGTCAAATTCGAAAGCACTGAGTGCCGGACTTCCGAAATGCTCCAGCGTCTTGATCAAATTGATGTAGGCCAGAATGACACCGACCACTGTCAACTGCAGAAACGTCTTGACCTTCGCCCACCACGAGGGCGAAATCACCATGCCTCTGTATGCCGCCAGCAGACGGACTCCCGTGATGAAGAATTCACGCCCGATTATCAGCATCACCGGCAGTGGCGAGACAAACCGCAAAGCAATGAAGGAGATGAGGGCTGAGGAGACCAGCACCTTGTCGGCCAGCGGGTCCATGAATTTGCCGAAGCCGGTGGTGATGCCGTACTTGCGCGCATAGTAACCGTCGGCCAGATCGGTCAGGGCCGCAACAATGAACAGCCCCAGAGCCAGCAGGTTCAGGTAGTAATTCTCCACGATGAAGAAATACATGAAGAATGGAGCTATGATGATGCGCAGAAGTGTCAGCTTGTTGGGCGTATTCATCGCTTGGAAAGTACGCCCCGCCCCGCCGGGTGTCAACGACAATGCCGGTCAGGTTGCCTGCGACGGAGTAATGGCCGAAGACAGCATGTGATGCCAACACTCTGGATGAACTGCAGGGTGCCAGCAAGGGGGAAGATGGAGACGAATGGATTCACCCGAATAAAAAAACCCAGGCGAGCTTGGCGGCCCACCTGGGCGGACGATATTAGGTAATCCACAGAAAGAGTAACACTTTCCGATTGCGTGAGTATTATACTAAATATCTATGAGTTGTCAAGGGAAAATGCAGACCTGAAACGAAATTTTCTCACTGGTGTCGCCAAGCCGATATCCGGGCTTTGATCATGCGCGAGGTCCGGCCGACCCACAGCTCAGGCTCGCGCGTCATAACGATGTATTCTGTCGCTCTTGTTTGCCCGAAACCCCACGCGGATGCCGACATCTCCACATAGTTGCAGACACGCCCTGTGCACGATGTTAACTACTCTGTAAGTATAAGTAAATTATTGACATATACCATTCGATGTTGTCAACATGGCCGATTCTGCTCAGCTTCGCAAGTGGTGCTGACATAAGTAAATATACCATAGGGGTTTATGGGCCTGCATTTCTTGATAATGGTTGATTGCGCCGTCGGAAGCGTTTCGTAGACGCCGCGAGTAATGTTTTCTACATGTTTGCCCGCCAAGGATATATCAGATTCTGTGAGAAAAACACCATTTTTTGTGGTTGTCGACACTCCAAACACAATATCTTGATCACCGAGGCCCGGTGGGGAGGCACCTTGTTATACACGTCTTCGCGGCCCTGCCGGCACGCTTTGGGACGTTCGCGTTCTTCATTTGAGTCGTTAATCAAGCATCGCTGTCACAGTGCAGGAGGCACTTGGGCGGTTGAAGAGCTTTTGAACTGGCGAAATGGTAGGGAGGTCCGACGTTGAAGATTCGCCGCTATTATACCAGGGATGGAGAGTCACCATACAGTCGAATCAATTTCACCACCCGTAAGTCCGAGATCAAGAATCCCGATGGCTCGGTGGTCTTCAGTATTGAAAACGTAGAGGTGCCGGAATCATGGTCTCAGGTCGCAACTGACATTCTGGCTCAGAAGTACTTCCGGCGGCGGGGCGTGCCGCAAACCGACCCCGTCGGCAAGCCGCTTCTCAACGCGGACGGCAGCCCGAAACAGGGATCGGAGACCTCGTCGAAACAGGTCTTTCACAGGTTGGCGGGCTGCTGGCGCCATTGGGGAGAGACACACAACTACTTTGACTCGCCGGATGATGCCCAGGTGTTCTATGATGAGCTGTGCTATATGCTGGCCGCTCAGATCGCAGCTCCCAATTCACCGCAGTGGTTCAACACGGGGCTGCACTGGGCCTACCGCATTGACGGGAAGTCGCAGGGGCACTACTATGTCGACCCCAGGACCCACACGCTTACCCGCTCCGAGAGCGCCTATGAGCACCCTCAGCCTCACGCCTGTTTTATTCAGTCGGTCGAGGATGATCTGGTCAACGAAAACGGCATCATGGACCTCTGGGTACGAGAGGCCCGGCTGTTCAAATACGGCAGCGGCACCGGCAGCAACTTCTCCAACATTAGAGGCTCGAAAGAACCGCTGTCAGGAGGCGGAAGCAGTTCCGGGCTGATGTCGTTTCTCAAGATCGGCGACCGCGCCGCCGGAGCGATCAAGTCCGGAGGTACCACCCGCCGAGCAGCCAAGATGGTCTGTGTCGATCTGGACCATCCCGATATCGAGGCCTTCATCAACTGGAAAGTGGTCGAGGAACAGAAGGTCGCCGCCATGGTGACCGGATCGAAGATTATTCGTGAGCAGTTGACAAGAGTCTTCGAGGCCGCCAAGACGACTGACTCTGAAGGCCACTCGTCCATCGAGGCCGACCCGGTGCGCAACCCCAAACTCCGGCAGGCCCTGATTCACGCCCGCAAATGCTATGTGCCAAACGAATACCTAAAGAAGGTACTGGAACTGGCCGAGCAGGGCATCACCGAGATCGAGTTCATTGATATTGACACCAACTGGGAATCCGAGGGATATGTCACTGTCTCCGGCCAGAACTCCAATAACTCCGTGCGCATTCCCAATCGCTTCTTCGAACGACTGAAGAAGGGTGAGAAGTGGGAGCTGATCCGCCGGATCGACGGTGAGACTGCCCGCGAGATCAGCGCTCAGGAGCTTTGGGACAAGATCTGCTACGCCGCCTGGGCCTGTGCCGACCCCGGTGTCCAGTATGACACCACCATCAATGAATGGCACACGTGTCCTGCCGATGGCCGGATCAACGCTTCCAATCCCTGCTCGGAATACATGTTCCTTGATGATACCGCCTGCAATCTGGCCTCGATCAATCTCGCTCGATTCCTTCAGGATGATGGTTCCTTCGACATCGAGGGGTACCGTCACGCCGTCCGGATCTGGACCATCGTGCTCGAGATATCAGTACTAATGGCGGCTTACCCGTCCCGTCAGGTGGCTCAGAGGAGCTTCGAGTTCCGTACTCTCGGGCTGGGGTATGCAAACCTCGGCTCAGTCCTGATGCGTAAGGGAATACCTTACGCATCGCCGGAGGGTTATGCCCTGTGTGGAGCTCTGACGGCCATTCTGACCGGCGAGGCTTACTGCACTTCTGCCCTCATGGCTAAACAACTGGGACCATTTCCGAACTATTACCGCAACCGTGATTCCATGCTGCGTGTTATCAGAAATCACCGCCGCGCGGCCTACAACGCTGAGAAGTCTGAGTACGAGGGGCTGAGCGTTTTTCCGGTGGGGCTTAACGCCGCTCTGACTGATGAATCGCTCGTTATGGTTGCCCGCGAAGTCTGGGATCGCGCCCACGAACTCGGCGAGCAGTATGGCTACCGTAACGCCCAGGTGTCAGTTCTGGCTCCCACGGGAACGATCGGGCTGGTCATGGACTGCGATACAACCGGTATCGAGCCGGATTTCTCACTGGTCAAGTTCAAGAAGCTCGCCGGCGGCGGTTACTTCAAGATTATCAATGCATCAGTGCCGGTGGCACTTCGCAATCTTGGCTACTCCCCCGATCAGATCACCGAGATTATCGCCTATGCCACCGGTCGTCGTACCCTCAAGGATGCCCCTTTCATCAACCACGGGTCGCTGCGCGCTCGTGGATTCGACGATGAAGCGCTGGCAAGACTCGAGGATTCGCTTGAGAATGTCTTCGATATCAGCTTCGCCTTCAACAAGTACACACTGGGTGACGAGTTCCTCACCGACACTCTGAGCCTCAGTCAGGACGAGTATGATGCCATCGACTTCGACCTGCTGTCATACCTGGGGTTCACACGAGAGCAGATCGACGCGGCCAACGAGTACTGCTGCGGTACCATGACACTTGAGGGAGCCCCGAATCTCAAGAAAGAACACCTCGCTGTTTTCGACTGTGCTACCCGCTGCGGCAGGAAGGGAAAACGATTTATCGCCTATGAGGGGCACATCAGGATGATGGCAGCAGCCCAGCCGTTCATTTCCGGCGCCATCTCCAAGACCATCAATATGACCGCTGAGGCCGGGATCGATGACATCAAACGCGCCTATCGGCTGTCCTGGGAAAGCATGTGCAAGGCCATCGCCCTGTATCGCGACGGCTCCAAGCTCAGCCAGCCGCTTACCAGCGCTTTGCTCGGAGACTCCGAGGCGGAGGGCGAAACGGAACTGACAGTCGAACGAACCGCCAATGCTGCCGCTCGCAAGATTGTTTATCGCTATCTGGCCAAACGCCGCAAACTGCCCAACCGCCGAGGCGGTTACACGCAGAAGGCGGTTGTCGGCGGTCACAAGGTGTATCTGCGCACCGGCGAGTATTCCGATGGGTCACTCGGCGAAATCTTCCTTGATATGCATCGCGAGGGAGCCGCTTTCCGCTCGTTGATGAACTCCTTCGCCATAGCCATCTCGCTGGGCCTGCAGCATGGCGTGCCGCTGGAGGAGTTCGTCGAGGCCTTCCTGTTCAGCCGCTTCGAGCCAAATGGCCTGGTGTCAGGCAATCGCCACATCAAGCGGGCCACCTCCATCATCGACTACATCTTCCGCGAGCTGGCCATCACCTATCTCGGGCGCACCGATCTGGCCCACGTGTCAGAGGAAGACCTGCGCCATGATACGCTCGGTATTCCCGCCGAGGAAGGCATCGAATACGAAGATGAAGAGCCGGCCACAAGAGCCATTACCGGCCACCTGACTCTCGGACGGCGCACTCCCAACGACATCCATACCTCGCATCTGTCACTGGCTGCGGGCGATGGTCATACTGACGGTAACGGCAAGAGCAATGGTAACGGCAACGGAAGTGCCGGCATCCATGATAGCAATAAGAGCGGTACTGAGACGGTCGGCAAAGGAGGGAACGGTCATGGTCAACAGATGGAGAGTTCGCCTGCAACTGCGCAAGCTCCGCGCTCGTCGGAGATGTATCACCACGCCGGCGAAGCAGGCGCATCGGTTGTTACTGAGGAAAACCACCGTCTCTATCAGCAAATCAGAACAGCCCGACTGAAGGGATACGAGGGGGACATGTGTTCTGAGTGCGGGCAGTTCACAATGGTTCGCAACGGCACCTGCCTCAAGTGCGACACCTGCGGTGCCACCAGTGGCTGCAGCTGAGAGATGCTGCAGCTGATCGTGAAGGGATGCACGATGTTACCGCTGTCGGCCAGGGATAGCCGGCAGCGGTTCATCTTTTATCCGGTCCATCTCCGTCGACTGCACGTATACCTGATGTGCAGACCTGTAAGACATCCATAGCTCTGATCGGGCGCGGCGTTCAGTTGGCCCTGCTGCTTCTGCTGATTCTGAGTCTCGGAGCAGCCATCCATTATCCCGGTTTTCTGACCGGTGAGCTTCCGGGCTGGCTGCTGCCGCTTCGCGACTATTCTCCACACCTGTCGTTTTCTCTCTACTCCCTGTTTCACATCGCCACGGCAGGACTGCTGATCGCTCTGCTTGTTTGGCTCATCATCAGTCCCGCAAGCCGACATCTACTCGGCTTTGACGGCGTCGGCCTTGTCCCTGAGCTGGTTCGTGCCACCCACTGGCTCACTTTGCTCTTTCTGGTCGTCGGCCTCGGGAGCGGGCTGGTGGTGATTGGCCAAAGGGCGATATCGCCGGGTGTCTTGCCGTTCGTTCTGCAGACTCATCTGTGGGCCTTGATGGCCGCTGTTGCGATTGCCCCGGTTGCCTGGGTGCTGTCGATCATCCTCGGTCGCCGAGGGCACGCTGCGAACACTGAACTCTCCCGGGAGACTACCGGTGCCTGCTTAAACAAGCTCTTGATTGCCCTTGCTGCTGGTGGATTCATTGCGCTGGGGCTTCACTGGTATACAACGCGCCCGCTTGAGCTGTCGTGTCACGCCTCCGCTGATCGGCCTGTCATCGATGGCGTCGCCCGCCCCTTCGAGTGGAGCAGGGCCGATTCGGTGTCCCTGACCTTGTGGGGCGGCACCGGTTTCTCCGGCGGCGCTACCCGGGCTGTCCTGCGTGTGCTCCGCGTGCATCAGCAGATCTACTTTCTCATCCAGTGGGACGACCCGACCCGGTCACTCAACCGCTACCTGATCAAGACGGGCCCACATCGCTGGGTCGAGCTTGGTGCCGACCAGGCGCATCGAGAGCCATCTGAATTCTGGGAAGACCAGCTCATGCTGATTGTGTCACCCGAGCATGCACAGCGCATCCGGCGCCTTCCCTCAACGAGAGACGCGATTGCTGGCCGAGAACCGGCCGACACTCTGGACGTGTGGCGCTGGATGGCTGTGTCTACCAATCCGACAGGGCAGGCCGAGGACTGCTGGTACGGCACCGACAGCAGCGGTGTCTGGGGGCTGCACCCCGATCCGAGAACAGGCGGCGGGGCCACCAGCAATTACAATCATGAATGGCAGCAACCTTTTTTGATGAACTCGGGACCACAGGTCGTGCCGTGGATCGACGTTGATTCACGCTTTGTCACTCCCTACTGGCCCAGCGAGGATACTCTCGAAATCGGCACTCGGGTACCGTCGGTCATTGTCGGGGCAATGGCCGGCGATGGCGCCGATGTCCGGGCTGCAGGCCAGCACTTTGGCGGTGTCTGGACAGTCGAACTGGTGCGCCATATCAACACCGGGTCACCCTTTGACGTGCCCTGCGGCAGGTCGTTCAGACTCGACATCCTGATCGCCGACGACAGCCGATTTGGCTTCTGCCGCAGCCTGCGCTCTGTGCAAGTCTCAATAGAGGATTAGTGCTCTGGGCACATCAGGTATTTTGTACCTGACGTCCAGCCTACCAAATGTGGTCGACCGAACTCGCAGCAGAACATTGACGCCAAATACCATTTCGCTATCTGTTTATGCCGCAATCTAATAGGTCGTCTTCTGTCACTTGCTGTTTAATCTTGGCACAGTTGTTGTTAACAAGTGTAGTGAGTTAGGTGATTTGGGCTCATAGGAGAGGCCGCGGTGTTCTTCACCGGCTTCGGACTGGCCGGGTACTGACAATACCGCATGTGGGACGTCAGACATACAGGACCTGATCATCTATGGTACCTGCAATGATTGGAGAAACGCACAGGGCTTGAGATAACGTCTGGGGGGACTTCCAAACGCATGCAGCCAGGCATGATTGGGAAGGTAATCCGGTAGTGAGGTGCTCACGCTACCGGATTTTCTATTGTGCTCGTTGACTATCCTCGCATCGCATTCAACGGCAGTGGCATCAAGGGCCATAGTCCCGCTATTTCAGGGCCGAAACGCCATTTCGCACGCTCAAGCTTGACATTCGCACTACCGATAAACTATTTGATGAAAGGCATTCACACAGCGCATCAACGGCGTCCGGAAGCCGGCATGTTTACTTCGCATTCGTTCCCATGCGGTATGCGTAATCACAAGGTACTTGCTGTACTTGCTCGAATGCCGCGTATGACAACGAGAATAAGCAGTGGGGTGTGAAGCCACTACCTGTATGACAGGGTCGGTGGCACGCAAACGCAGGAGACTCGAATCTGTCACACAGGCCTCACAGAATAAACACAATGCATGATGACCAATAGGAACATGGCTGCAAGGAGTACAGGGATGAAACGGACCTTTATCTTCGTCGCGATGCTGACCTTGACGATAACCACACTGGCGGCCGGAGCCGATATTGTCGGACCGCCTGATGACCCGTTCGACTTCAGTCGAGTGCAAAAGCTCAGGCTCAGCGACTACAGCGCCTTTGGTGACACCTCAGTCACCATCTCACAGCTCGACCAGTCGGGTTTTCCCCGGATTGATCTGTATGTCGACGTCCTCGATGAAAACGGTCTTCCCCTCTGGGGGCTTGGTACCGGAGACTTCTGCCTCACTCAGGACGGCCAGACAGTACCGTTTACCATCAGCCAGATCGAGGCTGCGGGCTGCGCCCGTTCGATTGCCCTGGTGATCGACGTCAGCGGCAGTATGAACCTGCCGGAGCACGACCCCGCGATTGGCTACGCGAAGGCAGCAGCGCACGCCTTTGTCGATGACATGGACGATTATGACCGCGTGGCCATAATTGCCTTCTCCGACTGCGCCGATGTCGTTCAGGAATTCACCAGCGACAAGCAGGCGTTGCACGACGCCATTGATGGTCTGCGCGCTGAAGGAATGACTGCCTTGTTTGATGGCATCTGGCTGGGCGTCAATGAAGCGGTCAGCGAACTTGGCAGCAAGGCCGTGATCTTCTTCGCTGACGGTCTGGAGAACAATTCCGATGTTTGCGAGTATCCGCCCAACGGGCTGTTCATGGACAATGACTACACCGACGACTCCACGCTCATCTGCGATCTTGCGCGCAGCGCCGGCATCCCCGTATACGCTGTGGGCGTCGGCGAGAACGTCTGGGCTGATCCCATGATCGCCTTCGCCGAGGGCACCGGCGGCTACTACCAGTTTGCTCCATCAGCCGCGGATCTTGGGGACATCTTCACTGAGATCAGGGAGCGTCTGTGCAATCGGTACCTGATAAGCTACGACTCCCCGGACACGCAGGCTGATGGTGACTGGCACGAGGTCATCGTCTGTGTGTTTGCACCCGATTGCCAGTTCTGCGATACTGCCCACTACCGGGAGAACTTACCGCCCGCTATCGCCGAGGATCCGGCTACGATAGCACTTGCATCGGAGTGCCAGCCGCCCGATGAGGAGTTGACCATCTGTGCTCTGGTCAGCGATGATGTCGAGCCGTACGTCACGAATGTCAAGCTCTTCTACCGCGTCACCGGAGAGGTTATCTATACGACTTTGCCCATGACACAAGGTGATCCGGGGCAGTACTGCGCCGCCATACCGGACATTTCACTGCCGGAAGGTGGAGGAATCGACTACTACATCACCGCTTCGGACGGCATGGCGACAGTCTCCCTGCCTTCACAAGACCCGCAGAACAACCCCTACCGGATCGCCTTGTGCCCCAATGATCCTCCGGGTATCGCCCACGAGCCACCGAGCTGCGTCTATGGCAGCGATGTGACGATAACGGCAACCGTCGTCGACAACACCGACTTCGTTGAACTGGTGCGGTTGTACTACCGTATTGCCGGGAGCGCCAGTGACTATGACAGTGTTGATTTCACCGCCGATGGCGCCGACCAGTACAGTGCCGTTGTCCCCGGCGGTTTCGCCACCGAAAGCGGGATCGATTACCTAATCTACGCCCGCGACAACTGGGGCTTCTTCACTACCTACGGCCCGATCGTGGTCAACTGCGAGGATACGCTGACCTGCTGGCCTGATCTGCCTGCTCCGGAACTGGTAATGGAGTGCGTCGAGGAAGTCATTGTCAACGACACTCGGTATCATCGTTTCCACCTCGGTGTAACCAACTGGGCTGACTTCCCGGACACGCTCTTCTGGCCGGCGCCGGATCTTGAGCCCTGTGGTGACAACACCGAAGCTTCCCGGTCCTGGATCGACATCTACGACAACGAGGATAATCGCATCAATGGTTTCTGTGCCCTCGGACACGCCGCTGATCTCGACAACATCTGGTTTGGCATCCCCCTGTCTGGCACGCCGCCGGACTCAGTGTACATCACGATAACCGATCGTCGTTGTGACATCGTGTACACTTCGAATCTGGTTGCCACCTCTGATGCCGTGGCGGCGCCGGTGATCACCTGTCCGGGTATGCTCAATGACACCGTCGTGGCACCGGGAACCGAGATCTGCATAGAGGTGCCCATCGATGGCGATTTCACTCTGGGTAACGGCGATGAGTACTGGGCCGACGGTCATGTGTGCTTCACACCAACTCAATCTATGGTATACGAGTTTCTGGTCATAGCCGCCAACGAGTGCGGTGTCGATTCCTGTGAGTTCTCGATCGACGTCACTGTGGCCGATACCGCCACTGTCATCCCCACATGGGAGTGGATCTACGTGCTGTGCCCGG
>Ga0334883_1000032_pt1 | contig 249033 bp, 210 predicted proteins | sample GraSluR1_MG_6_FD_207230 | JGI IMG/M metagenome (GOLD analysis project Ga0334883, IMG submission 207230) | Sludge microbial communities from methane-producing bioreactor in Wageningen University, Netherlands - Granular Sludge_09_05-R1 | ecosystem: Engineered > Bioreactor > Anaerobic >...
GCCTTAATCTCGTCGATGTTCGTTGTGGCACCCATAGCCTGACGGTAACCTGCAATAGAGGCAATGAGCCTTTTTCGCAGTTTGTCCAGCTCAATTGCTTCCGGGTTAACGATTTTGTCGAGAATACCACAGAGCTCCGTGAGCTCATAAACATTCAGTTCCTTAGAGCTCACCACCCCGTAAGCAGACAGCAAGTCGAGTTTTTGTTCATTACCAATGCGTCCTTTCGATAGAAGTGTGTGAAACTTCTTGATCAAGGTGTTTTTTTGTTTGTCCATAAATGTTGTTGCCATATTATCCCGTGTTTAGTTGTTAGGTGAATAGATCGTCGCAGACACCGTATCCAAATTTTATTAATTCCGAAATCCATTTTTGCTCTATTTCAGACAGAGTCCTTTCTTTTTTGATTACAAGCCTACTACGGGCAATCACCCTGTGGCCTCTCTTCTTAAGAGTGTAGTGAAGCTTGTACATTCTGCGCTTTTGTTGTTTTGATATCATTTATCCCGTGTTAGTTAATATTTCTTTTTTTCACCCCAGTAAATTGCAGCCCTTTCTGGCCATATTATGTATTCTCCGGTTGGTCCTAAATAACGACCCTTGCTAATTGCCTTATAACCCTCGACCCATATCTTCAGTGTAGCATCGTATGCAACTGATTGTGCGGCACGGCTTGCAGGTAATTTGCCCTCGGCATGAGAAATAAATACAATGAGTTTTCCATGAATAGCTTCTTTAAAGTTGATGTATTGTTTATACGACAAACCGAAATACTGAAAGCTGTCAATGATCACAATACCAGGACTCCTCTTTGCTCGCAACCTTTCTAACAACTGTTCATGATTCTCCTGAACAACCAATAGCTTACCACCCACCTCCCTCATCCCAAGGTCGAGAAAAGACTTCTGAAGCGTGTGTGTGACACCCTCCTCTAAGGAATTGAATATAATTCTGTCGAATTTGGCCAGACACTTAATTAGCTTAAGAACGAAAGAAGTCTTCCCGTTACCACTGTTACCCCATATAAACCAAACTCCCGATCTTTCCGGATTTGAAAAAGCATCATACCATTCATCCTCAAAGTCAAAAAGTTTGTATTTTTTGTCCAGTACATTCTGTACCGTAAGTGCCCGTTTTACCGCCATTATTCAGTTTTAAAGGCGTTATTAATTCAATTTTGATATCTCAATCTTCACGCGTCGCAGACTTCCGTTTACCTTACCGATCAGCTCCTGAACGTTAATGTCCTCCCTGTTAGCTTTTGCAACCAGTGCCACCTGTGTTCTCTTAAATTCGTCAAGTGCTTCCTTGCCGTCCGGAGATACTCTTTGATACCTGCTTCCAAATCGCGAGAATAGTTCAGCGTAGCCGACCTTATGTGCATTAAGCGCCCTTTCTATTTTAGCTTTCAATCCGTCGGCTCCCATCATGTAATACCCACAAGCCCCCTCGGTCGCATTCCAAAGCGCTTTCAACTCTAAGAAAGCCGGATAATCAAGGTCGCCCGCCTCATCAAGTATTATGAGGGGGTTGGGAATCGTGCGCAGGTAAAACACCAAATCACCGTACACGTCGGCATATTTACCGGTATTCCCAACCCCGAATTCTTTTGCGATTTCACGAATAAGCTTTTGTTTTGTCTTCACCTGCGAACAGTCGATATACACGGCAAATTTATTCTCCTTAACATAGCAGCGGGCCGTGTATGTCTTACCAATATCAGCCATATCGCAAAGCAGTGCACTGGTGTTACGTGCCTGACATGCATCCAGCTGCGCATATATGTGCTGATACGAAGTTGTATGTGCCGTTTTCCACGGCTTTTCCCCGGTCAGGTTTACGCCAAGTCTTCTGGCAATGCTTACCCATTTTGCATCTGATAGAATTCTGTCAGTCTCTCCGGATAACAAGCGGTTAAGGACTCCCGGATTAACGTCCAGGGCAATGGCCATTTTCGACTGACTGTGATATAATGTTGAACGAGCATCCTTTGCAGCCTCAACAATTTGTTTTTTAATTTCTTCGTTAATCATAATGTGGTGTTTTAAATTGTTTTTATGGTTATTATAAGCTGTCTAAAGCATTCTGTTTTGTCCATTCCGGATCATCATAATCGATTGAATATATCTGTGCCGACTCTTCTTCTTTCGACTCCACGACAACCGGCACAAGAGAGTCAAGATGTTCCAAATTAGGTATTATGCCAACTTTGGAGAAGGAGCCAACACCTGCTTTAACCATACTATCGAATTGTGCAATATATTTCGCCTGATTTGTTTGTGCTTCTGTATCCTTGTCCGTCCACTCTGCATTCGATGTGTTAAATGTTTCTATCCTGGTAGCTTCACAGATATAGTTTTCATTTTGATACAGGTAAACACGTTCAATATTATCTGATGGCATGTAGTAAGCATTAACCGTGTAGTTGTTTGGCTTAAGTTTCCCGAGTATCTGTGGATTTGGTAGCTGATAATCGGCATATTGCACCTGAACATACATGTTTCGTTGGATACTCGTTTTGGTCGACTCACCAATATATCTCACCAATAGCGGGCGGTTGATTGTGGCAAGATTGGGGTTCAGATTCTGTTCTAGAACCTGCATGCATGTTAAACCCTTATATTTATCCTGATTTCGATGCTTGGAGTCATTATATTTCTTAATGGTGAACAGATCGTCAGCAACAAGCTCCTCAAAACTGTACGTTTTTTCTTTTATAATATACTTATTGGTTGTCTCGTCATACATTCGTTCGCCACCTGTTTGGTTTGCTTCAAGTTTTCCGTACCAACGACCAATGCCCGCCTGATATCTCTTTTCAAATCCGTATTTCTTGCGGCGGTTAAAGTGTTCGGCGTGTTTCTCCTGCGAGTTTGTTGGAGCACACCAACGAACCAATGGGAAGACAACACCGGCTTTCATCAAGTCATCTTCGTATTGACTAACCAGGTGGTGCTCAACTTCCATTTCTAGCGGGAGACCCCAACCGCGGGCATCAATAAAGCGGAACATATCTCGAAGACAGTCAATAAACAGCGACGTGTCTTTCTTAACTGAGTAAGAAGCTCCTATAATGCACCCGGAAGCTACATCGTAGGCATAATATGCCTTAACGCGGTTCCCGTCGTGCATTTTACGCGGTAAATCCCTGTCGTCAAGAGATATTTTTGAAAGCGCGAACTCAGGAGCGTGACGGTGAAAGTGTGGCCGATTTGACTGATTCCGGTGATATGTTGAACGTACACGATCAACAATAGCTTTGTTTTTCGGATTATTGATATAGTTTCTGCAAGTAGCCTCTGATATTGTCTTATAGCAGCACTTGTCGGGATCGTAAAAGTCTTCCCTGTTGAACAACTCGCCAGTTTCTAAATCTACAATCATGATATCTCCTGCCAAAAAACGGTGATAGTCCTCATAAACCCAAGAGGCGTAGGGCTTATTTTTCATGCAAAAAATCGAAAGGATTAACCTCTCAAGCTTTTCATTCACGATACGAGCGTTGTTGTTTGCAAAATTGCCGTGTATCAGAACTGAGTACCCATTTTTGATGTAATTATTGAATTTCTCCTGTAGCCGGCGGTGGTTCTCAGGTAGTGTATGAGGATAAAGTTTGCGGTCAACTTCACCAACTTCTTTTGACATGGTTTCCCATGTGCCGCCCCGTTTGTTGTTGCTTAGTGACTTGCGGGATGACCGGCGCTTGTTGAGCAAAACCTGTACTGCATTCAAAACAACTGCATTGTTATAATACTCGATGATCTGTTCGGGCTTGAGAGGCCCTCCGGATGGCGTTACGTATTTCGTAAAGAAAGCCATTGCTTCGTTATCCTCTTCAATATACTTCTGAAGCAGGCGTCCTGTTTGAAAGTATTCGATATCTTCTCTCCAGAGATTATAAACCGGTCGTTTGAAACGCTCCGGCATGCTCGAAAGATCAACCATGGCAACTCTACCCTTACAGGCGCGCTGGCGAACCACGAGGTTACCACTACGAACATGGTAGTCATAGTTTGACTTTGACATTATGCCCGACTCAATAAGAGCGCTGGCCTGAATGCATAACCTGTTATCAATAGTTTCTAACATAACTCAAATTTCTTAACTTTTAGTTCCGGAGCAGGTGATCAAGCCCTCTCCGGTACCGGTCTTTCCCGGCAGTCTTTCAAAAAATAATACTAACTTTACAGCGCAAACCAATTAAAATCAGTATTATGGCACAACCTACATGTCCATCTTGCGGAAATCGCAACTTCACACTTGAAGAAATGAACGTATCAAAAGCCGGTTTTAAAATTTATGGCATTTGCTGCTCTAATTGTGGAGTGGTAGTCGGAACGCAGGAGTATTACAATATCGGAGCTCTTATTTTCAAACTAGCAAATAAGCTTAATGTAAAGCTCGTTTAATACTCTACAACCTTACGAACCACTAGCTCTAAGCGAGGTCTGTTGTCATCAAATGATTGAGCTGATTTAGACCTGTCGGTCAGTTGAACTTCAACACCGAACACTTTTTCAACCTCTTGAATCCCACCAATGAGGTCGTTGATTTGTTGCCTTAACTCTTCTACATGCTGTTCAATTGTTTTCATAACTTATAAATTTTGAATTATAAGCCTTGTTAGTTGAATTCCTAAAAACACCACGCCGTATATAGCGACAGCGGTGTAGAAAATCTTTTCCGCTTTTGCCGTAAAGATGCTTTGTGATTTTTCTTTCCTTGCTTTCATATACTATTTATTTAAGGGTTTGTGCTCATACAACATACCCCCGTTTTCTAATGCCATAGCCCTCATGCGGATGGCATTAGGGCTGTTGCGCTTAAACTTCAGGGCTTGACTCAGGTTCTGATTAGTAACTCCAAAATGCTTACATATCATTTTCCTTTTTTCCGATTCCAAAACAATTAATCTATTCATATAAAATATTTTTGTACTTTTACGGCGTGTTTACGTTAAACATTGTGCAAATATAGATGACTATTTTCATTTATCCAAATATTTTAATGACATTTTTCATTATATTTTATGAAGGCAATAGAGAGGCTGTATCAATACATTGATTACAAAGGTTACAAGCCAACGATATTTGAAAAGGATATTGGTTTATCAAGTGGATATTTAAGCGTTCAAAGGAAAAGAAATGCAGATATTGGAGAAACTGTCGTAAATAAAATAAATGACAATTGTCAGGATCTTAGTATTGAGTGGTTAATTACCGGCAAAGGAAGTATGCTTCGGACAGATCAGCCCATTGAAGCCATTAAAATAGAAAATGAAACTTCTGATGCATACCCGTTGATTGATTTATTCGCAGCTGCCGGTTTCGGTTCAGTTAACTTTGGAATAGAAAAGAAGGATGTTAAAGAGTACTATATTATACCCAAATTTCAGGATCTGAAAATTGATTTTATGATAGAGGTTACCGGATCCTCCATGTATCCAAAGTACTCCAGCGGAGATATTATTGCATGTACTATTATCAGAGAAAGTAAATTTATACAATGGAACAAAGTTCATGTAATTGCAACGACTGAACAGGGCTTGCTTGTTAAGCGGATCCGCGAACATGACGATCACTCGATCCTAGCCATATCAGACAATACAGATTACCCCCCCTTTAAAGTTCCGCTGGACGAAATTACGGGCATTGCCCTGGTTGTCGGCGTTATTCGGTTGGTATAGGCGCTCCCGCACTTTTTTTAGCCTCAAAAACACTTCCCACACACACTTTTAAACCAAAAATCAGCTTAAAACACTTAATATCAGTTCATTTTGTTGTATTTTTGTTGCAAAAAAAGTGATTTAAAGGGTATTTATAATGCTATTTTAACGCTATTTTAACAGGTTTTTGAGCCTTAAATGGGGTTTTATTAGTTATTTTTTTCGCTAAAAACTATGTCCATTACTATGTCCATTAGGTATGCCCATTAAATTTTCATCAACTTTCGAGCATAAAAAAACCCACTCCGAAGAGCAGGCAATAATGTGAAAATGCGGTCCGTTATGGGTATTTTATATAATTATCTTATATTTATATCCATATCGGTAAAGCCTTTAAAAATGGGGCATTTGTGGCTTTTTTAAGCTACTTTTAATAACCTTTTAAACGCCAGTTAAACATACCGGTCCGAAATTAAACAAAACGCGTCCAAAAGTTAAACATAGATCAAACATAAATTAAAGTTATGTACAATTTGTTTTTAACCGCGCCCTCTTTATTCTTTTGATAATCAGCAATTAACACGTTTGTCTTTATGTACAGTTTGTTTTATGCCCTACAAACGGTTCGATTGAAACCTGCATGCCGTGTGCTATCAGGGATGTGCAGGTTGATTTATTGACTATACATGTGAAGCTTATCGGAAAACAATATCGGAAATCACCACCGTACCTGCATGACGATTCAGCGACTCGATAATCTGCTGTTTCGACAGTAACAAATCGTGCCGGAGCACCGAAGAAGATATGGTAACGTACAAAACTCGGTTTTTAATATACAGCGCACTGGTATAGGCTTGAATATTCGGGCCCAGCACTTCGGGCCATGCATTGATCAGACGTTGCTCATAAAGGGGCCCGTCGAGCTTTCGTTGTTTCAAAAATTCCTGAATCAACGTTCCTAATTGTTCAGTTTTTTTACGTCGCATGCTGCTATCTCAGTTTTAATACCTGACCTATGGAGGCTCCCTGCTCGAAACTCAACCCGTTCAGTTTGTATAGGCTGATGAGCTGAATTCCGTAGTTCTGGGAAATCCCGTACAGCGATTCGCCGGCCTGCACTACGTGTACAGGATATGCACGGGCGCCTTTTTTCTTCTTTTTGGCAAGGTAGACGATAGAACCGGGTCGTAACGTTGCATGTTCGGGCGCATCATTGTAATAGCGCAGCCGGTCTTCCCTGATTCCGGTGGCTGCAGCCAGCGAGGCGAAACTATCGCCGGAACGGGCTACAATCATCTTCACCCCGTTGCTTTTGAAGATCGGATGTCCTCCTGCCATCGGTATCTCATCGGGCTGTATCGGCACATTTTCCGGCTGATAGTGGTCGAAGCGGTACAGCTGATACCGCTCGATTATATCAATAAGCTTAGCGGCATAGCCGGGATCGGTAGCATAACCTGCTGCCTTCAGCCCGTGAGCCCAGGATTTGTAATCGGTGGACGGCAGTAGAAAAAGCGAGCGGTAACGCGATCGGGTGGTAAGGAAAAGAGAATGGTCCTCAAACGATTCGCGGGCATGGTTATATTTCCGGAAACATTCGTTAGCCTCGTCGTCGTCGTGGTATATTTTCTTTCCTTGCCAGTCGTGGCACTTGATTCCGAAGTGGTTGTTGCCTTCGGTAGCCAGGCGGCTCCGGCCTGCTCCCGATTCGAGCAGCCCCTGTGCCAAAATGATGCTCGCCGGAATCCCGTGCGAACGTTGTTGTGCGGTGGCAATGGAATGAAACTGATCAATATAGGCATTATACAATTGATCCCGGGTCTGACCGAGCAGCCCGGGAACAATAAGCGTTAGTAATGTGAGTATCGTAAAAAGTCTCATCGGGCTTTAGAGTTCCATATTTGCAGACACAAAGATAGCACTTTTCCCGAAGCCCCGAAATTATTCAAACATATTTCTGAAACGTGAGAAGAAATCGCGTGAAGCAGTCGAGTTCGGTTTTACATTCTCCGATTTAGCCAGTTTCTCCATCAGATTTTTCTCGTCTTTATTCAGATTTTCGGGAATATATACTCCGATGTTGATCAGCAGATCGCCGGTGCCGTACCGGTTCACACTGGGGAGACCTTTCCCGCGCAAACGCAGTACTTTTCCGGGTTGCGTTCCCGAAGCAATGGTCACTTTTACTTTCCCATCCACCGTGGGCACCTCGACCGAACCACCCAACGTAGCCATAGGCACCGTGATTAATAAATTGTAAATCAAATCGTTTTCGTCGCGGATCAGTTCCGGGTGCTTTTCTTCTTCAATCAGCACCAGCAAATCGCCGTTCACACCACCCCGCCGGGCAGCATTTCCCTTGCCACTCATCGAAAGCTGCATACCTTCCATTACACCGGCCGGTATGTTGATGTTGATCACCTCATCTTCACGAACAATACCTTCGCCGGCGCAATACTTACACTTGTCCTTGATAATCTTACCTTCGCCCTGGCAGGTGGGGCACTCCGACTGAGTCTGCATTTGTCCCAGTATAGTGTTCTGAACGCGGGTTACCCGCCCGCTGCCGTGGCAGGTAGTACAAGTGGTCATATCCGAAGCGTGTTCGGCGCCCGACCCGTTGCAGTGCTGGCACGAAACGTATTTTTTTACCTTTATTTTCTTTTCAACCCCCGAAGCAATTTCCTGCAGGTTCAGTTTTACCTTCACCCTCAGGTCCGATCCCTTACGAACGCGGGTTCCGCCACGACTTCCGCCGCCACCGAATCCTCCGAAACCAAAATGGCCCCCGAAAATATCGCCAAAGTGCGAAAAAATATCGTCCATGCTCATACCGCCGCCACCGAATCCGCCTCCGGCCGAACCGTTCACTCCGGCATGCCCGAACTGATCGTATCGCTGGCGCTTTTGCTGGTCGCTGAGTACTTCGTAGGCCTCGGCTGCTTCCTTGAATTTTTCCTCGGCTGCTTTATCGCCGGGATTTTTGTCGGGATGGTATTCAATTGCTTTTTTACGGTAAGCCTTCTTGATTTCCTCGGCCGAAGCCGACTTGCTCACTCCCAGTATTTCGTAATAATCTCTTTTCGACACTGTGTATATATTTTTATTATTCTCCTACTACTACTTTCGAGTACCGAATCACCTTCTCGCGAAGGGTATAACCTTTCGAAATGCAATCCACGATCTTTCCCTTCATGTCGTCCGATGGAGCAGGGAAGGTGGTGATGGCTTCGTGAAGATCGGTGTTGAATACTTCATTTTCGGTAGGGATCGCCTGTACGCCGTTTTCGTTCAGATAACTGATGAGTTTGGCATAAATCAGGTCCAACCCTTCTTTCAGGGCCTGAGCATCGGTGCTTGTTTCCATAGCCTTCAATGCCCGTTCGAAATCGTCAACCAGCGGAAGCAGTTTTTTTAATACATCTTCGCCGCCATTCAATATCAACTCGCTTTTTTCCTTCAAGGTACGCTTGCGGAAATTGTCGAACTCGGCCATCAGGCGCAGGTTTTTGTCTTTTAAATCGGCAATTTCCTGTTTCAGCTCGTCGATGGCTTCACCTTCGGCGGCCTTATCCGTTGATGCGTTTCCGTCCGATGGGGTATGTTGCTCGGTTGATGTCTCCTGTTCCGCCGCTACCGGCTCTTTCTGTTCTTTCGTCTCTTCTGATACTTTCTTCTTCATAACTGTATTTTTTTTGCGTCAGGATTCATACTTCCCGACTGCTATTAACTGCCAGCTTGTCGCTTTACAAGAATACTGCCAAAGCCCTCTTTGCAGGGTTTTGGCAGTACAGGGCTGAAATATTGGCAGCTTTATCGGTTTTTCCGCTCCAGCCAGCTTATAAAATTGTCGGCATTCTCGTCAAAACTGAACGAACTGTTGAGCGGCATGCCCGTATTGTCGAGCATCACGTAAAAGGGCTGTGCGTTGGCCCCGAATTTCACCCGCTGCAGGTAGCTCCATTTATCGCCTACGGTACGTATTTTCCGGGTCTTGCCGTTTTCTTCCACTTCATAGGGTTGTTGAAGCGGTGTTTTATCGTCCACAAAAAGCGTAATCAGTACAAAATCTTCCTCCAGCAGTTCTTTCACCCGCGGATGAGTCCAAACCGAAGCCTCCATTTTACGGCAGTTCACACAACCATAGCCCGAGAAATCGACCACTACCGGCATTCCTTTTTCGGCGGCGTACTTCATACCCAGGTCGTAATCATCGAATTTGGCATGTACTTCGTCGTCGTAAAGATTGAAATCCTGGGTGGTGAGCGGCGGGGCAAAGGCACTGATGGCTTTCAAAGGGGCGCCCCAGAGGCCGGGTACCATGTACACGGCAAACGCGAGCGAAATAATGGCCATAAAAGTTCCCAATACCGAGGTATGCTTGCTTTCGCTGTCGTGAGAGAAGCGGATTTTGCCCAACAAGTAGAAACCTAACAGTGCAAAAATCACAATCCAGAGCGAGATGAATACTTCGCGGTCGAGTATTCTCCAGCCGTAGGCGAGGTCGGCAACCGACAGGAATTTAAGTGCCAGTGCGAGCTCGAGAAAGGCCAGTACCACCTTTACCGTGTTGAGCCATCCGCCCGATTTGGGCATCGATTTCAACAGCGAAGGGAAAAAGGCGAAGAAAGTAAACGGAATAGCCAGCGCTGTGGCAAATCCCAGCATCCCGATGGCAGGTGCCAGCAGCGAGCCGGTACTCGAAACCTCCACCAGCAGGGTGCCGATGATGGGACCCGTACACGAAAATGAAACCAATACCAGGGTGAAGGCCATGAACAGGATACTCAGGAAGCCGGCGGTTGTTTCGGCTTTTGCATCGAGTTTACTCGACCACGACGAAGGCAAGGTGATTTCGAACGCTCCGAAAAAGGAGATCGCGAATACTACCAATAACGCGAAGAATATCAGGTTGAATACCGCGTTGGTGGCCATACTGTTGAGCGCGCTGGCTCCGAAAATGACCGTAATCAGCAAGCCCAATACTACATAGATCACGACAATCGAAAGTCCGTACAACACAGCATCGCGACGCCCTTTGTGTTTGTTTTCCGACCGTTTGAGGAAGAAACTGACCGTCATCGGGATGATAGGCCATACGCAGGGGGTGAATAAAGCCAGGAACCCTCCAACCAGACCGGCTAAGAAGATGAGCCAAAGTGAAATATTACCGCTGTCGCCCATCTGGTCGCCAAACGAGCGCAGTTCGTCGATCACCGGTGTCCAGTAATCGGCTACCCCGGTGGCGGGGGTGGCAACAGTAGCATTGAACGCCGAATCGGTGGCTCCGATGGCCAGTTCGCCGGTTGCGACGGGCGTGGGAGCTTCTTGCTGAAGAGCTGCCGGTGCCGCTGCTTTTCCGGCAACGGCTTTGGCATTGCCCAGCGAGAATTCGTCCTGTGCAGGAGGCAGACAGCGCTCGTCGTCGCAGGCCATGTATTCAACATATCCTTCCACTTTTACCTGAGTGGCATCCTGAAAGCTTATTTTTTGTACAAATACCGCTTCGTTGGCATACCAGCTCAAATTCATCTGAAAACTGTTGTCGTACACATCGATCAATTTTGATTTGGCAATAATACTTCCCGTTTTTTGAGCATTGACCAGCTTTTCGTAAACGATCTGGGTGGGACGGGGGCCGTTTTCGGGAATGTTCATCCCATATAAATGCCAGTTTTTTTCGATGGTGGCTTTGTGAACGATCTCTCCGGTAGCCGGCCCGGTGATTTTCAGCTCGTGGGTCCACTTTACCGGCTCAAAGATCTGGCCGTAACCAAACTGGCTGATGAAAGCTACGACTGCTATTAAAATATATCTTCCTTGCATACTCTATTTATTTTGGCGCAAATGTAAGTAATTGGATGAATACATGAATAAACGTTCATATGACTTTTACAATCTTTATACTTTTTTCATACAAGCTGAGGGGGGACTGATCAACGGGTTAGCATAAATTTGAAGCTGACTCCGAAGTTGGTAGCCGAAACCGGATAGCTCGACGAGATAAGCGGCTTGCTGATCTGACGATCGTAAAATGCCTGAATATTCACTTTGGAACTGAATACATAATCGGCAATGATCTTTACAGTCAGGAGTTTGTTGCCGCTGGAAGCCTGTGTAAGATTTTCGTCGATTTTCCGGAGAAGCGATTTTATATCCTTATACGAAAGATCGGCGTTGAGTTTGAGGTCGTTTTTAATGCGCGACTGGGTATCGTTTTTCAATTTCAGGATCACATCGAAGTCTTTCACAACATATCCGACACCTACTACAAATTCGTCGGATGTAGCGTCGATCAACTGTGTGCTCGACAAATTCAAGGTTAAGTTCCGTTGTTTTTTGTATTCGAGTTTCGCGGTCATACTATTTTTCAGTGTTGCATTCATACCGATCAGGGGTACGAATTGTTCGTTGAGCGTAACCGATGCAATATCAAAAGGCGCCGAAGGGATCGGGTTGTTCGATTGCACATTGCGGATATAGCCCAGCTGGCTGCCGTCGGCCATCGCCACCCAGGTGGAATACGAAGTATACGAACCTACGCTGTAACGGCTGGTATATCCATGTGAAATGCTGATGGAGCGGAACTTGCTCTGAATCCATGGGATGCGCGACAGTCCGTCGTAGGTAAGCCGCCAGTTGGGCAGAATATGCTTCAACGAGGGGAAGGGGTTGGATTCGACTTTATTGACATCCTTCCCGGAGTAAGCCGCCAGAAACGAAGGAATAAGCACTTCGGCGGAGTTGAGTCCGAATTGCCCGAGCGAAGGATCAAAGGGTTTATCTCTCAACGGATTGTCGCTCATAAATCCGGTACCCGGATAGTTGGTGTCGGCATACGTTCGGTTGAGCCGGTCGGCCACCAATTGCCGGTTCGACATAAACCGGTCAAAGACTTCGGAGTAATAGTTGTTTTCGGCAGTGGCAATCGGTTTAAAGGCCGTAGCCAACGTGATGAGCGTGATGTTGTAACTGCCGGTAAAAGTAGTAGGCATGCCGTCGAACATGTACTGTACGGTAGTATTGGAAGCCTGGTAGCGTTTGGCATTCAGTTCGATTTTCAAGCCGGGCAAGGGTTCCAGGCTGGCTTTCATGTCGAAGTCGGTGGTACGGGCCGTGGTGGCCGGGTTGATAATGGAGTCGCTCATAAAGAGCCAGCCGTTTTCGATCGCAGTAGGAATGGTCGAGGCGTCGTGCAATCCGAAAGCAAATCCGAGACCGGGAGCCATCAGTCCGTTGGCATCGGTGCGTTGGCCGAGGAACCGGGGCGTAGGCAGTAATCCCGGCAGTACCATACTGCTGGTTTCGCGGTAGGTAAACGATGCCCGTCGCACCATCATAAGCATACGGGTGGTGATATCGCCGATTTGCTGAGGCACGGTACGGATATTCGGATCGAAGGTCGTAAACGTTACCGATACCGAATCCGATTGCTCGATGCCGGTAATCACGGCGCTCGAAGGCGAGAGCTTGTTCATCCTGAATTCGACCGGCCTTCCGTTTTTGTTCACCGCTACTACCTTAAAACTCTGCGTGTTGAGGTTATGTTTCACCGTATCGCGTTTTCCTTTCTCGGTGCTGATCACGACATTGAATACCCGGGGTTTGAAATTCGGATTGGGCATTCTGCGTTGTGTGCCCGAATACCGGTTGTTGATTTCTTTCAGCAATGCCGATTTATTGTACAATGTTTCGAGGTTGAACGAGCCATCGAGTTGTACCGACCGGGTGCTGGTGGCGATATTTCCGGGGTCGATTTCGTCCTTCAACCGGGCGGTGCGGTTCCAGTTGTAGTTAGCGCCATAGGAGGTGTTTACCGAGCTTATCCAGTCGAGCAGCGGCAGTTTGTTGATAGGGATAGCCCACGACGCGTTGAATACCTGCTGGTAGGTGTAGGGCGTACCCAGTTTCCGGATACTCGATACCACCGAGTCGCGCCACTGTTCGTAATAGTCTCTGCTGAACTCGGGCGTGTAGTAAGGCTCTTCGATTACCGAGTTGGTACCCGACTGGAAACTCAACCGCAGGGCTTTGGTAAGGTCCCATTTGAAATCGAACTGCCGGTTCCACATAAAGTCCTTGCTGAAGGTTACATCCAGCGGGCTGCTTCCCGAACTGCCGGTTTCGAAATTAAAATCGCGGAGTTTTACCTGCGAATACTGGCGGTTGAGATTGGTGTTGAAGCTGATGGCGCTGGGCAGGTAGTTGAAGTTCAGTTCCTTGATCAGCTTGAAGGCTGGTTTTTCGAACGTTTTACTGGCTTTGAAAGGCTCCAGAGGCTTGTTGGTAAACGAATAGTTATAGTTGATCGAAGCCCGTTCCTGCTTGGTGTAGTTTTGCTCTACTTCGGGACTGTGCTGATTGGTTTCCGATAGCGAGTACGATACGGTTAGGTTGGCCGGATCGTAGAATTGAGGTGTTTTACTTTTGATATTCACCTTTGCCGAGGAGATGGTAAAACTACGGGTGGTTTGCACCGTTTGCGAAATCTGCAACAGCGAATCTTTTTGTTGTTTCTCGTCCATCGATGCCAATGCTTCCTTCAGTTCAATATCCTGATCGAGCGGATTGTATTTTGGGCTCAGCGTTTCGTTGGTGTACGAAAAATAGGCGGGAAGCTGAATTTTCGCCGCTTTCGGTAAGAAACGACCCAGCTCCAGGTTGGTGGAAAAATTCATCTGATACAAATCGTCCATCCGGCGGTTGGTGACATTGCTTTCCAGGCTGCCGTAGCCTGCCGTTTCCATGCGTCCGGCTAAATTGATGTTTCCAAGATCCGAAAGTCCCACCGCTACATTCGCCATGGCGGCCCACCCGCTTTCGTCGTTGTATTGCGACATGCGTAACTCGTTGACCCATATTTCACCCGATTTCACATCGTTGCTTCTGTTGCGCACACCGATCATTATATTTTCGACCTCGGCAACCGACGGATTTCCCACGATGGTAATCCTGTTTTTAGGTTTTGCGGGGTCAAATACATAATAAGGAGTCAGATTAGAGACATTCTGGCCCGTACCTTTCGCCCGGTTTCGTTTCAGTTTGGCATCGGTAAGTGTTTCGAAACTGAAATCGATCATGTTTTCGGGATGCCATACCGTTTCACGGTCCGAAAGGTTGTTCGAGCTGTAAAGCCCGTGCGGAGTGAGACGCAGCGGAACTTCGTATTCGTAGTAATTGTTCACCATATCGCTACCGATACGGATAAACACACTCAAATCGTTGTCGCGCAGGTTGTGCACATCGTCGATGAACCGCTCGGCGTGCACAAACAATTGCAGCCGCTTGTACTGGCGCATGTCGTAGGTGCTGTTCCGGTACACGGCTTTCGCATCGCCCGGCGAAAGATCGTAAACGCGCATCAGCATCGATTGTTCGTTCTGCTGAAGCAGCTGCGGCTGGCCGGGATCGGTTTCGCGCGTAATACCCGGAGGCAGAATATAATTTACGGGTGTCTTGCCCGAATTTTCTTCGATATTTACAGCTTGTACATCCAGTGTTGCCGTGGTTACCGGTGGCCGTTCGGGTTGATGAAGTGCTTTAGTATAACTCCGCCATTCACCCCGTACCAGGTCCATAGTTGCAAAGCGCAGGTGGGTTTCCTTTTCAAAATCGGTAAGGAACATCCGGATAAAGCGGATCGACTTGAAATTCCGGATATTACCTACTTTGCTGGTGTGTTCGCGGAGCGGAATTTTGAACTGGTACCAGGTCACCGGTTCAATTTTGTCGTTGGCCAGCTTTACATTCGAGGTTATTTTATCGGTGATGTAGTTGCTGCCCACAACCATTTTGTCGGGTCTCAGATCTACTTTATACTGAAAATAGCGTTCGTATTCGTTTAAGGTATTGTCGTTGTTGATGTCCTCAATGTCGGGGGTCGATGTGGCGGTGGTCGTATAACTGGTGTTGCTGTTTACCGCATCGGGCGAATTCCCTTCGGTACCGTTGAACCGTTTGTAGCGGGTGAGGATGTCGGCTTCCTGAGCATCGTATTCCGGATTACGGTAAAAACGATAGGTATCGCCGGCCGGGTCGTTGACGGGCGAGAACGGGTCGGCCTGCATTTGCTGACGGGTTGCCTGGTTCACCTTGGCAATCACCGCCTCCGAATACGCTTTGTAGGTACTAAAGTTTTTTTCCTGCTCCGACGACAAACCATTCAATCCCACATCCTGTTTGTCGCGCGCTCCGGCCGTATTGTCGAAGGCAGTTACGGTCGACTGTGCACGAGGCACTCGTCCCCAAACGGTTGTTTCGGTTTTCGTGGGGTCATCGTCGATCGGAAGTCCATGTTCGAAGAATTTTTTTCCATCTTTCAGAATATCCTCGCTGATATCGCCCAGGTTGAAATACAGTTCGCCGCCGCGGTCGGTTCCATCGCTGTAAATAAAGGGATCCATCATCCAGAATTCGATGTATTCGATGTTGGAATTCTCAAAATCGGTGACATCGAGCTTGCGCATGATTCCTCCCCAGCGCTTCTGCGGATTGGTGAGCTTTCCGAACTCATCCATACCCTCTGCATCCAGGTTGTAGGGACCTCGTTCGGTAGGGTAGTACGACAGGTTCATCACTGTCATACGGGTGGTTTGGGTCGACAGGGTTTCGCGGTTCGGAAAAATCTCCGGAATGAGAATGGTGCGCGTATAATGATTCGATTGTGATTCGCGGTTGTTGCGTAAGTTGGGTGGGGTTGCACTGATGTTCTGGTTCAACAGCGGATCCACGTGGTACCAGGCCAGAAGGGCACGATTCTTCCCATAGTCGATATTATTGCTCAGGGCTGCCTCGGGGAACAGCGGGTCTTTTCCATCGCTGTAGGGAGTGCTCGACAAATACCAGTTGAACGGATAATGAATATCGATGGTGGTTTTCGTGGCCTCGAAGTCGTCGAGATAGGCGTAACCTTCGCGCCCTACTGCTTTGTGATGTCCGGGAAGCAGTTGTGCAAATTCGGCATTGACGGCGATATTGGAAGGGGCTGTAGCATCGACAAAGGGAAGTTTGTCGAGCATGTTGGTGAGCCATTGCGATTGTTTCCGCCACGAGGTGTTTAATCCCCAGATGGTGTTGGCGATGGGTTCGTTTCCGGTGTTTACCTTGGTGGTGAGAGGCATCTCCGACAGTCGCATTATCGTGCCACCCAGGGTAAAGTCTTTGCTGAATTCGTATTCCAGGTGGGTGCCCAGCATGGTTTTGCGCTGTAAACTGAACATCGACTGATTTTCGAGCTTCACGTTCACCTGCGTGCCCGACTCGATAATCGATTGATTCAGGATAGTGACAGTACCCATCATGTAATCGACCATATAGTCGACGTTTTCCTGAAGAGTCGCCCCGCCGGCCGTTACCGTTACCGAGCCCCGCGGCACATTCATCGCGTTGAGCCTGATTTCCGAACCGCTGCTGGCCTTGTATTCCCCTTCGATTATAAATTTGTTTTTTTCGCTCAGTTCCTGGGCTACAATAAGCGTCGAATCGTAAAGCTCCGGGAAGATGTAGGCGGCAGCCAGCCGGTCGTCGCCTATCATTTTTCGAAGGTGTTCGCCAAAGGGCTCCAGCACCGGGAACATGATGCGTCCGGTCGACGAAAAAGCAGTATATCCTTCCACATAATCGAACAAGCCGTCGGGATTCGGATCCTGTTTGCTGTCGAGCCTGTCGAGGTTCATGACACGAGTGAGCAACTGATTTTTAATATTTCCTTCGGTGAGGTACCGTAATTTGGTGCCCACCGAATCGTTGCGGTACAGAATGTTCAGTTCAAATTTGTCTTTCTGAATCTGCATGGCTCCCAGGTAGTACACATTTTTCATCATCAGGTCCCAGATCGGGAGCAGGGGCGATTGCGATGCTCCTTTCAATAGCTTGACGATAAGCGCATTGGGTGCCTGCACCGGGTCGGTCGAGAATTCGCCTACCTGATATACCTTGCCGCCCATCGTGTATTCATAGGCCACACCCAGCACCTCGTCGGGATTCAGCGTATTGCGCAGCGATAAAGTTCCCAGCGTGCTGTTGAATGTATATTCCGACGGATTGAGCCGGCGGGCGCTCTCGATTTTTTCGTAATCCTCGCCGCCGTTGATCCCGTATCCCGATAGCCGTTCCGATAATACCGCGTTGCTTTGCTTGATATCGCGTACTCCGTTGATGTTTTTCACCTCCTGATACAAGGTGTTGGCATCGTTGGAAGGGAACTGGGTACCTGCCGGGACCGTCCAGTGAGTGTTTGCGATACGGTCGGTTTCACCCAGGTCCATAAAAGCGATAATATTCCGTGCTTCGTTGTAATTCCCGCGTTTGTTGGTAATCCATACTTCGATGCGATTCACCGTGATACCCGACGAAATAAAGGGCAACCTGCTCATGGCCGGTTCAAAGTTGTTGCGAAAGTAATGCCCGATAAAGAAGTGCCGGTTTTCGTCGTAGTTATCGGCGCCGATTTCAAACTTAGTGGTTTGGGCGCCTCCTTTCGAACTTACCGTTTGAGTCTCCGATTCCTGCTGCGATGCGATGGCCGATATATTCAGTTTGCCAAACTTCAGGTCGGTTCGCACTCCAAACAGCGCTGTGCTCCCGCTGATAAGCGACGAATTGAGCTGCATGCTTACATTACCGGCCTGGATGCTCTGAACGATGTCGTCTTCGTTGCCTTTATAGTTGAGCTTAAGCATTTTCTGATCAAAATCGAAGGTCGATTCGGTGTTGTAGTTCATGTTGAAATTCACCTTGTCGCCCACGTTTCCGGTTACATTCAACTGGATTTTTTCATCGAAATCGAAAATGGTGGTTTTGCGCATCCGCTCGGTGAGCGCCGGATTGTCGAGCTTGTTCGATTTGATTCCGAATACCAATTCGGCCGACCCCTGTGTTTTAATCTGTACTCCGCCCGGCCCGAATACCTTATCGGCCGGTCCCAGACTGAATTTCATATCGGTAATCGAAAATTTATCTTCGTTATCGACTTCGTTTTTTGCGTTCAGCTCTTTCCAGTAGGCCGATAATTCCTGCCGGCCCGAAAAGTCGTAATACTCCTTATCCGACATGGTGAAAGGAGTCGCGATTTCGGTTTCGCCCACCCGGGTGCGCATCACGTAACTTCCTGTGCGCAGGTCGTATTCGACGGTCGTTTTTACATTTTCGGGAAGCGGGGCGTCGAGGGGAACTTTTTGCTGTAGATCTTCAACGGTTGTATGGGTGGTTTTTTTGATCGGAAAGTTCCTGGGCTTTTCTTCTTCCTGTTGCGGATCCTGGAGATACAACTCGCTCACCGGCGTGGTCGAAAGCACGCCAAAAGCCGATCCGAGCATAAAGAGCAGGGACAGGGTGAGCCAGGTAACTTTGGAACGGGAACGCATAGGCTATCGGATGTTCTTCAGGGCTGTTTTGATGAGCAATTCCACTTTGATGTCGGGTTGTACTTTCAGGATAGCATCTACTGCTTTTTGCGATACATTGGCTGCAAAACCCAACATGACCAGGGCCGCCAGTGCTTCTTCGCGGTTGGCTCCGCCGCTTACTGCCGGTTGCAGGGCCACGCCGGCCGCATCGACCTGAATCTTCAGGATTTTATCTTTTAAATCCACAATAAGCCGCTGGGCCGTTTTCGATCCGATACCCTTGATGGCGCTGATGCCGGCCACGTTTTCGGTGCTGATAAGGTGTTGCAACTCGGCTACCGAGTAGGTCGACATAATCATGCGAGCCGTATTCGGACCAATGCCCGATACCGAAATGAGCAGTAAAAATACCTGTCGTTCAGTGGGTTGAAGGAATCCGTACAGCAAATGCGCATCTTCACGAATAGCTTCGTATACATAGAGTTTCGCGCTGGCTGTTTGCGACAGGGCTGAATAGGTTTGCAGGGTAATGTTCACGAAATAGCCTACTCCGGCAGTTTCGAGCACGGCATAGGTGGGATTGAGTTCGGTGATTTCTCCCTTGATATAATCGATCATTGTTCGTTCTATTTTAATTGCAAAAGTACGAAAAAAACAGGGTATCCTGCTTGAATAACGGATGAATTGAGTAAAAAGTACGGCAGTGCCTATTTTTTACTTCAATTTTTGTTAAATCGGAGCTGTCCCTGCGAACAAGTTTGAAGTTGTAGTGTTTGTGTATCAGTTGTAAATAATTAAATTAGATATACATATGAAGAAAACTTTTTTACTGTTCAGCATCACGCTGCTGGCCTCGGTGGCCTTGGCACAATACCAGTTACCCGGTTTGAGTTATTCGTACAAGGCACTCGAGCCTTATATCGACAGTGTCACCATGTACATTCATTACAACAATCATCACGGTGCGTACACCAAAAACCTGAACGATGCGCTGGCGAAGTATCCCGAGTTGCAGAAAAAACCGCTGGCCGAGCTGTTTGCCAATATGGATCAGGTTCCGGCCGATATAAAGGTTTCGGTGCGCAACAACGGCGGTGGATTTTATAATCACGTTTTGTTCTGGGAATTGCTTACTCCCGCTTCAAAAAGTAAAATAACTCCTTTCGTGGAACAGGAATTGATCAAATCGTTTGGAACTGTCGACAAGTTCAAGGAGGCATTCGAAAAAGCTGCTGCTACGCGCTTCGGCTCGGGATGGGCCTGGCTGGTTAAAGACAAGGCCGGTAAGTACCGCATTATTTCAACTCCTAATCAGGACAATCCGCTCATGTCGGTAATCGATGTGAACGGCCAGCCTGTTCTTGCATTGGATGTGTGGGAACATGCCTACTACCTCAAGTACCAGTCGAAACGTGCCGATTACATCAAAAATTTCTGGAACATCGTGAACTGGAATAAAGTAGAGGAACTTATGAAAAAGTAAAGCAGTAAAGGATATGGCTGTTGAAAATCCGGATTTTATACGAAATCCGGATTTTTTTTTGCTTTATATTGAACATTTGTTTGTTTATTATAATCTTTTTTATAATTTTGCCTTCGCCTTCGGTACCCAAATACTATCCTGACTTTATTTTGATTATGAGAGTGTTGCAGCCAGAATAAAATGTGCTAGAAGACCTTCATCTTGCTTTTTTTTTAACTCTTATAATTTAAAATTATTGCCTTATGAAAAGATTAGTATTTTTCGTCTCCGTTGTTGTCCTCATCGGGTTGGGGACTAGTGCTCAAAAACGTTTTGTAACGCTTATCGATGTATCGCAACACGACCAGTATCCCGGGTTTTGTGAAAACGGTTATGCTCCCGGAAAAAAGCATCCGGTGATGTCCTCCCGGGCACGAGCGGCACAGCAAACTGCAACAGCACGACAACAGCTGGACAGTACCGTGAATGTAGCTTCCGATGGTACGCCTGTAAATAAATATATCTATACTTACGACGAATGGGGCAATCAGTATGTATCCGATGGATACAGTTGGGTTCCGGAAACCCGGTCGTGGCGGCATAGCAGTAAAAAAGTGGAAATGTACAATGCCGACGGAAATAAGGTTCTTACTGAGAATTATGGTTTCCCGAATCAATCGTCTGTGCCGGTTTGTACGAGTCGCGAGTTCTCGGTATGGAGTGAGGACAACGAAGGAAACTGGACCGAAAATTCGACGAATTATCTCTATAACTCGAATACCAATCAGCTCGAATACAATTATAAACATGAGATTGTATACGTGGAACATACTACCACCTACAAAGACCTGATTTACTCCAGGTGGTTGACCGATATACAGCAATGGAAAGTATTGCAACACTACTCCTATTCGACCGCCGAACCCGGTTATGCAGAAGTTATAACCGATATCGTATGGAATAATGACACCGGAACTTATGATGCCTCAAAAACAGGCTATAACTATGACGCGCAGGGGCATCTGACCGAAAAAACAGTGTTTCGTGATTATGAAGAATCAACCCAGCAATGGAAAAAAGCTACGGTCGCAACATTTGCGGTATGTTCCGAATCTTATACCACCGAACTGGAATTTAAGAACAACACCTGGGTGCCGGTGTATAAATCCGAAAACGACGGCGACTATAAAATTACCTATGCGTACGTTAACGGATCGTTTGTTCGTGTAGCGCGAAAATTGGAGGAGTTCGATCAGTTTGGAAACCTGACCAATTATGTTCAGTACGATTGGAATGTGGCGGAGAACCGATGGATCATCAGATCGGAGAAGTACTATGAGTACGACGCTGCCAATAATGTACTTTACGAACAAACCCGCGACTATTCCGATACGGGTAAGGAAGTGAAATTCCATCAGATGTACCGCGAGACTGTGTCGTCTCCCTGGGTGGGAGTATACACCTGGCAACGTTTTACGTTCTACGATTCGAACGATAGGACCGATTATTATTACACAACGACGTATGCGAACAACGCATTTGTGAACAATATAAAAATGAAGTTTGCATACGATGATGCCGGTTATACCTCACAATCGATACGCAGTACCTGGAACGGTTCCGATTGGGCTCCGACGAATACTACAACCTACTATTATTCCGCTTTATCGGCGTTGGTGGCCCAGGAAGTGAAGCCGATAGGCGCCGATGGTACCGGTGTAATGCTCCTTAAATTTAACATTGCTACCAACCTGCCTTTCGCAAATGCCGCTTTTGCTGTTTCGTTACCCCAGGGCATTGCGCTTCAGCCGCAGGCCACCGTGTTGTCCAAGGAACTGGCAGGATCGCACCAGCTAACCATTGCCTATGCTGAAGATGGAACACCCCAGTTTACCATCATGTCGAAAGAAAACCCGGTTGCCGATCCAGCCAAACCGTATCAGCACATTATGCTGGTTTCGTACAAAGCCAGTCCGGGCGTGGCTATCGGGAAATACAATGCAATCATACACAACAGCTACTTCGGTATGATTAATCATACTCCAGTTGCACATCCATCCCTCCAATTCACTATTAATGTTACCGAAACAATTTCGGGTACTGCTTCGGCTCCAACCCCGTCGTTTACGATTGCTCCTAATCCGGCCGATGAACTGGTGCTGGTGAAAGGAGCCGGCAATAAATTGCTTCAGGTAATTGATCTGGAAGGACGTAAAGTACTGGAAAAGCTCGTCGATACCGATGAAGAAAAAATTCCGGTTCAGGGTTTTGCCCCAGGAGTGTATATGCTTAACCTGGTCGACCAGGGGCGGGTAGTAGGCACGGAAAAGTTAATTATTCAATGATCGCTAAAAAAGAGGATGTATCACATCCTCTTTTTTCTTTTGGTTGTCTCGTTCTTATTTCGTTTCTTCGGATTACATGGATTTCGTTTCAACCGGGCAGATTTTTATAATAAACTGGTGTGCGTATTTGTTTGTTTCTCAGAACTACTTTCCCCTGTATATCTGTCAGTTCAACTGATAAGGGTTGATTTTGCAGTTTGTGTTTGAAGTCCTTGGATGATTTCCTGTCCTAACATCAGTCTTTTTCTCTATTCCACCAATTTTCCGTTTATATACAGGTCGGTCAACCGGACATTGTCGGCTCCTTTTATCTGGTTACCACGGGCCACATTTTCGAACCGGCTATTGTAAACGCTTATATTGCTCACGTTGATACTTTCGGTTAACCCGCTTATTAATACTCCGTAGCGGCTTTTTTGGCTGCTAACGTTTTCGAGGTGTACATTCCGCACCACCGGCGGGAAACTACGATCGCAAATCTCGTTGCTTTCGTACAACAGGTTGATTTTCAGTACTGCTTCGCGACATTCGCCTACTTCAATGTTTCGTACAAATACATTTTCAATTACTCCTCCACGGCAGTTACTGGTTTTGATACGTATTACCCGGTCGAGATTCGGACTGTCCATTTTGCAATTCTCGACAAACAGGTTGCGGTAACCTCCCGAAATCTCACTGCCAATCACCACTCCTCCATGTCCGTCCTTCATTTCGCAATTGCGTACAATGATGTTTTCCGACGGCACACTCCATTTCCGGCCATCGGCATTGCGCCCGCTCTTGATAGCTATACAGTCGTCGCCGGTGTCGAATACACAGTTTTCAATCAATACATTTTTACTGGATTCGGGATCGCATCCATCGCTGTTGGGGCCATGGCTGTATACACTTACTCCCCGCACAATCACACTTTCGCAAAACAGCGGATGGATCACCCAGAAGGGTGAGTTCTTCAGTGTGACATCTTCAATGAGGATGGTATTGCAGCGGTAAAAGTTGATGAGTTGCGGACGTAATCCATCTTCAAAGGTCATCTGACGCTGATCGATGGGGGTAAACGTTTCGGCATATTGAAGCAGTTTCGCCCGGCCGCCATTGCGTTGAGCCACCATCCCTTCTTTCCACCCGTAGCGCGGACTGCCGCACATGCTCCACCAGTTTTCGTTGGTGGCTTGTCCGTCGATCGTACCTTTGCCCGTAATAGCAATGTTGGTTTCGCCATACGCATAAATAAGGGGTCGAAGATTATAACAATCCACCCCTTCCCAGCGTGTAAGTACGACCGGAGTATACAAACGCTTATCCGACGAAAACTTCAGCTCGGCTCCTTCTTCCAGGTGAAGGCGCACATTGCTTTTCAGCGTAACCGGACCCGTGTAAAATTCGCCCTTCGGCACTAGTACCGTCCCCCCTCCGTTTTGATTGCAGGTAAGTATAGCCAGGTTGATGGCTTCGTGGTTCACATTCCCGGCTCCTTCTTTAGCCCCGAAATCGAGTATAGAATAAATTTTCTTCGGGAATGAAGTTCTTTTGATCTGCTTTTCGATTTTTTTACTTTCATTCCAGACTTTGTTCGGGATTTGAGCCTGCAGACTCATGAAGCATGCGCTAAACACTAATAAAAGAAGTACGTTACGTGCCATTGATTGCTGTTAAATTTTTATGGTTTTAATGGATAACGTTGAATCCGCCGTTTTCGTACTGATGGACCATCGTCTTTTTTTTACAACATCAGCTTTATCCCCGCAAAATACGACCTCGGTAACGATGGACCGTACATATATCCGGCATCGCGGGTAACTCCTGTGTCGAAATCGTTCTGAAAACTGTTGAAGAGGTTTTGCACGCCGGCATTCAGCTGAAGTAGCATACTTCCATCGATCCGAATATCGTACGATGCCTTCAGGTTTACATCGTAAAAGTCCGGAGTCCATACTTCTTTGTCCGTCGAGGGGTCGGGACCGAAATGCTGTACCAGCATAGGGCCGGTGTAGGTGCCCGAAAGTGCCAGCGTGAGGGGTTTTGCCGGTGTGTAACTGAAGGTAACATAGCCGTAACGCCCCGGTGAACGGAACATCTGACGGATGGGTTTCAGCGCTTCGTTTGAACTCCAGGTCTGTGCTTCTTTGTACAAGCTGCTTTGTAACGTAAAGCCTGCCTGTAACGAACTTTTAGCGTTGGGCACGATCCGGGCTTCGAGGTTGATCCCTTTTACCACGGCTCCTAATCCGTTGGTTCGGGTAAGAATGGTATTGCCGAGGGTGTCGGTGCCGGTTTCGTTCAGGTAAAACACGTCGTTGATGTCGGTGTAGAATCCTTCGACCACAAAATTGGTTAATACCTTTCCGAAATCAGGATTAAATTCGGCCGAGGCACTGAAACTATTGGAATGTTCGGGACGCAGATTTTCGTCGAGTTTGATGAGTTGTACTTCGCCGCCCACGGCAGTGATGTGCAGGTCTTCGTCGAAAGCCTGGGGGGCTCTGAAGCCTTTGGCAAAGCTGGTACGCAGGTTGACCCATTCCGTCGGGTTGTAGCGCACATTCACCCGCGGACTGATGATAGGCCGGTCGATCAGATTGTGTTTATCCATGCGCAAGCCGAGTAATAAACTCAGTGTTTTGTTTTTCCATTCGTTTTGCAGGAAGGTGCTGCTGATATTGACTTTCTGGTCGATGTCGCGGTCGTAGGCCAGTTGAGTGTCGACCAGATGGTTGAAGCTGTATTCGGCACCCAGGGTGAGGTCGGCGGGCATAAAGAGGAATTTCTTCATCGCGTACACATATTGTCCTCCGGCCACCACTGCCAGGTCGTTGGTGAGCCCGTACGCTTTCGGGTCTTGGTCGGCACCATAATAACTATCCCTGCGGATGTGCTGTGCCGACGAGTAAAATTGTGCGCGGTGGCGGTAATCGGGACTGAACACTTCCCATTTCAACCCTCCGCTGTTGATCAGGTGATCGGTTTGTTCGGTAATATCGGCATCATGTGCCGGTAGATGCAGGTTGTTTCCTCCACGACGGAATTCTTCGAGATTATGGTATTCGAGGGTTAATTTACTTTGGTTGGAGGTTTTGAAATACGATCTGAATCCGAGGCTGCCGGCACGTATCAGTCCTATTTCGGTAAATCCGTCGCCGTTGGCATCCCAGGCTTCACGCTGGCGCGATGAGCCGTATAAACTAATTCCAGCCTTGTTGTTGTCCGATACCAGCGCGGCATTTACCGTTGTGTTGAAGTCGGTTTTCGATCCGCCGATGAGCATCGTGGTGTTGGCGATGGTAAGCGAATTCGCAAGCGGTTCTTTGGTGATGATGTTGATAGTGCCCGCGATGGCATTGGAGCCAAACAAGGCCGAGCCTCCGCCACGCACCACTTCCACCCGTTCGATCATGTTGGTGGGAATTTGTTCGATACCGTAAACGCCGGCCAGGGCGCTGAAAATGGGGCGACTGTCGATCAGAATCTGGGTATAGGGGCCTTCGAGTCCGTTGATGCGCACCTGCTGAAACCCGCAGTTCTGGCAGTTGTTTTCCACCCGCAATCCCGGTTGGTAATTGAGGCTCTGCGCCAGGCATACCGAGTTGGTGGTTTCAAATAGTTTGGGAGTGATAACGTTGACTATATTCGAAGCTTCGCGCCGTTTGGTCTCGTTTCGGTTGGCCGACACCACCACATTCTCGAGCATCACCGCATCTTCTTCGAGTTCGAAATTCACTTTTAGCGAAGCACCGGGGCCAAGTTCGACCGGTATTTCCACTGTTTTAAAACCTACGCCCGAAGCCACGAGCAATTGTTTACCTGCCGGAACATTGCGCAGGGTATAATGTCCGCCCGCATCGGTAGCCGTGCCGATGGTAGTACCTTTTACCGAAATATGAATATAACCAATGTGTTCGTTGCCGTGTTTAAGTACGGTATGTCCGCTGAGGGTAGCTACTGCTGCTGCATTATCGGCAAAAAGCACAGCATTCAGCGCCGACCACAGCAGGCTGATGAAAAGTATACGTTTCATGTATAAAATTGTGTGTTGAATAAGAATTTACAGTTCTGATCGGATGTTTACTGAAGTAAAACAATCCGTTGAATCGGCAACCCGGCCAGGAGACGGCTTTCAGGTTGCTGAAACGAATTATGACAGTGGCTGTAAAGAGGGGGGAGGTCGAAGAAAATTGGAGCGGTGAAAATAAAAGGTAAGCCGACTGATCGAGTCGTACTTTCCCAGAATGGCTACCACCACCCGGAAGGCGGCTACAGCAGTACACACCGTTGTCGGGGTAGCCGAGAAATGCGTTAAAAGGGAAAGAACCGAGAATTCGGCCGTGGTGTGTTGGTGCCCGTTGGATCCGGCGAAAGGGTGGGAGTGGGCAACCGGCTTGCCATCAATACTATGCGTGTGAGCAAAGAAATTACTTCCGGCATAATATACCACGAACAACAGCAGAAAATGCAGTTGCAACCATGTATTTCGTAAATGCCGGAAAGAGTTCATCATTCAAAAGCAATTTGTCTCCGGCAAAAGTACAACCTTTTAACAAATAGAGCAAGAGTAGAGGGATCCCCATTTTTAGGTATTTTTCGTCTTGTGGCGGTGTTTTCTTGTTGCTTTTGCAACGTTAGCTTTCTCTCCGGCATCTTAGAGCCAATCATTAACAAAATACTATAATATGAAAAAATTAGTTGTATTACTTTTACCATTACTGCTGTTATCGGCATGTGACGAACAAGAACTAAAACAAGTAAAAAATGCAGAACCAATTCCCTTAAAAGTGGGAATGGAAAAACGAGTCCGGCAAGACAATACTTTTGCTTTTGACTTGTTTCGTCAGGTAGTGACCACAAACAGCAATGAGAAAAACGTTTTCATTTCCCCCCTGAGTGTAAGTATTGCGTTGGGAATGACTTGGAACGGAGCCAACGGAGAAACTAAATCCGAAATGGAAAGCGCTCTGAAAATGTCAGGCATGACGGTAGATGAAATCAATGAGTACTATCAGATCATGTTGTCGGCTTTACCGGAAGTCGATCCGTCAACCAAACTGCATATGGCGAACTCAATCTGGCCGAAGGCCGGTTTTCCTGTAAAACAGGATTTTCTCCAGGTAAATCGAAAGTATTTTACGGCGGAAGTTCGAGCCTTGGATTTTTCAAAACCAGAAGCATTGAAGACCATCAATAACTGGTGTGCCCAAAACACGAATAACCTGATTAAAGAACCTTTGGACAAAATATCTGCTGACGCAATCATGTATCTTATCAATGCAGTCTACTTTAAAGGAGTGTGGGCAAAAAAATTTAATGCAAAAGAAACCACTAAAGCCAATTTCTATGCAGAAGGAGGCAGTACTGCAAAAGTTGACATGATGCATCAGCAAGAAACGTTCGGATACCAGTCTGATGAAGTGGCACAGTATCTGGATATGCCGTATGGTAACAAAGCATTCAGTATGACGGTCGTTTTACCTCATGAAGGTAAAACGACCGATCAGGTGCTCGGTCACTTGAGTTCTGAAAACTGGAATCGTGTTGTTTCGGGCTTGTCGTCCCGTGAAGTTATCGTTAATCTGCCTAAATTCAAAACCAAAGGAAAATATGAACTGAAAGAGCCGTTGATGCGCATGGGAATGGTGAAAGCATTTACAACTGCCGCCGATTTAACGGGAATTGCTGATGCAGCATTAATGATCTCAAGGGTAATTCACAGCACCTATTGCGATGTAAACGAAGAAGGAACTGAAGCTGCAGCAACTACTATCGTGGAAGCCGTGTTTACTTCGCTACCTGAAATACCGACCTTTAATGTCAACCGCCCGTTTATTTTCGTAATACGAGAAAACAGTACCGGCGTCATCCTATTCATGGGTAAGATGGGACAAATAGAAAGGTACGAATAAGTATCCTTTTTTATGGACTTAACTGTCAGGTAGATTGTGTAAAGCCTGTTTCAGCTGCAAACTGAAACAGGCTTTTCGTATAGAAAAAACGATTACTCAGTTTTTCGGTCACAATCAAACACCTCAGTTTGTTGATACATCAAGTCTTCAATATTTACTTTCTCCTTTTTTGATTTTCGGATGGGGTGAAGGATTTTATACACCACAGGCACTACTATAAGCGTAAGGAACGTCGACATGGCCATACCGCCGATGCGAGGCGTTCAGGATATCCGACATGGAGGAAAGCCCCAGTGCGAAGTTGTTTTCGGCAACCGCAAACACCTCTTCGGCCAGCTTTTGGTTATCGCGTTGCAGGGCTATGGTGTGGCGCGTATCGTCGAGTTTCATGCGGGCGTTCATAAATGCCATATTCAGCGATTGCTCAAGTATTTGAGCGTCTTCCTGAGCTTTTAGTTCCTCCATGCTGTTCTGGCTGATTTTTGCTTTGCGCGAAAATCCACTGAATATCGGCACTCTAAGACTTAGTCCGATTACCGAGGTAGGATACCAATAGTTGGTGGGACCGCTAAAAAATTGATCGCTGACACCGTTGTACTGATAGTTTGCCGTGAACGACAGCGTGGGTAGATTTTCGTAAACTGCCGTTTTCTTTTGCAGTTTTACCAGGTTCAACTTTTCCATAACGAGCCGATAGGGTGTTTGTTCTTTCACAAAAAAGGAAAATTGGGCATCGGCGGCGGCTTTTGCTTCAAAAACGGCAAGGTCGATGGGTTGAATTTCGATAGGCAGATTTACATCAAACCCCATTTGTTGTTTCAGCAGGTTTTTTTGCATTTCGGCGGCGTTACGAATGGCATTTTTCTGCGTGGTAAGGTTTACAAGATTTACTTTTAGCCTGTCTACATCCACTTTTTTTACCAATCCGTTGACATAATTTGCCTCCATGGTTTTCAACATTCTGCCGACCAAATCAATACTTCTATCCATTTGCCCGATGGCGTATCCGGTTGCCTGTATAGCATAAAAGAGACTTGCTGTTTGCGCAATAAGGTCTTCTTCGCCTGACTCCATGCCCAATACTGCCATTTTTTCAGCCGTTTTGGCGATTTCCAAGGTATTGAACAGCGAAAAGTTGAGCAGTTACTGATTGAGCGAAATTCCCATATTCGTATTGTAGTTTGTACCCATTTCAATGGTCATGTATTTGGACGCGTTCGGGTCTTGCGCCGCGGGTGGCAGCATGCTGTTAATGAAATTGGGCATGATGAATTTCGCCTTTTTCAGGTTGTCGTTCAGGTTTGCCGAGCCGCTAACTTGCGGCAGCAGAGCGCCCAGCACCTCCTTGCGGGCGTAGGTGGCTTTCTCGTTGTCGTAACCTGCCTTTTTCAGGTTGTGGTTGTGCTCAACGGCATATGCGAGGCATTCTTGCAGCGAATACACCTGCTGTGCAAACAAGCTGGCCGATATCAACAGAAAGCAACTCGCAAAACCAATTGTTTTGAAGAGTTTAGTGTTCATCATAATGAATATTTATAAAAGGTTTTTTCCTTTCTCTGAAACAATTGCCCGCAAGTTGTACTCGACAATATCGCCGAAATAGTTTTTCGTGATAAGCGGGTTGTTGTTGATGATAGTATTGATGTAATATCCGAAAATAGAGTACGACAGGTAGCGGCTGATAAATTCCACATCGAGATCGCTTCTGTAAATTCCGCTTTCGATGCCCAGCTTGAGGTTTGCTTCCATTTTTTGCTTGAACAAGCCCGACCCGATAAGGTGTTCAGATGTAGCCTGATTGGGATTCAATCGCATCAGATCATAAAAAAACATCGGACTAAGCTCGGTGAACAGGCTGTTAATCTGCATAAAACCTTTGCGCAGGTTCTGTATTGCCGGGTGCTCCTTGCTGTCGAGCACGCTCAGGGCTTTCTGAAAATCGTAGGAAATAGACCTGATGCACTCTTTCAGTAGCTCGTCTTTCGATGAAAAATGGTTATACAGGGTCTTTTTTGTCATGCCCATCTTTCCAGCTACCTCTTCCAGCGAAAGACGCAACCCGTCTTGTTTAAATATGGCTATGGCTTTGCTTGTGTAATTTTTTTTGCGAATATTAATATCCATAATTCTTTTTGTAAATTAAATTTGTCGATAGTAATGCATCACAAAATTACACTATTTTTATTATGAAAGTATAATTAATGTATTTATTGAGTTTTTTTAACTATTGATTCTTGTGAGGTATTTTAAGACATAAATGTTTTAATTCGGAACTCCTGCCAATGGAGACATGGAGGAATGTTGACCCTTGTTGATGTAGGTTATATGAACATCAGCGCCAGTATTTGACCATCGATGTAAACGGCTATTGAGGCTCACAGCGTGTTACGACAGTTACTTTTGCCGAGTGGAGGAAGATCCCGATACGGGTGATACGGATTTCTTATTGCGTTATCGGATCATCAGTTTTGCGATGCTTTTAGCGTTGTTGCCTGCAAGTTTTATCATGTATAATCCTTCCGATAGCCCGCTTAAATCTAGTTCTCTTGCTTTTTCTGTAGGGTTAATCAATAAGTTTAATACTTCTTTTCCATTGATGTCGTACATTGTAAGGTATGCATTCGTGATTAAGTCCTCTACTTCAAATGTGATTGTTTTTTCTGCCGGATTCGGATAAATTTTAAAAGATAGAGTGCTGGGGCGACTGTCCTTCGTGGTAGTTATGCCCGTAATATTGGCTTCCTGCCAGATTAAAATGGGAAAACCATTATTGACAGGATGCTCATCAAAATCCATTTTCCAAACAGCCTTACTCAATCCGTTATTAAGAGCATCCACAAAAGAGGATAAGCGCATTTCACTGTTTTCCATGGAGAGTCCGTAGCTGTTTTCACTGCCGCAATTCGTTGAAAAGTAGCAATCGGTTAGTTGATAATTTGCTATATATCCTGCCATTCCTCCGGAATAAGCATAATCGGAACTGGAAGGGTAAGCGGGAGATGAGGCCGATACAGAAGCAATATGCTCAATATTATAGCAATTGGCAATGGTGATAAGACCTTTGGTATGTCCATTGCCGTAACCTATTATACCTCCCGAATAAGCATAAGAAGATGAACAAAAGAAATAGGAATAAGAAGTTATAGTCCCGGCGTTATAGCAATTGAGAATTGTGATGGGATAGGAACTGTCTCCGTTCCCTGCAATTCCTCCCGAATAAGCATAGGAATGCAAAGAGGGAGAATAATACGAGTCATTGTCCAAATAAGAATAAGCATCGATTTTTCCCGTATTGTAGCATTCCGAAATTGCTAAAGCAGCCTCCTGGCCGTTTCCTATTATTCCTCCGGAATAAGAACACCGGCTGGAGAGTTTATTGCAATTGGTGGAGGAGGAATAAGAAGATATAGTTGCAGTATTCAAACTATTGGAAATGGTTATGGTTCCGCTTCCGTCGCCCACAATGCCGCCGGAATACGAACAATTAGCATTTTGATAAAAAGACGTTGATGCCGACACACTGCCGGTGTTTTTGCAATTGGAAATTATTAGCGAACCGCCGCCATACCCCGCTATTCCACCCGAATGAGAATCATACGTGTTGGATGCCGAAGAAGAGGAAGAAACGCTCCCCTCATTCGTACAATCGGAGATGGTTGCAGTGCCATTGCCCAATATTCCTCCCGAATGACAGGAATAGGTTGCAGAATAGCTTCCGGAATACTCCGAAGAAGAAGCAACAATGTTCCCCGTATTTTTACAATTTACGATCGTACTGCCGGTTCCGGAGCTCCCTGCTATGCCTCCGCCACAGGGAGCCATGATATTCCCGGTATTGTAACAGTTCGATAGCGTAGCAGTAGTACCTGCATTTCCGGCAATCCCTCCGCTTGTTATATAATAATCGGACAAAGTAGACGATTTAGAGATAGTCCCGGTGTTGTAACAGGTCGAAACCGTCACATTCGTCCCATATCCGTATATCCCGCCGCTGGTTGAAATGTAGGTGGTAATATTTCCCGTATTATAACAATTGGAGACGGTAATATCTTCACCGTAACCCACAATTCCTCCTACATAGGATACATAATTGTTCGAATAGTTGATGGAACCTGAAAAATCAGCTAAGTTTCCTGTGTTATAACAGGCTGAAATCGTTACCCTCGTTCCGTATCCTAATATTGCACCGCAATAACCCGCAACGCATGTGTTGATAATACTGCTGTGACCGGTCACTCCGATAGTTGCGATTGTTGCATTGTAGGCATAACCGAATAAGCCCGCATATTTAAACGACGAAGACTCGATCACCAGATTGCTGATGGTATGTCCATTCCCGTCGAAGTTGCCGGCAAATGCAGTGTTGATTGTATACCCTATGGGCGTCCATTGAAGGCTTTTGCTACCAGCCAGATCGATATCCGCTGTCAGTTTATAATAGATACCATAAGAAGCAGCGCCATTATTCACCTTGGCAGCCAGATAAGCTAGATTTTCGGCAGTTTCAATCAGGTATGGGTTCGTTTGCGTGCCATCGCCTCTGGTCCATGCAACAGCCGTACCGTCCCAAACATCGGTTCGGGCCTGTACGGTAAAGGTTACCCCCATTGCAACCAGAATCAGCATGAGATCTCTTTTCATTGGGTTGTGATTTGGTTCGGTAAATAGAAAGTAGGGCAAACAAAGTCGAGGTTGAATTTTCCGGTTCTTATTCTTTTTCTTCCTTATCCTCTTCCACTTTTTTTGTTTCTGCTCCCTTCAGATAACTGGGCAGATTCAATCCGGCCATGTTGAACAAATCGTTCAGAGGCGGCACGGTTTTCATCATGCCCGAAACAAAATTGGCAGTGGTGGAATTGCCGGTGTCGGTGGTGCCGTTACCCGAATCCCAGACGGTGATTTTGTCGATCTTGATGTTTTTAACGGCTTCGACCTGGGTGCGAACCAGTTCGGGCAGTTTTTCGATGAGCAGTAACTGGAAGGCCTTGGTGGGATCGCCTCCGGCAGCAGCAACGACTTCTTTGTAACCTTCGGCCTGCTTGGTGAGTATTTCGTACAAACCGTTGGCTTCGGCGGCCATTTTCGCGAAGATAGCGTCGGCCTCCCCCTTCGCGTTTTCACGGATGGTTTCGGCCAGGGCTTGTGCTTCAATAATAGCACGTTGTTTGTCGATTTCGGCGGGTACGACTATATTGGCGATCTGGGTCGATCGTTCGCGTTCCGAACGGGCCAATTCGGCTTTTTGCTCTGCCATATACGATTCTTCCAATGCCTTGGCCTGCTGTACTTTTTCCGATGCCAGGGCTATACGCAGCGCTTCGGCTTCTTTTTCACGACGGTTGGCTTCCGACTGGGCAATAGCGATCTTTGCCTCGTTTTCACCCTTGATAGCAATAGCGTTGGCTTCCGAAGTTTTGATACGGGTATCGCGTTCGGCTTCGGCTTTACCAATGGTTTCGTCTTTTACGGCGGTGGCAATGCTGATTTCCTTATCCTTCTGGGTAATGGCTATTTTCACATCGCGGTCGCGGTGGGTTTCGGCAATCTGCGTGTCTTTTTCACGGTCGGCCAGGGCTTTCCCGGTTTCTCCGATTTTTTCCTGTTCGGCCACGCTCACTTTCGCTTCGTTGATGGCTTTTGCCGCGGCTTCTTTTCCCAGCGCTTCGATATAGCCCGATTCGTCTTTTATATCGGTTACGTTTACGTTGATCAGCTTCAGTCCTATTTTTTTCAATTCGCTGTCCACGTTTTTCGAAATATTATCCAGGAATTTATCCCGGTCCGAGTTGATCTCCTCGATCGTCATGGTAGCAATCACCAGACGCAATTGCCCGAAAAGAATATCTTTTGCCAGCTCCTGGATTTGTTCCGACGTTAGGCCCAGCAAACGTTCGGCGGCGGTATGCATGCTCTCGGTTTCGGTGGAGATGGCAATGGTGAACCGGCAGGGCACATCCACCCGTATGTTCTGGCGGCTCAGTGCGTTGGTTAGGTTGGCTTCGATCGATAACGGTTTCAGATCCAGGAAGGCGTAATCCTGAATAACGGGCCAGATAAATGCTCCGCCACCATGTACGCATTTGGCCGAGGTTCCGCCGGTACGGCCGTAAATAACTAAAATTTTGTCGGACGGGCAGCGTTTGTAACGCGATACCAGGGCTGCAATGGATACGAAAACGACTACTGCCGCAACTGCAATGATAATGATAGGTTCCATGTCGAGGATTTTAAATGGTTTCTACAATGAGTATGTTGTTATTTTCAATTTTTACCACTTTTACTACCGCTCCGGTAGGTATGCGGTCGTGTTCGGTCATTGCATCCAATTCGTGAATGGAGCCGTTAACGCTGATCAGGATCTTTCCTTTGCCGGTTTTATGCTCCGGGATCGTCAGGTACACGTCGGCCGTTTTATGAAGGGTATTGACGATTTTGAACGAATTGTCCTCCGCCAGTTTTTGCACCTGGCGTATGATTACAAAAAACAGCAGTACGAACACAATCCCGACGCCTACTGCAGCCAGGATGAGCAGGGGAGTGCTGTGGATAAATCCGTAAAACGAAATGCCGGCCCAGCTGAATCCGAGCAGAAAGTTGATCAGGTTCCGCAGCGAAAAAAGTTGAAAAGGGGCGTCGGTTCCATCAAAGTCGCCATTGAAATCGGCTTCAATGCCATCGGTTGCATCGGCGCCCATGAACGTCATGATGGTTTGCACCACAAAAATCAAACTTGCCGGGACGGCAATGTACCAAAAGGTTTTCAATAAGGGATCGAGATTCTCCAGAATTTCCATAGGATATCAAAATTTTATTAGTTAACGAGTGTGCGAAGCAGGAAGTCCAAAAGTACAATTATTTTTTGATATTGTGACTCGGTTGGCGAGTGATTTTTTTGTGAATATTGGATTGTGCTTATGGCAGTGTCGGGTGAAGTTGATAGAGCCGGACCGGACTGCCAGACCCATTGAATGACGTCCGGCTCTCATGTACCCTGGCCTGGTGTATAAAACATGGAGGATTGCAGGCTTTGTTTCTATCGGCCGACACCAGGTCCGATGCGGGGAGGACGATGGCTGTCACTTCATCCCCCCCATGTTCTATATCCTCAAAAAATGACGGCCTTGTCGGGATTTATTGTTTTAATAGTTTTTTTACAACACTTCCGTCCCTCGTTGTAATCTTTATCGAATAAACACCGCCGGTTAAATCGGATAGGTTCACACTTGTTTTTTGATCAGCTATATTCACGCACCCGATCACCTGTCCTTGTAAATTCAATACTTCTATTTTACCTTTTGTAACCCCTTCTATTAGTATGTGGTCGTTTGCCGGATTGGGATACATCTTCACATTCATTAATGCCATCTCGTTGATCCCGAGTGTGATATCGGTGATCGTTAGGATTTCAGATTTTGATTCGCAGCCATATTCATTTGACACGCCTACCTGATAATCGCCATGGCCGTTTACAGTATATGATTGAGAGGTTGCATCGGGGATCGCATTTCCGTTGAAATACCATTGGTTATTGATGGTTGAGCTTGAAGTTAACATATCGCCATTTTGAATAATTGTAGGTTTGGGCGAACTGGCATATACTTCTATTTCATACCATGCTACCCATGAGTTTGAACTGATAGTATTGATCATTACTCCCCGAACATTTGATAAGGCAGGGTGAAAGTTAACGGTGAGAATTTGATGCTCAAATGTAAAACCAGATAAAGTGTCGACAAGGATCCAGTTTTCCATGTCATCAGAGATTTTTATTTCATGGATGGTGTTTCCCGGCGAAAACTGATTTACATGTAATTTCAGACTATCGACTGATAATTGATTTTGTAAATCTACCTGAATCCAACCTTCAAATCCAGGTGTGCACCAATTAGTGTTCACATCACCATCGACTGCTCGGCTCGGAATTTCTATCGAATAGGACGAAACTGCAGTTGCCGGTTTGTTCAATGCGGCGTTGGAGCACGCATTCTGGGCATAAGCAGAACTAAAACAAAAGCCTGTTATTACTGAAAGTAAAATCACATTTTTAAGATTCTTCATTTTTATTGTCTTCTAATTGTTAATATTCTAGTCCCAAGAGCTGTTAAAAAAGCGAGGGGCTGAACCTGATCTGTTTTATACCGGGTGAATTAACTTATCGAATAAACCAAGTTGTTTTTAGCCAAGACTTTCTCGGATAATTTGAAATGTGTATTCTCTCTTCTTTCGAATTGTCGCTGACGAAAGCCTTGGCCACGGTAGCTTGCAGATTTCGGGAATCTGAGGAGCTTGGGATGGTGTTCGATAAACGATGCGGTTAAAAAGCCACCCTGAAATTCATTCCATATGCATAATCGTTACCGGCAAGCAAATTACTTTGTGGAATTATTGTTGGCTGAATTTGCAGGTACGTATTGTTGGCCAGTTGATAGCCACGAGCGATATTTACTCGTTTTGCAATTTGCGCCGCATTTATAATGCTGCAAATATTGACCGTTAAACCGCCTAACAAGCCTAACAGAGCCATGGAGTCGTTCTGGGCATTCAGCCTGACTAAATTACAAACTATGTTCCCTCCTAAAAACAGAAATCCACCCCCGATATCGCCATTGATAAACTGCCCGAGCCCGGGAATAAATAAAGAAGCAATTCCTGCCCCCCACGCACTCTTTTTTCCTCCAACAGGATTGATCGGATTTCCGAACGTATAGGTGTAAGTGTCCGGACTTACCTTCGGCAATTGTACATTATTAGCATCTGCCGGTTGTTGTGATGCTTCTTCGTTGAATATATCTTTTGTCCCATTGGCGTATCTAATCATCAGGATTTCCGATTTCAAAATAGAAAATATCGGCCCTTCTAAATTATCAAATCTTTTATATCTGACTTCGGTGTGGGTGACTTCACTTATTTTTGCAGCAATGTCTTCACCATTTTTCTTTGTAATAATGTCCTGTGCAAAACTAGTTGTGGTAAATAGCCCTAAAACCACAATGATAAACAATATTCTCTTCATAATACATTAATTTTTTTGACTCTTTGGGTTTCTCGATTGTACCCGTTGTTGATCGGGTGTTAAATTTCACATACTTCAACATTGTCACATCGGGTGGTCAGCCCTTTTAAGATGTACAGACCAGGTCAACAGTTTAATTTGCAAAAATATTTTTATTAAAAAGTGTTGTAGTGTTTTAATGTTAATATTTATTGAAATGGGTTTCAACCGATGTTTTCCGCTCAAAAAAGTTATTATTATCAAGGGTATTGGATTTTTGTTTTTATGCTATGCTGCATACGGGCTGCCAGCAAAGCAATAGAAGAATTACAAAATTACAAATAATTTTGGTTAAACAATGTTTTTAGCAATATGTTTTTTCCGAAGCCTGTCCGGTTCGGAATACTCCCCATTTCGAGCGTTGAGCTGCTGCCGCCGTAAATTAATAATGGCCTTCCCCCGCAATTCGCAATTTTTATTATCTTTGCGGTTCTGGTTAAAACTATATTTCATATGCACGAAGAAGATAAAGTGACCGGCTTGCCGGAGAATGCCTCGCGCGAACTGGCGCCGGGGGAGGAGTATGTGCCGTTGATGCGGCCCGAAAAGGTGTATCCCGAAGTTAATTTTCGTTCGGTGTTCTGGGGATTGCTCATGGCCGTACTGTTTTCGGCAGCAGCGGCTTACCTGGGATTGAAAATCGGACAGGTGTTTGAAGCGGCTATTCCCATCGCCATTATTGCGGTAGGCCTCTCGGGGGCTGCAAAACGTAAAAATGCCCTGGGCGAAAATGTGATCATTCAGTCGATCGGCGCCAGCTCGGGGGTGATCGTTGCCGGAGCCATCTTTACCCTTCCGGCTCTTTACATCTTACAGGAAAAATACCCCGAGATCACGGTGAGTTTCATGCAGGTGTTTCTGAGCTCGTTGCTCGGCGGGGTACTCGGAATCCTCTTCCTCATTCCATTTCGTAAATATTTCGTGTCGGATATGCATGGTAAATATCCTTTCCCCGAAGCAACGGCTACCACGCAGGTGCTCGTATCGGGCGAAAAAGGAGGCGATCAGGCCAAACCTCTCATCCTGGCCGGCCTCATCGGGGGGATTTACGATTTTGTGGTAGCCACCTTTGGCGCCTGGGCCGAGACATTTACCACCCGCGTGTTACCGGCAGGTGCCGAGCTGGCCGACAAAGCGAAGGTCGTGTTCAAGCTCAACGTAGGAGCAGCGGTACTTGGGCTCGGTTATATCGTGGGGCTGAAATACGCATCGATTATCGTTGCCGGATCGGCATTGGTATGGTTTGTCATTGTGCCCGTTTTGCCTTTGCTCGACCAGCAGCTTATCGTGGCGCTCAATCCTGCTTTCACAGGCGATACTCTCGCCGCCTTATCGCCCGAGGCCATCTTCTCCAATTTTGCCCGTCATATTGGTATCGGAGGCATCGCCATGGCCGGGATCATCGGCATTGTGAAATCGCGTAAGATTATCGGCGATGCCGTTGGTTTGGCTTCACGCGAATTCAAAGGAAAGAGTCAGGTTATACCGGTAGAAGTAAAACGCACGCAGCGCGATTTGTCGATGAAAATCGTGGTGATCGGCGTTATCCTGGCGCTTATCGCAACCTTTGTCTTCTTTTATTTAGGAGTGGTGGATAACCTGGTACATGCCGTGGTCGGCATCCTGATTGTGGCCCTTATCGCTTTCCTTTTCACCACAGTAGCAGCCAACGCTATTGCCATTGTAGGTACGAACCCCGTTTCGGGGATGACGCTCATGACACTGATTCTTGCATCGGTCATACTGGTGGCAGTAGGGCTGAAAGGCACCACCGGGATGGTAGCCGCACTCATTATCGGTGGGGTTGTGTGTACCGCCCTGTCGATGGCCGGCGGTTTTATCACCGACCTGAAAATTGGTTACTGGCTGGGAACTACCCCGGCAAAACAGCAGACCTGGAAGTTTCTCGGTACCCTGGTATCGGCAGCCACGGTAGGAGGTGTGATTATGATATTAAACAAAACCTACGGATTTACCGGCGACGGAGCCCTCGTGGCACCACAAGCCAACGCTATGGCAGCCGTAATCGAGCCTTTGATGTCGGGAGTAGGAGCCCCCTGGTACCTGTATGCCATCGGAGCCATCCTCTCCTTAGCGCTCACCGGTTTGAGAATACCGGCACTGGCATTTGCCCTAGGCATGTTTATCCCGATGGAACTCAATGCGCCGTTGCTGGTAGGCGGAGCCATCAGCTGGTACGTGAGCACTCGTTCGAAAGACAAAGCCCTGAATACCGCGCGTCACGAAAAAGGAACCCTGCTGGCTTCCGGATTCATTGCCGGCGGAGCTCTCATGGGGGTGGTTAGCGCCTCGCTTCGTTTTGGCGGCGTACATCTGATGAACGAGCAATGGGTGGAAAGCAATGGAGCTCAGTGGCTGGGATTGGTGATGTATGGAGCGATCGTTGGCTATTTGATTTGGGATAGTATGAGAGTGCGCTCCGCTAACCGAACGGCGTAGGCTTCTGTAAAACAATACGATGTTAAGCAAGAACAAATTAAATCATTTCCGCTGGCGTTGGGGCGATCGTTACGATGGCTGGCGGGTACGGAAAGTCGATCCGGTATTCCGGGTTATCCCGTACGTGTTGCGTACCCGCATGGATGCGCAGAATTTTTTCGAGGAGAAAGTGCCCATCGATCATATCGAAGCATTTATCAAAAAGCATAAAGAAGCCATCCCCGATCTGTCGATTATGCATGTGATTATGGCGGCTACGGTGCGACTTTTTTCGCAGCGTCCGCATCTGAACCGATTTGTGGTTTGGAACAAGATATTCGCCCGCAACCATATCAACTTTTCGATCGCCATTAAACGCTCGTTAACCGATAATGGCGAAGAAACCCTTATCAAGCCGTACTTTCAGCCCGAAGATACGTTGAGCGATGTGGTTCGGAAAACCCGTGAAGTTCAGCTGGCCAATCAGCAGGAGGGCGTCCGGAATGCTTCGGATACCATTTCGCGTATCCTGGGAACATTGCCCGACTGGCTGATGCGGGTAGTAGCCTGGACGATGCTCTGGACCGATAAAGTAGGGATTTTACCCCGATTTATCAACGAAGCGAGTCCCTGGCATTGCAGTGTGTTTCTCACCAATATCGGGTTGATTGGTATTGAGTCCATTTATCATCATCTGTACGAATTTGGTACCTGCAGCAATTTCGTGGCCATGGGCAAGAAAACCCGCTTTCATAGCACTACGAAGGAAGGGGAATTGGTCGTGCACAAACAAATCCGGTTAAAGTTCGTACTCGACGAGCGGATTTGCGATGGTTACTATTTTGCGTCTTCGCTGCGGTTGATGACCAAATACCTGATGAATCCTGAGATTTTGCTTACACCACCTGCCAACGTAGTGAAGGATGAGGGAGTGTAGGGGCCCCCGCTGTGTATTTGGTACGGTACGCTTTGCCGGCGCCTGATTAAAATTAGCGAGTGCGAAGCACGAAGCGTACAATCAGGCGCCGGCAAAGCGTACCGTACTGATTATTTAATAATATACTGTTCAGAAATCGACCGGTGCGACTGTACGCGTTCAATGGTATCGGCAAACATATCGGCACAAGTCAGGATTTTTACTTTCGAGCATTTCTTGCAATCGAAAGGGATGGAATCGGTAAAAGCAATCTCGGTAAGGGCCGACGACATGATACGATCCGAAGCGCTTCCCGACATCACACCGTGGGTAACAATGGCCCGCACCGAATTGGCTCCGTTTTCCATCATCAGATCGGCTGCTTTGCACAAGGTTCCGGCAGTATCCACCATATCGTCGACTATAATCACGTCTTTGCCTTGCACATCGCCAATTATGACCATTTCGCCAATTACATTCGCCTTTTCCCGCGTTTTATGACAGAGCACCATCGGCACGTCGAGATGACGCGAGTAGGTTCCGGCACGTTTCGATCCACCTACGTCGGGCGATGCGATCACCAAGTTTTTCAGCCCGAGCGACTGAATGTAAGGGATGAAGATGCGGGAGGCATACAAGTGATCGACCGGAACATTGAAAAAGCCCTGAATCTGATCGGCATGCAGGTCCATGGTAATCACGCGGTCGACACCCGCAATGCTCAACAGGTCGGCAATAAGCTTGGCGCCGATCGATACGCGCGGTTTATCTTTGCGGTCCTGACGCGCCCATCCGAAATAAGGAATCACGGCGATAATCTTGTAAGCCGAAGCCCGCTTGGCTGCATCGATCATCAGCAGCAGTTCCATCAGGTTGTCGGAGTTGGGGAAGGTCGACTGAATAAGATAGATGTACTGCCCACGAATGGATTCTTCGTATGAAACGGCGAACTCTCCATCGGCAAAATGTTCGATATTCATATTGCCAAGTGGAGAGCCCAGACTTTTACAGATTTTTTCTGCCAGATACCGGCTGTTGGTGCCGGAAAATAATTTGAATTGAGACGCAGGTGTGGACATGAGAAGATTCAAAAATTTTGGGGTATTGAAATTTTCTGCAAAAGTACGACATTAAATTTTATTATGTGCATTTTTTAACAAACAAATTTTTATAATCGCAAACGTTTGAAATGAAAAAAGACCGGTTTTTGAAAGCTCTTCCGCTTCATTTAAACGATTCGTTCTAATTTTGAACATCATTATAAATCGATCCAAAAATAGTTGAAAATGAAACTGCATTTTTCAATTCGTTATAAAACAGTATGGGGGCAGCGCCTGTTGGTGACCGGTAATCACGCCATTTTAGGCAACGGAGATTTTCAAAATGCTCTGTCTCTAAGCTTTAACTTTCCGGAGGAATGGACAGGGGCGATCGATATATCCGGCGACGATGCCGCGCACCTGCGCTACCGCTACCTGGTATTCAACGAGAGCACGGGTACGTATACCGAAGAGTGGGAGACCGGCCGTACGGTACGGGTGCTTGAGAAATCGCCTGCCCATGTGTTTTGCTCCGATCAGTGGAATGCGGCCAACGATCTGGCCAATGTGTTTCTGACGACTCCATTCCGGCAGGTATTGCTGCGCGATGCCCATGGATCGGCACTGCCGGTATATCCTAAAAAATATACGCATTTCTTCCGTGTCAAAGCACCGGTACTCGACCCGCGCCAGGTGGTGTGTATTATCGGCGATTGCGATGCTTTTGGTAACTGGTCGACTCAGAAACCCTTGTTGTTGACCAAGTATGGTGAGGAATGGCAGCTGACGGTCGATTTGTCGAAATGTGCGGGCGATGTGCATTACAAGTATGGGTTTTTCGATCCCGAAGACGGCGTTTTCTGCGGATTTGAAGAAGGACCCGATCGTACGGCTGTGGTGATCAACGATACGAAGTCGATGGTGCAGATGAGCGATGGATTCGTTCGGGTGAATATCTCGGGATGGAAGGGGGCGGGTGTCGGATTGCCGGTGTTCAGTATCCGTACCAAAAAGAGTTTCGGAGTCGGCGATTTCGACGACCTGAAATTGTTGATCGATTGGGCGTCGAAGGTAGGGTTGAAGTTGATTCAGGTGTTACCGCTCAACGATACCATCGGAACACATACCGACGAGGATGTGCTTCCCTATGCCGCCATCACTGCTTTTGCCCTTAATCCTTTATTTCTGCATTTGCCCGCGCTGGGTAAACTTCCTGCCGGAAACCGGCTGGCTGCCGATTATAAGCGTCTTCAGCCCGAACTGAACGCAAAGCCGCTGGTCGAATTTCTGGAGGTGGTGAATTTCAAGCTCCGTTATGCCCGTGAAGTGTACACGCTTCAGAAAGAGAAATACAAGAAGAACAAAGCATTTCGGCAATTTATTGCCGACAACGAGTACTGGCTCATGCCCTATGCCGCTTTTTGTGTGCTGCGCGATAAATTCGGTACTTCCGATTACAGGAAATGGGGGCAGTATGCTTCGTTCGACGACGAGGTGATCAGAGCGTTATCGGCTCCCGAAAGCGAACTGGCCGACGAAATTTACCTGAACTACTTTATGCAGTATCACCTGCATTTACAACTGTCGGACGCGCATGCCTATGCTCATGCCAACGGAGTAGTGCTGAAAGGCGATATCCCGATTGGGGTGAACCGGAATTCGGCTGACACATGGGCTCATCCCGAACTGTTTCATCTCGACAAACAGGCGGGTGCACCGCCCGATATGTTTGCTGTGAAAGGGCAGAACTGGGAATTGCCCACCTACAACTGGGAGGCTATTCAGCGTACCGGTTTCGATTGGTGGAAGCGCCGGTTTGCACAGATGTCGCTCTATTTCGATACCTTCCGGGTCGATCATATCCTCGGTTTTTTCCGTATCTGGCAAATCCCCATCGATCAGGTGGAAGGGATTATGGGGCATTTGCATCCTTCGGTGCCGGTTCATATCAACGAATTCGGCGAACGGGGCGTATGGTTCGACTACAACCGTTACTGCAAGCCCTATATTACCGATCATATTCTGTGGGAAGTGTTTGGCGACGATGCCTCGTGGGTAAAGGCCAATTGTCTGCAGATTGAAGATGGCTGGGTACTACGGCTGAAGGTGCCGTATACTTCACAAAAAGATGTGGAGCAACTTTATGCCGAAGGTTTGTTTTCGGAAAAGATTAAGTGGGGATTGTTCGACTTGATTTCGAATGTCTTGTTTTTTGAAGCCGAAGGAAGCAATCGCACGCAGTTCTACCCGCGATTCGGGATGCAGGCATTGAGCTCGTTTCGCGAACTCGACGACCCTACCCGTGTTAAGCTCGACGAATTGTATGTTGATTATTATTTCCGCAGGCAGGATGCCCATTGGTATAAGTCGGGCATGGAGAAGCTCCCGGCGCTGAAGCGGGCAACCAATATGCTGATTTGCGGCGAGGATCTCGGTTTAATGACTCCATGCGTCACCAGTGTGATGAACGAAACGGGGATATTGAGCCTGGAAGTGCAGCGGGCGCCCAAGACCAATACGATCGAGTTTTTTCATCCGGCCGATGCGCCCTATATGTCGGTGGTGAGTCCATCGACCCACGATATGAGCACCATACGTGGCTGGTGGGAAGAAGACCGGGGCGTGACGCAGCGATTCTACAATCAGCAGCTGGGGCATTACGGCGAAGCGCCTTATTTCTGCGAATGGTGGATTTGCCGCGATATTTTGTTGCAGCATTTGTATTCGCCGGCGATGTGGTCGATTTTCCAGATTCAGGATTTACTGAGTATCTCGGAACGTTTGCGTCGCGAAAATCCACACGACGAACGTATCAATGTTCCTTCCAATTCGCGCTACAGCTGGCGCTACCGGCTGCATCTCACGATTGAAGAATTGTTGGAAGCCGAAGAATATAATGCCGAGTTGCGGAATTATATAAAGCAGGCCGGCCGATAAACCGTTAAAGCAGATCCGAGGAGGGATCTGCTTTTTTTTGATCCGTCGATTTAAAATATTCTGGTGCGGTGGGGTATAATTACATAAAAAAATAGTTTCTTTGCATGTTAAAACAATTCAACCTATTATGCAAAGAAAATTAACCCGTTCGAACAACCAAATGATTGCCGGCGTATGTGCCGGAATCGCCGAATACGTAGGCTGGGATATTACCATGGTACGTGTAATCTACGCCGTATTATCGGTGTTCTCCGCCGGTTTCCCGGGCTTACTCCTCTACATCATTTTATGGATTGTAATGCCCAAGGCCAATTGATCATGCGCGAAGCGCGTTCATCCGGCCGAGCGCAGTGAAGCCGTAAAACCCATAACTCCATGTCGTTTCAACTCACTTCCAACTTCCGTCCCACCGGCGATCAGCCGGAGGCCATTCGTCAGTTGGTAGAAGGATTGGACGCCGGTGTAGCGTTTCAGACTCTGCTGGGGGTGACCGGATCGGGGAAGACCTTTACCATTGCCAATGTTGTAAATGAGGTGAACAGGCCTACTCTGGTGCTGAGTCATAACAAAACCCTGGCGGCACAGCTCTACAGCGAGTTCAAGTCCTTTTTTCCCAACAATGCGGTGGAATATTTCGTGTCGTACTACGATTATTACCAGCCCGAAGCCTATATTCCGCATACCGACACGTATATCGAAAAGGATTTGTCGATTAATCAGGAAATCGAGAAGCTACGTTTATCGGCCACCTCATCGCTTTTGTCGGGGCGGCGCGACGTACTGGTGGTTTCGTCGGTTTCGTGCCTGTACGGCATCGGGAATCCCGAAGATTTCACATCGAACGTGATAGAAGTAGAGAAGGGTCAGAAGCTGGTGCGTAATGCATTTCTTCGCAATCTGGTTGAAAGTTTGTATACCCGCAACGACCTGGAGCTCAACCGGGGTAATTTCAGGGTAAAGGGCGATACGGTGGATATCTTTCTGGCTTATGCCGATCATATTCTGCGGGTTGTGTTTTGGGGCGATGAGATCGATGAGTTGCTTACCATTGAACCCATTAATATGAAGGTAACGGGCTCGTTTGATGCCTATCGTATTTATCCGGCCAGTATTTTTGTGACCACCAAGGAACGTATTGCACAGGCCTTGTACTACATTGAGCGCGATCGCGACCGGCAGGCTGAGTTTTTCCGGTCGGTGGGTAAGGATTATGAAGCCAAGCGTATTTACGAACGGGTGAGTTACGATATCGAGATGATCAGGGAGTTGGGTTATTGTTCGGGTATTGAAAATTACTCGCGCTATTTCGATGGGCGGGAGCCTGGCAGCCGGCCCTATTGCCTGCTCGACTATTTCCCCGACGATTACCTGATGGTGATCGACGAGAGTCATGTTACCATTCCGCAGATTCGCGCGATGTTCGGCGGCGACGCGTCACGCAAGCAAAACCTGGTGGAATATGGATTCCGGTTACCTGCTGCCCGCGATAATCGTCCGTTGAAGTTCGAGGAGTTCGAGGAGTTGACGCCTCAAACCATTTATGTGTCGGCCACTCCGGCCGATTACGAGTTGCAGAATTCGCAGGGAGTGGTGGTCGATCAGCTCATTCGTCCGACCGGGTTGCTCGATCCGGTCATTGATGTTCGTCCGAGTCTGAACCAGATCGACGATTTGCTGGAAGAAATTACGGTATGTACCGAGCGTGACGAGCGTGTATTGGTTACAACGCTCACGAAGCGGATGGCCGAGGAATTGACCGATTATTTATTGAAACTGGGTGTGAGGTGCAATTATATCCACTCGGATGTGACGACGCTCGACCGGGTGCAGATTATGGACGATTTGCGGCGTGGCATTTATGATGTGTTGGTGGGAGTAAACCTGTTACGTGAAGGACTCGATTTGCCGGAGGTTTCGTTGGTGGCTATTCTCGATGCCGATAAGGAGGGTTTTCTGCGCTCGCACCGTTCGCTTACGCAAACGGCCGGTCGTGCAGCCCGTAATTTAAATGGTAAAGTAATCATGTATGCCGATACCATCACCGATAGTATGGCGAAAACGATTGCCGAAACCAATCGCCGGCGCGAAAAGCAGTTGGCTTATAACGATAAACACGGGATTACTCCGCAGGCTATTGTTAAGGATCGTCATTCGGCATTGAGTAAAGGAGAGCCCGGCGCCTATATCGAACCTGCCGACCGGGCTAATGTGGCAGCCGATCCGGTGGTGGAACATATGAACAGGCCGGCACTTGAAAAGGCGATTGCACAAACCAAAAAGGCAATGCACGATGCGGCCAAGAATCTGGAATTTCTGGAGGCCGCCCGTTTACGCGACGAGATGATCCGGCTCGAAGATTTACTGGAAAAGCAAAAAAGCAGGCCGTGAAAAGTTGAATTAGTCGAGTTGTTCCAGCAGTTTACCCACCGAATTCAGGGGTTCTCCGCACAATTGTTTTTTACAGATAAATCCGCGGGTTTTACTTCCGAAATGTTTGTGTTTCAGCAAGGGTAATTGGCTTTCGGCAGCCGAGGCGGTAAGAATCACCTGAGGCAGGTAGCGGCGATGCAGCTGTTGGGCCCATTCGGCATATTCGGGTCCGGCAAGAGCTACTTCCACCGGTCCTTCGACGAGCAGCAGCGCCAGTCGTCCCCAGTTGGAATGGTAATAAATGTTTTTCTCAATTTCCGCAGCCATTTTTTCGACCATTGTACGGGCAAGTATCCGGTATCGAGGAATGTCGAGCAGCGTTCCGAGCGTCAGCAGGTTATGTGCCATTTCCGAGTTCGACGATGGAATAACATTGTCGTTCAGCTCTTTCATCCGGGCCACCAGGCCGGTGGTTCGTTGGTGGGTATAAAAGAAAAAGCCTTCGGTCTGATCCAGGAAATGCGTCATGCAATATTCGGTAAGCTGCTGAGCTACGTTGAGGTAACGTTCGTCGAATACCGTTTGGTAGGCCTCGGTAAGTGCCGAAATAAGAAATGCGTAATCGTCGAGCATGCCATCGATGGTGGCCTGTCGGCCCGATTTGAAATTGCGTTTCAAACCACCGTCGTTTTGCACGAAAGTAGTAAGCAGAAAATCGAGTTGTTGCAGGCCGATAGTGCGATAATGCATTGCCTGGGCATAGGATAGGTTCTCGTTGCATACGGCCTTCGATGCCACCAGGAAAGCCCGTACCATGAGTGCATTCCACGAACAAAGTATTTTATCGTCGAGTCCCGGACGCACACGTGTCGAACGATGCTCCAGCAGCTTGCGGCGCAAGCCGCGCAGGTGCAGTTCGAAATCGGGTTGTGAAAAACCGTGGTTGCCGGCATGCAGCTTGATGGTGTTTTTGCGGAGCAATATATTGATGCCATGCTCCCAGTTGCCTTCCGTACTTACCTGGTACACCTCTTTAAACACCGCCGCATCGGGGCCCAGAACGGCGTCGATTTCCTGTTCTTTCCATACGTAAAACCGGCCTTCCTCACCTTCCGAATCGGCATCGAGGGCAGCGTAGAATCCGCCTCCTTCGGCCATCAGTTCCCGTTCGACAAACCCAAGGGTTTCATGTACCACATCGCGGTACAGTGCATAGCCGGTGAACTGAAAGGCATGGGCATAAAGCGTTACGAGCTGTGCGTTGTCGTACAGCATTTTCTCGAAGTGGGGCACATGCCAGCGTTCATCGGTCGAATAACGCGCGAATCCTCCGCCCAGGTGGTCGTAAATACCTCCCCGGGCCATATTGATAAGAGTGGAGTTGATCGCCGTAAGCGCTTCTTCGTGCTTTGTGTTGTGGTGAAAATGCAGCAGGTATTCCCACATCGAAGGCATGGGGAATTTGGGTGCGCGTTTTTCGCCCCCGTACCGGAAGTCGATCCGGTGGCGGTAGTGCGTATAAAGCTCGTCGAATTGTTGCAGGGAAAGCGGAGGCCCGGTGGCAGATGATTCCACCGGTACACGAAGACCGGCGGAGCCGCTGTGTCCGGCAGCAGCCGGCGACTGGCTTCCTGCCCTGATGCCGGTTGTGATCTGATCGGCGGCATTCCGGATCGTCGCCGGTTCCTGTTGCCAGAGCATGGCCAGTTGGGTCAGCAAATCGATCCAATTGGATTTGGGAAAATAAGTCGCGGCATAAAACGGACTTCCATCGGGCAGGGCAAAAGCATTCAAAGGCCAGCCGCCGCGACCCGAGATCAGGTGCGCCGCCTGCATGTAAAGCTGATCGACATCGGGACGTTCTTCCCGGTCGACCTTTATACAGAGAAAATGTTCGTTCATTAAACTTGCAACATGGCGATCTTCAAAACTCTCGCGTTCCATTACGTGGCACCAATGACAGGCCGAATAACCGATGCTGATAAGCAGCATCTTATTGGAAGCGATTGCTTTAGCAAGCGTTTCGTCGTTCCATGCATGCCATTCCACCGGGTTGTGGGCGTGCTGCAACAGGTAAGGACTGGTTTCAAATCGAAGCAGGTTCAAATGAATAATGTTTAATTTCTTAGTTAAATGCTTTTGAGGGGGAAATTGTTTAGGGCCGGGATTGGTGAAGGTGGATATCGTAGCTGTCTCGACGTCGGGATCAAAAAAGGAGGATGTCTCAACATAGAAATTAAGTCTCCGGGAATTGAATATCCGGATTTGTTCCCGGCTAGGTATCCGAATAAAAAGAGGGTGAAATCACATTGTGATACACCCTCTTCTTTGAAAATGATTTTGAATTGACCGAAAGCGATTTATTCAGAAACAACTTCGAAAGCAACTTCAACAGATACTTCTTTGTGGAGTTTCAGTGTAGCTTTATACGAACCAATTTCTTTTACAGGTTCTTTTAAAGCAATAACTCTGCGATCAACAGTGAAACCGGCTTTTTCGAATGCATCGGCAATCTGAACGGGACCGACAGCACCGAAAATCTTTCCGGTGGTGCTGGTTTTCGCACCGATTGTAAGCGTGATGTCTTTTACTTTTTCAGCCAGTTCAAGAGCTTCGTTTTTGATACGTTCCAGTTTGTGAGCACGCTGGCGATTGTCTTCGGCCAACATTTTCTTTGCCGATTCGGTGGCCAGAACTGCTTTTTTCTGAGGAATCAGGAAGTTACGTCCATAACCGTCCCGAACTTTTACGATATCGCCTTTGTAACCTAAGTTGATTACGTCTTCTTTTAAAATGATTTCCATATTCGTTCCTCCTCTTTATTATTTCATCATATCGGTTACATAAGGAAGCAGAGCCAGATGACGGGCGCGCTTCACAGCCTGAGCTACCTGACGCTGGAATTTCAACGAAGTTCCGGTAAGGCGACGGGGAAGAATCTTTCCCTGCTCGTTCAGGAATTTCTTCAGAAATTCAGGATCTTTGTAATCAATGTATTTAATACCGCTCTTTTTGAAACGGCAATATTTTTTCTTTTTAACGTCCACAGTCGGTGGAGTCAGGTAACGGATATCTCCTTGATTTGCTGCCATTGTTTATGCCTCCTTTACTTGTTCTTTTGACTTAATACCTTTTCTCTTCTCAGCGTACTCGTAAGCGAACTTATCCAGACGGAAAGTCAGGAAGCGGATTACACGCTCGTCGCGACGGTACATGGTTTCAAGCTTGTCCACAATGGTGGATTCGGCATCAAACTGCAACAGGTTGTAGAATCCTGTCGATTTTTTCTGGATCGGATACGCCAGCTTGCGCAGACCCCAGTTCTCCTCGTTGGTAATGGTCGCACCATTCTCCGTGAGGATGGCTTTGAACTTTTCTACCGCTTCCTTCATCTGTGCGTCAGACAAAACGGGAGTTAAAATGAAAACGGTTTCATAATGATTTAACATACTGTTTACTAACTTTTTAAATTAAAAAATAAGTTTTTTCGCATAAAGCGGCTGCAAAGATAACAATAATTATTTGATTAACAATGAAATCGATGCATAAAAAGTTGATAAAACAGCGTCTTTCTATACGGTCTGTTTACCGGAAATAGGTCATTTTTACTTCTACGGAGGTGCTCGTTCCGCCTTGGTGACGGAAGCTAAAGTCGCCGAACCGGGGTCGTTTGAATCCTTTCTGCTGATAACCCGAAAGTCCGAATCCTTCGAGCGGTATTCCGGCAAAACCGTATTTCATGCGGCCGTTGGCATCGGCATCATCGAGTACCGATATTCCGTAATCGCCGGGAGGTAACGGGAAGGTAAGAATGAGGGTGCTGCTGTCGTGGGCCCGGCGAAGTAGTTTTTTTTCGAGCAGTGGCTTTTCGTTCCTGAAAGCTTCGTCGCTGTCGAATACGGCAATGCAGAGCTGACCGCTTTGTCCTTTAATATTAGTAATGGTCAGGACTACTTCCGAGAACTGGCGCTGCTCGGCTTGCTGCGCAGCGCACGCAGGGGTGTTGCTGTTCCAGGGCTGGATCCCCAGTAACACAAGGAGCAAAAACGATGTTGGCAGATGGTGAAATAACATGGCGTACTTCCGGTTGTAGGTGGATTACTTTTTTCCGAGTGCATTAGGTGCGAACAGCTGTTCCGGTTGTGCAGCATTACTTTCAAACCGATTCACCGTCATGGTCGACCGCCGGCCATTTTGTACATTGTTCATGGTCATTTTCCAGGCCACCCATTTTCCATCGCCCGTTGATTTGTAGTTTTCGTACAGCAATTCGCGGTGTAGTTTGTCATTACGGTCGTAGAGTTCTTCGCGCAGAGGTATCAGGCGTGCTGCATCGAGGAGTATGATTTTTTTGCTATAACCCTGTTCGTTCTGCAGTGCCGGTGTTTTGCCTTTGGCCTCAATTTTTATGCAGCCGGTTCCGTTGTATTCCGTGCGCCCCAGGTTGGTAAACGTGTAATCGTCGAGATTAAGTTGACTCATATCGGCATTGGTAAACTCCGAGCCCATGAAGTTTTTACCTTTTTCGTTGCTGACGATCTGACGTACTTTCCCGGTGGCAGGTAAATAAATCCATTGCTGATCGGCTTTATCGGGATAATCGTATACCAGCAGCGTGGTTCCGCGTACTTCGGCCGGAGCGGTGAAGCGGATTAGTAACTGGCTGTTTTCTTTTGTTTTACGGGTGAGCGTTGTGATTTCACGTACCCGTACGTTGCCTTTGTTGTCGTGGATGCTGATGGTTGATTGCATTTCGGAATTGCCGGCGCTGGTACGATCCTGCGACTGGCGCATGAGGTTGGTTGCATTTTGTGCCGCAACGTTTACGCTGATAAAAAGAAGAAGAAGGAGGAGTTTCATACTGTTTATTTGTTAGTGGTGAGTAAAAAGCGGGGTTTAATAAGAATGCAGATCACCGGAATGATGAGCAGTGCGCTGGCTAAGCAGAGTAGTAACGATAGGATGATCAATAACCCGAAAGCTTGAATAAACGGGAACGACGATAGCAGCAGTACCGAAAATCCGATCATCACCGAAAATGCATTAATGCTGATGCCACGACCGGTACCCGCCAGGGTGTTGATCACGGCCTGGTTCCAATCGCCTTGGTGTTGGGTTAGTTCGTGTTTCATCCGCCAGAAAATGTGAATAGTAAAATCGACGCCCAAACCAATAGAGATCGATGAGAGCAAAGCGGTTACAATATCGAGTTTAATGCCGGTCCATCCCATGATGCCAAACGTGCACACCACTGCCACCACCAGCGGGATACTGCCGATGAGTCCTGCCTGCAAACTTCTGAAAATGATTCCCAGTAAAATCAGTATGGCCAGCAGGGCTACTGCTAACGAACTGAATTGTCCGGTGCGAACCGATTCGCTTATTTCTTTGTCAACCAGGCTGACGCCGCCAATTACATAGTTCAGTTGATGTTTTTGCAGTGTGGATTCCAGTTCGGCAAGCAGTGAGTTGATTTCGCGCAGACTGGCCGACCGGTATTGTATGGTGAGTAGGGTATGGCTATAGCTGAAATCGACAAACCGTTCGTAATCGGCTACATCGGCACTCATCCCGTACAGTTCGAGATACTGTGCAATTGCTTCGCGTGAGTGGGGCAGGGCGCTGCAGGTGTCGGCGTGCATTTTCCGTATCATGGTTGCCAGCGAGGCGGCATGTCCGACCAGTGGATGGCGCTCCATATGTCGCGACACCGAATCGATGGCTTCTAATAGGGCCGGTTCGCGAGCATCTCCTCCGATCAGGATGTTCAGAAGTTTACTTCCTCCAAACTGTTGATCGGCAATGCGAATGGCTTGGTTGAATTCGTGATTGGGAGGAAGAATGCTGCTCGAATCGGGAGCTACCTTCAGGCCTGTGGTGCCGATTAAACACAGCACGAACAGGATTGCAGCAACGATGATGGGTATGCGGGGATGCTTGAGTAGTTGCCGGGCTGTATGTTGAAGCAGCGGGGTGAGATGATGGGTGGGCCGGGTTGTTTTCGTATGAATTCGCCCTGTTTTGATTTTAAAATAGCTCATGGCGGCAGGCAGGTAAGTTAAGCTTAGGGTCAGTGCAAAGGCAATTCCCAACGAACTGATCACGCCCATTTGGCGTGCGGGAATGAGCAGGTGAGCAGCGAGTCCCATGGTTCCGGCTATGGTAGTGAGACCGCACAACCACACGGGTTTGCGCAGATAGCGGATGGTGTGACTGAGCAGGGAATGGTTGGCGTCGGTCGTTTCGCCGGCCGGTGGCGCTAGCTTGAGTTCCTGGTAGCGTGCAATGACGTGTACGCCGTAGTTATTGGCGATGGCGATCATCATGATAGGAATCAGTACGCCGATCAGGCTGAGTTCACAGCCCATCGTGGGAATGAGGGCCATTGAAACGACGATCGAAAACACGACAATCGAAAAGGGCAGGAGCACCGATGTGAAATCACGAAAAGAGATCCAGAGAAAAAGTAACATAACGACGAGCCCGATGGGCAGCAGGATGAGAATATCTCGGCTTATTTTGCGATTGGCATCGTCGCGCAGGTAAGGCTGGCCGGTAAGGTAAATAGCCCCGTCGAAAGCAGGGTGTCGATGGCGGGTTTCTGTGATTGTACGTTGTACCTGGTTCAGGAGTACCGCATCGGCATCGGGCAGGGTGCTGTCGCGTTTCACTTCCAGCATCAGCATGGCATACCGGAAATCGTCGGAGATCACCAATCCGCAAGCTAAGTCGTTGGTGTGTAGCGAAGTGCGGAGTTGTTCCCGTCCGGCCGCAGTTTCAGGTATAAACGGTATGGCTGGTTCGATGAGCATTTCACCATCGCGATGGAGGATGTTGGTAGTCTGAAATACCGAATGCACACGACTCACGGCCGGTAATTGTTGCAGCTCGTCGCTGAGTTGCTGCAGGGTGCGAAGGTTTTCGGGCTCCAATATGTCGGCACCGTGGGCCGATTGCGCATCCACAACGATCAGCAGATTTTCGGCCGACGAAAAATACGCTTCAATTTTCCGGTTGTTTTGTTTGGATTGCATCGAATCGGGCATGTACGACTCGAGATCCGAGTTGATCTGGAGTTGAGTGAGCGGAACGATGGCCAGCAGCACGAGTCCGATGCTGAGGAGGAGCACGGGTAAGCGGTATCGTATGGCGAATGCATTCATTGGGATTATCCGGATTGTGGGGGTGAAACAATTGTTATGTAGTAAGCTCAGAAATGGATGCGGAGTTCGGCAAAACCACCGTTCATCAGCTCGGACGAATACGAAAACAGGGTTTTATTTTCGCCTTTCATATAGTTTGCTCCCAGGGTTACCGTGAGTTGGTCGGTTACCGACCATTTCACCGAGGGTCGCGCCAGCAGTTCACCCGAGGTGATATCGTAATAGGCAGTTACTTGTGCTTCTACCGCATCGTAGGCAAACCGCCGGAGCCAGGTGAGCGACACCGCATGATTGCTGCTTTTGAATTGGTGAAAAATACGCCGGTTGAACTGCCGGTTTTCATAATCGATCAGGGCGTTGGCATAAGCCAGTTGCGCCAACGGATTCATCGGGTCGCCGAGTGTTGGCACCGTTAACGCCTTGAATCCGGGGGTATGGTGTCCAATATAGTTGATTATAAGGGTTGATGATCCGATGGCTGCTTCGGTGCCGGCCACGTACATCCAGTAGCTGAAGGGTATGTACATTTCGTCGTTGGGTCGTGAAGTACGGTTCCATGCCGCTTCGGCTTTCAGGATCAGCGCACCGGCAGGTACCGACAGATCGGCCCCTATGCTTGTTTTCTGATAACTGACAGCCTGGTTGGTAATCACCGGCGATCCGCTTGTCCAGTCGACCGATGCTACCTGAAATCCACGATAAGGATCGTAGCCCCGGAAAGCCGAAACGGAGCATCCTATGCCGGGCAATTCAACGTTTATTCTACCGGCGATGCTTCCGTTACGCCAGGCCGGAGCAGGGAGCAAAGGGTCGGTGAAACCTACATTTGCGCCCAGTTCGAACAATTCGTAGCGGTATACCGACGGGAGGTAATAGGGCATTACGGCCAGATCGAGTTCGGTAAAATTCCCCAATCGCAACCGGGTTCGAAGAGCCAGGTTAGGATTTCGCTGATCGGCAGGGTCGGCGGTAAGATAAAAATAATCGTAGGCTTGCATGTAGTTGGTGGGATTAAATCCGTCGGTACGACCCCATTCCAGTTGCTGGTAACCCACAAGCAGATCAAGGAATTTCCCCCGGTACCCTGCTGTGAGTAAGTGGATGTCGATGGTTTGATAGGGACTGCCGAAGCTGTTCCCTTTTCGTAATCGTAAATCGCCCGACATGAAAGCCTTGCCGTGGTGAAATTCTGGCTTCAGCGCAAGTTCGGCAAACAGCGTGTTGAGCGGGTAGGCGTCAGTTCCTCCCCATACCGATGCGCGGGCGTAGCCCGACAGGGCCAACGACGAAGCATCGTTGTTCGTTGGTTCATTTCCGATCGTAGCGTGGTCGTCCGGTTCGTCGATGCGGTTCGCCAGCCCCTGTGCCTGCACTGGCCGGTCGGTCGTGCCAGGTGTCGATGCCATTGCAAGGGGAGCAACCGATAGCAATAAATAAATGCCGAGGAGTGTTTTCATTGAAATCTAATTTTGCAGATTAAAAAAACGATTTTTTCTGACTGCAAAATTAGGGATTCCAACAGGCCGGAAGTCCGTTTTTTAAAGACCGGACAACAAGTAGTGGTTCACGCTTTAAAAGTTAGAGCTCTGTATTCCACCGGGGTCATTCGTGTCGATTTCTTAAATACCGAGTAAAAGGCCGACTTACTGGCAAAACCACATTCATAACCGATAGCCTCGATCGAAAAATTGTTTTTCGGATCGGTGAGCATTTGTTTGACGGCTTCGACCCTGTATGAATTAATAAACTGAAAAAAGTTAAAACCCAGCCGGGTGTTGAGCACCTCCGTAAGTTGGTATTTGGGTACATCGACGGCTGCCGAAAGCGCATCCATGTTGAAGTCGGATTGAAGCCATGGTTGATGGAGGTCGACATACTGTAAGATTTTTTCGGCGATTTGTGTTTTTGCTTCTTCACTCAGGGTCGAATGTTGGTAAGGAATGGCCGGCTTATTATTGAGCAGTTCTACCGGTAAACTCTGCTGACGAAGTCCGTAGAATCCGAACGTGTAGATCATGAGCAACAACATCGAATAATTGAAAATATGCAGCGAAAGCGGGTGGATGATGTTGGTGAATATAAGTAGGGCGACAAGAACCGAAATGATACAATACACCACATAAAAAATGGAAACAAAAAGTACCCAGCCCAGATTTTCGTTGGTGCCGATCGACGATTTTTCGTTGCGCAGGTGCATACGATGACGGTGCACCAGCCGCAGGCCGAGAGGATTGTAGATTAGCCATGAAATCACATTGGCTGCTCCAAAAATGATTCGGAACAGGAACTGTCCGTCTTTTTGGAAGTAGGTGCCGAGTGCCAACGGCTCGTGCAACAGATAAGCCGTAAGTTCGAACCCGATATAAGGCAGCAGATGCAGCAGGTGCAGCGGATGGAGTCGGAATTTCGCACGTGTCAATGCATTGATGTAAATGTACAAGGCCGGGTTGAACAGTAAAAACGAACTCGACAGCAAAGGCTTGTTGTAGGCGAAATAATCGATTCCGCAGGTGAGAAATTCAATAGCCAGCAGACTTAGAAAGCCTGATAAAACCTTATCGGGCAGCGAACTTTCTTTTTTTGTAAACATAAGTATCGCTACGAACAGACTTTGCGAGAATCCAATCCAGATCAGTGTAATCATTACAGATGCTTTTTATATCTTTGCATCGTCAAAGATAATAAATTTTATGCAAGTAAACTCAGCAATTAATCAACGGTACACTTATTTGAGCGAAACCAGCTGTTGCTTATCGTGCGGCGGTGCAATTAAGTATGCCAAACCTCAACCAGGTGAAGTGTGTGTCGACCTGGGCAGTGGCCGCGGCGTTGATGTGATTAAGCTGGCCGAGGAGGCAGGCCGGTCGGGCTTTGTTTACGGCATCGACATTTCGGACGGAATGATTGCCAAAGCCGAAGCTAACCTGGCTAAGTTTGAGGTTACCAACGCGAAAATTTTGAAAGCCGGGTTGGAAAATCTACCCCTCGGAACCGGTACGGTAGATTGTATAATTTCAAATTGCACCATCAATCACGCAGTCGATAAGTTGGCAGTGTGGAACGAGGTGTACCGTATCTTAAAGCCGGGCGGCCGATTTGTGGTAAGCGATATATATGCTACTGAGCCTATTCCGGAGCAATACCGCAACGATCCCGAAGCTATTGCCGAATGCTGGGCCGGAGCGGTTACCCGTGCCGAATATTTAACCATGCTTGAAGTAGCTGGTTTCATAAATATCCGTATCTTTGAGGAGTCGAAGCCATACCCGAAAGGACAGGCCGAAGTAGCCAGTTTTACGGTGTCGGGTTGGAAATAGGGGAGCATTCATTCTAAAAAAATAGTTATGAGAAGTGTAGTAAAGCAGGGCTGTGGCTGTAACAGCCAAAAACAAGTGGCTCAGTGCTGCGCCAAAGTATCGACAGTAGTTGCAGGTTGCCACGATTGACAATTGTGCTGTCACGTCACACTATCGTTACGCCCGTTGCCGGTTCCGATGAGTTTTTTGTCGTGAATCCGCTCCATAAGTCGGCCGATTTTATTTCGGCCGGCGAATTGGAATTGCTCCGGAGCGGTCAGGATCCTGACGGGGAGTTCGCTTCCCGGGGTTATCTGGTAGCGCCCGAACAAGAACAAAAAGCGTTCAAGTATGCCTACTTCGATTTTATTCAGCAACGCGAAGAAGATGAGGTTCAACTGTTCTTTGTTCCCAACTATAGTTGTAATTTTGCGTGCTCGTATTGTTATCAGGAGGGTTACGAGCCGTCGCAGCAAGCACTTTCGGTCGACGTAATTGATGCTTTTTTCGAGTATGTGAAAAAAGAATTTGCCGGCCGTAAGAAATATATTACCGTGTTTGGCGGTGAACCCCTGATGCCCGGCGAACGCCAGCGTATGCTTATCGGTCGTCTCATCGACCGTTCGGTGGAAGCCGGGCTCGATCTGGCCTTTGTTACCAATGGCTACACGCTTACTTCCTACATTCATTTGCTGAAACAAGCAAGGATTCGCGAAATTCAGGTTACTCTCGACGGTACGGAAGCGGTTCACGATAGCCGGCGCTACCTGCACGGTAAGCTGCCCACGTTCAGTAAAATAGTGGATGGTTTCGACGCCTGCCTTGCTGCGGGCCTGCAAATCAACCTTCGAATGGTGGTCGATAAGGATAACATCGATAACCTTGCTTTGCTGTCGAAATTTGCGATCGATAAAGGCTGGACTTCGTCGCCCTTATTCAAAACGCAAATCGGACGGAATTACGAATTACACGTTTGCAACAGCAGTCCCGGGCGTTTGTTCGACCGGGCAACGCTTTATAAACATCTATACGAGTTGTTGATAGCACATCCGTATATTGCCGAATTTTATAAACCCGCTTTTTCAATTGCCAGGTATATAGCGGAAAATGGGGCTTTACCCATGCCGCTTTTCGATTCGTGTCCGGCCTGCACAACCGAATGGGCATTCGATTATACGGGTACGATTTATTCCTGTACTGCTACCGTGGGTAAACAGGGGGAGGAATTAGGTACTTTTTATCCGGCGGTGACCCGGAAAGAAGCAAGCATCGAAGAATGGCAGAACCGTGATATTACCACCATCGAGCAATGTCGGTCGTGCGAAGTGGCTCTGGCCTGCGGCGGTGGTTGCGCATCGGTAGCTAAGAATAAAAACGGAGGGATTAATACGCCCGATTGCCGGCCGGTGAAAGAGCTTTTGTCGTTCGGAGCCGCCTGGTATTTTTAATTTTCCACCCAAACAGCTAAAGATTGCCCGACGACCTATAATGTTAGCGTCGGGCAATCTTTTTTTTAGCCAGTAACCAACCGGAAGCATTATTTCGATTTAGTGAACTGATACAGGGAATTACCGTCTTTGTCGGCAAACTGGATGGTAAAGCGATGGTGCTCCACCGAACAGAGCATAAATCCCGAACGATCGCTGCTGAACAAAGTATTCATGTTCGTACCCGCCGCCTGCTCGTCGGTAGCCACCGGTCTTGACAACGATGCCGAACTATTGGTCAGATAAGCCACCGGCGAATTTTCCACCTGAATATGCTGAAAATTATGAATATGCCCGTTGATATAAAAATCGACCTTGTGTTTGCGTAAAATAGGATCGAGCCGTTGCTGCAAATCGAGCCGTTCGCTTTCGTTTTTAGTTGTATAGGCATATACCGGATGGTGGCCGATCACTATTGTCCATGTTTCGTCGGCAACCGTAAGTACGCTGTCGATAAACTGCAGTTGTGCCTGCATGTCTTGTTTCCGGGCATCAGGGTAAGTAACCGAATCGGCCCTGTATTTGTCGATGAGCGGGGAGGTGTCGATAAATAACAACCGCAGACTGGTGCTGTCGTCTACTTCTTTCTCGAGTGTATAATATCGCGAAGGCATTATCCACCTGCGGCTGATGTTGCTATAGTCCAGACAAGCCTGCGTGTTACCCCGGTATTCGTGATTGCCCAGGATAGGAAACCAGTCGATCATAAGTTCGGGATGCGCATATACTGCTTCGTAATTGGTCATCCACAACGGATCGCTGCTACCGGCTACGCCTTCGAAGTGATGTACATCGCCGGCAGCGGCGATAAACCCGATGTCGATGGTTTCACCCAATTTACCCATGGTTTCGGCAATGGTTTTTTGATCATAATAACCATTGCGTCCCAGATCGTTAGCTACAATGAAGTTGAATTCGGCCGATTGTTCCGAAAGGGTGGTGCCAGCCGGACCCGGAACACATGACGAAACCAGGGTCAGGGCCAGCAACCACACAGGGATTAATATTTTGTACATGATGTGTTGGAGTTTGAACGAAATAAGCCTGTAACAGGAGGCAACTCGTTTCGTTGGTTGATAATTACTTACTACCAAATGCACCGAAAAACTCTGACGGAGCCGCCGATTTATATACTTGGCCGTCGATTTCGATTCCATTGGCCGCAAAATGGCGGGTAAACTGGGTGATGCCTCCTTTCAGAGCGGGCGAGGTCGCTTTTAAATGAAAGTCCCATGCAGTAGAGTAGGGTTGAGGTATATTACCGCTTTTTGTCGTACCTGCATTGATATCGACATTCGATTGAATTGTGAAATTTACAAATTGAGGATTTTTATCTCCGGCAGCCGTGCTGACAATATCCTGGTTACCCGCAAGCTGACCTTTGGCCGCATCGGCTTTCAGTTGTTCAACTCCTGCAGCTGTTGAAGCAAAATAATAGTTGGGCGTTGCCACGGTACGATTATCTTCCACGTTGGAAGCGTCGTGTTTCAAGCCCCAACGGGTGTCGTACATGAGGTTGTTGTAGAGTTCGGCGTATACATTGTTTTCCAACCAGATCGATCCGCCTTTTACTTTCGGACGACGCCAGCCGCAGTTGATTATCGAATTGTTGTAGGCAATGATATGCGCCTGCGGATCGAGTCCGCCCGCGTTCGATAATTTAAGGCCGTTGGTGTTGGCATCGTAAATCAGGTTGTAGGCGATGTCGGCATGACAGCCTGATTTATAATTAATGGCTTCTCCGCCGTCGAACCCGCTGGAAATGAATTTATTGTACTGAACAATTGATTTCCCTCCGGTAATGTATATCTGATCTTCGGCATTGTTGCGAAAAGTGCAGTTTTCGATCATAAAACGACCGTTGACATTACAGAAGTGAAACGCCGGAACGCCTTCGCCGGTTTCGGTTTTGAAAAGTTGGTTTTGAAAGGAGGCCGATTGCTCGGTTGTTTGCGCGCCGCCATATTCAATGGTGACATGATTTAAAATTACTTCTTCCGACTCGTAGCCGCAGATGATACCGCCCCAGTAACGTCCGAAACGCATCGATTCTTTGCGATAGGGTTCGGCTACCGTGAAGGTAATAGGTTTTGCAGCACTTCCGTAACAATACAGGTTGCCTAATACCACCATTTCGGGTCGAACGGTGGTATCGTTCATTACCACGGTAACTCCCTCTTCGATATACAGTGAAACACCGACAGGGACAACGAAATGATTGGTAAGGATAACAGTGGTGTCTTTTCTCCATACCATCGATCCTTCGGGGTACTTCTTCTGTTCAGTGATTTCGTTCGGTTCACAGGCAGTTACTACCAAGGTGATCAGTGCAATTAGAAAGTAAATCTGTTTCATTTTTAGTTGAATTATTGAGTTGTTTATAATCTGAATCGAACGCCGGTCAAAATGGAGATTTGGTAGTATTCCTGCCGAATCAGCGTAGTGCCATCGGTAGCCGGCTGCAAAGGAAATTTTATATTATATGCATTCCTGGTTTTTAGATATTCGGTTTTGGGGGTGTTGAGTAGATTGATTGCCTTGGCAAACACCGTCCAATTGGCCGATAGGCGTTTTTCAATCGATGCGTCGAGTTGTACCGATCCTTTTTCCCAATAATCAGAGTCGAGGAAGCGGGAAGCGATAATAATCCGGTCGCCCGTATAAGATGCGGCCAATTGGCCGTCCCAGCCGTGTTTGACGTCTTTCAGCAATAGCGATAAATTGGCAATATGGGCGGCTTGCCCCACCAATGGCCGGGTCTGATCTTTCGTAAAGGTACGGGTGTTGCCGTTGTCGTCTTTACCGTAATAGGCCTTGGAAGTGGTAATGGCCGAATGGGTGTAGGTATAATTGAATTTCACGCCCATCACACGAATGTATTTGATAAAGTCGAATTCAATGCCCAGGTTTTGCGCATTTCCCAGGTTTTGTAACCCATAGCCTGACTGGCGTTGATTGACTGAAAAATAGGCAAATTCAATAGGAGCGTTTATTTTTTTGAAAAAAGCACCGATCATCAGCTGATCCGTCGGTGCCGGAAAAAATTCCCAGCGCAGATCGAAATTTTCGATCGAGGTGCGTTGCAGGTTTTTATTCCCATATTCGGTGTACTCTTCTTCCTGGATTTGATACGGCACCAGTTCGAAGTAACCGGGGCGATTCACCGAACGGAAGTATCCGGCCCGCCAGTTCATCCGGTTGCCCGGGGCATATTTAAACTGAATATTGGGTAAATAATCGAGATAGCGCTGCCCACCGTCGGCCGGTTCGCCCGCGTTAGGATACAGCATATGGTATCGTTGGTCGGTATATTCGGTGCGAAATCCGGCTATCGCTTCAGTCTTACCCAGTTGGTAACGTGCTTGTACGAAACCGGCGCCGATCAATTCCGATGCATCGTAGTTCATGGGCCCGACGCTTCCTTTCGGAGTATATACTCTCCAGTCGATCTGGTCGATAGTCTGGAACTCCTGATTCGTGTCGATGGGCCGGAAAGCATAGCGAATGTAAAAGTTGTCGCGGTTTTTGTAGCGCGCCACACCTCCGGCCTGTAGATGTAAGTTGTCGTTTTTCCAGTTGAAATTGGCAACAGCACTCATATCCCGATCCGAATTATGTTCCCATTGCCGGGTGGAGCCATCGCCATCGATCGTAATATTATCGACAAAATTCTGCCGCAGATTATCCAGGTTGATATAGCTCTGGTCGGGACGTTGCTGTCCGGCCAGCGAATACACCATGCTCCAGTGTAATTGAAGGGGAAGGCTTAGCTGATGTCGGCCCTGGAGTAAGGAGGCAAAAATCTGCTGGCGGGTGGAGCGCAATCGCGTTTGATAGGAAAGGTCGAGATTTCCTTTATCGGGCTCGTAAAAAAGTTTAAAGTTGGTGGACGTGGAGTTCCGGACTTGCCGGGCATCGCTTGTAACCAAAAAATTGTACCATTCCAGTTTGGTTGTCTCCGAGAGCTGATAATCGAGCTTGGCATGCAATCCATAGTTGGTTTGTTGTTCGGCATAGTTGCGTAACCGCATCGAAGTAAGCCTGAGCGTGCTTTCGGTTTGAATCATTTCGTCGTCGAAAAAGGTACTTTGGGTTCCTTTATGCGTGCTGATCAGGGTTCCAGCCAGCATATAGCCGATTTTATTTTTCCGGAAACGGTTTCCGATGGTAATACCGGCTGCCGCATCGGGTAAGGCCTGCCGCTCGTAAGGGGCCGTCATGCCTCCGCCGAAATCGCTTATCGTTGCACTGTAATCTTTTCCAAAAGTTTCATAGGGAGCTGTAGGGATCACCTCCCAACGATCGAACCGGGTAAAAGGCCGATTGATAAATTGGCTGTTGTACCCGCCCGAAAGCATCGCTTTCACGGTGAATTGCGCAGGTGCATCTTTCATCACCATGTTCACGGCGCCTCCGGTGGCATCGCCTTCCGTGTCGGCGGTCCGTGTTTTCGAAACTTCCAGCCGGTCGAGCAATTCGCCTGGAAATATATTCAGGGGAACAAATCGTTGTTTATTGTTAGGACTCGATATCTTAACCCCATTTACCAGCGTAATATTGTAGCGCTTGTCCATCCCGCGGAGTACCGCATATTCGGCTTCGCCCGAGCTGTTGCGTTCTAACGTCACTCCCGAAACCCGTCCGAGAATATTGGCCACGGTGAGGTCGGGTGAGATTTCAATACTACGGGCGCCAACTATGTTCAGTACATTAGGCGACAGCCGTTCCAGCGTTCGAACTCCTGAGTCGGTCGATTGATTCGAAGCAATTACAATTACATCGCGGAGCTCTGTTTCGTAGGACACCAGGGCTAACTCGATTTTAAGGGGCGAGCCCGGGCCGGTGATCCCGATGGCGTGTTCTTGTGTCTGGTAACTAATGTAACTACATACCAGAATATGATTGCCTACAGGAATATCGCGTAATACAAAACTACCGTTGAGACCTGTTGTAGTGCCGATAGCAGTATGGTTTTTCAGGTAGATGCTGGCACCGATGAGAAGCTCACCGGTACGCGCATCCTTTACAAATCCTTCGATAGTTCCGGCTGTTAACTGAAGTGAAACAAAATAGACAATAAAAACAAGAAGTAAAATCCGCGTCATGGATATAGTTGATTTGAACGACGCAAAAGTACTTCCGGTATGTTACAGCCGGCTTACAGTGATATGTCGGTATTCGGACAGTTGTATGACAATTGCAACTCGCCGATGAGTGCCAGAGGAGAAGGTTGTATCCTGTTTTTGCCTGCGATTCCCGTCCTGATTCGCTCTGTGGAATTGCCGCAAAACGATGGTCCAACAGCTTTGGCAGGCGTCCTACTGAAAAATCAGTTTGTAGTTCGACGTCTGGTTGTTGCTGATAAGCTGTATCAGGTAGATACCTTTTTCATGCACACCGACGGGGTGTGTTCCTGCCGGATAGTTTTTGTGAATCAGTAGCTTACCCGATACGTCGACAACCCGGACCGTTGTAATCGCTTCGGGCAGCTCCAGGATGAATCCTTCGGGAGTTGTAACGATGCGATTTGGTGTGGGCTTAGGATCGTTGTTTGAACTCACAACCAGCGTTTCAACAGGGATGGCACTCGATGTCGGGCTTGAAGTTCCCAATGCCGAAATCGTGTAGAAATACATTACTCCGGGTTCAAGCCCGGTAACCTGATAGCTTAAGGTGTTCTGAATAGTTACCGGATAACCTGGAAGTGTAATAGAGTTGTAACCAATGGTCGATCCGGTCAGCGATAATTCGTCGATGTACACCCTGCGGTTGGCTTTAGCCGAAAGCGTGATTACCGAAGTCTCGGTTGCCGGCGGCAGGTTGACACTGTAGTTTTTATTGTCTTTTTCAGTATTCCATTCAGCCACTATTTTGTTATCGACGCTTACAGTCAATGTAGCTCCCGTGTCGTTGCTGTACTGGCGGGCGCGCACCCTGAGTACGTTATTATCGGCAGCCAGATCGAGCTCATCGGAAATCAGCGCTCCCGGATTACTCCCCGAAGCCAGGCGCATACTGCCCGAAGTATTGGTGTCGGTATAGCCTGTCGTGTTCCAGCCGGCAGGAGCTCTGTCGGCAAAGTCGATGTCTAAAAGGGTGACCGATTCGGGGGTGCCGGTTGTTTCAATCGTATATACGTTCAATTGATACGCACTTGCATCCTTCGCAGCCGTCCAGTTGGCCGTGAAGCTATTGTTGCTGATGCCGGTAGCAGGCAACGCTTCGAATTTCGGCGTGGTATCGGGTTCTTCCGGGTCGGGATCGGTAACTTCGGCACCCGGATACCAGGCCTGAGTCGAGGAACTACCCCAGATAAATTCGGCCAGCTCCGGGTAATCGATAAAGGGATTCCGGTTGTCCTGCAAGGTGTAAATAGCTGCCATCCGGCTTCGTTCTTTCTGACTTACCGGATCGTTGCGATGCCATTCGAGCAACATGGTCTTGGCCCAGTTGCGCAACATGGGCCATGTTTCCTTGGCCACCAGCATCGAAGGAGCACTGGTACCCGTCCAGGTGAAGTTCTCGTAACAGGTAAACATATACATGTAGGCCCGTGCAAAATCGCCCTTGTATTCGTCGAGGGGCTCGAAACTGAGTCCTGAATATTCGGTGCCAAAAGTATTATACCCGACTTTTATGCTGCCATTGTTGAATTTACTTCCGTTGTTGACACCCAGCGGATAGTTGCTTCGTGCCGAATTGGCCGAAATGTCCGACGGGTTAAGGTGATACAAATCCTTATAAGCATCGTTGTTGGTACCGCCCCACCAGCTTTTAGCCACACTGTGTTCGATATTCATGCCGCTGGGAACCTTCGCTCCTCCGGGGAAGTACCTTTTGTTGAGCGAATACATGTCCCACACGTAGCCATCGGGATGAAGGTCCGACTGCTCGAACCCGCTCCAGGTTTTTCCCGCGCCGGAACCGTAACTAAGTCGTTTACCCTGTCGTATAATCTGATGTAAAGCTGTTTTAAGTTCTTTTCCCGATTTGCCTTCGGCTGAATAATAATAACCTGCAGGAACCTGGGCCACTAAATAAAGGGCCCCCAGAAGCAGTACAATACTGGCTGATAATTTCTTCATTCTACACAAACTGTCGTTAAATAATCCTCCGTTTTAAACCTGTTTTTTAAAACGGGCACCAAAGATAGGTAAAATGCGCTGAATAACGATCTTTTTGCCCGGTATTATTTTTACGTTTTGTTTGTTTGTCGTATTAAATCTATTTAACATATGAATATATGTACATGTATTGTTATAATAAAAAAAAGCTGTATTTTTGCACCGTCAAATTTAAACAAACAACCATCCTACTATATTATAAGGAGTATGAAAGAGATTACTGCATCAGATTTTGAGCAAGAGGTGTTGAACGGGGCGAAGGTGTTGCTCGATTTTTATTCCACCGAATGTCCTCCTTGCGAAGCATTAGCTCCAAAGCTTGAAGCTCTGGCCGGATTATACGGCGATAAAATCACGTTTTTAAAGATTTTTCGCCAGGGCAACCGTGAATTGGCTACGCAACTGGGAGTTAGTTCGTCGCCCACCTTGTTGTTTTTCGACAACGGTCAGCCGATTCTCGATACCATCAGCGGAGGGATCCGGAAAGCTGAAATCGTGGAGCGTCTCGACCAGATGCTTACTCCCGGCGAGGTGGAGGAGATCCGGTCGCGTATCGAACCGGTAAGTTCGGAATACGATGTGGCTATATTGGGGGGTGGTCCGGCCGGGCTTACTGCCGGGATTTACCTCGGGCAGGCTAAGATAAAGACTGTGTTGATCGATCCTGCTTTACCGGGAGGGTATATGGGTATTACCCATCAGATTTCCAACTATCCGGGTTTCGGGCAGCCGCAAGACGGGTATATGCTGGCCCATTTCATGAGCGAACAGGCCAGACACAGCGGTATTGATTTTAAAGTGGCGGTGGATGTTAGTTCGGTCGATCTTGTGAAAAAGGAAATCGTTATCGACCGGACGGAGACTATCCGGGCCAAGAAGATCATAATCGGGACGGGAACTTCTCCCAATACGATGAATGCTCCGGGTGAAAAGGAGTACAAAGGTAAAGGCATTTCGTATTGTGCTACCTGCGATGCCAAGTATTATGCGGATAAGGAGGTGATGGTCGTCGGAGGTGGAAATTCGGCTGTGGAAGAAGCGCTTTTTATTACCAGATTTGCCCGTAAAGTAACTATGGTACACCAGTTCGATGCGCTTACGGCCAACCAGACGGCTATCGATCGCCTGAAAGCGAATGAAAAGATTTCGGTGTTGTATTCGCACGAGCCGCGCAAATTTGAAAAGCGGGGCGATAAGATGGTGGCGACGCTCGAGAATTTGAAAACCGGAACATGGGTTGAGTGGGAAAGCGACGGAGTGTTTGTGTTTATCGGTTTTAAAGCCAATACGGCAGTGCTGGGTACGGTATTGCCGGAGCTCGACGAATGGGGCTATATCAAAACCGACGAAGATCGTAAAACTTCGCTTTCCGATGTATATGCCATTGGCGATATCATCAGCAAGAAATACCGCCAGATTACGACCTCGGTAGCCGATGGAACCATAGCTGCGATGACAATTAGTAAAGAGATATAAAAAAGTTTTGTTTTATAATTAGTTTTTTGATTCAATTCTACAATGGAAAAAATTCTTATTGTAGGCGGTGTGGCTGCCGGTGCAACGGCAGCCGCCAAAGCCCGCCGCCTTTCGCCCGATGCACAGATAACGCTGCTTGAAGCTGGTCCGGATATTTCGTTTGCCAATTGCGGCCTGCCGTATTATATTGGTGGCGATATTAAAAGTCGCTCGAAGTTGATCCTTCAGAGCCCCGAGAGTTTCAACGAACAATACAATGTTGACGTACACACGCATACGATGGTGACTGTCATCGATCGTGACAAAAAAGTAGTGACAGCCCGCGATGTGCGCAGTGGTGAGATCACTGTATTCGAATATACGAAGTTAATCCTGGCCCAGGGTGGCCGCCCCCTTACTCCCGATCTTCCGGGTGCTTCGCAGGAGCATGTGTTTACGCTCTGGACCCTGGAGGATATGGATTCTATTGCTCGTTTTATTGATGAAGAAGAACCGCAACATGCTGTGGTAGTGGGAGGCGGATTTATCGGGCTGGAAATGGTGGAAGCGCTTACGAAACGGGGTATCCTGGTGAGTGTGGTGGAGATGATGCCGCATGTAATGGCGCTGATGGAACCCGAAACAGCCGGATTTATCGAAACCGAGATGCTTTCGTACGGGGTAAAAGTGCATACGGGCCGAGGTGTTGCCGAAATTGGTCACAGTACGGTTAAACTCGACAACGGCCAGACGCTGAAAGCCGACATGGTATTGCTTTCGATCGGTGTTCGTCCTACCTTGCAATTGGCGAAAGATGCCGGATTGGAATTGGGCGAAGCGGGTGGTTTGCTGGTGAACGAATACATGCAGACGTCCGACCCGTCGATTTATGCCGCCGGCGATATGGTGGAAATCGAGCACCGGGTGATGAATAAAAAAGTGCGCATTCCGCTGGCGGGTCCGGCCAATCGCCAGGGCCGGATTGCTGCCGAAAATGCATTGGGGGGACAACATGCGTACAAAGGTGCGATGGGGACGTCGGTGGTACGTGTGTTTGAAGCGGTGGCCGGTATTACCGGTTTGTCGCTGAAACAGGCGAGGGCAGCAGGCATTCCGGCCGATGCTGTGGTGGTGCACAAGGAGCATCATACTTCCTATTATCCCGGAGCTGAAAACGTAACAGTGATGTTGGTGTACGATCGCGAAACCGGTCGTATCCTCGGCGGGCAAACGGCTGGTTACAAAGGAGCCGATAAACGCCTGGATGTAATTGCAACGGCAGTAGCTTCGAAGTTGACGATTCATGATGTGGCTGATATCGATTTTGCCTATTCGCCTCCTATTGGTACGGCCAACGATGCGATGAACATGGCTGCTTATGCGGCCGAAAACCGAAAAAGCGGATACAGTCCGTCCATTACAACTTCCGAACTGGATGCATTTATTCGGGAGCATCAGCCGCTGATTATCGATGTGCGCGATGTGTTTGCGTTCGATAAAACGAATGTGGAAGGTTCGTACAATGTGCCGCTGGAGGTATTGCCGGCCAATCTGCCTGCTATTCCGCGCAACCGCACCGTGTTGGTGTACGATGAAACAGGTAAGAAGGGACATCAGGCTTTGCGCATGATAAAAGGTGCCGGGGTGGAACAGGTTTTTAATGTTTCGGGCGGACATATCTCGCTGCAGCGTTATCAGCAGGCGGTAGGATTTAAATCCCTGAGTCTGGAGTTACTGCCGGTTGAAGAAAAGTCGTTGGAAGAAGGGGCTTTGCAGGAAGAAGAAGTGGCGACAGCATCAGCTGCGGTTGAAACCAACACTCCGCTTGTTGTGGATGTTCGTACACCGGAGGAGTTCCGGTCGGGAGCTTATCCGGGAGCCATCAATATTTCGCTGGATGAGCTGCAGCAGCGGATGGAGGAGCTGGGAGCCAAAGATCGTGATATCACGCTGTATTGTGCCAGCGGAGCCCGTTCGGCCTATGCACAGCGGGTACTTCAGCATTTTGGTTTCACCAATGTAAAGAATGGCGGCGGTTTGATGCACATGATGATGAGGAGGTGATATGAAAAAGGTCCTGGTGCTGGGCGGCGGTTTTGCCGGAGTGGAAGCGGCGATAGCTCTTCAGAAAAGTAAACAGTTTGAGGTAACTTTGGTTTCCAACCGCGATTATCTTTATCTCTATCCGGTTTCAATCTGGATTCCGGTCGACGGAATTAAGTTTGAAAATGTAAAATTACCGTTGAAGAAAATTCGGAAAGCTTTTCCATTCCGGTTGATAATTGATCGGGTGATAGCCGTACAGTCGGCCGAAAACCGCGTGCAATTAGCATCTCAGACACTGGAGTATGATTATCTGGTGGTAGCCATCGGCGCCGATAAACTTCAACCCAAAGGCGTTGAAAATACCTTTACCATTTGTGGCGCTCCTGAGGGCAACCTGGCTTTTCGCGATGCGTTCCGCGAGTTGGTTGACAAGGGGCAAGGATCCATTGCCATCGGTTTTGGGGGGAATCCCGCCGATAAATCGGCAGTTCGTGGCGGGCCGGGTTTCGAGTTGATTTTCAATATCGATCATTACCTGCGCAAGAAGGGTCTACGCGATCGGTTTGAGCTGAATTTCTTTGCTCCTATGGAGCAGCCGGGCGCCCGTATGGGGAAGGGAGCGATGAAACTGATGGGAACTATGTTCAAAAAGAAAAATCTTCATCAGTACTTCGGTAAGAAAATCAAACAGTTCGAGCAGGATGGTATCGTGTTTGAAGATGATTCAAAACTACCTTCCGACCTCACGATGTTTATAGCAGCCGGTACGGGGTCGTCGGTTTTCCGGAACTCCGATTTACCCTTAACTCCGGCCGGATTTATTCATATCGATCAATATTGCAAGGCGATCGGTTCCGGTAATGTGTGGGCGGTAGGCGACTCGGCCGGCCTGGAAGGAACTGATTTTGTAGCAAAACAAGGACATCTGGCCGAGATCATGGGACGTTGTGCTGCCAATAATATTATCCAGACCGCGACCGGGGGAACCGGGTTTCAAGATTATCACCAACACATCAGCATTCTCTGTGTGATGGATACCGGCGATGGAGCTGCTTATGTGTACCGCGATACGAAAAAGGAATTTGTTATTCCGATGCCTGTCGTGGGGCACTGGATGAAAAAAGGGTGGGGATGGTACCAGAAATGGACAAAAACCGGCCGGATACCAAGGCTTCCGGGATTGTAAAAAAAATGGTCAATCCCGCTTTTAATCCCTTTTTACGACAGATCCGGTTCAATATTTTGTGCCGGATCTGTCGTAAAAAGGGGTGAAAGAAGAGGGATGCTTTTCGACTTTTCGGGTTAGTACATTAAGCAGGTGGCTGAAAAGCCGGCCGCAACCAGTCGGCTATAAAGCGCTGGTTTTATTCCGTAACCAGGCCTGTTCGTCGGCGGTCAGCATGGGAGCCAGTTTATCGTACACTTCCTGATGATAGTTGTTGAGCCAGTTAAGCTCCTGTTGCGTGAGCATCGATGGGTCGATCAGGTTTTTATCGATCGGGAAGAGCGTGAGCGTTTCAAATTCGAGGAATTGTCCGAATTCCGTAGCAACACTCTCGCGTACTCGGACTAAATTTTCGGTCCGGATGCCGTATTGATTGGAACGGTACAAGCCAGGTTCGTTGGAAAGGATCATCCCCGGCTGCAGTGTAACCGGATTTTCTTCCATTCGGATACTTTGCGGACCTTCGTGTACATTCAGGAAGTGTCCGATTCCATGACCCGTTCCGTGTCCGTAGTTGATGCCCAGATCCCACATGGCTTTACGGGCAAGGATGTCGAGCTGCGAACCGCGGGTTCCCACGGGGAACTTGGCCGAACCCAGACCGATATGCCCTTTAAGCACCAGGGTGAAGTCGGTTTTTTGCTGACCGGTTGTATTTCCTAAGGTGACAGTCCGGGTGATGTCGGTTGTTCCCTGAAGGTACTGGCCTCCCGAATCGAGTAGCAGGATATTGTCGGTGGTGAGGCTGGCGTCCGAAGCAGCGTCGGCACGGTAGTGTACGATAGCGCCATGCCCGGCAAATCCGGCAATAGTGCCGAAACTCTCGCCGAAGAAATCGCCCTGATCGGCACGGAACCCGGCTAATTTTTCAGCAATTCCGACTTCTGTGAGCGTTCCGCTCGCAACATTGGCCTCCAGCCACATAAAAAACCGGGTCAGTGCTACCCCGTCTTTCAGCATCGCCTGGCGTATGCCCGCGAGTTCAACTTCGTTTTTAATCGCTTTCAGCTTAAATACCGGCGACATCTGATTAATTTTCGTACAACTTTTCGGAATCGCCTCGTACAGCGATTGATTCAGCTTCGCTCCATCCACCAGCACTTTATTCTGTAAAGGCAAAGCACGCAGATCGTCGTACACCGACAAGTATGGTTTTACTGTAACGTTTTCGCCTGCCAGGTAGGCAGCCGTATCGTCTGTCAGCTTTCTGTCGTCCAGGTACAGTACGCAGTTTTTTGCATCCAGCATGGCATAGGCAATCACCACCGGATTATAAGCAACATCGCGTCCCCGGATATTAAACAACCAGGCAATATCGTCGAGTGCGCTCATCACAACTACATCGGCATGTGCTTTTTGCAGTTCGTTTCGCACCGACTGAATTTTTTCGGCACAGGTTCGCCCGGCCTTTTCGGCGCTGAATACAAAAAACGGATCGGTCGGCAACGGAGTACGGTCGGTCCATGCTGCAGCAGGAATATCTGCCGATATCAGTTGTAAACCGTTCATAGAAAGTTCTTTCTCCATCGAAGCATAGGAGTTGAGCGAAAACATCTGCGGGTTCACCGCCACCTTTTCGCCCGGTTTAAGAACCTGATTCAGCCAGCTAAGCATGTCGGGAGTTTCGGGCAGTCCCATCTTCATGAGCTCGAAACCGGTGCCTTTCAATTGTTCGGTACCCTGTAAAAAATACCGCGAATCGGTCCATAATCCCGCTTCGTGCAGTGTCACCACAGCTGTTCCGGCCGAACCGTCGAATCCGCTTATCCATTCGCGTTCTTTCCAATAATCGGCAATATATTCACTGGCATGAGGGTCGGTTCCGGGGATAATGCAGGCAGCTACACCCGCCTTTCGCATTTCGTCGCGAAAAACACCCAGACGTTGTTGTATTCTATTCATAATTTGTAAATTTTTTATAGGAGCAAATGTATGAAAAAATAGCGTGTAAATCAAAATATTGGACCATCTATTTAATAATTAAAAATAATTTCGTATATTTGCGGGCTGAAAAAGCGAAAAGAAAAACTTGAATTACTAACTTAAATTAGGAGGAAACAAGCAATAGCTAAACAATTGATTATCAGACAGCGTAAAGCGCCGGAAAAAGAAATGCCCCATCGGATTAACGAGAAAATAAAAGGGGTGAAGGAAGTCCGGTTGGTAGGAGAAAATGTCGAAACCGGCGTTTATTCCATCGACGAAGCCATTAGAATAGCAGATGGTTTGGAGTTGGATTTGGTGGAAATTTCGCCAAGTGCCGTGCCGCCTGTGTGTAAAATCATCGATTATCAGAAATTTCTGTATCAACAGAAGAAAAAGGAGAAGGAGCGTAAAGCCAATTCGACCAAAGTAATCGTCAAGGAAATACGTTTCGGGCCGCAAACCGATGATCATGATTTCAATTTTAAGCTGAAGCATGCACAAGGATTCCTCAAGGAAGGTTTCAAGGTAAAGGCTTATGTGTTTTTCAAGGGACGTTCGATTCTGTTTAAAGATCAGGGCGAAACCTTGTTGGCGCGATTTGCACAAGAGCTGGAGGAACTGGGTAAGCCCGAACAGTTACCGCAATTGGAAGGGAAACGCATGATTATCACCATTTCGCCTAAAAAAGATAAAAAATAAGACCTTACTTGGTCCCGGGAAGGGAACGAGTAGATAGTTTAAACATAAATAAATAAAGAGAAATGCCAAAAATGAAGACTAACTCCGGTGCCAAAAAGAGGTTCGCCCTTACCGGATCAGGAAAAATCAAGAGAAAACATGCATTTAAAAGTCACATTCTTACCAAGAAGACTACAAAGCAAAAACGTAATCTGACTCAAACCGGGCTGGTTGCCAAGGTTGACGAGAAAAACGTTAAACAAATGCTTTGCGTTTAATGGGCCGAACGACCTTTAAATTCCCATTTTTTCTTTTTAAGTTTAAAACAGAATGACTTCAGCTTTAAGTATCCCGGATCGTGGAACGCTGACATTCACAAATCATTTTTATTATGCCAAGATCAGTTAATCACGTTGCTTCACGTAAAAGAAGAAAAAGAATTTTGAGCCTTACCCGGGGGTATTTCGGAGGCCGCCGCAATGTTTGGACCGTTGCTAAAAATACCTGGGAAAAAGGATTGCAGTATGCTTACCGCGATCGTAAAAACAAAAAACGGAACTTCCGCGCTTTATGGATTCAGCGTATTAATGCTGCTGCCCGCCTGGAAGGTATGTCGTATTCGAAATTGATGGGCGCTTTGCATAAAGCCGGAATCGAAATGAACCGTAAGGTATTGGCCGACTTAGCAATGAACCATCCTGAAGCATTTCAGGCTATCGTACAGAAAGCTAAAAACGCATAAGCGTAACTTATTTACATAACTAAAAAGGGTGTTGAGCTTTCAACCCCTTTTTTTAATCATAAATTTTTATGGGAAGAGCGTTTGAATACCGAAAAGCGACCAAGATGAAACGCTGGGGTAATATGGCCCGCGTGTTTACCAAGCTTGGCAAACAAATCACGATTGCAGCCCGTGAAGGAGGACCCGATCCTGAAACAAATCCCCGCCTGCGTGTGCTGGTTCAGCAATCGAAAAAGGAAAACATGCCCAAGGAAAATGTGGAACGGGCGATTAAAAAGGCCACTTCGAAGGATGAGGCCGACTACAAAGAAATGGTGTATGAGGGCTATGGTCCGAACGGAATCGCTATTGTAGTCGAAACCGCTACCGATAATCCAACCCGCACCGTGGCCAATATCCGTAGTTATTTCAACCGCTACGGCGGATCGCTGGGAACGACAGGTTCGCTGCAGTTCCTCTTCGAACATAAATGCGTGTTTAAAATTTCAGCTAAAGAAGGGGTTTCGCTCGAAGATCTTGAGCTGGAACTGATCGATTATGGGGTGGACGAATTGGTGGAAGATGAGGATGGTATCGTACTTTATGGTGAGTTTCAATCGTATTCGTCGATTCAAAAACACCTGGAAGAAAATGGTTTCGAGATCCATTCGGCCGAATTCGAACGTATCCCGAACGATATAAAAGAATTGAATGAAGAACAAAAAGCCCAGGTTCAGAAATTACTCGATAAAATTGAGGACGATGAAGATGTGCAAAATGTTTTTCATAATATGAGCGAAGATTAAGGACCGGTTGCGGGCGGATTGACTGACTTACCGTCCAGCCAATCGCCCGCAATCCGTTCTTAAAACTGGTGTTCCTGTCGTAGCAAATCGTTTACGGTTTTAACCGGATTAAAGGTTTCGAGCGGAACTTCTACAAATAGGGTATTCCAGTCGGACATCGATCCGTTCCACAAACCCGGAAGCTCCAGCGCTTTCAACTCCTTACCTCCCTTCGACTTCAGCGAAATAAAACCGGTAGTATGATCGACATACCGAAGTAAGTCGTACTTTTCACCCTTGTAGTTACGGACAGCGCAAACCAGATCGACCGGATTGAAGTGTGTCGAACGCATCATCTTTGCCTTTTCTACAGGATTCTTTAAATCAATTTGCGAACTCTCCAGAATTTGGGGCGAAATAGTTCCGTCCGCATTAACGGTCAGGAAAGGGCCGCCTCCCGGTTCCCCGGTGTTGGGCACCATGCCGCACACCCTGATCGGCCGGTTCAACTTCGCATACAGGTACTCCTGCAGCGCTTCACCCTCTATCTCGGCAATCCCCGGATGTATATTGTTCAGCTCCTGTTCGCAAAAACCGGCAATCTCCCACAGACGTTCGTCGGGCAACAGTCCTTCGTCCATTTCCCGGAGGTATCCGAAACTTTTCTCCTGCACACTGACCAACAGTCCTGCCAGCATCTTTTTATAAATAACAGTCGGATTCTTACGGGCATCGGGAACGATATTATCGATATTTTTAATAAAAATAATGTCGGCATCCAGGTCGTTCAGGTTCTCGATGAGTGCGCCATGTCCTCCCGGACGAAATACCAGTTTGCCGTCTTCGCGGAAGGGCTCGTTGTGCTCATCGGCAGCTATGGTGTCGGTCGAAGGCTTTTGTTCGGAAAACCCGAGATTGAATTTTGCTCCCAGGCTTTCTTCGTAAACGGGCCGTACTTCCGCCAGGTGTTGCTGGAACAAAGGGCGATGTTCGCTCGATACGGTGAAGTGAATGTTCACTTCATTTTGTTTGTTCATAGCATATAAGGCGCCTTCCGATAAATGTTCTTCGAAAGGAGTGCGGGTAAAGGCGTCGTACGTGTGGAATTGTAATAAGCCCTTTGGCAGCGCTCCGTAATTCAAGCCGTCGGCATTCAGCAAGGTAGCCACGATGGTTTTGTAAGCTCCCTCCTGCAGCAGTTCCGTTATCGTTTTGCCCGATGTTGCCCGGCAGGCCTGGTCGAGCAGCTTGTAAAAGGCGAAATTGGTTATATTGTCGAAGAACTGAATTTCGGCCGGTCGGGTGGGTACCTCCGATTCGCCCGACAGAAATTCAAACAAATCTTTAAACATACGACTGGCCGCACCCGAAGCAGGCACAAACTTCATGATAATCGCATCGCTTTGCAGGTAGCGGTCCCAACGTTCGAGGTAGGCACTTATTTGTTCGTGCTCGAGTTGTAATACACCCTGGTCGGGGGTGGCCGGACTGATTATTTCCAGAAACGGAAACCCGGTTGCAAACTCCTTCAATTGTTGGCCGATTTTTTCTTCTGTAATTCCTTTTTGATGAAGTAGTTCTAAATCCTTGTTGGTTAGCATGTCAGAATTGATTATGTTGTTGTATTATTTTTCTCCCAGTTGAAGGTTTACTTTATCGACTTCCCGCAGACGAATTTCCAATTCTTCATTGTAATTGGCAATGGTCATCAAATGGTCGTAGTTTGCTGAAAAGCTCGACAGCAAATACTCGACCGACTGATCGGAATAGGCTTTTGCCTGCCGGATATCGCCTGTTATTTCATAGACTACTGCCAGATTATGCGACAGTTGCGCTCGCACCATGGTTCCGGAAGCCGTTTGAAGACTTTGTTCCCAGGTAGCGATAGCTCCCTTCCAGTTTTTGTGATAGACCGAATCCATCCCGGCTTTCAATGCTTTACGCGATGAGGTGAAGAAATAACGGTCCACTTTGTCCCACCAGGGTATAAAGCGGTTGACCGATTTTTCGCCTGTGATTAATGCCCCGTCGATCAAGGCACTTTTACGATCGGGCAACCCCTGCATGGCTCGTTGCCTCGAATACGACTCCGATTCCCAGTATACGGTATCTTTGACAGTATAGGTGTAAATCTGATTTTTCAGCGGGAAATGGATGCTCCATTGCGTTTCGTAGATGGCTTCCAGGTATCCGACAAACAGATTGTATTCCTGATCAAACACCAGGCCCTGTTTATCGTTCACCAGAATTCGGTTGAGCGAAATAACTCCCTCGGCCCGGTTACGGGTGGCCGCTGCCTCGATTTTTTCACGTTCGGGAGGAGTCGGAACGCTGAAGTAAGTACCGGTATTGATGCTGTTGGGCTCGAGACTCACGCTGCTGAAGAACTCTTTTTCGACCAATCCTTCGGCAAGCGAAGCCAATGCATAAATGGAGAGGCTGTCGGTAGGGACGTTCACGGCCCGTTCGCGCTGGTTGAGTTCCTGTGTGGTATGTCCGTAGTCGGGCGATTGTACTACGGAGTTGTTGATGAGAACCACATTGGTGACCTCGGTGGGAAATGTAACCTTTGCAGGCCGCAGGATATCGATACTGGTAAAAAGCATGCTCGAGCAGGAGCTGAGCAACGCTACTGCCACACTAAGTGTAAACCGGTAAAACAACGATGATGAGTTAATCATAAGGCAGAGAAATGCTAATCGATAATTACTTGTAATCCGTCGTATGCCAGATGCATGTTTTCCGGCAAAATTAATGAAACTATTTCATGTTTGCCAATATCGTGGCTGAAATGTGTGAAAAAAGTTTGTCGTGCACCTATTTTTTCAGCAAGTAGTATGGCTTCTTCCAGCGTGATGTGAGCAATATGGGGTTCGTGCCTGAGTGCGTTTATCACCAGGGTGTCGAGCTCTTGCAACGCTTCGATTGTTTCATCGGGCAGTGTTTTTACATCAGTAAGATAAGCCAGGCCACCGATCCGGTAACCGAGTATTGGCAGGCGTGCATGCATGGCCCGGAGCGGCTGTACAAATGTTGTTCCAATTTTTAACGGTTCGGTCGAAATGGGGTGTAATTCGATCCGCGGCACTCCCGGATAAGGTTTTTCGGCAAAACAATAGGGCATGGTGCGGTGAATCGATTTCAAAACATAGTCCTCGGCATAGAGGTGTACGTTTCCCAGGGGACGCACATCGTCGAGGCCGCCCACATGATCGTAGTGATCGTGCGTGATCAGGATTCCGTCGATATGTGTAACCGGTTGCCGGAGCAGTTGTTGCCGGAAGTCGGGACCGGCGTCGATCAGGAGGGTTTCTGTGTCCGTTTCGACCAGCGCCGAAGCCCGCAGGCGTTTATCCTTTGCGTCGGTCGATTGGCAGGTAGCGCAGTTGCAGCCGATCAGCGGAATGCCGGTGGAAGTGCCGGTACCCAGAAAAGTGAGTCGTATCATACATTCATTCTTATTCGCCAGTGTTGAGGATAGAGGTTGTTGCTTCGGTTTCCGAGGTTTTTTACCCAGCCCAGCGCCTGTTGCCGGTAGCACACCAGCACATAGCCCATGGGTGCATTGTGGAGGGTGATGGCTTCCCGTTTCAGATAACTGAGCGCGGTAGGCAGGTCGATTTCCGCCTGAGCGATGTGTTGCCGGTTGAGTAATTTAGATAAGGCAAGTTGATGTGCGGGAATCAGGTCTTTGCCTTTTCGTTCGGCCATGTCGATTCCCGTCAGCAGGCAGTGGAGCTGGGAGCGTATAAACAGTAATTCTTCTTTCCATTTCTCCGGTAATGCGATGATTTGCTGTCCGTTGTCGAATAGGGTCATGCCGGCCGACGGCAGAAGGAATTCGCGGAGCAGGCCGGTGGCCTTGAAAGGTGTTTTTTTTACATCGTTTCTGATCCGCTTAGCAGCCGGCGATGCTGCTGTTTTGCGCAGTGCGGCGATGAAAAAACCTTCTCCTTTTATTCGGTGAGGATAAAAGCGGTATCCTTTTCCGGAGAACTCGATTCCTTCAAACCGGCTGGTGTTTATTTCGAGGAATTCGGCGCCCAGTTCGCGACAAATAAAGTCGATGGTCTCCTCGTTTTCCTCCCGGTTGTAGGTGCAGGTGCTGTAAATTAAGATCCCGCCGGTTTGAAGAGCGTCCCATGCGTCGGTAAGTATCTGTTGCTGGCGTATGGCGCAGTTGGTTACATTGGCCAGGCTCCATTCGGTAATGGCATCGGGATCCTTGCGGAACATACCTTCGCCCGAACAGGGGGCATCCACCACCATGAGATCGAAAAAGGAAGGCAACCGTTGGAAGTCGGCCGGAGTATTGTTGGTGACGGCAATAGGAGCATTTCCCCATTTGATAAGATTTTCGGCCAGTATCATCGCGCGGCTGCGCACTATTTCGTTGCTTACCAGTAAGCTGTCCGGATTCAATGTTTGGCTGAGGAGGGTGGATTTTCCTCCGGGAGCGGCACACAGATCGAGGGCGCACCGGGCACCGGGAGCAAGCTGGCGTATGACTTCGCCGAGAAACATGGAGCTGGCTTCCTGGACATAATATACACCTGCATGCAACAAGGGATCGGCTGTGAAAAGGGGCCTGTTTTCGAGGTATATTCCTGCTTCGTTCCAGGGGACTGTTTCGCCGTTGCACCGATATCCGGGCATCCGGTCGTTGAGGCGGATGCTCACCGGAGCTGCCGCATGTAAGGCTTCTTTCAACAAGTCGTAATCGGAACCAAGTAAATCGCGGCTCCGTTCTTCAAATAATGCAGGAAATTGAATCATACCTATATCAAAAAAGCAGTGAAACCTTGAATCACTGCTTTTTGTGTTTTTTCTAAAGAGTTGTTTACGATTTCTGTTCGTCTAAAATTCGCATGGCGATATCTAAAATCTTGGTGTCGTCGAGCATAACCAATCCTCCGTCAGGTCCCGGTTCAATGTGAACCCCAACACTTCTTCCATCCTTGTAATTGTGCCCCCCGAAATAATTTTTTACTGATTCTTTTTCCAGGCCAAGTTCTTCGGCGATCTTGGCCATACTCCCGCTTGGCAGTGCATCCTTGATTCTGCGCAATTCGTTAAAAGTTATTGTTTTAGTCATGACTGTAAGTATTAGAAATGTTAATACTGGTAAGTTGATTCTTTCGTTAAAAGTTTGTTTCAATTAGTGCTATAAACGTAATACATTATTTTTATACCAACAAATTTTTTGAAGAATTTTCACGAAAAATATTTGTAAAAGGCCGCTATCGTGCGTATACCCTTGAAAAATAAGTCGAGCGGGAAATTCTCATTGGGCGAGTGAATAGCGTCCGATTCGAGTCCGAAGCCCATCAGGATGGGTTTTACGCCCAATACTTTTTCGAATACGGGCACTACGCCAATGCTACCGCCACGCCGGACGGGCAGGGGGCGGATACCGAATACCTCTTCGTATGCTTTTTCGGTAGCACGGTAGGCCGGCGAGTCGATGGGGCAGACATAACTTTCGGCGCCGTGGAGAGGCACGATTTTTAACTCGATATGCGACGGAGCAATTTTTTGCAGATGTGCGGCCACCAATGCCATGATTACTTCCTGTTTCTGGTCGGGTACCAGGCGGGCCGATAATTTGGCGAATGCTTTGGAGGGCAGCACGGTCTTGGAGCCTTCACCGGTGTAGCCTCCCCATATGCCGCATAAATCGAGGGTGGGGCGTATGCCGGTACGTTCGAGTGTCGAGTATCCTTTTTCGCCGAACACTTCTTTGATACCAAGGTTTTGTTTGTAATTTTCTTCATCGAACGGAATTTGTGCAATTAAAGCCCGTTCTTCGTCCGATACTTCCTGTACGTTGTCGTAGAACCCGGGAATTGTTATTTTTCCCTCGCTATCGGTGAGTTGAGCTACTATTTTTGCCAGTTCGTTGATAGGGTTGGCAACGGCGCCGCCAAAAATTCCGGAGTGCAAATCGCGGTTAGCAGCAGTAACTTCGAGTTGCCAGTAGGCTAATCCGCGCAGGCCGGTAGTGATGCTGGGCGTATCGGCCCCCAGCATACTGGTGTCCGATACCAGTACGGTATCGCATTTCAGCAGTTCCTTATTCGCCTGGCAAAAAGCCTCGAGGTGGACCGAACCGATTTCTTCTTCCCCTTCGATCAGAAATTTTACATTGCAGGGCAGTTGATCGGACGCAACCAGGTATTCGAAGGCCTTGAGGTGCATGAACGATTGTCCTTTATCGTCGTCGGCGCCGCGGGCGTATATTTTCCCGTCGCGAATCTCGGGTTCAAACGCCGGTGTGGTCCAGAGCTCCAGCGGTTCGGCGGGCATCACATCGTAATGACCGTACACGAGAACGGTAGGCTTCGACGGATCGGTTTTTTTTTCGGCAAAAACGACCGGATTCCCCTGGGTGGCCATCACTTCGGCCGAATCGGCACCGGCCTGCAGGAGCAATTCCTTCCACCGGAGTGCACATTGGGCGATTTCGGGCTGACGGTGCTGATGTGCGCTCACGCTGGGGATGCGAATCAGACTGAACAATTCTTCTAATATTCTGTTTTTTTCTTTGCTAATAAACTCGTTGATACTCATAACTTTTATATGTTGAGATTATACATTATCCGACTATTTCACCCCAACAAAGTTAGCAAATCCCTTGGTTTACGCCTCTTTTTTTATGATTTTTTCTGAAAAGCAGAAACGTGGAAACTTAAAAAGTATAAAAGTTTCCTTTTGTCTGAATTTTAAATACTTGATATATAGGTTTTTGTTGCGCAATTAATCATTTTTAATAATGGATATATTGTGTAGTTTTGAAGCTTTGTATTACCTTTGCGCGACTTTTACAATTATGAGAGAAAACATTATACAGATTGCGCTTAGTCAGTTTCATCAACTGGGCATCCGGAGTGTTTCGGTTGATGACATTTGCGCTACCCTGCGAATTTCAAAAAAAACTTTTTATCAGTATTTCAAGAAAAAGGAAGACCTGATAGAAGAAATTATCCAGCATGTTCAGCAGCATTTTGTAGCGCGTTGTATGCGTCAGCAGAAGGATAAAAACTCGATCGACATTCTCATCATGAACATCCGCGAAATTAAGCGGGCCATGGAGAAGGAATCGTTTTTGTTTTGGCACGATCTGAAAAAGTATTATCCTTTGTTGTATTCGAGGTATTACGATTTGCAGCGTGATGTCGTGCGTACGACCTTTGAGCAGAACATCCGTTGCGGAATGGAGGAAGGGTATTACAGAAAGGATATCGATGTTGAAATGTTATCGTATTTTCACACGGTTCAAATGCGTCATACTTTTGAAGCGATGATCGAGGATCAGCAGCATTTCCCTTTGAAAAGGGTGGTCGATTTCTTTATCGATTTGATGGTACATTTAATAGTCAATGAAAAGGGTTTGAAATATCTGGAAGAAAATTATTACGACAAAATTAAAAAATGATTGTGTATGAGAATGGTAAGTAAAATGAGAGTGATCGTGTTGCTGGCGTTAATGGCAGGGACAGCTGTAGCTCAGGAGCCGCTTACATTGTCGCTCGACGATTGTGTGCGCATTTCCCTTGAAGAAAATCCCACCATCAAAATTGCTGAACGCGAAATGGAAAGGGTGGATTATTCGAATAAGGAAAAACTGGGAGCTTTGTTTCCGGCAATCAATGCTTCGGCAACCTATGGACGTACGTTGCAAAAACAAAAATTATTCTTCAACATACCGGGGATGCCTTCCAATCCTGATGGTATTGAGGTAGGGCAGGATAATTCGTTCGCGGGTGTTCTTCAGGCGTCGATGCCGATTGTATCGCCCACTTTATGGGCCAGTTTGAAAATGAATGAGACGGAAACCTTGCTGGCGCTCGAATCGGCCCGTTCGTCGAAGATTGCCCTGGTGAATTCGGTTACCAAGGCCTATTATGCGGTGTTGCTGGCGCAGGATTCGTACGATGTGTTCGAGCGTGCCTACAAAAGTGCTGCCGATAATGCCAAAGTGATTGAATCGAAATTCAAACAAGGCGCTACCTCGGAATTCGAATGGATCAGAGCCGACGTGCAGGTTCGTAATGCATTAACCAATCTGGTTTCGGCCGAAAGTGCCGTCGAATTGAGTAAGCACCAGTTGAAAATGCTGATGGGTATGGATTTTAAAACCGTCATTGCGCTCAAAGGTAAGCTTTCGGAGTTTGAAAATCTTGTTTTCAGCGAGACTTTACAAAAAGCGAATCTATCGTTGGACAGGAACGTTGATCTGAACCAGTTCGATATTCGTGCCAAACAGCTGAAACAATCGCTGGAAGTACAGAAAGCGAGCTGGCTTCCGACGCTTGCGGCAAGTTTTCAGTATCAGTACATGTCGCAGCCGAACGACGATGTGAAGTTTCGCGATTATTACTGGTTTCCCACCTCCAATGCCGGCTTGAGTTTGTCGATCCCGATTTTCCAGGGCGGGGCGAAGCACTATAAAAAGAAACAGCTGGAGGTTCAGATTAAATCGATGGAGCATCAACGCGAAAATTTGAAACGATCGCTCGAATTGCAGGCGGTGAGTCTTACCGACAATATGATCAAGGCCATCGAAAAGATGGAGTCGGGCAAGAAGGCCCTGATTCAGGCCGATAAAGCATTGTCGATTTCGCAAAAAATGTATGAAGTGGGTATGGGTACCTATCTCGACGTTAATAATGCAGAGCTTGGTTATGTACAGGCCGGCCTTTCGTACAATCAGTCGATCTACGACTTTATGTCGGCGAAGACGGATCTGGAAAAATTGCTTGGTGTAATGGTTAGTGATTAGTTGTAAGAAAATAAATATTAAAATATATGAGAGCTAGTATTCAGTTTTTTAGTTTGCTTTTAGTGATGGGTTCGGTAGTCGCATGCGGACCGAAAGATCAACCTGCGGCAACAACCGGGGCGAATGCCAAACCGGCGGTACAGTTGCAAGAAGTTAATTTACGGGCTGTTGATCAGGTTTTTGAGTTTACGGCAACCGTAGAGCCTGTAGTGAAGAATAATATAAATCCAACCGCTCCCGGGCGTATCCGTTCTATTTTTGTGGAGGTAGGCGACCAGGTGGTAAAGGGTCAGAAACTGGCTCAGATGGATGCTGTGAACTTAACTAATTCGGAAAATCAGTTGGAAAATCTCCGCCGGAATTTCCAGCGGGTAAAAGAATTGTTTGCCGTTGGAGGTGCATCGCAGCAGGAACTCGACAATGCCACCCTTCAGTTGACGATGGCCGAAACCAGTTTGAAAAACCTGCAGGAGAACACCCTGCTGCTGAGCCCGGTTACCGGTATCGTAACGGCCCGTAATTATGATAACGGCGATATGTATTCAGGCCAGTCGCCCATTCTGACGGTGATGCAGGTGAATCCGGTGGTTACCAGGATTAATGTGACCGAAACCTATTTCAGTAAAGTAAAGAAGGGTATGGCGGTGGACGTGAAGTTGGATGTATATCCCGACGAAGTGTTTACAGGCAAGGTAAAGCTTGTTTATCCCACCATCGACGAACGCAGTCGTACCTTCCCTGTTGAAATCGAGATGAGCAATCCGGGCATGAAAATTCGTCCGGGAATGTTTGCCCGTGTAGGGATTAACTTCGGACAGGTGCAACGCGTGGTGATTCCCGACCGTTCGATTGTTAAAATTCCAGGAACCGGTACCCGTTATGTGTATACCTACAAGGATGGTAAAGTAAGTTTTAAGCCCATCGAGCTGGGACGCCGTATGGGTACGGAGTATGAATTGATCAGTGGAGTTGACAACGGCGAGCAGGTTGTTATTACCGGCCAGTCGAAACTAAACGATGGAATGGAAGTCGTAGTTGTGAAGTAAATCCGCTGTAATTCAATAAATTATATAATATAAACAGATTATGAGTATCTACGAAGGATCGGTGAAAAAACCGGTTATGACCACCCTTGTATTTGTGGCGGTTGTAATCATCGGTTTATTCTCGCTGAATAATGTGCCCATCGACTTGTTGCCCGATATCGAAACGAATACGATTATGGTGCTAACAACGTACGAAGGAGCTAGTGCTGCGGATGTGGAGACCAATGTGACCCGTCCGCTCGAAAACTCTTTGAATACGGTTGCCAACCTGAAGAAGTTAACTTCGTCGTCGCGTGAGAACCGTTCACTTATTACGCTTGAATTTGATTTCGGGGAGAATATCGATGTGCTTACCGACGATGTGCGGCAAAAGCTCGATATGGTGAAATCCTTCCTTCCGGAAGATGCCACCGACCCCATCATCTTTAAGTTCAGTACCGATATGATTCCTGTAATGATTATATCGGCCAGTGCTGAGCAAAGTCTTCCTGCTCTTTATAAAACGCTGGAGGATAATGTGGCCAATCCGCTGGCCCGTATTCCGGGGGTAGGATCGGTTTCGGTCAATGGTGCTCCGCAGCGCGAGGTGCAGGTGTTTGTCGACCCCTCGAAGCTGGAAGCCTACAACCTGACGATCGAGGCTATAGGCAATGTGATCAGGATGGAGAATATGAATATGCCGGCCGGAAACATGGACATCGGTAACGAAACCTATTCGTTGCGGGTACAAGGTGAGTTTGCTTCGCCTTCCGAAATGAAACGGCTGGTGGTAGGTTCGTATGCCGGCCGCAATGTGTATCTGTCGGATGTTGCCGAAGTTCGCGACGATCTGGAGGAACGTTCGCAGGAAGTATATACCAATTCGGTGCAGGGAGCTACGATTGTGGTACAGAAGCAGTCGGGATCCAATACGGTGAAAATTGCCAACGAGGTAAATAAAATGTTGCCGGAGTTGCAAAAAAACCTGCCTTCGGATGTCAAACTCACTACGGTGATGGATACTTCCGATAATATTAAGCAGACCATCACCGGTCTGGTGGATACGGTAATGTATGCCTTTATTTTTGTGGCGTTGGTGGTGCTTGTGTTTTTGGGCCGTTGGCGTGCTACCTTTATCATTGTTATTACCATTCCCATTTCGCTTATTGCTGCTTTTATATACCTGGGCGGTACCGGCGGGTCGTTGAATATTATTTCGTTGAGTTCACTTTCGGTGGCGATCGGGATGGTGGTCGATGATGCTATTGTAGTTATCGAGAACATTACACGGCATATTGAAAAAGGAAGCCGGCCCAAAAGTGCGGCTGTGCATGCAACCAATGAAGTGGCTATTTCGGTAATTGCTTCAACGCTGACGCTGTTAGCGGTGTTTTTCCCACTTACCATGGTAGGCGGACAAGCCGGTGTGATGTTCGAACAGTTGGGTTGGATGGTGACCATTATTATGATCGTGTCGACCGTTTCGGCCTTGACGCTGACTCCTATGCTTGCTTCACAGATGCTGAAGCTCGATGCTAAGCATGGCAAACTGTATCTGAAGGTCTTTACTCCTATCGAAAGGGCGCTCGATAAGCTGGATGATTTTTATAGCAGGGCTGTGAACTGGACGGTAAGAAACCGTAAGAAAACCGTCATAGGGGTTGTCGTATTCTTTATTTTAAGTTTGTTACCTATCGGTTTCATCGGCACCGAGTTTATACCGGCGCAGGACAACAGCGTTATAGCCGTTACGGCTGAATTACCGGTTGGGACGCGGATCGATGTAACCCGGCAGACTGCCGAACAGTTGTACGCCACCTGGAAGGAAAAGTATCCGGAGCTGGATATGATCAACTATACACTGGGTCAGGCCAGTAGTTCCAATGTTTGGGGATCGATGCAGAACAACGGCGCTAATATCATATCATTTAATATCCGTCTGGTCGATATCCACTCGCGCGACCGCTCGATGTTTGCGATCTCCGACAGCATGCGGCTCGACTTGCAGCGCCTTCCTCAGATACGCCGTTCGAACGTGCTTGCCGGTGGTGGAATGGGAATGATGGGTGGACAATCGACACTCGATCTGGAGGTGTTTGGTTACGATTTTGCCGAAACCGACCGTATTGCGAAGGATATGCAGGCGCGGATGTCGAAAATTCCGGGGCTGGTAAACGTCAATATAAGTCGCGGTGACTATCAACCGGAGTTACAAGTTGAATTCGACCGGGAAAAACTGGCGATGAACGGTTTAAATATGAGTACGGCCGCAACCTATCTCCGGAATCGTATCAACGGGATGACTGCTTCGCTTTACCGCGAAGATGGTGAGGAATATACCATCCGTGTGGCTTACTCGCCAGAACACCGTGAATCGATCGAAGCGCTTGAAAATATCCTGATCTACAATAATCAGGGGCAGTCGGTTCGCCTCAGCGAAGTCGGGAAAGTGGTTGAGTCGTTTACGCCGCCTTCCATCGAACGCCAGAATCGCCAGCGTATTGTTAAAGTACAGTCGACCGTATCGGGGACTACGATCGATAAAGCGGTTGCCGAAATCAACAAGGAGCTGGCACAGGTCGATATTCCTACTACGGTTTACACACAAATCGGTGGTACCTATGTCGATCAGCAGGATTCGTTTTCCGACTTAGGGTTATTATTGGTGCTCATCACCTTGCTGGTGTTTATCGTAATGGCTTCGCAGTTCGAATCACTCTCTTATCCGTTTATTATCATGTTGGCAGTTCCCTTCGCTTTCTCCGGCGTTATAATGGCATTTATGCTGACCGGGGCTACTCTTAATATGATGTCGTTTGTTGGTATTATCATGTTGGTGGGTATTGTGGTGAAAAACGGTATCGTGCTGGTGGATTACATCAACCTGAACCGCGGACGAGGTATGGGGATTATACAATCGGTAGTGCAAGGGGGGAAAGCCCGTCTGCGTCCGGTACTGATGACTACCTTGACCACTATTCTCGGGATGACGCCGATGGCCTTGTCGACATCCGAAGGGGCCGAACTGTGGCGTTCGATGGCGGTAACTGTTATAGGCGGACTCACCGTATCGACCGTATTTACCTTAGTAATTGTTCCTACAGCCTATGCAATTATGGCAGGACGTAAGACACGCAACAGCCGCAAAAAATGGCGTAAAAAACTTTTAAGTGCTTAATTTTAAATAAATTTCCTTCCCGGTTGAATTCCAGCCGGGAAGGAAAATAACAACAATGTAAATATGAAATCAATATTTATAGCTTTCGATCAGGCCTATTACGATCAGATACTTTCCGTATTGCGTGGAAATAACGTACGCGGTTTTACCAGTTGGGAAGAAGTGCACGGCAGAGGTTCGAAGACCGGCGAGCCACATCTGGGAACTCATGCCTGGCCCTCCCTCAATTCGGCTTTGATGACCATCGTTGAGGATGACCGGGTTCAGAATATCCTGAATGATTTAAAAGCCCTCGATGCCACATCAAAACTGATGGGATTGAGAGCTTTTGTATGGAATATTGAAGATATGGTTTAAACCGCCTTATTCTTCAATACGGATTTCGGAAGTCATGGGAATTGCTTTGGAATAAAGGGCCCGAACACCACAATAGGTATCTTCCGACATTTTAATAGCCTTCTCTAGCTTGTCTAGCGGAAGGTTTTTTCCTTTTATGTGGTAGATTACGTGCATAGAGGTATAATACCTCGGGTGTTCGTCGGCCAGTTCGCCCTGAACTTCAATGGATAAACCTTCGATTTCAACCCTCATTTTTTTTAGTATTGAAACGATATCCATTCCCGTACAACCACTTAGCGAAACCATCTGCAGCTTTTTCGGTCCCGGTCCCGAGTTATTGCCTCCGCCTTCAACAGGCGCGTCCATTCTGATAATATGACCATTGATATTGGTCTCGAAGGCCATCCCTTCTTTCCATTCGGTAATAATACTATGTTTCTCAGCCATAAGCACAAATTAAAAGATGAATAAACAAAAACCAATCACTACGTATCAGTGTGCATGTGCATGCCCGGCTACCGCCATGGCAATGAGTGCTACACCAATTATGATGAGTAAAAGCTGGATGACCGATTCGCGGGGCTTGGTCTCTTTGTGCATCTCGGGAATCAGGTCGGCCATCGATACATACAGAAAACTAGCAGCCGCAATCGTCAGTGCATACGGTATATAGGCCTCCATCTGTTCGAGCAGGAAATAAGCTGCAATACCGGCTACCAGTGCGCTGCTCCCCGATAAGAGGTTCATCAAGAGTGCCTTCCTGCGTGGGTATCCGCTTTTGATAAGAATGCCGAAATCGCCCAGTTCCTGCGGAATCTCGTGCAACAATACCGAAAAAGTGACAAAAATCCCCAGTTCGGTTGAAGTAAGAAAGGATGCGGCAATTACCACACCGTCGATCGCATTGTGTACCGCATCGCCAATAATAATCATGGGAGCAGCGGCATGAATCTGGCGCTCACAATTATCGTCGTGGCACATCCGCCACAGAATGATTTTTTCCAGCAGAAAGAAAATCAGAATCCCTCCCAATACCCAGGCCAGTGCTTCATGTACATGCAAGCTTTCGGTTGCTTCGGGGATTAATCCCAACATCGCCGAACCCAGCAAGGTGCCACCGGCCAGGTAAAGCAGGTAATTCGATACCTTCCCCAGCCACTTGTTGTTCAGTAAAAGCAAACTGCCACTGAGGGTAACACTTCCCACACTGGCAGCCAGCAATGCAATTATCGTATATAAAAGTTGATCCATATATTATTTCTGAACCAGCACCCATGCATCGGCGTAGGTGCTCTTAATCTGATCGATATGGGCTTTTGCCTGTGCATATTCGTCGAACGAAGCAATGATTACGCGCAACATACCACTGTCGTTTTGCACGGTGAAGGCGTTGTTTCCCTGATTGCTCAAGGTAGTGCGCAGACGACGGGCGTTGTCGTGATTTCCAAATGCTCCTACTACCACATGGTATTTCTTGTTCATGGCAGCCGAGTTGGTTTCGCCGTCGGCCAACCGGAACGATTCGCTACGGGTCACTTCGGGCTGCGTGGTGGTAGTACGTGTAGTTGCGGTGCGGGGCGAAACTACCGGAGTTGTTTCGGTGGTAGCCGGTACGTTGGCAGCCGGAATTTCGGTTACTTTTTGTTTGGATTTACAGGAAACCAGCGATAAAGAAATAACTCCTGCAAAAAGAAAGATGCGAAATGTTGTATTCATATTGATTATTATAAATGATTTTCTAAATTTGCAGTGCAAAGATGATAATAAATTAATTGACGACCAAGTTATTGAACTTTTTTTTTAGAATTTATAAGGAAAACGGAAAACTCCGGTTCTGTAACGAGGTCGGTCGGTTGATTTTTGGATTGTTTTGAGAGTAACTATCTTGTATAATCACTAAAACAGTATTGCTATGACTTTTGTTTTACCCGAATTGCCGTATGCACACGATGCGCTGGCACCCGTTATCAGCGAAGAAACCATTAAGTTTCACTATGGTAAGCACCATCAGGCTTATGTTAATAATCTCAACGGGTTGGTTCCCGGAACTGAGTTTGAAAATGCCGACCTGGAAACGATTGTGAAGAAGTCGGACGGCCCGATTTTCAACAATGCCGCGCAGGTGTGGAATCATACTTTCTATTTCAATTCCCTCACTCCGGTTAAGGGATCGCAACCTTCCGCCGCCCTTGCAACTGCCATTAACGAAGCGTTTGGTTCGTTCGGCAATTTTAAGGCCGAATTTGCAAAAGCCGCAACTACCTTGTTTGGTTCGGGATGGGCCTGGCTGGTGAAAGATGCCGAAGGACGCCTTTCGATCACCAAAGAAAGTAATGCCGGTACTCCGCTAACGCGCGGACTCGTACCCCTGCTGACCTTCGATGTGTGGGAACATGCCTACTATCTCGATTATCAGAACCGTCGTCCCGATCATATCGCCGCCATGTGGGAATTGGTCAATTGGGAGGTGGTTTCGTCGCGGTATTAAATTGAAGAACGGGGCTGTCGTCTTTACCATGGAGGAGGACAGCCCCGACTCTTTTTCAGCCCTGATGGGTAGCTGGAATGAGTTTTTCTGTAAAGCTGCTGAGGGTTAACCGGTGTTAATAATTGGTGGTCGTTTCTTAAATAAGATAAATCGAATGACCGAATTGTTTATCAGTTGTGTTATCTTTGCAGCGAAAATAATGTGGAAGGATTTGAACCGCTTGCAACCACAGAAAAAAATGCTAAAAAGTAAGGTATGTTTCCCTCCTTTTCTGTATTCACCGGTTCGATTATACACCTTATTTTTCCTGAAAGTGATTATTTTCAGTTAAGTTGTTATAATTAAAAATCAAATAAACGATGAGTTATTTATTTACATCAGAATCGGTTTCGGAAGGACATCCCGATAAAGTGGCCGATCAGATTTCCGATGCAGTGCTGGATAATATGCTGGCACAGGACCCCAATTCAAAAGTAGCATGCGAAACCCTGGTTACTACCGGGCAGGTGATTATTGCCGGTGAAGTTAAAACGGATGCCTGGGTTGATGTACCCACTGTAGCGCGTGAAGTAATTAATGAAATTGGTTATACTAAAAGCGATTACAAATTTGATGGTGACTCGTGTGGCGTGTTGTCGGCCATTCATGAGCAGTCGGGCGATATCAACCGGGGTGTTGAGCGCCGGAATCCCGACGACCAGGGAGCTGGCGATCAGGGTATGATGTTTGGTTATGCCACAAAGGAAACGAAGAATCTGATGCCGGTGGCGCTCGATCTGGCGCATGCCCTGGTGGAAGAACTGGCAGCTATTCGTAAAGAAGGCCGGGTGATGACCTATCTGCGTCCCGATTCCAAGTCGCAGGTAACCGTGGAATACGACGACGACAATAAGCCGGTTCGTGTTCATACACTGGTGGTATCTACCCAACACGATGAATTTATACAGCCATCGGATACTGTTTCGCAGGAAGATGCCGATAGTGCAATGGTGGCTGCAATCCGGGAAGATGTTCAAAACTATCTTATTCCCAGGGTTAAAGCTCTCGATCCGCAATTTGATTTGCTGATTCAGGATGGTTATATCCTGCATGTTAATCCTACCGGTAAATTTGTAATCGGAGGTCCGCACGGGGATACCGGTCTTACGGGGCGCAAAATAATTGTGGATACGTATGGCGGAAAAGGTGCGCATGGAGGTGGAGCATTTTCGGGAAAAGACCCCTCCAAGGTCGATCGTTCTGCCGCATATGCAGCCCGTCATATTGCCAAAAACCTGGTAGCTGCCGGGGTTGCCGGCGAAGTACTGGTGCAGGTGGCCTATGCGATAGGAGTTGCCCGTCCGATGAACGTATATGTAAATACCTTCGGTACGGCAACCGTTCAGCTTTCGGATGGGAAAATTGCCGAAAAAGTGCAGGAATTATTCGATCTTCGTCCACGTAAAATCGAAGAAACGCTCAAATTGCGTAACCCGATTTACCGTGAAACAGCCGCTTACGGCCACATGGGGCGTACTCCCCGGCTGGTAACCAAGCAGTTTAAACTGAACTCTTCGAAGTTGATCGATTGTGAAGTGGAGCTGTTTACCTGGGAAAAACTCGACCGGGTAGACGATATTCGTAAGGCTTTCGGATTATAACCGAAGTTAAACCGTATTTTACAACAGCCACACCTGTCGATTCAAACCGGCAGTGGTGGCTGTTTCTTTGCTATATTCGAGTATATACACGCCCGGGGGCAGCGCGTCGATCCTTATACTGCTTAAATTGAAAGCTGTTTTCTCAAGCCGTCCGGCTGCAGAATAGATGTGTAGTTGCCCGACAGGCTCCGAGAAATAAAGCCTCTTTGACCTGTTGTCGTAGGTGATTTCTACGGAATCTTCCACTTCTTCCAGCGAACTGGCGATCCGAAATGCGTCGAGCGCCTGGGTAGGCCGTCCCGAATTGTCGAAGGCTCCCAGGGTATAGCCCTTCCACTGCCGGTACGACTGGGGTTCCCAATACAGCACCCCTTTACCCACCGTTCCGGTTTCTTGAATCAGGTACTTTAAAAACGAATATGCATCCGGCGAATCCCAGCTGATTCCGGTTTCAACAATCATCACTTCTTTACTATACCGCTGAACCATATCGATCATATTGCTTTTGCATTTGTCGACTGTCGTTTTCCAATCGTCGGGCGACCACGAGAGGTAAAGCGACATCCCGATCATATCGTACTTTGCTCCGTTGTTTTTCAGTCCGTCAAACATCCATCGGTACAGCCCATTGTCGTAGCCGTTGTGTAAATGAATAAGTACCTTGGTATCCGGAAAAAGGGCTTTTACAGCATCGAAACCTGCATTGCAAAGCCTGGCGAAATTCGACATGGACTCCGAGGCCCTGCCGTCTTCCCACAACATCCCATTCCCTGTTTCATTCCCCACCTGTACCCATTCGGGAGTGATGCCGTTTGTTTTCAGCGAGTCCAGTACTTCATAGGTATGATTGTAAACTGCCTGTTGAAGGTCGGAAAACGAAAGGCCGGCCCAGGCAGCAGGTTTCTTTTGCTTGCCGGGATCGGCCCAATCATCACTGTAATGGAAGGCGATCATCAGGCGCATGCCCAGCTCGTGAGCCCGTCTGGCTTTTACGAGCACATCCTTAGTGCCGTTCCACCCTCCGGCGGGATTTACCCATACCCGTAGCCGGATACTGTTCATTCCTAAGTCGCGCAACAGGCTCATGCATTCTTTTTGTTGCCCCTCGCGCGTGTAAAAGAACCGGCCGGCAGCTTCCATTTCGGTGAGCCAGCTCACATCGGCGCCTAAGGCAAACGTCGATTGCGAATGTACAGGTTGTACAGTTAAGGTGCTGGCCAAGAGTATAGCCAGGCACCAAAGGAATGATCTTCTCATGGATTGCGGGTTTAAATTCATGTTGGTTGTTTGTGCTTTAAAGGAACATGGCCTATTGCCAACTAGTTATCCGGGGGTTAAAATTACGAGTTTTTTGACTAATTTTGCGCCATCTTACAAAAAAACGTCAAAAATAAAGAGTATGGCTGTTATTAAACCCTTTAAAGGTATTCGCCCGCCCCGTGAGCTGGTCGAACAAGTTGCGTCGCGTCCCTACGATGTGCTGAATTCAGAAGAAGCTCGTGCCGAGGCCGAAGGAAATCCAAAATCCTTGTATCACATCATCAAACCCGAAATCGATTTTGAACCGGGCTTCGATGAGCACCACGAGAAGGTGTATCGGAAAGCATTGGAAAACTATACTGCTTTCAAACAGAATGGATGGCTGGTTCAGGATAGCCGGGAGCAATATTATGTGTATGCCCAAACCATGAATGGTCGCACCCAGTACGGACTGGTTGTGTGCGCGAGTGTGGAGGATTATATGCAGGGAAATATCAAAAAGCACGAACTTACCCGTAAGGACAAAGAGGAAGACCGGATGAAGCATGTCCGTGTTAATAATGCGAACATCGAACCTGTGTTTTTTGCCTATCCTCATCATGCCGAACTCGATGCGATCGTCAAATCGGTAATCGAAGGCGAACCGGAGTATGATTTTATTGCACCGGGCGACGGTTTTGGCCATCACTTCTGGGTAATAAGCGATGAGGCTACCATTCGGCGTATTACCGATATTTTTGCTGAAATACCATCGTTGTATATTGCCGACGGGCATCACCGGAGCGCCGCAGCGGCATTGGTGGGCAACGAGAAACGCCTGCAGAATCCGGATCATACCGGCGACGAAGAGTATAATTACTTTATGGCGGTATGTTTCCCCGACAATCAGTTAACGATTATCGATTACAACCGGGTGGTGAAGGATCTGAACGGATTGACCGATGCGGAATTCTTACACAAACTGTCCGGGAATTTTGAGGTCACACATAAGGGATCCGAAATTTATAAACCCAATAAACTGCACAATTTTGCGTTATACCTCTCGGGTGAGTGGTACTCGCTTACCGCGAAGGAGGGCCGGTACAACGATAACGACCCGATTGGCGTGCTGGATGTAACTATTTCGTCGAATCTGATTTTAGATGAAGTGTTGGGAATAAAAGATTTACGTACCGATAAGCGTATCGATTTTGTTGGAGGAATACGCGGATTAGGCGAATTGCAACGGCGTGTCGATAGCGGCGAAATGAAAGTGGCATTGGCACTTTACCCGGTTTCGATGCAACAGTTGATCGATATTGCCGACACGGGTAATATCATGCCGCCGAAAACTACCTGGTTCGAGCCTAAATTACGCTCGGGACTGGTGATACACGAATTGATTTAGAACTTTTAAATGAATGCGACTGAATTCGTTCCGTAATAAAAACTGGATTTTACTGGTACTGCCCTTGTTGCTCACGACAGGGTGCAGTATCAAGTCGCGTATTGAAAAAGCCGATCAGGTGTTTGCAGCCGGCCAGTACAGCGAAGCCTCGCAGCTCTACAACCGGTTGTACAATAAGGTTCCGTCGTCCGATCGTCCGCTGAAAGCTCGTCTGGCCTTTCAGCAGGCCGAGTGCTTACGGTTGCTCAACAACAACCGCTCCGATGCCATGTACCAGCGTGCTGTGCGTATGAATTATGCCGATAGTGCGGTGTACCTGCAATTGGCCCGTGCTTTGCACCGGAACGCAAAATATGCCGATGCCCAGAAAAATTACCGCATTTACCTGGAGCACGACTCGCTGAATGTGTTGGCCGCCAATGGTTTGATTGCTACCGGGAAAGCGGCTGAATGGCGGGCCAGGCCCACGCGCTATGTTGTGCGGCGCGAACCGTCGTTGTATAAACGCAATACCCATTTTTTTTCTCCTGCATTTCAGGGCAACGATACCGAAGTGCTTTATTTTAGCTCCACGCTTTCCGATCCCAAGAAAAAGAGCGAACCCAACCGGGTGACGGCGCAGCCCAACTCGGTGATTTATTCTCAAAAAAAGGATGCAAATGGTAAGTGGAGTAAGCCCGAAAACGTGTTTTCCGAAGCGTTTTCGCAGGGAAACGATATTGGCGCCTTGTCATTTACTTCCGACGGTAAAACGATGTATTTTACCCGGGCTCCGCAAAAAGCCGATACTAAAGCCAATGTCGAGGTGATGTTTTCGTCGAGAGCCGGAGGGGAATGGACCGAGCCGAAGGCCCTGACGGTATTTAAGGATAGCACCATCAGTGTTGCACATCCGGCTGTTTCGGCCGACGGGCAAACACTTTATTTCGTTTCCGATGCGCCGGGAGGCCAGGGAGGGAAAGATATCTGGAAAGGCAAACTGGAGGGGGCCGAGCTGAAATTTATCGAAAACCTGGGACCTGCCATCAACACGCCGGGCGATGAATTATTCCCGGTGATGAGGGGCGATACGGCGCTGTATTTTTCGTCCAACGGCTTGCCGGGCCTGGGAGGGTTGGATCTGTTCAGAGCAGTGATGAAAGATTCGGTATGGGTGGTAACCAATATGGGCGTTCCGCTGAATTCGAACTACGATGATTTCGGAATGGTGTTCGAGGGCAAGCGGGAAGCTGGTTATTTTTCGTCGAACCGGGGCGAACGGAGGGGACACGATGCTGTGTATCGCTTCGAATTACCGGCTATGGAGGTTATTGTGCAAGGAATTGTTACCGACGATAAAAATATGCCTATTCCGGATGCAATGGTACGCTTGGTGAGCAATACGGGACAGAATACGAAAGTGAGGGTGCGGCGCGACGGAAGCTACCGCATCACGATTGATAAAAATATGGAATGCGTGATGCTGGCCACCGCCCGTGGGTTCCTGAATAAATCGGCTCGCTTGTCGAGCGAAGGGGTTACCGATAGCAAGATTTTTACGGTGGATATGAGCTTGCCTGCCGTATTCCGGCCGGTACAACTCGACAACATCTTCTTTGAGTTTGCAAAGTGGGACCTGCGTCCCGATTCGGAAGCCGGCCTCCAGGAACTGCTGGGAGTATTCAACGATAATCCGAATACGCTTATTGAAATAAGCGCACATACCGATTATATCGGTAATAACGAAGCCAACCAGTTGCTGTCTCAAAAAAGGGCGCAGTCGGTTGTCGATTATCTTATCAATGCGGGAGTGGATAAAGAACGCCTTATTACTACGGGCTATGGTGAGGAAAAACCCTTTGTAGTGGACGAACAGACAGCCCGGAAATATCCCTTCTTGCCACTGGATGCCGAACTGAATCAGGCGTTTATACTTACATTGCAACCCGACGAGCAGGCTATTGCCAATCAAATCAACCGACGTACCGAATTCAGGGTTGTACGTATGAATTATAAATAACAGAAAAAATGAAACAATATTTAGATCTTTTACAACGGGTGCTCGACGAGGGTGCATTGAAGTCCGACCGGACAGGTACCGGCACCATCTCGGTATTCGGACATCAGATGCGGTTTGATCTTTCCGAGGGTTTTCCATGTGTGACAACCAAAAAATTACACCTTAAATCGATCATACACGAATTGTTGTGGTTTCTGAATGGCGATACCAATGTGAAGTATTTACAGGATAATGGCGTGAGGATCTGGAACGAATGGGCCGACGAAAACGGCGATCTGGGACATATCTATGGCTATCAGTGGCGTTCGTGGCCCGATTACAAGGGAGGATCGGTGGATCAGATCGCTGAAGTGGTAACAGCCTTGAAAACCAACCCCGATTCGCGGCGGATCATCGTAAGCGCATGGAATGTGGCCGATCTGCCGAATATGAACCTGCCGCCTTGCCACGCATTTTTCCAGTTTTACGTTGTCGATGGTAAGCTTAGCCTGCAATTATACCAGCGAAGTGCCGATATTTTTCTGGGCGTGCCTTTTAATATAGCATCGTATGCATTATTGCTGCAAATGATGGCGCAGGTAACCGGGTTGAAGCCGGGTGAATTTATTCATACCTTTGGCGATGCACACATTTATATGAACCATATGGAGCAGGTACGGCTCCAGCTGTCGCGTGAGCCGCGACCGTTACCCAGCATGAAAATCAATCCGGATGTGACTGATATTTTTGGTTTTAAGTACGACGATTTCGAATTGACCGACTACAACCCGCACCCGCCCATCAAAGGCGAAGTTTCGGTGTAAACTAAAAAAATAACACAAAGAGCTGCTTGTTTGTGCAATTTTTAGTACATTTGTGGGCTTTTAAATTATAAATCTGAAGACAATGCCAACAATTTCTATTATTGCCGCAGTTGCGGATAATCTCGCTATCGGCTATAAGAAACAAATTCCGTGGTATCTGCCTGCTGATCTGAAACATTTTAAAGAGATCACCACCGGACACACTTTAATAATGGGTAAACGAACTTTTGAAAGCTTACCCAACGGTCCGTTGCCCAACCGCAAGAATATTGTTCTTACCAGCATGCTTACCGAAGGAGTAGTAGAAGGATATTTCGAAGCCGATTCGACGGAAGATGCACTCGAACTTTCGTCGAATGCCGAAAAAGTATTTATTATTGGAGGTTCGGCTATTTATAAGCAATTCATGGAGCATGCCGAAACGATGTACATTACCTGGGTGCACGGTGAATTTGTAGCCGATACCTTTTTTCCGGATATCGATTTCTCTCTTTGGAACGAGGTTTCGCGTGAAGAGCATCAGCCCGATGAGAAGAATCCTCATTCGTATGCCTTTGTGGTTTATGAACGGAAAAAGTAAGCGTTGGTGCCCGTATAATTTTCTCAACACCTTTTTCGGCAGTGGAAAGGGTGTTTTTGTTTGTTTGTGAAAGATAAAATAGTTGTTAAATGACATTTTTTGTTTTTTTGGCCTGAAATGCTGCTCTAAATGATTATCTTTGCGGTAATTATTAATCTAATTGATATAATGTATGAGTTATCTTATAAAACCGGCAGATTATAAACCCCTGTTGAATTTACAACAGACCGAATTGGGGATTGCAAAAATCAAAGATTTTTTTCAGGCAAATTTATCGGCTGAGCTTCGTCTGCGCCGTATCACTGCACCTTTGTTTGTGCTGCGGGGTACTGGTTTGAACGATGATTTGAACGGGGTGGAACGGGCCGTGAATTTTCCTATTTTAGATATGGGCGATGTGAGGGCCGAAGTGGTGCATTCGCTGGCGAAATGGAAACGGGTAACGCTTGCCGATTACGATATCGAGAATGGCTACGGGATTTATACCGATATGAATGCCATCCGGGCCGATGAAGAATTGGGGAATTTACATTCCTTATATGTCGATCAGTGGGACTGGGAGCGTGTGATGACGGCCGAGGAGCGGAACATCGATTTCCTGAAATCGATAGTTGAGCGCATTTATTCAACATTACTGCGTACCGAATACCTGGTTTCAGAGAGCTTTCCGCAAATAAGACCCATTTTGCCCGATACGATTCATTTTATCCATGCCGAGGAGCTGCGCGCCATGTATCCCGATTTGACTCCCAAAGAGCGTGAGCATGCCATTGCTAAAGAATATGGAGCCGTATTTATAATCGGTATCGGTGGTGTATTGGGAGACGGGAAGAAGCACGACGGCCGCGCCCCCGACTACGACGACTGGACTACTCCCGGAGTCAACGGTTTGCCGGGATTGAATGGCGATATAGTGTTGTGGAATTCGGTACTCGAATTGCCCTTCGAAATATCGTCGATGGGCATTCGCGTCGATAAGGATGCGTTGCTGAAACAGCTTAAACTGGAAAATAAGATGGACCGGTTGGAACTTTATTTCCACAAAAGATTGGTAGAAGGTACTTTGCCCTTATCGATCGGTGGTGGTATCGGACAATCGCGTTTGTGTATGTTTTTCCTGCGCAAAGCACACATTGGAGAGATCCAGGCTAGTATCTGGCCCGATTCGATGCGTCGCGACTGCGAAGAGCTGAACATCAACCTGATCTGACAAAAACAATAAAACTACATGAACATCGATTTTAGTAAATTAAATGGCTTAGTGCCTGCAATCATTCAGGACGATCAGACCCGTAAGGTGCTGATGCTTGGTTTTATGAATGAAGATGCATACCGTAAAACCCTGGAAACGGGATTGGTAACTTTTTTTAGCCGTACCAAAAACCGGCTCTGGACCAAAGGGGAGGAGAGCGGTAATTTCCTGAAGGTAGTTAAAGTATTCAACGATTGTGACGAGGATACCTTGCTGATTCTGGTAAATCCCGTCGGGCCGGTTTGCCATACCGGTACCGATACCTGTTGGGGTGAAGAGAACAAAGGCGACGTATTCTTTCTTGACTTTCTGCAGCGATTCATACAGAAACGCTTTGAAGAGATGCCCGAAGGATCGTACACTACTTCGTTGTTTAAAAAAGGAGTGAACCGAATGGCCCAAAAGGTAGGCGAGGAGGCCGTCGAAACGGTGATTGAAGCCACCAACGGTACCGATGAGATGTTTTTATACGAAGCATCGGATCTTATTTATCATCTCATTGTGTTGCTTACATCGAAGGGCTATTCGCTCGACGATATTGGTAGAGAACTTAAAAAACGACATAAGTGAAATCATTGATTCAATACATAAATGCTGAGGTATGCCAGCAGGATCTGGTGGTGTTGAAAAATGTAACACTGGAGATCGGCGCCGGCGAGTTTGTGTACCTGTTGGGTAAAGTGGGAAGCGGGAAAAGTACTTTTTTAAAGTCGATTTACCACGAGGTGCCCGTTACCGAAGGAAAGGCCAAAGTGTTGGGATACGATCTGACGGCCATAAAAAATAATCAGATTCCGTACCTGCGTCGGAAAATCGGCATCGTTTTTCAGGATTTTCAATTGCTGACCGATAGGTCGGTGAATGCCAACCTGGAGTTTGTGCTTCGTGCAACCGGTTGGAAAGAGCAGGAGGCGATTGATGAACAGATTCAGGTGGTGCTGGCACAGGTAGGATTGCGCAATAAAGGTTACAAACGTCCGCACCAGTTATCGGGTGGCGAGCAGCAGCGTGTTGCCATTGCCCGTGCTTTGCTCAATTCGCCCGAAATAATACTGGCGGATGAACCTACAGGTCACCTCGATCCTGAGACAGGACGCGACCTGATCGAATTGTTATATGGCATTCGCTTGTCGGGAACAACCGTAATCATGGCTACTCATAATCATGGCTGGATCAGTCAGTATCCCGGCCGTGTAATGAAAGTGGAAAACGAGAATGTAATCGATACGTTCAACGATTATAATTTTGAAGGATGAGCAAAAGGAAACGATTGTGTCCGCAATGTAAAATTCACCGTTTCAGAGTCCTGAACGAGAGGGGCGAATCGGTGGTTGTGACCGTTACCGAAGCTTATGAAGTGGTTCCTGTTCACGAAGGCACCTCACTCGAGGGCTACGACCTGGAAGTGCTCTATTGCCTGGGGTGTTCGTGGAAAGGATCGCCCCGGTCGTTACCATTATAAAAAACCAGCAGCGGCGGCCGGATTTTCCGGCCGCCGCTGCTGGTTTAATAGGCTCTTGCAAAAACAACCCGTTGGGCCGATGGTTTACCTGTCACCATACAAGTTCCCGGCGTGCGATCGCCATCCAGAGGGATGCACCGGATGGTTGCTTTTGTATCTTCTTTAATCTTTTCTTCTGTTTCAGGAGTGCCATCCCAGTGGCAAAGCAGGAAGCCGCCCTTCTCGATTTCAATCTTAAACTCGTCGTACGAATTTACCTCGCGGGTAACTGAAGCGCGATAATCCACCGCTTTCCGGAAGATATTGGCCTGGATGGTCTCCAGCAACCCGGCAACATAGTTTTCGACTCCTTCGAGCGATACGGTTTCTTTGGTAAGTGTATCGCGACGGGCTACCTCCACCGTACCGTTTTCGAGGTCGCGTGCACCCAATGCCAGGCGTACAGGCACCCCTTTCAACTCATACTCGGCGAATTTCCATCCTGGTTTTTTAGTGTCGTTGTTGTCGTATTTTACACTGATCCCTTTGGCCTTGAGTAAGCGGGTTATCTCGGTTACTTTTTCGTTGATGGCGGCCAATTGTTCGGCATTTTTGTAGATCGGAACGATTACTACCTGATAAGGAGCCAGTTTTGGAGGTAATACCAATCCGTTGTCGTCGGAGTGGGTCATGATAAGTGCACCCATAAGACGGGTCGAAACCCCCCACGAAGTGGCCCAGACATATTCTTGTTTGTTGTTTTGATCCACAAACGTAACATCGAAAGCTTTGGCGAAATTCTGGCCGAGAAAGTGCGATGTGCCGGCTTGCAGCGCTTTACCATCCTGCATCAGGGCTTCAATACAATAGGTTTCCAACGCACCGGCAAAGCGTTCGTTGGCCGATTTTACTCCTTTTAAAACAGGAACTCCCATGAAATTCTCGGCAAAGTCGGCATATACATTCATCATCTTTACAGCCTCTTCAACCGCTTCGGCTTCGGTGGCATGTGCCGTATGCCCTTCTTGCCACAAAAATTCGGCTGTACGCAGAAACAGCCGGGTACGCATTTCCCATCGAACCACATTGGCCCACTGGTTGACAAGCAGTGGCAGGTCGCGATACGACTGAATCCAGTTTTTATACGTACTCCATATGATGGTTTCCGAAGTAGGACGTACGATCAGTTCTTCTTCGAGTTTTGCTTCCGGATCGACGATCAGACCATTGCCGTCGGGGTTTTGTTTTAACCGGTAATGCGTTACCACTGCGCACTCTTTTGCAAAACCTTCCACATGGTCGGCTTCCTTGCTTAAATAGGATTTGGGGATAAAAAGAGGGAAGTAGGCATTGACATGTCCGGTTTCTTTAAACATCTGATCGAGTGCGGCTTGCATTTTTTCCCAAATTGCATAGCCGTACGGTTTAATTACCATACAACCGCGTACCGCTGAGTTTTCAGCCAGATCGGCTTTGATTACCAGATCGTTGTACCACTGAGAGTAGTTTTCGCTCCTGGAAGTGAGTTCTTTTAATTCTTTTGCCATCGTTGAGATATCTGTTTTTCGTATGCTTAAATAAGGCCCCACCATGGTGAGGCCTTTGCTTTTTTAATTGAAGCTGCAAAGATACAAATTTTCGATGAATTTATATCCTGTTTATGAATTCCTTAGCGCTTGTTCCGAAAAAATGAGAGGTAGTAAATTTTCGGCATCGGCAACATGCAAAATTTCGTCGCGGCCTATCATATATACATCGAACGGATGGTTGAACCGTGTTTGCGATTCAATCATGACCTGGCGGCAGGCTCCGCAGGGGGTGATGGGTCTTTCCAGTATGCTGCCATTGGTATAGGCGGCTATGGCAATGGCCCGTACCGGAACGTCGGGAAATTGTGCATTGGCATAAAACAAGGCGACCCTTTCGGCGCAGATACCGGAGGGATAAGCGGCATTTTCCTGGTTATTGCCTTCGAACAGAGCTCCGTTTTCGAGCAATACAGCAGCTCCTACGTTGAAGCGCGAATAGGGTGCATACGACTTTTGGTATTGTTCCTTTGCTTTATTGACTAAAACCTGAATCTCAGGTTCGAGTTCGGTAAAGTGAAATACATTCACGTGAGTTTCGATAATTCGGTGTTCCATACTGAAGTGTTGAAATGTTAATTGGTTCGTATCAACCAGGCTGCCGACAGTGAGGCATTCATGTGGTTTGAGTTTCTGAAATGATCGGTTAACCGATCGGGGAAAAGCGTTGAAATACTATAGTTGACCCGGCTGTCGAGTAATACGATCTGACGGCCGAAGCGGACCTGCAATCCGAAACCTCCGCAAAACCCGTAATCGAGCGGACGGGTTAACTCGCCGTATTGTACAGCCTGAGAGGGGGTGGAGGGGGGCGAGAGTACCTTGTCGTTGAGCAGATAGGATAGCTTGGGGCCTATGTTGATAAAAAACTGAATTTTGTTTCCAAAGTAAAAATGACTCATAAAAGGCAATTCGATATAATTCAGTTGCCGTACATATCCGCTTTCCTCGTTCCATCCGCGCTGCATATAATTCAGTTCGGCCTGAACACCCATGTGATTCTGAGAATTATGCCTGAACACCACTCCCCCCTGGTATCCGGGTTGAAAGGTTTGACGCACCGAGGGTAAAAAATTGACCATCGAAAGCGCATAGCCGCCGTTTACCCCGACATAGGTTTCGGCAGCAAACTGATTCTGTGCCTGAATAGGCTTCAGGCAACATATCATGACAGTAACGACTGACAGCGTGATAGTGATGAGTCGGTTCATTCGTAATGATTGAGCTGTTTGTTGATATAGCCACCCTTGTCGGTCGCTTTTTCAAATTGAATGGTCGATTGGATGCCTTCGTATTTCGGATAGTGGCCTGCCTTTGATGCGGCTGGTAAATCGGCGGTCGAGAAATAGTAATTCAGCAAATCGTATCCCAGCAAATCGTACCGCGGATTTTCGGTCACCGGCAGCCAACCAAAAATCGAATCGAATTTTTGCATGTATTCTTCGTATGTTTTGTCGGGATACTCATTGCGAAATGCCGACAAATAGAAAGAAGCCGGCTTTTCGGCCTTGAGGGTTCGCCACGAAAACGGTTCGTATATTTTCACCTGAAAGCTATCCGATAATTGAATCAACTGGCGCATTTGTGCCGATAAGGTTCCTATGCGATTGGTGTTGAAAATAATGATATTTTCACCCGACGGATTCAACGCAGGCCGTAAGGCAGTGGTATTCGACGGATCGATACTCAGGCTCTTAAAGTCGGTTTTGTGATTACGCAGCAGAACTTTCAACTGTGACACAAGCTGATTGCCTTCGTCGTTGATAGCCACATAGGGATTCTCGATAAAGATGAGATTAGCGTTTCGGGCTTCTGTAGTCAGTACCTCCGCCAGCTTGTTAATCTCGGTGTCCTGTCCGGGGTTGAATTGATAGATATATTCGTTGCTTTCCAATCCGACCACTTTCGAAGTAAACGGAATCAGCGTTCTGATACGGTGTATGCGGGCGAAATCGCATACCAGGGGAACCTGATTCGAATAGGCCGGTCCTACAATCATATCGATGTTTTCGAACAGGGTGTCGTGCAGTATTTCCATTACCTTCAAATCGGATTTTTCGGTATCGAACGTAAATACCTCTATGGTTCGTCCCTTCGCTTTGGCTTCGTTAATGGCCAGCAATGCTCCCGAATAAAATTCAACGAACCGGCTGTCGGTACTTTCATGTTTCTGATCGAGCATAAAAGGCAATAGAAATGCAATTCTGAAATGGCGTTTATGCATGCGCACGGGCGGGGGTGTAGCAGCCTGTTCGATGGTTGCTTTCTGTTTCTGAACAGCTGTTTCGTTGGTTGGGTCGCTTCCTGCGTCTCCGGCGATGGGGATTTTCAAAACATCCCCCGTCTGCAGCGACCGGCCTCTGATATGCGGATTGTGTTTTAACAGCTCTTCTTCGCTGATCGAATATAATTTTCTGATCCGGAAAAGCGTTTGTTTCCGTTCTACAATATGTTCTTTGAATCTTTGTTCCGGTACTGCTTTTACATGGTTACCGTTTTCGTCGTAGACCGGGATCAGTACTTTCATTCCTGCACGCAGGCCGTCTTTTGCTTCCGGATTGTATCGTTTAATTTCATCTTCGGATACTTTGAATTTGACTTTGAGGCGAAAAAAACCTTCCCGCGCCTGGACGGTATATTCGTAGAATTTGTGGTGATCGATGATCTTGACCGGATATTCGGTGTCCTGCGCATGGAGCGTGCTTGCCGGAAAAGCCAGCAGGACCAGATAAAGGCATATGATTACAGGTGAAACCAGGTATATGGATCGATTTTTTTGTATCAGCATTGTTTCGAAAGTGTTGATGGTTTTCCATGCAAATGTACGAAAAAATACTTCTTTAAGGAAAAAGCTATACTAAATTGGCGGTTTTTTTGTTTAAAGAAGTACTTTTGTAGTCGAAAAAAGCCGATCATGCGTTTAAACAGTTCATATTTAGTTATCTCAGGGTGGATGCTGCTGCTCTCGATCGTGTCGCCTTGTGTGATGTCGCAGACTCTTAGCATCTCCGGGGGGCAGGGAAAAATATATCCGGATTTTGAGCATCGGATTGATGCCATGGTGATGATAAAAGATCTGTCGGCAGCTTCGGAACTCAGTATCGATGCCAACGGCCTCAAGGTAGAATGGTTCGAATATTACAACAAATCCTATTCCCCGCAGTTTCATACCACGCCGTTGTATATCGGTAATCAACCGGCTATAAATCCGGAAGATCATTGCGGATATCTCGTCAAACGGTCAGGTACAGTAAATGGCGTTCCTTATTCCGACGAGATTTCGGTTTTTGTAATCAATTACACCCAATATGTACCGGCCGAGGTACAGGTTGTTCCGCTGGACGGTGCTCAGGCAGCATCGTGTACGCTGATCGAACTGGAGTTGACCGGTAACTTTCCAGGTATGAGCTATGCTGCCCCCAATGGCTTGTCGTATCCGGTTGAAAGAGAGTTGAACCTGGAGTATGAAACCCTCGAATGGAAAGACCAGTGGGTTTCGAAGCCTGTCCGGCTGACCGTAGTGCCCGACAACGGTAAAATCCAGGTATTCAATCCTCCGCTGAAAGATACCTATTTTACCCTGAAAGGTGATCAGTATGCCCGTGATCTGGGGCTTGACGGTTATTCGTTCCGGAGTGCCTTGTATGCTGCGCGTAAAGTGGAATGTAAAATAACCACCGAAGCTACCGTGCGTACCGAGAAACACGAAGTCGACCGGCCGGAGCAGGTAACTGCAGTTTCGGGTTCGGCTCCTCTCGAAATATTATTCAAATCGAATGGAAATGAGCCGGTTGCCAATTACTACAACTGGACAATAAGCGCTGGCGATGAATTGCTGTTGAGCAGGACGGATGCAACACATACCTATACCTTTTCGAAAGCCGGTACTTTTTTGGTGAAAGTAAGAGCCGAAAATGCTTACTGTTCGTTTACCGATTCGATTACCGTAAAGGTTGCCGAGTCGGCCATCAATGCTCCTAATGTGTTCTCGCCCAATGGAGATGGGATTAACGACGAATTTAGAGTGGCGTATAAATCCATTATTGAGTTTCACTGCATTATTTACAATCGTTGGGGATCGAAACTATATGAGTGGACCGATATTCAAAAAGGATGGGATGGCACACAAAACGGAAAGCCGGTACACGAAGGCGCTTATTTTTATGTAATCCGTGCCCGGGGATCCGACGATATTGTATACAATCTTAAAGGAGACATTAATCTACTCCGGGGCAAGCAGTAAAAAAAGCAGAGACGTTCAAAACGAACGCCTCTGCCACTTCACACATTAGAAAATGAACCGATTCACATCGGAAGTTTATTGTCGATCAGAATTTCACATCGTAGCTTGGTTCTTCCACAATTTCGGGAACCAGCTGGTTGTATGTTACCACTCCGTTTTCGTCGATTGCTACTACCGAACGGGCCATCAGACCAGCGAGGGGGCCGTCCTGCATCAAAACACCGTAGTCGGTTGCAAAAGTATGGTATCTGAAATCGGAACCTGTTACAACATTTTCGAGTCCTTCGGCGCCGCAAAAACGTCCGTGGGCAAAGGGCAGGTCTTTCGATACGCAGAGTACGACCGTATTTTCCTGTTTCGAAGTCCATTCGTTGAATTTACGGACAGAGGTTGCACATACGCCGGTGTCGAGACTTGGGAATATATTTAAAACGACACGTTTGCCTTTAAAATCGGCCAGCGAAATTTCATTGAGTCCGCTTCCAACTAATTTGAACTCCGGTGCTTTGGTTCCAACTGCGGGGAGCTCGCCGCTTACCTTTACAGGTGATCCTTTAAATGTTACTGTTGCCATGTATTGTTGTATTATATTTTTAATTATACTGTTTAGATAACGGTTCAACGTGGATTTTGTTTATTTTTGCGAAAAAAAATCATTACAACTTGGATCGATAATGTCGAAATTTACAATTTATCAGGTATTACCCCGGCTGTTTGGCGCCTACGAATCGCAACGGCTTGCGCATGGCTCAATCGGGCAGAACGGCTGTGGAAAGTTTTCATATTTTAACCGCAAAGTCTTGCAGGAAATAAAAGCCCTGGGTATTACCCATGTTTGGTATACTGGAGTTATTGAACATGCAACGCAAACAGATTATAGCAACTACGGTATCCGGTGCGATCATCCTTCGGTGGTGAAAGGTAAGGCCGGTTCGGCCTATGCGATTAAAGATTATTACGACGTCGACCCCGATCTGGCAAGTTCGGTTCCTGCCCGGATGAAGGAGTTCGAAAATCTGGTGGACCGTACTCATAGCGAAAATCTGAAAGTGATTATTGATTTTGTACCTAATCATGTGGCACGGGAGTATGCTTCGGATGCTAAACCCGTGGGGGTAAGCGATCTGGGAACCGATGATGATCGTACAATGGGATTCTCGCCCCGGAACAATTTCTATTATTTGCCGGGGCAAGCTTTTGCTCCCGGTTTCGATACGGCCGGTTACGAAGAGAATCCTGCCAGAGCCACCGGTAACGACAGGTTTACGGCCTCTCCTTCGGTCGACGACTGGTACGAAACGGTAAAATTGAATTACGGAGTCGATTATTTTGCGAATAAAGCACAGCATTTTAATCCAATTCCCGACACCTGGATGAAGATGAAAGAGATTCTGCTTTTTTGGGCGTCGAAAAAAGTGGATGGTTTCCGGTGCGATATGGCCGAAATGGTTCCCGTCGAATTTTGGGAATGGGCGATAGCGGGAGTGAAGCAGGTGTATCCCGGTTTGATTTTTATAGCCGAAGTGTACAACCCGGGCGAATACCGGAATTATATTTTTAAAGGAGGGTTCGATTATCTGTATGATAAAGTAGGATTGTACGATACCTTACGTTCGGTGGTGTGTCATGGGCGCAGTGCTTCTGCGCTTTCGCATTGCTGGCAGTCGTTGGAAGGAATTCAGGATCACATGCTTAATTTTCTGGAGAATCACGACGAACAGCGAATAGCTTCCGTTTTTTTCGCCGGCAATCCGTGGTCGGCAGTTTCGGCCTTAGTGGTGGCAGCCACACTCAACCGGTCGCCCTTTATGATTTATTTCGGACAGGAGCTGGGCGAGAGGGGGATGGATGAAGAAGGGTTCAGCGGGCGCGACGGCAGAACTAGCATATTCGATTACTGGGCAGTGGAAACGATCCAGCAGTGGTTGCGTGAAGTGGCCGGCGGCGGAGCATTACTGAGTGAGGAAAGCAGAGCCTTGCGGGAGTTATACCGGCGGGTATTGACGCTTGCAATCAGCGAAAATGCGTTGAAGTCCGGCGGATTTTACGATTTGCAGTATGCCAACTGGGGGCAGGATGCTTACGATCCGCATCGTCAGTTTGCATATTTTCGCCATTATAAGGACGAGTTGCTGCTGATTGTGGCTAATTTCGAACATCGGCATCGTATTGTGCAGGTAACTATCCCCCCCGAAGCGCTTCAATTTCTTCAACTCGCCGAACAAACCCCTGTCCGGTACCTGGATCTGTTGAAACAGGAAGCGAGGGAACTCCAGGGGGTGATCAGTTCCGAATGTCCTTTTACAGTGCAGGTAGACGCTTCGTCGGCAGTCATTCTTAAATTGACGAAAATTCAGGAACCCTGACTGAAAACTGCTACTGAATTTCAGGCCGATTTTATCTTATAATCGCATTTAGCCTTGCCTTTGGCAATATTGGTGAGGCGCGATTTGATCAATTGCCGGCGCAGGGGATTGATGTGGTCGGTAAACAAACTACCTTCCAGGTGATCGTATTCATGTTGAACAACGCGGGCTTTAAAACCTTCGAATTCTTCGGTTTTTTCATTGAACTGTTCGTCGTAATAACGGATCTTAATCCATTCCGATCGTTTTACACTCTCGCTGATGCCCGGTATACTGAGGCAACCTTCGCTTCCGTCGAGTTCTTCTTCACTCATTTCCAGCATCTCCGGGTTGATCATCACACATTTAAAGGCTCCCAGCTCGGGATCGTCTTCCTTGAACGGTGCAAGATCGATGACCAGTAAGCGGATGGCAAGGCCAATCTGGGGTGCAGCCAGACCTACCCCGTCGGCATGGTACATGGTTTCGAACATATTCGCGATAAGCGTCTGCAAATCAGGATATTCGGAGGTGATTTCTTCAGTTTGTTTGCGGAGTACAGGATGACCGTAGGTGTAAATTGGTAAAATCATTGTGTAGCGTAATTAGTTGAGTTGAGATAGGATTGCAGAAGAATGGTAGCTGCAATTTTATCGACCAGGGCTTTGTTCTGCCTGTCTTTTTTCTTTGCTCCGGAGGCGAGTAATGTACGATGGGCGAGGGTAGAAGTAAAGCGTTCGTCGAACAGTACCACCGGAATGTGAGGAAAGGCCCGTTCGAGGCCGGTAATAAACGGACGGATTAGTTTCATCGAATCCGAATCTTCTCCATTCAATTGCTTGGGCAATCCCACCACGAATTTTTCAACCTTTTCTGTTTGTACGTAATCGCGCAGGTAGTTGAATAATTCGTGGGAAAGCACGGTGTCCAATCCGTTGGCGGTGAGTTGAAGCGGATCGGTAACGGCGAGCCCCACTCTTTTTTGTCCGTAATCTATTGCTAAAATTCTTCCCATTCTGTTCTATTCGGCTACAAAAGTACAAAAAATCAGCAAGATTGTAAAACTGTTTGTATGGGAGTGCCTGTTTTTGAAAAATATGCCTTATCTTTGCCGTCGATTTGGTGCCTGCGTTACGAGCATGACCAGGCCAAAAGGGAATACGGTGAAAATCCGTAACAGTACCCGCTGCTGTGATCTCCATATCAACGAACCGGACAACAGTCCTATTGCCACTGGTGAAAGCCGGGAAGGCGTCCGGGTCGGGAGAGAGTCAGAAGACCTGCCAGATCGTTTTCACGACTACATTGTCTTCGGGAATAAGGACAAGCTGGTGTTCGGCAGGATACATTCTATTCGGTACTTTACATTGGTTTGATGTTGATAATGAGTCGTAACAGCAGGTAAGACTAATTTTGTAATTATTAAATAATCAAAGCAATGAAACAAGTTCGTTTATTTTTAATGGTGGGAGTGCTGGCCCTGGTTGCCACTTCCTGTGAAGAAGAGTTCAGCTACAAAAAAACAATTGATTTTGAAGATGTAAAGCTTGGCGACGAGGGGTATTACAATGGTTCGGATAAGAGCGGTCAACTTTCAGCAGCCGGAACGTGGGTGAAGTATATCCGGAGTTCGGCGGCAGAGTTTGAAAACCATTACGGAGAGTCGGAATGGGGAGGTTACTGGAGCGGTTTTGCTATTTCATCGCTGAAAGACACCCTTACCGCCGGTTACGGCAATCAGTACAGTACGATGGCCGGATCGGGAGCCGCCGGTTCGGCGAACTTTGCTCTTGCTTTCGACTCGGCGGTGATTTATACGTACAGGATCGATCCGGTGGAAAGTACGGAGAAAGCCTATCCGCAATCCCTGATGATCACCAATTCGACCTATACCTACCATACGCTCAGAGATGGAAATATGTTTGCCGCGAAGTTTAAATCGGGCGATTGGTATAAGATAATTATCCGGGGCTATAAATCGGCCAGCCTGACAGGCACAGTAGAATATTACCTGGCCGATTTCCGTGCAGGTAAATCACTGATTGTGAAAGATTGGACTAAAGTGAATCTGTCGGGTTTAGGAGCGGTGGACCGTATGGTGCTGACCTTCGACTCGTCGGATAAAACTGCAGGATGGCTGAATACTCCGGCTTATGCCTGCATCGATAATCTTATTATAGCGTATTCTGAAAAATAATGTGTTGGATAATCGGTACAAAAATTTGATGCTTTAAATTTCAGGATATCAGAATGATAGGGCGTGGTTTGTGAAAATCACGCCCTATTTGTTTGCAGATTAACAAAAAAGCAGTACTTTTGTGCCGGGTAAGTCCTGTACGACCAGCTCCCGATGAACTCCCCCAGGGCCTGACCGCAGCAAGGGTAATTGGTTGTAGCGGTGCGATGCAGGGGGCTTACCCACCTGCCTCTTTAGCTCAGTTGGCCAGAGCACGTGATTTGTAATCTCGGGGTCGTTGGTTCGAATCCGACAAGAGGCTCACCAAAAAAGCCCGTAATTTCAACCGGAAATTACGGGCTTTTTTTATGGCTCACCACTAGCCATAAAAAAACCGCATTGTCTTTATTGAGAAAACTCCTGTTGACAGGATTTGAGATGGTTGTTTTCTTTGTAATCTGCCGAGTCGAAGACTTACCCTAAGGCGCAGCCCGCCATTGAAAACTTCCATTGCTCGTTAATTTGTTAGTGTTGAGTTTTCCAATCTCTGAACAATGCGGTCATTTTTTCTACTGCAAATATAACACTACTTTTTGAATTATTGTTGACCACAACAGTAAAAAATGGGCAGAATCGCTCGAATTAGTTGTTTTTAATATTATTCGTCCGAATTGCCTTAAATTAGGAGGTTGGCATTTCGTTATTACAAAAAAAATAGCTATTTTTGCTGCCGTTTTATTTTAATATTAAAAAAAACTATACAATCATTTTATATGTCAAAGAAAGTTCAGAAAACCGCCGACGAGTTTGAAAACGTGGAACATGCGCTGACGTCATCAGAAGCATTTATTGAGAAATACCAAAAACAGATTCTGTACGGATTGGGTGCGGTAGCAGTAATTGTAGTAGCCGTACTGGCGATCAATAATTTTTATGTTGCGCCACGTCAGAATGCTGCTGCAAACGAAATGTACAAATCGCAGGCCTATTTTGCCGCCGATTCGTTCAGGGTTGCCCTCGAAGGGGATGGTATCGAGTCGATCGGATTTGAAGAAATCAGTTCGGAGTACAGCATGACTCCTTCGGGTAATCTGGCCAAGGCTTATGCCGGAATCTGTTATTTCAATCTTGGCGATTATGAGCAGGCGGTTAAGTTTTTATCGCAGTACGATGGCGATGATCAGTATTTTTCTATTTCGGTAATTGGATTGATCGGTGATTGCTATGCTGAAATGAACGAGCCTAAAAATGCAATCAAATTCTTTTCAAAAGCTGCTGATTCGAAAAACGATGTGCTGGCACCCTACTACCTCAAAAAAGCGGCCACGCTGCTCGAGCTGGAAGGCGATAAAGAAAAAGCCCTGAAGAATTACCAGGCCATTAAGGATAGCTATCCGATGAGTGCCGAAGCGCAGGAAGTGGATAAATACATTGCCCGTCTACAATAATTGCTGATGGCTACTCACTATCAGAATCTTTCAGGATACGATCCCGATGCATTGCCTGCTCCGGAGGTGTTGCAGCAACAGTCGTACGCCATAGCAGTGGCCGACTGGAATCCGCAAATTACTTATGCTTTGCTGGATGGTGCTGTCGAGTCGCTGGTGAAACACGGTGTCTTCCGTTCCAACATTAAGATTGTAAATGTGCCCGGTACTTTTGAGCTCACTTTTGCAGCCAAACATCTGATCGCCGATAGTATGGATCCGGCGGTCAAGGTACATTATGATGCGGTAATTGTATTGGGTTGTGTCGTGCAGGGCGATACTCCGCATTTTACCTATGTGTGCGAGGGGGTTACTGCAGGTATTGCACAGCTGAATACTATTCCGGGAGCGCCGCCGGTCATTTTCGGGGTGCTTACTACTGCCGATATGCAACAGGCATTGGAGAGGGCGGGAGGTATACACGGAAATAAAGGCGTTGAAGCAGCCATAACAGCTGTTAAAATGGCAAATATCGTTTGGTAGTACGAAAAAAAACACTACCTTTGCATCCGCAAAACAAAAGGGTCCTGTGCGACTCCACAGGTTGATGCAATAGGGGCAGTTACCAAAGTGGCCAACTGGGGCTGACTGTAACTCAGCTGTCTTTCGACTTCGGAGGTTCGAATCCTTCACTGCCCACGGTTTGGATATTTTTTTAGATGCGGAAGTAGCTCAGTTGATAGAGCATTAGCCTTCCAAGCTGAGGGTCGCGGGTTTGAGCCCCGTCTTCCGCTCCAAGTGAAACCTTAAGCGGTTTCAGGTTAGCATCCAAATCATGCTTTCAAGTAGCTTAAAACACTGTAGAACATTAGTTTTACGGTGTTTTTTGTTTTTTGCACGACAATGAAGCTGTTGGAGAAATCGTTTCTAACATGCTCAAAACAGGTTAACAAAATAACCGTTTACCGAAGTTGGATGGGGTGGTCTCAAAAAGGGTTTCATCCAACAGATCACGATGAGAAAAAAAACGTTGCTACAGTAAAATTCGAGTTGAAGCCTTGATATAATGATGCTTATTTTTTCCGGTATTCCCGCAAGGCTTGTTTGACTTCGGGAGCCAGGATATATAATCCGATAATATTGGGAACGGCCATTGCAAGAATGAGCATGTCGGAAAAATCGACCACCGCATTCAGGTGCAGTACCGATCCCAGGACGGTAAACAGCAGATACACCAATTGATACATCCGGGTAGCGATCCGGCGGTTGTTCCAGCGGCGTTCAAAATAATCGCCCGTAAGGAAATCGAAACTTTTTACTCCATAATACGACCACGATATAATCGTTGTGTAGGCAAACAGTAAGATGGTAGGAAGAAGTAAATAGGGAAACCACCCCGACACCGTCGAAAATGCGGCCGAGGTAAGTTGTGTACCTGCCAGGTTGCCGGGATTGGCGCTGAGCCCGCTGGTAATGATCACCAGAGCCGTCAGCGTACAAATTACGACGGTGTCGATAAAGGGTTCCAGAAGTGCAACGTAGCCTTCGGTAATCGGTTTCTCGGTTTTTACGCTGGAATGTGCGATGGCTGCCGAGCCAATGCCTGCTTCGTTGGAAAATGCAGCCCTGCGGAATCCAATGATCATTACTCCCACGATTCCTCCCTGTATCCCCGAAGGTGTAAAAGCGCCCCGCAGAATTGCCCAGAATGCATCGTCGATATGCCTGTAATTGACTCCGATCACGATCAGTGCCGATACCAGGTAAATTCCTGCCATCAGCGGAAAAAGTTTATCGTTGACCCTGGCAATGCCTTTGATGCCGCCGATAATCACTATTCCGGTGAGCAGGGCCACGATAAGTCCCAGCCACAGTTCCTTCCCCTGGAGTGCCGGAAATGTGGAAACCGTTTGGGCGATCATCTGATTGGATTGAAACATATTCCCGATGCCAAACGCGCCTATTGTGGCAAACAGCGCAAATGTCATGGCCAGTAGCTTGCCGGTTTTTCTCCAGCCTTTTCGCGCCAATCCGTCCCGTAAATAATACATCGGCCCTCCCGAGACATTTCCCTCCGCATCAATTTTCCGGTATTTAACCCCCAGCGTACATTCCACCAGTTTAGTGGTCATGCCCAGGAATCCGGCTACAATCAGCCAGAAGGTAGCACCCGGACCTCCCATGGTAATAGCCACGGCAACCCCGGCTATGTTGCCCAGCCCTACCGTAGAAGCCGTAGCGGTGGCTAATGCCTGAAAGTGCGATATTTCGCCCGAATGCGAATCTTTGTCAAATCGTCCGAGCACCAGGTCGATAGCATGTTTGAATCCTCTCAGGTTGATAAAACGCAGGTAAAAAGTAAAAAACAAAGCTCCTGCGATCAGCCAGATGATGATAAACGGAATCTTCACCGGGAAATTAAATCCCATGAGCACAAAGGGATCCCAGAATAATATCCGGTCGAGGAAAGCGACAATGGGTTGAAAAAAATGATTGATGGCTTCGTTCATATCCGATCCGAAAAAAGAGGCGCATGAACTTGCCTTTACTTCGATAGTAAATGCATTGTTCATGCGCCCGGTTGCTGTTATTTGTTAATGTGTCTCATCATCCGCATTTGGAATGTCCGCAGGTTTTACATGTCAGGCAACCTTCCTGGTATACCAGCGTGCGTTCGCCACAGCTCGGACAGGCCTGTTCCGATACCTGAGTTCCGTCGGGGATGTATTTCTTCAGTGCCCGTTCGACCCCTACTTTCCATGTGTTGATCGACTCGTTGTCGAGCTGAAGTCCGGATACCAATTTGATAACCTGATCGATGGGCATGCCGTACCGTAAAACTCCCGATATCAGCTTGGCGTAATTCCAGTATTCTTTGTCGAATTTATGCGACAATCCTTCTACCGTCGTTTTAAATCCTCTTTTGTTGGTGAATTGGAAGTCGTAGCGTTTGTTGCCATCTTCATCCTTCACTTTGATGATTTTTCCCTCGGTCACCGTCTTTGGAAGCAGAATGCCTTCTTCGTCGTCGGCCAGACCGGTGAAGATTTCGTAGGGGCGGCCATCTTTGATCCCCACAAAAGCGATCCATTTATCGCGGTTGTTCTGGAAGCGTACCACATCGCATTTCAATTCCTTTGGCCGTATCAACCGGTCTTCGTCGTAAGGGAAGCAAACCTTTTTGCCGTCGTCTTCTTTTTTATCGGTTGAAGTAATCAGTACTCCCGACCGGGAACCGTCGCGGTATACGGTAACTCCTTTACAGCCCGATCGCCAGGCCTCTTCGTAGAGCTGTCCGACCAGTTCTTCGCTCACATCGGCCGGAAGGTTGATGGTAACCGAAATGGAATGATCGACCCATTTTTGGATTCGTCCCTGCATCTGAACTTTTTTCAGCCAGTCCACATCATTGGCAGTTGCCTTGTAATAAGGCGATTGTGCTACCAACGCATTCAGTTCGTCGTGGGTATAGTGGGTGGTGGTCGAATGTCCGTTGGCTTCCATCCAGGTTACGAACTTATGGTGGAATACCGAATATTCTTCCCAGGAGTCGCCGTTTTCGTCCACAAAATCGACCCGCACGTTCTTATCGTTTGGATTCACCTTGCGGCGCCGGGTGTAATAAGGCATGAAAACAGGCTCGATGCCCGAAGTGGTCTGGGTCATGATACTGGTGGTGCCCGTAGGTGCAATGGTAAGGCAGGCGATGTTGCGCCGGCCGTATTTTACCATATCGTCGTACAATTCGGGATCGGCTTCTTTCAGGCGCAGGATGTAGGGGTTGTTGGCTTCCCGTTGGGCTTCGTATACGGTGAAAGCGCCCCGTTCTTTAGCCATATCGACCGACGAGCGGTAGGCCGCCAGCGCAACGGCTTTATGTACTTTTTCCGAAAAGTCGGTAGCTTCGTCGGTTCCATAGCGATATCCCAATGCAGCCAGCATATCGCCTTCGCCTGTCGTGCCTACACCGGTACGGCGTCCTTGCGAGGTTTTTACCTTGATTTTTTCCCACAACTGATATTCGGTGCTTTTAATTTCATCATCTTCGGGGTCGGAGTCGATTTTCTGGATGATTTTTTCGATCTTTTCCATTTCCAGATCGATGATGTCGTCCATAATTCGTTGAGCCACCCCTACATGCTTGCGGAATAGTTCAAAATCGAAATAGGCATCGGGCTTGAACGGATTTACCACATACGAATAGAGGTTGATTGCCAGCAGGCGGCAGCTGTCGTAGGGGCAAAGGGGGATTTCGCCGCACGGATTGGTTGAAACCGTTTTGTATCCCAGGTCGGCATAGCAATCGGGCACCGACTCACGGGTGATGGTATCCCAGAATAAAACTCCCGGTTCGGCCGATTGCCATGCATTGTGAACGATTTTTTTCCACAGGGCATTGGCATTGGTTTCTTTCTGAAACCAGGGGGTATCCGACTCGATCGGGTATTGTTGGATATAAGGTTCGTTGTTGAGGGCGGCACGCATGAAATCGTCGTGAATCTTTACCGATACGTTGGCGCCGGTTACTTTTCCGCTTTCCATTTTTGCGTCGATAAACGATTCGGAGTCCGGGTGTTTTACCGATACGGTCAGCATGAGTGCGCCACGACGGCCGTCCTGGGCGACTTCGCGGGTAGAGTTGGAATAGCGTTCCATGAACGGTACGATGCCGGTAGAGGTAAGCGCGGAATTTTTTACCGGCGAGCCTTTCGGCCGGATGTGCGAAAGGTCGTGTCCGACCCCGCCTCTTCGTTTCATAAGCTGTACCTGCTCTTCGTCGAGTTTGATGATGGCGCCGTACGAATCGGCGTCGCTGTCGAATCCGATTACAAAGCAATTGGAGAGCGAGGCAACCTGGTATTCGTTGCCAATTCCGGTCATTGGGCTTCCCTGAGGTACGATGTATTTGAAGTTGCGGAACAACTCGAATAATTCGTCCTCCGAAAGCGGGTTAGGATAGTTACGTTCGATCCGGGCAATTTCCCGGGCCAGCCGGCGATGCATGTCGTCGGGGGTCAGCTCGTAGATATTGCCGAACGAATCTTTCAGGGCGTATTTGGTCGACCATACTTTTGTGGCCAGATCGTCGCCCTGAAAAAAATTAAACGACGCTTCCTGAATCTCTTCGGTAGTGTAAGTTCTTGTTTTCACGTCAAAATAAGTTTGATTGATATGTTTGTATTACTTTAAAATCAGTGTGTTGTGTGTTTTGGAAAAATGTTGCAAAACTGATTGCAAGTTTAAGCATATTTTTTTACAGTAGCAACCTGATTGGTGATATTTAGAATGATATTCAGCTGTAAAGTTTTCTAAAATATTTTATAAGTATTTGATCTATAATAATATATAAAATAATAAATTCAAAAAAGTTGACTGAAAATATTTTCGAACCCGGATGGGGGTTGCCGGAAAACGATAGCTGTACGTGATTTGGGTTAAAATGCGGAACCGTCTCTCACAGTGAATATCAGCGCTTCGTGATTCAATTTGGAAAGGATGTTGTCGAGGTGTTCGCGGTTGGTGTCCGTTATAAATATCTGGCCGAACAAATCGGAAGCTACAAGCGATACAATTTGTTCCACACGTTTTGAATCGAGTTTATCAAAAATATCGTCGAGTAATAAGATCGGTTTAAATCCGTGAATTTTTTTGAGGAACTCGAACTGGGCAAATTTTAGCGAAATGAGGTAAGTTTTATTTTGGCCTTGCGAGCCTACGCGTTTGATGGGATGATCGTCGAGCAACATTTCCAGTTCATCCTTGTGGATGCCCGAAGTGGTGTATCCGATGAGCCGGTCGCGGCCGCGTGTTGCCCGCAGTTTTTCGAGCAGGGAGGGGTGGTCGGTATATTGAGAACTGTACGACAGGCTGATTTTTTCGAAGCCGCCCGAAATAGTGGTATAGAATTGCTGGAAAACAGGTATAAATCCGGTAATGAATTTGTTCCGTTCGCCGAAAATGTAGCTGCCCAGCATATCCATTTGTTCTTCCAGGATTTCGAAAATGGTGGAGTCCTGTTGGTTCTCGTCCTTCAGCAGGGTATTGCGCTGTTTCAACAGGGTATTGTAGTTGAGCAGGTACTGCAGGTAGGTTTTGTTGTATTGCGAAATAACTCCGTCGATAAATTTGCGGCGTTCGTCGCTACCTCCGGCAATGAGGATCGCATCGTCGGGCGAGACCATCACCAGCGGCAGCAGGCCGATATGGTCGGAGAGCCGGTCGTATTCTTTTTTATTGCGGCGGAACTGTTTTTTCTGCCGGCGTTTTAAAGCGCAATAAATCGATTCGGGAGTTTCATTGCGCAGGTATTCGCCGCTGATCATAAAAAAATCTTCGTCGTGCCGGATGTTTTGCGTATCGATCGAATTGGAGTGACTTTTACAAAACGAGAGGTAATAGATGGAATCGAGGAAGTTTGTTTTTCCCATTCCGTTGTTGCCCAGAAAGCAGTTGATTTTCGGGGAAAAGCGTAAGTTGCTATCCTTTATATTCTTATAGTTCAATATTGAAATCGAATCGAGCTGCATCCCTGTTTTTTGCGTATTTGCTGCAAATATAGCAAAAAAAAAGCTACCTTTGCGACAATTTTTTATTTTTTATCAACATTCTCTTACACTTGATAATCATGGCAAAATTCACGAAAGAAGATGCCCTCAGGTATCACTCGGAAGGAAAACCGGGTAAAATTGAGATTACTCCCACCAAACCGTACAGTTCGCAACGCGATTTATCATTAGCTTATTCGCCGGGAGTTGCCGAGCCCTGTCTCGAAATTCAGAAAGACCCCAATGCGGCATACGAGTACACTTCGAAAGGCAATTTGGTGGCGGTGATTTCGAACGGTACGGCTGTGCTGGGATTGGGCGATATCGGAGCGATGGCCGGCAAGCCGGTGATGGAAGGTAAAGGGTTGCTGTTTAAGATTTTTGCCGGTATCGACGTATTTGATATTGAAGTGAACGAGAAGGATCCGGAAAAATTCATCCAGGTGGTGAAGGCGATTGCGCCTACCTTCGGGGGTATCAATCTGGAGGATATCAAAGCGCCCGAATGTTTTGAGATCGAAGAACGTTTGAAGGAGGAGCTGGATATTCCGATCATGCATGACGATCAGCACGGGACTGCTATTATCTCGTCGGCGGGATTGCTCAATTCGCTCGAGCTGACGGGCAAAAAGATAGAGGAGGTACGCATCGTGGTGAACGGCGCCGGTGCTGCGGCCAACTCGTGTACCCAGTTGTACCTGATGCTGGGAGCAAAAAAGGAGAATATCGTCATGGTGGATTCCAAGGGGGTGATTACGACCCGGCGTACCGACCTGAACGATCGTAAAAAGCCTTTTGCCATCGATAGTGAAATAACGACACTGGCCGAGGCCGTGAAAGGGGCCGATGTTTTTCTTGGTTTATCGGTAGCGGGCGTGCTTACTCCCGGGATGGTACAGTCGATGAACGAGAATCCTATTGTGTTTGCCCTGGCGAATCCCGATCCCGAAATATCGTACGAGGAGGCCATGAAAGCCCGTAAGGATATTATTTTCGCGACCGGACGATCCGACCATCCGAATCAGATTAATAATGTGCTCGGTTTTCCGTATATATTCAGGGGGGCATTGGATGTGCGGGCCACTTGCATCAACGAAGCCATGAAGGTGGCTGCGGTGCGGGCTATTGCCGAACTGACTAAAAAGGCGGTGCCCGACGTGGTTAATGCCGCGTACAATCTGAAACGATTGATATTCGGGCGCAACTATATCATTCCCAAACCACTTGATCCGCGTCTGCTGACCGTGGTGGCGCCGGCTGTTGCCCGTGCGGCCATGGAGTCGGGGGTGGCGCGCAAGCACATCACCGATTGGAGGGCTTACGAAGATGCGCTCAAAGACCGGATGGGGAGCGATAATAAACTCCTCCGACGTTTTTATGAAACAGCACGTGAAAATCCGAAACGGGTGGTTTTCTCGGAGTCGAATCATGTTAATATGCTGAAAGCTGCGGAAGCTGCCCTGGCCGAAAAAATTTGTTTTCCGGTATTGCTTGGAAATGAGGAGAAAATTGCTCGTATTGCTGCCGAAAATCAGGTCGATCTTACCGGCATTGAAATTATCAACCTGCGTCACGACCGGGAAGAGGCTCGCCGGCAACGCTATGCCAGTATATTGGCAGAGAAAAGAGGGCGTGATGGTATGACCTTCGATGAAGCGTTCGAACGGATGTATGAGCGCAATTATTTTGGTATGATGATGGTGGAGACCGGCGAGGCCGATGCGCTGATCACGGGGGTTTATTCGAGTTATGCCGATTCGGTGGAAGCTGCCATTAATGTGATTGGAATCCGCGATGGGTTGAAGCATATTGGTGCCATGCACATTATGAATACGCGTAAGGGGGTGTTCTTTTTAGCCGATACGCTCGTGAACCGGCATCCAAGCACCGAAACACTGGTGGATATTGCCAAACTGACCTATAGTTCGGTGAAATTCTTTAATTACGAGCCGGTGATGGCTATGTTGTCGTACTCCAACTTCGGATCGGTGCAGAGCGGTAGCCCGGCCAGTGTTCACGAGGTGGTACGCAGGCTTCACGACCATTATCCCGAAATGTGTGTCGACGGAGAAATGCAGGTGACCTTTGCGCTCAACAACCAGCTGCGCGACGAGAAATACCCTTTTACCAAACTGAAAGGGAAGTCGGTGAATACATTGGTGTTTCCCAATTTGAGTTCGGCCAATTCGGCGTATAAGTTGCTGATGGAGATGGGGCTGGCCGAAACTATAGGGCCTATTCAAATGGGTTTGAATAAACCGATTCACATTTGTGATGTGGAAAGTTCGGTGCGTGATATTGTAAACATCACTGCCGTGGCGGTTCTCGATGCGATGGTCAACGACCAGCGCGAATGGAACCGGCTTGCCCAGGAGATGTAAGCGATTGCCTGTTCCTCCTTTGCAGCCCCCTTATACGACCTGCAGTGCGATGGTCGTATAAGGGGGCTGCGACTTGGAAGAGCGGCGTGCCGGTTACCGTCGGACGACGATTTCGACAGCCGGTTATTTTTTGATTACGGCCGGGATCAGTTTGCCGCGAATATCGATCCGGATTCCGGTACCGGCTTTTGCATGTTCAATCGCCACATATCCCATCCCGATACCGGTTTTCGTTCCGGGTACCATGGTGCCGGAGGTGACATTGCCGATTACCTGGCCTTCGGCATCCGTAATCGGGTAACCGTGACGGGGAATGCCACGTTCGGTAAGCTCAAATTTAACTAATTTACGCGTTACCCCCTCGGCCTTTTGTTTTTCGAGGAAGGGGCGATCGATGAAGTTTTTACCCTCTACAAACTTGGTAATCCACCCCAACCCTGCTTCCAGGGGCGAAGTGGTGTCGTCGATATCGTTGCCGTAAAGACAAAAGCCGCTTTCGAGCCGCAATGTGTCGCGGGCTCCCAGTCCGATCGGTTTAATGCCGAACTCGGCGCCGGCCTCGAAAATCGAATTCCAGATATGATCGGCATGTTCGGGCAAAAAGTAAAGTTCGAACCCTCCGGCTCCCGTATAACCTGTGTTGGAAATAATCACTTCGTTGCGTCCGGCAAATTCACCCACCGTAAAATGATAATAAGGGATCGAGGAAAGATCCACAGGTGTTAATTTCTGAAGTGTAGCCGTGGCTTTAGGACCCTGAATGGCCAGTTGGGCCATCCATTCCGAAGCATTATCCATATCCACGCCTTCGGTATTGTTTTCCTGAAGCCAGTTCCAGTCTTTTTCGAGGTTCGAGGCATTTACAACGAGCAGGTATTTTTCGGGTTCGTAGTGGTAAACCAGGATATCATCCACAATTCCCCCTTTGCCGTTGGGCAGACAAGAGTACTGCGCTTTCCCTATTTTCAGTTGAGCGATATCATTGGAGGTTGTTTTTTGAAGAAAGTCGAACGCTTTGGGACCTTTTACCCAAATCTCGCCCATATGTGAAACATCAAATACGCCTACAGCATTGCGTACGGTAAGATGCTCGTCGATAATACCGGAATATTCGATCGGCATTTCGTAACCGGCAAATTCGTGGAGTTTAGCACCGAGCGACCTGTGGAAATTAATAAAAGGAGTAAAGTTCATAGCGCTATTTTTTGAAATTAACAAGATTTTTAGCAATGGTAATGATAATTTGAGTGGCCTTTTCCATCGATTGTACCGGTACGTATTCAAAACGGCCGTGGAAATTATGGCCGCCCGCCGAAATATTGGGGCAGGGCAGTCCCATGAACGAAAGCCGTGCGCCGTCGGTTCCGCCACGGATCGGTTTTACGATGGGTTTCACACCCACTTCTTCCATGGCGGCATGAGCCAGGTCGACAATGTATTTCACAGGCTCCACTTTTTCACGCATATTGTAATATTGATCTTTCAATTCCAGGACGGCCGTACCTTCGCCAAACTCCGCATTGATTTTATTCACCAGGTGTTGCATCTCTTTTTTGCGGCGTTCGAAGCGGTCGCTGTCATGGTCGCGGATGATATAATTCAGGGTCGATGTTTCAACATCACCGTTCATGGCGGTCAAGTGATAAAATCCTTCGTAGCCTTCGGTATGTTCGGGCGTTTCATGACGGGGCAACATGGAAACGAACTGATGGGCAATGCGCATTGAATTGCGCATCACGTGTTTAGCATATCCGGGGTGTACATTCAACCCTTTGATGGTTACCCTGGCCGATGCCGCATTGAAATTTTCAAATTCAAGCTCGCCAATCTCGCTTCCGTCCATGGTGTAGGCCCATTCGGCCCCAAAGGCTTTCACGTCGAAATGATCGGCTCCCTGACCGATTTCTTCGTCGGGAGTGAAGCCTATGCGTATTTTTCCATGTTTTATTTCGGGATGCTGTATCAGGTATTCCATGGCAGTCACAATTTCGGCCAGGCCGGCTTTGTCGTCGGCTCCGAGCAAGGTCGTTCCGTCGGTAACAATTAGATCCTGACCCACATAATTCAAAATTTCCGGATACTGAGCGGTTTCGAGTACGATCACCTGTTCTTCGTTGAGCAGAATATCGCTTCCGTCGTAGTTTTCCACGATGCGGGGTTTGATGTTGCGACCGCTCATGTCGGGACTGGTATCCATGTGTGCGATAAATCCGATTACCGGAACATCGGCATCGGTGTTGGCAGGCAGGGTTGCCATAATATAACCATTGGTGTCGAGCGTCACATCGCTCATGCCGATTGCTTTCAGTTCTTCGGCCAGGTATTGGGCAAATACCAGCTGCCCGGGCGTACTGGGTGTTAAATTGGTATTATAATCTGATGTAGTATGGAAACTGACATATTTTAAAAAACGATCAACTATGTTCATTGTCTTTTCTGTTATTAATAATGATTAGATTTAATTTTTACTTAATGGACAAAGATACGGGATTTTTGATACTTTTGCAATGTTTAATCCTACAAATTAGTGAATGAGAATTGCAATTTTCCCGGGTTCTTTTAATCCTGTCCATCAGGGGCATGTACAGCTGGCGCTTCACATCCTTGATACGTATATAGCCGACGAGGTATGGATGTTGGTCACGCCGCGTAATCCGTTGAAAGCCAAATCCGACCTGATCGACGAAGCGGATCGCCTGGCAATGGTCCGGCTGGCGGTAGCCGACGTACCGGGTTTGGCAGCATCCGATTTCGAATTCCGGCTTCCCCGGCCTTCTTATACCATCGATACGCTGAGGCAGTTGGAACAATCCTATCCCGAACACCAGTTTGTATTGATGATCGGCAGCGACAACGCCCTGATTTTCGATGAATGGAAGGAGCACGACGAACTGCTGAAACGATTCGAAGTTTATGTTTATCCCCGGCCGGGATTTCCGATCGGGGATGCAATCAAGTTGTATCCTGCCATGAAACCGGTGGATACGCCTTTGTATCCTATTGCGTCGACACAGCTCAGGGAGATGCTCAAAAAAGGGATTGACACCGGCGGGTGGCTTCATGCGGAAGTGGCTCGTTACATCGACCGCCATCGGTTGTATCGCTGCTGACGGTTACAGGTACGGATTGTACTGTTTTTCTTCTCCGATCGTGGTCGAGGGACCATGGCCGGGATATACCGCCGTATCGTCGGGGAGAATCAGCAGCTTGGCTGTAATACCGTTGATAAGCTGGCTGTGATTGCCTCTTTCGAGGTCGGTACGGCCTATCGATCCCCGAAACAGTACATCGCCGGCAAACAACACTTTATTGGCGGCATCGTGAAATACGAGATGCCCCGGGCAATGTCCCGGAACGTGTATACACTCGAAGGTGGTGGTGCCAAAGCGGACCACATCGCCTTCGTTCAAATAATGACCTACCGGCATGGCATTCTCCACAACCGGGAAACCGTAAATATTGGCGCCGGCTACCACTTTGTCGAGTAAAAATTCATCGTCGCGGTGGGCATGTGGTTTGAGTCCGTAGGTGTCGAACAAAAAGCGGTTACCGAATTGATGGTCGAAATGCAGGTGCGTATTCAAAACCAGCTTCAGGCTAAGCCTTTCGCTATCGAGGTAGTTTTTAAGCATTTCTTTTTCCTGCGGGAAATAACAGCCGGCATCGATTACCACTGCTTCGCCGGTCTCGTCGCTTACCACATAGGTATTCTCTTGTATAGGGTTGAATGTGAAAGTTTTAATTTTAAGCATGTTCGTTTAAAAATGGTTTTAAAATATCCTCATAGATGTAATAGCCCGGGGGCTTGTTTGTTAAATTTTCGGCAACAAACACTACTCCGTTTCCAAAAGCTTCGCGCGAAATCGATTCGTGTATCAATCGGATGGTTTGATATTTAAACCCGAATATAACCTGATGTTTACCTACGATTCCGCCTGCTCTGACCGAATTTATTTTGCTTTTTTTCAATCCGAGCGAATCGGCCATTTTCAAGGCTGTTCCGGATACCCCGTGTTTTTGTTTGAAATGTTCTTCAACAATTTCAATATCGACAAAAGGAGCGATGCTTTTCAGAAATTTGGCTGCAAAGATAAGATAATTTACTCCCAATGTAATGTTCGGTGACCAGAATACAACGGTTTTTTCGGCCAATTGTTTCAGAAACCGCAGTTGAAGTTCATCGTAATGCGATACGGCCGAAATAATGCGGATAGCCCTCCGGGCGGCTTCCTTGCCGTAATAATATATACCGTCTTCCGACGAAAAATCGATAATACAATCGACCGGTTGCTGATCCAGTAAATCGCCCACCGAAGTAGAATCCATCGAAACCACTGTGCCGCTCGAAATCGTGTTCTCAACTTCCAGCACATCGCTGATGCGCCGGCCTTCCTGCTTGTTGGATTTTCGCAAAACCCACTCTAATTCAAATTCGGGATGTTGTAACAATACCGTTGCAACCGCGCGGCCTGTTTTGCCGAAGCCAATAAGTCCTGTTTTCATTTTTTTTGTATTTTAAAGATAACCAGATAGATAGCTGTATCGATCGGGCTTTATGGTTCTTATCTCAAGAATATTTATTGCATCAAATATAAGGTATTTTTTTACAAGTGAAGAACCCCTGACCTATTTTTTATTATTTTTTATTCCGATGTTGAATTAAATGTTATATCTTTGAAGAATTAATTTTTTAACAATAAGCGTATGAAAACTGAAGAAGACGATTTGTTGGTATATGACGAGGACGAGGCTGTCAAGTTTATTCTCTCCCATCTTCCCGAGGAGGCAAAGTCGACAATTGACGACACGATGGTGGAGTATGTGCTGGACGTAATCTACGAATATTACGACGAAAACGGATTGATCGACGAAGATACGACCGAAGAAGCCAGCATTGATGAAGAAGATATGTTGAAATACATTCAGAAATGTGCAAAGAAGGACGCCATGAAGTTGACGGAAGAACAGATTCTGCTTATTCTTGAAGGTGAATTCAATTACGGCCAATCGCTGGGTATATACGATTGATATTTTTGCTTATAGCGGATAATGAGCTTGTTGGTAAAGTTGACGCGCGCGCTTTCCCGTGTGCCGCTCGAGGTTTTGTACCGGTTGTCGGATTTGCTGTATCCGGTTGTATATTGGGTGGTACGTTACCGGCGGAGGATCGTACGTCGTAATTTGGTGCATTCGTTTCCGGAAAAGTCGTTGCGCGAAATAAAGTCGATGGAGCGACGGTTTTACCGGTACTTTTGTGATATAATGATGGAAACCGTGCGTCAGTTATCGATTTCAGAAGATGAGATGCGCCGGCGCATGGTGTTTTCCAATGAGCAGCTGATGATGGATCAATTGCGGCAGGGGAAAAGTGTGATGCTGATGACCGGGCATTACTGTAACTGGGAATGGGGGTTGTCGGTAAGTTACTATCTGCCCGATGGTTGTAAGGTATATCCGGTATATCAGCGCTTGAACAATCCTGCCTTTGAAGAGTTGATGTTGGAAATCAGGGGGCATTTGGGAGGACAGTGTATTGAAAAAGACGAGTTGGTGCGCACGATGTTCAAGTTGAGAAAGGAGCATAAGCATGGTATTTACGGTATGATTTCCGATCAGAGTCCGTTGAAAAAATTTATTCGGTACCGGATGGAGTTTCTGCATCAGGATACGCCGGTGTTTTTAGGTACTGAGCAATTGGCACGAAAGTACGATTACCCGGTATTTTATCTGGACGTCAGGCGGGTGAAGCGGGGGCAATATGCATGCGAAGTGGTTCCGGTATCGCTGGAACCGGCGGCTACTGCCGAATATGAGATTACGAACCGGTTTATGTCGATGTTGGAGCGTTCCATTCGCCGCCAGCCCGAATTGTGGTTGTGGTCGCACAACCGCTGGAAGCATAGTAATTCAGGAGATTCGATGTCATGATGAAATGTTCGGTGGTTATTTTGAACTGGAACGGGTCGGCCTATCTGCGTAGGTTTTTGCCGGTACTGATTCGGTGTACAGCTGCGGAGGGTGTAGAGTTGGTTGTGGCCGATAACGCGTCGACGGATGATTCGCTGGCGGTGCTCGAGCAGGAATTTCCGTCGGTACGGCGTATTGTTTTGGATCAGAACCATGGTTTTGCAGGGGGGTACAACAGAGCGTTGGCCCTGGTGGAAGCGCGTTATTATGTGCTGTTGAATTCGGATGTCGAGGTTACCGACGGATGGCTCGATCCGCTGTTAGCCTACCTCGATGCCCATGACGATGTGGCTGCAGTGCAACCCAAAATAAGGGCCTACCATCGGCCGACTCATTTCGAGCATGCCGGAGCTTCGGGCGGGTATATCGATGCCCTGGGTTATCCTTTTTGTAGAGGTAGGATTTTGTCGGTAACCGAAGCCGATGAAAATCAGTACGATACTGTGCGCGATATTTTCTGGGCCACCGGTGCCTGCATGGTGGTCCGTTCCGAAGCATACCATCAGTGTGGCGGATTGGATGACGATTTTTTTGCCCATATGGAAGAGATCGATCTTTGCTGGCGCATGCTGAGCAGGGGTTACCGTATTGTAGCCATACCTTCGTCGGTGGTATATCATGTGGGAGGCGGAACGCTTTCGAGCGAGAGCCCCCACAAAACCTATCTGAATTTCAGAAACAACCTGTTGATGCTTTACAAGAATTTACCCGAGGTAGAACTGAAACCGGTGATGCAGATCCGGTGGATGCTCGATTTATTGGCGGCTTTGCATTTATTGCTTACAGGTAAAGCTCCGAATGCACTGTCGGTACTGAAAGCCCGGCGCGATTACCGGCGGATGAAACCCGGATTTAAAGCCAAAAGGAACGACAACCTTATTCACATCCGGCAACACCAATTACCGGGCGTGTATTCAGGAAGCATCCTGCTGGCCTTTTATGTGAAAGGTAAAAAGAAGTTTGCAGCGTTGTGGCCGGGTTAATGGTCTTTTTTCGATCGTTTTTTCTTCCTTTTTTCCGGAACAGGTTTTTCGTACATCTTCGATGTCATATTGTTTTCCATGCAATAGTCAGAGATAAGCTCCAAAAACATTGAACCGTATTTTTCAACTTTGGCTTTACCGAAGCCATGGATCGACATCAGTTCGCTTTTTGATTGCGGCAGAAACTCCGACATTTCCTGTAAGGATTTGCTGCTGGCAATGAGGTAGATGGGCGTGTCGTTCGTTTCACAAAGCCGGTTGCGCAATTCCAGCAGTTTGAAGTACAGGTTCCGGTTCGCAATCTGCAGGTTTTTTCCCGACGATTGTTTCGAATAGGCCTGGATTCCCGAATCGGGTACAATAAAGGCGTTTTTTGCCCTGAAGTAATCGTCGGAAGTGTAGGGGTGTTTTAACCTGCGAAGCAAATGGATGCGCAGGCTGAGCGTATTAAACAGCAATTTCATCCCCTCATTGTATTCTTCGGCCCATTCTTTATTATCGGTATTGGCAGGCGATTGCTTCATTTTGTCGGTGAGCGATCGCAATTGTTCTCTGAAAAAAGCCGATGCCGCTTCCAGCCGTTCGGTCAGGTAGTCTTCGTCGATTGCCGGAGTTGAAAAGATAGCTTTCAATTGCAACAAGAACCGGTTTCCTACATCTTCGATTGTTTTCAGCTGACTTTCCAACTCCTGCAGGTAGGGAATAATATTTTCGGTGAATTGTTTTTCGGGCGTGTCGAGCTGTTTCACGAACCTTGAGAATTGTCCGCGAGCCGAGCTGTAGTCGAATAACTGGCCCAGGGTATGTAGCCGGTATTGACGTGCGGCCTCTTCGAGTTCGGATTCGAGCATGTCCAGTTCCGGTTTCAGTTGTTGATGTTCGATGATGATCCGGTCGTTGGAAATACTGTCGGGTTGAATATTGCTGAGCAGCACGATTCCTTCGAGGCTGCGGCACCGGCTCAGTGCTACATACACTTGTCCGGGCGCAAAGGCTCGTCCGGCGTCGATAACGGCTTTGTCGAACGTGAGCCCCTGGCTTTTGTGAATAGTGATCGCCCAGGCCGGGCGCAGGGGATATTGAATAAATTTTCCGTTGATATGTGTTTCGATCTGGTTTGTTTTGGCATTGGTGGTGTAATGGATGTTTTCCCATTCCACGGGCGTGATATCGATCCATTGGTCGTCGTCGGCGCAGTAAACCTGTATTGCTCCGTCTAGAAAAGCCTTCACCACTCCGATTTTACCATTGTAATACCGGCGGGGTTGTTCCATATCGTTACGAATCATCATCACGCGTGCGCCGATTTTCAACTGCAAATCGACATCCATCGGGAAACTTTTTTCAGGAAAATCACCTTCGATAGTTGCCGTAAAGGTTTTGACAGGGCTGTCGATCTGGTTCATTTCCAGTGTATTGATACGATCGGCCGTGATGTTGTGTGTGGTGAGCGTAATCCAGTTTTCGCCGGCAGGAGGTTCAAAACCGGGTTGATAGCGTTGCTGCAGAAGTTGCAGGCTTTGGTGCGAGAGGCAGTCGTTGCGCACTTCGTTCAGTAAACTGACAAACTGTTGTTCCGACTGGCGGAAAATGGTGTCCAGTTCGATATAAACGGGTTGTTTCTCGCGACATGCCAGGCTATGGAAGAAGTAAGGCGAAGGGTAAAATTCGGAGAGTAACTGCCATTCGTCTTCGGAAATCACCGGCGATAGCTGATACATATCGCCGATGAAAATAACCTGTACTCCACCGAAAGGTTCCCGGAATCTGAATCGGACATGCCGGAGCATGGTGTCGACCGCATCGAGCACATCGGCCCGCACCATACTTATTTCGTCGATAACCAACAGTTCCAGTTCCTGGAGTAGCTTGCGTTTGTATCCTCTCATTTTAACCGTTTCGATCAGTTGCTTACGGCCCTGCACAGTGGGAAGAAGAGGATGGAAGGGGAGTTGAAAGAAGGAATGAAGGGTGGTTCCGCCGGCGTTGATGGCAGCTACTCCGGTAGGAGCAACCACTGCCATCTGTTTCAAGCTTTGATCCTTCAGTTGATGCAGAAAAGTGGTTTTACCTGTACCCGCCTTTCCGGTGATAAAGATATTCTTGTCGGTATGTATTACGAATTCGCGGGCGAGTTCGTATACTGGTGAGTGGGTTGTGTTCATGCGTTGTTTCAGTTAAGGTTGAGTGAAAAAATGAAGTGATGTTCCTGTTGCAAATATCCTAAGAAGTTGTATTAAAAACAGCAAAGTATTGCTAATGATTAATAAAACCCTGCAACGGGAACATCACTCCTGTGTGAAATATACTTGAAGTTTATCCGAGCATACTTAATAAAATACCGGCGGCAACAGCTGATCCGATAACACCGGCCACATTGGGCGCCATGGCGTGCATCAGCAAATGATTGTTTTTATCGGCACGAAGTCCCACTTCCTGCGAAACGCGTGCTGAATCGGGAACCGCCGATACGCCGGCCGAACCAATCAGCGGATTAATCTTATCGCCTTCCTTGAGAAACACATTCATGAGTCGGGCAAAAAGCAAACCGGCAGCAGTTGCAATCATGAACGACAAGGCACCTAAGATGAAGATTTTCATCGAGTCCCAGGTAAGGAACCGGTCGGCCTGCGTCGATGCCCCTACGGTTACTCCCAGCAGAATGGTAATTGTGTTGATGAGTGCAAAACGGGCTGTTTCGGCCAACCGTTCGGTTACCCCAGATTCCTTCAGCAAGTTACCGAAAAACAGCATACCCAGCAGAGGCATGGCGCTCGGCGAAATGAAGGTGGTGAGCAACAAACCGATGATAGGGAAAGCAATTTTTTCCGATTTCGATACCGCGCGGGGCGGTTTCATCCGGATCAGTTGTTCTTTCTTAGGTACCAGCAGTTTCATGATAGGTGGTTGGATGAGCGGAACCAGCGCCATATACGAATAAGCGGCCACCGCAATAGCGCCAATTAATTCAGGAGCCAGTTTCGATGACAGGAAGATGGCTGTAGGTCCGTCGGCACCCCCGATAATAGCGATCGCTCCCGATTGTGCAGGAGTAAACCCAAGAGCGTAGGCTCCGATGAACGTCAGGAAAATCCCCAGTTGAGCTGCAGCACCCAACAACATCAGCTTAGGATTGGAGATGAGCGACGAGAAGTCGGTCATTGCCCCGATGCCTAAAAAGATAAGCGGCGGATACCAACCCTGAATCACCCCGCTGTACAAGATATTCATCACCGAACCCTGTTCGTAGATTCCGATCTGGTAGCCGGGAGTAAAAGGTACATTTCCAATCAGGATGCCAAATCCGATAGGAACCAGCAAAAGCGGCTCCCAGTGTTTTACGATTCCCAATAAGATGAAAATAATACCTACAACAATCATTATCAGGTATTTGAATTCGAAATTGGCGAATCCGGTATTGGCCCAGAATCCTATTAAACTATCCCATACCGACTTTGAGTCCTCTGCGCCCTGCGCCATAAGGCCGGGCATGAACAGCACCATCAAAATCAGCAGAATACTTATTTTCTTTACATTATCCTTCATGTCTACTCGATTTCAAATAATACTTCGTCCTGTAAAACAGCTTTTCCGGCCGGTGCCACCACCTTGACGATTTTACCGTCGCGTTCGGCCAGAATGTTATTTTCCATTTTCATCGACTCCATAATCATGAGTACATCGCCTTCTTTAAATACATCACCTTCCGCTACGTTCACTTTCAGTACGTTGCCCGGGAGCGGCGATTTAATTGCTTTTGCACTCGGACGTTTGCTTTCCGAAACCGGTTGGAGGTTTTCTTTCACCCGTTCGTTACCCGCTTTGGTGTTTACGTCCTTACGGACCATCACCACCGGAGTTTTGCTGGGCTGCGCTTCGCGGTGCACGGTAACATCATACGGAGTGCCGTTTACTTCCAGCTGAACCTGGTCGCCTTCTACTTTTCTCACTCTGACAGCGAATTCGCTGCCGTGTATTGTGAATTTATATTTTTTCATTGTTTAATTAACGATGTAAATTGGTTATGCCATAAATTTTTGAATTCCAGGGAGAATAACGACGTTCGATGCGCTTGATCGTGATTACGTTGCTCTCTTCGTCGTGAACATCACTAAAGAAAAGATTCAACGCGGTAGCAATTGCTGCAACTTCAAGTGCAGGTATTTCATCGTCGGGTTCACCGGCCGAGGTGGTTGTGATGTGTTTTGCCAGGTTGGCTTTGTTTTTTTTGCGTTTAAACTGATGGCGGCTGATTTTGCCAAAAGCGTAGAACGCCAGAACAAGCAGAGCCAGTGCAACAAATACAACCAATATCCCGAATCCCGATTCTACCAGAATATCTGAAAACTGATTTATTCTAAGCAGGTTCATAATTATAAGGGGATATTACTGTGTTTCTTCAATGGGTTTACTACTTTCTTGGTCTGCAAAGCCTGGAACGCACGAATCACACGGAAACGGGTGTTGCGGGGCTCGATTACATCGTCGATATAACCGTAGGCGGCTGCCTGATAAGGATTAGCGAATGCATCGTTGTATTCGGCTACCTTTTCGGCCAGGAATTTTGCTTTTTCTTCCTGATCGTTGATGCTGGCCAGCGTGCGGCCTTCGAGTACTTCGATGGCGCCGGCCGCTCCCATTACTGCAATTTCGGCTGTAGGCCAGGCGTAGTTGAAGTCGCCACGGAGTTGTTTACAGCTCATTACGTCGTGAGCACCGCCGTACGATTTACGCAATGTAACCGTAACTTTAGGCACCGTAGCTTCGCCATAGGCAAAGAGTAATTTTGCACCGTGTGCAATGATACCTGCATACTCCTGGCCCGATCCCGGAAGGAATCCCGGAACATCGACGAGGGTAAGAATCGGAATATTGAACGCGTCGCAGAAACGTACGAACCGGGCTGCTTTGCGCGATGCATCGCAGTCGAGTACGCCGGCCAGGAAGTTGGGCTGGTTGGCCACGATGCCGGTCGATACACCATTGAAGCGGGCAAAGCCAACGATGATGTTGCGGGCGTAATTGCGGTGGACTTCTACAAACTCTTCATCATCCACGATAGTATGAATCACTTTCTTCATATCGTAAGGATGGTTGGGATTATCGGGGATCATTTCGTTAAGCGAATCTTCCAGACGATCGATAGGATCGGAACACTCCACCAGCGGAGCATCTTCGAGGTTGTTTTGAGGCAGGTACGAAAGTACTTTGCGAATCAGCAACACCCCTTCTTCTTCGTTTTCAACTTTGAAATGAGCAACGCCCGATTTCCCGGCATGTACATCGGCACCTCCGAGGTCCTCGGTCGAAATATCTTCGCCGGTAACCGATTTTACCACTTTAGGACCCGTTACAAACATGTACGAATTGTCCTCGGTCATCATGATGAAGTCGGTAAGCGCCGGAGAATAAACAGCACCCCCCGCACACGGACCGAAAATAGCCGAAATCTGGGGAATGACACCCGAAGCGAGAATGTTGCGCTCGAAAATTTCGGCATAACCGGCCAGCGAAGTCACTCCTTCCTGGATACGGGCACCTCCCGAGTCGTTGATGCCAATCACCGGACAGCCGTTCTTCATGGCCATGTCCATTACCTTGCAGATTTTCTGAGCCATGGTTTCCGACAACGATCCGCCAAAAACGGTGAAATCCTGTGCAAAAACATACACGGTACGGCCGTCGATGGTTCCGTGGCCCGTTACCACTCCATCGCCCAGGTACTTCTCTTTTTCAAGACCAAAGTTGTTGCAACGGTGCGTTACAAACATATCCAGCTCTTCGAAACTACCTTCGTCGAGCAACATATCGATACGCTCACGAGCTGTGAATTTACCTTTTGCATGCTGTGATGCAATCCGTTTTTCACCTCCGCCTAATTTTGCCTGAGCGCGCAGGTCAATCAGGTTCTTTACCTTTTCTTTATTGTTCATATCAATGGGTTGTTTTTCTTATTTATTGGGATCTTCGCACAGTTCGGTCAGCACACCGAAAGTGGCTTTGGGATGAAGAAACGCGATGTTGAGTCCTTCGGCTCCCTTGCGGGGCGATTTGTCGATTAATTGAACACCCTGCCCGGCCAGGAAATCCAGGCTTGCCTGCAGACCTTCGGCTGCAAATGCGAGGTGGTGAATTCCTTCTCCTTTCTTCTCGATAAATTTTCCGACCGGACCTTCCGGATCGGTCGACTCCAGCAATTCAATCTTGGTTTGCCCAACCTTGAAAAAAGCTGTTTTTACTTTTTGCTCGGCCACTTCTTCAATAGCATAACATTTCAGACCTAAAACGTTTTCGTAGAAGGGGATAGCCTGTTCGAGACTTTTAACGGCAATCCCAAGATGTTCAATATGCGTTAGCTTCATACCAGAATAAATTAAGGAAATATTTCTTTATTTAAATTTCTTGCAAAAGTACTCAAAATATCTTGTACCGCAAAGGAAAATACACTTAATTTTTCGATTATTTTATATCTGAAATGGATGTTAGCGTTCAATAAAAAAATCCTAAAGTTTAAACAATTTGAGTACTTTTGATGTATGATACGAGTACAAATTCTATAAAAGCAACAGAAAGTAGTATGAGGGGGATTTTTGCTTTCATTTTGTTGGTTCATTGTTCTGTTTGGGTAGTCGCCGAGCGGTATACCTTGAGCGGTACTGTCAGCGATGCTGCCACGGGCGAAACTCTTCCCGGCGCTTCGGTTGCGGTCGAAGGAGCGTCGGGAAGAGGTGCTTCGGCTAATTTGTACGGTTACTATTCGCTGGCGTTGCAGCCGGGCAGCTATTATTTGGTAATCAGTTATTTAGGTTATGAAAATAAACGGATTGGGATAGAGCTGACTCAAAACCGCGTGATGGATGTCCGGCTGGTTCCATCGTCGGAACTGCTCGACGAAGTGGTAGTGTCGGCAGCAAAACGCAACGATAATATCGTATCGGAAAAAGTAGGGGTGGAGCAGCTGCAGATACGTGAAATCAAAAAGATACCGGTATTATTCGGCGAGCAGGATTTGTTGAAAACGCTGACGCTGACCCCCGGAGTGAAATCGATAGGCGAGGGGAACGGTGGTATTTACGTGCGCGGGGGCAGCAATGCCCAGAATCTGATCTTGCTCGACGAAGCCATGGTGTATAATGCCAATCATTTATTAGGCTTTTTCTCCACTTTCAACTCGGATGCTATCCGCGATCTGACGCTTTACAAAGGTACGGCACCGGCCGACTATGGCGGGCGACTTTCGTCGGTGATGGATGTAAAAATGAACGAAGGTAATAATCAGGCCCATCATTTGAGCGGAGGGATCGGTCTTATTTCGTCGCGACTGATGCTCGAGGGGCCATTGGTGAAGGATAGGGGGTCGTATCTGATCTCGGGTCGCCGTACCTATGCCGATTTGTTTCTGAAACTATCGCCGGATCCGGCGATCAACAACAATCAGCTCTATTTTTACGATTTCAATGCGAAAATGAATTACAAGCTCAACGATAAGAACCGCTTGTTTCTTTCGGTTTATTACGGCCGCGATATTTTCGATTTTGCCGGACGGTTTGGCATGAACTGGGGCAACAGCACGGTTACCGGCCGCTGGAACCATATCTGGAACGGTCGCACTTTCAGCAATACTTCGTTGATTTACAGCGATTACGATTATAGGGTGGGCATCGATCTGGACCCCTTCGAATTCAGTATCTTATCGCAAATAAAAAACCTGAATCTGAAGCATGACATCCAGTTTTTTATGAACGAGAAACTGAGTTGGAACGCCGGCTACAGCGGTATTTACCATACGATTACGCCCGGGCAGGTCGAAGCGCCGGCCGATTCGGAAATAAATCCGATTCGCCAGGAACAACGGTATGGTCTCGAACAGGCTTTTTACCTGAGTACTACCTATAAACCCTCCCCGGCCATTGTAATTAATGCCGGGTTGCGGATGAGTTCGTTGCTGATGCTGGGCCCCGGCGAGTTTTATACCTACCGGAACGGCGCTATTGCCGATACGCTCCGCTACCGGGGCGGAGAGGTGGTGCAATCGTATTTCGTACCGGAGCCGCGCGTCAATTTGTCGTATATCATCAATCCGCAGCAATCGGTAAAGGTGTCGTACACACGCAACTCGCAGAACCTGCATGTGGTGTCGAATTCGACCGGTTCGCTCCCTACCGATATCTGGCTCATTTCGAGTAAAAATATCAAACCTGAAATAAGCGATCAGTTTTCGGCCGGTTATTTTCGGAATTTCGGCGACGATGTGTACCAGTTTTCGGCCGAGACGTATTATAAAGGAATGTTCAACCAGACCGACCTGCGCAATGGCGCCGATATTCGCGCCAATCAGCATATCGAGCGGGAGTTGCTGTTTGGTAAAGGCCGGGCATACGGATTGGAACTGATGTTGAAAAAGAAATACGGTGCGTTGAACGGATGGATTGGCTATACGCTGTCGCGTACGGAACTGAATATTCCCGGGATCAACGAAGGCAACTGGTATCCCGCCAGGCAGGATGCGACGCACGATGTATCGGTGGTTGCCATCTACGACGTTTCGGATCGCTGGAATTTTTCGGGTACCTGGGTGTATCGTACCGGTAATGCTGTTACTTTTCCGAGCGGGAAATACGAAGTCGACGGGCAGGTGCAGCTGTATTATACCGAACGGAATGGTTATCGTATGCCGGCCTATCACCGGCTCGATCTGGGCGCTACCTGGAATTTCCGCAAACGGGGAGCTGTTGAAAGCAGTCTGAATTTCTCCGTTTACAATGCTTACGCCCGGAAGAATGCCTTTTCGATCGATTTTGAGCAGGATCCGGAAGATCCGACGAAAACACAGGCGGTATTGACTTATTTATTTACGATTATGCCATCGGTAACCTATAATTTTAAATTCTGATGAAGGGGATACAGTTTGCAATTTTATTCGTTCTGATGCTTGTTGTTCAGGCGTGTACCGAAGTGATTCATATTGATCTGAATGCTTCGGATCCTCAGATTGTGGTTGAAGCGCAGGTGTCCGAGCAGGGGAAGGCGGAGGTCAGGTTGCGTTGGTCGGTAAATGTTGAAGCCGATAACGAATTTCCGGCTGTGGAAGGAGCGAGGGTGGTGGTAGAAGATGAATTCGGGAATGGCGTTCCATTGTCAGAAGTATCGCCGGGCAGGTATTTGTCGGTTTTGTCCGGTGCCGGCGACGACAGGCTCTACCGCCTGGTAATCAGTTGGGGCGATAGGCTTATTACGGCCGACGACAGGATGCCGCGGTCGGTAAGGATGGACTCGCTTACGGTGCGCCGGTTCCGGTTTCCGCTGGAAGGTATCGGCGGGCGGCCCGACACCCTGGCGCTGCTGGAGCCGGTGGTGTGGTACAAGGATCCCGCCGATGAGAAAAACCAGTACCGGATACTCGAATACCGCAACGATACCCTGGTAAGTATCGCCATCACCGACGATCAGTTTAATAATGGTAAGGCTATCGGGTTTTCGCTTTTCAATTTTCGCAATCCCCTGAAGCCCGGCGATCACCTGATGGTGGAGTTTCAGGCTGTTTCGGGCCCGGTATACGAATATTTATTCGGTTTTAGCGGCATGAACGGCGGACCGTTGGCTTCATCTCCGTCCAACCCTGTTACCAATCTGACGGGTACCCGGTTGGGTTACTTTACAGCTCATACCGTGCACCGGCTCGGATTGGCAGTACCCGTGCCGTTACCCTGAATAAGTTACTGGGGAGTCGACGGTGTTTCGGGTTTATTGCCCTTTGAGCGACGTTTTTTACGTTTTTTCCGCGGCGGATTATTTGTTCCCGGTTGTTCGGTGGGAGAAGAAGCCTTTACCGGACGGGCCAGTGTTGCCGGTTTGTCGGCAACGGCCGCCGGTTCGTTTTTCGGCTGCCTGGTTTTTTTTCGCTTCATGGCCCCTTTACGCGATGCGAATTTCTTATGACCGAAGCGGTGTGCCTGCGGATTGTATTCGGGTGCTTCACCTAACCCTTCGGGGAGGGTGAGTTTCTCGATGTCTTTTTCGAGGAATTCTTCGATTTTGTGAAATTTGTACTGTTCTTCTTCCGATACGAAGGTGATAGCCATACCCGATTCGCCGGCCCGGGCGGTGCGGCCGATGCGGTGAACGTAATCTTCTTCGTCGTGTGGCACATCGTAGTTGATAACCATGCTGATATCGTCGATATCGATACCGCGGGCGACAATATCGGTGGCGACCAGAATACTGATCCTGCTGTTCCGGAATTCATGCATCACATGGTCGCGCTGCGCCTGCTCCAGGTCGGAATGCATTTCACCTACCGATAATTTCATCTGACGGAAGCTTTTAAACAGCTCCTTCACCTTGAGTTTGGATCCTGAAAAGATGATCACTTTATTGACCTCTTTTCCGGCAAACAGATGCCGGATGATACCCTGTTTCTGAGTTTCGTTGCAGATATAGGCCATTTGACGAATTGTTTCGGGTGGGCGGGAAACTGCAATCTTAACTTCTACGGGATCTTTCAGGATTGTTTTGGCCAGCGTACGGATTTTTGGAGGCATGGTAGCCGAAAACATAATGGTTTGCCGGTCGGCCGGCAGTCGTTTCACCACCGTCATGATGTCGTCGAAAAAGCCCATGTCGAGCATACGGTCGGCTTCATCTAGAATAAAATATTTTACCTGAGAGAAATCGATATCGTATAAGTTGATGTGCGAGAGCAGACGCCCCGGGGTGGCAATCACCACGTCGGCTCCTTTCTGGAGCCCTTTGCGTTGCACATCCCAGGCAGCAGCATCGTTGCCGCCATATACAGCTACCGACGAAAAAGGAGTGAAATACGAGAAGCCCTCCATCTGTTGATCAATTTGCTGAGCAAGCTCGCGGGTGGGGGCCATGATGATGGCGTTTATTTTATCGTCGGCATGCGGTTCCGATTGCAGGTTGTGCAATAAAGGGAGAATAAAGGCCGCTGTTTTCCCTGTACCTGTTTGTGCACAGGCGATTACATCTTTTTTTTCTAAAATTACGGGAATAGTTTGTTCCTGAACCGGGGTGGCATCGGTAAAATTCATCGCGTCGAGCCCGGCAAGTACCGGTTCACATAAAGGCAATTCGTCAAATCTCATGAGAGGAGGATATAAGTAATGTTGCTGATAAGGGGATTAGAGTGTTTATCAGCGATGCAAAGATACATTAATTTACTGAATTGGCAATGAATCACTTGCCGGAGCGAACGGAATCTTTATATTTGCAGCTGGAAAAACGCCGCGGTATTTTCATGCAGGAGATCGGGTTTCGCTTGCAGGCACCTAATTTTTAAAACGGAAGGCTTATGATATCATCGAAGAGAAAACATGCATATGTACCTGTTATAGTTGCAGGTATACTTATTACAGGTCTGGTAATAACCGGTTTCACCCAGGCTCCCGAACAGTTGCCCCGCACTGCCCGGGCCAATTACCTTCAGTACTGTGCCAGTTGTCATGGCGAGGATCACGATCGTTTTGCAGCTCGCGCCTGGGTGTACGGGAATTCGCTCGACGAGGTTACGGCTACCCTTAAATATGGCAGGCCTGCGATTGGTATGCCCGAGTTTGGCCAGGCGATGTCCGATGCCGAAATCCGCGAACTGGCCGAATATACCATTCGTGAAGTGGCTCAGGTGCCCGATGTGATTCCCTCGTCGTTTAATGTTCAGGATACGGTTCGTTCGATGGATCTGAAGTGGATGCTGGAAGAGGTGGCTGGTGGGATGAATATCCCCTGGGGGATGGATTTTTTGCCCGATGGTACGATGCTGGTAGCCGATAAAGGAGGGAAGTTGTATCAGGTGAAGAATGGAAAACAAACCGAGATTACCGGTGTGCCGAAAGTGGTGGTCCGTGGCCAGGGCGGTTTGATGGAAGTGAGGGTACATCCCGAATATAAAAAGAACAAGACGATTTACCTCTCGTTTGCCGATGGACCTTCGGCCGATAAGATCAATACGACCATCGTACGCGGGGTACTCCACAAGGGGCAACTGACCGGGATTGAACCCATTTTTCACGCAACGCCCGATTCGAATAGCGGAGTGCATTTTGGATGCCGGATGGTTTTCGATAAAGATGGTTATTTGTTTTTTGGTATAGGCGAGCGGGGAGCCATGCACAATGCACAGGATCTCACCAACCACAGCGGGAAAATACACCGGATTCACGACGACGGGCGTATTCCTTCCGATAATCCTTTTGTAACCACTGCGGGAGCTATGCCGAGTATTTGGAGTTACGGACACCGCAATCCTCAGGGGTTGTATTACGAGCGGTCGACCGGAGTAATCTGGGAAAACGAGCATGGCCCCAAAGGAGGCGACGAGTTGAATATTATCCGGAAAGGGTTGAATTACGGATGGCCGGTGGTTAGTTTCGGCATCAACTACAACGGGACCATTATTACGAACGATACAGCCAAGGCTGGAATGGAGCCTCCGTTTCATTACTGGACGCCTTCCATTGGTCCCAGCAGCCTGACGCGTGTTACCGGCGATCGTTATCCGGCCTGGAAAGGCGATTTTCTGAGTGGTTCGCTGAGTTTTGAATACCTCGAACGTACGTTAATGAAAAACAACCGGGTGGTAGGCCGCGAACGACTGATGCCGAAAATCGGCCGTATTCGGAATGTGGTTCAGGGACCCGACGGATTTTTGTATATTGCGGTCGAACGGGTGGGAAAGGTATATAAACTGGTTCCGGTAAGGTAAGGGGATGTGGTGTACCGAATGCTCTGCTGCAGGTTGTAAGGTTGGTTGGCTTATCGTGTTGTTGCTGATGAGCTGGGTGGCGTCTCCGCAACAGTCCGGAGGGGTGCGCGATACGGTTCAACTGGACGAGGTGCAGGTTACGGCCGCCAGGTATCCTCGATCGCTCCGTTCGGTGGCTGCGCCCGTGCAGGTTGTTGGAGCGGGCCACATCCAAACGGTCATTTCCGGTGATTTGCCGGCCGTATTAGCTGCCGTTCCGGGGGTGCAGCTTCAAGCGGCAACCGCTCAGACCCTTAAATTAACCTTACGAGGCATCGGCTCGCGTAGTCAGTACGGCACCAACCGTACGCAGGTGTATCTCAACGATATCTCGCTTTCCGGAGGCGACGGATATTCGGTGTTCGACGATTTGGAATTATCGTTTATCGAACGGGCCGAGGTCGTAAAAGGATCTTATTCGGCCTGGTACGGTTCGGGTATGGGTGGGGCGGTACGTTTTGTCACCCGGGCTCCTCATCGTGGTTTCGAGCATAAACATACGAAGCTGATTGCAGAAACCGGAATTACGGCCGGCAGTTTTGGCCGGTTGAAGTTCACGGGCCTGGTGTCTGTGGGGCGCCCCTCGAATCAGCTTACTGCCGGAATCGCCCGGCTTAGCGGGGACGGATTTCGTGAAAACAGTGCCTACGCACGCACTTCCGGGTTGTTGACCGGCGGGCATAGCATACCCGTGCTTGGAAAATTAAGCTATCTTTTGCTGCTGAGCGATGTACATGCGTTTACACCCAGCTCGATCGATGAATCAACCTACCGTAGCAATCCTTCGGCGGCTGCTTCCAACTGGCTTTTGGCGAAAGGATTTAAGGAGTACCAACGGTTGGTGGCCGGTGTGAAACTGGAAACAGCTGTCGCACCGGATTGGTCGAACTCGCTGCTGGTGACTACGAAGACCTATGATCAGTTCGAATTAAGGCCATTTAATATTCTCGACGACCGGTCGCTAGGTTGGTCGATACAGGAATCGGTGCGTTATACCGGGCCGGGATTCACATCGGCTGCGGGTATTGAAGGATTTTTCGAACGATATAGCTGGCAAACCCGGGCGAATGAAACCGGTGTGGTATTGAATGAGGCGCAGGAGCTTCGCAGGTACCTCAATGCTTTTGTCAATCTGGAGTCCAGACCTGTTGAACCGCTTAGTGTGTCCATGGCCGTAAATGTTAATGTTACCAACTATCGGTTGCTTCACTCCTCCCGCAGGGACGATCGCGGAGCGTATATGCCGGCGCCTATCGTTTCACCTATGGCCGGAATGGTGTACCGGCTTTCCGATCGTGTTTCGTTGTATGGTTCGGCCGGACATGGTTTCTCAAATCCTACGGTGGAAGAAAGTCTGCGTTCGGACGGGTCGATGAATACTTCCTTACGGCCCGAAAAAGGTTGGACCTTCGACATTGGCTTTAAGTCCTGGCACCTCAATTCACGCCTGGCCCTGCAGGGATCGGTTTACGCTATCTTACTCAACGATTTACTGGTTATCAAACGGCCTGCGGAGGATGTTTTTTATGGCGATAATGCGGGCAGTTCGGTTTTGAGAGGAGTGGAAGGGATGATCCGTTACCGGCCGCTGTACTGGCTGAGCAGTTCGCTGAGCGTGTCGGCTTCGGATAATCGGTTTCGTGTTTTTGAGGATTCAGGAGCCGGTTTTTCCGGCAACCGGCTCCCGGGAATACCGGGCATGCAACTCTATTCCGGTCTTGTGGCCGACTTACCGTTGAAACTTCAATTACACCTGACTTATCGCAACACGGGTTCGCAGTTTGCCGACGATGCCAACCAGGTAAAGGTGGAAGGATGGCAAACGTTTGATGTAGGAGTGCGTTACGAACCGGAGGCTACGAAGCTTGTCCGGGTCAAAGCGCAACTGTGGGTATATAATGTATTCGACGAACAGTATGCCGGTATGGTATTGATCAATGCTCCTTCGTTCGCAGGGAGCGCTCCGCGGTATTACTATCCGGCCTTACCCCGGAATTGGGCGGCTTCCTTGCAGTTCTATTGGTAAACGTTTCGTTTCATCAATTTGTCATGCCATGATAAATGCTTCGTAATCTGCAGTGTATTTCTTTGCAAGGTAAAAAATGCATATGAAATACCGATTCTTATTCGTTCTTTTTATGACTTATCAATCCCTGCAAGCCATCGAACAACAACCTTTACGTGTGTTGAGCTGGAATATTTACCTGCTTCCGGTGCTGAGTTTGTTCAACGATAATCAATCACGGGCGAAAGCCATTGCCGATCAGATCGTTGAATCGAACTACGATGTAGTGGTGGTTCAGGAAGCCTTCAGCGCGACCAACCGCCGGCATATTGCCCGGAAAATCAAGGAAAAGTATCCCTTTCAGTACGGCCCGGTTAATCAGGGCAGGTCGCTTCATCGTACCAACAGCGGGTTGTGGGTGGTGAGCCGTATTCCGCTCACCATGCTCGGCAGTGTTCGGTTTACCGAGGCAACCGGTTTTGACGCAGTTGCACGGAAGGGCGCCGTGTTGTTTGAAGGGTTTTTTAATGGTAAAAAATTTCAGTTGGTTACCACTCATCTGCAAGCCGACGGCCGGGAAGGCATTCGGGAGCGGCAATTGGACGCCATCAACCGGCAATTGCTGGAGCAGTTTCACGAAGTTAATGTACCCCAGCTGATCTGTGGCGATTTTAATATCGATAAGAACGATTCGGATACCTATGAAGGAATGTTGCGCTTGCTGAATGCTAAAGATGGAGATTTCAGCAGTGGATTAATATATTCGTACGACGAAAGAGGCAATACCTTGTTGCGCAAACCCGACGGACGAAAAAAACTGATTGATTATTTCCTGCTCCGGAACGATGAGCTCATTCACCGGATCGAACGGAAAATAAGGGCTTTTCAGCGGATGGTAGGGGAGGAATTGCACCATCTTTCCGATCATCATGCCCTGGAAGCCGAAATACACCTGTAAACTATGAAATGAAAACGCCAACTTCAGTTTGTTCTTATTGTACCATGGGTCTATAAAAGAAAACTGAGGTTGGCGTTTTTGCTTTGTAGGCAGTATCAGATGAAGATGTATTTCAAAATAAACAATACGGCCAGAATATACATGCCGATGCTTAATTTTTTGAAGTTTCCGGCCAACAGATTGATAAACACGAAACTCAATACGCCCAGGGTAATACCTTCGGCAATGCTATAGGTTAATGGCATGGCGATGATGGTTATAAATGCGGGAATATTTTCCGAGAAATCGTTAAAATCCAGTTCGCGGATTGGCGACAACATATACAAACCCACCAGAATGAGTGCGGGCGCAGTAGCAGCGCCGGGGATCGCCAGGAATACGGGCGATAAAAACAGTGCCGCACCAAATGCAATGGCAGTAACCAAGGCGGTTAAGCCGGTACGGCCTCCTTCCGAAACCCCGGCAGCACTTTCGACATAAGTGGTTACCGTACTGGTACCCAGCATCGCTCCGGCTGTCGTTCCGATGGCATCAGCCATAAAGGCTTTCTTGGCATTGGGAATTTTACCGTTCTTGTCCAGCATCCCTGCTTTGGTCGACACGCCCACCAGTGTTCCCAGCGTATCGAAAATATCCACAAAAAGAAAGGTGAACACCACGATCATCATGTCGAACGTGAAAATCTCTTTCCATTCGAATTGGAAAAAAATAGGTTCAATCGAAGGAGGCACGCTTATAAACCCTTTCATTTGGGTAATTCCCAGCGGAATACCTATGAGGGTAGTAACCAGGATCCCGATCAGCAAATCGCCTTTTACCTTTTTAACCACTAAAACAGCGGTTATCACTAAGCCGATCAGTCCAAGCAGGGCATTTCCCGAAGTAATCTCACCCAATCCGACCAGTGTGGCATCATTATTTACCACAATACCGGCATTCTGTAGACCGATAAAAGCGATAAACAAGCCGATACCCGAACTGATGGCTGTACGGATCGATTTGGGAATAGCATCGACGATAGCTTCCCGCACATTAAATACCGTAAGAAAAATGAAAATAATTCCTTCGATAAGTACTGCGGTGAGCGCAAACTGCCAGCTATGCCCCATGCCCAGAACCACCGAAAATGCAAAAAATGCGTTCAGACCCATTCCGGGAGCCAGCGCAAAAGGCAACTTAGCCCAAAGCGCCATCACCAGCGTACCGATAATGGCGGCTATGGCAGTAGTGGTAAACAGGGCATTCTGGTCCATACCGGCAGCCGAAAGGATCGACGGATTTACAGCCAGAATATACGCCATGGTGAGGAAGGTCGTAATACCGGCAATCACCTCGGTACGCACGTTGGTACCGTTCTCTTTTAGTTTGAAGAATTTCTCGAGCATGATGGAGTGTATTAGAGGTTACATTTAACTGCCAGTGTAGGACAAGCTTTAAAGCCGGCAACCCCTGCAAAATTATAACCCAGTTCCACTTCTCCGCCCACCGAAAGGGTTTTGTTGAGGTTGTACCATAATTGAGGCTCGCTCAGGAACACATACTCAGTTCCCAGAAAACCGTTTTTTTCTCTCCAATAATCGGCAAAACCGGTAAACGATACCTTCCCTTTCAGCAGGTTCATGTACCATACGGCCGTCACCTGGAAATTGTGCGGGTCGGTATTGCCCTGGATATTCTTGTACATGGCCGAAAGCGACAAGCCTTTTGAAAAATCCTTGCTGTTCAGACTGTAGGTCGCCCCCAGCAGATAAGCATTGTTGATTTGAAAACTCGCTCCCGATTCGGCATGCAACCCGCCATTGTATTCGATGTGAGCCGAAAGCGGACCATCCCAGAATTTCAGTTCACGGGCAATCTCAAAATAGGCCTCGGTCGGACCTGCAGCGTTGTAATTCATATCCACGAAAAAGAAAGTGCTTCCTTTTGCATCGGGTTTGAAACGCTCGATGGTGGAGGTGAAATAATTCCTGCCTGCTCCCAGGTCATAATGCAACTGCAGATTGGTTTGTGCGTAAGCTACCGTGCTTACGGCTACTGCCATCAAAAAAACGAATTTTCTCATACAACAATATTTATTTAAAATTTAACATAAAGAAATTTCTATCTTCTGTTTCGCCAGGGTTTATCGCCATTGGTTCGTTCGGAGGAACGACCCGACGAAGAAGGCCGGCGGTTGTTTTCACGTTCGTTGTAGGCTGGTTTTTTTCGCGATGATGAGCGTTCACGGCTCTTATAGGGCGATTCCTGTTTTTCCTGATAGCCGCTGCTTTCACGTGCTGCGGCTAAGGTGATTTCTTTTTGTTGGGCAAACGAATCGACCACTTTGTCGAGCTGATCGGCAAAGACGTCGAAGAAAGTGAATTTATTGGTCACTTCGATATCGCCTACGCTGATGGTTTTGTCGCCCACTATATCGTTGATAATGCCCAGCAATCGTTTGGGGTTGATTCCTTCCCGATTGCCCAGGTTGACTTTCAGACGAACCTTCTGCCCCCTGCGGAAGCGTTTGTCGCCCGAGTCTTCACGCCCGCCGCTCCGTCCGTCTCTTTCGTCGCGTTCCTTGCGCGGACCTCTTTCCTTTTCATGGTAATTGAGATCTTCCGAGTCTTTGTAATAGTCGAGGAAGCGATTGAATTCCAACGAAACAAACCGTTTGAGCAGCTCGGTTTTGTCGAGGTATTCGAGCTGTTTCATAATCTGAGTCATGTACGGAGCTATCTGTTCTTCGTTTACCTCCACGTTCTGCATTTTGTCGATCAGGTGGAACAGTTGCTTTTTACACACTTCCAGGCCATTGGGAATCTGTTGTTGCTCGAACTTCTTACCCAGCATCCGCTCGATATCCCTGATTTTGAATTTTTCTTTCGAATGGATGATCGACACCGATACGCCTTTTTTATTGGCCCGGCCTGTACGTCCGCTGCGATGGGTGTACACTTCTACATCGTCCGGAAGGTTGTAGTTGATCACATGAGTCAGATCGCTTACATCCAATCCGCGGGCGGCCACATCGGTGGCTACCAGTAATTGCAGGTTGCGGATACGGAATTTTTGCATCACCGTGTCGCGTTGAGCCTGCGAAAGGTCGCCGTGCAGTGCATCGGCATTGTATCCGTCGCGCATCAGGTGGTCGGCCACCTCCTTGGTCTCCTGGCGGGTACGGCAAAAAACAATCCCGTAAATGTCCGGATTCAGGTCGACAATACGCTTGAGCACGAGGTAGCGTTGCTTGGCCTGAGAAACATAAAAGATATGCGACACGTTGTCCGATCCCGAGTTCCGGTTTCCAACCGTGATTTCGGTATATTCTTTCATGTATTTTTTAGCGATACGGGCAATTTCGGCAGGCATGGTAGCCGAGAATAAAGTAGTCCTGCGGCTGGCAGGCGTCGTAGCTAATATCGTTTCAATATCTTCTTTGAAACCCATATTGAGCATCTCGTCGGCTTCGTCGAGCACCAGGTAGCGGATGTTCTCCAGCCGTACTTTGCCCCGGTCGATGAGGTCGATCAGCCGTCCCGGCGTAGCCACAATAATTTGCGGGGTGTTGTCGAGCTGCTTCAGCTGCGTACGTATATCTTCACCTCCGTATACAGGCACCACACGGGTTTTGAGAAATTTCGAAAAGTTTTTCAGGTCGTTGGCGATCTGGATACAAAGTTCGCGGGTAGGAGAGAGTACCAGGGCCTGCACCTGTTTCTGGTACGGATCGATCATGTTCAGGATGGGTAATCCGAAGGCGGCCGTTTTTCCGGTTCCGGTTTGAGCCAGGGCTACCAGGTCGGCATCATTTTCAAGCATGAAAGGAATTACCTTTTCCTGCACAGGCATCGGGAACTCGAAACCGAGTTCATCGATTGCTGAAAGAATCTCTTCTCTCAGATTCAGTTCTTTAAAAGTCATGTAATTTGTTTTGGATTTGTACACGTTCTGGGCAATCCTCCGGCGATTTTTACTTTCGTCACTTAAACGTGTACCCCCCTCAGAAGCCATACTGCATAAGTTATAGCAGTGATAATCGGAATTTTACCCTTCCCGCGAATAATTATAATTTGCGCGTGCAAAGGTAATGAAACTTTTTGGATTCGCAATTTTTTCATTTCCGTGGTTTTTTTGTACTTTTGTGCTCAATTTCCAAGAATCGGATAAAAATCTATAAATACTTATTAATAAATTATTTACGTATGAAACCAATGACTAAAAGTCCCCTGCAGATTGCCAGGGCTTCGTATCAGCCCAAATTACCCGCATCGCTCCGGGGAAATGTAGTACTCAAGGAAGGCGCTGCCACCGAATCGGTTGCCGACCAGGCCGACATTAAAGCGCTTTTTCCGAATACTTACGGTATGCCGGTAATCAGCTTTGAGCCGGGTACGAAAAAAGAGTATCCGGTGAAAAACGTAGGTGTAATACTTTCGGGCGGACAAGCCCCGGGTGGTCACAACGTTATCTGCGGAATTTTTGACGGATTGAAAGCATTGAACCCCGCCAATAAACTATACGGTTTCCTGGGTGGACCCAGCGGCCTGGTGGATCATAAATACATGGAACTTACCAAAGAGATTGTAGACGAGTATCGTAATACGGGTGGATTTGATATCATCGGTTCGGGCCGTACGAAGCTGGAAGAAGAAGAGCAGTACGAAAAAGGCGCCGAGATTTGTAATAAATTGAATATCCATGCTATCGTGATTATCGGTGGCGACGATTCGAATACGAACGCTTGTGTGCTGGCCGAATATTACCAGCAACACGGTAAGAATATTCAGGTTATCGGTTGTCCGAAAACCATCGATGGCGACCTGAAAAACGATTGGATCGAAACTTCGTTTGGGTTTGATACCGCTTGTAAAGTATATTCGGAGCTCATCGGTAACATTCAGCGCGATGCCAATTCAGCTAAAAAATATTGGCATTTTATCCGTCTGATGGGCCGGTCGGCATCGCATATCACCCTCGAATGTGGTTTGCAGAGCCAGCCCAATATTACCATTATTTCGGAAGAAGTAGAGGCTAAGAATATGACCTTGTCGGATGTGGTCGACGAGATTGTAAATGTTATCGTACACCGTGCCGAGCACGGTCTTAATTTCGGTACCATTCTGATCCCCGAAGGGCTTATCGAGTTTATTCCGGCAATGAAAAAACTGATTTCGGAACTGAATGACCTGCTGGCTCACAACGACGATTTCAACGCGCTGGACACCGATGACGAAAAACGTCAGTACGTGAAAGGCTTGTTGACTCCCGAAAGTACACAGGTTTACCGCGATCTTCCTAAAGGGATTGCCCGTCAGCTGACCCTCGATCGCGATCCTCATGGAAATGTTCAGGTATCGTTGATCGAAACCGAGAAATTACTGATCGAAATGGTGGCTAAGCGATTGGCTATCAAAAAAGCTTCGGGCGAATACAAAGGAAAATTTGCCAGTATCAATCACTTCTTCGGTTACGAAGGACGTTGTGCGATTCCTTCGAATTTTGATGCCGATTATACTTATTCGCTCGGCTATACCGCCGCTGTACTGATTTCGGAAAACCGTACCGGTTACATGGCGTCCGTACGCAACCTTACATCGCCTGCTACCGATTGGATTGCCGGAGGTGTGCCTATCACCATGATGATGAACATGGAGCGCCGTCATGGTAAAATGAAGCCCGTAATTCAGAAAGCCCTGGTGAAGCTCGACGGTGCGCCGTTTAAGTTTTTTGCGGCCAACCGCGCCGCATGGGCCGACGAAAGTTTGAGCTATGTATATCCGGGTCCGATTCAGTATTACGGACCGAGCGAGGTGTGCGATTTAGCTACACGTACGCTGATGCTGGAAAAAGGACTTTAAGTGGTAAGCAGTGGTTAACGGTTGTTTTTCAGCCGTTAACCACTTATTAATAGACTGTCGACCCTTTGTAATGTCGGAAATTTCACTTCACCAACAGGCCCATGTAGCGATGCTGCATGAATTGTACGGGGCCATCGTCACGCGTACGAAAGCGGCGGAGACCATCCGCAGTTACGATGCCATGATCCGGATGGTAACTCCGTCGGATATAGTGGTATTTGTTCACGAACTGGTGCAACGCACGTCCGATATGGAGGCTGTAAGGATGGGCATCAACAAGTTGTTGAATGTAACCTACAAAGCCTTATCGGATTATCCGTATCATGTTCCGGCCGAAGGCACTTACTTTCACGTATGTATCCGCAACAATGCCGCCATGGTGAAACATATGGAAAGTATCAGGCCCGTACTGATGCAATTCAACAAAAATACGGAGGATGAAGTGTTGCGCAGCACCTTGGCCGGGCTGTGGAAGCAACTGAAGCCTTTTATGCAGTATTATGTGATCAAGGAGAATATTCTCTTCCCAATGGTCGAAAAGCAGATCGAGGTATTCCGGTGTATCTCGGTCATGTGGTCGTTTCACGATCAGATCCGTCGCGATCTCGACGCTATTATCACGTTTCTGGATTCGAAAGAGCAGGTCGATTTGAAACAGGTCAATCGCTGGGCGGGCGATTTGTTTTTCAATTTGTATGCGGTTAAATTCAGAGAAGAACGCATCCTGTTTCCGGTACTGGAGCAGAAAATCGATCCTTCTTTGATTGAAAACCTCTGGAATGAAAGTGTGGAACTCGGTTTTCCGTATTATAATCCTGAGAAGAAGGAAGCAGCCCTTGCCCCGGTTACAGAGGTAACCGGGTTGCACGATTTGAAAACAGGATTGCTCACCATCGAACAACTTATATTGATATTCAAGCATCTACCGGTCGACCTTACCTATGTGGATGAACACAATAAGGTCCGGTTTTTTTCCACACCGCCTCACCGGATATTTCCCCGGACGGTTGCGATCATAGGTCGTGATGTGAACAATTGCCATCCGCACGAAAGTGTTCATGTGGTGGAGAAGATTGTGGAGTCGTTTCGTAACGGAAGCCGCGATAAAGCCGATTTCTGGATTACTATGCGGGGTAAGAAGATTCTGATTCAGTATTTCGCAGTGCGCGACGATCGGGGTAATTACCGGGGCGTGCTCGAAGCGTCGCAGGAGATTTCGGAGATTCAGGCTCTACAGGGTGAAAAACGGATCCTTGACTGGGAGTGAGACGGGAGCAGGGCGCTAAAAAGCAAGAGCCAGGGATCGGTACAGGATCCCTGGCTCTTGCTTTTTAGTTTTTGAATTCTGAAAAATCAATATCCCCACTTCAACCACACGGCACCCCAGGTGAATCCGGCGCCAAAAGCAGTAAGAATAATATTCTGATCTTTCTTGAAATCCTTTTCACGTTCCCATATGCAGATAGGAATGGTTGCGGCTGAAGTGTTGCCGTACTTTTCGATATTAATAATCACGCGACTGTAATCCACGCCGGTACGGGCCACTACTGCATCGATAATACGCAGGTTGGCCTGATGAGGAATCAGCCAGCTGATGTCTTCCGATTTCAAACCGTTTTTATCCATGATATCGCCCGAAGCATTGGCCATATTGGTTACAGCATGTTTGAACACATACTGTCCTTCCTGATAGACCGAATGTTCGCGTTTGTCGATGGTTTCGTGGCTGGCCGGATTTGCCGATCCTCCCGCTTTGAGCATCAGGTGTTTACCTCCCGATCCGTCGGTGAAAAGCAGCGAATCCATCACGCCGTATGCCTCTGTGGTGGGTTCCACCAGCACAACGCCGGCTCCATCGCCAAACAAGGGTGCAGTGGTTCGATCCTCATAATTGGTGATCGACGACATTTTCTCGGCACCAAATACAAGGATTTTCTTGTACCGGCCCGATTCAATAAAACTGGCGGCATTGGTCAGGGCAACGATGAAGCCCGAGCAAGCTGCCTGTATATCGAAACCTAATGCCCCTTTAATCCCCAGTTTCTCGGCAACAACAGCCGCGAGCGAAGGGAAAACATAATCGGGAGTAGTGGTTGCAACCAATATCAGATCGATTTCTTCGGGTTTGGTCGATACTTTTGAGAATAAATCCTCGGCAGCCTTAACGGCCATATAGGATGTTCCGGCTCCGGGTTCTTTCAGAATACGACGCTCCTTTATCCCCACCCGGGTGGTGATCCATTCATCACTGGTGTCCATCATCGTGCTGAGTTCCTGATTGTTCAGGATATACTCGGGCACGTATCCGCCAACGCCGGTGATTACTGCGTGAATTTTTGACATATTTTTAAACCGTAGCTAATTTTTCGATTGCTAATTTACCTCTGTAGTAACCGCACTCTCCACATACGGTGTGGTAAATGTGTGCTGCGCCACAGTTGGGGCAAATAGACAAAGTAGGAGCTTCTGCTTTGTAATGAGTTCTTCTTTTCGCGGTTCTGGTGTTCGAATGTTTTCTCTTAGGATGTGCCATTTTATTACACTTTTTTAATTGTTATCAAAATTTATATTTTGCAGACTTTCCCATCTCGGGTCTATCGGCGTATCATCAGCAATTGTTTCATCATCGTCGTCGTCAAAATCGAACAGACCGCTATCGTCGGCTTCGTCCTTCTGACGGGTTATATGACGTTTCAGCTTGGTCACCATGCCTTTATTGCATTCTCCCGGGGCATGTACATGCTTGATCGGGATATTTAACACAATAAATTCGTACAGAAACCAGGCTATGTTGATGGCCCCTTCGGCCTCCGGAACCACGACAATCTCGTTCTCTTCCGACCAGCCGGCGCCAAATTTCACCTGCAATACATCCTCATGATGTATGGCCTGATCCATGTCGTCGAGACATCGATCGCAAGGAATCTGGATCGTACCGTCCAATACGAAGCTCAGCTCGTAAATACCGATTTTCTTCTTCACCGAAACCTTTGCCAGAACCTGCCCCTTTTTGACTTCAGGGCTGTCGATCTTGGCGAAATATTCGTCGTTCAGTTCAAATTGGTGATTCCGAACCTCGTCGTTGATATCTTTTAAAACAATATTGTATTGTCCGAATTTCGACATAGCTTTTTTGTTTTGTAAAAAACCGTGCAAAAGTACGAATAATTTAGTGAAAAAAAAAACGCTCCGCTCAAATATAGTCGCTATTGTCTTAAATTGCTTTAAGAATTATCCGGAAGGTGGTGCCGATATTCAATTCGGAACTCTTTACAAATATTTTCCCTTCGTGGTATTCTTCTACTATTCGCTTGGCCAGCGATAATCCAAGTCCCCACCCGCGACTTTTGGTGGTGAATCCCGGATTAAAGATGGTTTTGAATTTTTTTCTTTCGATCCCTTTACCGGTATCCTTTACATCGATATAGCATTCCTTGTCGTTTTTGGAAATATTGATGTATATTTTCCCGCTTCCGTCCATCGCATCAATGGCGTTTTTACACAGGTTTTCGATTACCCATTCAAAAAGCGGTACGTTCAGTTTAATAAAAATATGGTTTTTGTCGGGAAAATGGCATTGTATTTTCACCTTGTCGGAAGTACGGTTGGTGATGTAATTCACGGCAGTCAGCACGGTTTCGTTCAAGCTCACCAGCTGAAGATCGGGCACGGAGCCTATTTTTGAAAAGCGTTCGGCAATAATACGTAAGCGGCTGACATCTTTCGACATTTCGAAAATCATTTTATCCTCCGGATGGCGCATCTGCAGCATGTCGACCCAGGCCAGCAGCGACGAAATAGGCGTACCCAGCTGATGTGCCGTTTCTTTCGATAAGCCTACCCAAACCCGGTTCTGTTCCGCCTTTTTACTACTTGAGAATGCAAAGTAGGCAATCAGCATAAAAATAAAAATAATTCCGAGCTGTACATAGGGAAAATAATAGAGCTGTTTTAAAAGCGACGATTCATCGTAATACAAATACTGCGTCGTGTCGCCGAGTTTAACTTCGATGGCCGGGTTTTTATATTTGAGACGCGAAATCTCCTGACGGTAAAAATCGGCGACATTGTTTTCGGGTTCCTTTATATTCTTCGACGACAAAACCAGTCCGTTCTCGTCGGCCAGAATTACCGGAATGGTTTTATTGCCTTCAATAATGGAAATGATAAACTCGAGATCGGTATTTTCATCGGCAAGTATCGACTGACGGGTGGCTTCGGCCCATATTTCAATTTTTTTATGTTCTTCGGCCGCCAGCGATTTTGCCAGTTTGTTGCTGAAAAAGGTGGAAATTATAACGATGGCGGCACCTGTCAGTACAAGTATTATTTTTACCGACTGGGGCAGGCCCGAGGTATTTTTAAAGCTGATGCGCATAGGTTGAGATGAATCTAATCCGGCCCAAAGATATAAAAAAAATGATGTATCTTTGCAAAATAATTCTCAACTAAATTTTTCGTTATGATGCATAAATCCGGCTTTGTAAACATAGTAGGAAATCCGAACGTAGGAAAATCGACTTTGATGAACGCGCTGGTAGGTGAGCGTATCTCGATTATCACGCAGAAAGCACAAACAACCCGCCACCGGATTATGGGAATCGTAAACGGCGACGATTATCAGATTGTTTATTCCGATACTCCGGGGGTATTGAAACCGAATTACCGTCTGCAGGAGTCGATGCGTAAATTTTCCAACTCGGCACTTACCGATGCCGATGTACTGTTGTACGTAACCGATGTATACGATTCGAATGAAAAAAACGGCGATTTTATTGAGAAAGTGAGTTTGAATCCGGCCGCCCTGGTGCTGGTTATTAATAAGATCGATCTGATCGATCAGCCCAGGCTCGAAGCCCTGGTCGACAAATGGAAGGAGCTGTTGCCCCGCGCCGAAATCTTTCCGGTATCGGCCCGGGAGAAGTTTAATATCGAACCGCTTTTCAAACGCATCCAGGATTTGCTGCCCGAATCGCCGCCTTTTTTCGATAAAGATCAGCTTACCGATAAACCGGCCCGTTTCTTTGTAAATGAAATTATACGTGAAAAAATTCTCCTCAATTACGATAAGGAAATTCCTTATGCCGTTGAAGTGGAAGTTGAACAATTTAAGGAAGAAGAGAAGCTGATCCGAATCAATGCGGTTATCTATGCCGAACGCGACTCGCAAAAAGGAATTATCATCGGCCATGGCGGTAAATCGCTCAAAAAAGTCGGTTCGGAGGCGCGTAAGGACCTGGAAGCTTTTTTTGAAAAGAAAATCTTTCTCGAATTGTTCGTAAAAGTTGAAAAAGACTGGCGGAATAAGGATACCAAACTCCGTAACTTCGGTTACCAGCTCGATTAGTCGCAGGCTTGCTGCCCTCCGGTTGCCTGTCGAATGGCTTTCCGGACCACGGCCGGCTCGAATCCCCGGCCTGCCAGGAACCGGAACAATTTACCGTCGCGTTCGTAATGATCGCTATAGTGGAGCTTGTTGAGTTTGGCCACCGCCAGTTCCGTGGCTTTTGCGAGGTACGAATCGTCATCCAGACTGCGCAATGCTTCTTCTGTTACGCCGGTTTGGATTCCTTTCCGTTGCAACTCCATGCGTATCCGCACTTTCCCCCATTTATTGTATCTGAATTTATCGTGTGCAAATGCCAGTGCATAACGCTGTTCGTTGAGGTAGTTTTCCTGTTCGAGGTAGGTAAGGATCAAGTCCTGTTGCTCCGGCTCAATTCCCCATTTCATCAGTTTGCCGGTCACGTCCAGCCGGCAATGTTCGGCTTGCGAACAATAGGCTGCCGCACGGTGCAAAGCTTCTTCGTAAGTCATATGTAACGTTTTTTTTCCAAAAGTACATATTTGGAGGGATATTCAAGTGCATTCAAACAGGCATGATCTGTGTAAAAAAGTTAAATATAGCCCGCCGGAAGTGAAAAAGATTGTGGGAATGTTTGATTTCTGTAATTTTATCCGGTCTATTCCGGAATACTATATTCCACCATTATGCATGCATTCTTCCTTTTAGTATTTCTTTGGATTGCTCCGGGTGTTTTAGCTCAGCCAGCCACCGATACTGTAGCATCGTCCTCTTTGCCGGCTCTGCATTTCAACGGACAGCTGGCGGCTTGGTCGGGGGTGCAGGCGGCGGCTGTTCCCGTGTGGATGGCCGGCGGCCGTTTCGTGCCGACGCTTACAGGCAGCAGCAAGCCCGGCGGCAGGGCGGTCTGGGACATGGAAACGTCGCTGAATATCAACGGAAGTCTGGGGTGGAGTCGCGATTCGCTTGCAAGCTATACAGGAAGGATAAAGCCTTACCGGATTTGGATCCGTTATTCGACTTCCCGCTTTGAGCTCAGGGCCGGCTTACAGAAGATGAATTTTGGCGCCGCCAAAATGTTGCGACCACTTATGTGGTTCGACGGAATGGATATCCGGGACCCTCTTCAGCTTACCGATGGTGTGTATGGATTGCTGAGCCGGTATTATTTTGCCGGCAACGCCACCCTGTGGGCCTGGGCGTTGGCCGGTAATCATCGTCCGAAGGGTTACGAATGGGTGGGCACCGCCCGCCTGAAGCCGGAGCTGGGCGGCCGTGTACAGTTGCCTGCGGGGCCTGGCGAAGTGGGGATTAGTTATCACTATCGGGAAGCTGATCCTCGTAACTCACTGATAGCAGGCGCTGCTCAGTATACCCGGTCGTCGCTTGCCGAAAACCGGATGGGTTTCGATGGCAAGTGGGATGTAGGGGTAGGATTGTGGGTGGAAGGCAGTTTGACTGCATTGGAAAAGGATCGGCAGCTGCTTTTACCGACCCGTACCGATATGTTGAATCTGGGGATGGATTACACCTTCCCGCTGGGCAATGGCTTGGGGCTCACCCTTGAATATTTCCGTTACCATGCCGGCGACCGGTTCTTCACGGGGGGCGCGGGCGCGAACGTACTGGCTTCTATGGCGAGTTATCCTTTGAGCCTGATCGATAATGTGTCGGTAATGACGTTTTGTATTCCTTCGCCCGGACGTACATTATGGATGAATTACCTGAGTTGGAGCCGTACGTACGACCAATTGTCGGTGTATCTGATCGGATTCATCAGCCCGGAGGATATTGCGTTGCCGGTGATGGCATTGCAGCGTGGATCGAATGGGTTTGCAGGTAAGGGTATTCAACTGATGTTAAGTTATAATTTTTAAACTATACTATAATGAAATCAATCGTGGAGGTACAGCAGCTGATCAAGAAGTTTCCGGTCGGGAATGGATTTTTCACGGCTTTAAATGAAGTTAACCTGTCGTTTGCCGAAGGCGAATTTGCCGGGTTGGTAGGGCCGAGTGGTTCGGGTAAAACCACTTTGCTGAATATCATTGGTTCGCTGGATGTACCTTCGGAGGGCGAAGTGCTGGTGATGGGGCATCCGGTGGGGAAACTGACGGCTGCACAGGCGGCGCTGCTTCGAAAACAGCAATTGGGTTTTATTTTTCAGAGCTACAATCTGTTGCCGGTATACACGGTGTACGAAAATGTCGAATTTCCGTTGTTGTTACTCGATTTACCGGCTTCCGAACGTAAACAGCGAGTGCTGGAGACGCTCGAGTGGGTGGGGTTGACCGATAAGGTGAAGTCGCGTCCGGCAGCGTTATCGGGTGGTGAGTGCCAGCGCGTGGCCATTGCCCGTGCTATGGTGAAACGGCCTGCCCTGGTGCTGGCCGACGAACCTACAGCAAACCTCGATTCGGAGAATTCGCATCGTATACTCCAAACCATGTTGAAACTGAATGAGGAGCTGAAAACCAGTTTTATTTTTGCCACCCACGACGAAAAAGTAATTTCCTACCTCCGGCGGATTATCCGCTTGCAGGATGGAAAAGTTGTTGCGGATGAGTTAGTCAACCTTTAACTGCGTATCATCATGTTATTATTTAAAACAGCATTACAAAGTTTGATCGGCAATGGGCTGAAAACCTGGCTCACTGTTTTCGTGCTTTCGCTGGCTATCGTCATGATTATCATTATGCAGGGAATTCTGCATGGATGGAGCCGGCAGGCTATCGACGACGCGCAGCGTTGGGAATTGGCCGATGGGCAATATTGGTGCGGGGGTTACGATCCCTGGGATCCTTTTTCGCTGGATTCGGCTACTGCAAGTATTCCTGAGCCTTTGGCGCGGCAGGTAGAGCAAGGATTGCTGGAACCGGTTTTGATTACCCAGGCAACGGTTTATCCCGAGGGCCGGATGCAGGGGGTGATGTTGCGCGGCATCCGTCCCGGCCAGCAGCTACTCGAGATTCCAACAGCGGTGCTTCGGGGCGATAGTATGGGGCCGGTGCCGGTTGTAGTGGGAGCATTCATGGCCAGGCAGCTGAAAGTGAAACTCAACGATGAGATGATTTTACGTTGGCGTGATAAGAACGGTGCTTTCGAAGCGGTGGATATTCGTATCGCGGGGGTGTTTAAAACGGCCGTGCCGTCGATCGATAATGGGGTGTTGTGGATAGGGTTGGAGAATTTACAGGCGATGACGATGCGCCAGGGCGAAGCGAATATTTTAGTCAAGTCGGAAGCGGCCGAAGTTATCGAGGTGGAGGGCTGGACGTTTAAAACCGTCGACAAGCTGATGGAAGCAACCTTGTTGCTGGTAAAAACCAAATCGGCAGGCACCAGCGTGTTCTACGTGATTTTTTTGTTACTGGCTATGTTGGCGATTTTCGATACGCAAACGCTGGCGATTTTCCGCCGGCAGCGCGAAATAGGAACCATGGTAGCACTGGGGATGACCCGCGGTCAGGTAGTCAAGCATTTTACGATCGAAGGTTCTCTGTATGCCTTGCTGGCCATTGTGATAGGTGCAGTGTGGGGAACGCCGCTGATCTGGTACTTGTCCGTAGTAGGGATTTCCTTCCCCATGGAAGCGGCGGAATTCGGAGTGCCCATGGCCGATGTGATGTATGCAGCGGTGACTCCGGGGCTGGTGCTGGGCACGGTGTTGTTTGTGTTTGTCGTGACCGCTATAGTGAGTTATCTTCCGGCGCGTAAAATTGCCGCGATGAATCCTACCGAAGCCATCCGGGGGAAAATACTGTAACATGCTTAAAAACGGATACAATGATACGATTTTTATTCAAAGGTTTACTCCGCGATAAAAGCAGGAGTTTGCTGCCGGTAATAGTGGTGGCTGTAGGGGTGATGATGACGGTTTTTCTGCATGCTTATCTGGAAGGAATTCTGAACGATAGTATTGAAGAGTCGGCCCGTCTCAGCTCGGGCCATGTAAAGATTACGACTCTCGGATATCACGAAAACAGTTCGCAACGTCCCAATGAATATGCGGTGACGGCGGTGGACCGGCTTCTGGAGGCATTGAAACACGATTTTCCGGATCTTCAGTGGTCGGAGCGTATTTTGTTCGGAGGGTTGCTCGATGCGCCCGACGGGGAAGGGTATACGCGCTCGCAGGGTAATGTTGCCGGGGCCGGCATTCGTCTGATCGGATCGGACGAAGAAATCGAGCGGATGGATCTTCGTGCCAGGTTGTTTGCGGGCCGGTTTCCTGAACACCGGGGCGAAGTGCTTATTTCAAACGAATTGTTCAAAAAGATGAAGTTGAGGCTGGGCGATGAGGTGACGCTGATCAGTTCTTCGATGTACGGCGATATGGCCATGTATAATTTCACCGTGTGCGGTACCTTGCATTTTGGAATTGCTGCGCTCGACAAGGGAATGGTGTATGCCGATATCGAGGATGTGCGTAATGCGTTGTATATGGACGATGCGGCTGGTGAAGTTCTCGGTTTCTTCCCGGGGAATTACGACGAAAAAAGAGCATTGCAGCTGCAGGAGGCATTTGCTCCTGATGGTTCCGGCGATGAGTTTTCGTTGGTGCTCACCCCCATGAGCAAGGCCAGCGGCATGGATTTTCTGATTCTTTATTCCAGGTATGCCGGGTTCATTATCATCTTTATATTTGTTTTTGCGATGTCGATCGTATTGTGGAACGCCGGTTTATTGGGTGGTTTGCGCCGTTATGGAGAGTTTGGATTGCGCCTGGCCATCGGTGAAAGTAAACGCGAAGCCTACGGATCGCTGGTGGGCGAAGCGGTGCTGATCGGGTTGGTAGGTTCCGTGGCCGGGACTGCCATCGGATTGGTGTTTGCTTATTTGATGCAGGAATTCGGGCTGAATGCCGGCGATATGATCAAGGATTCGACGCTCATGTTGCCCACGGTGTTTCGTGCACAAATTACGCCGATGACGTATGTTATCGGATTTATTCCCGGAGTATTGTCGACGGTTATCGGGGCCATGCTGGCTGGAATCGGCATTTATAAACGGCAAACGGCGCAATTATTCAAGGAACTCACCTGAACACGGCAGTGTACCGGAATGCCTGGCTGCGGTGTCGTCGTGCCACTACAATATTCGTTATGTGTTGTCAACTGCTAAAAAATAACTTTATGATTCAGAAATTTGTTATCCTGATGCTGGCAACAACTTCCCTGTTGCCGGCGCAAAACTTCCCCGCCGGAAAGTCCATCCTCGAGAAAGTGGATCAGAATATGTCGGCCCGAACCCGTATTTCGGTGTCGCGTATGGAAATAAGCATGGCCCGTGGGAGCCGTACTATCGAGGCTAAATCGTGGTCGGAGGGCGATAAGAATGCTTTTACCGAGTACCTGGCGCCAGCCCGTGAGAAAGGCACCAAAATGCTGAAAACAGACCGGCAATTGTGGATTTACTCACCGGCCACCGACCGTGTGATTCAGATTTCGGGTCATATGTTACGCCAGTCGGTAATGGGTAGCGACCTGTCGTACGAAGATATGATGAACGATACGCCTCTGCTGGAGCAATACTCGGCCATAGTGGACGCTGCGGAAACGATCGGAGGCAGGTCGTGCTGGGTGGTCACCCTCACTGCGCTGGCGCCCGATGTAAGCTATCATCAGCAGAAAATGTGGATCGACCAGGAGCGGAATGTGCCTCTGAAGATCGAGATGTATGCCCGTGGAGGGAAGTTGCTTAAAAAAATCGAGTTATCCGATGTAAAAAGGGTGCAGGGACGGTGGTTTCCCATGAGCATGCTTTACAAGGATATGCTGAAAAAAGGCGAAGGTACCCGCATGACCTTCCTCGACCTGCAGCTGGATACAGCCCTGCCGGCCGGAATATTCACGAAGGCCTCGTTGAAATAACCGGTTACAACAAAGGCAACTCGCTGCTGCAGAGTTGCCTTTGTATATAGATTACGCAAATGCGAGGATTAAAATCTGCGCCATGATGACTCGCAGGAACATCGTGAGCGGATAGACGGTGGAATAGGCTACAGCCGGGGCATCGTTGCCTGCCGTTTGATTGGCATAGGCCAGCGCCGGAGGGTCGGTAGTACTTCCGGCCAGCAATCCCATCAAGGTAAAATAATTCAATTTAAGCGCTTTCCGCCCGATAATCCCTGCTATCAGTAAGGGTATCATGGTGATAACCACGCCGCTGGCTACCCACAGTAAGCCATCGCCATGAATTACCGTATTCATAAAATTACCCCCTGCCGAAATGCCGACGCTGGCCAGGAAGAGGGTGATTCCGATTTCGCGGAGCAGCAGGTTGGCGCTTTGAGTAGTGTAGGTAATGAGCCGCAGTTTGAATCCGAACCGGCCCAGCAAAATGGCTACCACCAATGGTCCTCCGGCCAGACCGAGCTTTACCGGCATCGGCATGCCGGGGACAAAAAACGGGATACTTCCGATCACTATTCCTAAGAAAATTCCTACATAAAGGGTAATAAGATGCGGCTCGTTCAGCCGTTTGAGCGTATTGCCCAGCACTTCTTCAATCCGTTTAATGGAGTCGGGCGAACCCACCACTACCACACGGTCGCCCACCTGCAGCACGAGATCGTCTTTCGCCAGCAGGTCGAAGCCCGACCGGATGATGCGGGTACAGTTTACGTTCAGTGCACGTAACTTCAGCGATCCCAGTGTTTTTCCATTTATCACGTCGCGGGTGATCACGATCCGGCGCGAAATCATCATTTCTTCCGATTCTTTCCAGTCGTGTTCGGTGACCTCGCCGAGCAGCTCTTTTACCGCATCAGCATCGGCATCGTTCACGGCCAGCAATACGATATCGTTGTTGTGTAATACCGTCACCCCTTTGGGGATCGAATATACATTGTTGGTAAATAAGCGGGAAATGACAAACTGTCTTCCAATCAGGTTCCGTATCTGCGAAATGGTTTTTCCGTGAATTGCTTTCGAACTGATCCGCAATGTAATGAGCTGAGTTCCATCTTGGAGCGTTTCTTGCCGGCGAATTGCTTCTTCTTCTTTGTCCAGTTTTATCTTGAAGAAAACGCGGATTGCTATCAACGATACGATAATGCCGGTTACCCCCAGCGGATAGGCAACTGCGTAGCCCAGAGCAATCTGAGGAATCTCGGTTATTTGCCCGGCATCGTGTAGTTGGCGTAAAGCTTCCTGGGCGGCTCCGAGTCCCGGAGTATTGGTGACGGCGCCCGATAAAATCCCTACAAACATCGGCATGGGAATTCGTCCGGCAAAGGCGAAATACAAGGCGATGGTCACACCTACTCCCAGCAACACCACGGTGGCAGCCAGTAAATTCATCTGCATGCCGCCCTTTTTGAACGACGAAAAGAAACCGGGGCCCACCTGTAGCCCGATGGAGTAAATAAAAAGGATTAAACCGAATTCGCGGAGAAAATGCATCAGCTCGTGGTTGGCATCAAAACCAAAATGACCGGCAAAAATCCCCACAAACAACACAAAAGTAACCCCCAGCGAAACGCCGAAAAACTTAATTTTACCCAACATTACGCCTATTGCAATCACAAAAGCGTACAAAAGAATAGTATGTGCTATACCATCTTCAAAAATTAATGAACGCAACCAATCTAATTCCATACTGTAAATATTTGATTATCTGAATACTAAATCAATAAAAGAAGATAATCGGTACGAGCTGCAAAGGTACAACGAATAATTTTCAAAACAAAAGTGAATAAGCCTGAAACTGGTAATTTTTTGAAACGGCAAAAAAAGACTATTTTTGCAAGCTATATTATTAGTTCATTTCTCCATGGAAAGTAAGAAAAAAGTTCTCTTTATCGATCGCGACGGAACCATTATTGTTGAACCTTCGGTCACCTATCAGGTCGATACCCTCGATCAGCTGGAGTTTTTGCCGGGGGTGATCCGTAATTTGTATTTTATTCGTACCAAAACCAATTTCGAATGGGCCATGGTCACCAATCAGGACGGGTTGGGTACGGCGGTGTATCCCCAGGAGAATTTTGATGCGGTACAGGGGAAGATGCTTCAGATTCTGGAAGGCGAAGGTGTCGCCTTCGACCGGATTTTTATCGATACATCTTTTCCCGAAGAAGGATTGCCAACCCGTAAGCCGGCGACAGGGCTTCTTACCCGTTATTTTTCGGAGGAATACGATTTGGCGGCTTCATTTGTGATCGGCGACCGCATTACCGATGTGGAGTTGGCAAAGAACCTGGGATGTAAGGCCATTTTTATCAACGATTCGTCCGACCTGCTGAACGCCAGCGGGCTGAGTGCGTATTGTGCGCTGCAAACCACCTCGTGGGATGCGATCGCCGCCTTTTTATTTGCCGGCGAACGCACGGCTACCATTCGGCGTACTACGAAAGAAACCGATATTTATGTTCACCTTAATTTGGATGGCAGCGGAGTAGCCAGAATCGATACCGGGCTGAAGTTTTTCGATCACATGCTCGAGCAAATCGGTCGTCACGCGGGTTGCGACCTCACCATTCAGGTGAAAGGCGACCTGGAAGTCGATGAGCATCATACCATCGAGGATACGGCGCTTGCCCTGGGCGCTGCGCTAAAGCAGGCGATTGGCGATAAACGAGGGATCGAACGCTACGGATACGCCTTGCCGATGGACGATTCGCTCTGTTCGGCCGTGCTCGATTTTGGAGGCCGTCCGTGGCTGGTGTACGATGCCGCGTTTAAACGCGAATACGTAGGCGACCTGCCCACCGAAATGATTCTGCACTTTTTCAAATCGCTGAGCGATGCCGCTCTGATGAACTTAAATATCAAGGCCGAAGGAGATAACGAGCATCATAAAATCGAAGGCATGTTCAAAGCCCTGGCAAAAGCTATAAAAATGGCCGTGAAACGCGATATCTATCAGTTTGAATTGCCTTCGACAAAAGGCGTACTTTAAATACGGATCGGGTTATGATGAGATTTTTCAGGTTCATGGCAGTGGTTTCGTACCGGATGTGCTTTGTGGTTGCTATGCTGGTGGTTCAATTAGCCAATGCCCAGTCCGGCGGCGACCGGCCCAGGTTGGTGGTAGGTATCATGGTCGATGGACTTCAGCACACTCACCTTCAGCAACTGTGGACCCGGTTCAATGCTAATGGATTCAGGCGACTGGTCTCGGCCGGAGTGTCGTTCAGCGATATGACTTCCAATACCGCTTCGTACGGCAATGCAGCCGATTTAGCTACGTTTTTTTCCGGTACGGTGCCTTATTATCACGGTATTACAGGCGATAGGGTGTGGCATCCGTCGACCAATGAAGTAAGTTCTGTGTTTCAGGATAAAACGCAGACCGGAATACAATCGCACCTGCAGCTTTCGGCCCGTGCGCTGGAGGCATCCACCTGGGTCGATGAATTGATGATGGCCGGCCGTACACGTTCCAAATCGTTTGTCGTGGCAATTAATGCCGAGGATGCGATAGCGATGGGCGGACATGCGGCAACCGGGGCGGTCTGGCTCGACGAGGTTCATTTACGGTGGGGCAGTACCGATTATTATTCGGGAGGAATGCCCTGGCAGGCCGCCCAGATGAATTCGGCGAATGAGGTAAAAGAAACGGCCGACCGCAACTGGCAGGCATTGTTTTTCCCGCGGACCTATCTGGCAGCCTTATCGGAACCCAACCTGAAAGATTTTAATTATAAGCCTTCGGATAAGCAAAAGGGTTCGGGGTCGGCCTCGATACTTAAAACCACACCTATGGCCAATACCCTGGTGGCCGATCTGGCGGCGAAATTACTGAAGGAGCATGAACTGGGGAAGGATATGCATACCGATGCATTGTTGCTTCAGTTTACGGTTCGCACGCCGGGAGGGGAGACCTCGTCGCTGAATTCGATGGAGAAAGAGGATATGTACCTGCGGCTCGATAATGCCGTTCAGGAACTGATAGCGAATGCCGAGACGGCCGCCGGTGCAGGAAATGTACTGTTTGTTCTTTACGGTTCGCAAACCGACACGCATACCCCTGCCGACCTTCAACGGTTCAACTTTCATGCAGGATATTACAACTCCTTCCGATCGATGGCCTTGCTGAATTCGTACCTGATGGCGATCTACGGTCAGGAGAAATGGGTGAAAAGGTATTATGGACGGCATATTTACCTGAATCGCGAATTGATTGAAGAAAAAGGACACGATTTTCGGAAGTTCCAACAGCTGGTAGCCGACTTTGTATCCGAATTTGAAGGGGTTCAAAATGCCTGGCCTCTTTATCAGTTGCTGCAATTGCCGGTACATCCCGATACTGAGATGGCGCGCTTACGCAATTCGGTTCATCGTAAAACAGCGGGCGATGTCGTTATTTTGTTAAAACCGGGGTGGTTGGAAACCGATGACCAAAATCGCCCGGTGGGAGAATCGGGTTCGTTGAATACGCGTTTCCCTGTTTATATTTCGGGATGGAAAATTGCTCCACAGCTTATCCGCGAATCGCGAAAAGTGACCGATATTGCACCGACCCTGTCGGGGCTGTTGCAATTGCCGGCTCCCAATGCTTCGATTGGTAAAGAAATTGTCATTCAACTTAATGAATAATGAACTATAATTTTGATGAAATTATCGACCGTAAAGGTACCGATGCTGTAAAGCTCGAACGATGCAAAGCTTTATTTGGAACCGAGGACGTGCTTCCCTTATGGGTGGCCGATATGGATTTCAGGACCCCGGATTTTATTCTCGATACCATCCGTAAGCGTCTCGATCATCCCATTTTGGGGTATTCGGTGCCGCCCGAAGGATTTAACGATGCCTTCGTGAAATGGGTACGCGATCATCACCGATGGCCTGTAAGTGCGTCGCAGGTGGGTTTCGTGCCGGGCATTGTTCCGGCATTGTCGTTTGCCGTGCAATGTTTTAGCGAGCCGGGCGATGAGGTGATGATCCAGCCACCGGTGTATTACCCGTTTTTTAATGTGATTCGTAACAACAACCGGGTGGTTGTAACCAATCCCTTGCGGGAAGCCGGTGGAAAGTTCGCAATGGATTTTGACGATCTGGAATCGAAAATTACGGAAAAAACCAGGCTGTTTATACTCTGTAATCCGCATAATCCCGGGGGGAAAGTGTGGACGCCGGAGACCCTACGCCGCCTCGATGAGATTTGTACCCGTCGCAATATTCTGGTTGTCTCCGACGAGGTGCATGCCGATATGGTATTAAACGGATACCGTCACACGCCTTATGCTACGGTTTCGGATACGGCAGCGAAAGGTTCGGTAACCTTTATGGCTCCGACCAAGGTGTTCAATATGCCGGGTATTGTTTCTTCCTCGTATATCATTCCCGATGGGGCTTTAAGAGCACGTTTTGCTCATTTCCTGGAAGCTGCCGAAATGAATACGGGTAACTTGTTTGCTTACCTGACCACAGTGGCCTGTTACGAACAGGGTGAAGAATGGCGGGTTGCCATGCTCGAGTATGTTCAGGGGAATATCCGGTACGTGATCGATTATCTTGCCGGACATCTTCCGCAGATTCGTCCGATGGAGCCCGAAGCATCCTTCCTTTTATGGCTCGATTGTAGTGCGTTGGGAATGGATACGGACACCTTGCATCGGTTTTTTGCTCTGAAAGCAGGATTAGGACTGAACAAGGGAACTGTGTTCGGCGAAGGTGGCGAATATCATTTGCGGCTGAATGTTGCTTGTCCGCGGGCAGTGCTGGTACGGGCGATGCAGCAACTCAGCGCAGCTGTTGCAGAATTATAAAGCCCGGATAAGTTATGAAAGTCAGAATTGAAGCATCCTGGGAAAGCGTATTGCAACCCGAATTTGATCAGCCCTATTTTAAAGAACTGACCGATTTCGTACGCGCCGAATATGCTGCAAAAACCATCTATCCGCCTGCTCCCCTTATTTTTAATGCATTCGATCGGTGCCCGTTTCACCAGGTAAAAGTGGTGATTATAGGGCAGGATCCGTATCATGGACCGGGTCAGGCGCATGGGTTGTGTTTTTCGGTACCACCCGGAGTCGAGGTTCCTCCCTCATTGGTGAATATTTACAAGGAGCTCGAACGTGATTTGGGTATCCCTCCGTCGACAAGCGGCGATTTGACATCGTGGGCCAAACAAGGGGTGTTGTTGCTTAACGCCACCCTAACCGTCGAAGCCCATAAAGCCGGTTCGCATCAAAATAAAGGTTGGGAGCTGTTTACGGATGGAGTAATTCACCGCCTGGCCGAGGAACGCCGTAATTTGGTGTTTATGTTGTGGGGGTCGTATGCACAACGGAAAGGCGCTTTTATCCCGGGCGATAAACACCTGGTGCTGAAATCGGTACATCCTTCGCCTCTGTCGGCCTACCGCGGATTTATAGGATGCGGACATTTTTCGCAGACCAATCGGTACCTCGTGCAACAAGGCCGTACACCCATCGAATGGAAATTATAACATACTAAAAATTAATTACAAAACAACCGTGGCATTACAAGAATCAATTGAAAAACAGGGTAATTTCCTGTTTCGTTACCGCAGTTTTCTGCCTTTGTTAATACTTGCAGCGGGTATCGCTGTTTTTTATTACGATCTCCGGAATGGAGTTCATACCAACGAGGTAATTTACCGCCGGATAGAGTATATATCGCTGATAGTAAGTTTTTTTGGTTTGGCGATCAGGATTATTGCCGTAGGCCATACGCCGGCCAATACTTCGGGCCGTAATACCAAGGAGCAGTTGGCCGATGAAGTGAATACCACCGGCATTTATTCTACGGTCCGGCATCCGCTCTACCTGGGTAATTTCTTTATGTGGCTGGGTGCCGTATTGCTGATCGCCAATACTTGGTTTACCCTTGTATTCGTATTGGCGTATTGGATTTATTACGAGCGAATTATGTATGCCGAAGAACAGTTCCTGCGACGGAAATTCGGGGAGAAATACACCGCATGGGCCCATCGTACTCCGGCTTTTGTGCCGGCTTTGCGTAATAAAACGAAATCAATTTACCCGTTTAGTATCAAAAAAGTGCTTAAAAAGGAAAAAAACGGGGTGTTGGCTATTTTTGTCTTGCTGTTGTTGTTCCACAATCTTCGTTTATCGGTTACGAGCGACCTGTGGAGCATTCGGCTGGACTGGGTTTTCTGGGCCACGCTTGCTTCGGGCGTTCTTTACCTGGTGCTGAAGCTTGTCAAGAGACAAACCAACTGGCTGGACGAAAAAGGACGGTAAAAGTAGTGGTTAACAGGTACCTGTTAACCACGCTCTCCGTTAAAAACGTACTTCGCATTTTTTCACGATCTCCAATGCGGTTGTAAGGGTGTTTAAGTCGGTATACAGTGTGCCGTCTTTTCCCGAATGATGACTTCGTCCGACAGGTTTTAGTTCGACCTTACGAACCGACGACCGGGTGTCGATAGTTGCACGGTACACAACAGCAGGCTGACTCGAAGTCATGTAATCGCGATCGCCGGGATATTTGTCGTTGTACCAATATTCGTTCCAATCCCACGATTGATTGATCTCCATATAAATCTGGTATACACCATTGAGTTTGGTTTCGGTTGTCAGCTGAAAATCGAACGATCCGGGAGGAGTCGCTCCGGTGTATGCATCAACCACCGGTTCCCGCGGAGTAGGGAGGTAATTCCCAAACTCGTTTTTTAGTCCGCGCCGATGCCCCCAATAAGGCAGGGTGGCAGGTCGCTGGATTTCACCGGCCTGCCATTTGCCGGTCGAACGGTCCGCTCTTCTGAAGTTGCCTTTGCCAATCGATTCGGCTACGTACAATGTTTGCAGGTAGTTACCCTGCTGGTCGGCCAGCCAAATTGCCATCAGGGGATGATTGTGACGTTTTCCTTTTTCAAAATGAAACTCAAGCAAGCTGCCTGCTTTTCCTTCTCCATAATTGGCAACGGTGTAAATGTCTTTTTTACGCTGACTATAACCGGCAGCGAATACCCATGCCATTAAAGTAAGTACTACTAATTTCTTGTTCATTTTCGTATAATATTAGAACTTAATTATAATGCCTAAAGTTGGAAGAATGTTTCCGCCCAGCATTTCAATCATGCGGAGCTGGTAGCGTTCGTTGCCGTTGGTGTCGGTAACGACCACCGGTTTTCCGTTCTCATCTTTCCGGGTAGTATAGGCCGGGGCGCTTTCCGACTTGAAATTATATACGTTTTGTACATCGGTATATACATTCAGAAGCCATTTTTTGAAGTAAAATTCCTTGTCGATCCGTAAATCGAGCTGATGGCTCGGTTTGAGTTGCAATTCGTTAAAACGGGAATAATCGAGATAGGCCTGATTGGTAATGTCGAAAGCCGATTTCAAGGTCGATAGGTCTTCGTCGATAGGAGTATACGGGGCTCCTCCCAAAAAGCGCCATCGCCCGGCAATATTCCAATCGCCCGGTAACTTATAGGAGGCAATGAGGTTGAGGAGCTGGCGGGTGTCCCACGACGAAGGAATGTAGGTGCCGTTTACATCGGTAAACTCGCTGCGAAACAAGGTATAGGTGGCGGTTACATTCAGGTTTTTCCACTGCATTATTTTCAGCAGAAATTCGACGCCATAAGCGCGCCCTTTGCCGGTCGATACAATTTCTTCGTCGCCTACCTGACCGTAGTTAGTACCTTTGCTGGCAATGCTGAGTCCTTCGTCCACCGACAGAGGGTAGTAGTTGTAGTGTTTATAAAATCCTTCAACGGTGAGGCGGATCTTGTTCTCGTTCAGATATTCCACGCCTCCGATGAACTGGTTGGAAATCGTATAGCGCAGCTTTTCGTTTTGATTGACCAGCTCTTTCGTATCCACATCGCGATACCCTAATGTTGTATAGGCCGGACGTAATGCATAGCGACCGATATTTCCGTTCAGTATCCAGTTTTCGTTTAATTCGTACGATGCCGACAAACGGGGTGAAATCTGGTTCAGAGGATTTTGCATGTTTTTGTTGTAATTGTTTCCGACAAAATTGATTCCGAGCGACAATTTCAACCGTTGATCGAGATAATCGTCGGATACCTGTGCAAAGCCCTGGTAGCTCCATAAGTTAATGTCGGTTTGATACTCCAGGGTCTTTACCGTATTGCCCAGGAAGATTTTCCGGTAGGTATCGTTGGTATAGCGCGAGAGCGTAGCCCCCAGTCCCCACGAAAATTTTACAGCGCCCGAAGGGTAATTCTGTTCGAAACGAAACTTGTTCTCTATTTCATCCGAAAGATAATCCTGTATGCGTTCTTTGGTTTCGTCGTTGTCGAGGTATTTGAAATTCGCATTGCGTAACATGTTACGACTCAGCACCCAGGTGTCGAAATGATTTTCGGCAAAATGCTTATACACGGCTCCTACCGTATAATTCCATTGTTTATATACAGGCAGGTACGCCAATAAATAGCTTTGAGACTCGGTAGGGTTTTCAATTCCCAGGTTGAGTACCATGTCGTCGATGGCTCCGATTCCGAGTATGGTCAGCTGATTTTTTTTGTCGAAATCGAATTTATATTTGAGCTGAAAGTCGTTGTAGGTGGGCAGGAATGGCAAGCCGATTACATCGAACAGGAATTGCAGGTACGACTGGCGGGCCGATAGTATAAAGTTGGAACGTTCGCCGATTGGCCCGTCGAGGGTGAAGGCTGCGTCGGAGGCTCCTACCGATATTTTGCCCTGAAGCCTGTCCTTGTTTCCTTCGCGCTGGCGAATTTCCATGATCGAACTCAGCGCATTGGTGCGGTTGGCCGGGAAGGCTCCGGTGTAAAAGCTGATATCCTGCACAAAGTCGGGATTGATGATGCCGATGGTTCCGCCCGACGACCCCTGGGTGGTAAAGTGATTGATTACCGGGATCTCGATCCCGTCGAGGTAAAATACATTTTCCGACGGGCCTCCGCCGCGTACAATCAGGTCGTTACGGTTCGGGTCGGTAACTCCCACGCCGGGCAATGTCTGAACCAGCTTGGATACGTCGCGGTTTACCCCCGCACTTTTCTCAATCTCCTGCACGCCCAGAGAAATGACCGAGATCGGACTCTCGATTTTTTTTGCGTTGATGTTCCGTTTTACCACAAACTCGTTGAGGACCTGTGTGGTTTCGTTGACAGGAATGTCGAGGAATACAGTTTGATTTCCCTGTACCTGAATTTCGGGCGATAGAGTGGTTTCGTATCCCACCAGGCTCACGACCAGTTGTTTAAATCCGGGATCAATTCCGGTAAAGATGTAATTCCCGTCGAGGTCGGAGGTAGACCCAATCAATGTACCCTGAATCAAGATATTTGCGAATTCAAGCGGTTCGTTGGTCTTGGCATTATAAACGCGCCCCTTGATGGTTCCTTTCTGAGCCATCAAGGCAAATGCCGATACTAATAAGCTGAAGATTAATATTATTCGTTTCATTTTTTATTCAAAATATTCAATAACACGTTGAGTTGTTAATTTAGAACTGATCACTGCCATCGGCAAACCGGCCCCCGGCACTGTTGATGCACCCACATAAAACAGGTTGCTCAGGTCTTCGTCTGCATTGGCCGGACGGAAGCCTCCGATCTGACTCATGTGATGCGATAAGCCCAATCCGCTACCTTCGTACAGGTTAAAGTATTTCTCCCATTCCAGCGGAGTGTAGATCGTACGCGAAATGATGGCCTGGGTGATGTCTTCCCCGATACGTTTCGAAAAATCGTCGAGAATACTGTCCACAATTTTATCGCGGTCGTCCCAGTTACGTTTGTACAGCAGATTTGGTACGGGGCACACGAAAAACAGGCTTTCGCAACCTTCGGGAGCACAGTCGGGATTGTGTTTCGATACTACATTGACATAGTAATAGGGCTTTTCGAGCGTATCGGGTTGCTTGAGTACTTTCAGCGAGTAATCCTTGTAGTTGGTTCCCAGGAAATAGTTGTGATGATGAACCTGGGGTAACTTTTTATTTACTCCAATGTAAAAGGTAAGATAACCCATGGTCCATTTCATTTTACGCAACCTGGCTTCGGAATATTGCTTCCGGTGAAGTACGCGGCCGCGGAACACTGCTGCATCGGCGTTGATCACAAAGGCATCGGCTTTCCAGCTTTTCCCGTTCTGATCGATCAAAGCGGTTGCTTTTCCGTTCGCTTCTTTCACCGCTTTCACTTCGGTATTGAAGTGGAAACTCACCCCGGCTTCTTTGAGTTCTTTCACCAACCCGGTTACGATCTGGTACATACCTCCCTTTACATTGTAATAGCCGTCGTTTACAAATTCGATATGCGACAACAAGGTATAAACCGCCGAGGTGTCGAAAGGCGTACGGCCCAGGAAAAATGCAATCAACGATACGATTTGCTGTGCCTGTTGCGAGTCGAAATACCTTTCAACCTGCTGCCAGAATGTTTTCAGCAGTACGGGTAAATGCACCGGATTCACCGTAGCCAGGGTGAGCAAATACCCGATTTTAGAATCGAAATTTGTTTTAATCACCTTATCTACCGTGTCGTTGTACAATTGACCCGATTTCAGTATATACTTCTGAAATTTTTCTTTAAAATCGGGCTCTTCCTCGGCAAACTGATCCGCCAGCTTGTCGAGGTCTTTGTACAGTGTATAGGTCTTCGGACTGTTGCTGAAGTTGACCGTGTAAAGCGGATCGAGCTCCACGAATTCGAACGGTAACTCGATACCGCAATCCTTGGCAAATTCCTTGAATTCGTACGACATACTGAAAAAGCTCGGCCCGGTATCGAAGGTAAACCCGTCTTTTTTTACCTGGTTGAGCCTCCCGCCGGCTCGTTCGTTTTTTTCCAGAATGTCGACCTGATAACCGCGCTTGGCTAACCTTAAAGCGGTGGTTAGTCCACCCAGACCGGCTCCTGCAATTATAACATTTTTAATCATAAGGTTAAATTTTTGTTTCTTATTTTGATTCGTGACTCTCATACAGGGGTAAAATCTCATTTTTCACCCACTGATATCCTGGTTCAATTGTTAATGTTTTCTTTAAATAGGCGATCGCTTTTGCACGGTCGCCTGTATCGTAATACAACTCGGCGATAGAGGTGAGCAAACTAAGGTAATTCCAGTTCCATTGCAGTTGTTCCTTATGCTCTTCCATCAGTTGGAGGGCCTTCAGTAAATGGATGGCAGCCTTTTCTTTCGAACCGCCGAACAGGAATGGCGTGTAAAACTGGATATTGCCGTATTGCTGATGTCCCAACGGATTGTTGGGGTCGGTTGCAATGGATTTCTCGGCAAAGTCGCGGCTTTTTGGACCGAGAAAAGGAGCCTGGAGCTTGTTTATTCCGATCCGGTAACCGTACAGGGCCGCCTTGTACGCATACACCGACGACAGTTCCGTTCTGCTTTTTTCCAGCTGTTCCAGATCGGCTTCCATTCTTGGAATCCACTCCCTGGCCTCGTTGTATTTCTGATTGCCGATGCACCAGGCAATGTAACCGTACTGAAAATTGACACGCTCCAATCGCTGACGGGCCGACGGGCGTGTGTTGCGTTGCGCCTCGGTAAGTATCCGTTGCCATTGTTTCATATTGCCGCTGATGTATGCTTTGTATACCTGTTCGGCCGGTGTGGCGGAAAAAAGCAGAAGAGGTATTGCCAGCACGGCAATTAATATATAGTTCTTCCTTTCCATTGATAGCTTTTATTTCGTTGTTGGTGTAAAGATCTGAACATCAGTCTTCCCATTGTCCAGAGTTGTGTATAGTGCATACGGAGGTTGATCCCGGCGTTCTGACGACTGATACGTGAAATCATCCAACGGGTAGAAAGCACAGCCAGTATATATACCGCCGGTGCGTACCAGGGTAATGCCAGCATCCAGAGAATGCCTGTCAATGTGATGAACCAAAACAACAGCGCCGCGACCACCGAATTTCCAAAGAATGCAAATATATTTTTGCTGAAACCCTCCATTGCCTGCTCGTAAGTAGAATACATCGTGCAAGCTATATCGTCATTACCCGTGAGGCAGGCTATGCAGTAACCATGGCGTTTGTAGTAACGCGAAATGTGGATGTCTTCTACTTTTTCGCTGCGGAACCGTTTGTGCGGTTCAAGTGCAGTATACAATTCACGGTCGAATAACATAAACTGACCGTTGGCAGCCGATAGCGATACAAAAGAAGTCGCCTTTACCAAGGGGATTACCAGCAGGCTCAATAAAATGTAATTCATCAGCGGAACCACCTGGTACACTCCCTTGCCGGTCATCAGCTGGCGGGGGAATACCGACATGAACACAACTCCCGATTGTTCAAAATATCCGATAGCCGATGCCAAGGCATTGCTTCCGAGTCTGACATCGGCATCCAGAAACAGCATGTATTTCCCTTTTGCCTGCTTTGCACCCGTATAACAGGCATGGTTTTTTCCCAACCAGCCTTCGTTTTTGAGTCCTGCATCAATTACCTTCACTCCTTTATAGCTGCCCGCAATACCGGCGGTACAGTCGGATGAGTCGTCGTTGGCTACGATGATCTCCATGTTTTTATAGGTTTGCCCTGACAAATCGTTGAGTAGATTTCCAATATTGGCTTCCTCGTTTCTGGCCGGAATGATAACCGATACCAATTCTTTCTGCCGCGATGTATAGTGGCTGTAGTCGACCCTGAATACATAATTCACTATCGCTATAAGCCATTGCAGGAGGGTGAAACCCAAGATCAACAAGGCCGGGATTGTTAAAAACAGTGCTGCGTTCATACTACAATCTGGCTGTGCCGGTTGATACACCGGCGATAAAAATCGTTGTACGCAGCTTCGTAATCACGGGTTTGCGTAATGTCGGCAGCTGCTTTTTCGAGGTAAAAATACAAAGTGGGCTTGTCGTACTGAAAGTAATCGGTAAGTTGGACCAGAAAATATACATCCGGAGCCGTATGGGCTTCAAAGCGCAGACGTTCGATCCCTTTTTTGAATATTATCGACGGAGTACGAGAGGAATAAAGCTTGCCCTGAGGATAGATGACCACCAGGTTGTCGTCCTGCCGCAGGAGTTCTTCGGTGTAGTGCAGACTTTCGAATAACGAGCGACTGGTGCTGCGAATGGAAAAACCTCCGCTCCATGAGAACAGCCAGCGTTTGCGCAGCTCTTCTTCATCCATCATGAAGTGGTAACGCTTGCGAAAATGCTTCATGTTGAGGTATAAAGCCCAAAAACCGTCCCACCAGCTAATGTGGTTGGAAAGCAGCAGCACCGCCTTGCCCGACAGGCTGGCGTCGCCCTCAATTACCGTTGCCCGAAAGTTGTTCCGGATACGCAAGCTGGCATAGGCTTGAAAAAAGCGGTAAACCAGCGGATTATGACGGGCTTTAATCATTACCGGATAAAAATATAGATGATGGTGAAAAATATAAACTGGATGAGAATTACCGGCATTGCCAGCCGATTGGTGAATTTCAGCCGGTTTGAAGCCACTAATGCATGCATTAAAGCAGCAATTACCCACCATGAGATGTAATTCTGAACCGGCACACCGGCGGCCGACCAGGTCCACATATCCATTACCGGTGCTACCTGCTCAAGAACCAGATCGTAGGTCAACATCATTGTGGCCCCACCGGCTACGATCGCCGGACTTTTCCATCCCAACGACTGCAAAACGGATGCTGACGTATAGATCAGTAAAACCCAGTTTAATCCAATCATCAGCGGCGTGTTGAACACTTTCCAGCCTAATCCCGGACCATAGGAATATTCTCCGAAAATAAGTCCGGTGTTGACACCCAGTACTTCCACGAAAAAACCGGCGAGGTACAGCACTGCCACTACGATGGCCATTCGCATGTTTTTGGTTCCTTTGTGATGGATTATCAGTAAAAAGGTACTTAAAAGTAAAGCGAACGGTATCAGTCGGATAAACCACGGCCGGCTGAATTCGAACACCATACCGGCTACTCCTACGGCATAAAAAAGGAGCAGTAAATACGTAGCCTTGCGCGGGTTGGTAAGAAAACGCCACATTTTATTCTTCATTTTCCAAGTGTATCGATATGTTGTTGAACCTCTTCGTAGATCAGTTTAAACCAGGCGGAAAAGGCGTCGGGATGAGCTTCGATCTCCTTTTTCAGATCGTCGAAACCAAGGTAGCGATACGCCATCACTTCTTCCGGATTGGGGTGGGGCGGCAGGTCGGTTACACCCACGAATACATGATCGATTTCATGCTCCGTCAGATTGTTTTCCAACTCGGCCTTGTACTTGAAGATGAATAAACCGGTTAATTCCGTAGCCAACCCCATTTCCTGCATTAATCTGCGGTGAGCCGCCGCAGAGGTAGCTTCGCCCGGAGCCGGATGGCTGCAGCTGGCGTTCGACCATTTCCCTTTTGAATGGTATTTATCCATCGTACGCTGTTGCAGAAGCCACCGGCCCTGCGTATCGGTGATAAATACCGAAATAGCCCTGTGCAGATGGGCGCCATGGTGGGCAGCCATCTTTTCCATTGTTCCAATCGGCTCGTCGTTCTCGTTAACCAGTATTACTTGTTCCATTTCTTCTTAAATCAGTTTTAGTTTATATACAAACATCGCCTTGATGAGCAATATAAATTTCATGCTGTTGGGCACGCTGATACGGGCGCTCATTACCTGTTGCGGCGGTGTAAGTTCGATTCGTTTCAATAGTTGCATATAATAATAGTACGCTGTGAGTACTGCCAGTTTCGAACGCCCGGGCAATTGCCTGATCCCTTGATAGGCTTCGTCGAACTCATCACGGATTTCCTTCACGAGGGCGTTTTTGGCCTGTTCGTCGAACCGTTCGAAATCGTAATTACTGAAGTAGATACGGTTCAGCCCCGTGATGTCGGCATTTAAATCGCGCAGGAAATTAACTTTCTGAAAAGCCGAACCCAACTTCATGGCCGGCATCTTGAGGCGGTTGTATTCGCTTTCGTTGTTGTTGGTGAAAACCTTTAAACACATCAAACCGACCACATTGGCCGAGCCATGTACGTATTCTTCTGTCTCCTCCCGGCTGGTATACACCGTTTTTTCGAGATCCAACCGCATACTGTGCATGAATGCTTCGATAAGCGAATAGGGGATGTTGTACCTCCGGATGGTAAGCTGAAAAGAATGAAGAACCGGATTCGTACTAATTCCCTGGCTGATCGCTCTTTTCAATTGATCTTCGAATTCGTTGAGCAGCTCCTGTTTGTTGTACTGATGAAAGGTATCCACGATCTCATCGGCCACTCTTACAAAGCCATAAATCGCAAATATCGCCTCCTTATCTTCCTTTTTAAGAAGATTTGACGAAAAAAAGAAGGAAGTACTGTAGTTCCTTGCGATCAATCTGGAGCTTTCAAACGTTGTTCTGTCGTACAATTGCATAAGTTAATGTGTTATGTCTGCGAATATAGTACAAATTCATATCAACTTAAACAATATTGGTACAAATTTGTTCTAATTGCAGAAAATATTTTTTTTGAATCGATATAAGCGTTAAGCCTATGCGAACAAAGCATATAATAATTGATTTGCTGAATTACCTGGAAGAGTTTGAAAATCAGCATAAAGATACGGAAAAGAGGCTGTCGACCGCCGACTTTATCGGCTATTTAAATGCGGTGCATGTGCCCGATACCTTGTCCGACGACAAAATCAGGGGAGGTAAGGAGTCGTGGAAAGTGATACAATACACCGAGAACCGAAGCGCTACCAATGTTTCGATATTGGTGAGTTTGTTGTACCGGTACGCAAAAATGTATTCCCGGAAGGCCATGAAGGACAGTGGACTGAGGACGGTCGACGAATTCGCTTTACTGATCACCTTAATGACTCACGAAAGTATATCCAAGCAGGAGCTTATTAAAGAGCAGGTGCTGGAAAAAACATCGGGCATTGAGATTGTCAACAGGCTGATTCGTCAGGGGTATGTCGAGCAGTTCGATGGAGAAAAGGACCGTCGGAGCAAGATGCTGAAAATCACAGCTCAGGGACGGCAGGAGATTATACAAATTTTGCCCCGGATGAATCAGGTTTCCAAAATCGTAGTTGGAAATCTGACTCAAACGGAGCAAAATCTGCTGACCTTTTTAATGCGCAAGCTCGACGATTTTCACAATGATATTTTCATGAACGAAAAGGATGCCGGGCTTGAGGATATCCTCCGGAGGATTACTCCATCGGAATAAGGTTGTTGTATTCTTCTACCGAAGCGCCGTTGAGGCAGGCTTCAATAATCTGACGTCCCAGCGGATTGAGTTCGGGAGTTAAATATTGCTGCAATTCATCGCGGAAGAAGTCGTACAGTTTGTCGGCTCCCTTGTCGTAGCCTTCGGTTCCGACTTCGCTTTGTTTGTACACCTGCAGGAAGCGCGAAGGGATTTTAGCTCCTTCAATGGTGAGGTAATTGAGCTCGTAACCCAATAGCGGACAGCGAGCCGACTGGTACTGTTCCCGTTTCAGTTTTGCATTTCCACGGCGGGTAAGGTACTCGCGCATCATCAACTGAGGTTTGAAGCCTACTTTCCATACTCCGATGTATTGGTTGGGAACCAGGGTATAGCGGGTAGCCGGGGTTGCCATAATCTGGTCGAGCAGGATATTGGCATGTTCCACCATTTTACCGGTGGCAAACGGCCAGTACGAACCCACGCCTTCCGAGCCCATTCCGGTGCCGCCTACGATGCTGGGGTTGGCATGTCCGCGGGGCGAAACCAGGCGCCACAACCAGGCCAGTGCCGGCGGCAGGATGTGGAACAATCCGATGATGCCGTAGTTCGGATTTTCGAGCGAACTGGGCGGGGTGCGAACTCCAAAGCTGCGTACATCGACCGAAACCGGGGTTCCGATTACATTGGGAACGATTTCGCGAGGCAGAATCACGCGGGGATTCGGGCAGGGTTTGCCGGGTTGATCTTCGATGTGATCCCAAATCATTACCGTACTGTCGGGGTGCGACTGCAGGTTGAGGAACAACAAGGGTGTGGGTGGTTTGAGGGTGATTTTTTCCAGGAACGGATCGTCGCCGTATTCGCGTACACCATCCACGCGGATGAACCAGGCGTTTTCGGCGTCCAGTACGGTAAGCTTGCCGTTGTTTTTCTGAATCGACGGGTGGCAAAGCGCCATGTCGTCGGTAACCGGATGGAAGGAGGATAAGATCGGCAAGTTGATTAACCGTCGTTCTTGTGTAATGGAGTTTTCGCCGATCAATACCTGTCCGTTCGGTTCGCGGATGATGTGCTGTAGCATTTCGCTTTTTCCGCCACCGCTGGCGCCTTCGTGCATAAAAGTGGTGATATTGTCGTAGGGGCTCACTACCTGTACAGTGGAACAGTGGGCGGTAATCCAGCCTTCTTTCTCTCCCTTGGTAAGCAATGCGCCGTAAAGGCCTTTTTTGGCACTGGGTCCCGGATACAGGTTGTACGAATAAATTTCGTGGCGGTTACCGTCGCGGTTGTGTACCACGATCTGTTTTCCGTCGAAATGAGTGTGACGGAAGGTGGGCGCTACATAAATAATCGAATCGAGCTCCATGTTGCCGGGTAATTCATCGATCGGGATAATTTGCTGAAGCATTGCCAGTCCCATGGCAAAGAAACCGGCATTGGCCGGTGCAATAGCCATCCCGCTGACTCCGATTCCCGCACGTCCTGCAAAATAGAAGAACACGGCAAGATCCTGATTTTTCAACCATTCGAAGGTTTCATTCTTCAATTCGGTAAATCCGTAACCAAAACGTTCGCGGAATGTTTCCTTATCGGTGGGTTCCTTGTCGGCAATAGCCATGGTGTCGGGGTCGCGACGACGCATGTAAGGATCGGTGTAGTTGGCAGCTACCCCGTTGCGTACGCGGTGTACGATGGCTTCGGTGATTTCGCCTTTACCCGGAAGCTCGTAGCGAACCTCAAATTCGTTGTTGTTTTCTCCTCCAAGGGCAGCTATCGACAGCTCCTGTACCGAATTGAAAACAGTGAAACTGCGGCAATTATTCAAAATGTCAATTGTCGCGGGGGGTAACACGATCCCCCTTTTTTCAAGCGTTGAAATAAACTGATTCATGATTTTATTATTGGATACCTTAAAAATATCATTAATTAAAAATTTCTTTAATTTTAAGTGCTACTTAATTGTTCTTGAACGAAGTAACACAAAGTAGTTCTGCCGTATACTTGCTCAGGTTGGAAAACTGATAGTTCCGCCTTGCATTGAAGTATACACTATCGCCTTCCTCCAGGTGATAGGTCTGATTGTCGAGTTCCAGCTGTAATTCGCCTTTTATAACATATCCGAACAATTGCCCGGTTTGCTTGCTGAACAGACCGATACTATTGCTCTTTTCGGGAAACCGAACCATAAACGTATCCATTAGTTTGTTAAGCTCGTCGTAAGATAAAGCCATTACGTCGGCTCCAAAGTCGTTGGTAATTATGGTTTTAGCTTCTTTCTTTCGTACGATGGGCATCTGAACGCTTTCATTTTCGCCGATGAGTTCTCCAACTGTAGTTTGAAGCTGGTCGGCTATACTCTTTAAAGTGATAATGGTAGGAAAAGCTTTGCCGTTTTCGATTTGCGACAACGCACTCGAACTGATGCCTACACGTTTGGCCAATTCGTTAAGATTCAGCTTAAACTGATCTCGCTTTCGTTTTATGCGTTCGCCTATTCTGTTCATGTTCGAATTTTGCTGCAAAGGTACGAAAAATTGATTAATAAATTAAGTGTGGCTTAATTTATTTTTTGCTTTAATGCTTTTTTAACATTGCGGAGCATAAAAAAACCGGCTCACATTGTGAACCGGTTTGCGTTTTAATTGTTTCCACTTATTTTCCGAAATAGGCAGTGAGCATCCAAACCGACTTTTCCTGCTCCTTTAAATAATCGCTCATCATCGCTACCGTCGATTCGTCGCCTGCCTCGCTGGCCGTTGCAAGTACCGAACGCTCCGCCTCCATCAGCAACGATAAGGTTTCGAGTACATTCATAAGGCCTGCATCGCCATCGCTCACCATACCCGATTCCTTTACTTTTGAAACGGCAAGGTACTGGCTGAAATTGTGTGCAGGTACTCCGTCGAGCATCAGAATGCGTTCGGCAATCTCATCAATTTTTTCGGATGCATCGTTATACATTTCTTCAAACCGGGCATGCAATTGAAAGAAATTTTTTCCTTTTACATTCCAGTGAAAACCTCTCAGGTTGGTATAAAACACCTGAAAATCGGCCAGTAATTGTTGTAATCCGTTCACGGTTTTAGCGGCCGAAGCTGCATCTAACTTAATGTAATCTAATGTTTTCATACTGTATAATTTTTATATGTTTGTGATATCTTTATTTTTGATGATACAAAGATATATCGTTTTTTAATAGATGACAACAGTATTAAATTATACGTCAATCGAAAATATCTATACATTAACGGGATGCAGCATCGGCTCCGATTAGTTGACCAATAGCTTTTGAACCCGGTATTGTTTGCCCGGAGCCAACAGCTGGATCGTGTACATGCCGGCCCTCAGGCCATTCCACTTCAATTCTTGCTGAGCAGGCACTTCATCGTACAGTATGGTTCCGGTGAGCGAAATCAGCCGTACCCGCACATCGCGGAGCTGCGACTCGTCCACAGGCAACACCAGTATAACTTCGGTTCCGTTCCTTGCCGGATTGGGATACACCTTCATTTCACCGGTTGGGAGTACGGTGAAACCGGTTGCGCCATCTTTCTTTTTGAAAACAGGTTCAATCGCGATGTCGTTCAATAACTCAACGGCCAGATTGGTTTCCTTCGAAGCCGTAAAGGTCCCGTTGATTTTCCACCCGGTAAACTCAAAGCCGGTACGTGCCAAAGCAACGAAGTACAATGTATTGCCATGCGTGTAAATTCCCGAAATATTTCCGGTGAGCTGTCCCATCGTTGTGTCGCAGGCCGTCACCACCATGTATTTTTTCAGTTCGAAATGAGCTTGAATCAATTTGGTTTCCAACGGTATATGAGTAAGCGACGTTTCGGCGCCCAGAGTTACATTGTCCATACTCCAGTGTTTAAACAGATAGCCCGGTTTTGCAGTAGCTTTGAATACCACGGGCACACCATAGTTGTACGCACCGGTTTGCGGGCTTACGGTACCCGAATTTTCGGGAATAACCTGTACCGATACCTGCACAGCGTCGTCGAGGAATTGCGTCCAGCTGGTACTCAACCCCAGTTCCCCGGCATAGCCTTCGTCGTCTTTAATCCCGTTGGTGTGCACCGTCAGGTAGAAATAGCCGTTGGTATGGGTTACCGAGTCGAGATGCAGGCGATAGGTTACGGAATTTAACCGGCTGATGGTTACCTTGCTTACATCCAGATTGATTCCCTGGCAGCTCAGACCGATGTCGTCGTGTGTAAAAGTAGAATCGAGAATGGCGCGGTTGAACACCACTTCAACCTGATTCACCTGATACGGACTGATATCGACCGGAACACTGCCAAAACCGGTTACTTTCAGGATGTTTTCGCGTTTTGGCTCGAAGCTGAGAAGGTAGCTGCCTCCGGCAAGCGCCACTTCGTCGATAAAGTGGAGCTTGTTTTCATGAACCGGATCTTTCCCGTCGCGCAGGGTTAAAGCTGTTTGCCGGAAATTGCCCACTGGCAGAATCAGGTTGTCGGCTTCCCGTTTCACTTCCGTGAGGCGTGAACGACCGTTGTACGGATCGGCAACGACGGCATAATTCCATCCGGCCTGCGTAGGCGTAAGGGTGAGCCGTTTTTGGTTGCTTCCTGCATCCGTCACTTCAACCGTGTTCTGGGTGCTGATTTCTGCCGAGCTGCCATCGGAAAGATACATCCTGTCGGGGTAATCGTAGGTGTCGACTACATCGTTGGCCATAAATCCCCGGAGTTTCCGGTTGTCGCGGGTTACTTCGATACTGCTGATGAGTTCGTGGATGTTTAAACTTTTCACCAACGAAAGATCAGGATTATCGTAGCTGGTTACATGCGTGATTTTCGTATCGTATTCCACGAAATGCCCCAGCAAGGAGCTCCGGAACCACCATTGTCCGTACGACGACGCTCCCGATGGAATATTGCCGAAATCGATATTCGTGATTCCAATATTCTTTTCTGCGCCATTGAGGCTCGACGATACGATTTCGAAGTCGATGAGCAGTCCCTTTTCATTATCGATAATTTCAGGCTGTTTAGAGCTGATCCTGACATTGGTGGCATCGCCGGCGCCTTCATTCACAATGAGCAGGGTGAATTCGGCATCTTCCGAAGGTTCCACCACATCGGTAGTAAGCGGATCGTCGCCCATTACATCGCGTTGCATGAAGTAGTTCAGCACCAGGTCGGGCGAAGGTTTCACCGTAAGTGTCACCGGATACAAATCGCGGGTTACTTTTGTACCGGTAAACGGATCGAGATACCCGAGGGTTCCGCCGAAGGAATATTCCTGAGGAGCAGTAGGAGCGGCATACTTCGTGGGAATAAACAGGATGGTGGCAATGGCCGTATCTTTCGGATTAATAATGCCCGTACCGTCGATAGCGTTTACCTGCACCAGTTTCTCGGTATTCACCTGGAACTCGTGGCTGGTTGCTATCGTTCCGCCGGCATCTTTGATGATCAGGTCGAGTTCCACTTCTTTCATGGCAACGGTTTCGTGCCCGTTGAAAACAGTGAGCGTGCCCCGGAATGCCTGGCGGGTCATGGTCATGGTTTGCGAAAACTTCAGCGTAATGGTTGCACATACGCTCCCTGAGTTATCGCTGGCTTCCTGTTCGTAAATAGCATATTCCTTATCAAACATTTCGCGTACCGAACTGTACCCCAAGGCGCCGGCATAGGCCTTGGCATCTTCCTGAACAGCCGTCAGCTGATTGATCGTGTTGAAGTTGATCCGGTCGGTTCCGCTGTACGAAGGATTTAACGAATTATTCCAACGATGAATGAATTGCAGGTATTGTGCTTCGGTAACGCCCCCCGGACGGAATTGTTTCAAAGGAGCATCGTCGGGAATCATGCCGCTGTATTGAGTCAATTGCGACCAGAAAATGTTCAATGCACCTCCTGTTTGTTGCATCCACACGCTATCGCCGAAGATTTCTAAAAGCTGTGCTTCGTACGAATTCGACATCCTGTATACCTGTTGCATTACTTCCTGGAAATGGGCAATAAATGCCGGCATGTTTTGCGTGGTACGTGCAACGCCATCGGGCGAATGGCGGACAAAGTTGCCCGGTTCGCAAGGTTCCAGAATGGGTTTGATACAATCCTCGTAAAGATCTTTATAGCCGATGATTTTATCCACCCATTCGTTTTGAGTGATTATTTTCTCGGCAATACAGGTTAAATCTCCATTGGCAGCAACGTCGTAAACACAAACAGCCGTTTCAATTACAGTCAGCACCTTTTCGACGATCGGAATACGGGTGACGAAACACTTGGCCATCTTATACAAAAAACTGTTCTGGCAGGGTTCGCAATCGGCCACGCTGACAGTGGGTGTGGTTTGCGACGAGCTGGCGCCGTAGTTGCCACCCCAGCCGCCACCCCAGCCACCAAAGGTGAGCGAGTAGCCCGACCAGTTGGAAGGCGGGGTCGGACTCGATTTGGAAAAACACCAGGTGCCCAGGCTTATTTCTTTCGTAAATTGATGCCATTTACGGTCGAGTCCGCAGTCCCACAGGTAGATGACCGCAATATACTCCTTACAATTATCGGCGGCAGCCATGGCTCGTTGGGGAGCACCGGAAGGACTACCGATTTTGGTAACCGTTACCGGGATCATGACCGATTCGCGCGGTTTGAGTTCGATCATGTTGAAGAGCGGCTCGAAGGTAAGCGAATTCAGACCTCTGGGCACCACTACTTCCACATCTTTTGCCGTAATCAGGCCTTTGTTGGTTAACACGACATTGAAAACCAGCGATTCGCCAATACTCAGTTTTTCGGTATCGATTTCTTTGGGCGAAATCATCTCGATAACCGGGGTAGGCACATTGGTTTCGAATTTCACAATGGTTTCGAGTTCGTAAACGTCTTCCACCTCTGTTTCCACCACTTCCCAGGTATAGGTGATGGCCTGGAAACTAAGGTTCACTACCAGGGTATTGGTTTTGCCCGGATCGATCAGGATGTTGTTGGAATACGAATCGTGCCGGTCGGCAGTGACTTCCACGAAATAGTAGCCTTCGGGTAAGTCTTCGAGGGTGAATAAGCCCCGTTCGTCGGTTTTTCCTTCGGTGATGAGCGCTTTGGTGTAAGGATGCCTGATGCGCACCTGTGCTCCGGCCACATGAGGAGCTTCGTCGGTATAATAGGTATATTCATCGCAGGCATCAATAACCAGCGTTCCCGTCGATTCGGAAACGGGTTCGATTCGGAAGGGCAACGCGAATCCGCTGCCATTCTGACAATTCACCCCGATCGATCCGTTGACCGGAACATTGAGCGCCAGATCGTTTCCCGGAGCAAACTGGAACACGATGGTTGTGGATTCCCCGCTTTTCAGCGAAGGTAAAGTCGACGCCGAAACCAAACTCATCCAGCTGGTTTGCGGAAGCGCTATAGTTATAGGTCCGCTTTCGCCTTTGCCCGTATTGGTTACCGACAGATCGTAGGTACGAACCGCTCCCTTGGTCATGGTAGTATTGATGGAACTTACCCCGGCTTTAAGGGTCGCCCGCGGATTTTGTGATACATAATATCCGGTCATTTCAAGCGACGCTCCCTCCGCCGAACGCGTTATCAGCTTTATACGATCGTAGTCGTTTTTAGTGCTCGCCTGTGTTGCGGTGAGCCGGTACCTGAGCTTGGCAGTAGCGCCGGCAGCAATCGAAGCGATAGGATCGAACGAAAGCGATAGGCCCGGCACCGTGGTTTCGACCGTGGTTTCGACTGACGTAAGTACGCCGGCCCCGGGGTTCATAATGTCGATTTCGCCGGTGTACTCCTCGTTGGTAAGCACTTCCCATACAATATAAGCGCTGCTGGCACGTTTGAGCCCCAGTATGTCGATCGTTTTTATTCCGGTTGTACGTCCTTCGCCCGGATAACAAGCTCCGGCACTGAACCGGCCCAGGGTCGACAAGGTGGGAACATGCTTGTACACGTAGTTACCCCCGGCATCGGTGGTAGCCGTAAAAGTAGTGCGTTGTCCGCCCGGTGCGATCAGGTAAATTTCGACCAGGGCGTTGGAAATTCCACTGCCGGTTCCATTGCTTGCCTTTCCGGTGAACAAAATCGTATCGTTGGTTCTATACAAATCTTTATCGGTCGACATGCTCACCTGGTACGAAGGATTCATGACCAGCGGAGCCGCGGGCGACAGATTGTTGAGAAAACTCAATTCCTTTTGTTGTTGGTTGGCATTAATCTCGGCCAGCAGATAGCGTAATCCGGTCATATCGGGGAGATTGACGCTCACGCTAAGCGTGTCCGACGATCCCGGGGCGATGCCGGCCTGCGTAAGTGTATTTCCGAGTTTCGTACGCGATGCTCCCGGCCGGTCGCTGGCCGAAATATATACATCGACATCTTTACCCGGGGTAAGCACTGCCGATCCTGAATTGGTGACACGCATTTTGATCCGTAAAGTACCCTTTGTCTCGATCGTATCGGCCGAAAGCTGTTCGATGGTCAACTGAGCATCGGCCAAGGTCTGATCCGATATCATCGCCCAGCAGAATCCGTTGCTGAACCCTTCGGCCACTGCTGTAAAGCTGACCATTTGGTCGCCCTCGGGCACACTATTGCTCAGTACATCCACACTTGCGGTGGCCGACGATTGTCCGGCCGGAATGACGATGGATTTAGGATAAACCAACCGTGAGTCGAAATTGCTCGACAGTGTAACCGGCAAATCGGCAACAGACGGGGTATTGCGGGTAACGGTAAGTACGGTTGCCGCCGTTTTTCCTTCAGGAAGCATCGATTGCGATGAAACGATCTTCAGCGCGGGGCCGTCGTCGTCGCTCACCATCAACCGGCCCTTTACAGTGCCGGCGCTCTCGGGTGCAACGGTACAGTTGCAATGGGTGATAAATACGGCAGCTGTGATGTCGATGCCCTTGTCGCCTTCCATCAGCGCGTTGTCGACCACTCCAATGGTGAACCGCGCTTCGGTCTGCCCTTTGAGCAGGGTTACCGTGGGAGTGTTGTAATACAACATCCCCGATGAGTTGTCGGTCAGGCGTACGTATACGATCTGATCGGTCGGGCCGGTACGCCTGACGATCCCCATTGCCGCCTGAAAGCCGGCCGACTCGCTCACCGTGTCGGGACCAATTATCAGTTCCAGTGGAGGAACGTCATTGTCGTGCAGGATCAGGTCGCAACGGGTACTTTGGTACGATGGGCCGGAAGCTGTGAAGTAGGCGGCAACATCGAGATCGGGAAGTTTGTCGTCGATTGCTTTCACGGTTACCTGAGCGGTTTTTTCATTCGCAGCTATCGTTACTTCTTTAGCGAAAGCAAACCGTTTCGGATAATTGGTCTGCAGACTTACCGGTAAAGGTTGAGTGGTGACCAGCTGCCGGGAAACAGTGAGCACGATCGAATCGCCTTCGGTCAGTTCTTGTGCGGTAGAGCTGAGGCTGAGTCCGGGGACTTCATTGTCGGCAATGGTGAGTTTGCTGTTTACCGGATCGTAGTTGTTGCCGGCAACAAACACGGTAATTACCGAATCCATATTCATCTGATCGTTGTCGGTAGGCCTGCCGTAAAAAACAGCCCCCGAATTACCGGTTGTAAGCACTACCGAATCGGGCAATTGTATCCGTTCGGGTTTGTTGGTGGTAATTGCAAAAGCTTCACGGGTACTGCGGCTACCGCTTCGCAACAACTGATACTGCACGTATCCCGCATCGTTTTCGGGGATATGGGTTCTGTTTTGTTTCAGGGTGAGCTGTTTATTGATCAGGATTGTGCCGGTCGAAACTGCCGTATTGTTCGAAGCGGCTGCCGGCAATTCGCCCAGGGTTTTGTTGGGAATCAGTTTGACGCGCGCTTGCACCGGCCCGTCGACTCCCGGATAATCGGGAAGCGAAAACTCGGCCTGGCGCAGTACCCCTTCGGAAGGCCGGAGCCACTCCGGATAATAGGTGGTGCCCAGGTGGGCACTCTCGCCGGTGGCGCTCACCAACGATACCTGTTCGCTCCAGCCGCCGCTGGTCCCTAAATCGCCTATATTGGCTACCTGCCACGAGACAACCACTTTGTCGCCCGGCGATGCCGAGGTTCCGGCAATGGTGATGTGTTGAACCTGAACGTCGGGGCGCGGACTCACGATTACTTCCAACGTGCCGCCCTGCGAGCCGGTAGCTATATTCTCGCCGCTTTTACCGGCGATAATAATATTCCGGAACGCGAACGCATGTTGGATACCTGCCGTACAGGTATCGGGAACTACAACCGGGATACGGACCAGATTCCCCGAATTGCCCATCAATAGTTGGTTGGTGGTTGAAAAAATCACGAACAGATACTGGAAGTTACCCAGGTACCTGGCCGATACGGTATGATTCGATTTCCGGTCGGATAACTGTATGGCCGTAGTGTCCGATAATCGGAAACCGCGGGGGAACTGTATTTCGAATTGTACGGCCACAATTTCTGCTGTGTTGTTCATTTGCACCGTTATGCCGGCTTCGCGGCCGGCGCCACTTTGCAGAGAGGGCAACAGCAGTATGTTTTCCTGTTGTGCTTCGGCCACCTGAACAGCGGCCAGAAGCAAGATCGCTATATATATTAATCTTGTCTTCATACTACGTCTACTTTGTAATTAATACCTTGAAATGCCATGGCTTGCTTGTGTCTTTACCGTTGTGAATCTGCAACAGGTATATTCCTGCAGGCAATTCATTTCCCAGGTCCAGGGTGATATCGGCACGCGTGCCGGCGGCTTCTTGCCGAACCACTATTCCCTGCATGGTAATCAACTTAACTTCGAGCGGTACAAGCCCTTCGGGAATCCGGATGATTAATTTTCCGGGTAAGTGCTGTAGCTGGAACTGACCGGTTGTGGTTGCGTCGGTCGAAGTAACCGGTACTCCGATGCTTGCCGGAAGTTCGGTGGCATACCGGTCGGAAAGCATGAGCTTCCGGATAGAGGGTACTGTACCTTCGAATTTTCCAATACGCAGCGTTCCGGGTGCAAACTCGCTGCCGTCGGGCGAAAACACAATCAGGCGCATTCCGCCCCTTCCATTATCCCGTGTACGGTACTGAAATTTTCGGGTATCGGCAAGGAAGGTAAATGCACGACTGCTGGCATTGTTTAAGCCGACATCGAGTGCCGCTACAGGTGCAATAGTGCGCAGCATCAGGTTGTTGTTTTCAATGTAGAGTTGATTGGGAGCTGCCTCCGGCGCGCGCCAGCTGCCTGCCGGCTGATCCTCAATACTGTCGATGGCCAGTATCATTTCAACGGTGGTAACAATGTCCTGAACGTTGAGCTGATCGTCGCCGAAGGTATTGGCGGCTGCGTAGTTGAATAAAGTCGGACTGTTTCGCAATACGAAATTCAAACTGTGTTGTACATCCAGCAGGTCGATCCGCCGGTCGACATTGGCATCACCATGGAGGAAAAACAGTTTGAAAGGCGATCGAGCTCCATAGGCCGTCCCGTTGTGTTGCATTATTTCCAGGGCTTCTCCCGAAGGAATGCGCCAGCCGGTGGTGTTGTTCCACGACAAGTTGTACCGGTTGCCCGAGAAACTGATGTATCCTACCGTATTGTTTTGGTGCAGGATAGAGAAACCCGGCTGGAATGTAAAGCTACGATTGCTGTGGTTGTACCGGCAAATCATAGGCAAAGTGTCGAATACCGGATAGGGTGACATATCCATCGAATCGATCGTTACCTGCTGGTATTGCAAATTGAGCTGATGGATAGCCGACGACAAAGCCTGTTCCTGACTCAACCGGTTTTCCGACAAATTCAGATAGGTGAGCAACGGAAACGCGGCAGCAAATGCCGATAACTCGCCACTCAGCCGGTTTTTACCCATATTCAGGTAATTCAGGCTGTCGGCCGGCTGAAGCATATTCTTCACACTGTCGTTGATCGAAGTCAGATTGCCGGTGAGTTGGTTGTCGTACAATTCGAGCCGTTTCATCTTGCTAAATCCGAAAACGCTACCCGGCAACGTGCCGGTAAGGTTGTTGCTGTTGAGGTTAATCGCCGATACACGACCCCGGTAAAAACTTACGCCCGGCCAGTTGGCGGCGATAATCACATCCGAATTTATATTCCACTTCTTTTTCCAGCCGGCACCTCCGGTTTGCTGATAAAATGCCCGCAACCGGTTGTAATCGCCCGGCTCGATGCGCGGTTGAATAATATGGATCGGTTGACTGACAAACACATTGTTGGTTTCGTCGCTTTCGAGCAATTGGTTGTTGAGGTCGGTTCTGACTACAAACCGTGAATAGGGGATGGTGTCGAGGGGCAATATAAAACGGATATTCACCGAGTAACTGCTGTCGCTGAGTACGGTACGATAACCGTACACCGAGTTGAGCGACAATATGCCTTCCAGGTTTTCATTTCTGCTGAGCGCTATTTCATCTCTCCAATAGCTGTTCACAGGAGTTGTTCCGCCTTTGTTCTGAATGGTTACACGCACGGTTACCTCATCGCCCGGGTACAAATCGGCGGGATGCTGAATGGAAACAACCTGCAGATCGGGTAAGGTGCGAATGCTGAAACTGCCGGTTGTACTGCTTCGGCTATCGCACGTGCCTCTGGCTACCACCTTCCAGTGGTATGTTTTACCGTATTTGCAGAAGCTCGAATTGGTAAAGTTGTTGACGCTGATGCCACTGAAAGCAGGTACCGCCGGCGGAGCGGTGTTTTCTTCCCAGATGTATAAATCGTAAATGGCATTGTGAACGGTCGACCAGGCAAACTTCACCGTAGTCGATGCCTGTTCGCTGCCGGCTGCCGGCAATTCAACAACCGGGGGGCCCGATAATAACGGCAGTACAATCAGTTTCAGCGTCAGCAATTTGGTAAACGTTGTTCCCGGAATACTGGTATTCACTTCATAGATCAGCGTGTCGGGAGCCTCGGTAGGATTGATAAGCGTCATCGACGGTAAAATTTGTTGCCCTTCGGTGAGGTATCCTTCACTGCTTACTGGTTCGGAAATCCGCTTCCAGCTGTAGGTAAGCGCCGGATTGATGCCCGAAAAATCGAGTGCCTGCGATGCATTTCCCGAACACAACTGCTGCGAACGGAAACTCCGGATGGCCGTACTGTTCATTTCAACGCCCTGCAGGGCGAATTTTACATTTTCGGCAGGCAGGTAATTCCACAGGTCGATCAGCAAATCGAGAACTTCCTGATCGATGGTGTTTTTAAAGTCCACTACGGGCTGTTGCGCCGGATCGGTTGCGCTGAAAGTAATACTATGTCCCGTTTGTTTCAGTTTTTGACACAATACGGTCAGTTTGTCTTTCATCGAAAGGGGGATCTCCAGCGCATGCGATTGGCCGTTGGCTACCCGAATATTCGAGGGGCCGGCAATGCCCGCTTGCGAAAACAGCGTGAACAGTTCATCGGCCGATCTGAAATTACGGACATCCACTAGGGTCGTATTCAAACTGAAATTACCCGATATTCTCCAATGAAGCTTATCGGTAACAACAATATTGAATTGTGCCGAATCAGTCTGAGTCCCTTGTGCCACCCATAAGCGCACCGTGTACGGTCCGCCGGTTTCATAGCTGTGCAACGGACTTTTTTCAGTCGAACCGGTTCCGTCGCCAAAATCCCAGCGGTAGGTTTCGGCCAGGGGCGAGGAGAGGTTAACAAAATGCGCCCTGTTGAGGTAGATGTCGGGGTAAAAACTGGCAAACAATGCGCCTTCCTCCGAAAGAACCCGTATACCGCCCGGCTTGACGGGGCAGTTGACGGTGCCGCCGGCGGTACGAACGGTTGCATTCGCGAGTACGACCGGGTAGGTTGTGTCGATTTCCCATTCCTGCGGAATAGTGACCGGGATAGTGACCAGAATTCCCGAGGAGCCGGTAAGCGCTCTCGCGTCGGGGCCGGTTATTGCAAAACGGTAAGTGCTGTCGTTCAATACCTCGGTACTGAGCGTATGTCCGTCTTTACGGCCCGACAAGCTGGCATTGGCCAGGTCGATCAATGCTCCTTGCGGAAACTGGAGATCGAAGGTCGTGGCGAAGATTTCGGTATCCCGGTTGAATAAATGCACCGGGAAAGCAATGGTTTTCCCTTTTTCGGATGCCGGGGTCAGTAAGCTCAGATTGTAGAGCGATCCTGTTCCGGTAGCCGGTTCGCCGGGATTGCCGGGAAGGTATTCGAACCGGGCGAGGAGGGTGTCGTTGGCATAACCGGTGGTGTACGCATAGGGGGTCGACGGCGACACGAGCGTATAGTCCCTGTACCAGCCTTTAAATACATAGCCCGAATGCGGATAAGCATATACGGAGTAGTGGGTGCCCGGTTCATAAAACAGGTTGTCGTTGGAGAAGTATCCCGATCCTTCCGGTTCGGCCATTAATTTCAGAGTATATTTATTGGCCGGTTCCCCCGGATTGGAAGGGGTATACCTGAAATGCGCCGTAAGGGTTACTTTCCTCGAAGGCATTATGTAATCGAAGTTGCGTGAGGTGGAAATCACCGAATCGCCTTCGCACCAGGCAATAAATTGATATCCTGAATATACGGATGCAATTATCCTGACCGATTTACCTGCAGGATAATTGCCGCTACCGGAGGTATAGCCCGCCGAGTTGTTGTTCATCCGGAGTTCCAGGCTGAACAAATTCTCGGGTTCTGGCGGATTCCCCGGATTGTATTCGGTTGCGTTCTGGGCCGTCAATGAAGGCTGAAGGCACAAAATCAACAGAATATGCAGCAGGTAAGATTGAATTTTATTCATAACCGGGGGATTAAAATACAACGATCTTATGGATTTCGGCATTGCTGCGAACAAAGTAGATGCCCGATGGAACCGGAATTTCGGTAGCAGTGCTGCCAACGGCAACGGTACGAATCAACATTCCGTTGAGCGAGTATATAGTATAAAGAGTTCCTTCGGGTGCAAAAATGTAGATTTTACCTTCCGCTCCGCGTATTAATTCGGTTGCTGTCGGTTGTTGTGTGCTGGTTGCCAGCGAAGTAATGCGCAGAATAAACCGGTGGTCGAATGTGCCGTTCGGGCTGTAGAACGAATAGTCGCTCTGTGTCAGATCTACCGAAGCCGACGTAAGTCGATCTTCCAGCATGAGCTGAAGGATATCGGAAGAGCTGTTTTCAGCCTTTTTAATCCGATAATTGCCGTCGGTTCCGGCCCTGTAGCCCAGTTTCACCCATCCTTGCGACGATGGGCGTTCGTTGATTGCATAGTAGTTGTTGCTATCGTCGAGGCTATACAACTGGGGAACCGACGGATCGTTGCTGAAAAATTTCGACGCATCTCTTTCCATCTCATATTCCATAAGGGCTTCGGGATTGAAAACGATTCGCGTTTGATCGCTAAGCTGGGAGTTGCTGATCAGCAGGTCGACCAACTTACGGTTGCTGTTCACCGGTATTCTGTGAGGCGCACCGGCAGGGCCGCCGGCCGATAGTACCGAAGTGAGCTGTCGTCCTCCCTTGAGGAAGGTCATGTGCGAAATATCTTCCGGTTTTTGTACGAAAAATCCCTCGAAAGGTTTAATGGCATATTTATCGTCGGTAAGCGATATGGCGGTGTAGGTGTTGTTGTTCAGGTTCCATACCGTAATCGGAGCCGTAAAGTCGAGATAACGCGAATCGAAATACGAAGGATAAACATTGCCGATAAAATTCCAGTTTTTGTTCGCTGTTACTTCGGTGGCATAGGTCGACAGGGGCACACTTTTTTCTTCGTTGCCGAAGAGTTGATTCCGCGATGCCGATGTTGCGGGTAACAGTAAGGTGGTAGTGGCGTTGGCGTTAATAATATAGCCTTTACCGGCTTTTAGGGTGCTGTCGGGTGTCATTGTTTTCCAGCTGCCACCGGTGCCGTTCAGGGCACGTGCGGCCCCGTCGTAACTGCGGATGGCCAACAAAGCATTGTTTGAGGTGCCGATATCGGATACTTTTAGGTCGAAGGGGAAACTCAGAAAATACCATTTATTTCCGTTCACATCCAGTTTTACCATTACCGAGTTGGCCGACATGGCCGGGCAATCGTTGATCAGATTTCCGAATACACCCGAATTGTACCTGCCTTCCATTATAAACCGGTCGGTAGAAAATGGGGTGTTGCCGCCCACCGTCAGACTTCCGTTGCTCAGAATAGTAATGTTCGGGAAGCCGGTGGGGCGTACATTATTGACCAGGGCCAGCGGACCGCTGACCGGAATTTCTTTTAATTCTTTATTGAAGGGTATTACCGTGGCAAAGTTGGTCCATACGGGCGACTGTTTGTACATGTTCATCGACCAGAAAGGCACTTCGAGGGTACATACGGTTTTTACAACATGATTAAAGGGATCGGTACTCAACACGGGTGGAGTAGGTTGCTGGCAAAGTATGTGCTTTAACCCCGGATTGAACTGGAAGGCGTATCCTTCGATGGTTTGAAGGGTCGTGGGAAAGATCAGGGTGTCGATGGGGCACGACTGAAAAGCATAGTTCCGGATGGTGGTGAGTTTGTCGGGAAAGGTCACATACTTGAGTTGGGTGCACCCGTCGAAGCTGGCATAGTTGATCGTCGTGATTTTTGGAGGGATTATCAATGAGTCGAGTTGACGGCAATTCCTGAATGCATAGTTGGCCAGTTCGACCAGAGAATCGGGCAGGATCAAATCGGTAAGCGCATGATTGGCGTCGAATGCCTGGTTCCCGATATGGGTTAAAGTGGGTGGGAGGACGATTTTTCTTAATTGGTTACATTCGTAAAAGGCGTAATTGTTAAGGATTTTCACTTTCTTCGGAATTTCGATTTCCTGAAGGTCGTAACACTGGTAAAACACCGAGGTTCCCATGGTCAGTAAACTATCGGGAAGCACGACAGTACGCAGGTAATAACGGTACTGGAACTGCCCATTTGGAATGTCGGTAACATTGGTATGCTTCAGATCCAGACTTATCAAATCGGGAAAATTGTTTTTCAGCAAGGTCATATCGGTAGCGTTCATAAGGCCCGATACCGTGAGTTCATTTACGTCTTTCAGGTACTCGACCTGTTGCAGTACCATTTCGCCCAGAGTACCCGCGGTGGTTAAATCGACTGTCACCTTGACCGGCATATCTCCGCCGATTATAATGTAAGGATTCCACTTGGTGTCGTTGCGGAATGCCGTTTTTGCTTCCGGCAAAACGTAAAAGATTGCGATGGGACCCATGCTGAACGATCCTCCTGTGTAGATGGACGGAGGGGTGAGTGTCAATAGTTTGGCCGTTGTGTAATTGGTTCCGTAAAAAGTGTTGTATCCCATCGATGTTACATAGGCAGGAATTACCAGTTGGCCGCTGAGCAATCCGCATTCCTGAAAAGCATAGGAACCCAGTGTTCGCAACGAGTCGGGCAAAACAAGCGAACTTAGTTTGGAGCACTTGTAGAAGGCGTAATTGTCGATGGATCGGACTTTCGGAGGAATCACCAGGTTGGTGCTCAGCTCGTAACACTGATAAAAAGCGGAGTATTTGATAAGCTCCAGACTGTCGGGTAAATTGATCGATTTAAGGTTGTTGCAATTGTAAAAAGCGTATTCGTCAATCGATTTTAAATTGCTGGGCAGTACTACCTCCACCAATGAAGTTTTGGATTCGAAAGCGCTGCTGTTAATAACACGGTTGGCTACGCTCACAGCCGACATGTCGAGCTTGTTAAGAAGCGGCATGTAATTGCGGATCTGATAAAAATCGTTTGAATTCATGGAGCCGGTTATAATTAACTCGGTAACCGTTGCTTTTTCACTGGAGGTAAGCGCTGCACTGAGTCCTCCTGCGGTAATGTCGACTGTCTTGCTCAGTTGGGCCGTTACGATGCCGCTGAAGCTGAGCACAAAAAGAAGTAAATGTGTTTTTTTCATGACCAATTAGTGATTAAGTTTATGGATGATTGATGACTAGTCGTCGCCTGTGCTGTTTTTCTTCTTCACGCCTGAAGAAGCCGGGATATAAAAACTCTACACAATAAAACAGATTTTAACATCTAATAGTTTTTATTTTCAAGTCCGGATTTGGTTAAAAAATACAGATTGAATACAATATTGAGCGTTAAATTGTCTCCATACCATTGGTTCGTTTGATTGTTAGCAGTTTATATTGCAAAGTTATCTTTGTAATTTTCTATGCGATACCCCTAAAAGGGGGTTTTTTAGAATTCTTTCTGGGAGTAAATTTGCATTGAAAAAATATGCGTATTTTTGAGAAATAATAATTTTCAATCCATGGTAAGCAATGCGAAAAGAAAAACCGGCGTCGTATGGGCATTTCTGATGATCTGCCTTGCAGTAAAGGCACAACATCTCGATTCCTTGCTTTCTCCGCCTGTTTCAAAACAACAGGTTGATTCGGTTTTGCAGGTAACGATTTACAAAAAAGAACTGAAATTATTTGCCGTGAAGGCGCTTGAGAAAGCAAGGGAGCTGAAATATACTGAAGGGATGATGCATGCGTTGGATCAATTGGGTGTGATGGAGCGAAATTTTTCCAATTATCAGGCGTCGCTTCGCTACCATAAGGAATGCCTCACGTTATCGGAACAACACAACTCCGATTATTGGATGCTGCGCTCCAATCAGAATCTGGGAGTTCTCTACCGCCGTCTGGAAGTTTATCCCACGGCGCTGGAATATTTGCTTCGCGCCTTGCCTCTGGCCGAAAAACTGCAAAACGAAAAAGAAACCGCCTCGGCGCTCAACAATATCGGGAATGTGTATTTATCCCTTCAGCGATACGATGAAGCCATGAACTATTTTCAACAATCGTTGCTTATCGATAGAAAACGAAATAACTATCAGGGACTTTCGATTTGCCACGGTTGCATCGGAAGAGTTTTTGAGGCAAAAAACCAATTGGATTCGGCGCAGGTGCACTACGAAAAAAATCTTTTCTACAGCGAAGGCTGGAACGATAAAAATGGGATAGCCATCGCGTATAATTCCATGGGAAACGTGGCGAAAAAGCGCAATCGATGGGACCAGGCGTTGGAGTACTATCAAAAAGCGCTGGCAATGAACCTGGAAATTGCCGACAGGAAGTACATAGCTCCCAATTATTGTAATGTGGCCGACGTATATCAACATATCGACAACTTCCCGCTGGCCGAGAAAAATTATAAAGAAGCTTTAAGTGTTGCCGAGGCCAGCGGAATAATGCGGAATATCGCCCGTGCGTACAAAGGGCTTGCCGATATGTATGAAAAACAGGGCAACTGGAGCGCCGCGTTGGCTGCCGAACGAAAATTCAAACTATACGAAGACAGCGTTCTGAACGAGAGTTCTTTACGTCAGGTGGAAATGATCCGGACCGCTTATGAAGTGGACGAAAAGGAATTGAAAATTGTTGCGTTGCAACAGGAAAAGAGCTTGTACCTGTTCGTCGGGATGGTCATATGCGTTTTGTTATTGGCACTCATCGTTTCGTTGTACTTCCGCCATAGAAATATTAGGACAAAAAAGCAACTTGCCGAGCAAAAAATAATCCGGCTCGAACAGGAAAAACAACTGGTGGCTACGCAAGCCGTACTCGACGGGGAAACCGCCGAGCGTTCGCGGCTTGCACGCGACCTGCACGACGGTCTCGGCGGAATGCTCTCTGCGGTAAAATTAAACCTGTTCGACATGAAAAAAGGAACCTTACTTGAGTCCGACGATATTTTGCGGTTCAACAACGTGTTGAAAATGTTGGATAATTCCATACGGGAGCTGCGTAGAATTTCGCACAATATGATGCCCGAAGCCTTATCGCGTTACGGATTAAAAACCGCCATAGCCGATTTATGCCATAGTTTGCCGAATGTAAATTTCCATTATTTCGGAACAGAAACCCGTTTGGAGTCGAAACGTGAGGTAATGATCTACCGCATTGTCATGGAACTGGTGAATAATGCCCTCAAGCATGCTGATGCCGATGAAATAAATGTGCAGTTGGTTCAGGAACCTTCCCGTATCTCGGTTACGGTGCAGGACAACGGAAAAGGCTTTGATACGAAAGCGAAAACCTTGGGGATGGGATTGAAAAACATCCAAAACAGAGTAGTGTCGTTCAGTGGAACTATGAATATCTGTTCCAAGGAAAACGAAGGAACGGAAATAAGCGTGGAGATTAAAATTTAGCCCATTATGATACAGGTTCTTATCGTTGATGATCATCTTATCCTGGCCGACGGGTTGAAGAAACTGGTCGACGACTCTGGCTTCGCCGAGGTTTGCCATACGGCGCTTACGGGAAAGGCATGCCTGCATTACCTGCATCGTGCAACTCCCGATGTGGTATTTCTCGATATAAACCTGCCCGATGCCAATGGAATCGATTTGTGCAGGGAGATAAAATTGCACAATCCCGAAATCAAGATAATAGCGCTGACCAGTTTCGGAGAATATGCACTTGTTCGCCGAATGCTCGAAAGCGGAGCCGACGGCTATCTGCTCAAAAATGCCATGCCCGATGAAATCCTCCTGAGTATTGAAACGGTCGTTGAAGGCGGACGGTTTCTGTCGGAGGAAATCGATATGCTGATGCGAAAACGCACACTAAACCCCGTGTGGCTCACCCCGCGGGAAAAAGAACTCCTGAAACTCATCGTGGATGGGTACACAAATCCTGAAATTGCCGATAAAATGTGTCTCGGTGTAGAAACCGTCAACGGGTACCGTAAAAACCTGCTGCTTAAATTGGGCGCAAAAAATACGGCGGTGTTGGTTAAAATGGCGATTGAAGAAATGTGGATTTAGTGCTTACAACAGTTCCGGTAGGGGGATATTCAACACAATGGAACATCCCCCTGCTATCGACCGATTGTATTCCCTTCATTAACTCAATCCTGTGATTTTGCCGTCGGTAAAATCGATATTCTTGGCTTGAGGATCCTTGGGTAGGCCCGGCATACGCATAATTTTACCGGCGATGGCCACGATAAATTCAGCACCATTATTGAGTACCAGGTCGTTGATGTGAAAATCGAAATCGTGTACTGCTCCGTACGCCTTCTCGTCGTCGGAAAATGAATATTGGGTTTTTGCAATACACACCGGATAGGCTTCGGCTCCCATTGCTTCAAATTTCGGGATCATGGCCATTGCTTTTTCCGAAAACAGAACCCTGCGGGCTCCGTAAATGCGCTGAGCGATTTTTTCGATTTTCCGGGCGATACTGTCGGTATCCTTATAGGTGAAGTGAAGCGGTTTGTGTGTTTTTTCTTCTGTCATTTCCACTACCTTTTCTGCCAGCTCCACGGCTCCTGCGCCGCCTTCGGCAAAGGCATTGTTGACGGCGAAACCTACTTCCTTTTCTATACAATGGTTACGCAGCAATTCGATTTCGGCATTGGTGTCGAAATCATATTTGTTGAATGCTACCACTACTTTCAAACCAAAGGATTTAAGATTGTCGATATGGCGGTCCATATTCTCGAATCCCTTGATCAGTCCTTCATGATTTTCTTCTTTTATCTGCCTGATATCCACTCCTCCGTGCATCTTGAGTGCCTGCGAAGTAACTACCAGTACCGACAGAGCAGGATGCAGCCCTGATTTACGGCATTTGATATTCAAGAACTTTTCGGCTCCCAGATCGGCTCCGAAGCCCGCCTCGGTAATCACATAGTCCGAAAAATTCAGGGCCATTTTGGTGGCAACAATCGAGTTACAACCATGTGCAATATTAGCAAACGGGCCGCCATGAATAAACGCCGGCGTGTTTTCGGTGGTTTGCACCAGGTTCGGGTGGATGGCATCCTTCAACAATACGGTGATAGCTCCGGCAATGCCCAGGTCTTTCACCGTGAAGGGTTGTCCCGAATGGGTATAGCCCAATAAGATCTTTTCGATCCGCCGTTTTAAATCGTCTTCATTTTCCGACAAACATAAAATAGCCATAATTTCAGAAGCCGGAGTAATGTCGAATCCGGTTTCGGCCGGTACACCATTGGTAAGTCCTCCGAGCCCTGTGACAACATGCCTCAAACTCCGGTCGTTGACGTCCAGTACACGTTTCCAAAGCACTTGCTTCAGCCCGTCGGCCTGGTTGCGATGATGGTAAATGTAATTGTCGAGCAGCGCTGCAATCGTATTGTTTGCCGAGGTAACGGCATGAAAATCGCCCGTAAAATGCAGATTGATATTCTCCATCGGCAATACCTGAGCGTAACCGCCTCCGGCAGCTCCTCCTTTCATCCCGAACACCGGACCCAGCGAAGGTTCCCTGAGTGCCACAGCACTCAACTTTCCAATTTTATTCAACCCCAGGCTCAGGCCGATCGATACCGTCGTTTTACCTATTCCTGCCTTGGTAGGGGTAATGGCCGTAACCAGTATCAGCTTGCTTTTTTTTATTTTTTTCTGATCGATCATTCCACAGGGAATTTTTGCCATATAGGGTCCGTATGAAATAATATCGTTTTTTGCTATTCCTAATTTTCCGGCAACCTTCGAAATTTTTTCCAAAGTCGATTCGTGCGCAATTTCAATATCGCTCTTCATATGTTTGTTGTTGTTTAATTTCTTAAACAAAGATAGTAATTTCCGGTGTTTTAAAAAATCAATTTCCTGTAAGATGCTTCTTTTTCCTGTAAAAAACGACACTTCATTTCCGGGTTGTTGCGATTATACTATACATTTGTAGGCATTACTAACTTTAAAAATAACGATCATGAAAAGAGCTGCATTTAAAATGTTTCTGAAACCGGGCTGCGAAGCCGAATATACTAAGCGGCACAACGAAATCTGGCCCGAACTCAAAGCCTTGCTGCAGGAAGCAGGCGTTTCCGATTATTCCATTTTCTGGGATAAAGACACCAACCTGTTGTTTGCCGTTCAGAAAATGAGCGGCGATGGCGGATCGCAGGACCTCGGTTCGACCGAAATCGTACAGAAATGGTGGGCCTACATGGCCGATATTATGGAAACGAATCCCGATAACTCTCCGGTATCTGTCGAGTTACCCGAAGTTTTTTATATGGAATAACAAGCGGCTGAGTTTTTTATCAAAAAGTGTGGTTTTAATATCAGATTTCAGATGGACGACTGCACCAGGATCGGTAATTTTGCCATCGGATTCGTAACTAAAATATCAATTTAACAGAAAGTTCCATGAAAGAACAACAAATTAACCAGGCATTTGAATATGCCAAAGCTCGTTATGCCGAATTAGGTATCGATGTGGATAATGCAATGGCTCAACTCGATAAACTGCCCATCTCGCTGCATTGCTGGCAAACCGATGATGTACGCGGTTTCGAAGATGGCGACGGCGAACTCACCGGCGGAATCCAAACCACCGGAAATTATCCGGGCCGTGCCCGTACCATCTCCGAAGTACGCGCCGATATCGATAAGGCGATGTCGCTGATTCCCGGCGAACACCGTGTGAATATCCATGCCTTCTATGGCGATTTCCAGGGCGAAAAAGTGGATCGTAATGAGATTGAACCCAAGCATTTCCAAAGTTGGATCGATTGGGCCAAAGAAAAAAACTACAAGCTCGACTTCAACTGTACTTGCTTTTCGCACGATAAATCGGCCGATGGTTTCACCCTGTCGCACCGCGATCCGGCTATCCGCGCGTTCTGGATCGAACACGTGATACGCAGCCGCAAAATTGCGGAGGAAATGGGTCGCCAGTTGGGTTCCAAGTGTATTCACAATATATGGATTCCCGATGGATCGAAAGATCTTACCGTGGATCGCCTGTTGTACCGCAAAAACCTGAAAGATTCGCTCGACAAAATTTTTGAATACAAAACCAACGACGAGTACATGGCCGACTGTATCGAAAGTAAACTTTTTGGTATCGGCAGCGAAAGCTATACCGTCGGTTCACACGAATTCTACATGGGCTATGGTGTTGCCAACAATAAAATGATCACCCTCGATTCGGGTCACTATCATCCTACCGAAGTGATTTCGGATAAAATTTCGTCGCTATTGTTGTTTGCTCCCGAAATTATGCTCCACGTGAGCCGCGGTATTCGTTGGGACAGCGACCACGTGGTCATCCAAACCGACGAACTGCTGGCGCTTACGCAGGAGATTATCCGCGCCGATGCTGTGGACCGTGTGCATATCGGACTCGATTACTTCGATGCTTCTATCAACCGTATCGGAGCCTATGTTATTGGTGTCCGCGCTACTCAGAAAGCGCTGTTGCAGGCGCTGTTGGAACCCATTGCCCAGTTGCGCGAATTCGAATCGAAAGGTCAGTATTTCGAACGCCTGGCATTCCTCGAAGAAGCAAAATCGCTTCCCTGGTCGGCTGTTTACGATTACTATTGCATGAAAAAAGGCGTGATTCCGGGCGAATCGTATGTGGCCGATATTCAGCAATACGAAAAAGAGGTAACCCTCAAGCGCTAAGTCTATGGAAGTCCTGTTAGGTCTTTTAATTATTGCGGTAGGCAGTATGGGGCAATCGAGCTCCTACGTGCCTATCAAAAAAGTGAAGGAATGGTCGTGGGAAAGTTTCTGGCTGGTGCAGGGCGTTTTTGCCTGGCTGGTATTCCCCTACCTGGGTGCGTTGCTGGCTATACCCGAAGGACATACACTGGGCGAATTGCTTGCTGCGGGCGAAGGGGCCGCCTGGAAATCCATTTTCTTCGGTGTGCTCTGGGGAGTCGGCGGACTGACCTTCGGCTTAAGCATGCGTTACCTGGGGATTGCTCTGGGACAGTCGATTGCCCTGGGAACCTGCTCGGCGTTCGGTACCTTGATACCGGCCCTGATGAAAGGTGAAAACCTTTTTTCCGGCGAAGGACTCATTCTTTTGATCGGTGTTAGTGTGGCGATTGCCGGTATCGCTGTGATCGGCTATGCCGGGAGCTTGCGGGCCAAAAATATGACGGAAGAACAGAAAAAGGCTGCCGTTAAAGATTTCGCCCTGGGTAAAGGTCTTTTTGTAGCCTTGCTGGCCGGTGTGATGAGCGCGAGCTTCAACCTGGGACTCGAAGCTGCCGAACCGATTCGCCTGAAAGCGGTTGAACTGGGCACCGATGGGTTATATGCCGGATTGCCCGCCATCCTGATGGTGACTTTCGGCGGTTTTCTTACCAATGCGGTGTATTGCCTCTTCCAGAATGTGAAAAACAAAACCCTGAAGGATTATACATCGGTATCGGGCAAGGTTTGGGTCAATAATTTGCTTTTTACCGCCCTGGCCGGAATCTTATGGTACTCGCAGTTCTTCGGACTCACGCTTGGCAAAAGCTTCTTTACCGAAGGAAGCGTAATGATGGCTTTCTCCTGGAGTATTCTGATGTCGCTCAATGTGACCTTCAGTAATGTGTGGGGTATCATCCTTAAAGAATGGAAAGGAGCCGGTTCTAAAACAGTTTCGGTACTCGTTATCGGGATGTTGATTCTTATTTTCTCATTGATTCTGCCGACTTTGTTACAGAATTAATACGATGATTTGTTGGTGGGGTTGGAGAATTGCTGAAGGTAATGCGGCAGTTCTCCAACTTTTTTTGCCCTTATCCTGAAATTTGATGTATATTTGCATGGAATAAATTCAACCATCGCCATGTCAAGCAGTGTTAGTAAGCAGATCAATTACATGGTCACCTCCGACGAAGATGAATTGTGGGGGATGACAGTGACCACGGTCGGTCACCAGATTATTGAAGAAGGTCAGGTGTATCCGCCTCAGAATCACCCGAGCGGCTATTATTTCGATCCCGATAAAGGTCGGATTCTCAACGAATATCAGTTGCTGTATATAACGAATGGAAATGGAATCTTCAATTTTGGGATCAGTAAACAAAATTGTTTTATTTCCGAAGGAAAAATGTTTTTTCTGATGCCGGGAGTATGGCATTCGTACAAACCCTTGCCGAATACCGGCTGGAATGAGTACTGGATTGGTTTCCGCGGCCCGATTATCGATAAAATCGTGGAAGAAGGTTTTTTTCTCAACCGCCCGCCGGTTTTTTCCATCGGATTGAACGAACGAATCGTGGATCTGTACCACAAAGCGATCGAAATTGCCAATGAAGAGCGTGCGGGATATCAACAGGCGCTTTCGGGCATTGTGATGCATATACTCGGTTTGATGTATTACCGCGATAAAACCCGCGATTTTCAGGATGAAGACCTGATCAGGAAGATGAAGAAGGCCAAGGTAATCATGCGCGAATCGATCTACAAAAATATTTCCCCCGAACAGATAGCATTGGAACTGAATATCAGCTACTCGGGATTCCGGCGGGCGTTTCGCGAGTTTACCGGCACTTCGCCGCTCAAATACATCATCGAACTCAAGTTGAACGAGGCTAAACGCTTGCTGTCCACCACTTTTCTTACCGTAAAGGAAATCGCCTATAAACTTAATTTTGATAATCCGGATTATTTTCCGGTGTTTTTTAAAAAACGTACCGGATTAACACCCATCGAGTACCGCAACAGTACTGAAGTGAAGGATCCGGGTGTGTAATACTCAGGATCAGTTTCCTTCCTCTCTGTGTTTTTTTTAAAACCGCTGGGCCGGAAATGTACCTGGAAGAGGAACGCTCAATATTTTTACAGCGCCGATAAAACATTTTGTACCTAAAATCGTTATAGTAATAAATGCTACAATAATGTAGCATATTAAATACTGATAGAACAATGAATATTTCTGAGAAAAGCATAGTTGGTGAACTGGTAGCAGCCGACTATCGTACCGCATCGGTATTCCATGCCCATGGAATTGATTTTTGCTGCCGTGGTAACCGTCCGGTTGACGAGGCTTGCGCCGAAGTGAAAACCGAAGTAGCGCCGTTGCTTCGGGAATTGAACGATGTATTGAGCGCCACTTCCGGAGCAGCCGTCGATTATAAATCGTGGCCGCCCGATCTGCTGATCGATTATATTATTAAGAAACACCACCGTTATGTGGCGCAGAAATCGGCTGAAATCAAGCCCTTCCTGGCAAAGATTGCCGATGTGCATGGCGACCGTCATCCCGAGCTGCTCGAAGTGGAGCAACTGTTTCACGGAGCTGTGGGAGCACTTACCTTGCACATGCAAAAAGAGGAGTTGGTGTTGTTTCCCTACATTGTTAAAGTGGTGAATGAGCAGGGTAAAGGGCCGAAACCAACCACGGTTGGATTTGAATCGTTGGAAGCGTATATCGCCGAAACTATGCAGGTAGAGCACGAAACTGAGGGGGAGCGGTTCCGGACCATTTCGGCGCTGACCAATCATTACGAAACTCCTGCCGACGGTTGTCGCACTTATCAGGTTACGCTGGCGATGCTGAAAGAATTCGAACAGGATCTGCACCACCATATTCATCTCGAGAATAATATTTTGTTCCCGAAAGCCGTAGAGTTGGAGAAAAGTTGGCAGTAAAAAATAGGTCGGTAAAGTTGAATTCCCGTACAGCGAATACCTGCGCGGGAATTTTTTTGTACCTTTGCGGTTCAAAAAAAGAATAGGTATGTGGTTAATTCTGGCCCTGGTATCGGCCGTTCTGCTGGGTATTTACGATGTGAGTAAAAAGGTTTCGGTACAGGGTAATGCGGTGATTCCGGTGTTGCTTACTTCGGTACTCATTTCTTCAGGCATTTTGTTCCCGTTTTTGGTGGTTTCGCTGGTTCGTCCCGATGTGCTGGAACCGACTCCGTTTTATGTTCCTCCGGTCGATTTTCGCACTCATATGCTTTTAGTTGTAAAAGCCGTCATTGTACTTACTTCCTGGTTGTTTGCTTATTTTGCCATGAAGCATCTTCCCATCACCCTTGCATCGCCTATCAAGGCCACGCAGCCGGTATGGGTGGTGGTAGGCGGTGTCCTCATTTTTGGAGAAAAGCTCAACGGGTTTCAATGGGCGGGTGTTTTAGTAACCCTGGTATCGTTCTTTCTGTTCTCCTTTGCCGGCAAGAAGGAGGGTTTTTCGCTTCGCTCCAGCAAATGGCTTTGGTTTATCATCCTGGCAACCCTTACAGGTGCCGTGAGCGGTTTGTACGACAAATACCTGCTGCATCGTTTCGATCATATGGCCGTACAAACCTATTACACCTTTTATCAGGCACTGATCATGGGCCTGATTACCATTTTTATGTGGTATCCCACCCGCAGGAAAACGACCCGCTTTCAGTTCCGGTGGTCGATCGCCATGATTTCGGTATTTTTAGTAGCAGCCGATTTTGCCTATTTTTATGCGCTCACCATGCCCGGTTCGTTGATTTCGGTGGTGTCGACCATCCGCCGGGCGGGAGTGGTGGTTCCGTTTCTGTACGGAGCACTGATAATGGGCGATAAACATCTGAAAATGAAGGCGATCGATATGGTAGGAGTGGTGTTGGGCATGTTACTCCTGTTCCTCGGTAATCGATAAAGGTCAATTTTCGAATCATTTCTGTCAAAATAAATTCATTTTTTAGCCTGGAAGTGTTGCCGGCTTCTTTCCCGTAGTGTACCTTTGCAGCATAATTCTTATAATAAATTCAGGAATATGAAGCAGTTAGACGTGAATTTAATGCACCCGACCGAGCAGATCAACGTGATCATCGGCCGGATTTACAGGAGTGGGATGACCACCACATCAGGAGGTAATATATCGATCCGGGATGTGAATGGCGATATCTGGATTACTCCCTCGGGAGTGGATAAGGGTTCGCTTACGACCCGCGATATAGTGTGCGTAAAAGCGGATGGTAGCATTGTGGGCCCTCATAAGCCCTCCTCCGAATACCCCTTCCACAAGGCTATTTATGAGGCTCGTCCCGAGCTTACCGCAGTCATTCATGCCCATCCCCCGGGATTGGTTGCTTTCAGTATCGCCCGGCAGGTGCCCGATACCAATATTGTTCCCCAGGCACGCAATATTTGCGGCGAAATCGGGTTTGCTCCCTATGGTTGTCCGGGAAGCGTCGACCTGGGCGAAAAAATTGCGAATGAATTCCGTACAGGTTCCTATAAGGCCGTAATTATGGAAAACCATGGGGTAGTGTTGGGAGGAAGCGATATGATGGATGCCTATCAGCGTTTCGAAACCCTGGAGTTTTGTTGCCGCACCATTATTAATTCGGGAAGGATAGGAAAGGCCAACAGCCTGACCGAGAAACAGATAGCTCAGTACACCAATCATTTTCCGAAAAACATTGTTCATTTTATGGATGTGGATTACCCGTCCGACGAGCGGGCGCTGCGCTCCGATATGGTACGCATTATCCGCCGTGCCTGCGACCAGGGGCTGATGATTTCGACCTACGGTACCGTTTCGGTTCGCTGGCGCGACAACGACTTCCTGATTACGCCGCGCGACGTGGCCCGCTGGGATATTCTGCCGGAAGATATTGTTCAGATCAGGAACGGGATGGCGGAAGCAGGCAAAGTTCCGAGTCGTTCGGTGGCCTTGCACCATCGTATTTACCAGCTCAATCCGCATATTAATTCCATTATCACTACGCAGCCTACCAATCTGATGGCCCATGCGGTAAGTCATCAGAAGTTTGATGTACGCACCATTCCCGAAAGCTGGATCTTCCTGCAGGATGTTCCGTCGGTTCCGTTTGGGATTGGTTTCAGCGATACCGATAAGATGGCCGGGTTATTTAAAACCAACCGGGTGGTATTGGTGGAAAACGATTGCGTCTTTGTGACGGGCGATAAGTTGCTGAATACCTTCGATTACCTGGAAGTAGCCGAGTTTTCGGCCAATTCGCTGGTGATGGCTTCGGCCGTTGGAGCGTTGCAGCCGATGGGCGACAAGGAAATCGACGAGTTGCGTATTGCGTTTAATGTGAAATAAGGGGCGTGACTAAAAAGAAAGGAGCGGCTTTGTATTTTTACCTGCAGTAACCCGAAATCCGGTTATGTGGCCGGCAGCCGCCGGGTAAATAAAAAGCGTTTAATTATCGTATCGATAATTAAACGCTTATAGCCGTCGGGATGACTGGATTCGAACCAGCGACCACTCGCCCCCCAGACGAGTACTCTAAACCGGGCTGAGCTACATCCCGCTTTTGCTTTGCGGGTGCAAATGTAGCAAAAGTTTTTGATTTATCAAAGCCCTTTTTCCGATAAATAACGTTCGGCTTCAATGGCAGCCTGACAGCCGCTGCCGGCGGCAGTGATGGCCTGGCGGTAATGCGGGTCGGCTACATCGCCTGCAGCAAACACGCCGGCCACGTTGGTGCGCGGGGTTCCGGGGATGGTTTTAATATAACCTACTTCATCGGTTTCTATCCACGGTTTGAATATCTTAGAATTGGGAGTATGTCCGATTGCCAGGAAAAATCCGTCGATTTCAATATGAACTTTTTCCTCGCCGGCTTGTCCGCGGCGTTTCACCAGGTTAGCACCCTGCACTACTTTATCGCCGGTTAAACCCAGTGTTTCGTGCTCAAATAATACTTCAATATTAGGATTATTTAACACGCGTTCCTGCATAATTTTAGATGCTCGCAGAAAAGGTTTACGTACGATCATATATACTTTACTGGCCAGGCCGGCCAGGTAAATAGCTTCTTCACATGCTGTATCGCCACCGCCCACCACAGCAACTTTCAGTTTGCGGTAGAAGAACCCGTCGCAGGTGGCACAGGCCGAAACTCCGGAGCCGGCATACTTGTTTTCATCGGGCAGACCGAGGTATTTGGCTGTGGCGCCGGTAGAAATGATAAGCGTGTCGGTTTCGATTACTTTTTCGCCATCGATGGTGACTTTATAAGGCGCCGACGACAGGTCGGTTGCCGTAGCGGTTCCAAAGCGAATATCGGCACCAAACCGTTCGGCCTGTTTCTTCAGATCTTCCATCAGTTCGGGGCCGGTAGTGCCGGTGGGGTAGCCTGGGAAATTCTCCACTTCGGTTGTGGTGGTCAACTGTCCTCCGGGTTGCATACCTTCGTACAATACGGGACTCAGGTTGCCGCGGGAGGCATAAATAGCAGCAGTGTATCCTGCCGGTCCTGATCCAATGATCAGACATCTTACTTTTTCGTTCATATAGTTGTTTTTTTATTCTTTTTTATCGTAAATCGTTCACAATGACTCCAGGATGTTGCGCAGCATTGAAAACAAAGGTCGCATTGGAAACCGTCGCATTCGCTTTGTAATTTTGCAGCGTCAATTCGTTCCGGCTTCCGTCTTTATTAATCACCTTAATAGCATGCAGTTGCTGGCCGTTGTTTACAAATTGCACACCGACTTTCACAAAAGTCTCGTTTTTACTCGTTGGTGTCAGTTCGATCAGTTGATAGCCTGAACGTTTTTCGTTCGAAAATGCCACTTTGCTTTTTGCCGTATATCCTGCTAAAACGGCCATCGGATTCGTCTCTGCCAATTCTTCAGGTGTAGGCCGGGTGATGGTAACCTCGTTGTTTTGTGCAAATAAAGCCCATTGGGTGGTACCATCAAACCATACGGTAACATCGTCCATCGTAAGATAAAACCGATTTCCTTTCATCGTAACTTTTCCTGAAACCGACTGCGAAGTTAGGGCATTTTTTGAAATCACGTTCAACGTGAAACCGGTCTGCACGGCTTCGGTGTTTATTTTCGATAAATAGTTTCTGATAATTGTCTGAGCATCAGCCGATTTTTGTGCCGACGCCAGGAGTATCGAATTTATGAATACCAGGATAGATAATATTTTTCGCATTTTATCTTAATTGTTTTAATATCATATCTAAGTGATGATCGTCCATTACCAATACCTGCCGGGCCTTGCTGCCTTCATTGGGACCAATAATGCCTGCCACTTCCAGTTGATCGACAATCCGGCCGGCACGGTTGTAGCCGATCGAGAACTTCCGTTGAATATTCGACGTCGAACCCTGCTGCGACGATACGATCAACCGCGCAGCTTCCTCGAACAGCGGGTCGCGTTTGCTCATATCGACCTGGCTCAAGTCGGCGCCTTCACCCTCAGGTCCTATATACTCGGGCAGGTAGAAGGCGGTAGGGAAGCTTTGCTGTACCCCGATGAACTGTACGATATTTTCCACTTCAGGCGTGTCGACAAACGCACATTGAACGCGAATCAGTTCGTTGCCCGAAGTAAACAGCATATCGCCGCGTCCCACCAGCTGATTGGCTCCGGGCCCATCAATAATCGTGCGCGAATCGATCATCGACGAAACACGGAACGCCACGCGCGCCGGGAAATTGGCCTTGATCACTCCGGTGATGATATTAACCGACGGACGCTGCGTGGCAATAATCATATGAATACCGGTGGCTCGCGCCAGCTGGGCAATGCGTGCGATGGGTAATTCGACTTCCTTTCCGGCCGTCATAATTAAATCGCCGAACTCGTCGACGATGACGACAATATAGGGCAGGAACCGGTGGCCTTTTTCCGGATTGAGCTGCCGGTTGACAAATTTCTCGTTGTATTCCTTGATATTACGCACATGGGCCTTTTTCAGCAGGTCGTACCGATCGTCCATCTCTTTACAAATCGAGTTCAGGGTTTCGACTACCTTGGTAGTATCGGTGATAATAGCATCTTCGCCGTCGGGCAGTTTGGCCAGAAAATGTTTCTCGATGCCTCCATAGATATTAAATTCCACTTTTTTAGGGTCGATCAGCACCAGTTTCAGTTCGGCAGGGTGTTTTTTGTAGAGCAATGATGTGATGATCGCGTTGAGTCCGACCGATTTTCCCTGGCCGGTAGCACCCGCTACCAACAGGTGCGGCATTTTGGTAAGATCCACCATGAACACTTCGTTGGTGATGGTTCGGCCGAAGGCAACCGGTAAGTCGAATTTTGAATCCTGGAAGCGGCGCGAAGCAATTACCGAATGCATCGATACAATCTGCGGATCGGCATTCGGAACCTCTATACCGATGGTGCCTTTCCCCGGTATAGGGGCGATAATACGAATGCCGGTGGCCGCCAGGCTCAGCATAATGTCGTATTCCAGGTTTTTGATTTTGGAGATTCGCACCCCTTCTTTCGGTACTATTTCGTACAAAGTGATGGTGGGGCCCACCGTTGCCTTGATGGTTTTTATTTCAATACCGTAGTTCTGCAGGGTTGTGGTAATGCGTTCTTTGTTTGCTTTTTGTTCCGACATGTCGATTTGGGTCTCATTGTCGGTACCGTATACTTTCAACAATTGAAGCGTAGGAGGGGTGTAATGCGATAAATCGAGGGTAGGGTCGTATTTGCCCAGCTTCTCGATATTATAATTCGGATCCTGGTTCTCTTCCTGACGGTACAAGGCATCCTCTTTTTTCTTGTCGCCGGTTTCGTTCAATTCGTCGGTGTCGCCGCCAAGATGTACCTCGAAGTCATCGTCGTCCTGATCGTCCGCATCATCGTCGTCGTATTCCTCGGGTAGTTCGCCGGTTTCCGCATCGTTTACCAGGGAGTCCAAATCGACCGGATTTTTCTCGCCTCCCCGTATCCATTCGTCGGGCACTATTTCGGTTCCTACTGCCACCAAGGGCTCTGTTTCACCGTCTTCGTCGATGAGTACAGGGGGTAAATCGTGCTTTTTACTGAATAATTTTTTCAGGAAGGGTAGCGTGTGCGGGTTGGCTATAATGCTGTATATGAGCATTGTGCCGGCCAGACTGAGCAGGATGCCCATTTCGCCAATATACGAAATAATGAGATTGCCTACAGCAACCCCATGCGCTCCCCCGAGCAGGAAGAAAATTTCGGGTTTGAAATAGGTGTCGGCCATTCCCAACAGGAGCGACAGCCATATCATCCAGAAAAAACTATGTAAAAAGCTTTTCCACAACGAAAAAATACGTTGTCTGAAAAAGCGCATCCCTATCACAAATAAATAGAACGGAATTACGAAGGCCCCCATTCCGAATCCCTGATGGATTAATTTGTGCGACACCAGCGCTCCGACAAACGAACTCACGTTCCGGATTTCGTTCCGGGCCTGGTGCAGCTCTCCAAAACTCATTTCCATTTTGCTTTGATCTTCGGCTCCGGTAAAAAAGTACGATACCATTGCCACGCTGATGTAGAAACTCAACATGAGTGTTACAATGCCCGCAATTACATGAAGATTTTCATTTTTGAAAAAAGCAACAAGCTGTTTGCCAAAACCCGGTCCCCGGGATGGGGAGTCCTTAGCCCTGCTTGTCTTTTTTTTGGGCGTACTTTCAACGCTTAAAGGGATTGTTTTAGTTTCTTTTTTTGGTTCACTTATGGGTCGTACCGGTTTTCTGGGTGCCATCGGGAGCTGTTGTTTTATATGATTTACAAATGTACAAGAATTATCACACTTATCGGACAAGCGGTTCAAATATTAGCCTTGCCCGACAGCTTGAAGTTTCATTGCGTTGTATTTCAAACGAATAATCGTCGTCGTCATTTTTCCTGGCAACCAGTTGAATACAGTCGTCGTATACAATTTCCGACATGAAGTTGATGTCGAACCTGCGCAGGTGATGATTGCTGTAATAGTCGGGGGTAAAGTAATTGCTGATCCATTCGACATAGCGCATGGTGTTGACGTGTTGATTGATGTCGATATGGCTGTAGCGGGCCTTGAACTGATCGAAGGGTTGGCCGGCCACAACATCGAGTTTGACGGGCCGGTCGATGGGCACTTCTTCTCCATCGATAAATTCGTGAATATTGGGAAGCGTCATCAGGTCTTTTGCTCTTCGCAACTGCATATCGATCATTGCCCAGTTGGAAATTGCATGGCCGATTACAGTTCCGTTTGCGTCGTAAATGGCGAAATTTCGTGTTGTACTGGCCCTTCCTACGCTGTGAATCCATGTTTCAATGGAGATGTTTTCGTATTGTTGGGGCATGTAATTCATTTCCAGCGCAAACCGAAGCAATACCCACGACGAGTTGTTCGATTGCAATTCCCGGATTCCGAAGCCATTTTCGTCGGCGTTGTATTGTGCGGCAGTGAGCAGCATGTCGGTAAGTGCCGCAAGGGTGATTTTATAGCGGAAATCGACCGATTGGGGCGACACCTGAAAGGCGTAAGTAGTTCGTAACAAATCCATGTGTAAAGTAGTTGTTGTAACATGCAAAGGTAATATTTTTTGACCAAAATCCGAACCGGCCGGGTGCTTTCATCGCTTCTATTGAAAAAAACAATATCTTAATAGGATTTATCTGTTTGTATACCTTTCGGATTGAATTTACCTTTGCATCAGAATCAAAAAAACAACTACTTATTTACTCATTTTAAAACAACATTACTATGTCACAGATTGGAAAACAAATTGTAGATTTCAAAGTTCAGGCTTTTGTAAACGATGGTTTCAAAGAAGTAACCAAACAGGACGTGCTGGGCAAATGGTCGGTATTTTTCTTTTATCCTGCCGATTTCACCTTCGTATGTCCTACTGAATTAGAAGATCTTGCCGACAAATACAGCGATTTTCAGGAAGCAGGAGTAGAAGTGTACGGCGTTTCGTGCGATACCCATTTCGTACACAAAGCATGGCACGACACATCGGCTGCCATTAAAAAAGTGAAATACCCCCTGCTGGCCGATCCTACCGGCGTACTGGCCCGCGGTTTCGATGTAATGATCGAAGAAGCTGGTTTGGCCGAGCGTGGAACCTTTGTAGTGAATCCCAAAGGCGAAATTGTTTCGTACGAAGTGGTAGCCGGCAATATCGGACGTAATGCCGAAGAATTGTTCCGTCGCATTCAGGCCCTTCAGTTTGTGGACAATCATCCTTCGGAAGTTTGTCCTGCAAAATGGAAAAAAGGAGGCGAAACGCTGAAGCCGAGCATCGACCTTGTTGGAAAAATTTAAGTAACAATATTCTCAAATTCAGGGAGAAACTCGTGTAGCTTCTCCCTTTTTTATACCTTCATCACATGTTAGATCAATCGTTTAAAGACCAGATAAGCGGATTGTTTGCTTCGCTGAAGTCGACCTATGTATTTCAGATCGAAGTGGATCCGACCCATTCGGCAAAGGCCGAATTAGTTGAATTACTGGAAGATGTGGCTTCATGCTCGCCGCAGATTTCGTGCACGGTGGCCGATGCCCCGGGCCTTCAGTTCCGTATTGTTAAAGATGGTGTGCCTTCGTCGTTTGTATTTCGTGCAGTGCCCAATGGCCACGAATTCACCTCGTTGCTGCTTGCTGTGTTGAATCAGGAAGGAATCGGCAAGAATTTGCCCGACGAAGCGCTTACCCGGAGAATCAAATCGCTCAGAGGACCGGTGGTGGTGAAATCCTATATTTCGCTCAGCTGTACCAATTGTCCCGATGTGGTTCAGGCGCTGAATGCCATAGCAATACTGAATCCGATGGTGGAACACGAAATCGTCGACGGGGGCATCAACGAACAGGAAGTAGAGATGTTGAAGATTCAGGCGGTACCTACTGTTTTTGTAAACGGCACGGTTGCTCATGTCGGGCGGGCTAGCTTGGGTGAGTTGCTTGAAAAGATTGAAGGCAAAGCCGGCGTCGACGAGTCGGTGGTGGAAGAGGTGCGTAAGGAAGTGGACGTGGTGGTTGCCGGCGGAGGTCCTGCGGGGGTTTCGGCGGCTATTTACGCTGCCCGTAAGGGGTTCAGGGTAGCTGTTGTGGCCGAGAATATCGGAGGGCAGGTGGCCGAAACCACGGGCATCGAGAACCTGATTTCAGTTCCTTTAACGAACGGTACGAAGCTGGCCGCCGATTTGGTTGCCCATTTGAAGGAATATCCTGTCGATACGATGGTCAATCGCAAGGTAGTTTCGGTAAAAGTGGAGAACGGCCTTAAATACATAACAACTTCGTTGGGTGAGACGCTGGTGGCGCCGATGCTTATTATTGCCACCGGTGCCAGCTGGCGCCGGTTGAATGTTCCGGGCGAGGCAGAGCATATCGGTTCGGGAGTTGCATTTTGTACGCATTGCGACGGACCATTTTACAAGGGTAAAAAGGTTGCGGTAGTGGGTGGAGGCAATTCGGGGCTCGAGGCTGCGATTGATTTGTCGGCCATTGCTTCGGAAGTGACGGTTCTGGAATTTTTACCCGACTTGAAAGGCGATCAGGTGTTGCAGGATAAGCTGGTGAGCTTACCTAATGTGCAGGTTGTCACCAATGCTCAAACCCTGGAAGTGAAAGGAGAAGGAGGAAAGGTACATGAACTGGAGTATCGCGACCGGCTGTCGGAGGAAGTTCACCGGCTGGCAGTGGACGGGATTTTTGTTCAGATCGGATTGAAACCCAATAGTTCGGTTTTTGCCGAATTAGTTGAAGTTACGCGTTTTGGCGAAATCGTGGTGGATGCGCACTGCCGCACTAATGTGCCGGGAGTGTATGCTGCAGGAGATGTGACCACGGTACCTTATAAGCAGATCGTTGTTGCGATGGGCGAGGGTGCAAAAGCGGCATTGTCGGCCTTCGACGACAATATGAGATCGGTGGTTACCGGTTAACGTTCAGTTGGTAGAGTCGGGAGGCAGGGTAGGAGTATTTCCGGTTTTTGGCTCCTGGCTCTTTTTAAAGACCCAGTATTTCTGCAGATTATAATTAAAAACGAACGAAACAAAGCCGTCGGTGAACAGCCGGCTGATGTAATAATCGGTTTTCAGATAGCTGGTAATCAGGTAGGTGCCTGCAGCTTTCATCATTACCGAGTTCAATACCACGACGGCGAATTTCAGAATCTGAATTTTTGTGGAACTGGAATAAGCGAATTCCTTCGACTGAAAAGTCCAGATCTTATTCACTTTAAAGTTGATGTAAGCTCCTATGATTCCACTCATTACAATGCTGTAGGTATAGTGGATCCCTGCAAATTCGGTGAGCATGATCATAATCAGGTAGTCGACAAGACCACCCGAAAAAGCTGAAAGTTGGGCTTTCGAGAAAGTAAACAGCTGTCTAATGAGATTGCTGGGCAGACTGTTCTTTTTCGCGGATGTCACATTCGTCGGCAAGTTTCAGTAATTTTAAAGAATCAACAATATTGGCGATAAGTAACCCTGTAGTTGCTACCACCGACATGATTAATATAGAATTATGAAAAATAACTTCGGTGATAAAAATCAGGCTTAATATAATCCGGACCTCGGTAGGTCCGAGCAGGCCCGAGTCGATGGAATATTTACCTGTAATTTTATATCTAACCAGGGTGGTTACCATTTCCCATCCGTACATTACCACAAATCCGAATCCGAAAAATTCCCACGGACCGGAGGCGTAAATCACAAATCCCAATCCCATAAGAATGATACCCAGCCAGTCGGCTGTAATATCGAGAGCAAATCCGTACCATTTGCGTGGTTTTTTACGATAGTATGCCACCCGCCCGTCGAGCGAATCGCCGAACCAGCTGATCAGAAATCCGGCCACTCCCAGCAGTAAAAAGCTACTGTGAAGGTAGGTGGCCAGTACAAAGCCGACAAAAATAATGATACTGCCCGAGAATCCAATCAGCGTCAGCATGTCTGAACTGATCCACGACGGAATGCGCTGAACCAGGTAGGCAATCAGGTTCTGTTCATACTTTCGCAGAATATTGGTACGCTCCCTATCGGAAGAGATGACCTTCAGGGCGTTTTTATGAGTTTTGGTGTTTAGGGTCACGATAGAGGTGTTAATTAGTTTAATTGATGCAAAAGTACATATTTAATTCTGAAAAAAGCTAAAGTTGCAGTGTTATCAAAGTACATTTTTTCTGATTTTGATTTTTTTAAATGTGGAACCGGCGGGATTAAATTTATTTTCCGGAACAAAATCGAATTAAAAACAGTATATTTGCGGTATAATTTTCATAATTTCAACTATGTTATTCAATATTTCATGGCTCGAATGGATTGGTTATCTGAGTTCTGTTTTGGTGGCTATTTCGCTAACTATGAGATCGATTGCGAAGTTAAGATGGTACAATTTAGCCGGATCGGCCATCTTTTCGGTCTATGGATTCATGATAGGTTCGTTGCCGGTAGGTTTTTTAAATCTTTTTATAGCAGGTGCCAATATATATTACCTCAGAGCCATGTATACTCGCAAGGAGGCGATCAGTGCCGTGAGTACGCGTATCGACGATCCTTATCTGCAGTATTATATTGATTTTTACCGTAAAGATATCCTGAAGTTTTTTCCGAAGCTTGATACCATCATGCATGAAGTACGCGGACTGGAAGGAGCGTGGGTGCTTTTACTGTTGCGTGATGCGCAACTGGCCGGTATTCTGATCGGGAAGCGTCAGGGAGCCACCCTGAATATCTTAATTGATTACGTGACAGCACCCTATCGTGATTTAAAAACCGGCGAATATGTGTACCGCCATTCCGATTTATTCACCAATAAGGGGATCGAATTGCTGGTGCAGGAGACCGATCAGGATGCTCAGCGAAAATTTCTCCGGAAAATGGGGTTCACCGAACATCCTGAAAAACGATTCGAGCTTCTTATTCTCAGGGATTAATGTTTAAGGGATAAAATCCGGGGATTGAAATTGATGGAAATCCATCCCCAATCCTGCCATACCGTATGCGAAGGACCTTTTACGATATCCATCGAGGCCGATCCCAGCATGGTAGAGTAGCCTCCCGAGAGGCGCACCTCTTTACGTATCGTCCAGTCGAATTGAAGGTCGATTTCCGATCCAAGCCCTCTCTTCAGTACCCGGCCATTGTCGTTGATGTCCGAGGTGATGGCAAAATAATGGTACTTGGCAGAGAGTGTAAGGTTTTTTGATGCTTGATGGGTAAGGCCAGCATAGCTATCCCATAATCCGGGATTCAGATTGGCCCTGAACGCTGAAGCGTAGAAATAGTCCATGGCTCCGTAAAATTTGTGATGTGTTCCGTACAGCGGATTAAATGCGTTGTAAGTTGCATTGTTGTTGATGGTTTCTTCGCCGCTCAGGAAGTCGGTTCCCGCCGTTGCCGTCCATTTCCGGCCGATGGCCAGGTTGGCCTGCAATGCCATCATCCAGGCCTCGATGGTAGCATTGGTACGGGTTTTACCCAGTTGGTAATAAGCCGAAAGGTTGACTCCCAGGTGGTCGGTGGGTTGGGTTACCCAATGGGTGCCGATGGTTTGCATCGCAGCCACTTCCGACCTGCCGGTTACCGCACTGCCTATTTCAATACCCAGGTTCATCAACAGGAACGAAGGTTTAATAACCGGCGATCCGTTATATTGATACCATAGCATTTGCATCGTTTTGTAAGGCTGTGCAGTGGCGTAATAGGTGCCTCCGATCACTTTTTCCGTATTTTGGTTGTAGGCCAGTGCAAGATGTAGTTTGTGGGTTTTATCTTCAAAGCCACCTTTCAGCAAATCGTGGCTTCTTCCGGCAGGGTTCCAGTCCAGGGCGCCCAAGATCCGTTCATCGTCGTAGGCCAGTACCTGCCGGCCGGCTTTCAAAAACCAGCCGCCGGGCGAAGTTAATTGCGCCCAGGCTTCGTAAACGTTGGTATTGGGGTTGCGCGATACCTGGACATCCTGCCCCCATACGCCGGCATTTTGCAGTGCAAGTCCCATCGACAGTCCCTGAGTTTGGTAACTCAATGTAAGGCGGGTGCGGTTGTTGATAAACGCTGCAGCCTGATCGGTGGAGCTGTGTGGAGCGAGCGCTCCGTTGCGGTATTCGGCACGAGGCCGCATTTGAAGGTGGACGGTTAGTTCGCTTTCGGTATTTTTATCTGCTGCCGGTACCGTAACAGGCAGTGTTGCCAGCAACAACAAGCTTACAAGGATAGTTTTCATGGTGGGTGTGAATAACGTTAGCTTTATAGGATTGCAAATAAAGCAAATATTATTGAAGAAAACAAATAAATGATTAAAATAAAAAAGCCATCTATTCGCGATGAATAAATGGCTTTTAATGTCTTTCAAAAGAAGATTAGCTGCGTGGCAGAGCTTCTTTCAAAACCATCGGGCGGCCGTCGAATTCGGCACCGTTGAGTTCGGCGATTACTTTGCGTGCTGCATCGTCATCAGGCATTTCAACAAAACCGAAGCCTTTCGAACGACGGGTGTCGCGGTCGGTGATGATTTTGCAGGAGTCAACCTGGCCGTACTCTTCAATAACTTCCCGAAGGTCGTTTTCTCTCACTTTGTAACTTAAGTTACCTACGTAAATGTTCATAAAATCTGGTAAATAAAATTATACTTTAAAAGAGAAGCGTAATCACGTAGGTAATTCATAGCCGGTTATAAAGCGGAGAAGAAATTTATCTGACGAAATAGTACCTAATCTTTCGGATACAAAGGAACGGAAAAAAAAGTAGCCTCCCGCTATGTATTGCAAATAATAAAACATAAAATAACTAAAATGCACATAAATTAACAATACAGGTTTTTTCCTTTATCCGCTTTTTTGGAAATAAGAGATAAAAGGAGGCTGCCGGAGTATTTTTTTTACCGTCAGCGCTTACTTTTGCTTCCGAATTGAATCAAGTATGCGAAAGGATGAACAGAGAATTGTATAATAGGACTGTACCCTGCAAGACGGAGGATGAACGAAAGTCGGCCGAATTACACGGGGCAAATGATGTGTTTCCCGATTTGCTGTCACACGATTTGAGAGGCTCCATGAATGTAATTCTGAATTATTCGGAGCTTTTAATGGCTAAAAACCGATCGTTGACGCAGTTGCAACAGGAAGATTATATCCGGGAAGTATATCTTACGGCGTTGCAAACGTCGAACCTTCTCGATAATTTGCTTTTATGGACCCAATTGAAATCGCGAAAGATTACTGCTTCGCCCGAAGTGTTTCAAGCGCTGGACGTGATTAACGATTTACTTTTCCTGATCAAAACCGAGTCGAAATCGGGGGATGTGTTGTTTTTCGACGAATTTGTTGCCGATGAGTGGGTCAAGGCCGATATCGGTATGTTCAGTAAAATAGTGAAGATTTTAATTTACAATGCATTGCAACAGTCGCCAGACCATGGTAAGGTATTTATCCGTATGTACAAGCACGACAATGTATTGTCGGTGGAGGTGGAGGATCAGGGCCCTTCACTTCCGGAGGATTTGTTGAACGGAACAGCCGGTGTTGAAAGTCTGATGATGCGCCGGAGTGTGATGATTAATCAGGTCGCCATGCTGGGACTGGTGGTGAGTCGCGATTTGGCGGAGCTCAATGACGGTCGGTTGGTGGTTTCGGCACAGCCCGGGAGGTACAACCGGATTGGTTTTACGGTGCCCTTGGCGAGTGAGATTGAAATTGCGCGGGTATATGAAGAAATCAAAAGGGAGACTTGTTAAGCGTCTCCCTTTCAGTTGGTGGTTTTATTCGGCCAGGATGGTGATTTCGGCGCCGGAAGCGAAGTCCTGGCCCGATTGTTCGCTCAATGCCGTGAAGCGAATGTAACGTCCTTTTACCGGCTTGCCGAACAACACTTTCTTTTCGTTTTGATTATTGTCGAAACGGTCCTTTATCACCGGTTCGCCCCATTCTTTGCCGTCCATGCTGATGTGAATGGAATAATCTTTTACATTACCGTTGGAGCCGTCGGTGCGGGGGAGATAGGTGAATCCTTTTATCGATTTCACTTCGCCGGCATCCAGATCGACCCAATGCGGGTGCTTAGCCACCGTAACCGAATACATGGTGTGCCACTTGGTGTTCGGGTCGCCGTCGGTCAGGTGATTGGCATCGCCTTCTCCGGCTTCCACGCTGCTCGCGAAAATAACAGTAGTGGGAATGTTTTCGATGCGCGGGAATCGCCGGGTGGTTTTAAGTCCCGGATTATCGGTAAACCAGGCGGTGATTTCGCCACCTTCGCGCAATGGAATCACGGTCGTATACGGGCGTGCTTTTCCTTTGTTGACCGAATAGCTCATTTTTGCAAATGCTTTACTGGTACTGAGCGATACTTCGCCGGTCCGGTTGCGGGTAATGCTCAGGGGTACTTCGCCGGAGGCGGCCACCTGGGCCGTTTCGCTGATGTTGGTTCCGGCAGGGCGAATTATAAAACCGAAATTTTGTTGTACTGCCCGTACCCGGTCGTGTTCGAGCGGGCCGCCCTGTCCGCAGCTGTTGCCGCCAAGTCCGGTCACTGCCGCATCGAGCTGCAGGTAGGTGTCGCCGGCCGGAGGTAACTGATGAGGGTGGGAGGCTAAAATCATATCGACAGCTGAATACTGTAGGGCCGTTGCCGACATGTGCGTACCGGCTGCTATAAATACAGCTCCGTTGCCGGCATTGTCGGTAAGCGCTGTCCAGCGTACCTCTTCGTGGTTGCCCATGTCCTGTGGTTTAGGGAAATTGACAAATTCGTCTTTTACAGTACTTTTATGCAGTTCGATAAATTGTCCGCTCTTCCGGTCGGGGTAGTTGTCGATCGGACCGCGACCGTAATAGCTGAAGTTTTCGTAGCGCTGCGGAATTTTCATGATATAGCCCAGGCGAGGCAGGATCAAGCCCTCCTGATTGGAGCTGATGCTGGCCTGCAGTTCTACCGAACCATCGGGGTAAATGGTCCACACCTGGTCGGTGGTGAATTTGAAGTCGTTGTCGCCGAAAGGCCGGTTGAGGAGTTCTTCGATGGTGTTTTTACCCGAGCTGGTGCCTCCGTGGATACGTGCGGCATTGGGGGCCTGCGATTCAACGGTAAAGGCAGCGACGATAGTGCCGTCGGGTTTGGTGGTGAAATGACTGCTGATCGCTTTATGGCGCAGGTTGTGGAGCCCGCGTTCGAACCACTGGCTGTAGAACCAGTTGTCGTTGTTGACAAAGGCACGGAGCGCATTCAGTTTGGGTCCGTTGCCGGGCGCGATAATCTGTTCGCCGCCGTAGTTCAACTGGTGAATTGTTCCGGTTTTAGTGTCGAAACGAAGTTCAAACTGCTGACCCCGAATAATTTTACTGCCGTCGGCGCCATCGCTCATCGATGGTTTGACCGTCGTTGTTGCGCGGGCCACCCCGGCCAACGCAGGACGAGCATCGGCATCTTTCAGTTTGAGTTGTTCTTCGGCCTGAACGTATCCTTTAGCGGCCCAGGGCTGATCTTTTTTGAGGAGGTATTGCACTTTTACAAAATATTCGGCGGCCGGCTTTAAATTTCCGGTCGACAATGGTAATTTTATAACCGCTTTCGATCTTGGACCGATAAAGGGGAGTTGCACCACTCCTTGTTTACTTTCGATGCCATTCTCGTAAAGGGCCCAACGGAGTTCGTAATCGGCCAGGTCTTTAAAATAGTATTTGTTGGCGACTTCGATCGATCCTTTCATCAGATCCTTTGCGGTGGTGCCGATGTGCTGATACACTTTTTTAACCTCATAATATTGGGGTTTGGGTTCCAGGTCGCCAAATACGATTCCGTTCATCACGAATTGTCCGTCGTTGGGAGTGTCGCCGAAATCGCCGCCATACGCCAGGTACCGGCGACCCTCTTTGGTGTAATTGTACATCGACTGGTCTACCCAGTCCCAGATGGCTCCGCCCATAAAGAAGTTGGTACTTTCCATGGCGTTCCAGTAATCCACAAGGTTACCGCAGGCATTGCCCATGGAGTGGGCGTATTCGGAAATATGGAAGGGGTATTTGATCGTATACTTTCCTTTTACGGCTCCGTTCACCCAGGCGATCGACGGGTATTGGTTGGAGCCAATATCCACGATGTCGTTGTTGCGTTCGTATTGCACCGGACGTGTCGTGTCGACCGCTTTCAACGCGTTGTAAGCTGCAACGAAGTTTTTGCCCGGACCAGCCTCGTTGCCCAGCGACCAGATTACGATCGACGGATTGTTGATATTGGCATATACCATTTCCATTACACGGGCTACATGGGCTGCTTCCCATTCTTTCGGATGCGAAAGCGAAGCTGCTCCGTAGTAATATTGGTGCGATTCGATATTGGCTTCGTCTTCGAGGTAGATACCGTATTTGTTGCAGAGGTAGTACCAATACGGATCGTCGGTATAATGCGCATTGCGTACATGATTGATGTTGGCTTTTTTCATCAGCATGATTTCGGCCTCCATATGCTTGCGGGTAATGGCATGTCCGACCGCAGGGTTGGTTTCGTGGCGGTTCACCCCTTTCAGTTTGACGGTTTTGCCGTTGACGTAGTAGTAACGTCCGGCCAATCCGAATTCATCGTCTTCGGCTTTCGTATCTTTTACTTCTACTTTAGCAAATCCCATATAGGTGGAGACTGTTTCAACCACTTTCCCTTTTTTATCCTTCAGCTGTGCTACCAGGGTGTAGCGATAGGGGTGTTCGGCCGACCATTTTTTGGGATTCGACAGGCGAAGCTCGGCGATATCGGCAGCGACGATAGCTCCCGGCGCCACAGGTCGTACGGTTGCCGTTGCAGCAACGCCGCCCACCGGTCCGTTTTCGTCGGAATACAACTTGTTTTCGTACAACGAATAACTGATGGTGTAATCTTTGGCTGCTTTTTTATCGTAATTGCGTATTTCAGCTTTTACTATAATTTTACCCTCCTTGTAGTTGTTTTCCAGGTCGGGAAATACCTGCAGATCGCGAATCTGCACCTTCGGAGTGGAATACAATGCCACTGTCCGGAAAATGCCCGACAACCGGAACATATCCTGAGCTTCGAGGAACGAGCCGTCGGAGCTGCGGTACACTTCGGCGGCAATTGTGTTTTTCCCTTTTTTCAGAAATGGGGTAATGTTGAAGCTGGCAGTATTGCGCGAATTCTTCGAAAAACCGACATATACCCCATTGATCCAGAGGTAGAAGAAGGAATCGACACCGTCGAAACTGATAAATATTTCGCGGCCGTCCCACTGAGCGGGAATTTCGACATCGCGACGATAGGAACCCACTTCGTTGCGATATTCGTAGGTGGTCCAGTGGGTGGGTGGGGTGCGCATGACCCCTCCGCGCCAGTCGTCGACACGCACGCTGTGCTGGAAGATAACCGGTTGATTTACATAGATAGGTACCCCGTATTTCAGACTTCCGTCTTTCTGGATGCCATAGATCTGCCAGCTGGAGGGCACCGTTATTTCGTCCCATCCCGAAACATCGTACGAAGGCAGGTAGAATTCTTTTGGCCGCCGATCGGGTGTTTTGACGAAATTGAATTTCCAGTTACCATTGAGCGACAAATAATACGACGAATTTTCGGGCAGTACTTTGCGTGCCGATTCGGCATCCTGAAACGAGAAGAACCAGGCGCGGGGTTGTTCTTTGTTGAGCGATAAATACTCAGGCGATTCCCATTCGTTACCGGCGGGGGCCAGTTCGCGGGCATACCGGAACCCTTTCAGCGCCGGTGTGGCCGATGCGCCTACAATGAAGCAGCAGAGTAGCAGTACGGAAGAGATTTTTTTCATTGGAAATTTGATTGTGTTTGTTAGATAAGTTGTGATGCCGAACTTCCGTCGGGTCGGATGATTTGAAGGATAAGGGGGTGTCCGGGGACGGAAAGTTCTTTTAGATTATCGTTTATGAGTTCGTTATGTATTTGTTTGCCGGTGAGGTCGAAAATAATCAGCGTCGACGACATCGCGTTGGTGATGGTGAGTATATTTCCGGCCCGGCTGATTTTTTCGGGGAGCAGGATGTCTGAAGTCGATGTTTTTACGGCTATCGTGCGAAGCGGAATGTCGTAAACGAGGCCTTCGTAAACCGGAGAAGATGCATCGGCGCGGTTGAACCAGGCATTGTGATAGATTAACCGTATGCGGCCTGTTTTGTTCAGATGGTTGGATTTCGATTGCATCGACGCTTGTACGGATAGGGTTTCCATGTTTCCGCCTTTGCTGTCGGCCGGCGGTATTTTTCCTACCCGGGGCAATGTGGTTTCGAAGTAGCGGTCGCCGTCGAAATCGGCAAAAATATAGGCGCAGGTATAACGCAGGTCCTGCTTTACTACTGATGTGGAGTAAGCGCCCAGCGAAAATGCTTCTGCCGACAGCTCGAAGGGTTTGTCGGGATATACCTTCAAAGTATCGGCAAGTAGCGAGTAATACGATGCCGGACGTTGGGATGCTGTGTATCGATAGGCTGTTTCGGCCCCATTAACCGCGATCGACTGAAGGTAAGTGTGCTGCCAGTAGATATCGTTCGGAGTTTTGGACGAGTTCCAATCGGGAATCGAGTAAGGGAATTCGTTTTCCGGTTGATAGACCCGCACCCAGTCGACCTGCATTTCGAATGGTAAGTGGCTGTCGGTTACCGGTCCGCCCCATGATCCGCCTGCGGCCATGTTCAAAATAAAGTAGAATTCTTTATCGAACGGCCATTGGCCGGCTACAGAGGTTTCGATGCGCGGGTAGGTGTAGGTGATGCTGCCATTCAGCGTAAACTCGATACGGTCGGGGTACCAGTTGAATCCGTACACATTCCAGTCGTCTTTGTTGATGGGGACTGTTTTTGTGCTGGGAGGATTGTTTTTATAGCCGGCTGTGTAGGTGTAGGCCGAGTGTACGGTCTGGTAAATCAGATTGTCGGCGTTCAGGTGTTCCATGATGTCGATCTCCCCGCCTGCAGGCCAACCGCCAATATTGTTTTCGGGCATCATCCAGATAGCAGGCCATGAGCCTTGTCCGTTGTCGAACTTTGCGCGTATTTCGGCTCTTCCGTATTTGAAATTAAATTTACCTCTGCTCTCGATTCCCCCGGTCAGGTAGGGGGCGGGGTCGGCCGCAGTATTGGTGTTTTTGATGGCTCTTACTTTCAATACTCCGTTTTCGACCTGTACGGTTTGAGGCGAACTCACCAGGTACTTGTTCCAGTCGGGAGTACCGCGTTTGCAATAGCTCCAGCTTTGTGTATCGAAGGAGGATCCTTCAAATTCGTCTTCAAAAATTAATTTCCACCCGGTGGACGATTGTGCACGGAGGTTCCCGGAGATAATCCCGAAAAGCAAAAATAAAACGGCAATCGGACGCATTGTTGTTGTAATATTTTATTGATTTTATTCGAATTTACGGATAATTTTATTATCTGGGCAAAAATAGTGTTTTTATTTGAATAATTGATGCAGAAGATAGTTATTTGAATACACAAAAATCCACCGCATTTGCGAATTCATCCGCACGTGGTATTTTAAATGCTGTTATTTTTGTTTCCATGTTATTAATCTTAAAAAAAACAATACATCATGAAAAAATTTTACTTTTTCGCATTAGCGCTGTTGACTACAACGGTTGTCGGTGCACAAACGGTTATCTATTCGAATACCTTTGAAAGTGGGGCGGGCGATGCCACTATTGTAGGAAACGGTGCGATTGTCGACGACGCGACTCCCGGTTTCGGAAAAGTATTTCACAATGCAGCAGGCGGGCAAGCCATTCGTGCCAATTACCTGTTGTTACCCGCAGATGTTTTTGCCGATTTGCAGGCATCCGCCCAACAAGCCGTTTCGATCGGTTTCTGGGTCAACAAAGGATCGGCAGTCGATTATTTCTGGACTCCGTTGTTTTCGGCCTACGGCGCCGCTCCCATCAACAATGCCAATACCTGGCCCATGATGGTGCTGCAATCGCGCCTGGTAGCACAAGTGAATGTGGCCGGATGGACCGACCTGGTGGATGCTCAGAACGTAAAGGGCGTCAACAAAGCTTCTACCGTATGGCTCGACGATAATGCATGGCACTACTATACCGCTGTGTTTACTCCTACCAATGTAAAAATATATGTGGATGGAGTGATCGAGAACGAATGGAATATCGACGGAGTAACCGCAGGTCAGGTAGTTGCCGGCATGTTTACCAATGGTTCGGAGCTTAAATACATCGCCCTGGGTGGAAACCAGGCCTGGAACTGGGCCGATCCCGATCCGGCCTACAAATTCGACGATGTGGCAGTTTATGCCAGTGCTCTTACGGCAGAACAAATCAATGCCATCCGCACGGCAAAATCGCTCAGTACTGCATTGCCGGGCGAAGTGCAGGATCAGGTGCTGGTTTCGGAAGAGTATTTCAATCTGAACGGTACGAAAGTAACTGTAAAGTTGAACGAATTGGATAAGGGTAGCTATATCCGTCGTGCGGTGTACAGCGATGGAAGCGTAAAGACGCTGAAAGTGATTAAATAAAATTACCTCGACTTTAAAAGAACTCCGCTTCGTCAAGATTCATCGAACGAAGCGGAGTTCTTTTTAGCGGTACACCAACACCCCTGCCGGGGCGATCGCACTGCTGCCGACCAATACCGTGGCCGACAGCGGTAGGGTGTAATTCACCATTTCCGACGAATAATTATTGACAACCCAAAACCCATCGCGCCAGTTTACAATCACGCCTTCGGGTAATTCTTTCACCGTGACGCCCGTACTGGTGTACACTTTTTTGAAAACGTCCTTTTCCAGCAGTCCATCGTCGGTATCGGTGCCGATGTAGGTGACCGTTCCTTTGCCCAGTTTCCGGTGGATCACCGCACTCCTGCCTGCGTAAAACTGATCGGCATAGGTGGCCCAGCTTTCGGCTCCCTGTCCGGGTTCGAGCATATCGCCCCAGTTGTTCCATGTGTAAGTCTTGTTGTCCATGCTTACCCGTGCCTGCATGGTGTCATCGAGCATATCGTTCATCTTAATCGTGGCGCCGATGAGCGAACGAATCGTATTCGCCCAGGGTGCTTCGAAAAAATGTCCGTTTTTATCTTTTAAACCTGTACGCAGGGTAATAATCAGGTGGCCGCCGTTGCGGGCGTATTTTTCCCATTCGTGTACCAATTCGGGCGATACCATCTGGTAGGCGGGGATTACCAAATAGGGATATGGGGAAAGATCATCGTTTTCGCGGACAAATTTCACCGGAACCGATAGCGCCTTTAATGTTCCGTAATATTTAAAGGTGAAGGCTTTCTGATCCCATTGGTAGGTTTGTGGCTGAATGCTGGTTTCCCACAGGTTTTCGACATTGTAAAGAATGGCCGTGGTACGGGCGGCGTATTCGGCCGGCATCGGGGAACCGGGTTTGTAGTGTTTGCGCAGTTCGCGCAACTCGGTCATAAACTGCCGGTACTGCTTACCTCCGGTCGATTCGGTAATCCCGTCGGTGCCTACCATGCCGTAGTGAAATTGTTCGCCACCATACAGCGGCTGGCGAAAGCGGTACGAACAGATAAACTTCAACCCTCCTGCAAAGGCATTCCACAGCCACGACCGTACCACCCCCGGATAGGGTTGCGGATTGATTCGGCCCCAGTTTACCTGTCCGGGTTGCAATTCCATTACGCCCGTAATGCCGTTCAGGGTATTGAAAAAATCGTTGGCAAACGAAATTCGCCAGGGGTCGCCCATCCGGAAACCCTGAGGGCCTACGCCTTTGTTATGCCCGGCCACCAAATAGGCTGTGTAACTTATAAAATCGAGATCGGTACTGCGCCAGGGGTCCACATTGGTGTATTCGTGCATGAAATTGGTGGTGACGAATTGCTTCGGCGACAAATGCTTTTTCAGCAATTGGTTTTGCAGGCTTAAAAAGGCTGCGGCTTCGTCGGCATGAAAACGTTTCATATCGACCATCGAGGTGGGCGAAGCTATTCCTGAATACAAGCGGGTCGGGTTCGGAAGCTCGATTTCCGAAAAAGAAGCATACAGGCCCGACCAAAAGGCGGTTCCCCAGGCCTTGTTCAAGGCGCCGATGGTTCCGTATTTTTTTTGTAACCACTGCCTGAACGCCTCCTGAGCCGCATCGCTGTAATCGATCGTTCCGTAATGCGAAGGCTCATTATCGAGTTGCCATCCCCACACCCTGGGATCGTTGCCATACCGCTTGCCCAATTCTTCTACAATGCGTGTAGTCAGTTCCCGGTATTTGGGGCTCGACCACGAATAATGTGCCCGGGTGCCGTGTTGTGCCAGCTGTCCGTCGGCCATCTTCACCAGCACTTCGGGATATTTACGCACCAGCCATACCGGAGGCGTCGCTACCGGTGTACACAGGATCACTTTCAATCCGTTTTTGTGAGCAAGCTCCAGGGCTTTGTCGAGCCAGCCGAAATCGTATCTGCCTTCCGCAGGCTCCATCTGCGCCCAGGCAAATTCGCCGAAATGGGTGAATTCGAATCCCATATCGGCCATTTTTTTCAAATCGCGGTCCCATTGAGCCGGATCCCAGGCTTCGGGATAATAATAAACACCTGTTTCGGTGAGCTTTTCGGGAGCAAAAAAAGGATTTTCGGCTTGCAGACCAACAAGGGCTGCTATCAGACCGATAAGTACTAAACTACGCATGGTATATACTGTTTTTAAGGGATATTTACTTCCGCAAATATACAGCTTTTCGCCTGTCGGGGAGGTGTTCGGGCATGGAATATAGTACAAAGGTATGGAGTGTGTTGCAGATTTCTGGTTTTTAGGTCTTCGGACTTGATAGTCTTACTTTTTATTGTTTTTTTTGTATTCCCAATTGATTTATTTAAAAATAAGATACCAATGAAAAAATGGATATGGATGGCCATCGTGGCATTCCTGATGATGGGGGCAGCGGTAGAACCGGTAGCTGCCGGGAAAAAGAAAAGTAAACCAACTGTTTTTATGATTGGCGATTCGACGGTGAAAAACGGTCGCGGCGATGGAAGTAACGGACAGTGGGGGTGGGGGAGTTTCCTCTGGCAATATTTTGACACCACGCAGGTGAGGTTCGATAATCATGCGATGGGAGGTCGCAGCAGCCGTACGTTTATCAGTGAAGGCCGCTGGAAGCGGGTGCTCGATCAGCTCCAGCCCGGCGATTATGTGCTGATTCAGTTCGGCCACAACGATTCGGGTCCGCTGAATACCGGCCGTGCCCGGGCGTCGCTCAAAGGCAACCACGACTGCGATACGGTGGTGGTCATGGAAAGTACGCAACTGCCCGATACGGTGCATTCGTTTGGTTGGTACATGCGCAAATACGTTCGTGAAGCTAAAGCTAAAAAAGCCATACCGATTGTTTTTTCACATATTCCCCGGAATAATTTCGTGACGCTCGACAGTACGCAGATTATCCGTAATACCGAGGGTTTCGGCAGATGGTCGAAAGAAGCGGCGGCCATGGAAAAGGGCATCTATATCGATCTGAACGATCGCATTGCCACCGAGTACGAAAGTATGGGTAAAAAACTGGTTCAACTCATGTTTCATGGCGACCATACCCACACTTCTTATGCCGGTGCCCAGCTCAATGCCCGTATCGTGGCTGAGTTGCTGTCGGAACAGAAACAGCTGCCGGTGTCGAAATGGTCGCTGGTGCGATCACGCAAAAGATGAGTTTTTGGAGCGCCGACCGACGATTAGTTGGTTGCGAATAGCTGTTTTTATGATCCTGATACACCCGGAGATAATTAATAATCCAATATCAACTTCTTTATGAATACCTTCCGTTTTTTGTTAGTGGCAGTGAGTTGCCTTTTCTTTTCGGCCGTTTCGATGCAAGCTCAGTTAATCGAAACCAACGAGCACAGCAACGATTTCAATACACCGCTCCACCTCATGAAGCCTTCGTATAAAGTTCCTTATGGTGTGGTTGAGCCGGCTAAGGTGAAGGAAGTTACCGATCGCGTGTTGGCATTTCTCGAAAAAGCAACTCCTACGCGCGTGGTGGATACATCGAGCGGTGAACCGCTGAAGGACTGGAAGGAAATAACTAAAAATTCGATGCTCGAACGGGGCACGTTCCGCCTGGCCAGCTACGAATGGGGTGTGACCTATTCGGCCATGCTGCACGTTGGCAACGCAACGGGCGATACGCGCTACCTGAAGTATGTATCGGACCGGTTCGGGTTTTTGGCCTCGGTAGCTCCTTATTTCGAAACCTTGCGCAAAGAAGGGATAGTGGAGCCGCAGATGCGCCAAATGCTGCATCCGGAAGCACTCGACGATGCCGGGGCGATGTGTGCCGCGATGATAAAAGCTGAAAACCAGGGGATGAAGTTGCAGTTGGGCGACCGTATTGCGACGTACATCGATTATATTATGCACAAGGAATACCGGTTGACCGACGGAATTTTTGCCCGCAACCGGCCGCAGCATAACACGGTTTGGCTCGACGATATGTATATGGCAATTCCGGCTATCGCCCATATGGGGCGTTACAGCGGCGAAAATCGTTATTACGACGAAGCAATCAGGCAGGTGAGGCTGTTTGCCGGTCGCATGTTTGTGCCCGGGAAGGATTTGTTTCGGCATGGCTGGGTCGAAAGCATGGGCGATCATCCTGCATTTCATTGGGGACGCGCCAATGGCTGGGCTATTCTTACCCTGGTAGAAGTACTGGATGCCATACCCGCCGGGTATCCCGGCCGCGACGAAGTGTTGAGCCTGCTCCGGCGCCATATCCGTGGATTGGCCGCCTGTCAGTCGGGCGAAGGATTCTGGCACCAGCTGCTCGATCGCAACGACTCTTATCTTGAAACCTCGGCTACCGCCATTTTTACCTACTGCATTGCCCGTTCGATCAACGAAGGCTGGATCGATGCACTGGCCTACGGACCGGTAGCCACCCTGGGTTGGAATGCCGTAGCTACCATGGTAAACGAAAAAGGCGAAGTGCTGAATACCTGCGTAGGTACCGGAATGGGCTTCGATCCGGCTTTTTATTATTACCGTCCCGTACACCGCTATGCAGCCCATGGCTACGGACCCGTATTGCTGGCCGGTGGCGAGATGATCCGGCTGGCCTCCCGGGCACATCCTAAAATGAACGACAGTGCCGTGCAGTTCTATGCGGAGCCGCAATCCACCAATGAACCGATTTTTTGGGTGAAGTAAAGCCGGATCGAGAGGAGGGTGTGTCATTTTTTTTGACACATTTTTTTCCACCATACATATATGATTTAATAAGTATGATGTTGATCTAATTTTTGGTAGTGTTTCATTCAGTGTGTCTGTCAGTCCAAAAATATTCTGTTAGTTCTGCCTAACAAATCCATTGATTTTTGTTGGTTTTCACAGCCTGGTGTCATCCCAGGATGACACCAGGCTGTGAAAAAGCTTCAATCCTCTGACGGAAATAAATTTGGGTCCCTGTCAATACCAGGTAGTGCCCTGTTATAGCAACTCTTATCCATAGCCATCTTAACCCATTAACACCAGTACAGAATTTTGGACAGTGTCTAGATATTACTTGGAGAAGACTTAGAATTCATTCTCTTATTAGATTAGGGTGTAATATCACTTCTCAAAAATACAATAGGATAAATGGCTTTAACGGTTTCGCCTCTGTGTGATGCTGGAATAAAATCGTATTGACAAATTATTTCAGCAACTCTTATCGCTTCATTGTCTAATTCAGTATCATTTGAACTTTTTACAATTCCTTTGAACGTGGCTTTACCTTTTTCATCTACGATAATATTGACGGCTAACGGAACTTTGCCAAAATTACCCTGTTTGTGTTTCTTAAAGTTTGAAGATATTATATTCCTTAAAAAATCCTCGCCCAAAACAAATTTAGGTTCATTCTCAATTTCGTATGATTGATAAACTTCGTTTGTTATGGTTTGTGATACTTTAAAGTATTTTTCAGCCAAACTTTGTATATCTGATATGTCTTCATTTTGCGTAGTTTTGTGTGTCCTCATTTTATTGAAAGACTTGTCTTTGTAAAAACAAATCTGCCAAACATCAGGGTCATATTCTGTATAATTATCCTTACAGGGTTTCTGTTTTTTGACTTTCTCATTTGCAGAATAAAACATAGAACTTTCATCGCCAAATATTCTTACTAAATGTCCTAAATACAGTGTTTGCCCGATAAAATCTTCTCTGCAAAATTTATATTCTTTGCGGTTATTGGCAAAAACAGAGAGATAATAATATGAAGTATCCGCAACAGCAGTAACTATTATCACATCTTTCCTATTTTTTGCGTCTATGTTTAAAGCATCATTGATATACAGAGAAATTAAATCCTTTGTAAAATCTGTTAGTATTACATTGTTATCGCCTTTTTTTGCCTGACAGGATATAAAACAACAAGCTATAAACATAATATTGAAAATTATTCTTACTCTCATATTAATAACTAATTACGGCGGTGGAAAACCATTGCCTGGATATTGTTTTATAGAATAAACGGGATGTTTTCGTGCTGTGGATGGTCTGAAGACTAATCTCCAAGACGTTGTGCCTATAACACTTTTTCCATCATAGGCAACTAATTTACCATTCTGATAAACATAACGTTCAGCATTAGGAACATATTTGCTGGCAGCAAACTTATCGCCGCTTTTTTCTTTTGACCCAAATCCGGAAGGAGTAATACTGTATGGTTCGGGATGATTATGTACAACAGAAGTAACCGTTTGCCCTTTATCATTCATTTTTTGAGCTGTTGCGCTTGCACTAACCGAAGTCTCGTTATGATTAGTCATAACAGTAGAACCGTCATTTTGCGTATTTATTAAACCATACTCAATTTTTTGTGTTATCAGCAAAAAATTTGAATCATTCCGCCCCCGAAGATTCACTATTTACGGCAAAACTTGTAGCAGACCTAAACCAACCCGATTTTTTGGAATCGGTAATTGTACCATACTCAAACGAAATAGAGTTATAATGTTTATTTCCGTCTGCATCAGTCGTATATGTTCTATTCCCATTTTTATCAACCATATAAAAAGCATCTTGTGTTTTGTCTTTTATGCGATTTACGATTTCACCCTGATAGTTTATTTCCCAAACATCTCTTCCGTCAGGGTCTATAAACCTCACGGGATTATTAGCCACATATGCATACGGACTAATCCAATAATATTCTTCAGCCAGCGGATCCACCCCATGCCACCTACCTATCGCTCCGTCATAATACCTCGCTCCGTAATCATACCAGTTCAGCCCATGCATCCTGTCAATTTCTTTACCGTTGTAAAGATACGGAGTTGTAGCTCCAGCCAGATATGAGGCATGGTAGTATTCACTATCGGGATTGGATACCCGGGTGATTTCCAGCCCGAAGGGATAGTAATCGATTATGTGGGAATAAATATACAGAGTGGTTTCACCGGTCTTCATCTGACTGCCTCGTAAGGTTCTTCGGGTATTTCCCAGATGATCCTTTAGAAAATAACAATGCCACCATGCAATTTTGATTATTGCCTCCGAAAGATTGTTATTACTATTGGTAACTACATAACCTTCCGGGGTAATAATTTTCCGTAGAATGCCGTTCTCATACACGTAATTTCCACAGTATTCCGTCCGCATCCCGCCTGTCGGACTTGGGTATTCGGTGCCGGTAGCCCCCAGGGGAATGTTTTGAGGGGTTGCCGCATAGGTCCACTTTACCCCATACTTCACGCCTGTAGCATCGTACCAATACTCGGCTTTGTTACCATTGCCGAATTGAATTTTACGGGGCAAATTTAATGAATTAAATTGAATCCATGCAATTCCCTTGTTAAAATCGGCGTATTGATTTCCGTTGGCGTCATACAGGTAGCGTGAGGAGATGTTTTCGTCGTATGCATCGCGGAAGTCGTTTGTGGCTACCACGGTGTATTCCTGATCGTGGAGCATTTCCCAGGCGTTTTTCAACTGGTTTCCGTTGTACTCAAACCCTATATCGTCGATGGGTCCTGGATATACCGGCCATTCGGTATACAGATCGTGCAGGTACCCATTACGCTTTATACCCAGAATATTTCCATTCTTATCGTAGTTTGTTATCTCTTCGCTAAACAGTTCGTTTGGAGTATATTGCGCTTTTTTCATGCGATTGAGGCCATCGTAGGAAAAATAATACTTTTCATCCTGTAAGCTACCCTGACCCCATTTCAGTGCTGAGATATTACCATTATGATACGAAGGTTTCCCGTCGGGAGCATCCTGGTAATACTGAGTTTGCGAAAAATGAGGTGAGGTAATGGATTTGAGCCAGTTGCGAAGGTTGTAGGCATACTCAATGGTTTCACCTCCACCATTGAGGGTTTTGGTTTTAAGTCTTCCCAATTCATCGTAGCTGTTTACCGAAAGAATAATTTCACGCTGCGTGTTGATTTTATGTGTGGTGGTCACCAGCCGCTGGGCCGCATCGTATGTAAAACCGTACTCCTCGGTAAGAGCCGTGGCGATATACGACGATTTGTGTACGTGCCGGTGGCGTAATACATTACCGGTAAAGCTATACTGAAAGAAATCGTAATCGTAGCCACCCAGCCGGTTATTCCCACGGGTCTGTACCACCCTGCCACGCTCATCGTAATACAGAGCTGTAAGAACGGACTGTTCAATATTTGTCATCGCCATAGTATCGGCTGTGCGTACGATTTGTCCTGTTTTCAAACCTTTGGTGGCAATGTCTATGTTTTGTTGAATATTCGTATATCTTACATCAAAAGGAGCCAGATCGCTCTGGGTAAATTTGTCAACATAAAGCAAATGTGGTTTTTGATTGGAATACAATGGGAAATTGATAAAATCGTAATCGTCGTAAAAGGTTTCGACGGTAGCTATAGGATTAACACCCAAAGGGAAATTATTGGTATAGAATGAATAACTATTATTTAAAAAGATAGGATACATCGAAGTTTGCAATAGTCTCCGCAAGTTCTTTAGGGCTTACACCATAATTGTTGGGTGTTTGATAATCGGCATCATTTTCTTTAAGTAATAAAATAATATCAGGGTTACCTTTAGAATTAAATACCGCATCAAAAATAGGAGTATTTCCATTCTCATCTCTTAAGTTTACATTAGCCCCATAGTCAATTAATATCTTTGCGATATCTAATTGATGATATATAGAAGCAAAATGAAGTGGTGTTTTTCCATTATTATCTTGGTGGTTAACATTTATTTTTGCTAAACATAACTCCAATACAATATCTTTAAACCCATTCATAATTGCATCGTAAAGAATTGTACGTCCATATCTGTCCTTGGCATCAACTTTGAAACCATTTGCTAATAACGATTTTGTAAGTGATAAATCACCAAGCAAAACGGCCTTTTCCAATTTATTATCTAACATCATTTTTCCTTTTTCTTTTCTTCGTATTTATGTGAAGCATTAGACTTTTTATCCTCAATCTGATATTTATTAGGATCATTTTGATCTTTAATAACTTCTTTTTCGTTTTGTTTTGATTTGCAGGATCTTTTTTATACTTGCTCCATTCTTCCCCTGTTTTGTGTCCATAAACTTCTTGTCCCTTTTCAATTGGCTTACCAGTGTTTGGGTCAATGAAACTTCCATCCTTAGTTTTAGGCGCAGCATCTTTAATTGCCTCTTTTGTACCTTTTTGAAGCTTTACCCTATTTTTCATTGCATCTTCGCTCATATCAACAGTTTTAACTGTTTGAGCAGCATCCACTAGATTATTGCAGCACGCAAAGCTTTTATACCGGCACCAGCTCCTCCATGTGCAATTGGCACTGCCAGCGCAACTGCATCTGCGACAATACCTACTCCATCAACAACAGCACTTAAAACATTCCCTTCTTTTATATTGCTTATCAAACTGGTTACACCAGTATCCAAACTAAAAGCATCCCAAGCTGATTCAATCTACTGTCCATTAGGGTCTTTTAAAATAATAAGTATCTCCTTACGTTGATTTCCCGCACTATTCTTTAAGGTCAGTTTTTTGTTTATATAACTAACCTTTAATTCAGTGTTTTTATGCTGTTGGTCTAAGATGTGCAGTTTTTCGCAACCCATTTTTTCAAACAAATCAAGTACTTGCAAAATTAGTAAAATTATTCATATACGCAGACATAAAAAAAGAGAACATTTTTTTTGCTCTCTTTCCTTTGCGTTGTTTTTTGTTTTTCAGCGATTAACGATGTGGGTGTAAATCTGGGTGCTGACAAGCGAAGAATGCCCTAAAAACCGGGCAATGCTTTCGATGTCCATTCCGTTTTGTAACAGGTGGGTTGCCCCATTGAGTGGCGTAGAATGTGGAAGTAAAGGCGTTTTTGTTCTATTTGCGGGTTTTGGGTGGCTTTTTGTACCTCTTTCAGCGTGGTGTGCAGGTGGGACAGGCTGTGTATAAAAAGGCGGTTGTGATTGAATTTTAAGCGGTGGCGGAAGTTGTAAATGTAATCTTTCAGGGTGTTGCAGACATTCTCGTTCATCGGAACAATACGGTCTTTGTAGCTTTTTTCCTGCCTTACAAACAGGATTTTTCGGTCAAATTCCACCTCTTTTGCCGTGAGGTTGTAGGCTTCCATTCTTCGCAAGGCACAACCTGTATATATTAATATAAAAGTACCCCACCTTTCAATCTAACAGTATACCACTTATTAACCTGAACGGTTTTTTCCGTTCATAATAAATGATAAGTATGTATACAAAACAAGAAATAATCATCAGGAGCTACCGTCAAGGTCACAGCCAGCGTAAAATAGCCCGCGATCTTCATATTAGCCGTAAGACGGTCAAGAAGTACCTTGAAGAACATGCGCAAGCGCTACAAGCCGGCCGGTGTAAAGAAACGGCTCACTCACGTAATTTGTCGAGTGCTCCTCTCTACAAGCTCTCCGCAGCCCGCTCCAAACTCAAACTGACGCGTGAAGTGGAATCCGCCATAGATGAACTGCTCAAGACGAACCGGCAGAAGAAAGTCCAGGGTCTTGTCAAACAAATGCTCAAAAAGAAAGACATTTTGGAAGAACTCCATCGCAGAGGTTTTGATATTGGTTACACTACGGTGTGTAATTATATTACGGGTAAAGAAAACCCCAAGGGCGCCAAAGAGGCTTTTATCCGCCAAGTTTATAGCCCCGGTGAGAGTTGCGAGTTTGACTGGGGCGAGATCAAACTGGTTATCGGCGGTCGGCGCCGGACGTTTCAGCTTGCCGTTTTCACCTGTTCTTTCAGTAACTATCGTCAGGCTTTTATTTATGAACGGGGAGACACGTTGGCTTTTCAGGAATCCCACGTGCGCTTCTTCGATGTGATTGGGGGTGTTTACCGCGAGATGGTTTACGACAATATGCGTGTGGCTGTGGCCCGTTTTGTAGGGCGTGATGAAAAAGAGCCCACCCGGGCCTTGCTTGAGATGCGGGGCCATTACGGTTTCACGCATCGTTTCTGCAACGTTTACCGTGGCAATGAAAAAGGGCACGTTGAGCGGAGCGTGGAATATGTGCGCCGCAAAGCTTTTGCGCTGAAAGACAATTTTGAGAGCATTGCCGAAGCCGAGTACCGCTTATCTTCCACCATAGCTGATTTAAACGCGCGCTTACAGCAAATTAGCGGAAAGAGTGCCGATGAACTGTTTGCCGAAGAAAAATCCGCTCTTACGCCTCATCCCGCTTCTCGGCTTATCTGTAGTGAAGAGGTTCAGTTGCGGGTTGACAAGTACGCCACCGTGTGTTATCGCACCAACCGTTATTCGGTAGCGGATCATTTGGCGGGAGAGTTTGTGCAGCTGAAAGCCGCAAGCCGCACGGTGGAGATTTATCACGCCGGAACACGCGTTGGCGTTCACACCCGAAGTTACGGCAAACACGAGTGGATAGTAGATATTGAACACTACCTGTCCACTTTCAGGAAAAAGCCGGGCGCTTTGTCCTCCAGCGCGGCTCTGGCGGCAAGCGATTATCTGAAAAAGTTGTATCTGGATTTTTTCAGCGGTGAACCGCGTGAATTTATCGGCCTGCTTTCTTTTTGCAGCGAACACAAAATCACGCAGGAAAGATTGGAAGAAACCGTGCGTCGCCTATTGAGCTATCCCTGTCAAATCCTTACCGTGGAAAAGCTCCACGCCTTGCTTGGGAACTCGCATCAGTCCCCGGCGCTCAAAACCGATGACACCATCAGCCGGATGGCTCAAAAACAACTCTCACGCATCACTCAATTAATGGCTTAAAAACGACAACCAATGGAAACAATACATCAAGATATCGTCACTTACAGCAAGGAACTCCGGCTGCCCGTCTTCAGACGGGACTACAGAGAACTGGCAGCGGAGGCGGCCGCCTCGGGACTCAACTATGAAGCCTACCTGCTCACGTTAATGCAGCGCGAATATGAACTGCGGCTGGAGAACCGTAAAAAGGCCCAGATACGCGCGGCGGAGTTCCCTGCCAAAATGTATCTGGGCAATCTGGATCGCTCCCAGCTGCCCGCGGGGGCACAAGAGAAACTGCCCGTGTTGGAACGGCTGGATTTTATAGGCGCTGCCCAAAATGTGATTCTTTCGGGTAATCCGGGCACCGGAAAAACCCACATGGCCATAGGGCTAGGATTGAAAGCCTGTCTACAGGGCTACAAGGTTTTTTTCACCACCGTCCACCGGTTGATTACCCAACTGCGGGAATCCCACTCGGAACTCTCGTTAAGAAAAATCGAAGCCAAGTTTGAGAGGTATGATCTGGTCATCTGCGACGAGTTCGGCTATGTCTCTTTCGATAAAAAGGGCGCCGAACTATTGTTCAACCACCTTTCCCTAAGAACAGGGCGCAAGGCAACCATCATCACCACCAACCTGGGATTCGACCGATGGCAGGAAATCTTCGGTGATCCGGTTTTGACGGCGGCATTGGTAGACAGGCTCACCCACAAGGCTCACCTGGTAAACATGAACGGGGAGTCGTACCGGATAAAGGAAACAAAAAAAATGATGAATATACAATGAAAGATAAAAGAACAAAAATAAGAGAACCGACCTTTTTAGTATCTCTCTATTCCGGCGGTACCGCCGGAATAGAGAGATACTAAAAAACAAGTTTGCAAATTAATTTAAAATGGTATACTTTTGGATTGAAATACTGATATACTTTTGGGGTGAAATAAACATACTTCTATTTCGGTAATTGGCAGATATGAAAGGGATGAGATGACACCAAGTATTGATGTGGCTAAAAATATTTCTAACCACTTAAATACAACGGTAGGTTACTTATTGGGAGAAACGGACAAAGCCGATTTGTTTAAAGACCCTATAATGCTCCAACGATTGGCAGAACTGGACAAAATGGAAAGCACAGAAAAAAGCCACATACTGCACGTACTGGATGGCTTTATTAAATCTGTTAAACTTAAAAATATCGCTGCATTGTAAAAGAAAAGCCCGGACTTGCCGGGCTTACCATTTATTTTATCCGTTTTAAAACAATGTCATCAAGTCTTAGTTTGTCCCTGTTGACAATCTTTAACATGTATTCTCGCTTATTCATATAGCCATTCGAAAGCATAAGGGTAATATCCTTTTCTTCATTACAGCTTAGGAACAATGTATCGTTCGATTGTTTCCATACGCCCTCACATTGAGGATTAGCTCCGTGCACTTTATGGCTAAGCAAGAACGTGCTATCTCTGTTTAACTTTAATGTGTACTCAAAGTTAAAACCATTCTTGCTCCCTTTTTTATAAAATGCCCCTGTAATATCATTTCGCTCTGTTTTCAGCACACTACACGAAACAGCTATACAAAATACTGACATTAAGACGATTAAATTTATTTTCATTTTTTATAGTATATGGAAGGATAAGAAGTTTTTAAAACAAAACTTGAAGGCAATGACTTTATGGCTGGATTATGAGGATATGCCCGTAAAAAATCGGTTTTGGTAGAGTTGATATTGAGGGGGCTAATCCCAGTATTCGCCCTTCCCCCTGGGTTGTATAAAGTACCCCCATCAAGTCCTTGAATCCAAGAGGGGGTTATCCCTCCAAATGATGTTACTCTTGTTCCCGATGTTGATGGTAACCCCGATACTGAGGAAGGGTCATAAGCATATTGAGCTTTATATGCGGCAACTTCATCATATATGTCTTGAGCCAAGACATTACCTGTATTTCCATCAAAGGCTATATCCCCTGATTCGAATTGCCCCCCGTGAGTTGTCTCGTGAACAAAATTTGCAGTATTGCCAAAGGAAATTACTATTTCTCCAGAACTTGGGTCAAGAGTGACTCCCCCTAAGTCAGAAGCTCCAACTTTATTCAAACTATATACTTGACTACTCGATTCCAAAACTCCAAAAGTGTTTATGGAACTGTTCAAGCTTGATACACGTTCATTTAAATTACCAATTTTTCCCGCTAATTTTTCGGCACTCCAACCTTTATCAGCTGCTTTGGCAGTAAGATTATCCACTTTGCCTTGTAATTTATCTCTTTGACCTATGACGTATTGCTTCTGTCTATCCCATTCTTTTTGACTTGCTGGAGCTATTTCTCTACCATCAGGGTCTATGAAGTAAATCGGATTATTACCCATTGCAGAGTATGGCGACATACTCGGGAACTTGTGTGCCAGCGGGTCAACAGTATAAAACCACTGCACGTGTTTTTCCGGCTTGTTTTTGTTCCATACACACTTTAAAAGTGGCTCGTTTTCTTGGTAATATGTCAGTTTTAAGCAACCCATCAAAAACAAAAGTAAACACTTTTTTCTTTCAACTGAAGAAAACAACTGAAGTTTTCTATTTCGCTGTAATTCATTTCACTGCGTGGCTTTTGCTGACTGACGATGACGAATACCGCTTTTCCTGCTTGTGCGTGGGGTTTTCATTGTAGCGGATGGAGTTTGTTTATTGCTGCTTTCAGTTCTTCTAAACCTGTTTGTTTATACTCTTCGGTGCTTCCTGCCCTACGGTGTCCGGCAAATACCTGTACTATTCTAATATCGTTGTTTTGCTTTAATAAATGGGCTATCACGCTTTGCCTTATCCGTGTTGGGTTTATCCGGTCTTGTGGCTGGCGGTGCTGGTTGATTATCCGGTTTATGGATGAGTTTTGTATAATGGCTTCTCCCTGTTTGCCGATAATCAGGGCTTGTAAATCGCTTTCTTTCGGGGCTTTGTTCCTTGCTAATAACTTTGGTCTGGTCTCATTTAAATAATCGTGTAAAAGCATAATTTGGTTAGGTTTCAGGGCTAATGTCCGGGCTTTATTGTTTCTACGGTTCTTGGTGCTGTCGCTTGCCCTTATGCTGATTGTTCCTTCATACAGGTTTACATCGCTTATCCTTACCCTGCAAAGCTCATCAACGTTCAACGCCTGGTAAATCAAAAGACTGATTATTGCTTCATCCCGCTTCTGGACTGCTTTATGTGGGGCTACATGTGTTTTCAGGATATTTTCAAGGGTTTCCATGCTGTACAGGCTTTCAACTGGTATTGCCCGATTTATCTGGTCTTTAAGATATAATCTTTGGCAAGGGTGGTCGGTTCTCTGATTGGTGGCCACTAACCACCGGTAATATATCTTGATGGCAAAAAGGGCGTTTCGTATGGTCTTGGGGTTTATGGGCTTTGTCCTTAAAAACCCGATGTATTCCAGTATGTCGTTATAAGTGGCTTTGATGGCTTTATCCTGCATGTAATCGGTAAAATTCCGGATGGTGTTTAAATAACTACCGACTGTTTTAATGCTGTAATGCTTTTCAATGTAGGCTTTCAGTTCCATCACTCTACAAGTTTATTAAGTTGCTGCTGCGATATGTGGGTGTAAGTTTCTGTTGTCTCTATTTGGCTATGGCCCAGGAACTGCCGGACTTGTTCAACGCTCACGCCGTTTTCAAGCAAATGGGTGGCTATGGAGTGGCGCAGGCTGTGCATACTGATTTCTTTGGCTTTCAGTGCTTCGTTTCCGGTTCTGTCAATGATTCTCTTTAATATCTTGTTGTACGTGTATTCTTTCATCCGTCCGCCTTTGATGTGGATTATAAAAGCCTGTTTGTAGGTTGGTTTGTTTCGTTCTACCGGGTCGGTTGGTTCTGTGCGCTCCTGGTTAAAATAATCGGTTAAATCCTTCATTACTGCCTTTGACATTGGCACTACACGGCGTTTCTTCCCTTTGCCTTCAGGTACTATGATAATCCCGTCTTTTAGCTGTAAATCTTCCACGTTGCACTTTTCAAGCTCCCCGATACGAAGGCCACAGCCGTAGGCAAGGCTTAATATTGCTTTCTCTTGGTACGTCTCACAATGCCGGTAAAGTTCTTTTATTTCGGGCTGTGTGAGTATTGTCCTTTCGGTATCTTCAAGCGGATAAGGGATTGTAAAGGTGTTCATCGGGTGGATGATGGTTTCCCCTTTTGATTGCAGCATGTCAAAAAAGTGTTCTATCCCTTTCAGGTGGCCGTAAATACTCTTGGGGCTTAAGGTGGTGTTGTCTTTCCGGTTTGGTCGTTGCTGTAAATATTCGTGGTACTGTTCTATGTGGCTTGGCTTTACCTGCTGTACGTTTTGAATGCCCTGTAATTCCAGCCAGTGCAAAAACTCCCGGATTTGTAAATAGTGGCTCCGGTTGCTGTTCTGATTATACCCTAACTTTTGTAAATACTGTTCCAGTTCGATGGCTAATGCCTGATATGTTTCGTTTACTACTATGATATGACTTGGCCTTCCCATATACACTTTTTTAAAACGCCGAACGCCAAGCCTATTTTTCACTTTAAAGCCTTTGTTTTCGGGCTTCGTGGTGTTCGGTCTGGCGTTCCGTGGCGTTCGGTTTCTTTTTATATTTTATCGTAGCTGTTGCAATTGCTGTTCTAAGCTGTCTTTTATCCTTGCCCGGAGTGCTGCCATGTTGTCCCAGTGGGATATTTGGTATTTAAAACCACGGTTGGCGAAGCCAAACTGTTTTATATATTCCAGTTCTAAAAGCCTGTTTAAATATTAGTGCGCTGTGTTTTGCTCACCCCTGTTGCCGTTCGGATTTCAAAGCGGTTAAACTCGTATTCCCGGTTGCCTTTGCCGTTAATATATTCCTTCAGCTTTTCATAAAACTGCCTTAAACTGCCGTCCAGTTCATCCACCTTTAAAACGATGCTTTCAAAAAGGATTTCACAGGCGGTCTGTAGGTCTTCTATTTCGGTAATCAATCGGCCTTCCTTGTCTTTCTTGCGCTGGTACTGGTTGAGTAGGGTTATTTGCCTTACAAAGCTTTGGTATAGTTCGTTTAATCGTCTTAGTTTGTGGGCTTCTTCGGGCAGGTTGATTTTGTTGGCGTAGGGGTTTAACACTTCGTAAGGCTTTAGTAACCGGATGCAGTTCTGCAAAAACTCTTTGGTTTCCTTCTCCTTCTTTATGTCTATTGCCCCAGCTGCCCGGTCGTTCTGGTACTGTATAACCCTTAATGTTTGTTCCCTGCTTTTTCATCTACTGCGGTTACAAAACAACGGCTTACGTTATCTTCGTACATCTCGCCACGGGTGGTACATGCAAGGCTGGCAATCGGGCCACGGACGGTTCTCTCTCCGCCCCGGATGCTGCCGTTCTCGTCTTTTATGCTGGTCGAGGTAACTAATATTTCATTGCTCTGTAATTCACGTACTGCCAGTTGTGCATCTTCTTTCAGCCCGTCTATGTCTTCGAAGCAAAGCAGTTTATGTACAAAAAAATATTCGTCCTGGTTGTAAAAGCTGTTATCGGTTACACGGGTGTAACTCTTTACATCTTCCGGGGGCATCAGGTGGCTGATGGTCTTTAAAAGCCTTGTCTTTCCGCTTCCTGAACTGCCTTGTATGAGTGCGTGTAAAGTGTCTGGCATTTTGTAGCTGCTGGCGATGATAAAAAGTAATATCCGGCTCTTTTCTTCCCCGGCTACTCCTGCAATGCCTATAAGCTGGTTAATGTGGCTTATTAATTCCGGTTTGCTTAAAAAAGCTATGCAGCGGGCTTGTGTGGCTTCGCCTACTTTTATTTTGGGCTGGTTCAGTCCGTTTGCGGTGTTCATCAGTTGTATGTCCCGGTAATCTTCCAAAAGGGTTGTTAAGGTGGATAAATCTTTTTCTAACAGGTCGCTTCTCAGGTTCAGCCGTTCGGCTGCTGCGTTGGCTGTATATTTCACCTGCTTAAATTCGTCAAGGTCGAGCTTTGCCCGGTGGTCGTGGCGGGTTTCGTTATGGATGATTTGCAGCGATATTTTAAGGTTGTCCATTTGGCGGGGGGTAAAGCCTTTTACCCGGTGTTCAGCTTCCGTTCCGGTGTAGCTTATGCTTAAAGGGTTTGAAGTGTCTAACTGGTTTGTTTTCGCTGTCGGTTGGGTTTGTTGTTCTGTCGGGGGTAATGGTTCGGGTTCAGTTGTAAAGGTTTTTTTCTTTTCAATTGAAAGAAAAAAATCTGTCCTGTTATCAATAAAATGGGTTAATACGCTTGGTTCATGGCCTTGCAAAAGGCTGTTTATGTCGTCTCCTTCGGTTGGTTCTACATTGCTGATTTTGACCGAAGGTAAAAGCTCTTTGAACATGGCTGAGTACTTGCTTACAGCTTCTTTTCCTGCTTTGTCGCCGTCAAAAAAGAAGATAATCTCTTTTAATTTCTTTAACCCTGCAATGGCTTGTTTGTGTTCATCGGTAAGCCCATTTGTGCCGTAACAGGCCAAAAAGCTGTATTTGTTTACGATTTCGGGGACTAATAAAAGACTGGCCGTATCTATGATGGCTTCGGTTAAAATTAGCTTTTCAGTTTCCGGTTTTTGGATAGCAAGGGTAAAGCCCTTGCCTGTTCTCTAAATAGTAGTGCCGTTTGTCGGTATCGTTTAATGTGCTCCTGAAGTATAGCCCTGTGATTTGGTTTGCTTTGTTCTTCAAAGGGAACACGATGCACCATTTACCGAACGGCCTGTAGGCTTTATCTCCTGTTTTGCTGGTAAGCCCTGCATCCTGTAACAAACCGACCTGCAAGCATTGTTTTATCAAGGTTTCGTCTTTTCGTGCCCCGTGATGGAACTGCCCGGAGTTGTACCCGATTTCGAGTTTCTCGTAATCCAGTTTGCGGCTTTCAATGTATTGCTTTGCAGGCGGGCTGTTGTGTACGGCGTTTTTAAAGTAGGTAAACATTTTGGTTAGTATGTCCGCCTTGCTTACCGATTGGGCTGTGGCTGCCAGGACTGTATGGCCGTTTAACATCCCGGCGGCTTTTAGTATGGCGTTGTGCTTGTCCAGGTTCTCTTTGTGCATGATAAAATCTATTACATCAAGGCTTTTGCCGTGGGTCTTGCAATTGGAGCTAAAACAGTATGCCGTCTGGGTCTTGTAGTAAACCTGCATGCTCGGGGTCTTATCTTCGTGGAACGGGCAACAGATACGGTTATGTTTGTCGGGTTTAAGGCCATAATACTGCAACACGGTTGCCATTGATAGCCGTTGTTTTATCTCGCTTATTTCCATAGTCAAAAAATTTATTGCCATTTTGTACATCGCAAAACTAAATATAAATTGACTATTCGGCAAATATATTTACGACTATTTGGATATTTTTTGCCGTTTATTGACTTAATGGCTATCTTTGAGGCGTTCTAAAAACATTGATTATATGAGTTTAGCCGATAATATAAAGCGTCTCAGGGAAAACAAAGGGTTACAGCAAAAGCAGGTAGCCATTGAGATTGGCTTGGGGATTTCACATTACAACAAGATTGAGAACGGGCAGCGTGAAGCTTCTGTAGAACTGTTGGACAAGCTGGCCAAGCTTTACGGTGTTTCTATTGATGCTATTGTACACATGGAAGGTGAAGTACCTAAAGAGATTGTGATTGAGGATAAGACCACAAGCGAGCAAATGAGGCTTATCCAGGAACTTGACGAAAAGGATAAAGGCATTATATTTTCTATGATTGATATAATGCTTACCAAAAAGAAGTTTAAGGATTTCTTTCAGAAAAATGTCGCTGCACTATAAGCAAAAAGCCCGATTGCTCGGGCTTTTATGCTATTTCATTTTAAGAGTTTTCAAAGATTTGTCAAAGAGTTCTTTCTTTTCCTTTGGAACATTATCATATCCGATACTTACCTCTCCAATTTTAATATCCTTCCAAAATAGCGATTTACTATTCACCCCGGATAATTCAAAAGTGTCTGGCAAAACTGCAACCTGATTTTTTCCTAAAAGCTCATTAACTTGTTTTGTTAATTCTTCATTTTGAAATCTAAGTTGTAAAACGCTATCCCCCAGGCTCTTTATGTTCTCATAATTAGGAGTATTCCTAAAATTTGTGATATAGATAAAAGATGAGTCTTTATAAGCATAGCGCCTTTCTTTTTCTACGGTAACTTCGTATCCTTTAATTTCATAACCTTTAGGCACATCTAATGAATATTTTAAATGAGCCTTAGGGCTGTATTTTACGGTACTTAGTTCTTTGCTCATTGTACATGAGGTTAGTATTAAAAACACTCCTATTAAGTATTTCATAAGCCTTTTATTATTTAGGGTGTGTACCAATTAGGCAATATAGGTTGATTTGCAGGAGTTAACATCCGTGTGCCTGAGCCACCAAGAAAGGCCCCATTAGCGTCAACAGTTTTTATATAATGGGTTCTTAAAGGAGAACCTAATTGGGAACGAAGTACATTCTCTCTATAAACTGCCTGCCATTCACTACGTTCTATTCCTTGGTCTACCCGATTATCTAATAATCCCCTATTTGCATCTAATCCATGGAACATCTCATGGGCTAAATCGGTAGTCCCATTTACTCCCGAACCATTTAATGTTGGCAATGTTGCTCCTGAAGGATTCCAAGAAATTGTACCACCTGAACCACCAGCTAAATTAACACCGGCATTTTGTAGTGCTTGGAATGTTCCAGCCTGTGCTGGGTCTGTTTGAATTTGGTTAGCATATGCTTTGGTTGCATTACTGGCGGTAAATTTACTATCGCCCTTGACTAAAGTAAAGTTGTTGGCCGAAGATTGTAATTCTCCAACCATACTACCGCCTTCCTGCGTGCCACTAATTGTATTTAAAGCATTGACGCTTTTTGACAAAAAGCCTTTAACCTTTCCTGTGTAGGCAGAACCATCTTTATTGTAAAGATTCCCATTCTCGTAAAGTAAGGTTTGTTTACCGCCTAATCCTAAAAAGCCTGTATTATGCGTAATCCAGAGACTATCTCCGTTAACATCAATGTAATATATCGGATTATTAGCTGCATAATGGTATGGTGTAAGGCTTGCATATTTTTCGGCGAAGCGGTCCACGCCATGCCACCTACCTATCGCTCCGTCATAATACCTCGCCCCGTAATCATACCAGTTCAGCCCATGCATCCTGTCAATTTCCTTACCGTTGTAAAGGTACGGAGTTGTAGCTCCTGCCAGATATGAGGCATGGTAGTATTCACTATCGGGATTGTATACCCGGGTGATTTCCAGCCCGAAGGGATAGTAATCGATTATGTGGGAATAAATATACAGAGTGGTTTCACCGGTCTTCATCTGACTGCCTCGTAAGGTTCTTCGGGTATTTCCCAGATGATCCTT